>Ga0187864_10000101_pt1 | contig 94560 bp, 83 predicted proteins | sample June2016WEW_11_4_FD_132985 | JGI IMG/M metagenome (GOLD analysis project Ga0187864, IMG submission 132985) | Peatland microbial communities from SPRUCE experiment site at the Marcell Experimental Forest, Minnesota, USA - June2016WEW_11_40 | ecosystem: Environmental > Terrestrial > Soil >... | reverse complement strand
TGCGCGTTTCCCACTTTCCCACAGCCTCGACGGCGACGAGAAAATGGTTACAAACGTAGCCTTGGAGAGTCCAAACCCGGAGAAAGTCTCATTATCCCTGGACTAAAGATGGGGGGCAGGTCACACACATTAGCAAGATTGAAACCATTACTTGAACTGGAGTAGACTGCTCTCATGTCATCAAAACCAGACTCCAAGAGTCCACGACAATCCGCAGAGTTCCGAAGGTTTGACGCTGCGATGCATAAAATCATGACGGTATCTAAGCAGGAGTTGCAGGCAAGAATCGAAGCCGATCCCCACAAGACAGGGAAGCGGAAACCGCTTAAGCCTGCTTCCGCTTCGGGCCACGTTTCAGATAGGGGCTAGACTAGAACGCGCTTTGACCCTCCTTCCCCGTCAGTTCTGAATACGTCAATCTCTTGCCGACGATCTGTGAAAGCGCCAGAGCAAACCGATCTGAGTCATTCAGCGGGTTGTCTTTTGTGGCGCGATTGTTATAGCGGAACGCCTGCTCGTCAATGTAGCGAAACAAGTGGAACGGTTCAACGCTGACATACGTTCCGCCGATTCCCCTCTTTAGCAGACTCCAGAAGTTTTCGATCCCGTTAATCGAGATGTGGTCCTTCACATATGCTTCCGCATGGTTAATGATTTCGTGGACGTATTCATCGCTCAGGCCCATGTAAACGGTGTGCTCGTCTGTCATAACGATTGCGCCCTTTTCGATGGAGTCCTGAATGATGCCATGCATGGGAAGCCGCTTGCGCTCGGGAATCACTTGTGCCTTGACCTTGCCGCCGCGCTGCAACATGCCCATGACGATAGCTTTCGCTCCGCCAGCGTACAGTCCACCTGGGCCAGCCTTGCGGCTCATCCGTTCCTTGCGCGACTTGTGCATGTTCCGAGCCTTGCCCCCGATGAACGTCTCATCGACTTCGACCGGGCCGCCATTGCCGCCCAGCTTGAAAGACGACTTCTCCTGCATAGCCAGCCGGATTCTGTGCAGCATGAACCATGCGGTTTTTTGCGTGACTCCGAGCGCCCGATGCAGTTCCCACGACGAAATACCGTTCTTGTCGTTGACGATCATCCACACAGCAGGCAGCCACTTTTCAAGCGGGATGGGGCTATCCTCGAAGATCGTGCCGACCTTCGCTGAAAACTGGCGCTTCGGGTGTACGCTCTTGCACTGCCAGCGCCGCTGGTTGGCGAGGAACTTGGGGTCTGTCCGGCCACAAGTCGGGCAGGTCACGATCCCATCAGGGAAAGTGAGCGGAATCATGTACGCGAGGCAGTTATCCGGGCCTGTGAAGTATTGGATTGCCTCTTGTAAGGTCTTTGGTTCTGGTGATTTATCCGCTTTCATGTAAGTATAGTATCGTACTTGACTAATCAAGTCAAGAGAAATCTGATTAGCTAAGTATATTTATGCCATAATAAATCCCCAAAATCGTGTCCATCTACCCCTAAAATGTGCTATATTGAAACTAGAGTTAGAGATTGGGAAGCGGTTCTGTAAAGCTTCCCGCCAGTGACCCAGCCAAGCGCTGGGTTTTCGTGTTTCTGGCCGCATCTCGGCCGGGCCAACGATTTTCCGCCCTACTCCCAGCTTCGGCTGGGCTTTTGTGTTTCTGGGGCAGTTTTGGGTGGAGCGGGCCTGCGCGCCTCCACTGAGTTGCCAATGTCAACGACTTCAGCTCGCGCGATACTTCATCCCCGGTAGGAAGCTTCATACGATTCGACCGGCGGAAAGCACGTATCCTCCCGCGGCTTGGAGGGCGTTTCTCCGCGGTAACCCAACTTGGAGGACTGCAAATGTCCCGCTCCACCCGCCAGAAGTAAATCGCATTCATGGCTACGAACCTCCCCGGTAGGAGAACGAACATGCCACTCAAGAACAGCGCAGCGCCGTCCGGCAAGAAGCCAGCGCCAGTGCCGCGGAGCGCCGTACCCAACAGTAAGCGTCTGGCCGTGAAGAAGAGCGGCGCCGCGAAGAAGAACCGCAAGCCGCCAGCTTCGACCAACGCGGCGAAGAAAGCCCACCGCCATACCGCAGCCTTTTCCACCTTGAAATCGCGACAACAGGCGGTGGAGCGCGCCAAGTTGCAAATCTGGCGTCACCTGGAGGAGATCAACGGAGCCATCATCAAGCTGGCGGAATCGGGCAGCTACCTGGCGGCAAAGACACTTTTTGATTTTGCCGGCCTGTACACGCTGCCGCTGGAGGAGGAAACCGCGCCGAACGCTCTTCCCGCCGCTGCGCCGGCCGCCGCCGGGGGCGCGCCTTCCCCGCCGCCGGAGCCGCCGGTCAATCGGGTGGAAGCCTTCCTGAAGACAATGGGGCTCGATCCTTTGTCGGACGAAGAGCCTGAACCGGACGTGGCGGCGTGACAAGCTGCCTGCGCAGAGAGTGAGCGGGCGGTACAGGGGTCCTTCGACTCCTTGTCCGGTCGCCCAGGCGGCCGGACTCGTCGCTCAGGATGACAAGGGAATTGAGGAAAGTCGTTGCAATGGAAAGAAACAGCAGGTCCCTCCACTCGGACTAAAGTCCTCGGTCGGGATGACAACGTGAAAGAAAAAACACAACGGCTGCAACCGGCTTTCGGCAGCCTCTGAAGCCGTGCCGTTCCAAAACCGATAGGGAAGACAGCCGCCTTGTAGAATGGCAAGTGGAGTTCCCGCTGCCCGGGCAACTCCACAGGGGGAGCAGACTGCAGTATGGACATGACGTGGGTGACCGACCGCATCGCCTTAGGGGGCGCCATTTGGTTCGATGACAAGATGATCGAGGTGGTGCGCGCCGGAGTGACTCACATCGTGAACATGCAGATCGAGTGGGATGACACTCCACTGGCCGAGCCGTACGGCGTGAAGGTGCTGTGGAACCCCACCGACGACGACTTTCAACTGAAGCCGCCGGAGCTGTTGCAGCGCGGCGTGGACTTTGCCCTGGAGGCGCTGGACGATGGCGCCGACAACAAGATCTTCATCCATTGTGCCGCGGGCGTGCATCGCGCCCCCATGATGGCGCTGGCGGTGCTGCGCGCCCTGGGCTTCGGGCTCGACGATGCCATGGAGATGATCCAGGCGCGGCGCCAGGTCGTGGACTTCGCCGATGTTTACGTGCGCAGCGTGGAGCAGTTCATGCGCAGCTACCCGGCGGTGCAGCCGGAGCGAGGTTAGGAAAGCGTCGAAGCGGTTGAGCATCCGGCATGGTCGCGATGAGAAGAAACCGCAGATTCCTCGGGGCTAAAGCCCCTCGGAATGACAGAAAAAAAAGGGCTGAGCGGCACGGCTGAAGCCGTGCCCTTTCAAATCACATTCGCACGGAGTTCTCCCGCTTCAAGTCGTTCCGAGCTAATTCATAAGGACTCCCACCCTGTGGGACATACTATCAAATTCGCAACTTTCCGCCGGCTGCGTCCGGCAGCAGAGAGGCATGGATTATGCCGACCATCAGCCGCCTGAGAGGGCGGTTTTTTTCTGTCCTCATTGCAATAATTCTTGCGCCGCCGTTGCTGCCGGTCGCAGCCATCGGCCAAGGTCCCACGCTGTGTCAGATCACGGACACCGTGTACCGCGCCGACGGCACTCCCGCGCAAGGCACCGCGCTGATCTCGTGGCCGGCCTTCACCACCGCCGCCGGACAAGCGGTAACGCCGGGCTCGCTCACCGTCACTCTGGGCTCCAATGGCGGTTTCAACGCCAGCCTGGCGCCCAATACCGGCGCCAGTCCTGCGGGCACCTACTATCGCGCCATTTTCAAGCTGGATGACGACGCGGTGCAGCCTGCTTGGGCCGGCGAATACCCCGTGGTTAGCGATTTTCTGCCCATCGGCGACGTCATCCCCACTAATGCTGTCCAAATTTCAGCGCCCTCTCGCGGCGCGGCATTCACGGCCATCGTTCGTGAGGTGGACCTGCAAGTGGTCTCGCTTCGCGACGATCGCTCGGAGTACCTGCTGCATTTCTCCAATGACGCCGCCGAACTGCTGGCGTTCAAGTTTGAAACCATGATCTTGCCCGAGCCGCTCACGACAATTTTCACCACCACCGTTCCGTCGTCGTCGTTATATCTTCCGCCTCTCACCGCGGCACAAGTCACCAACGTGATTGCCACCGAAATTACGGTGGACGCGGGCATCGCTCCGCCTCCCGGTGGCGGCATCGAGGTACGCCGTTCTGACGGCGGTTGGGGCGCCGGGAGCGACGGCAACCTGGCCGGCCGCTTCACCACCCAGACCTTCAATCTGCCGCGCTTGTCGCGCGTACAGGGCTACTACCTGCGGCAGTACGATGCCTCGTCGCCCGTCAAGTATTCGCGCGATTCGGCCCTGCTGTATGTGGACTATCCGCTGTGAGGTGAAGAGGCGTGGCTTTATGGATCGCTGCGCGGCGTCGAATCCTCAGGTATCCTCGATACGCACCTGAGGTCTGCCCATGAAGTCGTTCCTCTATCTCCTGACGCTGGCGACCGCCATCAGCATCCCCGCGTTGACCCAAGAGCCTGCCACCACACCCCAGAACTCGCCCCCTCCCGGCAACACTCCTGCCGAACGGCAGAAGAATGCAGCCAGCGCAAGCAAAGACAACAGTGGCATCAGCGGCGACCAGGTAACCAAGCCGGCCGGCGCCAAAGGTACTACGCTCATCGGTTGTCTCAGCGGACCCAACCCGGAAGGCAAGTATGTGCTGACCAGCATGCAGCACCGCACTGGGGTCCAGGTCCTTGGCCCTGATGACTTGAAGAACGATTCCGGCAGCAAGGTCAAACTGACAGGCGCTTGGGAAGCCAGCCCTCAGCAGCAACCGCAGGCGAAAGCCAAGGAAGCGCGCCGCTTTCAGGTGACGGCAATCGCGTTGCTTTCGCCCCACTGCACAGCGCCCAGCGAGAAAACGCCGGTCAGCAAAGCGAAACAGCAGCAGCGTCAGGAGCAACAACAACAGAAGCAGCCGCAGTGACAGACCAGTCCGAAGCGGTGACACACACAGAGCCGCGCGTGCTTCTGGCCCCAAACTCAGAACAGCTTCTTCGAATCCAGCAGAATCGTCACTGGCCCACGGTTCACCAGTTCAACCTCCATCATCTCCTGAAAGCGTCCCGTCTCGCAGCGCAACCCCAGCGCGCGAATCTGCTCCACGAAAGCCTCGTACAACTGGCGCGCGCGCTCCGGCCGTGCGGCCGCATCGAACGATGGCCGCTTGCCTCGCCGGACATCCCCAAATAGCGTGAATTGCGAAACCGCCAGCACCGCCCCGCCTATCTCGCCCACGCTGAGATTCATCTTCCCGGCTTCATCCTCAAAGATCCGCAATCCCGCCACTTTTTCCGCAAGATAATCGGCATCGCCCTCGCTGTCCCCCTGCCCCACTCCCAGCAATACCAGCAGACCTTTCCCGATCTCCCCCGTTATCTCGTCGCCCACCTTGACCGTCGCCCGGCCCACTCTTTGCACCACAGCCCGCATGGCAGCGTTGTACCACAGCCGGCGAGGTGAAGACACCGGAATGCCGTCCCCTTGGGCGCAGAAAAGAATTCCCCCCTCGCGTTGACCTTGCCAAGCCTACCGTTTAGGATGAATCGGGCATCATCTGTCGGAGCGCTCGCGAGGCCGCCCGTGGGCTTCGGCTGTCGCAAGGGTCTCGGCATTCTTTACACGGCATCCTGGCTGCAATTAGACTTACGGGTTTGCCCGCCGCGGTGGATGCCACGGTGCGCGATAGGAGAACGAATCGATGGCTTCGGTTGAAGAACGGGTGAAACAGATCATCGTGGAGCAGTTGGGCGTGGATGAAGCGGAAGTGACGCCCAGCGCTTCGTTTGTGGACGACCTGGGCGCCGACTCGCTGGACACGGTCGAACTGGTGATGGCTTTCGAAGAGGCCTTCGAGATCGAGATCCCTGACGAGGACGCGGAGAAGATCCGCACCGTGCAGGACGCCGTCACGTATATCGACCAGCACGCCAAGGTGAAGAAGTAGTCGCCACTCCGGCCACCATCCCGCTCGGCCCGCCGTGGCGGGGAGCGGCCTGGTCGCCTCACCGACATACCGAAGGTTTTTCGCCCGCCGGGCAGGCGGGTCGAAAGGAGATTGCTGACCTCATGGCATCCGTAGAGGAACGCGTAAAGCAAATCATCGTGGAACAATTGGGGGTGGATGAGGCCGAGGTGACTCCCAATGCATCGTTCGTGGACGACCTGGGCGCCGATTCGCTGGATACGGTTGAGTTGGTCATGGCCTTTGAGGAGGCCTTCGAGATCGAGATCCCCGACGAAGATGCGGAGAAGATCCGCACCGTGAAGGACGCCGTGGACTACATCAACTCGCACGCGAAGGGACCCAAGTAGATTGAGTCGCCGCGTCGTCGTAACGGGAATCGGGGTCATCTGCGCTGTCGGCCACAACACCGAAGAGGTGTGGTCGGCACTGCTGGCCGGCAAGAGCGGCGTGGAACGCATTACCGCCTTCGACGCCTCCCAGTTTGCCTGCCAGATCGCCGCCGAAGTCAAGAACTTCGACCCGCTTCAGTTCCTGGACAAGAAAGAGGCGCGCAAAATGGCGCGCTTTATTCATCTGGCCATCGCGGCCAGCGATGAAGCCCTGCGCATGGCCCATTACAAAGTCGAGAATGAAGAGATGGCCGAGCGCACCGGAGTGAACATCGGCTCCGGCATCGGCGGCTTCGACATTATCGAACGCGAACACTCCAACCTGCTCAACGGCGGCCCACGCAAAATCTCACCGTTCTTTATTCCCGCGGCGATCGTCAACCTGGCTGCCGGACAGGTCAGTATTCGCAACAATGCCAAAGGCCCCAACGAAGCCACCTGTACCGCCTGCACCACCAGCGCGCACTCCATTGGCGATGCCGCTCGGGTCATCAAGTATGGCGATGCCGACGTGATGATCGCCGGTGGCACCGAAGCCGCCATCACGCCCATGGGCGTCGGCGGATTCGCAGCCATGCGCGCCCTCTCCACGCGTAACGACGATCCGCACCGCGCCAGCCGTCCCTGGGACAAAGACCGCGACGGCTTCATCATCGGCGAAGGCTCGGGCATCCTCATCCTGGAAGAGCTGGAGTCCGCCAGGAAGCGCGGTGCGAAGATTATCGCCGAGGTGGTCGGCTACGGCATGAGCGCTGACGCCAATCACATCACCCAGCCAGCGCAGAACGGCGAAGGCGGATTTCGGGTGATGCGTAATGCTATGCGCGATGCCGGAATCTCGCCTGAGCGCATCGGCTACGTCAATGCGCATGGCACTTCCACTCCGATCGGCGATGAGCTGGAAGCCACGGCCATCAAGCGCGCCTTCGGCGATCACGCCTACAAGATGCTGGTCAGCTCCACCAAGTCGATGACCGGGCATCTGTTGGGCGGCGCAGGAGGTTTGGAAGCCGCGATCACGGTCCTCGCACTGCGCGATCAGATCGCCCCGCCGACCGTCAATCTCGACAACCCGGACGAGGGTTGCGATCTCGATTTCGTGCCCCACACTTCCCGCCAGGTCAGCATGGATTACGCCATGTCGAATTCCTTCGGCTTCGGCGGCACCAACGGCTGCCTGGTGTTCAAGCGCTGGACGGAGTAGAAGCAACTAGCGACTAGCGACTAGCAACTAACAATTAGCCTTGAAAGAGCACAGCTTCAGTCGTGCCGCAAATAATTGCTTTTGGAGGGCGTGTGAGCACCAAACTTGAAGAGGGTGTGAGAATTGTGCCGTCCCTAAAGGGACTCCGATCTATTCTTCACCTTACCCAGCACTTCGCCTGCGGCTTCGTGCTGGGCTAAACTATGCCGCGCCAACGGCGCTAGATTTTCGCTAATCAAGTCCACCGGCAAATACCAACGAATCTCTATTTTGTCGCCGGGCCACACTGCGCCATTGCATCCCCGCCATCCTGACCCGCACCGGCCCCTGACCACTAGCCACTAATCACTGCCTTCGCCTCCCACAACTCCACGCGGTTCCCCTCCGGATCCATGATCCATGCAAACTTTCCGTACTCGTACTCTTCCACCTTGGGATCCACCTGCACCCCTTCTTCCCGCAACGCGCGCAGTAGCTCGTCCAGGTTCTCCACCCGGAAATTAATCATGAAACTGGACTGGCTGGGCGCGAAGTACTTCGTCTCCTGCGCAAAGATCGCCCACACATTGAAGCCCGGAACTTCAGGATGGTCGGCGTCACGCCACATTGCCCCTGAACCGTCCGTCGCGCTGTCAATGCCGAGGTGTTGGCGGTACCACTCGTACAGCGCCTTCGGGTCCCTCGCTTTGAAGAAGATCCCACCCAGCCCAATCACTCGCTTCATCGTGCCTCCTCTCGAAGCCGTCCTCTTTGCACAGAAAAGACCCGAACTCCAAAAAGAAAACACGGAGAAATTCTCCGTGCCTCTGTGTCCCTGTGGTGAACCGACCCTTACGCCTTCTTGCCCTGGTTCTTCAGCACCTCGATGGCGCGATTCAACTGATCGTCAGGCTGATTGGCCTTCTGTTGTTTCTCCTGCTGCGCGTCGTCGGGCGGGTTCTCGTCCTCGTCGGGGGCGATGAAGTCGTCGTTGTTATCGGCAACCAGGATATTCGGCGTAACCGCCGTGTCCTGCACCGCCTTGCCCGAGGGCGAGTAGTACTTGGCAACCGACAGCACCAGCGCTGAGCCGTCCGGCATGTCGATCACTTTCTGGATGGATCCCGAACCGAAGGTTTTGTCGCCGACCACGTCGCCGCGCGCGTTCTCCATCACGGCGGCGGCCACGATTTCCGCGGCGCCGGCCGTACCGCGGTTCACCAGCACCACCAGCGGCAGGTTGGTCACCACCGCCTTCTCCGGATCGGCGTTGAAGATTTGCTTGGGATACTTCTGGCCTTGCAGGTAGGTGATGGTGCCATGGTTCAGGAAAAGGTTCGCGGTAGCGATGCCCTCGCTCTCCTCGCCGTCGCCCGAATTGCGCAGGTCGAGAATGATCTTCTTGGCGCCTTCCTTCTGCACCGCTTTCAGCTTGTTGGCGATCTCCTGCGAACGCCCCTTGGGAAAGTCGTCCACCTTGATGTAGGCGATGCCGTCTTCCATCATCTTGTCGCTGATCGGCGGATCGGTAACGATGGCGCGCGTGAGCACCGACTTCACCGGCTGCGCCCGCCGCGGACGCACCACGGAAACGTTGACCGTCGATCCCGGATTTCCGGTCAGCAGGCCGTCAATCTCGGCCAGCGACATGTCGCGCGTGGTCTTGCCCTCGATGGCCTCGATGATGTCGCCGCTCTCGATTTCCGCCTTGTCGGCTGGCCCTCCCGAAATCACCGAGATCACCGCCGCGTAGCCGTAGCGCTTGGAAACCGCGGCGCCAATGCCGGCCTTGCCTTCCTTGCGCTGCTTGTAATCCTTGTACTCCGTGGGATCGAGATAGCTGGAGTTGGCGTCCAGCGACTCCAGCAACCCGTGCAAGGCGCCGCTCGTAACACTGGGAATGTTCGGTTCCTCGACGTACTCGCTGCGAATACGCGACAGCACTTCGCTGTAAACGCCCAACTGGCGATACGAACCGTCGTCATTAGTGTTGGCCCGAACTCCCAGTCCGCCAACCACCGCAAACGTGGCCAGCACAAAGGAGAGGGTGAGAACGATAAGCTTGGTGGTCTTTGACATGTGTAATTCGCTGGGAAGGATACTCTCGCTTCCATTCTACCTCAGTTTCGATGCCAGACTAACGGGAAGGTGGCAGGAAAATCGCATAACTTCCGCCATGTTGCCCACTTCCGGCTATCGGTTGGACGTAGGCCGAAGGCGAATCGTAAGCTGCACCAGGCCGCGAAGAGCGAATCGCGAAAGGCGAATAGCGGATTTATGGCCACCCCAGCGTGACTCCCCTGTGATCTTTCTCACAACCTGCTCTGTGCTCACCCTGATAAACTCCTCTGTTTTACGTTGAACGCCGAAGAGCGAAGGGCGAATAGCGAACCGCGAAAGGCGAATAGCGAACCATGGCCCGCAGTCTTGATAAGTCCCGCGCATTACAAACCCGCGCTGAGCGGCTCATTCCCGGCGGAGTCAATTCGCCGGTCCGCGCCTTCCGTTCGGTCGGCGGCACGCCACCGTTTCTGGTCCGCGGCCTGGGCGCGCACGTTTGGGACGCCGACGGCAACCGCTACATCGACTACGTGGGCTCCTGGGGGCCGCTGATTCTCGGCCACTCGCCGCCCGAGGTCATCGAGGCCATCGTCCAGGCCGCGCGCAACGGCACCAGCTTCGGCGCCTCCACTCCAACCGAAGCTGACTTGGCCGAACTGGTGATCGAGGCCTTTCCTGCAATCGAGAAGCTTCGCTTCGTCAGTTCCGGAACGGAAGCGACGATGTCGGCGATCCGGCTGGCCCGCGCGCACACCCGGCGCAAATTCATTGTGAAGTTCGAAGGCTGCTATCACGGACACAGCGACGCCCTGCTGGTGAAAGCCGGCTCCGGCGTGGCAACGCTCGGCATCCCCGGCTCGGCGGGCGTGCCGGAAGAGTTTGTCGAATTCACCCTGGCGCTGCCTTACAACGATCGCAACGCGGTGGAGGCGGCCTTCGCCAAATTCCAAGGCCAGATCGCCTGCGTGATCGTCGAGCCGGTAGTCGGCAACATGGGATGCGTGCCGCCCCGGCCGGGCTACCTCGCGGCCCTGCGCGAGATCACCGCGCGCGAAGGCGCGCTGCTCATCTTCGACGAGGTGATGACCGGCTTCCGCGTTGCCTTTGGTGGCGCGTCAGAGCTGTACAACATCAAGCCTGACCTCACCACGCTGGGCAAGATCATCGGAGGCGGTTTGCCGGTGGGCGCTTACGGCGGACCGGCGAAGATCATGGACCTGGTCGCTCCCCTTGGTCCCGTGTATCAAGCGGGAACGCTGAGCGGCAATCCGCTGGCGATGGCGGCGGGCATCGCCACGCTGTGCCAGTTGAAGGCCAACCGGCAGCCGTTCTACAAGCAGCTTGATGACAGGGCGGCCAGGCTGGTGGCGGGCATCACCGCAGCGGCCAAAGAGGCGGGCGTGGCCATGGCCGCCAACCGTGTGGGCTCGATGTTCACGTTCTTCTTCACCAATAAGCAAGTCACCGATTGGGGGAGCGCCGCCACCTGCGACACCGGTAAGTTTGGCCGCTTCCATGGCGCGCTGCTCGACGCCGGAGTCTGGCTGCCGCCGTCGCAGTTCGAAGCGGCGTTCCTCAGCCTCGCGCATACCCAAGGCGATATCGACGACACGATTGCGGCGGCGAGGGAAGCGCTGGCGTTGGTGTGACGTGATCCAGCTTTGGCTAGTTGCTAGCTGCTAGTTGCTAGTTGCCTCTCCATCATCTCCGGAATCGCCACGAACTCGAACCCCTCGCCCCGATAGCGGCTGAGGATACGGTCGCTGGCTTCGACGCTGCGGCTGCGGTTGACGCCCATGCGCACATGTGAGCCGTCGTGCAGTAGGATGACATCGCCACCGCGAATCTGGCGCTCGGCGCGGGCGACGATTTCCTCAGCCGACTTCGCTTTCCAGTCGTAACAGGTGACGTTCCACATCACCGTCTGCAGCCCGAACGCTCGCACCGTGCGCAGCGTGGCCGGACGCCGCCCGCCGAACGGAGGCCGGAAGATCTTCGTTTCCATGCCGGTGGCGTCAAGGATGGCTTGCCTGGTTTGCACAAGCTGGCGACGCAACTCGGTCGCCGGTGCAAAGATCAGGTTGGGATGGCTCCAGGTATGGCTGCCAATGGCATGACCGGCGGCGACCAGGGCGCGCGCAATCTCGGGCTTCTGTTGAACATACCGTCCAATGAGAAAAAATGTGGCCTTCACGCCGTGGCGTTCCAGCACTTCCATCATGCGCCAGGTGTAAGGATCGTTGGGCCCGTCGTCGTAGGTTAGCGCCAGCAGGCGAGAGCCGGGCCCGAGGCCAATAAACGTCCGGCCGTAGAGCTGGGACGTGGGCGACATGGTGTGATAGCCGGCCCAGCAAGCCAGGCCCGCAGCGGACGCCCCGCCTATAAGCAGTGGAAGCATTGGCTCGATTGTAGCCGGACTGCGGCAGGCATCGCTTTTCGCTTTTCGCCAGCATTTACTATCACGACAATTGCGCGCAGGCGGCGGGCAAGATATTCTGCGGTTCGTAACGTTTTATTCCCATGGCGAACCTTTTCGAACCACCCCGCTACATCGCAGTCGAAGGCCCGATTCGAGTCGGCAAGAGCACACTGTGCCAGGTCATCGCGGAAACCCTGCACGCGCAGCGCATCACCGAGCCCGAGCGTAACCCGTTTCTGCGGTCGTTTTACGAAGGCGAGCGGGGCGCCGCCTTCCAGGCGCAGTTCGCTTTCCTCATCGCGCGATACGAGCAACTGGGCAGTCTCGATGTCAAACGCAATCCCAACAAGACCTACGTCGCCGATTACATTTTCGAGAAGGACAAGCTGTTTGCCTGCCTCAACCTGGGCGATGCGGAACTCGAGGTCTACAACCGCTACTACGAGCTATTCCGGCAAAACGTGCCCACGCCCGATCTGGTCATTTACCTGCAAGCCACGCCGGAAGTGCTGAAGAAGCGGCTGAAGAAAAAGAACGCCCCCGGCGAGAAGGCCATCAGCGACGACTACCTGGAAGAGGTGATCAAGGCGTACGAACACTTTTTCTTTCACTACACCTCGTCGGACCTGCTGATCGTGAACACCTCGGAGATCGACTTCGTGGAGCGCAGCGAAGATTTGCAGGCGCTGCTGCGGCGGGTCAGCGAGCCCATCCGCGGCACACAGTACTTCCTGCCGCTGGGGCCGGACGAGCAATCCGCCCGGGCGTAAACGCTGTCACCAACTCTTATTGACTGGGTCGCAGGATGCAGGAACTCTGGAATCACGCTATCGGAAATAATCGGTGAACATCGTTGGGTTCAGGTGCCGCGCTGCAGGAACGTGTGGCGGCATTCTTCGAAGCGCGCAATGTCGGCTTCGTGCAGTAGCGTCATCCCAATCTCATCCAGTCCGTACAAGAGGCGATGACGGCGGAATGCTTCCACCGCGAAGGTTTCTGAGAAACCGAAATCATCGGCGATCGTTTGCGCTTCGAGATCAATCGTCAATTCATACGGCGGCCTGGTCTGCGCTTGTTCGGCGATGCGACGGACCAGCGGCTCTTCCATTTCGATCAGCAACAGGCCGTTGTTGCCTGCGTTGGTACGAAAGATATCGGCATACGAAGGCGCAATGACGGCGCGAAAGCCAAACTCCGACAGCGCCCAGGCTGCGTGTTCTCGCGACGAGCCGCAACCAAAATTCTTCCCAGCCACCAAGATACTTGCGGAACAATAGTGCTCCTGGTTGAGCACGAAGTCGGGCCGCGGCGTTCCATCGCCATGAAAGCGCCAGCCCGAGAAGAGGTGGGCGCCGAACCCGGTGCGCTCGATGCTCTTCAGATGTTGCTTGGGAATGATCTGGTCGGTGTCGATGTTCTCCCGCAGCAGCGGCGCAACGGTCCCGCGATGTTGGCGAAACGGTTCCATCCTTACTCCTTGTAATGCCAGCCACGCACATCGACGAAGTGCCCGGCGACTGCGGCAGCCGCGGCTGTGGCTGGGCTCACGAGATGGGTGCGTCCTTCGCGGCCCTGGCGCCCTTCGAAGTTGCGGTTGCTGGTGGAGGCGCAGCGTTGCCTGGGCACGAGAATGTCAGGATTCATGCCCAGGCACATCGAGCATCCGGGCTCGCGCCACTGCGCGCCAGCCTCGATGAAAACGCGATCCAACCCCTCGCGCTCAGCGGCGTGCTTCACGCTTTCCGAGCCCGGTACGACCAGGGCAGTTACGCCGGCATGGATCTTATGCCCATGCAGCACTTTTGCTGCGGCCCGCAGGTCTTCCAGCCGCCCGTTGGTACAGGAGCCGATAAACACGCGGTCGAGCGAAATGTCTTCGATCCGCACGCCCGGCTGCAATCCCATGTACTCCAGTGCGGCGAGGATCGCGGCGCTCTCGGAGGCATCACGCGCCTCGTCAGGCCGCGCGACCCTGCCGCTGATCGGCGCTGCCATTCCGGGGTTCGTGCCCCAAGTGACGATTGGCTCCAAGCGTAAGCCGTCGATGCTGACCTCGCGCTCGAACTGCGCACTCTCGTCGGTTGCCAGTTGCTGCCAGCGATTGACCGCTTCGCTCCAGGCATTCCCGCTCGGCGCGTAAGGACGGCCAAAGAGGTACGCGAACGTGGTTTGGTCAGGCGCCACCATTCCGGCGCGAGCGCCGCACTCGATACTCATATTGCACAGCGTCATGCGCTCTTCCATGGTCAGTCCGCGGACCGCCTCGCCCGCATACTCGATGACGTAGCCAGTACCGCCATCCGTCCCCAGCCGCCGGATGATGTCAAGCACCAAGTCCTTCGATGAGGTTCCCCGCGGCAGATTCCCCGAAACAGTCAAGCGCATGCTGCGCGGCTTCGTCTGGGCCACGCATTGCGTCGCCAGCACGTGCTCGACTTCCGAGGTGCCGATACCAAACGCCAGCGCGCCAAAGGCCCCGTGGGTGCTGGTATGGCTGTCGCCGCAGACCACCGTCATGCCCGGCTGGGTAAGCCCCAGTTCCGGGCCGATGACATGCACGATTCCCTGCCGGCCCGACCCAACGTCGAACAATGGAATGCCTGCACTCTCGCAATTGCGGCGCAGGGTCGCAATCTGTTGCGCCGCGATCTGGTCCTTGATGTGGAAGCGTTCGTCCGAGGTAGTTGGAATGTTGTGATCGATGGTTGCAAAGGTGAGATCAGGACGGCGAACTTCCCGCTTGGCCAAGCGAAGCCCTGCGAAGGCCTGCGGAGAAGTCACTTCGTGGACTAGATGAAGATCGATGTAGAGAAGCGTGGGCTCGCCCTCGCGCTGCATCACGGTGTGCGAGTCCCATACCTTTTCGAACAGGGCCTTCGACTTCTCCATTTGCAACCTCAAACCGCGTGATAGGCCATGTGGCTTTGCAGCAGGTCGGCCACGGTTTCGACGACCGCCTCGCCAATTGCGTCCGTGCCCGACGGCAGGCGCTTGCGACGCCCGGCCAGATCGGGAGTCACCAGCCCGCGGGCGAGTGTTCGCCGCACCGACTCCTGTATCTTCTCCGCCTCCTCGATGAGGCCAGCGGAGTATCGCAGCAGCAACGCGGCGGACTGGATCGCGCCAAAGGGATTCGCCACCCCGCGTCCGGCGATGTCGGGCGCCGATCCGTGTACCGGCTCGTACAGCGCGACCCGGCCGCCGATGCTCGCCGAGGCCAGCATGCCCAGCGATCCGCAAATTACCGCGGCTTCATCCGAAAGGATGTCTCCAAACAGGTTCTCGGTGAGCACAACGTCATAGCGCGCCGGCGTCGTGATCATCTGCATGGCAAACGAGTCCACCAAAGCGTGCTCCAGTTTCACGTCGGGATATTGCTTTGCGGTCTCGGTGACGGTGCGCCGCCACAGTTGCGAAGTCTCTAAAATGTTGGCTTTGTCCACCGAAGTGACATGCTTGCGGCGGGTGCGGGCTTCGCGAAACGCCACGTGGGCCACGCGCTCGATCTCATCCACGCTGTAGCGCATGGTGTTGTAGGCGGAAAGGCCGTCCTCGTCAAGGGCGCGCGGTTGCGCGAAATAGAGCCCGCCCAGCAGCTCCCGCACGATCAGAATGTCTGCGCCACGGACTACATCCTCGCGCAAGGGAGAGCAATCGGCGATCGCATCGTAAGCCTGCACTGGACGAAGGTTGGCGTATCCGCCAAGCGCTTGACGCAGTGCAAGCAGCCCGGCTTCCGGACGCATTGCGCCGGTGCAGTGATCGTATTTACGCGCGCCGACTGCGCCTAGCAATACCGCGTCGGATTCCAGGCATGCGGACAGCGTCCGCTCCGGCAGCGGAGTGCCATCCTGCTCAATGGCGGTCCCGCCAATGCGATGCGACTCGAATTGGAAATCGTGCCCGCAGACATCCGCCACCGTCTGCAGAACTGCGACGGCCTGGCGTGTAACCTCCGGCCCGATGCCGTCCCCCGGCAACACTGCCACTTGCAACTTCATCACGTCCTCATTTCCGGCCCGGCTTGGGATTGATAGGCTCCGGCACGTTGCCCGAAAAGGATGGACAACAAGTCCTGGTCGTAGACATGTTTCTTGCGATCGGCGAGCCGGATAAAGTCCTGATAGATTCGGTTGATCTCTTCTGCTGACAGCTCGTGGCCCATCTCCTTGAACTTATGGGCAAGCGCGTGCCGCCCTGAATGCTTGCCGAGCACGATGCGGTCCGGCGGGACCCCCACCGTTTCCGGCGTCATGATTTCGTAGCACAGGGGATTGCTCAGGACGCCATGCTGATGAATGCCGGCTTCGTGCGCAAAAGCGTTGCGTCCCACGATCGCTTTGTTGGGTTGAGTTTCGAATCCCAGGATCTTCGAGAGCAAGCGGCTGGTCGAGTAAATCTCGTCGTGCCGAATGCCGGTCTTGACCGGATAGCGGTCACTGCGAACATGCAGCACCATTGCGATCTCTTCCAGAGAGGCATTGCCCGCCCGCTCGCCGATGCCGTTCACGGTGCACTCCACCTGCCGCGCGCCAGCTTCAACGCCAGCCAGCGAATTGGCGACCGCCAGGCCCAGATCGTTGTGGCAATGCACGGAGATGACGACGTGCTCAGCGCCGTGCAGCCGCTGGCGAATGGTGCGGATCAGTTCCCCAAACTCCATGGGCGTGGTGTAGCCAACCGTGTCGGGGATGTTGAGCGTGGTTGCGCCCGCTTCCACGGCGGCCTGCAGCACCTCGCACAAAAAGCTTCCGTCCGAACGGGTCGCGTCCTCGGGGGAAAATTCGACATCGGCGCACAGCGAGGACGCGTAGGCGACCATGTTCGCGGTCTGGCGCAGGGCTTCATCGCGGCCAATCCTGAGCTTGAATGCCAGGTGAATGTCTGAGGTTGCCAGAAAGGTGTGAATACGCGGACGCGAAGAACAGCGCACCGCTTCCCAGGCTACGCGAATGTCTTTTTCGACGCAGCGGGCCAGCCCGGCGATGATCGGACCGTCCACCTCGGCAGCCACGCGGCGCACGGCTTCGGCATCGCCGGCGGAAGCGATGGGAAATCCAGCTTCGATGATGTCCACTCCCAAACGCTGCAGCTTGCGGGCGAGTACCAGCTTCTCCGCGGTGTTCATACTGCAACCGGGGGCCTGCTCGCCGTCGCGAAGCGAAGTGTCGAAGATCAATACCCGCTCAGTTTCCATAGCCACCTCCCGTACTCACTAGAAGCGTAGGCGGAAGGGCATCAATTAGTCCAACTAATAATAATTGCTAATACATTAGTACATATGATTGAATAAGGCTTACCCACGGCATACCTTGAAGGGGCTGATAATGGAACTGTTCCAGTTGGAGACGTTTCTCGCGGTGGCCAAGGAAAAGAGCTTCTCGCGGGCCGCGTCAGACCTGCACCGCACCCAGTCGGCCGTCAGCCAGACCATTTCCAAGCTGGAAGACGATCTCGGCGAGAAGCTGTTCGACCGCTCTTCGCGCGACGGGTCACTAACCGACGCCGGACGCGTCCTGCTGGCGTATGCCGAAGAGCTGCTCAACGTGCGCGAGGAAGCCCGTGACGCGCTGAAAGAACTGCGCATGCTGCACCAGGGCAAGCTGGTGATTGCGGCCAACGAATTCACCTCGCGTTACCTGCTGCCGGTTTTGCACCGTTTCCACCGCATGCATCCCACCATCAAGATCGAGGTGCGACGCGGACTGGCGCGTGAAATACCCAGCAGCGTGCTCAATCGCAACGTCGAGTTCGGAGTGCTTTCGTTTCGTCCCGATCACCAGGAGCTGCGCTCGGCGGTGATCTACCGGGATGAGCTGGCGCTGATCGTTTATCCCCGGCATCCCCTGGCCCAGGCCAACAAGGTGGGCATCAAGGACCTGGTGGCGGAGTCGTTCGTGGCCCACAGTGTGCTCTCCCCTTATCGCGAGCGCGTAATTCAAGCGTTCAAGAAGCACCACACCGCTCTGCACATGAACATTGAACTGCCGACCATCGAGGACATCAAGCATTTTGTCCGCATGGAGAATGGGATCGCGCTGGTCCCGCTGATCGCGGTGGAGAATGAAATTCGCAGCGGCGACTTGGTCCATGTTGCCTTGCGCGAGTTGGCATTCGAACGCAAATTGCGCATCGTTCATCGCAGCGGGACCGTCCTCTCGCACGCCGGACAAGCCTTCCTTAAGACCTGCAAAGCACTGGCACAAGCTCCTGCAGAGCGATACATGTGGCAGGTAGAGCGGTAGGGCGGCAGGATCCAGGACAGGTTACAGCAACGCCAAAACCGGCCGGCTATTTTGGCAGGCTGTTAACGCCTTGGTTGGAACGGTTGGCGGAGGCATTCTGTGGGTGATCGAGGTCCACGAGTTGCGAGCCCGGTGGCTGCTGCAAGGCGAACTGATCATCCCTGATCGGCTCATTGGGGACCAGCTTCTTAACGGTCAGGCGGATGGAGTATTCCTCCTGCGGGCGTTCAATCTCAATCACTGTCGGAAAGCTGACGCCGTTGTAGTCCCTATAGACCTGATAGGTGACTTGGGTAGCAATTACGCCCTCGGTGTCATAAATAATCTGGCGGTGGGGAACCAGGTTCACGCGCTCGAATATGATCTCACGGTACAAATACCAGTCCGAGCCGGAGTCGGAGCGGTGGATGATGTCGATAATATAGTCCGGCTGCTGGACCAGTTTCCTGGTCTTCGCGTCCACCACGGCCTCGGTGTCATTCTCTAACACCGCAATTTCATCCTTATCGATCTCCGGCAGGAACAGAGCGTTGTAGATGACCTGGGGCCGCAGGTTCTCCAGCGGGTTGGCCGCCGGTCGGGTGACTTCGGCGCTGCCGACGTAGAACTTGTTCTTGGCCGGAATGGAGAGTTTGAAGCGAGTTCCATCGCTCACCATGTCAAAGGCCTTGTTGCGCACGATGGGAAACAGCCCGATCATGCGCAGCATGTCCGGCTTGCGCACCAAAATGTATCCCATGATCTCCTGGTAATCGGTGACCTTTCCCTTCTTTTCTCCGCCCACGGATGCTGCAATCTCGACGGTCGTGTTCAGGGTCTTGATCTGCAAGGCTTGTTGGTTGATGCGGTCCACCAATTCCTGTTTGGTGGCAGTGTGCAGTTTGGCCGTGCTGGTCCGCATCTCGACGGTGCGAGTGCGGAACAAGCATCCACTCTCGCCGGCCAGAAGTGCAGCCAGGGCAACCGCGGCAAGGATTGGGGATCGTCTCATAATGGATCGGGGCGCAGCCGATCGACAGTATTCATCAGTATATAGTGCGGCCCGGTTTTGGCAGAATTCGATGGTGCGCAGAACCGGCATGGCGACGGCTGGTGAAACTCCGGGAGGCGACGGGGATTATTTCAAATAGAAATGGAACCGAATGAAGAGAGTCTTCCGGAAGGCTGGCAAAGTCCGTTGTTTCACCGGTTCAACGATTCTTAGCGTTTAACCTATGCTCACTGCGATTGTGGAAAGCAATGTTTAGAATGGAATCGTCGTCGTCTGCATCCGCGGTTTTTGGCTTTTCGACGCTTTGACCATGCGCGGCTTCGGGATTGTTCTTTGCTTTTGCAGTAGTGGCAGTGCTGGAAGCGGGGCCGGATGCGTATTGCTGCTCCGCTTTGAACTGTTTACTGAGGGCCAATCCTTGCTCCTGGTAGGATGACCCTATGGAAACGCCATACACCTTCTCCGGAATAGCCGCCATCTTGTAATAGTGCAGCCTGCCCACGTATTGATCGTCCTCTAAGACGATCGGCATCTCATGCACCCGGACTTCGAGCACCGCCTTGGTCCCGGGAATTTCCCCGTGCATTCCATATCCAAAGCCGGGGTCGAAGAAGCCGGCATAGTGGGCGCGGAAATCTCCAATGGTTGGATCGTAAGCCACCATTTCGGCCGCATGGTCAGGCCCCACGCGAACTCGTTGCTTCGACGCCAAAAGATAAAATTCTCCCGGTTCAAGAATGAATTGGCCGTTGCGCGGTCTGTCGATAGGAGTCCAGAACTCGGCCCGGTCGTAGTGGTTGACCCGGCTGAGGTCTATGGAGGGGGCGTGCTTCTTGGCCTGATAAGCGACAACCTCGGAATGCCCGTTGCCTTGAAGGTCAACGGTCATGTATAGACCTCGATTGATGTCGGCTTGCCCCGAACCGTTTTCATCGCTCAACACCAAGCCATCCCCTTTAGCCAACTCCTTCAGGTCGTCATCCGCAGCGGGATTCGACTTGCCGCGCACGAACCGCAATTGATTGAGCCTCATGCCACATCGGACGACGATAGGAAATGTTCGCGAAACCACCTCGACATACAATCCCCCGCAATACCCTTTTCGGACGTGCTCGAACTCGTCGCCGGTTTCGGTAATTAGCCGGGTAAAAATATCCAGCCGCCCCGTGGTGCTCTTCGAATTGGCGATTCCGTAAACATCGGAAGGAAGCTCGAGACTTTCCATCAAGGGGATGATGTAAACTACCCCCTTTTCCAGCAGGGTAGGCTCGGTTATATCGATCTTCTTCTCCAGCAGGCCATTAGCGGTCGCCTTATTGAGCAGCGTGGTGGATCTCCCCGGCAGGAATCTGGCGCGGACCCGGTAGGCTTCGTGCCACAGGCGAAGGTCGATGCTCGCTGGCTGGATCTGATTGTCGGGAATCTCGCGAGTCGAACGGATGATGCCAGTGTCGATGAAGTGACGAATGTCCTGAGACGGCAGGATACCCTCGCCGCTCGGCTGCCGAGCCGTGACCGAGGGAAACAGGGAGCCTGATGTCAAGATTTCCTCCACCTTATCTGTTAGTAATGTCGCGCCGCGGCTGCCGCCTTGGACAACTCAGCCAAGTGATCGGGTCCGGATCTGGTCGAGATCCAAAGGGTAGCAGGTGATTCCCCCTGTGGATTTCTTGGGAATCTCAGGCCTCTTGTGAATTTCCGACAAGCACTTGTGCAATCAATGACTTAGCCGCTACAAACCTCTCGCACAAGAGCATTGCCTGTGCAAAACTATTTTTTGCGACCTCTTGCGAATGCTGCAAGATGGTGCACAAATGCATTACGGCGTCATACCCAACTGCCAGAACAGAAACGAGTAGATGTCGGTCCACTCTTCCATCTGCTTCGACATTGGTTTGCCGGCGCCATGTCCAGCTTTCGGCTCGATCCGCAACAGAATCGGATTCGGCCCGCCGTTGTCCGCCTGAAGCAGCGCGGTCATCTTCTTGGCGTGCATGGGATCGACGCGCGTGTCGGTGTCGGCAGTCATGAACAGTACGGCCGGATACGCAGTGCCCTCCTTGACGTGGTGATACGGAGAGTAGGCGTACAGCCAGTCGAACTGCTTCTTATCCTGCGACGAACCGTACTCCGGGATCCACAGCTTGGCGATCTGGAAGTTCTGGTAGCGCAGCATGTCGAGCAGCGGCACCTGGCAGATGACGGCGCGAAACAGGTCAGGCCGTTGGGTGAGGGCCGCGCCCATCAGCAGCCCGCCATTGCTGCCGCCGCGAATCGCCAGGTGTTCTTTATCGGTGAAGCCCGCTTTCTCCAGATACTCGGCTGCGGCGATGAAATCGTCGAAGACGTTCTGCTTTTTGTCGAGCATGCCTGCGCGGTGCCATTCCTCGCCGAATTCGGAGCCGCCGCGCAGGTTCGCCATGGCGAACACGCCGTCATGATTGAGCCAGGGAAACAGCACTTTGCTGAATTCCGGCGTCACGCTGAGGTTGAATCCGCCGTAGCCGGTCAGCATCGCCGGGTTGTGACCGGTGAGCTTCAGTCCCTTGTGCATGACCAGAAACATCGGCACCCGAGTGCCGTCCTTCGACATGTACCACACCTGTCTGGTTTCGTAGTTGTTGGTGTCGATGCCGGTTGGGACTGAATCCCACAGGGTGCTCTTCGCCGCCTGAATGTCGAAGCGGTAGATCGTGGTGGGCACGGTGAATGACGTGAAGAGGTAGAACGCGCTGGTGCTGTCGTACTCGCCGCCGATGTCGGTAATCGTGCCGAGCGTGGGAAGTTCCACTTCGCCGAGCGGCTTGCCTCCGGTGGTGAAGCGCCTCAACAGCAAGTGTGCGTTCTGCTCGTAGAGTGCGAACAGTTGTCCGCCGATAATGTGCAGCTCTTTGAGCACCGCGTCGGATTGCGGAACGATCTCGCGCCAGTGTTCGCGCGTCAGCGCTGTTACCGGAGTCTTGAAGACGCGAAAGTGCGGGCCATCTTCATTGGTCAGGATGTAGAGGTCGCCGTCGTACGGCTGCGCAACGTACAGGAAGTCCTTGCCCGTGGTGATGCGAAGGGCTGGGGTATTGGCTTGCAAATCCTTGAGAAAGAGTTCGGTCTTGGTCCAACCCTGCGCGACTAGGATGCTGAGCCAGCGGCCGTCGTTCGATAAGGTTACGTTCGGCCAATCCTGCGGGTCGCGGCCTTCACCGAAAATGAGCGGGTCCTTCGCGGCATCCCCGCCCAGCGGGTGATAGAAGACGTGCCGGTTGTACACCTCCTGGCCCTCTGCCACGTCCCCCTTCTTGGGATAACGTGTGTAGTAGAAACCGCTGTCATCGGGCTTCCACGCTATGCTGGCGGCGCGCGTGCGTTCGATGGTATCGGACAGCAACTTGTGGGCGGCGGTCTCGATGACGTGCAGGGTGCTCATCTCGGAACCGCTTTCGGAGGTGCCGTAAGCCACAAACTTGCCGTCGTGCGAGGGCTGCCACCAGTCGAGCGCCACCGTCCCATCCTTGGAAAGCTGGTTGGCGTCCACCAGCACTTCGTCTTTGCCGTCCACGCGTTTGCGAACGTAGAGGATGGGCTGGTTCTGCTTGCCCTCACGGCGGGTGTGGAAGTAATACTCGCCGCCCACCTGTGTCTCGCCCAGGTTGCCGATTTCCAGTAGCTGCTCGATGCGGTCGTGCAGTTTGTCGCGGCCGGGCAGCTTGTCGAGGATGCTGCGCGTGTAGGCCAGTTGCGCCGCCACCCACTGCTGCGTTTGGGGACTGCTTCCATCCTCCAGCCAGCGATACGGATCGACAATCTTGTGGCCGAAGTAATCGTCGGTGACGGGCTGTTGCTTGGTTGCGGGAGGCTTGGGAATGTTCATCGTAGATGAGACGCTGCTGTTGTCGTTCTGTGCCAATGCGGTTGCCAGCAGCAGGAGTGAGGCGCCGAGTGAAAGAAGCGAACAGCGGACGATATCATGGCAATTCATCGCATCGAGTTTAGCAGTGCGAAGGGTTGGCAGTCCGCGGTTATGACGGCGAGCGCGATGGAATGCGCCACGGAGGCACGCGCGATCGGCGATGCATTTGTCTGCACCAAAATGGAACCGCTTGCTTATGCTGAGCGGCGCAATTTTTTTGACGACACCCGCAGGTACCGCTACAATACAGCTACAAGTTGACGCGCTGGCGGCAGCGCACAGACACTCCTCAGTAGCTCAATGGCAGAGCATCCGGCTGTTAACCGGAGGGTTGTAGGTTCGAGTCCTACCTGAGGAGCCATTTATTTCCCGCGTAAAACCTGCCTCTTTTTGATTTCTTATCTGAATTGTCCTATAATTGTACTAGCCTCCCCGGACAAAGAGACCTATGGACATCACCATTTACCGCCGTCATTCGGCGGGCTGCGAGCAGAAGGCTGACCGGTACGCACCCCGCTGCGGCTGCCCACTTGCGTTCCAATTCAATTGGAAGCAGGCTTCCACCACGCTGGACGGCAAGAAGCTAAAGCGGGGTCAGAACAAATGGGCCGCCAACACCCGGTCATGGTCGGAAGCCCAAACCAAGGCTAAGAACTTGGAAAAGGACTTGGAAAACCTGCTCCAAGGCAAGACTGTACGTCACGGCGTCACGGTCGAGGCCGCCATCAACGAGTGGATGGAATTCCGTGAGAAGAACGGACTCACCAATACAAAGCCGAAGCTCATGGGGCAGAAACTCACCGACTGGTGCGAGAAGAACGAGATTTTGCTTCTGACGGCAATCACGACAGACCGTGTGATGAAGTTCCGCATGTCGCTGCCGTTCCGCACAGGCGACAGCAGTAGCTTGAAGGTGCATTGGGCAGTTATCAACGGATTCTTCAACTGGGCCCAAGGCATGGGATATATCGACAAGAATCCCATCCTGACGTCTCGGCAGAACCCGCAGTTCGCCATTCGGTACGACAAGAAGGAAGTGAAGCCGCCGACCAAGAAGCAGATTGAAAAAGTCCTAGCCACAGCTTCCGGACGAGTCAAGCTGCTTGCGCAACTCATGCGTGAGACGGCGATGGCTCTAGTGGACGCTCAAAAATTCGATCCGGCGACTCTGGAAGACCGGACGTTGATCCGCAACAACCGCCACAAGACACACGAGCGGTTCCGCGTTCGCATCTCGTCCACGTTGGCGAAGCAGCTTGAAGCTCTAGGTTCCCCGGCTTTCCCCGGCACGGATCGGGAATGGCGTGAGCGACTCTACAAAGTCTTCCGTGCAGCTGGTGTGAAGATGACGCCGCATGGCTTCCGCCACTTCCGCATCAGCGAGTGGCTGGCGCACGGCGTCTCAGTGGCAGACGTGAGCAAGTGGGTGGGAACGTCAGAGAAGGAAATCCGCAAGACATACGAGCACTGGATCAAGGAAGCAGAGGACCGTCTGGACGAAGTGCAGAAGCAAGCGTGGTTGGCGCAAGGGTTGGACGAGAACGGGAACCAGAAGGAACGACTATTTCAGTAACCTCGGTTAGAAAGTGCTGGTGCCGGTGGATGTCCACCGTGAGTCAGGGCGACAGGCGGCCCGAAGCAAGTCTCTGACAGTGACACCGATCTCGTGGGGGACGATCTCGTAAGGATTTCCATTGCCGCGACCAGCGTATGCAATGAACCAGCGACATCTGACACTGTTCCACCACGTCCACCACCACAGCTCTCGACTGCAGCAGCTCATGGCTGTTGGGAGCCTTCTCCTGCAAGACGACTCCGAAGGACCTACCTTCATCTTCTGCACAGCACGCGCTTTTCGCGCTTCTTGACACAAGCCGACCGGTTCATCGCTGGGGCAGCCCCCATCGATTACGGCCCGGTACTTCTCCTCATGCCCTTCGGATTCCATCTCGCAATGGCCGAGTCGGCCCGGGGAATTTCACCCCGAGCCGCTCACAGATCCGGACATGAACCGCTCGATTCATCCGGCTCGTGCAATCCAGTGAAGGCTGCCGCCTTCTGCCGAAAACCGTCGAGTTCCTCCGGTGTTACCCGTTGACCCTTTACGACCTCGGCACGGATCGCCTGCTCCCTTCGCTCCACGGGCATTACCCCGTTTCTCCACTACTATGGAGCAGTCCGAGCCTAACCGGTGCTTCGGTACTTTCGGCCTCGCGGGGCCACCACTTGTGCCTTTTCCCTTACCATCACCGGTCAGGTTCTCAAGTTCCGCACGAAAGCCCGGATTAGAGTCACGCCTCCTCTGCACCGGACCCCGCATGGCCAGTAGGTAGGTTTCCGCCATGCTTTTCCTGGAGCAGGTGTCAGACCCCAGTTTTGGTGCCATCTAAAGGTTTTCGATGCTTTACCAGAGGTTAGAGAGAGAGCATCTATGAGCAAGAAATCCAAGAAGAAGAAAAACGCGCACGACCTCGCAATCGACAGTAATGATAAGAGGAATCCAAGCAAAAACGGCAATCAGAAGCTTGGCAAAAAGGAATACGAAGCCGAGCTGTTCAAGCTGCAAGTCGAACTGGTGAAGCTGCAGGACTGGGTGAAGAAAACCGGAGCGCGAATCGTCATCCTGTTTGAGGGTCGGGACGCGGCGGGCAAGGGTGGCATTATCAAGCGCATCCTGGAACGAGTGAGTCCGCGAGTCTTTCGACTCGTGGCCTTACCGGCCCCCACCGAGCGTCAAAAGACGCAGATCTATGCCCAGCGCTACATCGAGCAACTGCCCGCCGGCGGAGAAATCGTCATCTTCGACCGCAGCTGGTACAACCGCGCTGGGGTCGAGCATGTCATGGGCTTCTGCACCGAGGAGGAATACAAGAAGTTTCTCAAAGGCTGTTCGGCCTTCGAAAACGTCCTGGTCAGCAACGGCATCATTCTGCTGAAGTACTGGCTCGATGTGTCGGAAAAAGAGCAGCACATGCGCTTTCTCGCGCGCATACACGATCCGTCAAGACGCTGGAAGTTGAGCCCGATGGACCTCGAGTCTCATCGCCGCTGGTACGACTATTCGCGGGCTCGTGATGCGATGCTCGCCGCCACCGATACGGCGACCACTCCCTGGTACATTGTGCCTTCGGACGACAAGAAGCGCGCCCGTCTCAACTGCATTGCTGACATTCTCAGCCGCATCCCGTTCGAGGAGGTGCCCTATACGCCTCCGAAGCTGCCTGGACGCCAAAAGGCCAAGGGCTACCAGGAGCCCAATCAAAAGCACCAGGCGATAGCGCAGCGCTGGTAAGGCAGACATAGATAGAGATAAAAGGCGACAGAATACAACCTGGATCGCTCAGTTCCGCGAAACAAGCTGGTTTGGTGTAGCGATGGTGTTGATTAAGAGTCTCAATCTCGATTGGCTCTTGACTGCCATGATACGACTTCCATGGCCACTAATCGCGCTATGAGGACTGCCAGATAAAGCTGTCCCGTCAGAGCTTCCGTGACGGAAAGCGTGCGCGCTACCGGGTGCACCGCAGTGATATCTCCGTAGCCGACCGTGCTGAGAGTCACGTAGCTGTAGTAGAACCAGTCGCTAAGCTGAAAATGGCCAGTGGCAGTGCTGAAGGACCCGGGGTGCAAGAACTCCGTGATGTCATAGCACTGTGCCCAGCCCATTCCGAAAAGCAGGTAAACTGCGATCGCGCCCTCTATGCGCGCAGGCGTTACCGGTCCGTCACGAAAAACCTGCGACAGCAGGACCAGGGCAATCAGCACAATCGCTGCCAACGACCACCATACGCTCCACAGGTGCAAGGCTGGCGTCGGAGTAAACCAATTCATCCACCGGGCGGCGAGGGCAGCACTTCCCACGCCGCAAGAAAGGACGAATAGCTTGCCTCGCCTCCACGCGATGGCGACACCGGACACCAAGAGCAGCGAAAAGGCGACATCGCCATACAGCTTTATGTCGTCTCTCCCGAGCCCCATCGAGGGGAGCACGAAGGCAACCGTCACCAGAAGAGCCAGGAAGGACGACAGATTGATATGCGATTGCCAGCTCCCGCTGATGCGGGCCGTGGTCTTCTCACCAACAGCATTGGGCCTCTTCGGTGGTGCAGGTTCGGGCATCGACCTCCTATTGCGCGACCATTATCGGTGGCGACTGCCATTTGCCTTCCCCGGATCCAGGACTTTTGGGGCTATGGTTGTTGCCAGCCTCCACCTAAAGCCTGGTAGAGCTGGGCATAGTTCTGCAACTCGGTGTACCACGCCTGGGCCAGGTTCAGCGCCGAAAGAAAATACTGCTGTTCGTAGTACTGCACCTCGAGAAAACTGGTGACGCCTCCCTGAAAACGCACATTGGCAAGGCTTGCCATGTCCTTGTATGTTTTCGTCTGCTCCTCAATCTTCATCCGGTACAGTCGAGACTGGGTGTAGCCTACGAGACTATTGGAAACATCGCCAAACGCCTGCTGTACGGTTTGCTTGTAGAATAGCTCTGCTTCGTCCCGTTGCGCCCACGCCAAACGGTACCCGCTCCTGATCCTGCCTCCCTGGAAAATCGGTTGGACCACCTGTCCACCCACAGACCAGAATGTCGCTGGGCCTTGCAAGAAACTTGTTATGGCGACGCTCTGCGCTCCGAATGCACTGGTCAACGAGATCTGAGGAAAGAATGCTGCCTTTGCCACACCCACGTTGGCGTTGGCGGCGACCAGGTTTTCTTCTGCCCGGCGTACATCTGGACGGCGCTGCAGAAGCGCCGACGGAAGTCCGGCCGGCACCTCGGGCAGGTGTGGCTGTTCGGTCAGAGTGAGACCGCGCGGGATGGGCCCGGGGTTCCGGCCCAGCAGGATGCTGATATTATTTTCCGCCTGCTCTATCGACTGCTTTAGAGTGATGACCTCCGCTTCGGCTTGCTCTACCAGTGCCTGGGCTTGATAAACGTCCGTAATCGCACTTTCGCCACCCTTGAACTTGACGTTGTTCAGGTCCAAGATTTCCTTGTCTGCCTCTACGGTCTGTTTCGAGTAATCAAACTGGAAGTCGAATTGACGCAACAGGAAATAGTTGCTCGCCAGGGAGGAAATCAGAGTGGTTTGAACTATGCCTTGTCCGTACTTCGTCGCTAAGAGAGTGGCACGTGCCGACTCCGTGGCCCGGCGGTATTGCCCCCAGAAATCGACGATGTAGTTCAACTGCACGCCCAAGATATCGAACGTCGGGGCTCCCGGGTAGAGACCATTACGCTCGTTCACCACCGACGCGGAGCCGTTCACGGTTGGAAATTGATTGGCGCGCGTAATCCCCAGATTAGCGTTGGCCTGAAGGATGCGAGTGGCCGCAATCTGTATGTCGTAATTATTGGCGAGAGCTTCTTTGATGAGACCCTGCAACACCTCATCCTGGTATACCGCTGGCCACTTCATTTCGGCGAATTGTTCACTGGTCGGTTGCGGCTGCGTGGAAGCATCCGGCGCAACTCCGCGATAGTCGCCTGGAACCGTAAGCGGCGGACGCTGGTAATTGGGGCCGACCTTGCACGCACATAGCGTGAGCAACAACACAAAAACGATGCAGGTTCTCATGCTAGTCATCCCCGGCTCCCTCTGGAACAGGTCCAAGTCCGTCCTTCTGCGGCTCTTTCTTCTCTCCCGATATCCATAAGCCAAACCGCTCCACGACATCGAAACTGACGGGGATGAAGAACACCGCAAGCAACGTGGCTGCCAGCATGCCGCCGATGACGACCGTTCCCAGCACTTGCCGCGAGATGGCGCCTGCACCGGAAGCCGCCCACAGCGGCGTACAACCGAGAATAAAGGCGAAGGCCGTCATCAGAATGGGTCGCAGTCTCAACCTCGCACCGGTCAAAGAAGCGTCAATCAGGGTTGCGCCCTTGTCGTACTCCATCTTGGCGAACTCGACGATGAGGATGGCGTTCTTGGCCGACAGACCGATCAGCATGACCAGTCCGATCTGGGCGTACACGTCGTTGTCCAGTCGGCGGAGATACAGCGTGATGAAAGCCCCGAATACAGCGATCGGCACTCCCAACAACACGCTGAATGGCAGCGTCCAGCTCTCGTACTGCGCCGCCATGATGAGGAAGACAACGAAGAACGCCAGTCCAAAAATAGTGGCGGGAGAAACGCCCTGCGCGGCCTTTTGCTCCTGGTACGACATGCCACTGTAATCGAAACCCATCTGGCTGGGCATGGTTTTGTGGAAGACGTCTTCCAGAGCGGCCATCGCCTGTCCTGAACTGTATCCTGGTGCCGCAGAGGCATTGATCTGTACGCAATTGAACAAGTTGTAACGCATCACGAATTCAGCTCCGCTGCGCGGATACGTGCTTGTCAGCGTGCTCAGTGGAACCATTTCTCCCGATGCGTTTCGGACGTAGAACTTGCCCAGGTTCGAGGCGTTGGTTCGGAAGTCCCCGTCGGCTTGGACGTACACCTGCCATTGCAGGCCGAAGCGATTGAAGTAGTTGATCAGCGCGCCGCCCATGAACGTCTGGATGGTCTCGTACAGATTGCTCAATGGGATCTGTTGGGTCATGACCTTGGCATTGTCAACCTTGACTCCGACCTGAGGGACCCCGAACAAAGCGGTGGACATCACGCCTTGCAGTTCCGGACGTTTGCGGGCCTCGGTCATGAAAACTTGCGCGTTCTTTGCCAGAAATTCGATACCGCTGCCTGACCGGTCTTCCAGAATGAAGGTGGCGCCCCCGGAAGTGCCCACGCCGGGAATCGCGGGAGGCGGGAATGAGAAGGCAATGCCGGATGCAACTTGAGACAAGGCCTTTTGCAAGTGGGCCTTGATGCCCTCGTAGCTGGTCTCCGGAGTCTTGCGTTCCTCCCAGGGCTTCAATGAAACGAAGAAGAAGGAACTATAGGTGGCGTTGACGCCACTCAACATGCTGTATCCCATGACCGAACTCACGTATTCAACGCCGGGAGTTTCCATGATGATTTTTTCAACTTCCCGGGAGGCCTCCGAGGAACGTTGCAGCGATGCCGCGTCGGGGAGTTGCAAACCGGCGTAGAGATAGCCCTGGTCTTCGTCTGGAAGAAAGCTGTTGGGGATTCGTTTGCCGAAGAACCCCGCTCCTACGACCAGCAAGGCAAGCAGCAAGAAGGCAAAACCAGCCTTGCGGATTAAGTGATGACAAACGCCAACGTACCCGTCGGTGGCTTTGCCGAAAACGCGATTGAAGCCGCGGAAAAACGCACCCAGCGGTCCCCGCGCCTCCTTCTTAGGGCGGAGCAGCATAGCGGAGAGGGCCGGGCTGAGGGTCAGCGCGTTAAAGGCCGAGAACAGCACCGAAACCGCAATGGTAACGGCGAATTGTTTGTAAAGCTGTCCGGTGATGCCGGGCACGAAGGCCGTCGGAATGAAAACCGCCGCCAGGATGAGGCCAATAGCCATCACGGGTCCGGAGACCTCCTCCATTGCCTTGATGGTCGCATCATGGGGCGACAAACCATGCTCAATGTGGTGTTCGACCGCCTCCACCACCACGATGGCATCGTCCACCACCAGCCCGATGGCCAGCACCAGCCCAAAAAGCGAAAGAGTGTTAATGGAGAATCCCAGCAGCGGGAAGACCATGAAGGTACCAATCAGCGAGACCGGAACGGCGAGAAGCGGGATGAGCGTGGCTCTCCAGCCCTGAAGGAAGATATAGACCACGAGAATAACCAGGACCAAAGCTTCGATCAGGGTTTTGTAAATTTCGTCGATGCCGGCGCTGACCGCTAGCGTCGTGTCAAGCGCAACAATGTAGTCCAGCCCTTGGGGGAACCTGCCCTTGGCTTCCTCCATCATCTTGAGGACGGCTGCCCGGGTGGCTAGCGCATTGCTGCCCGGCGTGAGGTAGAGCGCTATAAGAGCGGCCGGTTGGGTCGGCTTAGCCGACCCAGCCGTTCCTAGCCGCGCCATATACGAATAGTATTGCGATCCCAGCTCCACGCGAGCCACGTCTTTCAAGCGCAGAATGGAGCCGTCGGGCTGGGCCCGGACGATGATTTGCTCGAACTCCTCAGCCGTGGGCAGCCGTCCGGGCGCCCTCACGTTGTAAGTGAACTGCTGCCCTTCTGGAACCGGTTCGCCACCTACCTGGCCGGCGGGATTGACCTTGTTCTGAGCCTGGACGGCATTGGTGATGTCCGGCACCGTGACGCCCAGGCTGGCCAGCCGGTCTGGATTTACCCAAATGCGCATGGCATAGGGGCCTGCGCCGAATATCTGCACTTGCCCGACACCCGAAACTCGGGTCAGCGCGTACTGCAAATTGATAGTGGCGTAGTTGGCCAGGAAAACATTGTCGTAGGTGCCGCTAGGAGAATAGAGGTCGAGCAGCATGAAAGGGGCGGTCGTGCCTGGCTGCACGATCACACCCTGCTGGGTCACCTGACTCGGCAGTTGCGAGTTGGCTTGCCCAGTGCGCATCTGCGCCAGAATCTGGTCGGTGTTTATGTCGGTACCAAGCTGAAAATCCACATACAGCGTCATTCCGCCGCCGGAGCTGGCGCTCAACGAATACATGTAGTTCATGCCGCTGACGCCCGACATCTGCTGCTCAATCGGGGTCGCGACCGATTCGGCAATCGTCTGGGCATCCGCTCCCGGGTAGGTGGCTTTCACCTGGATCATCGGATCGGCGATATTGGGGAACTGTGCCGTAGGCAGGGTTAGTATCGAGACCACGCCGACCAGAACCATCAGAATCGCGATGACGATGGCGACGATGGGACGATTGATGAAGAATTTCGACATGGTCAGTTGCTCCCTGCCGCCGCCGCCGGAGCTACATACGGCTTGGGATTGACGGGGATCCCTTCTTTCGCTAGCTGAGGCGCTTGCGCTGCAAACTGCTGGACCTTCAGAATGCCCTCGACCACGACCTTTTCGCCCGGCTTTAGGCCCTGGCTGACGATCCAGTTCGGACCCACGCGGTCTCCCATCTTGACCGGGCGAAACGTGGCCTTGTTCTCCGGCGTGACCACAACGAGCTGGTACTCCGACTGTACTTCGATGACTGCTGCCTGCGGTACCAAGAGGGCGTTCTTGTAATCGCCAGTCTGAATCCGCACGCGCCCGAAGCCGCCCGGACGGAGTGCGGCTTCAGGATTGGGAAACTCAGCCGCCATTTGAATGGTGCCGGTCTGGGTACCGATTTGGCGGTTCACGTAGATGATGGTCCCCTTCTGGGGGTAGGGCTCGTCGTTCGCCTGGATGAACTCTACCGGTGTGTCCTTGAGCGAGGCTCTGCTGACCTTGCCAGTAATGATTCCGGTGACCTTGGAAGCAAAACTAAGATACACGCCTTCGCTGACGTTGTAGTACGCCCAGATGGGATTCACCTGGGAAACGGTTGTCATCTTGGTGCTGGTTCCGACCAGATCGCCTATCTGGGCGGCCGTTACCCCTGCGATGCCATCAATGGGGGAATGGACCTTGGTCCAGCCCAGGTTCAACTCGGCATTTTGCAGGTTAGCCTGTTGGGCAAGGACTTCCGCCTTCATCGCCGCTTGGGTGGAAAGGTCGGTATCGAGCTGCTTCTTCGGGATGGCGTTTTGCGCGGCCAGAGGAGTGTCACGCTCAACGTTCGTGGTGGCCTCGGACAGCTTCGCCTCGGCGACTGCTACCTGTGCTTTGGCCCGATCGACCGCAGCCTCGTACTGCCGCGGGTCGATCTCGAACAGAAGCTGGCCCTTCTTGACGAAGTAACCGTTCTGGTAATTCTGCCGAAGCAGATAGCCCTGGACTTTCGGAGTGACTTCGGCGTTCACCGCGCCGTTAAGTTGAGCTACCCACTCCTGGAAGATGGGAACATCCTGCTGCATAGCCTCAATCACTTGGACCGCAGGAGGACCCACCTGCGGCTTTTCCTCCTTCTTTTCGCAGCCGCTGAGGGACAACAGGAGCAACAGGCCGCAGACCGCCGTGCACGTTTTGCTTCGGCGGCGCGCCCAATGCCTTAACTTTAGTGGACTTGCACTTCCTGTTGCCGGCTCACAGGGATTGCGGGTTGCTCCAACTGGCATGGCACTCTCCTGGAAAGACCCCGACATGCTTACGGAGCGTAGCGTGGGGTCGATGGGGATGCCCACCCTTGTACCCCAATGACTGGAAAATTGCCACCCGTATTTTACGCAGTGACTACAGGATTGGGCCTTTAGCCCCCAGGTCGCGACGCAATTGGGCAAGTTCTGCCTTCGTGTGCTTGGCGGTCGCTCTGGTTTGGCTATGAGCAGTCCAAAGCTGGGCAATGGTTAGAGTAAGAACCTGTTCGTCAGCTGTGGCTCGCCAAAACGTCGTACCCCCTCAGAATGAATGACTTGGCGCTAAGCTCGATTCGGACTTTCCGGTAAGATTGTTGCCATGATCGTGCCGCTCCGGCATCTCTGCGGGGGTCGAGTTGAAGTCCAGTTAGGCTCAGAAGGGGTGTGTGATGCTTAGCATTTCGCCCTAGCGGCGACGATAACGGTCTCAGTGTGTTACCTGCGCCAGAAGCCTGCATTTTCAAGCAGCCAAGCGAACTGATGGGTCGAGGGTGACACCTGCAAGTGAAATCGATACATCGGTGTAATGCTGAGCAATTCCCTCCAAGGAATTGGTGAGCATTACATCGCCTGCGCCTTGGAACAGGCTGACGTCCCCGGTCACCTCGAAGACAGAACCGTCCTGTGTTTGCTTTGGTGTGAGGACGAGCTTGGTGATGCGCTGACGTAGTTGCTCGCGGGCTATCGCAGTATCGCCAGCTAGAATGTTCGCGAACTCTTGAGACTTCCGCTGGACGAATTCACGTATCTCTTCAGTGGTGAACTCTGGCGCCTTCGGCTCAACGCCAGCATCGCGGAGACGCTGGATTTGGGCGATGCGAGATTCCACTGTACCCAGCCTGGCAGACAGAGCAGGCGAGAAGCCATGTTTTGCAATCCCATCAACAAGATTTTCCTGCTCTTTCTTGAGACCCGCGAGTTCCTCTTTCAGTTGGGAGTCCTGCGATGCCGCTTCGCGCGTGCGTCTCGTTTCCGCAGCCAGAGTCGCCTTGAGTTGGTCGCGGAAGGATTGGACGCGCTCTTCTTCTAGACGCGGGTCGAGTAGGTTTGCGGAGAGTGCAGCTAGCAGTTGCTGCTCCAGTTTTCGCTGGGGGATTCTTACGCTGTTCTCGCAGACGCCACGGTAGCGGTGATTGGGGCATCCGTACTGCGCGTTCGGAGGCTGACCACCGACGATGACCATATTGGCGTTGCACAGACCACATTCCAGCAAACTGCTGAACAGGTATTGCCGGCTCGCGACTGTTCGATTCATCCCGCCGAGCCGCTTCGGACCGTGCTTCTCCCGCACGCGACGATTTTGCTCGCGCGCTGCCTCCCAGAATTGATCGGAAACGATGCGCAACTCCGGCACTTCGACACGTACCCACTCGGACTCCGGTCGGGGACGTTGTTCCGTTTTTCCGGTCTCACGGTTGCGAACCGTCTTCGTTCGATTCCATATCACGACGCCGCGGTACTTCTCATTTAGCAGCATTTCCCGAATCGCCGATGGACACCACGCACGGATCTTCCCTCTGCGAGGCGCCTGCGGAGAGAGGACGCCATCGGCGTTGAGCGCCTTCGCAATGTCGGCGTAGCTCGATCCCGACGCATACATTTCAAAAATTCGGCGGATGACAGCAGCTTCTTCAGGGATGACTTCTTGGTAGACTCCGATAACCGCCGGGCGACCGTAATCGCCGCGACGGGTCGGGTCTTCCTTGGGAACGTTTCGGTAGCCATAGCACTTGCCTCCCGCCACATAACGGTTGAGAATGCGTCCTTCCTGTCCGCGGTGTACTTTGTCGCTCAATCCCAACACATACTGCTCGTCCATCATCGTGTTGAGGATGAATACCTGCCGGAATCCCGGGTTTCGGGAATCCAACCCTTGGGTACCGAAATGAAGGAACACACCGTACTGTTGCAAAACGTCGCTGAGTTTCACTACGTCCGGCACATACCGACCAAGCCGGGACGTATCGTCAATGAGAATTCCATCGAAGGGTCGAGGAGACATCTTCGCTAAACGCACAAGTTCGTTCAGCCCGTCTCTCCCAGCCAGCGTCTGCCCGGTGATTGCAGAATCGAAACGAATGAAGTCGTCCGTTACTGTCCATCCGTTGCGTTCGGCAACGTTGCGGCATTGCCGGACTTGGTCTTCGATGGACGTGGGGCGCTGCAGGTCGGACGAGTAGCGCGCGTAGATGGCGCAACGCTCACCTCTCTGACCTGACGCCTGACCCGGATTGGAGAATTTGCGTGACGTAACTATCCTTCCCGGCGGGAAGCACCGCGACCCCCTCTAATAAGTAGTTTTGGTATTGGGTTTTCGTAATTCACCGACATCGGCGGCTGCTTCAGCTCGATGCCGCGCTCACGCAAGAATTCCTGGACCAGGCGCGGAACCAACCACTCCTGAGTGACTGACCTCAAGGCTGTGAGGTCCGGCTGTCCAGGGGTGATCTCAAGCCTCGTATCGGTCCGTTGTCTCCTGCGAACACCGGCGCCGTTGCTCCTAGACGAAGGGGCTGGTGTTGGCTCGATCTCCCTCTTGGCCCTTTTTTCCGTTTTCATCTTTGTTTCTCCTTCAATCTTCTGAACCTGCGCTAACTACTCGCGTCAAGCCCAATCATGGTTACTGCGCGGTCCTCGATCCTCTGCGTTGACGACGCACCCACCGCCGGTCCTCACTCCGGTATCAAGGTGCCCTGGGAAGACAGTTGTCGTTCAAGTATGCCTCTGGTACATGCATGGTACTCAGCATTGCCAGGAGTTTTGTTACTTCGACGGCCGCGGCGTCCCTGTAGTTACGCATGGTCGCCTCCATCGTTCACGAGCGCCTCGAATGACTTTCGGACCGAGCCCTTTTCCGGACCCGGCACCTGCAGTCGTGGCAACTCGACCTTCTCGGACGTCGCGGTTTCTTGCCGATCGGCGAAGATTCTCTGGTCCCGCTCGATGGCCTCGATGTAGGTCCGGAGGTTGACGGCTGCAGCCAGCAGTTGGCGATAGAGCCTCTCATTCACAGCTTCGATCGGCTCGAAGCAGCATTCGCCGACGTTGAGCTTGCCAACTTCCTGCGCGCACGAGTGAGAATGAGACTCAACCACCTTCAATATGTAGACAAGGCGGATGAACCCTCCACAAAGGCTGCACGTCGTGTCCGATTGAGGCCCCGCGTCGTAACATTGCCCCTTGAAAAGGAAGCGTGCCCCGTCCGCAGACCGCCACCTCAGGATGCTGTTCTGGGTGGCGGCACTATTTTTGCTGCCGGACCTACCTGCGACTTCATTGACATTGATCTGATTCGCCATCATGCCTTCCTCTCTTTTCATCCTCTTTATGTATGTGCTGGTCGCTGATTGATTGGCGGGTGGCACCGTTGTGGGCACCATCCCGCCAAACATCGATCTAGCCCTGGTCTTCCTCCGAGCCTTCTGGCGTGTCCAGGTCTATGCTGTCGCCCAGTTGGGGGATCTGCAGCCCGTGCAGTTCTGGCATGGAGCGTCCAGCGAGTGCCTGGAGATCGCCATACATCCCGGCGGTCCCGCTCATCAGCAGTTCCAGGCGGCGCTCGCGCTTCGCCCAGTTTTTTGTCAAGGCACGCTTCTCCGCTTCGAGATCGTCCTGCATGGAGACGCAAGCTTCGACGATTGCCGAAACACGATTGCGAAAGAGCGGACCGATGAGGTACTCGTACAGACGTTCCATCTTTCCGTCTTTACCCTGTGTCACGACCCGAGCCATCGCTGCCTCGATGAGTGCATGACGTAGTGCCTTCGCTAAGGGCAAGGCACAACGCATGGCGGCAACCCAGACGTTTTCCAGCCGGTCGAAAGTCTCGACGCCCTTCGGCATGGCAGTCGTGACAATCGCTCCGACACTCGCACCGGCGAGGCGCACGTCTTCGCGGTTCTTGGCAAGCCAGGTGTCGCTCCAGCTCCGCGTGCGCTTCGACTCCCACAGGATCGTGCCGCACTGCAGGCCGTTGGGACCGACGACCTTTTGCACAACGTCGCCTCCATGGCGCCCTTTGGGGACCGGCTCGATCTGGTCCGCCGGGAAGGCGGTCCGCAGCATTGCTTCGAGTTCCAGTTCCAAGACCTCCCCTTGGAGTTGCTGAGAACCTTGCTCTGCTTTGCGGCGCAGCTCCTCGACCTGTTTCTTCATGTCGGAGATGACTTTTTCCTTCTCTGCCAGCTTCAGCAGGTAGGTTTCCTCTTCTTCTTTCTGAGTAGCCTCACGAATAAGGCGGCGTTCGGTTTGGAGACGACGTTCGATCTCCAATTCCAGGCGCTGTTTTTCCTCTTCGAGGGTGCGGCGCTCTTTGCGCAGGGCAAGTTCGGCGTTCTCTGCCTCAGCAAGCCGAGCCTGTCTTTCAGCAAGTTCTTGCTCGACAGCAGAGAGGCGGTCCGCGTAAGCAGCCGCCGCTTTCTTCTCGGCAGCCTTGGCTAGTACTTCGCGCTCAGCATGGAGCTTGTGTTCGACAGCGGCGTCAATCTCGCCCTGGCGAACATCCAGCGTCTGCTGCAGGTCGTCCAGCGCCTTTTGGCGCTGGACGAGGTCCTGCTCGTGCTTGTTCAGTGCGGCGGCGCGTTCCTGCGTCTCGCGCTGAATCTTGGCACGTTCAGCAGTGATGAAAGGTTGGGCAAGAGTCTCCGTGAGGGGAAACTCGACATGACAACTCGGGCAAGTAATGCTGGTCTCGTGCAACATAGTAGCCTCCTTTGTGGCTTCGGTTAGGGGCTGCCTATTGCACGGACCGCCGATTGGCGGGACAATAACGTAGAGCTGTACTCCGGGCTCTAGTCAGCCTGGTTTACGGTTTGCCCCTGCGCTCGAACGCAGGGGCGCTTTATTTCAGAGCTTAAGTAAGACTCACCTCCGCGACTGTGTCTACAGTGGGTTCAGCTGCGGAAGCTGTGAACACCTGATCTTCATCTACAGCAATCTGTCTCGGCTCCTGGTACGTCAGCCGCCAGAACACGCGATAGGCAAGTCGCACATCGTCCCGGCAGTACCTCTTTATGCTGTCGATATCGCGCTCCGCCCACCACCGCGCAACGTTCGCGCCTTCGCTAGTTTTCCTGCCGCAACCAAGAACGCAAGAACGGACCCAATCGCATCGAGGGTGACGCCTTTCTTGTTGTCACTCCAACTGGTCCAGAGCTGCAAGGTGTCAACTACGTCCGCCGTGTAATATCGGCGAGTGTCGAACGCGCGGCTTGGTTCAATGCCTAAGATCCAGCTGCGCTGGCGCAAAAATCGGATGTCAAAATCCAATACGTTGTGACCAACAATCACATCGCCTGGTCTCATTGCATTCCAAGAATCACTGATGATGACACGGTCGTCTTCGCGGGCGAACACGATCTCCGTCGCCGCATTACCGTCATCTATCAGCATTCCGATGCAGACCACACGACCGGTCATCGCGTCCAGCGCACCCTTCTCATCGCTGGAGTCCAGCGCCGCGGTCTCGATATCGAGTACTACGGTGCGGCGATCCCCGGAAGTCCGAGTACGGCCAATCTGCTCGTTCGACCTTTGCTTGTAGTCCATAAAGCGTGTTTCCCTTACACTCTATAATACCATGGATCGAGGAAAATCGGCTATGAAGTAACAGACATATTCTTGCAATCATAGCCAAGTTATTTGTATTGAACATGTTACAAACTATTGTATATTACTTACTGATAGTCTATAGTATGTATAGGAGTATCAGTGATGCGTTTACGCAAGACAGTCCGCCTCAACGGCGTCAACTACGAGATTGACGCAGAGAAGATCACGCGGCTCGCCTCTCGGCTGGAACCCAAGGGGATCGACAAATATTGGGTCAAGATCCAGGGCCGGCGACTACCGCCGAAGCAGGTCGTCTCAGAACTTCTAAATGTTCCACTCGTCGACTTCACGACCATGGACGCGTGCCGAATCCTGGCCGCCGTGGGATTCCAGGTGCACTCGGCGAACGACAAACCTGAGCCGGTCAGAGTTCAATCGGAAGCCTTGCTGCAAGAATATTTGCGCTCCCACGGACTCACCGACATCGAGGTCGAACCCGCCATCGAGAACACCAGCAGCCGGCCGGATTACCGGTTGCGTGCAGACGGCGCTGAGGTGCTGTTCGACGTCGAGGAATTCAGTGCGAAACCAGAAGACGGTCGCGTTCGCGGCGGTGCTTGTAATCCCTACGGCCCAATCCGTGAGAAACTCAGTGCCGCGCGAAGAAAATTCAAAGACATGGAGAGGCACTGCTGTTGCCTGGTTCTGCAGAACCAGGAAAAGCCACGGGTCGGCCTCAACTGGCAGATCGTCACGGGAGCCATGATCAACGATCTTGGATTTCCTTCTCCCACCGATAAGGCTGGCCGAGTTGATGGTTCTAAACCGGAGGCGGGCGCTCCGGGACAAGGAGAGACTCGCCAGCACTCGGCGATCACGCCAGAGAACACAATCATCAGCGCAATCATCGTGATCGACCGATACGCGATCGGCGAAAAACGATTTCGTCTTTTTGTACACGAAAGAGAACAGGAGTTGGACCGAGAGCTAAGTGTAGAGGAATATTTGCAATCAGTGGAACAGTCAGCTGGTACCGAGCGCGACCTCTCACTGAACCGAGTCCGAGTGCGAGTTCACGAAAATCCCTACGCCACGGTGCCTCTCGACCGTCGCTTGTTCCGCGGACCCTTCGATGAGCGCTACGGCGTGGTTGAGAGTCCGAATCGGTTCGGGCAGGTTTGGATCGGCGGAGGAGTCGCCGAGTTTGAGGAAAAGTCCGCCGCGGCCAAGCTCCTCAGCAGGTCGTAATTGTCGGGGCTTGCTCAGCCTGAATCTCTTCGTGGGCACTCGAAGCGCCGCACCGGTTGCGCGTCCCGCTCGGAACGTACCGCCACATAATGGGAACTGTTGCCTACATCGATCCCGGCGGCCTGCGGATGAATCACGGTCAACCCTGGGTCTTCCGATTGCAGGCGCCGCGCCCACTCTTTCTTCTCTCTTCGGTTGTGCCACAACTTCTTCTCCATCGTCATCCCTGCTCTCCTGCATGGAAAATGGGATTCGGTTCGGCCCGGTGACGAAAGGTTGAAAAATCTCTCCAACGGGGTCAAGGCGCCGTGGTTGGGACGGCCCTGCCACCATGCCAGCGATCGCCAGTACCGGAGCCATGCTTTTATGCGGGCACAGGAAGCGCCAATCGGAAGTCGGCCTTAGCTTGCCGAACCAAATCTGTGGTAAGAGTCGCAAAGATAGGGAATGGGCGACAAGTTCTTGGCACCAGCGACTGTGCCGCAGGCGCGGTCAACTGCTTTTATAGAACCCGGCGGGACTACATTACCCAGCGATCACCTGCATAAATTTGCGGCATGGGCAGGCGATCTGCATCGCCGGCCGCGCACGCTTCCAAGTCCTGTAGCCAGACATCGTAAGAAGGCAGTTTGCGATACGCAGGCAGCATTGGCGCCAGCAAGTCGAGTTGCCTTCTGCACATTTGTGGCGCGTTTTGTAAGAGGTTCGTCTGATTGACGGCTTCCAGTTCGGATTATGCTCCAAAGCAAAAACGTACAAGATACGCCTGAGGTAGTGTGTCCCGGCTCAACTTCCCCGTCCCGATCCCCACAGCACCCCCAGAATCGCATTACAGCCCCATAGAGGCACTTTGCGGCGCTAGATGACGCCGGTTCTATCCCCTTTGAATAAAAATGCCTGTAGGGGCTTTGTGGGGCGATTTTCTAGCGCATACGATACGCAGGAACAAGGCAAAACGTGATTTTGAATTGAGGAGTAGGGTGATACTATGACCATTTGCACTGCCCCGGATATCGCAATCAAAGAAAGGACAACATGGACATTGAAAGCATAGTGGCAGAACTCAGGCAGGAAGCTAGCCGTATCCAACGCGCAATTGCATCTCTTGTGGGACTAGGTTCCCAACCCGTACGCCGAGGCCGTCCACCCACGGTGAGCCAGGCCAGACCGGCGAGCAGCCAGAAACGTCGTCGCATGAGTCCGGCAGCACGTAAGCGTATCTCTGCAGCGATGAAACGACGCTGGGCGAAATGGAAGGGCAAGTCTGCACCAAAGAAGGCTAAAGCTGCACTCAAGAAACGTGCTGGTCGGAAGCCCATGAGTGCGGCAATGCGGAAGAAATTGTCGGCAATGATGAAGGCGCGGTGGGCGGAGCGGAGAAAAACTGCTTAGTTACGTTGTCCGACACTTGTCTTCGTTTATCACATTCAAAAGGAGTGTTATGCGGGCTTTACGGGCTTGCATTCTACACCGGGCAGCTCAATGGTTGCTGCTGGTCGGTCTTTCTTCAGTCAGCGCACAGGCGCAAAAAATCAAGGTCGAATACGACAAGAATCTCGATTTTGCCAAATACAAGACCTTTGCGTGGGGTAAGCATGATGCCGTTTCTCGTCCCACGCTGGTTCTCGCCATCGCAGGCGCAATCGACGAAGAGCTTACGAAACGCGGACTGCAGAGGACTGATAGCAATCCGGACCTGTACATTCAGATGTATGGCTCTGTTGACTCGGACATGGGCGTGAGTTATTCGGATCCCCTCTATATCGGGACGGGAGGCATTCCTCCCTTCGATCAAAGCTTTCTGATGTGGGGCGCAGTGCCAGGATCCACCACTACAGTGGTTGTCCACAAAGGACAGCTCGTAGTGGACCTCATCGATGCCACTCAGAAGAAACTTGCGTGGCGAGGGATGGCAACGGAAAAACTCAGCGACAAGAAAGAGAAGCTGATAAAACAGATCAACACAGCCGTGGAAAAAATGTTTCAGCAGTACCCAGCCGGGAAAAAGTAATGCTTGTCTTTTTGGTGTGTCCGTCGGGGAACGCGATAGCTCTTCGCACGCCAGACTTGAGAGATCACCGGAAGCGGCATTAGGCTGCGATTTTACACGCTGAAGCCGCGACTTCCGGCGGCGCTACTGGAATTGTTGGAATTCAATTGCAGTAATGTTTGAATTGCGTTGCAGCAAGTTCGAATTAGGTTGCAGTGAATCGGCAGGTAAGCCACCTGGTTCGGGACCAGGTGGTCGGAGGTTCGAATTCTCTCTACGCTGCCAATCTCGCGGCGCTTTCCAACCAGCATGGGAATCCCGCGGGCACTTGTCGCGCAGTGCCTTACCAGCTGCATGGAGATCCTTCCGAGAATGCTCCGCATTGACCACGGAAGTCTTGTCGCTCGCCTTAAGTGGCGATGTCTTCGCAGTTGCTGACATAACACTTCTTTCCTCAATCCAAGATTATTGGCGGAACTCGTCTTATTGGCAGTGACTTTCGGCCCACAGCGAGGTGACGATCGCGCCGCAATTAAGCTTCGGCAAATTGGACGACGACCTTGATGTCATCAGCTTTGCGATGCAGGGCGTGCGCGAAGTTTTCCGGGGGCTCTCGCCTGCTAATAAGCTGTGCCAGCCACGAGCGGTCAGCCCGGGCGAGCGCCTCGCCTGCCTTGTACCAGTGCCGCTTGTTGGCGTTGACGCTGCCTACGACGGCGTTGTTCTTCAGCACCACTTCGGCAGCGATGTCGGCTGTGGACCCAGTACTGCGGCCGCCACTCCCAACGCCCGTGAGACAGACGATTCCGCCGGACGCGATTTGCTGAATAGAGTCGGACACGACCGGTCCGGCACCGGTGCATTCGATGATTACATCCGGTTGAAAGCCGATGCCCGCTACAGTACCGGAGTGGTAGGTCGCACCGAGGGCGCGAACGAGTTCAGGCTTGGGTCCCGACTCCACTCGATCGAGAACATGGACGTCTAACCCGCGCTGCACTCCGAGCAGCGCCGCAAGCAGCCCGATTGGACCTGCACCTGTCACGAGCACATGCCTCGGCTCCCAAAAGGCACGCTGGCCGATAGCGCTAACCTGCTCCCAGGCTTTCGTCACCACCGTCGTGGGCTCGAGCAAAACGCCTAACAGGCCGAGAGAACTGTCTACCTTGATCGCATAGTCAGGCTCGATCCGCCAGCGCTCCGACATGAAGCCGTCAATCTGCTTGATGCCGCGCTCTGTGTACTGACCGTTGCGGCACATGTCCCACTCGCCAACCGCACAGTTCGGGCACGGAACGGGATCGGGGCGACGAACGATGCCCACCACCAAGTCGCCCTTCTTGAGCCGGCCAGCCGGGTCAGGTTCCAACACTCGGCCAAGGGATTCGTGACCTAAGACGAGACGCGTCTTGCTTGGAGGCGCCCATCCATACTTTCCCTCGACAATCTCGACATCCGTCCCGCAGACCCCAACCGCGACGGCCTCGACGAGCACAGAGCCCTCGCGCACATCAGGTTCCGGGATTTCTTCTAATTGCGCGGTCCCGGGCTTCTTCGGTTCGACAGTGATTGCTTTCATGTTGTTAGCCTCGTTCCTATTCAAGCGCGATGCGAGATCGCGAGCAGCGAAAACCTGAGAAATAGCACATACCAAGGGACACGATTAGCTTGCACCGGCACCCGTGCGCGCAGCCTCACCCAAATACTTGGCGACCGCCATCTCCAGGTTGAAGAGCATGGCATCGGGTCCGAGCGCTTCACCGAGCGGTGATTTCTGGATGACTTCAAGCACGTGCGGGTTCATTCCAACCAGCCACAGTCGGACGCCGCGTGCACGCTGTCGCTTTTCACCTTCGGTCAGCATCTTGAGGGCCGTGTACTCCAGGTCGAAAACTCCTCGGAGATGAACGGCAACGACCTTAGGCTGTGCTTCGTCAATGAGAACTTTCATTTTCTGCGCGATGTGTTCAGCGTTGGCGAAGAAGACCCTGCCTTCCCATCTCACCAGCAGCAAGCCGGCAAATGTCTCATCTTCCGGATGTTCCTTTGAGCGGGGCCGGAATACATTGGTGCCCGGCTTGCGTCCGAGGACGTGCACCGGAGGAGCAGCCACCTGATAGGCAAGTCCCACCATCGAGACGATAATCGCCACAATGATTCCCTTTAGTGTCCCGACGAGGACCACTCCGGCAAATGCGACTAGAGCCCAGGTGAACTCGGTTCGTCGAACAGTGAGAATCTCACGGAATTCCGCAGGCTTGATCAGCCCGATCGAATAGACAATCACCACAGCGGCAAGAGTGGCTTGCGGCATCAAGCCAATGAGCGGGGCAAGCAGAAGCATAGTCACCAGCGTCATGGCCGCTGTCACGATTTCCGACATCTGAGTGCGCGCTCCCGCCCGACGGTTGACTGCGGTCTGAGTAGTGCCGCCACCACCGGGCATTGCGCCCAGAAGTGCGCCACCGGCGTTTGCCAGTCCCGTAGCCAGCAACTCCCGGTTCGCTTGCGGCGAGGGTTCATCGCTCTCGACGAAAGCACGCCCTGCCGCAATTGTCTCCGTAAAGCTCATAAGGGCGATCCCCAATGCGCCGGGCCAAAGTTGGGACACGAGCGATAGGACCGGAGGAGTGAACGATGGCAGGCCCTGCGGGATGTGACCGACCAATTCAACTCCGTGCGCATGCAGGTTCAGGAAGAAAGCCCCGGCAATGCCTGCCGCCACTGCGAGCAATGGGGCTGGCGCCTTGGGCGCAAAATGCTCGATGGCAACGAGCAAGACGATCATGGAGATTCCCACGGCCAGCGTTGCCAGGGATGTCTTGGGAATGCCGTGGACCGTAGCCAGCAGGTTCTGGACGAACGTGCCCCTCGCAAAGTGAACGCCGAGAATCTTCGGGACCTGGTCCAGCACGATGACCACACCAATGCCGGCCTTGAAGCCAATCAGAACCGGCTCGGATATAAAATTCGCAATGAAGCCTAGCCGCAGGACGGAAGCGAGCACCAGCATCGCTCCGACCAGAAGGGTGAGCGTGGCGGAGGCGGCTAACAGTGAGGCAGCATCACCTCCCGGCACCACCTCCCCCAACTCGGCGGCAGCCAATATCGCAAGCGTCGTGGTTGTGCTTACGCTGAGTGCCCGCGAAGTGCCCAGCACGGCGTAGATCAGCATCGGCAGAAAGGCCGTGTAGAGTCCCACCTGCACCGGCAGGCCGGCGATCGTGGCATAGGCCATCGCTTTGGGAATGACCACCGCAGCAGTGGTCATTCCAGCGATTACATCAGGCCGCAGCCAGTCTTTCTTGTAAGAGACAATCCAATTTTCCATTGGGTAACCGCCTTGTTTCGCTCAAAACCAGTACCGAGACATTGCCAGATTCGGAGCGGGCCCCGAACAGTCTCATCCTGCACGCCAGTTAGTCCCCCTTACACATCTGCTTGTAACGAGAATTGCTCTCGTACATCTGCCGTCGGATTGTGCCAGCCACCTCGCGGCGCCAGTCGCTGGTCGAGCTTTATCGGCCCCCATGTGTTCGGTTCGTAGGAATGCACTGGGGATCCTTGCTTGAGTACCGGATCCACGATTCGCCAAGCTTCTTCTACATAGTCCTGTCGCGCGAAGAGTGTGGCATCGCCGGCGATCGCGTCGCCGAGCACTCTCTCATAGGCCTCCATTTCCTCGGAGCGAGGCTGGCGGCTGGCTAACATCTCCACGGTTTGCCCGGTCATCTGCTCGCCTGGGCCCATGACCATGATGCCGATTGCGATTGCAATGTCAGGGCTGATACGAAACCGCATATGATTCGGCGACAGTTCGCTTTCCTTGATCACACTGGGCGGCTTGCGAAAACGGGCAAACACTTCCGTGCAGGTAAGGGGCAGGCACTTCCCTGCCCGAATGTAAATCGGTACGCCCTTCCATCGCCACGAATTGATTTCCAGGCGTATTGCAGCGAACGTCTCGACAGTAGAGTTTGTGGCAACTCCCTTTTCGTCCAGGTATCCGCGGAACTGGCCCCGCACCAGGTCTCCAGCGGCCACTGGTGGAATGGCTTTGAGCACCTTCACTTTCTCATCTCGGATGGACTCGCTATCGGTTCTGGCCGGAGGCTCCATGCAGAGGTTACTGAGCAACTGGAACAAGTGATTCTGGATAACATCGCGAATCGTCCCGGTCTGGTCGTAAAAGCCGCCGCGGCCTTGCACACCAAAATCTTCAGCCATGGTGATCTGGATACTCTCGATGAAGTTCCTGTTCCAGAAAGCCTCCATGAAGGCGTTGGCAAAGCGGAAGACCAGCATGTTGTGGACCGGCTTCTTTCCGAGATAGTGATCGATCCGGTATACGTCGGTTTCTTTGAACGCCCCCAGCAACACCCGATTCAGTTCGTGTGCGGACGCCAGGTCCTTGCCAAATGGCTTTTCAAGCACCACTCTCGCTCCATCGCCGCAGCCCGATTTGACCAATCCCTGCACGACGGTCTCAAAGAGTACAGGGGGTATCGCCAGGTAATGGGTTGGCTGGCGGGCGTCCTTCAGCTCCCGGCGTAGGTTCTGGAAGGTTGCGGGATCCTTGTAGTCGCCGTCGACATAGCGCAACAGCCCGCTCAACTTCTCGAAGGCCTGAGGGTCAAGGCCCCCGCGTTTCTCCAGACTGTCCTTCGCCCGCGCGCGAAGTTGGTCTAGATTCCAGCCGGCGTTGGCCACCCCGATGACCGGAATGTCCAGATTGCCGCGCTTGATCATTGCCTGCAGCGCAGGAAAGATCTTCTTGTAAGCCAGATCTCCAGTAGCACCGAAAAATACGAGTGCGTCGGAACGGACGTAAGCCATGTTTGGTTCCTTCAGCCCGTGCTATTTCCCGCCTGCTTTTTGCGCATAAGAGGCTTTTTCTTTATGAACGAAATAGAGGTACGCGCCAACGCTTAGAAAATTGACCAATACCGCGACCACGTTCCATAAGATCACCGGTCGCGAAACAATCAACAAACCGTAGTAGACCCAGAGGACCTGAAAGACGCACATGATTGCCGCCATCCTTGGGTTCATGCCAGCGCTTGATCGACGCCTGAGCATCGCGATCAAGTCCGGCACAGCGGCAAAGGTCGTTCCAAAGCCCGCCACTATGCCGAAGATCTCTGACCGCTTAAAACTGGAAAAGAGGAGGCTCTGTGTGTCATGTGGAACCAGGTCCTGACAGCCGCAAAGGGCGATAAGGCTCAGGAGAAAAACAACAAGCGTTACTCTTTGGAACCGGTTCATACCCACCTCGTTCAAACTTTAAGGCGTGTAGATTGGAACATTGCTTTATTCACCAGCCGTCCTCCGGCTGTCAGCACACGTTGCTGCAGACTGGTCAGCGATCGATTTTGGATTCGTCGAAGCCAGTGCTAGGCGCCGTGTTCTCCTCTTCATACATCTTCTTTCTAGGAACAGGACTAAACGCGGTATCTCCAGAACGGCTGGACTCGCGACAAGGCTGCGCGCATGGCAGGACCTCCGCAGGACGTGGGGCGCCCGAAAAGGAATGCGAAACCCTAGCGGCACGTCACCGCAGCTATCCCCCGCCACAGGTTGCACTTGCGAACACGATATTACGTGTGCTTCGGCGATGCCTTCTGCAGCACCGCGATCAATGGCTGCGCGGCAGGCGGTACGGGCGTTTTGCCATCACGCACCATCTGAGCGGCATCGATTGCCTTGCCATAAAGCTCCTTGTTCATGTCGTCGTCGGCGTCCATGGAAACACTTCCCAGGGAAGCACCTGCAAAAACTCCTTTCGACTGCGAATATGACAAGATGTCCACATTCGGGTCGTTAAAGCCGCTGGCGTTCGCTCCCGACGGGCCTGCCACAGCAGAAGCGCCAGCGCCGAGCTTCAACTTGCCGGACAGGACCTTGTCGGCGCCTCGCTGGCTCATCACCAGAAGAACATAGTCGGTGGAGGAGGAGCCTAATTGCGCACCCAAGCTATGGGTGTCCAGGGTGTACATGATGGGTGCTCCCCATTTGCCAGCCATGTTGGGGCCGGTACGGCAGACCAGCACCCCCCGACCATAGCCCATACCAGTGATGCCAAGACCTACCTTCTTCACGCTGGGATAAACCAGCACACACTCCGCCTTGTTCAGCAGTGCTTTGGGTATGTCGTTCTTGGCCAAGATTGTTTTCAGAACCGCGGTTGACTCAGCCAGCCGCTTATCCGCCTTCTGGGCAACGACCGGAACCGCCGCTGTCAAACAAAGCAAAACTGCAATCAAATTGTTTTTCATTGGTTATGTCCTTTCTATCTCATACTCCAGGACCGGGCCCGGGGACCAAAGTAAAGTGCCTACTCTCCTGCCACCTGATGGCGGGTCATCTGTGCCGCCAGCGTTTGCTTTGCAACCTTCAATGCATCTTCCGCTGTTACACGCGCAAACAAATCCAGTGTGCGCGCTACGGTACCTGTCCACCCGGTCTGGTGGCTAGCCCCAAGACCCGCGCCATTGTCGCCATGAAAATACTCGTAGTACAGGATGTAGTCCTTCCAGTAAGGATCTTCCTGGAATTTCTTGGTGCCCCCGTACACGGGACGCTTGCCGCTGGCATCGCGGAGGAAGATGCTCGACAGGCGGCGAGCAAGCTCCTTTGCGACTTCGAACAATGTTATATAGCTCCCCGAACCTGTGGGGCACTCCACCTTGAAGTCGTCGCCATAGAACGGGTACAGATTTATTAGCCCTCGTATCAACAACACGTTTACCGGCATCCAGATTGGTCCACGCCAGTTGGAATTGCCTCCGAACATTCCGGTATTTGACTCGGCCGGCAGATACTGGACTTTGTATTCCTGCCCCTCAATGTGAAACAGGAAGGGATGATCGAGGTGATACCGGGACAATGAACGTATGCCGTACGGGCTCAGGAACTCATTCTCATTGAGCATGTAGCCCAGAATGCGCTGCAACTTATCCTTATTTAGGGTCGACAGCAGCCGACGGCCTCCGTAGCCGATGAATTTGTCGTCAGCTGGAGCGATATGTTTCACCACCTCGGGATGGCGTTTGCGGAACAACTCGATCAGCTCCCGCAGCCGAGGATGACGCTCCAGGACATTCGACTCAAACACGGTGGAGGCGCACAATGGCAGCAATCCCACCATCGACCGTACCTTCAAACGCGTGGCATCGCCATTCGGGAGATGCAGCAGATCGTAGAAGAAGCCGTCCTGTTCATCCCACATCTCGTCGTGGTTATCCCCGATGCGATCCATGGCATAGGTGATCCACAGGAAATGCTCCAGAAAGCGGAAGGCAATCTCTTCGTACATAGCGGAGTCGTACTCGGTCAGAATGAGCGCAATCTCCAGCATGTTCTGGCAGTAAAAGGCCATCCACGCCGTGCCGTCCGCCTGATCCAGGTGCCCGCCGGTTGGCAGCGGCGCGCTACGGTCGAAAACACCGATGTTATCGAGTCCCAGAAACCCCCCCGCGAGCACGTTGCGTCCTTGCGGGTCCTTGCGGTTGACCCACCAGTTGAAGTTCAGCATCAGTCCTTGGAACGAGCGCTCCAGAAAGCGGAAGTCCGCACGGCCCAGCTCTTTCTCCACGGTGTAGAGAAACAGCGTCGCCCACGCGTGGACCGGGGGGTTCACGTCGCTAAAGTTCCACTCGTAGGCTGGAATCTGACCGTTGGGATGAGCATACAAATTCCGCAGCATCAGCAGGAGCTGCTCTTTCGCGAAGTCGAAATCGACGAGCGAGAGCGAGACGGTATGAAACGCCAGGTCCCATGCCGCGTACCAGGGATACTCCCACTTGTCAGGCATGGAGATAACGTCGCTGTTGAGCATGTGGAACCACTCGGCGTTACGCGCGGTTCCTTTGCCTGATCCTAGCAGCGGATGGGCCTCATGCTCGTCCAGCCAGCGGTCGAGGTCAAAATAGTAATACTGCTTGGTCCACAACATGCCGGCGAGCGCCTGGCGATGCACGCGTCGCTCATCTTCGCTCAGAGATTTCGGAGTGATTCGCTCGTAGAATTCATCGGCATCCGCAAGCCGGGCGGCAAAGACCTGGTCGAAATCGGAAAACGCTTTGGCTGCCGGCTCTGTACTCAAGCGCAGGCGCACAGCCTTCGATCCGCCCGGCGGAACGTCCATAACGTAATGCGCAGCAGCCTTGGTTCCGGTTTGAGCAGGATTGACAGCACCCTTTTCGCCGGCGATCACGAAGCGATGGAAGGCGTCTTTGACGTAAGGCGATGGGTTCGGTTGACCCCACAGACGGTTGGCATTGGTTTCGTTTTCCGTGAACAGCAATTCCGTCGCGCCTTCGCACTGCAGCGTGCGTTCGCCGAGCTTCGGGTGGGAGGCCACTATGCTTGTGTTGCTGACCTGTCCCAAAACAGGCTTGGGTTCGCCATCCTCCCCGGACCAGGTGTTGCGGAACCACAAGGTCGGAAGCAGGTGAATCTGCGCGGCTTCAGGGCCTCGGTTGTGCACGGAGATGCGGATCAGAATGTCTTCCGGATCACCCTTGGCGTATTCGACGAAGACATCGAAGTAGCGATCGTCGTTAAAGATGCCGGTGTCGAGAAGCTCGTACTCCATTTCTTCGCGTGAGCGCCGGCCGTTCGTCTCCACCAGATCGCGATAAGGGAATTCCCTCTGGGGATACTTGTACAGGTACTTCATGTACGAGTGCGTCGGTGTACTGTCGAGATAGAAGTAGTATTCCTTGACGTCTTCGCCGTGGTTGCCTTCGCTGTTGGTGAGGCCGAAGAGCCGCTCTTTCAGGATCGGGTCGCGACCGTTCCACAGTGCTAGTGCAACGCAGAGCTGTTGTTTGTCGTCGGAAATCCCGGCCAGTCCGTCTTCACCCCAGCGGTAGGCGCGCGACCGTGCCTGGTCATGGGAGAAGTAGTTCCAGGCATTACCATCGGAGCTGTAGTCCTCACGGACCGTCCCCCATTGCCTTTCGCTCAGATAGGGACCCCATTTTTTCCACGGCACACCCTGCTCGCGAGCAGTATTCAATCGCTTCTGTTCAGCGACCTCAACGTAGGACAGCGGGGATGACTTCTTCTGTTTGGCGGTCATGGCTTTCTCTTTCTCTCTTTATCTATCTTGCCTTACCAGCGCTGCGGTACTACCTGGTGCTTCAGCTTGGGCCCCTGATAGCCCTTAGCCTTCTGGCGTCCAGGCAGCTTTGGAGGCGTATACGGAACCTCCTCGTACGGTATGCGGCTGAGAATGTCGGCAATGCAGTTAAGGCGAGCGCGCTTCTTGTCATCCGAAGGCACGATGCACCAGGGAGCCGTAGCCGTATCGGTGGCGGCCAGCATGGCGTTACGAGCCCGCGAATAGTCGTACCAGCGGCGATGGGACTCCAGGTCCATCGGGCTCAGCTTCCAGCGCTTTGACGGATCCTGGATGCGCGCGAGAAAGCGCTTGTGCTGCTCTTGTTCCGAGACATCGAGCCAGTACTTCAGCAGGATGATGCCGTTGTTGATCAGGATGTTTTCGAAGGGAGGACAGCCTTTGAGAAACTGCTTGTATTCCCCCTCAGTGCAGAAGCCCATTACGTGCTCGACTCCTGCCCGGTTGTACCAACTCCGGTCGAAGATCACGATTTCTCCACCTGCGGGCAGTTGTTCGACGTAGCGCTGGGCATAGATCTGCGTCTTCTGACGCTCGGTAGGTGCAGGTAATGCCACCAGACGGAATACACGTGGGCTAACTCGCTCCAGGATGCGCTTGATAATCCCGCCCTTCCCGGCTGCATCGCGGCCTTCGAAGATAATGACGATGCGCGCACCAGTTTTTTTCACCCAATCCTGCAGCTTCACCAACTCGACCTGCAGCTTGAACAACTCGGCCTGGTATTCCTTCTTTCCAAGCTTCTGATTCGCTTCCTGGCTCTGAACCTGCTTACCCTTGCTGTCGCTTGCAGGCTCGTGCGCGTCTTTATTTTTCTTCTTGGATTTCTTGCTCATAGACACCTGTCTCGAAGAGAATCAACTCAGGGTGCAGATTACTTGCTTGCCTATCCCCCTCAGCTGCTGCGACACACCCGCAAGAAATGGTAGTTCCACGGTTGCAAGTTCACGTAGAGACCCGGCGAGAGCATTTCATTGCCGTGACGTTCGTACGTCGTTCCCGAAAGCAGCTCAGTGAGGCACCACTGCCTCCCTTTCAGGTCATTCCACGGAACTCTGACGTGTGCTTGAGCGGCAGCATCGCTTAGATTGACAACAACCAGGTATCGTTCCCCATCCCCTTTCCAGCTCCAGGCCACGACGTTCTCGAAAGTCGCGTTATCGGGCCAGCCAGTGCGCTCACACAGGTTCCACTCACCACCGCGAAAGACCTGAGTGTTAATGGCTGGCAGCAGCTTCCTGTAGAACTCCTGTGATTCTTTGTCGACCGGTTCCTCGCGGCGTCTACCCAGGAACACTGGCAGCCTTACCTTGCGTCCCTCGAACTGGCCTTCATGGAAAAGTCTGGCGCCAGGGAGCGTGGAGGTCGTGACCGCCGCGGCCCGCTCTTTCTCGCGCGTAAAGGCTGACGCTGCGCGCGGCTCGTCGTGGTTCTCGATAAACCGCAGCAGCTTGTTCTGATAGGCCAGCTCGGCGCACAGGTGGAGCCGGACACTCTCGGCGTTCTCATGCTCTAAGCGGTCGTAGAGCCTCTTGTCATAGCAGAAATCGAAGCCTTGCTGCTGTAGCTCCCACTCCAGGTCCCAATATGCTTCCGCGATGAAGAGAAAGTCTGGATGCTGTTGCTTAGTAGCAGAGATCAGGTCGACCCAATACTCGGTCTGCGGCCTCGATCCTGCTCGGCTGCCCCACGTGCGCTCGAAGATCGAATTCATTACGAGCATCGCCATGTCACAGCGCGCGCCATCACACTGGTCAGCAATATCCGAAAGCGTCGAGGTCGCAGCATGGCGGAGCCCCGGGTGGAAAGCATTGATCTGCAATACATCCGGCCACGGCGGGAAGAACGGGTCTTTGCCGCAAGCGAAGGCCGTTCCTTGCACGTTGATGTACGACGCTGAATTGTTCGTCGCGTCGTCAGCAGTTGCCTGAATGAAGTATTCAGGATATTCGGAGACCCACGGGTGATCGGGTGCTACATGGTTGGGAACGAAGTCAAGAATTAGACGAAGGTCTCTGTTCGCCAGCTCATGGCGCGCCTGGGATAGACCTCTAGAGCCGCCAAGGTGCTCGTCAACCTCGTAACGGCGTACGCAATAGGGCGATCCCACGTTATCTTCCGGACGAAAATCAGGCAGTGCCCGTCGGAAATCCTCAAGCAGGCCGGGGTTCTTGTTCGCGATCACGATGCCTGCGCGACTGCGCTCCCAGACCCCCATTAGCCATACCGCATCAAAACCAAGAGCAGCAATGGCGTCCCACTCGGCAGCAGGCACCGAAGCCAAGTCAACCGGCTTCCCCGCCTTTTTGCTCAGCTCTGAGAGCCACACCCACGTGTTGATCTCATACAGCGTCGGACAAAGAGGCCAGTTCGACATTCAGCACCTTACAAACGTGTCATGCCGCCACCGCAGTTGTTGATGCCAGCGGTCACGGCGCAGCCGTCGCCACATTCTGCGGCCATTGATCGTCCGTCCGTTGCCAGGTCTTGTCAGGGTTGTAGAGTTCCATCTTCTTGACGATTTCGAGGGAATCGGGTCCGAGGTCTTTCTGGTAAACAATCCCGTCGTTGTTCACGATGAAGGTCTTTACACCTGTTATCCGGTATTCGGCGGGAACAGCGACCAGAGCAAAGCCGCCTATCATGACCCCTTCAATCACGTAGTCGAGTCGTCCCATCGGGGCGGCCGGGCCTTGGCCTTTCAGGATCTTGAAGTAGTACCCGTGAAATCCGCTCTTGCCGATTGAGTAGCCTTCTTCTAACGCTTTGGCCACGGCGTCGCCGATCGGTCCGCCAGATGAGCCCTCAGCATTCTGCCAGTACAAGCCGTCTTGCTTCCCGGGACTGCTGATGATCTTCTGCGCGTACTGGTTGACGCCCGAGTCGTCGTGAATTTCCGATGCGTACTCTTTCTGCGCTTCGACGAAACCGCGGCACACCTGAATCGCGTCCAGTTCGTTGGCGCCGATGCGGCGGAAGAGAATCTCCTGCCGGCCTTCCTTGGTGTTGAAGTACCACTTTCCGTTCTTCTTCACCACGGGAACCGGGAAGGGCCATTCTTCGTCGCCGACAATGATGGTCGCGCGGTTCGGATTGGACTTGGCCAGTTGGATTGAGTTCTTGGCAGCGGCCTCTTTGGCGAAAGCCGCGGCGTTGTTCTTGTCCTGAACCGGATCGGCAGATTCGACGACATCTTCGCCGTCCGGGCCCAAGACCGCCAGCAGCTCCGGCACGTTATAGTCTCCCGCGGCTTTGATCAGCGCGTCGGCTGCCTGCTGGGGAGTATCGAAGCCTTTCTGGCTGACAGCCGCGGTCTTCGTCGCAGGCTGCGCTTGCGCCCCGCTCATCATCGGGAACACGCACCACAGGCCAACCAGGATAAGGACGAAGGTCGTAAGGGTCTTTCGCGTAATTAGCAGTCTCGATTTCATAAGTTCCTCACTTATCATGATTTGCCTGCCTATCGGCGCCTTCCGCCGCCACCACCGCCACGGGAACCGCCGCCTCCGCGAGAGCCGCCCATGCTGGAGGAGCCTCGCGAGCTGCTGGCGCGTGCTCCGCTTCCGCTCATGCCGCTGCCTGCTCCGCCGAACGCACTGCGATTCGCAGAGCTTGGAGTATTGGGAACCTGGCGATTACCGACCTGGTTTGCTCCGCCGCCGCGGTTGGCGCCCATGTTGCCGGCGCTTGCGCCACGGTTGCCGGCACTTCCCGCGCCCGAGCTGCGATCGCTTACGCCAGCTTGACCACGGCCGGTATTAGAGGCGCGGTTGCCTGCCGATGGCTGCTGGCGAGCCTGGTTCTGCCGGGCATTCGCCTGACGGGTCTGCATGGAGTCGCCCCGTGCCGTTCCGCCATACTTGTTCGCCGTGGCGCGGTCGGAGTAGGGTGCTCCGCCACGGTGCTGCGGGTTGTGCTGCCAGTTGCTGTTGCCAGAGTTGACGCGATTTCCGCCGCTGACGTTCTGCCGGTTGCTGTTGTTGACGAAGTTATTGTTGTTGTTGATGGTCACGTTGTTGTTGCCGCCCCATCCGCAGTTGTAACCCCATCCGCCGCTCCACATCGCTCCCATGGCGACGCCCACACCAAACGAAATCGCCATGCCCGCCGCGTAGTAGCCCGGCGGGGGATAGGCGATGGGAGGATAGGCATAGACTGGAGCGCCATAAACCACGGTCGGGTTGTAGCTTGGCACATAGACAACCGTTGGACTCGCCTGCTCCACCACGATTACCTGTGTGCTTTCGACGGTCTTGGTTTCCACCCTCACCTGTTCGGACGATTTCAGGTTTCCGGCATCTTTGGCCTTCTTGCGCATACGCTGTACCGCATCCATTACATCGCTCTGCTGTACAAGAAATGCGTTCCCAAGGTCCGTCGTCCACTTGATGTTCTCCGCCAACAGCTTCACTACATCGGGCAATGCTGCGAGTGCCTGGATACTGGGGTCCCAATCCTGCTTCTTCACCGCATCAGCGAGCGCCTTGTCTTTCAGCCCCTTGTGCTGGGCCAACCACTGCTGTAACTGAACCACTTCCAGCGGATAGGTGGAAGCCACCAGTGTCTGGCTGAGCAGCGGATCGGGGTAGAGGGCGATTGGCGCCACCAGCGAATCGAGTTGATCGGCAGGAAGTTTGGCTGCCGCCTGTTGGGCTGGAGGTGCGGGATTCGGCGTTTGCGCGACCACGAGATTGCCCGGCACAATCGCAGCAATGCAGACGATTGCGACGAGTTCTCGAACGGTACGAGCAAGAATGTCTTTGGTCCAAAGTCTCTTTCGATTCATAAAAAGGATCTCCGTGCTGCGACCTAACACCCTAGTCCTCAAAAGCCAGCTAACCCAAAAATGCTGCCACGCCACAGTAACGGCCTGATCGTCTCGGCCAAATCGGATGCGGATACCCGTGACGTCGCTGATGCACTGTCTGTAGTCAGTGCACGTAGCGTGCCGATCAATGTGGTATGGAAGAAACCGCCCTAAGCTGTGGCGCTGCGCCAACATACACCCGCGATGGACGAGGAAAGGCGTTGCAATGAGCGGCCCGCGACTCCGAACATTCGGAGATTCCACGATGCCGCGTCCGGCGGCGTGGCCGTCACTGACGTTCGGCCCGCCTTTCTATATACTTAGTGCGCCGTGACAGCCCTTCAGGCGCAATCCGCTGCGACACCCGCCGATCGCATCGAGTTCGAGGTGCTGCTCTCGGACATTTCCGCCGAGTTGGTTGCCGCTCAAACCGAACAACTTGTGCGGACCGTTCACTCTGCTCTGGACTCCGTGCGGCGATTCTTCCGGGCGGACCGTTGCGGATTGCTCACCGTCAGCGACGGCTTCGAGACAGCCTTCATCGACCACGCTAGCTATGCCGATGGCATCCCCCACCTGCCTCATGAAGTCAATCAGGCACTGATTTTCCCCTGGGTCTGGAAACGAGTCTGCTTCGATCGAAAGCCGGCGGTAGCCTCCCGTCTGTCTGATCTACCTCCCGATGCAGCCACCGACCGCACCAACTGCGAGGCCACGGGAGTGCGGTCGTTTCTCTGCATTCCAATCCAAAGAGGGCCGACACGACTGAGTCTTATCGCGATCCAAACCGTCCGCGAGGAACGTGAGTGGCCGGACGAATACGTGCCACGGCTTCGGCTGTTGGGCGAGGTGCTGGTCAACAGCTTGGAGCGTGCTCAAGCGACCCAGGAGCTGCAGCGTTTGCGCGAGAGGCTGGAGCGCGAAAACGTCTATCTTCGGCGCGAGGTACAGGTGCGCGTCGGGCCGGAGGAGATCATCGGCCGAGGCGCAGCCATCCGTCGCACGCTCGCCTTGGCTGAACAGGTCGCTTCCACGGATTCCACCGTGCTTCTCCTGGGAGAGACGGGCAGCGGAAAGGAGCGGTTCGCCTCTTACATTCATGAATGTAGCCGGCGCCGCGAACGGCCCATGGTCAGGGTTAACTGCTCGGCGATCCCGTCAACGCTGATTGAAAGCGAGTTGTTCGGGCGGGAGAAGGGAGCATATACGGGTGCGCTTTCCAAGCAGGCTGGCCGCTTCGAACTGGCGAGCGGCTCGACTCTATTCCTTGACGAGATTGGCGAGCTTCCCATCGAGGTGCAGGTGAAGTTGCTGCGCGTGCTGGAGGGGCACACGATCGAAAGGCTTGGCAACCCGAAGCCGATTTCCGTGGACGTACGCATCATTGCGGCCACGCACCGAAACCTCACTTCGGCGGTACGCGAAGGCCACTTCCGCAAAGACCTGTATTACCGCCTAAACGTGTTTCCCATCACCGTACCGCCGCTGCGCGAGCGAATCGAGGACATTCCTCTGCTTGTCCAAGCCTTCGTTGACCAGCTTTCCGGAACCATGGGCAAACGCATCGAGGAAGTAGACCCCGAGACGATGGGGGATCTGGTCACCTATCCATGGCCGGGCAACGTGCGTGAGCTGCGGAATCTGGTGGAACGCGCGATGATCATGGCGAACGGACCGACACTGCGGATTCATCCGCCAGAGACTGAGGGCAATGCGGTTGGCACGGGCTTGAGCGAAGCCGAGCGGTCGCACATTTTGCAGGTGCTTCACGATACAGGCTGGCGAATCCGGGGTTTCCACGGCGCGGCGGCGCGGCTGGGGCTCAAGCCCACGACGCTGGAATCGCGTATCAAGAAGCTCGGTCTTAGCCGGCCCGGAAGTGACGTGTCGTCGTAGAGCGGAGCTATAGCGGTTCGCTCCTTCCTTCCCTCCTTCACATCCGGATTCTTGCTTCGTAGATTCTCCGACCTTTCGGAGGCGTGCGCCCCGTTGCTGCTCTCGCACATAACCACCACGCGGCACACAAACTGAATCGATAGCTGGGGTTACGCCCGTTCTGCTTCCTTCCTGCATCAACGGCATGCGACGTGCTTCATCCCTTCCGTATGGTTCAGCTACTGGTACGACTCGTCGCGCGTCCGGACGAAGCTCCGGAAGTTCTTAGGGCGTTGCGATCAGTGTTGCGGCCGGCGACGCAGGCTCGCGGTTGTTGTTTCGCCCAGATCTATCGGGAGGCGAACGACAGCCAGCGGCTTGAGTATCTGGAGGAGTGGGACGACCCTGAGGAGTTGCGCCAGCAACTTAAGTCTGAGCGCTTCGTGCATCTGCTCGAACTGCTCGAAACCGCTGCTGAGCGACCAGTACTGGAGTTCAGGATCATCACAGAGAAATACGGACTCGAGTACTTCGACAATCCGGCGGGGCAACCGGTCGACGTTAAGCTCCTCCTCAACAAAGGCGTTGCCGGAGGAATGTAGAACGACCCTTTTCAAGAACGCAAGCGTGGATTCCGGACCTGCGTTTCGGGTTTTCTAGGAGCGTGTCTGAGTAATCAAAAATTACCAGCATCATATACAGCCTATTGTGGTTCCCTGTTGTATGCACCGCAATATGTGACCAGGAAACCTATTACTCGGACACGCTCCTAGCTGCGCGGGTCCGCCAGTCGCGGAGCTCGGCACGGTACAAGAAGGAAGTTAGTGGTGCAAAAGGCTCGAGGTGTATCAGCTTGAACGCATTTCACGAGTCAGAAATTTTCCCTCATGACGAGGCGTAAGGAGAGATAAAGATGAGCACAGCAACGTTAAAGAAACCCGAAACGCACATTAAGGTCGATAACGAAAGGATTGATCGGCTGAAAGAACAACTCAGGAGCACTCCTCAGGAGATTGATTTCGAGCGGGTCAGGATCATGGCGGAGGTGTACGAGGACACCGCTGGCTACCAGCAGATCATCCGCAGGGCCAAATTCATGGCAACCCTGCTTGAGAGGAAAAAGTTGTACATCGACGACAACCTCTTTGTGGGCAGCATGGCGAGCACCGTCAACGGCATCTACACGTATCCGGAATGGAACGTGGATTGGATGAAAGAAGAGAACACCGTCGAGAAATCGCCGACGCCGGAGGACAGGAAGGCCAACGAGTGGGCGCTCAAGTACTGGGACAAGCGTGCGCTGAAGCCCCGGACGCTTGAAATATTCGAGAAGAGGTATGGTTTTGATCCGAAACCGGTGTACGACGCCGGCCTCGTTATCTCGTTCTATGACTGGCCCGGTGGCGGAGGCAACTTGAACTACCCCAGGGTCTATAACGAGGGTTTGGCCAGCATGATCAAGGAGGTCCAGGAGCGACAGATGTCCCTCGACATGCGGTTGCCGAATGCCTCCAAGTTGTACTTCTATGAGGCATCTCTGATCACGATGCGGGCGATTATCCGCCTGGCTCACCGTTATGCCGAGCTGGCCAGAGACATGGCGGCGAAAGAAAAGAATGCCGAAAGGAAACAGGAGTTGCTGGACATCGCCGCGGTCTGCGAGCGTGTGCCGGAGCATCCTGCTCGAAACCTGAGAGAAGCCATCCAGTGCCACTTCTTCTGTCACATCTGCGCTGAAATCGAACAAGTGGGTTGTGGCTATTCTGAGGCTTATTTGGGCCAGAACCTGGAGCCGTTCTATCAGCGCGACAAGGCCGCCGGACTTATTGGACATGACGAGGCAGTCTTTATGTTCGAGAACCTCGTCATCAAGCTGAATGAGATCGGCTATTACTATGGCGAGAAAGTCGCCTTGCAGAACTCTGCCGACCTGGGGCAGAGCATCTCCCTCGGGGGCTATTCCGAAGATGGCGGAGATGCCACTGCGGAAATGGACTATGTGATCCTCGACGCCTGTGAGTACTTGGCGCTGCCCCAGCCTCCGCTGACGTGTGTTCTCACCGAGCAGACTCCTGGCAAACTCATCGAAAAAGTCCTCGATGTGATCGGCACCGGCATTGGCCTGCCACAGTTCGTAAATGCCAATGTGATGATGAAACGGGCCTTGCATCTCTGGGGCCACTCCGACAGGGTAGGCGATCTCCCATTGGAGAAAGCCAGGCGCACCTGTGTCGGGGCTTGCGTGGGAAGCTACATCCCCTACGAGACCGGTCATCCGGTGGAAGGGCAACCCAACCTGGGTAAGGTGCTCGAGTTGACGATGAACAACGGCTTCGATCCCCGCACCAAAAAGCAGCTCGGGCCCAAGACCGGCGATCCCGAGAAGTTCAAGGACTTCGAAGAACTCTACGCCGCATTTGAGAAGCAGCTTCAATTCTGTGAGGACGTCCTTCGCAGGGGTGCCTGGATCGCGAGCATCCAGACCGCTGAATTCCTCCCGGTTACCTGGCGCTCGCTCCTGACCGGGGGCTGCATTGAAACCGGCACCGAGACCTGGAGCGGCGGGGCCAACTATTACACGGTCGCCCAAATCTCTGTAGGCCAGGTGGATGCAGCCAACGGACTGATGGCCGTCAAGAAGCTGGTCTATGACGATAAGAAGCTGACCATGGCCGAGTTGAAGAAGGCGCTGGCCGCCAACTTCGAAGGGGAATACGAGAAGGTTAGGAAGCTGTGTTACGAGGCGCCCAAGCACGGCAATGACATCCCTGAAGTGAACAAAATGTTGCATAGGGTCAACGACAGCATCTTGCACGCGTTTAACAATGTAGATGGGGGTGGCAACTACCTCAACAAGGACACCAAGACATCTCTTGACCAGTACACCAAGAGCATCCACAACCTGATGGGGATGGTGACCGGGGCATTGCCTACCGGGAAGAAAGCGGGAGTGGCACTCACCGATGGAAGTTTATCGGCCATGCCGGGTACCGATGTCAACGGACCGACCGCGCTGGTGATGTCTGCAGCAAAAGGTAATGATGCCGTTAAGTGGTGCGCAACGCACATGAACATGAAACTCCCGCCCGATCAGTTGGAGACGCGCAAGGGCCGGGACAACGTGATGAACCTGGTCAGAACCTTGTTCGAACATAACGGCTATCACATTCAGTTCAATGTGCTGAACACCGACACCCTCAGGGACGCGCAGAAGCACCCGGGAAAATACCGCGACCTCGTGGTCCGGGTGGCCGGGTTCAGCGCGTTCTTTACCAAGCTGCATCCCGGCGTGCAGAACGAGATCATAGAACGGACCTTGCAGCACTGCTGAGAACTGACAGGTCCGGTACGGCGTGGCACTCCGTCACGCCGTACTGGAATTTCCTGCATGAGCCCCAAAGGCTGGAAGTCCAGGGCCATGAATACGTGTACAAGACGCATTAATACGAGAGGCAAATAATGTCTACAGAAATAGGTCATGCCAGTTTCCTCAGACGCATTGCCATCAATGTGGGAGCCGGCTACGTTCCGGGTTTGAATGCCGTGATCATGGGAGCGGCCCTAGCGGCGGGCAAACTGGGATGGGAGATGGTCGGCATCCGGGATGGGTTTGATGGTTTGCTGCACCCTGATCGCTACTCCGATGGCGGACTCGTCACGCTTGACGCTCAACTGATCGAGAATCTGGATCCGGCCGGCTCAGGAGTCCTGGGGCAGTCCCCGCGAGTCGATCCGTTTCATGTCCGCCAAGTCGATGAAGACGGCCTGGTTGAAGAAGTGGACATGTCCGATCAAGTCTTGGACCGGCTGAAGGCGGAAAGAATTGATGGTTTGATTTCCGTGGTTGGCGGTCGAGGGCTGAGTATTCTCTACAAGCTCCACCTCAAAGGGCTGAATGTGGTGTGCATTCCGCGTTCGATCGAGAACGACATTGCCGCCACGATGGTGTCCTTTGGGTTCAACAGCGCGCTGAGCTTCACCATCGAGATGCTGGACCGGGTTCGTCAAGCGGCCCAGTCCGCCCGCAAGATCGGAGTGGTGGAGGTTCTGGGCGAGCAGGCCGGATGGCTGGCGCTGCAGGCCGGCATTGCAGTGCGCGCCGATGCGGTGCTGATTCCGGAGATTCCCTGCGATCTTCAAAAGGTCGCCATAAGGCTAAAGGAAAAGATCTCACCCAAGCGACCGTACGGATTGGTGGTGGTTGCTGAGGGGGCGACATTTGCCGACAACGGCAACGCTCCGACCACGCCATCTTCTCTCAAAGCTTCACTCTCGCCGCTCGCAACGGGTGATGCCAGTGAGCACGTCATTCACCAGTCGGGTCATGCCGCCGAGACCGTAGCCACCAGATTGCAATTCCTGTTGCCCGAAGAAACCTATCCGCTGGTCCTGGGGCCCTGGGTCAGGGGTGGCGATCCCACTGCAGTCGATCGCCAATTGGGGCTGGCTTACGGGGCTGGGGCCGTACGGGCATTTCGATCCGGCAAATACGGGGTGATGATGGCCTTTGCTCCGCCCGACATTCAATACGTGCCGCTCTCGGAAGCGATCAACAAAGTCAGAACAGTGCCAGCGGATAGCGAGTTCATCAAGATCGCCCAATCCCTCGGCATCTGTCTCGGGAGGGAGCTGTGAACAATCAAACCAACTACTCATCCGCTGTAACCGGAACTGTCCTGAATATCCAGCGCTATTGCAGCCACGACGGTCCGGGCATCCGCACTACTGTCTTCCTTAAGGGGTGCTCGCTGCGTTGCAAATGGTGCGGCAATCCCGAGAGTATCCGTAAGAAGCCGGAGCTGGCGTATGACCCCAAGTTGTGTGCGGGCAAGAAGGAATGCGGGGCGTGTTTGAAGCCTCCCTGCCCGGAAGGCGCCTTCTATGTGTTGCCCGGCCCTGACGACAAGATCCATGTCAACTGGGACCTGGCCGGCGGCTGTGGCGAAGAAACGGTTGCGGTTTGCCCGACGAAAGCGCTGTACCTCTTTGGCGAAACCATGACCGTCGACGAGGTGCTGGACGAAGTGGAGAAAGATGCCTCCTTCTATCGTTCGACCGGCGGCGGCATCACGCTGAGCGGCGGCGAGTGTCTGCTCCAGCCTGGCTTCAGTGCCGCGCTCTTGAAGGGGGCGCACGATCGCGGCTTCAATACTGCGATTGAGACTGCGTGCAACGTGCCTTGGCACTTCGTGGAACAGGTACTGCCGCACGTCGATACCATGCTGCACGACCACAAGATGACCATCCCGGAGCGGCACAAGAAGTGGGTCGGCGTGGACAACAAGCGGATCCTGGAGAACTTCAAGAAAGCCTACGAGACTTTTCCTGACATAGATTTCATCGCACGCACGCCGCTGATTCCCGGCATCAACGCCGACGAAGAGCACATCCGTGCGGTCCTGGCTTTCATTCGCCCCCACAAGAACGTGATCGACTACGAGTTGTTGCCCTATCACCGCTTCGGGTTAGGCAAATACGAGTTCCTTGGCTGGGTGTACGAGCTGGACGACTACAAGTCGCCCAGCCCTGAATTAGTGGCGCACTTGCAGAGCATCATCGACGAAGCTTTTGGCCGCAATCTTCAGAAAGCGGCGGCCACGAAATAAGAGCGCCGTGAATTATAAGGCGGTGGAAGGCGGACAATCGATGACCAACGCTGAATATTCGGAAGATATCTACGAGCGACTGGCGGCTGCGCTGGACACGCTTCCTCATGGGTTTGCCAGAACGCCGTCGGGTGTGGAAGTACGCCTGATCAAGATGTCCTTTACACCCGAAGAGGTCTGGCTCGCCGGACAACTGACCCGCTTTCCCGAAACTGCTGCTGAAATCGCGAAGCGAGTTGGCCGTGACGAGTCGCAGGTACGAGAGACCTTGGAGAGTCTGGTACCCAGGCGCCTGGTTCGTCTGGACTCGCTGGGGATGGCGGCACCCGGCCTTGCGCCTACGGTCGCGGGCGAGAGGAAGTACCGCTTGGGCCCATTCCTGGTTGGCTGGTACGAAGCCAACATGCGGCTTCTAGACAAGGAATTTGCTGAGCTTTTCGAGCAGTATGTGGTCGAAGGTGGGGGTGAGCGGATCTTTTCGCCACGGCCCGGCGTGCTCGGCGTTGTTCCGGTGCGAGGCTCACTCAAGCCTGAGCTGATGAAGACGATGGAGCCCCATCTGGACATCGACGCTCACTTCAAACGGCACGAACGTTTCCTCGTTATTGACTGCGTCTGCAAAAGGGAAAAGGAGTTATTACACGGCCACAGCTGCAGGCAGCCAATGAAGCGCTGTGGATTCATTGGACTGCCGCCGCAAACTCCGCTCGGGGAAAACGTGCTGAACGCGGAGGACGCGGCGAAGCTCCTCGATGTGCTCGAGCAGATGGGACACGTTCACCTCGCGTTTTATGGATTCACCATGGGAGCGGAGTCTCCTCAGTTCGTCGGCACGTGCAACTGCTGCGATTGTTGCTGTGGTGTTTTCCAGGGCAAGACTATGGCCGGTCTGTCGGAAGGGCCGCAGCGATCGAACTACCGCGCCGTCATCAACTCGGAGACATGCATTGCCTGCGGTGTTTGCCAGGAGCGTTGCCCGGTCGATGCCATCGCCGACGATGAGAACGAGAAATCAAGGGTGGAAAGGGCCAAGTGTATCGGTTGCGGAGTGTGCGTGATTGGATGCGCTTCTGAGGCGATTGAGATGGTGCCGGTATCTGCAGAGGAATGGTTCCACGTTCCCCACAGCATGGCGGAATGGGAAGAGATGCGCCTGCAGAATCTGGCGGCGACGAAGTAATGTGCGATGCGACACGGCGATAGTCGACGAAGCCTTCGGTCTTACTGGCCAAAAGGCTGCTATCGGCAAGTGGCTTCATCTTTAGCACAGCGCCACAGGCCACGAGTTTTCTTATTCAAGAAGATAAAGGAAAAATCAAAATGAGCAAAGCAACAATGACGAAACCCGAAAAGAAGAAAGGCAACACCGTACCTCTGGATTGGAAAGAGGTGTACTACACCAATTGTCCCCTCGTTTCCGCCAGCAACGTCGACCAGGAGCTGGGTTGGACCCGAGAGGAGTACAAGAAGATCGGCATCAAGTACGCGTTCCTGCGCTCCCGCCGCGAGAACGACTTCTATCCTCACTACATCCACAACCTCGACAATCTCATCCGCTTCGGCGGCTGCAACCCGGCCATCCACGTCCAGGCGGACATCCGCAGGACAAGGCTGCTGGGTTTGACGCACGTACCCTACGAGGGCGGCTGCCTGATGGTGCGCGCCAAGGACGACATCTATCGAATGACCGATCTGAAGGGCAAGAAAATCGGCATTTCGAAGAGCCTCAACACCATCAAGAACGACTGGTGGCGCGTCCAGGAGCAACAACAGGTCGGATTGATGCTCAGAATTCATGGCATGACCTGGGACGACGTCCAAGTCGTTGACTTCCCCTACGCGGATGACTGGTACGACAATCCCGAGATGCTCGAGCCGATGGAGAACGTGTCGGAAACGTGGCTGAAGCTTGACCACAAGCACTGGCTTGGCATGATCCGTCCGCTGGAGACGGCGCTGCTGGAGGGCAAGATTGATGCGATCTATACGCAGAGCAAGGTCGTCCAGCAACTCCAGGATGCGACGGGTAAGCTCGCGGCGATCGAAGACCTCTCCAAGTACACGGACTGGCGTCTTCAGGCCTGCAACATACCCGCCACCATCACCTGCACCGACGAGATGGCCGAGAAACACCCCGAGCTCGCCGTTACCTTCATGAAAGGCATGATCAAGGTGGGGCGCTGGTCCAACGAACACAAACACGCCGCGGCGGCCATCCTCGACAAGCAGACGTTCTACCTGGACGTCGAGCACACGTACAGAGGCATCAAGGATGTCGACATGGTGCCGAACTTGTCGCCGTTGAACCTGGCCTCCCTTGAAATCCCCAAGGACTTCATGTTGAGCCACGGCTTCATCAAACACGACTTCAATGTGAACGAGTGGGCTGCGCCGGAGTTCCTCGAACAGGCTGCCAGAGAACTGTTGGAAGAGGAATGGAAGAAGAAAACCACCGACAAGCTTCCGGAGACAGCTAAACCGCTGGCCTCTGGAACGCGGCTCGGGTAGCTTCAAGAAGCCTCAAAACCTCGTTGTGTCAGCCGGCAGCTATAGGTGACGAGGCAGGTGCCACAAACGGCGACGGGGCGCCCTCCCGCTAAGGAGGACGCCCCTCAAAGTACGTCTCGTGTAACGAGCCTTACCAAAGGAGTTTAGTCATGACCGAGTTGTCGGCAAGTCAGATCTCGCAGCTTCCCAAGGAGAAACAGACCGTTCTGGGACTCTACATGACGGCCAAGGAAGCGTACGAGACGTGGAAGGCCGAGCCTGAAAAAGTCAAGCTCATCGATGTCCGCACTCCCGAGGAATACCTCTTTGTCGGCCATCCCACCATGGCGTGGAAGATTCCGGTTGCCGTCCAGATATATGAGTGGGATCCCGAGAAAAGAAAGTTCCCCATGAAACCGCTACCGGATTTTGCCTCTCGCTGCAGCGAAGTGGCCAATCCGGAGGACACGCTCATGCTGATGTGTCGATCGGGTGGTCGAAGCGCCATTGCCGTCAACCTATTGGCCCAGGCGGGCTTCAAGCATGCGTACAACATCGTGGATGGCATGGAGGGCGACTCGGTTGAGGATCCTGACAGCGTTTTTCTGGGCCAACGGTTGAAGAACGGCTGGAAGAACTCAGGGTGTCCATGGACGTACAAACTTACTCCCGACCGGATGGTGCTTCCCCAAGGGCGGGAACTGCGCTAAACGACGGGCAATAACAGCGCTGGCTCCCGAAGTTGCCGGCACTCGCAATTTCATCACGAGAACAGGAGAGAAAACATGACTCGTAGCAAACTGCTTAAAACCCTATCTATCGTGGCCCTGCTGGTCACGCTAGTCGCACTATCAAGCACAATCGTCTCCGCCCAAAGTGCCAAAGCCGAGGGACTGATAACTGGACGAAGCGGTGACACCATGACGATACGAACTGCAGATTCGTCCAGTGTGGTGGTGGTTCTCACCGACACTACACAAGTGGCCCAGGTAGTGGGGGCCTTCAAGGCGCGACGCAAGCAAATGTCGATGGCCGCGCTTGTACCGGGTCTCCAGGTCCAGGTAGAGGGGTCCTACAACCCCCAAAACCAACTAGTAGCCACCTCAGTCAAGTTCAAAGGCAACGATCTGGAGGACGCGCAAAAGATCCAGGCTGGCCTGGCCCCGGCCAAGGAACAGATACAGCAGAACGAACAGGAACTGGCGGAACAGAAGGCAGCGCTGGCACGGCAACAGCAAGAAATGCAGGAACAACAACAGAAAATGAAGGAGGCGCAAGACAAGATTGACGCCAATAAAGCGGCCATTGAGGCCGCCAACAAGCGCTTCGGCCAGTTGGATGATTACAACATACTCGACGAGGTGACGGTTTACTTCGGCAACGGCAAGGTCAAAGTTGATCCCAAGTACATTCCCCAACTGCAGGAACTGGCGAAGAAAGCCGAAACCATCAACGGCTATGTGATCCAGGTGAAAGGTTACGCTTCCTCGGTCGGCAGTGCTTCGTTGAATCAGAAGCTCAGCGACGACCGTGCCAGCAATGTGACCAATATCTTGATTCAGCAGGGCCATGTTCCCCTCACCAGAATGCTGGCTCCAGGTGCAATGGGCGAGACCCACCAAGTCGGCAACGACAAGACCGCTGAAGGACAGGCGGAGAACCGTCGCGTGGTTGTCCGGGTCCTGCAGAACAAGGGCATCGCGGGAACGTAGGCTTCGCGGACCCATTTTGCGGCATGCGTACGGGCGGCGATGCCGCCCTGCGCAGGATTCTACGAAAAGGAGACTACCCGTGAGCGGCACAAACCGTCAGTTCCACCTTGTCCGCATTCCGGACGGGCCGCTTACGTCCGACTGTTTCAAGCTGGAGTGCGCCGCAATCCCCGAGCCGAAAGAAGGCGAGGTTCTGCTCAAGACACTTTACATGTCGATCGACGCGGCGAACCGAGCCTGGATGCAGGGAGCGACGTACCGCGATGCTCTCGGGGCCGGAACGGTCATGGCCGGACGAGCGGTGGGCCAGGTGATCGAATCCCGTCACCCGAACTTCAAGCCGGGGGACCTGGCGTTCGGCGATTGCGGCTGGCGAGAATACGCTGCGGTAGAGGGACAGTCTTTGATGAAGCAGCCCCGCGTGACGCCGCTTTCGCACTTGCTCAGCGTCTACGGAGTGAGCGGACTCACCGGGTATTTCGGGGTCCTCGAGGTGGGGCGACCCAAACCCGGAGAAACTTTTGTGATCTCTGCGGCGGCGGGCGCGGTGGGCAGCTTCGCTGGCCAGATTGCCAAGATTACCGGCTGCCGTGTCGTGGGCATCGCCGGGGGCAACGAGAAGTGTCGTTGGCTGACCGAGGAACTAGGCTACGACGCGGCGGTCAACTACAAGTCCGGCCCGATCGCAGAAAGCCTGAAGGCCGCCTGCCCGAATGGCATCGACGTCTACTTCGACAACGTGGGCGGCGAGACCCTCGAAGCGGCATTGGCGCAGATGAACTTGATGGGTCGCATCGCCTGTTGTGGCGTCGTCTCCACCTATGACACGGCTTCACAGCCAGTGCACGGGCCGCGCGGCGTTCCCTTTCAGTTCGTAGTCAAGCGGCTGACGATGCGCGGCTTCATCGTCTCCGATTTCTTCGGCAAGCGCGACGAAGCGTTGGCTCAGCTGCGTTCCTGGGTCGAAGATGGACGCCTCAAGGTGATCGAGAGCGTCGTCGAGGGGTTCGAAAACCTTCCGGCAGCTCTGATTGGCCTGCTGCATGGGGAGAACCGGGGAAAACAGATGGTCAGGATCGCGCAGGAGTCATAGCCGGAATTGACAGTCCGCATTAATGCGCCGCGTCGATCACACCCCGCGTTTGGAAAAGGAGACAAGTCATGAAAGTCATCATCGTTGGTGGAGTGGCTGGTGGAGCATCGTGCGCGGCGCGTCTGCGCCGGTTGGATGAAAAAGCGGAAATCCTCATGGTGGAACGCGGACCATATGTTTCCTACGCGAACTGCGGGCTTCCGTACCACGTCTCGGGCGTGATTCAGAAAGAATCGAGTCTCCTGGTCGCGAGCGAACAGCTTTTCCGCGCGCACTTTGCGATCGATGCGAGGACAAACTGCGAGGCAATCTCCATCTCGCCGAAGAAGAAGACGGTAGACCTGCGCAATGTCAAAACCGGAGAGGTCACGACTGAGTCATACGACAAACTGGTGCTCTCGCCGGGCGCCCCTTCGGTACGTCCGCCCCTGCCGGGCATCGATCTGCCGGGAATCTTCCATGTCAGGACCGTGCCAGACGCCAGGACGATTCGCGAGTGGGTGGAACGAGGCACGACTTTTCTCACGGGCATGTTCAACTATTCCGGAATCCAGATGGTGAAGCCCGTACGCCATGCGGTGGTAGTCGGCGGCGGATTCATCGGTCTGGAAATGGCGGAGAACCTTGTCCACCTCGGCTTTGACGTGACTCTCGTCGAGATGCTCGACCAGGTCCTCGCCCCCATGGATCGTGAGATGGCAAACCTTGTCGAAGGTCATCTGACAAGAAATGGCGTTCACCTGGCGCTCAATGACGGGGTGGCTGGATTCACGCAAGTGGACGGCGGTGCGCTCGAGGTGCAGACCAAGTCGGGCAAGAAGTATCCAGCCGACATCGTGATCCTCGCGCTCGGTGTACGACCCGACACGACGCTGGCCAGGACGGCCGGGCTCGAAATCGGCGAGCGCGGAGGCATCCGTGTTGACGAGCACATGCGCACCAGCGATCCGGATATCTTCGCCGTTGGCGACGCTATTGAGGTGAAGGACTTCGGGACCGGACAGTGGAGTCTGGTGGCATTGGCCGGGCCGGCGAACCGGCAGGGCCGCATTGCGGCCGATGTCATCGCTGGACGGGATTCCCGCTACCGTGGCACTCAGGGAACGTCGATCATCGGCCTGTTTGGGGGGGCGGCTGCCTGGACGGGTATCAGCGAGAAAACGCTCAAGAGGCTAGGTGACACGGATTATGAAAAGATCTATCTCTTCCCGAATTCACACGCCGGGTATTATCCGGGAGCGAAGTTCATTGCAATGAAGTTCATCTTCAGGAAATCCAACGGGAAAGTCCTCGGAGCGCAGGCGCTCGGTCAAGACGGTCCGGCGGTGGACAAGCGGATCAGCGCTTTGGCCGTGGCTATCCAGATGGGCGCGACCATCTACGACCTCGAAGAGTCGGAACTTTGCTATGCTCCGCAATTTGGCAGTGCGAAGGATCCGGTTAACTTTGCCGGAATGGTCGCTGCCGATGTGCTTCGTGGCGACATGCCGCTCACTCACTGGGACTCCGCCGACAATGCGTTCCTGCTTGACGTGCGCGAGCCCGTGGAATTGGTGGTCGAGAGCGTGCCGGGTGCGGTCAACATCCCGATGGGCCAGTTGCGTTCGCGGCTCGGTGAGCTCCCGCGTGATCGCGAGATCCACGTCATCTGCCGCTCCGCCCAGCGCGCCTACTACGCGACGCGCATCCTTTTGCAGAACGGATTCAAAGCCCGCAACATTTCCGGCGGCATGTTGTCACGAGCGATGCTCACGGTGGATTTGAAATCGCGTCAGGCAGCCAAAAGTGGCGGATAAGGTGGCGCCGGACGTATTCGAACAGAGTGAGCTGTGGATCAGATCCTCCGGCTCACCGGGACGGAAGAAGACATGCCGCCGCAAGTGGAGCTCAAATTAGTCGACATGCAGGCACTGGACCGCAACAAACTGGCTGCCGAACGCACCTTCATGGCATGGGTTCGAACAACTCTCTCCATGATCGGCTTCGGTTTTTTCATCTACAAGTTCTTGCAGGTCATTCAGGAGCAGAGTTCCGTAGCCGCCCTAAGGCCGCAGGCCTCGCGGAACCTGGGCCTTACACTGACCGGCCTCGGAACCTTTGTCGTGGTCGTCGCGGCGATTCAACACTGGACATACGTGAGGAGCTTAAGGACCGATAGGCCTTACAAGCCCTGGGACCTGAGCTTCATCGTGGCGTGGCTGACAGCGATTGTGGGGGCGATGATGTTCGGAAGCATCTTGCTCCGCTCCGGTCCCTTTGGCTAATTCTGCGAATAGAGGCCACCTCAAACAAGGCGGCGAGTACCGGATGGGTGGAAAAGAGTGAACCATGAATACGATCCAGGACTCCCACCTCGTGGAGATGACGCTTTATCGAGCGCGGCTTTCGGGTGTGCTCCATGAGCTGCGGAACACGAACAAGTAAGGAGATGTTCTTCTATGAGCGCTATCTGGATGCTCCTTTTTAAGATCTCCCTGGCGATCTTCATGGCGGGCAGCTTGCTCGAAATGGGGCTCAGGCTCAGCCTTCCGGATGCCCTTCGGGGACTCCGAAGTGTGCGCTTCGTGACCTATACGCTGGTGTGGAGCTTCATCATCTGCCCGGCCCTGGCCTACGCGATCACCCGCGTTATTCCGCTGGAGCCCACCTACGCCATCGGCCTAATCTTGCTGGGAATGGCACCTTGTGCTCCCTTTGTCCCGATTCTCGTGGATAAGGCAAAAGGGGACCTTGGATTCACGGCTGCGTTCATGCTCCTGGCCTCGGCTGGCACAGTGATTTGCATGCCCTTCACCGTGCCCTTGTTGGCCAAGGGGCTGACTACCAGTGCGTGGGCCATCGCCAAGCCGCTCTTGATGGTAGTGCTGCTGCCGATGGCTGTCGGAGTGGTCATCCGCCGCTACGCTGATGCCCTCGCCTTGAAATTGCTGCCTTTTGCCAAAAAGGGGGCTGGGATCGCCGGGCTTGTTTGGACCTTGTTGTGCCTCATCATCTATGGGAAAGGCCTGCTTAGTATGGCGGGAAGTTTCGCCGTCGCCTCCCAGTTCATGTTTTTTGGAATTGTCTGCATCGGCACATACTGGCTTGGCCTGGGCTTGCGGCATGAGCAAAGGATTGTGCTGAGTGTAGGCGTTACAACCCGCAATCTTGGGGCGTGCCTGACGCCTCTTCTCTTCGCGCCGGACGTGGATGAACAAGCCACTCTGATGATCGTGCTGGCACTTCCTATCATGGTGATCGTTACGTTGCTCTGTACGAAATGGTTCTGCCGCGGCGCCGTCGCAAGCGCTGTGGGAGGTGCGGCATGAGCAATTCACGCAGCTTCTTAAGTCTTCTCCGCCGTTACTTACCGATCTTGGAGTGGGGACCTAGATATACGGGCAAGACATGCGCCAACGACCTAATTGTTGCGGCGATTGTCACGGTCATGCTGATCCCGCAGTCTCTGGCGTACGCGATGCTTGCGGGGTTGCCGGCGCAGGTCGGGCTGTATGCCTCGATTGCGCCGCTAGTGCTGTACGCAATCTTCGGGACTTCGCGAGCACTCGCGGTCGGTCCGGTGGCAGTAGCTAGCCTTATGACCGCGGCCGCTGCTGCGACGGTCGCGACCCAGGGAACGCCAGAGTATCTGGGGGCAGCCATCGCGCTCGCCGCCATCTCAGGATTGCTGCTGCTCGCCATGGGACTGCTGCGGCTGGGATTCCTCGCCAACTTTCTCAGTCACCCAGTCATCTCGGGCTTCATCACCGCCTCCGGCATCCAGATCGCCGCCGGCCAGCTCGCGCCCGTGCTCGGCATCCACGCGGAAGGCGAGAATTTCGTGGACCTGCTGAAGTCCATGTGGCCCAAACTCGGCCACATTAACCCCTATACCGCGGCGATCGGGCTGGCTTCACTCGCCTTTCTTTTCTGGGTGCGCCGCAGCCTCAAGCCTCTGTTGTGCCGCTTCGGGTTGGGGGAACGGCCCGCCGACATCCTCGCCAAGGTTGGACCGGTTCTGGCCATCGCCGCGACCACGGCAGCCGTATGGGGATTCGGTCTTACCGAGCATGGTGTAAAGATTGTCGGCACGGTCCCCAAGGGTTTGCCGAAACTCGCACTGCCGGCTTTCAATCTGGGGCTGTGGGCAAAGCTCGTTGTACCCGCGCTACTCATCTCCATCGTAGGCTACGTGGAGTCGATCTCGGTGGCGCTGACGCTCGCCGCCAAACGCCGCCAGCGGGTGGATCCCGACCAGGAACTGATTGCGCTCGGTGCTTCCAACATCGGAGCAGCAGTATCGGGAGGGTTTCCTGTCACCGGCGGCTTCGCGCGCTCGGTGGTCAACTTCGAAGCTGGTGCAGAAACTCCTGCGGCCGGCGCTTTCACCGCGGTCGGCATCGCGCTCGCCACTCTGTTCCTCACACCGCTCCTGTTCTTCCTGCCGAATGCTACCCTTGCCGCGACCATTATCATCGCAGTGCTGTCACTCGTGGATCTTGGCGCGCTCAAGCGCACATATCTTTACTCGAAAACCGATTTCGCGGCCATGGCTGCCACCATCCTCCTCACCTTGTATGAGGGCGTGGAGGCTGGGCTCTTGGCGGGTGTGGGCCTCGCGATTTTTCTCCACCTCTACCGCACGTCAAAACCGCACGTAGCGGTAGTGGGCCAGATTCCCGGAACCATGAACTTCCGCAATGTCGCCCGCCACAATGTGGTGACCGACCCGGAGATACTGTCGCTGCGAGTGGACGCAAGTCTCTATTTTCCGAACGCTCGCTTCATCGAGGACTACATCAATCAGGCCGTCGCGGCCAACCCGGCGGTACGCCACGTCATTCTTGAATGCCCGGCAGTCAACACGATTGACTACTCGGCGCTGGAAAGTCTCGAAGCTATCAACCGCCGACTCAAGGACGGCGGAATCACGTTGCACCTGTCGGAGGTGAAGGGGCCGATCATGGATGGCCTCAAACGGTCCCATCTACTGGAAGAGCTGACCGGCAGGGTCCATCTAACCCAATTCGATGCCGTGGCCAGCATCAACCCGAATCTGGCGCGAAGTACACTCGAGGCCCAGAGGGTGCCATTAGCCGTAACCTGAATCTTGGGTGCTAGAGATATGCGATTCCAACGTCGCGCGATTCTGGAACGCTCCAGATGAAAATCAGTTCACAACGTCGCGAGCAGGCCAGAGGGGTACAGGCTGTTGCCGATTTTGCAGTCAAAACGGAAATCCTGGTTCTAATGATTCCGCTGTTCGTTGGTCCGATGCTGCGCGCACAACAAACCGTAGACGAACTGAGAGATCTGGCGAGGAACCCGGTGGGTGATGCGATCAAGGTTCCCTTCGTGGAGAACATCAACTTCGGCGCCGGGCCGTATGATCGCACTTCGAATTCTCTCCAGATCCAGCCCGTCATCCCATGGCACATATCGCAGAACTGGCTGCTCGTGCCACGCATTGTGGCGACCGCGGTGGCCTACGAACCTGACGTGGCACAAACCCACGGTGGGACGACCGGCTCGGGCGACACGGTGGCAACTTTCTTCTTCGCGCCGTTTCACGCTGGGAAGTTGATCTGGGCTGTGGGACCATCGCTGCTCATCCCTACAGCAACAGCCAGGAAACTGGGTACCGGCAAGTGGGACATGGGTCCCTCTGCCGCCCTGTTGGTAGAGCCAGACTGGGGATTTGCCGGCGTGGTGGTGCAAAACATCTGGTCGCTTCCCGGACATAGTAGCCGGGCCACTGTGAACCAAATACAGATCGAGACTTCGTTGTCCTACAACTTGCCGCATGGTTGGTATCTGGTCACAGCTCCGACTATCAATGCTGACTGGAGGCAAGCGACCGGGCAGCGCTGGCTGGTACCTTTCGGCGGAGGCGCGGGGAGAACTTTCAACATCCGTAACCAGGCGGTGGACTCGAATGTCGCGCTGTACTACAACGCAATACGACCGGCGAGCCGGCTCTTCCCAAGATGGCAACTGAGCTTGCAGCTCACGCTGATCTATCCGAAGGAGCATAAGCCAACGCCGAAAAATCGGCAAGGCTCGTGCGCGGATGACCCGCAAGTGGAAACGAACTGAGAGTCTTCTATGGCTGCCCCAGCACGGCTGCAAGAGCCGTCTGATTTCTCGCTAGTCCTGCGCACTTCCTTTAAGCTCGGATGGTCAGCGGCGCTGGCACTGCTTTCGTTACAAGTGCTCCATGCGCAGGACCTGGCGCCACGCGCCTACGTCATCACTCCGCTGCATGTAAATGCCATTACCCTGACCTATTCCTTCTACGATGGCAGTATTGATTACAACGGTGTAGTCCCGGTTGGTGGCGCGACCGGGACATACAGCGTGCCCATCTTCAGCTACTATCACGCCTTCAGCTTCTTTGGCCGCTCGGCCAACATCGTCGCCTCGTTGCCTTATGGGGTAGGTAACTTCCAGGGAACAGTAACTGGGGCGGAGACGCACCTATACCGATCCGGTCTTTGGGACTCGGCGTTCCGTATGTCGGTAAACCTGAAGGGCGGTCCGGCCTTGCCACCCCAGGAGTTCATCAAGTGGAAACAGAAGCTGCTGCTGGGCGCGAGTCTGAAGGTGATGGCTCCCACCGGCCAATACGATCCCACAAAGCTCATCAACTGGGGCACCAACCGTTGGTCTTTCAAGCCCGAGTTCGGCTATTCCCAACGCTGGGGCAACTGGGTGGTCGATGGGTACTTCGCAGTGTGGTTCTTCACCGCCAACCAGGATTTCTGGTCGCACAACGTCTACTACCCCGGCACCAGGTCGCAATCGCAAAACCCAATTGGCGCCGTTGAAGGGCACCTGAGCTATGACTTTGGCAATTACCGTATGTGGGCTTCGCTCGACGGTAATTTCTGGCTTGGTGGGTCAACCAGTTTGAACGGCGTGGAAAACCCGCTCACGCGGCTAACGAATTCCCGCCTCGGAGGTACATTCTCCTTCCCCATCAGCAAGCACCAGTCTCTGAAGTTCAGCTATAGTGACGGCACCTACATCCGCTTCGGCGGCAACTACCAGAACGTCTCGGCTGCGTGGCAATACACATGGCTGGGAAGACCCAAGTAGCGCATGAGAACAGACAAAGCTCGGCCATCAATTACTGCATGTACGCCAAATTGTTGGCGGCGTATTGCTCTCCCGACCAAGCTCACACATTTGCTGAGGAATGAAGGAATGCGGAGTCGTAACAAACTGCTGAGGCAATGTGGACGGAGCTGCTTTTTGGCGGCGACCGTGGGAGCGATGCTGGCGCTTCTTGCATTGCCCGTCGCGGCCCAAACCCAATCCCTCCAAACCTGGCCTGAGCTCGACGCTTACTTAACATTGAATTCGGATGTGCGGGTCTCGTTCTTTGCTGCCGCAACCCGAGAGAACCGTCAGGGCACGAGCGCCGAGATTGGACCGAACATCGACTTCTACTTCAAGCCCCTGGTGAAGCTGAAAAAGATCACCCTCTTCGAGCTGGATCCATCGAAGAGCAGGCTGTTGATGTTCCGGGCAGGATATCGATACATGCCATCGACGGATGGGCCTACGGAGCATCGCGGCCTATTGGAGGTAACCGGAAACTACCCGCTCGTCAGGGGCGTATTGCTCTCCGATCGAAATCGCCTTGATCTACGGTCCATCGCCGGCGAACTTGCCTGGCGATATCGCAACCGCATATCGGCAGAACGGACCGTTTCTATACGTTCCTATCACTTCACGCCCTATCTCCGGGCTGAAGCTTACTACGACGGCAATTTTCATAAATGGAGCAGGACGGCCGAAACGGCTGGCTGTATCTTTCCTTTCCGCAAACGATACGAAGTCGAGCCGTACTACGAACATCAGAACGAAACTGGCACTTCTCCGAATCGACAGGTCGATGCGTTGGGACTGGTGCTCAGCTTGTATTTTTGAGTTCAGGATCGAAACAATATCGTCATTGAGATTTGCTCGCTGTCGCTCGATGCACCGCTGGAAACGACTACAGATTCACAATATACGGGCCGTTCAGGAGTGCGCCACTATGCTTTACGGAAAATTCAAGTTTCGTTTCAGTACTTGGGCAATCCCAGCCTTGTACGCCGTAGCCGCCCTTGCGGCAGGGCTAACATTTCCAAGGTTTGAAAGCCGCGTATTTCCGGGGTTGGTACACCCGGCGAGCGTGTCGGTCGCGATAACGTTCTACTCTTCAATTGCCTCTGGCATGATTGCCCTAACAGGTATCGTCTTCTCGCTGACCTTCGTGATGGTGCAGTTCAGCGCGACCGCCTACTCACCCCGCCTCGTGCTGTGGGTCGCTCGTGATCCTGTGATATCGCACGCCTTGGGGGTCTTCACCGCCACCTTTCTCTATGCACTCGCAGCGCTTGGAGGGGTGGCCCGGAGCGGGTCGGAAACGGTTCCCTTTGTCAGTGCCTGGGTGGTGACCGGTCTTTTGCTGGCGAGCGTAGCCATGTTCATCAGCCTCATCCATCGGATCACTTTGCTCCAGGTCAACCACATGTTGATTTTCACGGGCGATCAAGGTCGGAAGGTGATAGCGACGATTTATCCGTCACTGACATCGGAGGCTTCTGCCACTGGAACTGAAGATTTTCGCACCCTACCTCACATCCAGACGCTAGTTCATCACGGTCGGCCTCGCTCGGTGCAAGCGGTCGACGTGGCCGCTTTGGTGAACCTGGCCAAAGCCTCCAGTGGAATCATGGAGATGGTCGTGGCGGTCGGCGATACGGTCGTGGAATTGACGCCTGTGTTGCATGTCTTCGGTGCGCTTCGACCGGTTGATGAACGGAAGTTGAGGGAAGGAATTGAGTTCGGTGAGGAGCGTACGTTCGAACAAGATCCCAAGTACGCGATCCGGCTTCTTGTCGACATAGCGATCAAGGCTTTATCGCCGGCGATTAACGATCCGACAACGGCTGTGCAAGCGCTTGACCAGATTGAGGACCTGTTACTGCGCCTGGGCCAACGCCACTTGGAAATTGGGAAGTATCGCGACGGCGACGATGCTTTACGACTAGTGGTTCCATTTCCGACTTGGGACGATCTCGTTCGGCTAGCCTTTGATGAGATCTGCTACTACGGCGCTACCAGCGCGCAGGTCATGCGGCGCATGAACGCGCTCGTCGCTGATCTGACGCGAGCGGTCCCGGAAGAACGCCGTGCAACCCTAGAACACTGGAATGGGCGCTTGAAAACCACGATTGCACGTTCGTTCGCCGACGGTGAAGAGAGACTGGACGCCTCAACAGAAGACCGGCAGGGTTTTGGAGTGCCTCGCCAGCATTCTTCCACGTGAGGGCGATACCCTTAGGAAAGGCTATTGACTGTGCTCGCGACCACCCAACTGAACATACGCGGGTACGCCGTCACAAAGCTCTGTCGATCCCCACAATTGCACTACTACGTTGCTGGGACCAAGTACCTGGGTGAGAATTACTATGCTTGTGGTTCACCTGAATGCACTAACAACCTAGCCGAGGAAGTGCCGGAGCCACATGAATCATGGCAAGAATCTTATCCGACATCGCCGAACGACCTCCTGGCCAACTCATTGATATTGCGGGTGTATGAGGTTTTGATGAATGACAGCCGTCGCCGGCAGCGTCAATGCCAACAAAAGGCACTGGTAACAAAGCGGGCGAAGCCTTGGCCACGGCGGATCGTTCGTGGCTGGCGCGGCTCATCACTAGACGAGAGCTACCGGCGAACTTCGCAACTGCCATTCAGCGCAAGGATGACGACATCAAGGTCGTGATCCAGTTTGCCGAAGCTTAAGTGCCGCGCTATCGTCACGTGGCCGTGGGCTGAACGTCACTGCTAATGAGACGAGTTCCGCCAATAATCTTGGATTGAGGAACGAAGTGTTATGTTAGCAACTGCGAAGACAGCGCCACTTAGGGTGAGCGACAAGACTCCCGTGGTCAATGCGGAACATTCTCGGAAGGATCTTTACGCAGCGGGCAAGGCACTGCGCGACAAGTGTCCGCGGAGTGCGCATGCTGGTTGGGAAGCGCCACACGACCGGCGCGATCCGGTAGAGCTGGTTCTGGAGGCGGAGAAGGGGCGCATGCCAGAGCTGCTGCCCCTTCGACATGGGCGGATGGTTCGGTCCGCGTTCACCTTCTATCGCGGGGCAGCGTTGACCATGGCGTCCGACCTATCCTCCACACCGACAACCGGCGTCCGGGTCCAATGCTGTGGGGATGCCCATTTGTGCAACTTCGGAGGCTTCGCCACCCCAGAGCGGAGGGTCATCTTCTCCGTCAATGACCTGGACGAAACTCTGCCCGCGCCGTGGGAGTGGGACATCAAGCGCCTTACCGCGAGCTTCGTTGTTGCCTGCCGAGACAACGACCTGAGTGAGGCTGTTGCAAAGGATGTGGTCATGACGTGCGTGCGCACTTACCGCGAGTCGATGGCCGAGTTCAGCCAGTTGAAGACGCTGGAGGTGTGGTACCAGGCGATGGATGCCGACAAACTGGTGGCAAACATCAAGGACCCCGCGCTCCGCCAAAGGGCGCTGAAGCGCCTGCAGAAGGAGCGGACGAAGAGCATCGCTGAGGACATCTTTCCCAACCTGGTGGAGCACAAGGGGGAGACGCCCGTGATCAAAGATCAACTCCCGACCATCTTCCACAAGAAGGACACGCCGCCAGGCAGGGTCCCGAGCGCCGTTAAGGCATCCTTGGCCAAGTACCGCGAGACCCTGCCGACCGCCTACCAATCCCTGCTGAACCGCTACGAGATCCGGGACGCAGCTATCAAGGTAGTGGGTATCGGCAGTGTCGGGACCTCTTGCTGGGTGCTCCTCTTCATGGCCGGGGAAGGCGATCCTCTATTCCTTCAAATCAAGGAAGCGCGCGCCTCGGTGCTGGAGCCGTACGCCGGCGCTAGCGTCTTCCCCAACCACGGCCAGCGGGTCGTGGACGGCTATCGGCTTATGCAGTCCGCCAGCGACATGTTCCTCGGATGGGGCCAGGGCGAGCGTGACCGGCGGCATTATTTCGTCCGCCAGTTGAGGGACATCAAGATCAGCATTCGCGTGGAGACCTTCGGCGCCCCCGAGATGGACCTTTATGCCACCTGGTGTGGCAGGGCTCTCGCGCTCTCACACGCCCGCTCCGGATCCTCGGCCCTGCTCAGCGGGTACATGGGCAAGAGCGACACCTTCGACCGGGCTATCGCGTCCTTCTCACTTGCCTACGCCGACCAGAACGAGAGGGACCACAGCGCCCTCGACCGCGCCGTGCGCAAAGGCAAGGTCAAAGCGGTCTTCGAAGAGACGCGTTGAGTGGCCGGGCCGAAGCTGAGGTGCTTGACATGATCGGAATCGAACAGCGAAAGTACGTCCCTGTATTTTTTTATGAGTAGCACAATGCCCTTACCCTTACTGACTGACGAGTCGCCGGATTTTTCGCTCGTCCTGGGCGGACCTATCTTTCAAATGTTCCGCCGATCCCATCTTTCTGGAGACGGGCTGGAGTTGCTGCACCGTCGGATAGTGGTGATCGCGCTGGTTGCATGGCTGCCCTTGCTGCTGTTGTCGATGCTCGGCGGACATTTCCTGGCTGGCACGGTGAAGCTGCCGTTCCTGCACGATATCGAGGCCCACGTTCGATTGCTGGTTGCGTTGCCGGTGCTGATTGCCGCCGAACTGATTGTGCATTCCCGTATTCGCCCGGTGGTAAAGGCCTTTCTGGCGCGCCGCATCGTCCTGCAAGCGGACGTTCCGAGATTTCTCGCTGCCATCGACTCGGCGACACGTCTGCGCAACTCGGTCTCGGTGGAACTTGGACTTCTCGTCTTCGTCTTCACGGTCGGGCAGTGGCTATGGCGAAGCCAGATCGCTCTCGGCACTTCGACCTGGTATGCGATTCCACAGGGTGATCACTTACAACTCACGGCCGCCGGTTACTGGTACGCCTTCGTCAGCGTTCCAATTTTTCAGTTCATTCTGCTGCGCTGGTATTTGCGCTTTTTTATCTGGTTCCGCTTCCTGTGGCAGGTTTCGAGGCTGAACCTGCACCTTATTCCCACTCACCCCGATCGAGCGGGCGGCCTCGCTTTCCTGGGCAAGAGTGCCTATGCCTTCAGCCCAATCCTGTTCGCCCAGGGCGCCGTGCTCGCAGGAGTGATTGCCAGTCGTGTCCTGTACGGGGGCGAAAGTTTGGTGTCCTTCAAGATGGAAGCCGTCAGTTTGATTGGTTTCTTCCTGGCGTTCGTGCTTGGCCCACTCACCATGTTTACGCCGCAAATGGCGCGCGCGAAGCGCAAGGGGTTGGCCGAATATGGCCTGCTGGCAACCCGCTACGTCGATGGATTTGAGCAGAAATGGGTGGTGGGAAACGCAGCAGAGGGCGATGAGCTCCTGGGCACCGGCGACATTCAGTCGCTAGCCGATCTGGGAAACAGTTATGCCGCCGTGAAGGAAATGCGAGCGGTGCCCTTCGGCTTGGAAGACATAGGCCGGCTCGCCGCGGCCACAGCGGCGCCGCTTCTGCCCCTTGGCCTTACCGTGTTTTCCCTCGAAGAGTTGGTGATGCGGATCGTTAAGATCCTGTTCTGACGGAACGAAATGTACACGATCAGTCGAGGATGTGATATCCCTGCAAGCTCGTGTTGTCGGCTGTCAACTTGGTGGGTTTGTTACAGTGACCGGCGGAGACATTTCACCGCTTCGAGCCGCTACGCGATAACTCCCGAGTCGTCGGCAAGCCGGAAGTGTGCGCTGAGCAGCGCGTTGTTCAGGAGGGTTGAAGGCCCTCTGGCGCTCAAATGAGGAGTGCCATATCCAAGAAGCGGGGTTCGCAGCCTCGAAGTATAGGAAAATCAAAATCTCGTGTTCGCCGTTAACGAGGCATTATGACGGGTCGAATGGGCTTCGTTGGTTGAAAGATGCAACCCGGATCGTCTGCGGCCTGAAACCCGTGGCTGGTTCGGGGTGAAAAGAGGAAAGAGGACGGAAGCTGGCGTCTCCCATCGCACGATTGCGCGAGGGACATGGAGATTGTCGGTTAGATTCTGACTAGCGGGACACCTTTGGAGGTAGTCGTCGCGCCCTATCGGTCATCAAAACCTACTTCGGTCGCAGGAATCGCGCTGCGCGACTCGACCGACCTCATCGTGGTCGCTAAACGGTCGTTGGGCATACGGTGATAGGGTCCGACCGAAGCGCTCCAGCGCCCGTGAGTTGTGCGCAAGTCGTCAGGCAGAGACCCCCGCGCAACAACGAGACCGAGGCGAACCCCTTACGCCGCTTCAAGTGGTTAGGGCTCGTGTCCAGTAATTCGTCGATAGGCATCTTGCGCCCATTTGGGCGGACTTGGCTCATCATTGCGGATCGATTGCCCCAGCGCAATCTGCCAGCGTTCGAGCCATGTCAGACCATCGGGACCGGCATAGTCGTCTGCGGTCGCGTAGGCGGGGTCCCGCAGTACCTGGTCAAGGCCCACGAAGATATAGCCGCGTTTTTCGAAGAGCGACAAAACGGCATCAAGGCGGTCGGCATTGAGTTGATCGACGTGCAACAACATCACCTGGGAAATTTCACGTCCGAAGGACTGCATCGACAGCGCCTCAGCGTACGAAAGCGTATCGCTGGTGTGCTGTAAGTAGGCATCGGCTATTCGCTTCTGCTCGGCCGTATCGTGTTTCGCAACTGCCTCAGAGTATGGGGCATTGAACAGCCAGTCCTGGTTTTGGGCGGTGACCGGAGCGTTGAGAAACCCACGGCTGGTATAGAAGGCAATAATGGCTTGTTTCTGGGCCTTGTCCTTCCCGGTATCAAGGTACGGATAACGGAAATACTTCTCTGTCTTTCCAGCAGTCTTCATTTCCGCAGAGGTAATCACCGTGCCTCGCACGAAATCGTCTTCATATTTTGCGGTCTCAGTTTCGCTGAGGGCGGGGTGTGAGTAGCTATGATTGCCGAGATCCATTCCCGCGCTCAGCCATTGCCGAACCATGGCTGCGCGCGCATCCCGCTCGTTGTCGACGTTGAGTTTGATCTCGTTTACGAAGCCGATTGCCGTAGCATGATGGGCCGCAAGTATCTTGAGGATCCGAGCATTGGCGCGTTGGACGTCGGGTAGGTTGCCCGGAGCTTGATCGTCACCCGCCACCGCGAAGGGCAGGTCGTCGAAGGTCAGCGCCATGGTTCGCTTGCTCGCGCTCGCGCAGGCCGGCGACGCGTTCGCGACGCCGACCATCGTTCATTTCGGATCTGTGCTGCTGGTCTCGGCGGTTCTGAACGCTCCATGGCACAGCATCGGAGCGGCCGCAGTTTTCTTGGGCCTACTGGGACTCAGCGGCGTCGCATACTCCATCGTCGTGACTCGGCGTCTGCGAGTACAAACCTCATATCAGCCTCAGTTTGAGGATTGGTTGTTTCATGCCCTGCTGCCCTTCGCGGCATACCAACGCTCGCGACTTCGGCATACGCGAGCGGCTCCCATGCGCACGAGGCCATGTTTGGGGTTGCAGGCGCTGCGCTGCTGCTGCTCTTCACTGGCATTCATAACGCCTGGGACGCGGTTACGTATCACATCTTTGTTAAGAGGAGCAGAGGAAAGGAGGATGAGGGCGTCGCTGAGTAGGCCAACAGCAACTGCAATCAGTCCTCTCGCTGCTGTGGCCGCGATCGAGGCCAATGAGGCGGTTGCAGTTATGGTGTCTGGATGACCGGCAACCGAGAGGTAATCCGTTCTTCCGCCGGATCAGTACCGACAAACGCTAGTGCAAACGCCCTTATCACCACCGATGTTGACGACAGTTCCGAATTGTGGCCAAGGAGGACACACTCGCCTACTCTCTCGTCTTGGCTCTGAGAAACGCGACGAGATTCTTTCCGCTGATGCGAAGCAGCTTCTTGCCCCGTTTGTACCGCTTCGTCTGCGTTCCCATGTCAACGCAACCCTTCATGCTTTGCATACGGCGGACGGCGGTGTCGTAGCTCACGTTCAGAAGCGCAGCAACCTCACTCGGGGTGTAGAGTTTGTCCGGCTTCAATTCCACGGTCTGTTTACGAGCACGCTGCTTGAAGTTGCGTCGACCAGGATAGGTGAGCAGTTCGTAGATGTCCTTGCCGACCTTGCGGAGGTCAATCTTGGCCGAGGCCTGTGCTGCGGTGGCGGTCATCGGTGGCAGGATATGTATTCCGGCTCGCTCTAAAATCCCCATGTTCTTTGATACCGGTTTGTACTACTTCTTGTACTAGCTTCCTGCGAAGAAGGCAAATCCTGCGAAATCTGAGAATAGTACGGCTGAGTATTTTCAATAAGTTACTGATAGCATTGGACTTGCGGATTGACTTCAGGGTACGAGTCCTACCTGAGGAGCCATTTTTATGTTCACTTTACAGACGCCTTCGATTTCAGCCCTGAAGGTCGTACTATCTGCCGCTCACCCCTAGCGGAACGTCAGGAGTAGTTTTGTGGACGTGAGCATGCGCTCTCTGACCTTACGCGTTCACCCGCGATAGAGCCATCCGAACGCGCCGGCCGTCACGATGAGCCATGCCGAATTGACACGAAACCTCAACAATAGCGCCGTGCTCACAATTGCAATCACTAGCGTCGGCACATCAACGATTGCCGCCCGTCCAAGCTGCCAGGCCACTACGCCGATCAAGGCAAGCGATCCGACCACGACACCATCCAGCATGGAAGCCGCCACGCGCGACCTCTGAATCCTCGGAATCAGCAATCCACTTAGCGCCACGTACACGAAGCCGGGTGCGAAGATGCCAACCGTGGCCACGACAGCCCCGGGAACTCCGCCGATGATGTACCCGATGAACGTGGCCGTTGTGAACACCGGCCCGGGTGTGACCTGACCGACGGCGACCGCATCCAGTAACTGTCGTTCCGTCAGCCAGTGTAGGCGGTCCACCAAGTCCGTTTGCAGGAAGGCCAGCAGGACGTAGCCGCTGCCAAAGAGCACGGCACCAATTTTTGCGAAAACCAGGAACAGTCGCCACAGACCAAACGGCACCGCCGTTGCAGCCAAGACACCGGAGAGGCGCAGCGGCGTTATTCGCGTTAACAGAAGGCTGGAAAAACCTGTAGAACTCCTCACCCTCCGATACAGGACAGGTGCTCCAGCCAACGCCGCCGCGATCGCCAGGGTGAGCACCTCGTGCAGGCGAAGCACATACAAGAGAGCCGCAACACTGCCCACGATACCCAGCCAAATTGACTTCATCGCCGTTCTCGCCAGCTTCCAGAAAGCCTGGATTACCACGGCGATCACCACGGGTTTCAGAGCGTATAGCACTCCAGTCACCTGAGGGAGAGTGCCATATCGAACGTAGGCACTGGCGATGGCGGCCACCATGATGGCGGCGGGAAGGATAAAGGCGCAGCCGGCAACCAGGAGACCAGGCCAGCCTCGCTTCTCGTAGCCGATGAAGATGGCCATTTCGGTTGAACTCGGCCCAGGAATAAGGTTCGCTGCTCCCAGACGGTCAAGGAACTGCTCTCGCGTCAGCCATTGACGGCGCGTAACGAACTCGTCTTCCATCATCGCGATGTGCGCTGCCGGGCCGCCAAATGCGACGGTACCCAGCTTAAGAAACACCAGTGCCACCTCTTTGAGTGACGCCGCAGCCGTGGGCGCGCCGGCGGCAGCAGTTGGGCCTGCTTCCTGACCTTCCATTATCGATTCTTCTCTTCGGCGGAAATTGAGCTTCCAAGGTGTGCGTCCACGGACCAGGAACCGGCTCCCGCGACAATCAGGAACAGCAAGGACATCAACATGGAGAAATCTGTCCGCGCGTCGCTGACCATAAACCAGAATCCTTGGTTGGGTCTGGCCAATTCGGGGACCTTGGTGGTGGCAATTGCGGTGCAAATGACGATCAGTAGTGGAATGGCGGCGATGCGGGTTACCAGGCCAATCAGGACTAGAAACCCGCACACCGTCTCGAAAGCGCCCACAAAATGAGCAGTGAAGGAGGGGTGAGGAAACCCGATTTTCGCAAAGCGATTGACTCCCATGTTGGGGTCGATGTACTTGAGAACGCCCTGCGTGAAAAAGATGAGGCCGACGGCCAAGCGGATCAAGAACACCGTTTGCGAACGCCACCCTGGCCGAATCACCCGGGACCACAGCGATCGATCGGTTTCATGTTCCATGCTTGCCGCGCACAACAGAAGCATTATAATCGGCCTCCGATAACGGCTCCCGCTAGGAAGCAAGCGATGTCATCTGCCGATCAAGGCCTCTACTCAGGGGTGAGAACGTCATGAGTTTTTCCCGCCGTAATTTTCTGAAGATTACCGGTGCACTTGCCGGCAGCACTCTGCTCCCGGCGGCTACCGAGCAATCCGGCACTTCCGAACAGACGAAGAGCACACCGCAAGCTGAAGGTCCGGCGGATTACACCATCAAGATCGGCGCCAGCCCAATCGAGATTGCGCCCAAACGCATCATCTCCACGACGACCTACAACGGTCAATTTCCTGGACCGTTGCTCCGGTTTAAGGAGGGGCAGCAGGTCACAGTGGATATCCACAACGACACCGATACGCCGGAGCAACTGCATTGGCATGGCCAGATGGTCCCTGTCGATGTGGATGGCGCGGCGGAAGAGGGCACGCCTTTCGTTCCTGCACATGGGAAACGCCGGATTGTGTTCACCCCGAAGCCGGCAGGCTTGCGTTTCTACCACACCCACAATCGAGCGGGTGCAAATCTGTCCGCTGGCCAGTACGGCGGCGAAGTCGGCCCGGTATACATCGAGCCAGCGCACGAGCCCGGAAACTATGACCGTGAGGTCTTTTTGGTGCTGAAGGAATTCGAACCGACCTTCAGCCGCGGCGGAGACATGGCCATGGACTTTCTGTCGCCGGCAACTCGCGTGAAGGCCCTTGAAGAGCAGGGCGAGTCGGCGATGAAAGCATCGCTGGCCAAAGGCATGCCAAAAGGATACGAGGTCGGCTATGGCGCATTCACGATCAATGGCCGCCTGCTGGGGCACGGCGAGCCCGTTCGTGTGAAGCGGGGCGAGCGAGTCCTGTTCCATGTGTTAAACGGCAGTGCCACGGAGATTCGCAGCCTGGCTTTGCCCGGCCATTCCTTCAAGGTGGTCGCATTAGACGGCAACCCTGTGCCCAATCCCGCGACGGTTCCGGGGCTTTGGCTGGGAACGGCTGAGCGGGTATCTGCGGTGGTAGAGATGAACCATCCGGGCATCTGGATCATGGGAGATCTTGCGGACGATGACCGCCGCCACGGCATGGGTATCGTGGTGGAGTACGCGGGACATGTGGGAAAGCCGCAGTGGATCGCCCCACCGCGTTTCCGCTGGGATTATGCCCGCTTTGCCCAATCCGGTGTCAGCGCGCCTCCGCAGGACGAGACTTTCGAAATGACCTTTGTTAAGGAAAACGCCGCCGAGGAGGGGTTCAATCGCTGGACGATCAATGGAGTTGCCTACCCCATGGCCAGCGAAATGGCGCCTGCATCATTTCACTTGCAACCAGGAAAACGCTATCGAATTCACATGCACAATGCGAGCGACGACGTCCACCCAATTCATCTTCACCGGCACAGTTTCGAGCTAACCAGTTTGGCAGGAGCTCCGACTGCCGGGATCATGAAAGACGTAGTCATGCTTGGCGGATACCAAGAGGTCGCGGTGGATTTCGTTGCGAACAATCCAGGACTGACCTTGTTCCACTGCCACCAGCAATTGCATATGGATTTCGGTTTCATGGCTTTGTTTGACTACGTGTAGGTCACTGGTTCTCGCATGCGCGATTCACTACGGAAGGAGTGCAGATGCAGAGGGCAGCACGCCTTGTTCTCCTCAGCTTTGTGATGACCTGCACATGGGCGGGCACGCAGGCTAACGACATCGGCCATCCCTTTAGGTTGTCAGTGGAGACAAATCTGCACTTTCACGGCCTGGATGTTTCGCCGTTGAAGAAGGGTGACAATGTTTTCCTTCACATCGCTCCCGGCGAGACGTTCACCTAGAAAATAAGAATTCCCGAGAAACACGTTGGCCTGTTCTGGTATCACCCTCACCTGCATGGAGACGTAGATCGACTTGAGAAGCGTGCTTTGTCTGTTCGGCAAGGCTGGTTCGCCTGCTCTCCGCAGTATCGGCCAGCGAACGAACAACCGCACTGTAAGATAGCCTCAATGTCGAAAGTCTTGTCGGTCACGCAGTTGTGCAAGACCTACGGCGAGATAGTCGCTGTAGATGGCCTTTCGTTCGACGTAGGGCGCAACGAAATAGTCGGGCTTTTGGGTCCGAACGGAGCCGGGAAGACCACCACCATCAATATGATTCTGGGCGTGCTCGCGCCGGCTTCGGGGAAGATCGGTATCGAAGGGGTCGATGTGGCTACGCACCGTTCACAAGCGCTTCAACGCACGAACTTCGCGGCCGTCTACGCTCCACTGCCAGGAAACCTGACGGTCCAGCAGAATTTGCGTGTCTTTGGGCTCCTGTACGCAGTGAAGGATCTCGCAGAACGCATTGCCGCGCTGCTGCAGCAGTTCGATCTGGAGAAATTTCGAGATGTGAAGTGCGGCGTGCTTTCTTCGGGAGAGCAAACCCGAGTATCGCTGGCCAAGGCGATGCTCAATTCTCCGCAGCTCCTGCTGTTGGACGAACCGACGGCATCGCTGGATCCCGCCATCGCCCGCGATATTCGCAAAAAGATCAGGGACTTTGCAGCACAAGGCACAGGCGGCGTGCTGTGGACCTCGCACAACATGTATGAGGTGGAGGAGGTTTGCAGCCGTGTGCTCTTTCTCTCGCGGGGAAGGATTTTGCTCGAAGGCGACCCCAAGACCCTGCCGAGCGAGCACAGCAAGGCATCGCTGGAGGAGCTTTTCATTAGCCTAGCCCGCGAACCGCTCACCCTTGAGGTCGAATAAGCGTCATGGATCTCACCCACATCGCGGCCATTGTGCTTCGTCAGTTCTATCTCATACGTGGAAGTCTCTCGCGCCTATTGCCACTCTTCGTGTGGGCGGGCATCGATATAGTGCTCTGGGGATTCATTACCAAGTACCTCAATACGGTCACCCCCCCGGGGCTCAATCTCGTGCCGTCTCTCCTCGGGGCTGTTCTCCTGTGGGACTTCTTGATCCGCGTGATGCAAGGAGTGACGATGGCGTTTTTCGAGGACGTGTGGTCGCGCAATTTCCTGAATATTTTTGCGACGCCGCTTTCCATATCGGAATACCTCAGCGGCCTCGTGCTCGCCAGTATCGCGACCAGCTCGGTCGGACTCGTCGTCATGGTCGTCTTGGCGACTATGATTTTTGGTCTTTCCTTCTTCGTTTACGGGTTGATGCTCGTGCCGTTCTTTCTTGTGCTGTTTATGTGTGGCATCGCGCTCGGCATACTTGGCAGTGGCCTGGTGCTCCGCCTCGGACCGCCGGCGGAGTGGTTTGTCTGGCCTATTCCCGCCATCATCTCGCCATTCGTAGGGGTGTTTTACCCGCTATCGACCCTGCCGCGATGGATGCGATACATCGCGCGCGTCTTGCCGCCATCGTATGTGTTCGAGGGCATGCGGGCAATTGTCTCCCGCGGCTCGACTGCACCACATGAGCTGCTTTGGGGGGCGTGCCTTGCCGTTCTCTACATTGTGCTTGCCTGCTGGTTCTTTGCACGGGTGTATCGATATGCCGTGCATACCGGCCTCATCGCACGCTACAGCGCCGAAACTATAAGTTAGAGGGATTCGGACGGCGGTTCGGTATCAAGTCCTCCCGACAAAGGGTTGGCCGCTGAGCACGCTCACATCTGCTGCCGCGCTGATGCGTGGGACAAGGGTCTGATGACCGCACAGGAAATGGACTGGATGCGGCGGGTTCGGTGAGGAACCGCGTGCCAACCTGACAGCTTCCACAAGGGCAGCATTCGCCACTTGTTCGAGCGTGACGGCACTGCTTCGGCCGATCTGTAGACGCACTCCAATGACCGTGCTGTCCTACAATGGGTTTTGTGACTGAGAAACCGCAACGCGTACTGTTGGTTATTGACGTCCAGAATGAATACTTCACGGGCAAATTGCCCATTACATATCCCGCAGGGAGTCTGGCGAACGTGCTGTGCGCCATGGATGCGGCGCGCGACCACGGGGTGCTGGTGGTCGCGATTCAGCACTCGTCACCACAGCCTAACGCCGCCGTCTTCCGCAAAGGGAGCGAGGAATGGGAACTGCATGTCGAGGTGGCGGCGCGACCGCATGATGTACTCATCCACAAGTCGCTGCCTGGCAGTTTTACCGGCACGGAACTGGAGAGGTGGCTGCGCGAGCGCGGTGTGGAGACAGTTGTCATTGCCGGCTACATGACCCAGATGTGCTGCGACACGACTGCACGCCAGGCCATGCACCTGGGCTTCGGAGTGGAGTTTCTTTCCGACGCAACCGGCACCCTGGCAATCAAGAACGACGCGGGAGAGGTCTCCGACGAGGAGTTGCATCGGGCGATCTTGGTCACTCAGCAGATGCGATTCAGCCGCGTCATGAAGACAGGCGACTGGATCAAACAGCTGTGAACCCGGCCTGCGCCCCTTAGCCCATCTGCAGCTCGCGGAATGTGACTAACTATGCAGGTACTGTTCATCTCGGCGGCGGACGAGGCAGGCGCAATGACGCCCTTGCCACTCGGAATCGCCTGCGTGGCCGCAGCAACTCAGAAGGCTGGCCACGAGGTACAACTGCTGACTCTGCCTCCGAAAGCCGAGGGCGAGGGGAGAATCCGGGGGACAATCGAGCAACTGCGCCCCGAGGTCATCGGCGTTTCCGTTAGGAACATAGACGACCAGAACATGAACAGCCCGCAGTTCTTGCTCGCCAGCATCAAGCATGTCGTGGCGGTCTGTCGCAATGCCTCCCAAGCTCCTATCGTGCTCGGTGGGGCGGGCTACAGCATCTTCCCTGAGAGTGCATTGGCGTACCTCGGCGCTGACATGGGTATTCAGGGTGAGGGTGAGGCGGCGTTTCCTGCCTTGCTGTCGTGGATTGAGCAAGGCAAAGAAGGGCCAGCGCCACCTGCGGTGTATCTGCCGACAAAGCCGCCAACCCCAAGAGCATTCGCTGCCAGTCTGGATGCGCTGCCGTTGCCTGAACCGCGCCTTTGGCTGCAAACCGGAGCTGCGGCGGCGCGGATTCCGGTCCAGAGCAGGCGAGGCTGTCCGCTGGATTGCATATATTGCTCGACCAGCATCATCGAAGGCAGACCGGTGCGCCGACGGTCTCCCGCGGCAGTCGTGCGCTGGCTCACAGAACTGCGGCAATGCGGGTTCCGGGAGTTCTATTTCGTTGACAACACCTTCAATGTGCCGCCAGCGTACGCGAAGGAGCTGTGCCGCAAAATCATGGCTGCCGAACTGGGGCTGGACTGGTGGGCAATCGTATATCCGAAGTGGGTTGATCCCGAACTTGTGGAACTCATGTCCAAAGCAGGCTGCACGCAAGTGAGCCTGGGATTCGAGAGCGGGTCAGAACCGGTGCTGCGGCAACTGAACAAACGCTTCGACTGCGCCGAGGTAACTACGATCGCCGCGATGTTTCGCGACGCCGGCATAAAGCGCCATGGATTCCTGTTGCTCGGCGCGCCCGGCGAAACCAGAGATTCGGTCGAAGAAAGTCTGGCCTTTGCGGATGGAATGCATCTTGATGCGCTCAAGGTCACGGTGGGGCTGCGGATCTACCCGCAGACGCCGCTTGCGCGTATGGCGGTCGCGCATGGGGTAATCAGCCCTGATGACGATCTCTTGTTTCCGCGTTTCTACCTGACCCCCACGTTGCGGGATTGGCTGCCAGCCCGCATAGCGGAACGCGACAGCCAACCGCCAACTACAGAGTAACGCCCCGACGTTTACCCGCGGCCTACATCCGAAAGGCTGTCTACCTGCCGGTAACTTCAGGCGCCTCTTGCACGCGCCAGGGCCTCGCCAGGAAAACGAGCAACTCACGCGCGCGCCCCGAAACCGCGCTCTGACCCTGCAGCGCTGCGCGCCGCTGCATACCGCACGCGGTCGGTACGCACTCGAATCTTCCCGCATTCACGCACGGGCCGTGCCGATGCGTCTATCATAATAATTAGAAGGAATCATACTTATGTCACATCGAACTGGAATGGCCTCGGGTTGGGCCGCGCTCCTGCTTCTGAGTCTTTGCTCGCCGCTGCTATTTGGGCAGGACAACGCGCCGCGCGGTCAGATGAACCAGCAGAGGACTGTCACCACACCTCTTCAGGTGAATGTCACTGGATGCCTGAAGAAGAGCAGCCAGACGGGTGGTTATTATGTCGCCGACCAGAATGGACGGACGTGGAAACTCACCAGCAAGCAGGTCAATCTCGCCAAGCATGCGAACCATGTAGTAAGCGTTTCCGGGCACCCGTCAACCGGATCGACGCCGCCGGAAGGAAAGAGCGAACCGGGTCAGAAGCCGGAGGGCAATCCGTACTTTGGCCTGGACGTGACCGAACTAGACATGTTGAGCCCCAGTTGCACGCGGTAGCTGCGCAAGAAATCTTCATTTATCCGCCCCCAGGGGAGGCTTGCGAATGGTTGATTTCCTCCGGTGGACAGGCATGAAATATCGCATCACAGCCGAGGGCGTTCTGGAGACCACGCTCTCCGGCTTCGACCTGATTAACTTTCCCATGCTGAACAAGGGAACTGCGTTCACCGAAGAGGAGCGCACCGACTTCGCCCTGCACGGACTGCTGCCCCCACATGTCGGCAATCTTGAAGATCAGGCGGCGCGCCGTCTCAAGGCGCTGCGCGACCGTCGAACTGATTTCGGGCGCTATGCCTATCTGCGGGACCTGCAGGACACGAACGAAACCCTGTTCTACGCCGTGCTGGTGCGCAATATCGAAGAGATGATGCCGCTGGTGTACACGCCGACGGTGGGCGAAGGATGCCAACGCTTCAGCGAGATTTGGCGCAAACCGCGCGGACTATTTCTCAGCTACCCCAACCAGCATAGAATTCGCGAGATCCTCGGGCATCACCGCTATGACGCAATTCGTGCGATCGTGGTCAGCGATGGCGAGCGCATTCTCGGGCTCGGCGACCAGGGTGCGGGAGGCATGGGAATCCCCACCGGCAAGCTCGCGCTCTATACCGCCTGCGCTGGCATTCACCCACAGGCGTGTTTGCCGGTGCTGCTCGATGTCGGTACCGACAATGTGGAGCGCCTCGCAGATCCTCTCTATGTCGGGTGGCGTCACCATCGTGTACGCGGCCCCGAGTACGACGATTTCGTCGAAGCCTTCGTCAGCGCCGTGATCGAGCGCTGGCCCCACGTGCTGTTGCAATGGGAGGATTTTGCCGGCATTAACGCAGGACCATTGCTCGAGCGCTATCGCGACCGGCTCTGCACCTTCAACGACGATATCCAAGGCACAGCGGCCGTGGCCGTGGGAACTGTGCTTGCCGCCATCAACGTTACCGGCACCCCCTTGACCGAGCAGCGCATCGCGCTCTTCGGGGCCGGATCAGCCGGCATCGGCATCGCTTCGCTTCTGTTGACCGCGATGAAGACCGCCGGCCTGAGCGAAGCGGAAGCGCGGGGCCGTTTCTATGCGCTCGATAAAGACGGACTGCTGGTGGAGGGCATGGCGGGAATACGCCCGGCGCAGCACCCATTTGTGCAAGCTCGTTCCGCAGTGGCTGACTGGGAGCTGGAGCGTAAGGATCACATCGGCCTGCTCGATGTGGTAAGGAACGCCAAACCAACGACATTGATTGGGGTCTCGGGACAGGCTGGAACCTTCCCCGAAGAGGTGATCCGCGCGATGGCTGCCGCAGTCGAAAGGCCGGCAATTTTCCCGCTGTCAAATCCCACATCGCGCTCGGAGGCTACACCGACGGACTTGCTGAAGTGGACGGAAGGGCGCGCGCTCATCGGCACCGGTAGCCCGTTTGCTGTGGTGAACTGGAATGGCCGCCCAGTACCGATCGATCAGACCAACAACTCGTACATCTTCCCTGGAATGGGGTTGGGTATCTTATCGGCAAACGCGCGGCGCGTGACCGACACGATGTTCATGGCTGCCGCCAAATGTCTCGCCGAGCTTTCTCCTGCACGCCGCACTAAGTCGGGACGATTGTTGCCGCCGGTTTCGGAACTTCGCTCGGTGTCATTGGCCGTGGCTCAGGCGGTCGCGCTCCAGGCAATCGAGGATGGCGTTGCGGGCCCGCTTGGTGAGCAGACCTTGGAATCTCGCATCCGCGCCAATGTCTGGGAGCCGGTCTATCTTCCTTACCGCTTGGCGCCCTTCTCGTGAGGGCCGCGCAGACCGGACACAATCTTGGTGCATTCATTAGGAGAGTATCCTCGGGGCATTCCCTTGGAGTCACCAGAGAACGGCCCCACCAGATTGGCCAGTCTCCCTCAGAGATAATCAAGGATCCCCAGAATGCCGGGCTAGTGATCTGCTATGCCCCGCGATTCCAACTGCCGTGAGGATTTTGGGTGTGGAGAAGAAAGTCCTGAGCACGCTTCGAATAGAAAACGTGTGCTCTGATCGACGTCGAAAAACTTCACCGCAATGGGCGCCGAATGGGCTCCAAATGGCGCTCTAGGCCCCAGTTAAGTCACGGAAAACAAGCGCACGCAGAAATCGCGAAAGAGTGTCCAACGGTCGAATTCGCCACTGGCGTGGAAGAACTAGCTGCCGAAAGCAGCTATCGCCGCGGCCTCGTCGTCCATTACGTCGAAGACGGTGTACAGCTTCGTATTTTGCAGCACGTCGTGGACCTTCTTGGTCAGGTGCAGCAGCTTCAAC
>Ga0187864_10000099_pt1 | contig 95652 bp, 155 predicted proteins | sample June2016WEW_11_4_FD_132985 | JGI IMG/M metagenome (GOLD analysis project Ga0187864, IMG submission 132985) | Peatland microbial communities from SPRUCE experiment site at the Marcell Experimental Forest, Minnesota, USA - June2016WEW_11_40 | ecosystem: Environmental > Terrestrial > Soil >... | reverse complement strand
GCCGGTATCGCCTGTGTAGCCCGTGTAGCCAGTGAACGCCCCAGGCCCGGTATACCCTGTGTAGCCAGAGTAGCCGCTATAGCCGGTATCGCCTGTGTAGCCCGTTGCCCCCGTGCTGGCAGCCGTGCCAGGATACCCGGTGTAGCCTGTGTAGCTCGTGTAGCCTGTCGGTCCGGTGAACCCGGTGAAGTTCCCAGGGCCGGTATAGCCAGTGTACCCGCTGTATCCTGTGTATCCAGAGTAGCCTGTAAAGTTCCCAGGCCCAGTGTAGCCCGTGTAGCCTGAATAGCCAGTGTACCCAGTACGGCCGGTATAGCCCGTGTAGCCTGAGTATCCCGTGTAACCAGTGAAGTTCCCCGGCCCCGTGTAGCCGGTAAAGTTCCCTGGCCCCGTGTAGCCTGTGTAGCCTGTGCCCCCCGTGGTGCCCAGGATGCCTGCGGCCCCGAGGGAGTTCTGGAGCACGGCATAGTCTATCTTCATGGAGTGGGAGGCGTTGCCCAGGGAGGGGTGGTAGAGGCGCAGCGACACCGCACCCCCCGACAGGTAGGGGGCGAAGCCTATGACCCCCAGGAGGAACTGCGTGTACCCCGAGGAGCTTCCGGCAGTGAACTCCGTGCCGTCGAGGATGCAGAGCGTGTCCCAGGAGAGCGTGGTGTTGTTGTAGAGCTGCACCCCTACGTAGTCGGACGCCGTGCCACTGTAGTACAGGTTGAGCTGCACGAGGTTGAAGCTCACCACCGCCGTGAAGCCGATGTCAATCTCCAGGCCGGGCGTCGTGGCCGTCTCGTTTGCGAGGTAGTAGTTCCCGTCGTTGAACGTCTGGATGCTGGTGACGTCGCCGCTGACGTAGGTCCCCGTCACGGTGGAGACGGACGCCGGGAGGTAGGTGGTGGTGGCGGGGGCGGTCCCGGTATACCCGGTGTAGCCTGTAAAGTTCCCAGGCCCCGTGTAGCCGGTGTAGCCCGTGATGTTCGGGCCGGTGTAGCCTGTGTAGCCTGTGAAGTTGCCTGGTCCGGTGTATCCAGTGTAGCCTGTGTATCCGCTGTATCCCGTGTAGCCCGTAAAGTTGCCCGGTCCAGTGTAGCCCGTGTAGCCGGTACGGCCGGTGTATCCAGTGTAGCCCGAGTAGCCCGTAAAGTTCCCTGGACCCGTATAGCCGGTATAGGATGTGTATCCCGTGTATCCGGTGTAGCCGGAGTACCCCGTGAAGTTCCCAGGCCCGGTAGCGCCGGTGCTCCCCTGCAACGCCTTGATTACCGCACTGCTTGCCATGCTATAAAGGCTCCGGGTAGTCCTAGTACGAGGCCACAATCGTGGCGTAGACGGGGGCCGGCGGGGACGTCGGGGCGCTCCCGGTATAGGTCACAACCACCGGCCCCCCGATGGCGGTGTTCGCCCAGTAGGCTGCCCAGCACGAGCGGTAGGCATACAGCCCGCCCGTGGCGGACGGCGACACCGAGGAGGGCAGGACGTACACGGTGACCATCTCCACGACGGCGACGGACCTGGTGTCGCATACGACGGTCGGCGTGGAGACCGTCCAGGGGCCGCTCCCCACCACCGTGCTCAGCCCGTACTGGACCGAGAACCTCGGCTGCCCCTGAAGCTCCAGGATATAACCGGCAGTGTCGGCCGAGCCGCCGTAGGTGATGCTCATGCTAAAGGACTTGCCGTCCCCGGCCAGCACCGTACGGTAGCCCGCCCAGGCCGTCTGCTGCACCGGGTGGTACGGCCCGAACAGCGTGGTGGTAGCGGGCGTCTCGCCGAAGATGTCCCAGGCCTCCTGCCCGCTGGCGACGAATAGCACCGTGTTCCCCGGCGTCGGGGGGTTCGTAAAAGTGCCAGCGATTGAGCCTTCCCCGCCGACGCAGTATGCGCCCTGGACAATCCCCACCGTGGCCTTCGAGTGGCCCAGCAGCCTGAGGAGGTGCGACTGCGGTATCATCTACGTCTTGCTCCACGACCCGGCGATGACGAAGGCCGTCCAGTGGTTAGCCGAGTCGCACACCACCACGACGCAGTCCCCCAGCGCCCCGGAGGACACCAGCGTCCCTGCGGCGGAGCTGTTCGACCCGTACAGGGCCACGGTGTTGGACGCTGCCATCTGCACCGTGATGGCCCCGGATATGGCGGCGTAGTTGGCATAGCAGCGCTGCATGCCCGTAACCGTGCCGGCCGGGGCGTTGAACGTGAGCGCCCCGTGGTTGTTGAACAGGTAGTAGTCGTTGCCGCCAGGGTCGGAGATGGGCCCTGCCCCTGCGTCTATCTGCACGGGCACGGGCTGGGGGGTGATGGGGAGTATCTGGCTGGGGCGGAACTGGCCCATGATGGCGGTGCTGGAGGTCACTGCCTGGAACAGGGGGTTGGAGTAGCTGGAGGTGCTGGTCGGCTCCGTGGTGGTCAGCGACCCCGCCACGCTGTCGGACACGAAGTAGTAGTCCCCCACCGACAGGCCGGACAGGCCGGATATCAGCCCCTCCGTGTAGAGGTAGAAGCTGCCGCTGTCGATGACGACGGCCACGGCGAAGCCCAGGGTGCTGTCGGCGTTCGCCTGGGCGAGCTTCCAGTTGGTCCCGTCGTGGTAGACTGCCACCCACGTGCCTGCCGAGCCGAAGCCGTGCGCTGCCTGGCTGACGGTCTGGACGAGGGTAGTGCCGGAGAAGGGTCCTGTGTATCCTGTATATCCAGTATATCCAGAGTATCCAGTGTACCCCGTGTAGCCGGTCACCTGGGGCCCGGTATAGCCTGTATATCCCGTGTACCCTGTGTAGCCGGAATAGCCTGTGTAGCCTGTAATGTCAGGGCCAGTGTACCCAGTGTATCCTGTATACCCGCTGTAGCCTGTGTAGCCGGAATACCCGCTGTACCCTGTGTAGCCGGTGTAGCCTGTTATGTTTGGCCCCGTATACCCCGTGTAGCCAGAGTAGCCAGTGCCTCCGGTATAGCCTGAATACCCCGTATAGCCCGAGTAGCCGGTGTAGCCTATGTAGCCTGTGTATCCTGTGTAGCCAGTCCCTCCAGGACCCGTGTAGCCCGTGTAGCCGGTATAGCCAGTCCCTCCGGGACCAGTATAGCCTGTGTATCCTGTGTAGCCAGTCCCCCCTGGTCCTGTGTAGCCTGTGTAGCCAGTCCCCCCTGGCCCTTGCTCGCCGGTATAGCCCGTATACCCGCTGTAGCCCGTGTAGCCGGTGCTCCCTGCCCCTCCTGGGAGGAACGAGGGGTCGAGCTGCCCTCCGGGGCCGAGGACGGGGACCTTTCCTGCGTCGCCTGCGCCGGCCGAGGACGTGATGGCGTCCGCCAGCGTCTCCCGGTAGGGGCCGCTGGGGTAGGGCAGGGTTCTGCTGGGAATCTTGAAGGCGTCCGCCACCGTTAGCTCTCCTAACTAGGTAGCGGAAAGGCTGGTTTCTATACGGGGACTACAACCGGGGAGAGGAACTCCTCCTTGCGGAACAGGCGCATGCTGCCGCCTACTCTCTTCACGTCGTTCTCGGTGATGCCTGCACGCCGGAACAGCTCCAGGCAGGCGTCGGCGAACCCCCAGGGGCCGAGGCTGTCCACCTCGACGTACCTGCCGGCCTTCCCGGCCCGCTGGAGGGCGGCAAGCTCCTCGTGGTCCAGCCTGTCCTCCAGCCACCAGAAGTCCTGGGGCACCATGGGGTCGAGGACCGCCCCGGCCTTGCGGTCGGGATGGCCGAGGCTCCACCCCATGTACTGGATGTCCTTCAGGAGGTCAACTGCGTAGAAGGAGCGCATCAGGCTCTTGACGTCCGCCCCCCTATCCTGGTTCCACGGCCAGCAGGTGAGCCAGTAGCAGTAGAAGAGGTGGGACAGGGTGCGGAGCTGGCTGACTATGGCGGGGCGTGGCTCCAGGAAGGTGGTGGGGAGGTACCTGGCAAGGATGGTGTCGTCGATGTCTATGTAGAGGCGGGAGCGCCTCGGCGTCCTCCTGGGGGGCGTGTTGTCCATGTCTGCGTCAGGCTTACGTCAGGCTTACGTCAGGCTGAGCCAGCCTATCCGGGCGAGCCGCTTCCTCATGGCCCTCGCCTCCCGCTCCGCCTTGCACTGCGGGCACCAGGCCGCCAGCCAGCACTGCCTCATAAAGCACTGGTGCCTGAAGCAGTACTCGATGGCCCACCCGTACACGGCCCTTAGGATTCTCCTGAGCATCTCGTCCTCCCTACTTCGCCTGGTGCAGCAGCCTCTCCAGGGGGATGCTCCTCCCCGCAGGCGGCTCTACCCTGGCCACCACGGCGAACCCCGCAGGGTCCAGGGGCAGGGATACCCCGGAGGCATGCCAGTGGCCCTCCGTCCCAGGCTCCGGGGCGGAGAAGCACAGGACCTCGGAGTCCCCCCCGCTGTGCCACCTTACCCAGTACCACCCGTTCTCCATCACTCCTCCGAGTCCAGGATGCTGTGCAGCGCCCAGAACACCTCCCAGGCGGTCATGGCGTGCTGCACGGGGTTGTTCTCGTCGTTCCAGTACAGGCTGAACGGGGCGGAGGGGGTACGCCCCGAGACCGTGTACAGGCTCAGGGTGCGCTTCCCGATGCGGAAGTCCGTGACCGGGGTCAGGGCGCTCTCGTGCCCCTTGGCATGGGGGAACGCCTCTGCCCTCCTTTTCCTTGCCCTTTCAAGGTCCTTCTTGCCTTCCGCTCCCCATACGTAGTCAACCACGTTGTCCACGATGGCCATCTTCTCGGCCAGCTCGTCCGGTATCTCGATGTCGAACGCCTCCTCGACCGCCATGACCATCTCCACGGCGTCCAGGGAGTCCGCCCCCAGGTCGTCCACGAAGCTGGACTCTGGCCTGACCTCGCTCTCCTCGGTGCCCAGGTGCTCGCAGACGAGCTGCCTGACCTTTTCCTCTATCTCTTCCCTCTTCATACGGCTCCTTTGCGGCGCTGGCTGCTGCGCCATCGGCTGCGGTATCCATCCTCCGAGAATGGGGCTGTTCCAGTAGAACCTCCTGCCGCATTCTGGGCACTCACGGATGAACTCGGACCAGGTATCCCTCAGCCTGTTCGGGTCGCACTTATGGCTTCCTTGTTCCATCCCCTATTTCCTACCAGGAGTTGTAGAACCTTATGAACGATATCCCCTTGGGGAGCCTCGACAGGTCAACCTCGTACCCCTGCCTGTCGCTGTCCCCCCATTCCTTGGCGGCGGCCTTCTTGCCCTCCGTCAGGTCCACCTCGACGCCCCTCGGGTCAGGGGCGCTGTAGTCGAAGAACGCCTGCACGTCGTCCGGCACCTCGATGCCCGCCTGCTGGCAGCTATCCCAGACGGCCTTCATCCTCCTCCACTTCTCGTCCGGGGGCCTGAACCCCTTCACGTAGGTTGACATGCTCAATGCCCTTCACCTCCTGGGAAGGCGGACGGCAGACCCGACCCTGGCAAGCTCCCTGGTGCCTACCTCGCACTCGTTGCCGCAGAGGAACCACTCGCCGTTCCCGAGGTACTCCGCCACTGTCCACTTCCCGCCCATGTGCTTGGCCAGCTTCACCCTGTAGTATTGCCCCTTGCTCATGCTTCCCCCTCCCGTATGCCTATGCGTACATCGACAGGCAGTCGAACTCGCTGCTGTAGAATACCCCGCAGGCGGCCAGGAACCTGATGTCGGCGTCGCTTGCCGCCCTGTCCAGCTCCTCCCCGTCCACGCCCAGGAATATCTGGTCGTGCTCGGCGGCGGATACGATGTCGCCCTTCCCCGGCACCAGCCTGTCCAGCGCCATGAACGCCGACAGGTCCTTGCGCTGCGACGGGGTGTCCCGGTACCCCCCGAAGTCGGGGGGCCTGCCGTCCTCCCATGCCCTGTCGAACCTCTCCCTAAGCCCCATCTGTATCCTCCCCCCTATAGCACCAGGGTCTTCATCCCCTCCTCGACCCCGTCCTCCTCGGAGTAGAACACGCCGCCATCCGAGGACGAGTAGAGCGAGCCGTTTATGCTCCTGACGGTGTCAACGAGGGGGCTGGCCGGCCTTCCCTCCCCGTCGTCGTCGGCGAACACCAGCATGTCCGGCGGCAGCTCCTCCAGCATGCCGATAAGCTCTGATACCTTCATATATCCCCCCTCAGCCTGTTCCACTCGACTGGCCTGTCCATCCAGTGCTCGTCGGTGCGTTGACTACCGTATCTATCTATATGGAACTCCTGATTAGTCTTGAAGAGCTTTCCCGCTTTGGATGCCGAGACTTGGTTCCCCTGCGCTGTAAGGTTTGTCAGAAGACTTTTACCAGAACCAAGAACCGAGTAAACGATGTCCTGAGGGGTAAATACCCCATCAAACTTGACTTCTGCGGTAGAGCTTGCCGTCATCGGGCTATGACCAAGCGGAAGATGGTCCCCTGCCTTTTGTGCGGCAAACTGGTCTCTAGGCGGTTGTGTGACATTAAGACTTACGCCCGGACTTACTGTTCTAAGTCGTGTGCGATGAAGGACCGTGTACAACGGGGTGAGGTGCCTCGCAAGAAGTTCAAAAGGAGCAAGGCAGAGGCATACCTGTCTGGCCGCCTTAGGAACGAGTTTCCAAGCCTCAAGGTACTGGAGAACTCCCGTGACCTTCTCCCGCAACGCCTGGAGATTGATATCCTTGTTCCCGCAGCGAAAGTGGCAATAGAGCTTAACGGCCCGACTCATTACCTTCCGATATTTGGAGAGGAGGAGTTGAAGAAGGTTAAAAATCGGGATGTCATCAAGCGGGACACCCTGGCAGAAGAGGGATACGAGTTTGTCACGATTGATATCTCCTCTACGTCCAAGTGGAAAAAGGTCACGGCAATTATCGACTGTTGCTACGAAGAGGTCATTCATCCTGCCCTCGAAGCTTGTTCCATTCTACTGGCCTAGAAAGCCAATGTTCGTCTGTAGTTACGTGCCCCTTCCTGACCCACTTGCCCAGTACGCCGCCCCTGGTGTCCTGTATCTGCCCGAACCTGAACGCCCCCGCCGGGCGCACCACGATGCCCTCCTGGCGCTCCAGGTCCAGCCCGGCGATTACCTCATGGCACCTCTCGGGCCCTAGCCACTGCCCCCGCCACAGGACAGGCACGGTCGGCAGGCCGAGCAGCCCGGCCCACTCCTCCGTCTCCTCCCATGAGAAGGCCTTCATGCCCTCCCACACGGAGAACACCATCAGGTAGCCCGGCAGGCTGCCGTAGCGGATGGAGTGGACCGCCGACACGTTCTCGGCGCATACCCTCCATCCCTTGGGGATGTCGTGCCTTATGCCTCCCCATATCGCCCTCCCCCGTGTCCGTGAGGGGTGCCCCGTGTACGTCGTGGAGCGGGCGTGGTAGGCGTTGTTGTAGAGGGTCGTGCCCTCCCCGTCCATCTTCTCCGTGATGACCACGTGGCGGCCGTACCAGCCTTCGAGGGCCTCCGGCTCCAGAATCATGTCCTCCTCGGCGTCGTACCCAGGACTCCACGGCAGGTGGGGCGTGTGGGGGTACTTCACAAGGCCGTAGTCCACCACCCTTCCCCACTTGTCGTACTCCTGCCCCTGCCCTAGCTGCGGCGGGAGGACGGCGCTGGCGATTCCCGCCCTCTCCCGGATGGAGGACGGCAGGAACTCCGGCTCGGGGGCGGTCTCCGCCTGCAAGTGGCACTCCCCGCAGAGGGTCGCCCCGTTGTCGAGGTAGTAGCCCCCGTCCGGGAAGAGCTTCCGGTCCATGATATGGTGGGCATCGACGCCCGGCTCCCCGCAGAGCACACACAGGCCGCCGTCACGGGCGAACACGCCTGCACGGAACTCCTCACGGGTTAGGAGGCTAGGTCCCATATCCTTGAGAGCCATCCTCTCAGCCTTCCCCACAGGGTAGGCCTGGCTGGCGGCGCTGTAGCCACTACCGGCAGCTCGGGCACCGCTTCTGGCTCGGGCGCTGGCTTGGGCACAGGAGGCTCAAGCATCTCCAGGAAGGCGGAGAGGGTGATGTCCAGACCAGCATCCTCCAGCCTCTCAATCTCGGCGTCCAGCCTGGCCAGCTCCTCCGGCAGCACCCTGGCCATGCGGGAGAGGATGTACCTCTCGGTCCACCCTGGGACTACGGGGGTGCCTATGCGGACGGCCCCGTACAGGCCCCTCCGCCCCTCCCTCCTGCCCTCGTCCTCGGGGGGCAGCTCCCTGGTCAGCCCCTCTACCCTTACCCTGTCCTCTGCCAATCCGCCCCCTAGTCAGCCCTGGACTACCTCGCCGAAGGCCCGGCACAGCAGGCCCGCCTCGACGAGCGAGTCCACGCACGCCAGCACAAGCTCGTCTACCGTGTGCCCTTCGGGGGGCCTCTTGCAGCAGAGCTGCCCCATCCCTCCGGTCTCCCCCTCGCCGGGGAGCCTCTTTCTCCAAGGCTCGTGGAAGCCTATGGCCAGGGCCATGGCTATAGGGCCGCCGGGGGCCTCCTCCAGCAGGTGCCTGCACACGATGTAGGCCCTCCTGCGGGGGCCGTGCTTGGGGCAGTGGATGTAGCAGCCGTCGTCCAGGCTCTCCGGGCTATCCGGCATCGGACTCCTCCTTGAGCAGGCCCAGCAGGACCCTCCTGACAGCGTAGGCGTTGAAGATGTACCCGTTGCCCGGCCGGCTGCCCGCTACGGCGATAGAGGCTATCTCCGACACTGCCCTCTCCACCCTGGGGTCGCTGCCCTCGGAGAGGGGGGTTCCCTCGAAGCTGTTCCAGGATGGCCTATCTGCCTTTTTCGGCCCGTTGTCGATGAGCAGCACCACGGTCTCTCCCCTGCTTTCTGGCATACCTCTTCCCCTCCCTCCACCCGGCGTTGAAAAGCCCCTCCTGGAAGTCGGCAGGATAGTCCAGGAGGGCATCCTCGCCGTACTCCCTGTCGATGCTCCTCACCGTGGCGGCGTAGGCCTTGCCCCTTGCGAGCTTTTCCTTCTGGCGCATCCCTCTGCCCTCTTCTCCCCTGCCTTCGCCTCGGCCGACCTCGGCCTGGTCTCCAGGGCCTCGTGGTACAGCAGGGCCGCCTCCTCGCACTTCCCAGGGTCTCCCTCGGCATGCCCCAGCACGTACCCTGCCCTGTCCATCAGCCGCTCGTACTTGACCTTGTCGCTTACCCCCTGGGAGGCCATCGCTGCCATGGCCCCTCCGAGGAGGGCGGAGAGGAGCCTTCCTGCCCTCATGTTAGCACCTCGTCGAGGGAGCCGTCCCCGTTCTGCCTGATAAGGAACTGGCCGTCCACGTACCAGTCGCCGATGGTCGGCAGGGGCCTGTCAAGCTCCCAGGTGCCTGGGGGGTAGTGCTTTATGCCGTCCCCTGTGCGGTAAGCCCCTTCGCCGACGTCGCCCATCATACGCTCCCGTACATCGCCAGGCTGTTCCCCTGGTCGTCGTAGACATGCACGGGGTTCATCTGCCCCCCGTGCCTCTTGGCCACCTTGAGGGCCTTGGCCTTGCTGCCGTAGTCCCCTACGAGGTAGTCCTCCCTCGGCCCCTCGAAGGTGTCCACGCCGACGACCCGGAACATCCCCCTGGGGGCCTTAAGCCGCTCCCTGGTCCCGTCCCTGTCGTCCGCCCTGCGCTGCTCCCCGTAGGCCCCTATCTGCTCCCAGGACGCCGAGTCATCCTCCGGCAGGACTACCTTTTCTACCCTCCCGCCGCAGCGGGGGCACGCCTTCGGCTCCCACGCCTCCTCCAGGACGGCGAACTCGCCTCCGCACGGGCACTCGTACAGCGTGCCGTGGCAGTCCTTAAGCCCTATCCTGGTCATCGTCACGGTGTCCATTATGCCCTCTTCCTCAGCTCTTCCTCGGCCGTCTCCAGGATATGGTGGAGGTTGGCCCCCTTCTCCAGGACGACCTCCCTGACCGGGGCCTCGTGGAATATCTGGACAGGCTCCCCCCGCAGGAGGCTCACCAGGTCGCCCTCCGTAAGCGTCAGCGTCAGCCTTGCCATGTGCGTGCCCCCCTATTTCTCCCTCGGCGTCCACAGGGGCAGGTAGTCGAGGATGCCTGCCGTGGCCGACGGTACGACAGGCTCCGTGGCGATGGCGGTCATTATCTTCCCTGGCCCGTACGCCTCTGCGTTCTCGTCGTAGAACGCCTGCACACGGGCACGTGGCACCTGCTCCAGGAGCCTGTACACGTGGTGCAGCTCGTAGCTGTCCCTTGCCGACAGGACCACGGTGGTTATCGGCACCGAGAGCCTCAGCCACACCCTGGTCAGGTACTCGTAGAGGTCCGTGCTGGAGGGCAGCTTGGTCAGGCCGCTGCCCATCATGGTATGCTGTGCCATCCCCAGCCGGACGAGGCTGACCACGTGCGCTACCTGGGCGGCAACCCTGCCGTGCGGCTGGCGCACGGTCACGGACTCGGGGGGCCTGAACAGCCTCTCCCCCCCGCCCTCCAGGTCCAGGCCCATCGGGGTCTGCACCGTCTCGGCAACCACCACGTAGATGCGCTGGTCCAGGCTGGTGTCCGTCGCTGCCTCTGCCAGGCGCATCAGGTCCCCTACCGCCAGGCATATCTCTGCCTTTTTCCTCTTCATGCTGCTCCCCCGTCCTCCCCGTGCAGGTAGTACTGCGCCACGGAGGATATCTCGGAGCATATGGCCACGAGGTGCATCTCTACCTTGCCCTGGGCCCTGGCGAGGACCGCCCGCACCGCCGTGCCGGCCTTCCCCCTCTTGATCCCCTTCCTCATCTCCCGGGCCCTTGCCCCTATCTTCTCCAGGCTTACCCCGTAGAAGGTATCGACGTCGCCCAGGAGCGCCGTAAGCTCCTCCCCCGTCCACCCCTTGAGGAGCGGGAACAGGGCCGCTACGCTCCCTGCGTCGAAGCACTTCCTGAGCCTTTCGCTCGGTATCGTTTCCAGCCTCTTCATGGCCCCCCCTACTTGAACGCCTGCGTGTGGTCGCCGCTGTACATCCTCTCCTCCAGCGCCCCGCAGGAGCACTCCCTCAGCACCGAGGTCCTGGGGACGGAGCGCTCCAGCAGCGCCTCTGCTATGCTGGTATAGTCGTCCTCGTCCAGGTATATGCCTATGGCCTGGGAGAACACGGCAGGGTCGGCCAGCCTCCTCAGCGCCTCTCCGTCCGGCCTTACCAGCGCCACGCTCTTCACCCTGAATGCGTGCTCGTGCCTCGGCTTACCTGGGCCGAATACCCCCACTCTCTGCCTCCTCGATGGCCACGGCAAGGTCGATGGTGAGGTCCTGCTGCCGCAGGTACCTCCTCTTGTCCTTCTTCACGTCCTCGACCTGGTCCCAGGCATCTACCTCGCACGGGCGGGCATTGTGCCTCAGCCTCCTCTTGGCCCCCCTGGACATCTCGGCCTCCCTGAGCCTCAGTATACCGTACCTGTTCTCACGGAACTGCCGGATATGCGCCATCTCGTGCAGGGCGGTATGCATGAACCACCAGCATGCCTCCAGCCAGTCCACCTTCCCCCTCCTGCCGGTCAGGGACAGGACGGCGAACCCTGGCTTGTCCCCCAGCAGCTTCCCGTTCCTGCCCTTCCGGTCGGAGGCGCACCGCATGAACCCTAGGTAGGGGAACCCACGCTTTGCGTAGGCGCTGGGCCGGAGCCGCAGCGAGGGGGTGACCTTGACGTACACGTCCCCCCCTACCCCTATCGCTCTGGCAGCGAACGCCAGGACCTTCCTGATAGGGGCGTCCGGGTGCCGGGTGTGGTTGAATAGCCTAATCATGGCTGGCCAGGCCCAGCTCCTCTGCCTCCCGCTGGACCTGCCTCAGTAGCCTCAGGTAGCCCCTGTAGAACCTTATGAGGCGGCGGGCCTCCCTGCGGAGGCGTCGTCTCTCCCTCCATCTCTCGATTGCCCCCCTGACGCCTGCTATTACAGCCATCGTCCCCTCCGTCTCGGCGGGAGCATCGGCGGGGGAGACACGAGCCGGTTGAGGCTGTCGCATAGCTCCCTTGCGGACTGGCCGAGCTGCCGGTTGGCGTCGGCCACCTCGCCGAGGATTCCCCTCCCCTCCTCCACCGTCTGCCTCAGGAGGTCGGATAGCTCCTCGATAGTGCCTGGTTCCTTGCTGTCTCCCACGGTCATTCCCCCATAAGTCTGCCAAGCTTCCAGGCGCACAGGGCGGTGAACGTCCATGCCATCGAAATCAGGAGGTAGAGGTAGGGGGATGCTCCTCCTACCACCAGGGTGAGGCCCAGGGCGATGGCCAGGAAGAAGGCGAGCAGCCCGACGAACAGCCACTTTTCCTTGCTGGTCTGAGACATGGCCCCTCGGTCTAGGAGGCGAGGACGGACGGCCGTCCCCGCTTCTCCTGTGCCTTTGCCGACTCGAAGCCTACCCCGTACCCGGCGTCCGAGAGCCTCTGCACGGCGGCGATGTAGTTGTCGATGAACCGCTGCGTGGGCCTCTCGGCCTTCTCCTGCTTGTACACGTCGGAGGGGCGTACCTTCATCTCGTTCGCCACCGCCACAATGTTCAGGCCCGCTGCGATGCGTGCCGGGCGGGTGGGGTTGGCGAACACGGCGGGCCTGCCTGCCGGGGCAGGCGGGTTGTCTGCGGCGAACCGCTCGTACCACTGCCGGAGGCGTCCCAGGGACGCCTTGCCGAGGGCCTGCCTGGTCAGCCCTGCGACCTGGACCTGCGGGTGGTTGTCGCCGAGCCTCTTGCGGGTGCGGCGGTACCTCGCACGGTCACGCTCTGTCCGTGCCACGAGGCGTGCCACCGAGGACAGCGCCAGGAGCCTCTTGATGAGCGCCTTGCGGTCCCTGCCCACGGCGATGAGCGGGCGCTGGAAGTACTCGGCGTCCTCCTTCTCGTAGTTCTGGTTGGGGACCTCGTCGATGACCTCGTAGCGCCACGTGCGCCCCTTCCCGCAGTCCACCTCGGGAATCTCGTCCACGTCGGCGGGATTGACCTTGATTGCCATCAGGTGCTCGCCGGAGAAGCTGGTGAGGTAGGCCCTGGAGCAGAAGTGGTAGCCCCTGGAGCAGACGTTGGCGGAGTCCTTGTCAACGTCCTTGCGGGGCATGACGTTCACCGTGCCGACACTGTTGTCGATGGTGTGCGAGTGGCAGTCCTTGTAACCCCCGTCCACCCGTTTGTAGGCGACGAAGCACCCGTCGTCCGTTATCGGCATGCTGTAGCGCTGTAGGAAGTCGTAGAGGCCCTGGATGGCACGGGGGTTGGGGTTCTCGTACAGGTTGTCCATGAACCGCAGCATGTGGGTGACAGGCTGCTCGTGCTCGACGAGGGACACCATCATGCGGGTCAGGGAGGAGTCCACCTCGGAACCCTTGTAGAACACCTTGCCCTCACGCACCTCCACGTTGCCGTGGCTGCGGTTGGAGATGGACTGCGCAAGGTTCACCAGGTCGGGGACCCTGTCCCACTTCCTTCCCTTCAGGGCACGCACCATGCGTCTGAACGTCGGGTGGCTGGCGAGTAGCTGGAACGGCCTTCCGCCTACCAGTACCGACACGAAGTTGTCCTGCATTACATAGGGGATTGCTGCTGCCTTTGCCATACGGTTGTCTCCTTCTACTCTATTATACCTTGCCGGGGGGTAATCCCCGGAGGATTTTACACTGCGCCGTCCAGGACGGGCACGCCGTTCACCATAAGGAACTTATCGTTCCCCTGGTGGCTGGCCAGGGCTGCCAGCCCCGCCTGCCTCTTGCGCTCGTAGTAGGCCTTCTGGTTGCGTGCCTTGCGTGCCCGACGAAGCTCGTCCTTGGTAGGCCCCTGGGGCTTCTGGGCCGCCTGCTCTATCATCCGGGCATAGCCCACGAAGGCGTCCGTCTCCCTGACGTTCCCGCTGCCGTAGCCACGCCGCCCGAACATGTCGATGACGGGGTACTGCGCCTTCACCTTTGCCCAGGCCTCGTTCAGGTCCACGGCGGTCGCCTTCCTGCCCATCAGGTTCAGGACTGCGGCGAAGTGCTCCCCCGACTTGCCGAGCGCCCTCTTGGCGGCGGCAAGGTCGTCGGCGAACTGCTGCAAGGGGCTGCCCCCGTCCAGCGGGTGGTGCTTGGCGATATAGTCCAGGGCGAACTCCCAGTCCGTCTGGAAGGGGTGGACCTTGAGGCTGAGGGATGCCTCACGCACGGGGGTCATCTCCTGGCTTATCGCCTTCTCCACGTACCCCCTGAACTCGGTCCAGCCGTGCTCCCTGCGCAGCTTGGCGTTCTTGCGCAGCCCGAACACGGGGGTGCCGGTGTCCATCCCGAACAGCCCCGACTCCTTCATGTGCTCTACCAGGGAGGCGAAGCTGCGGGGGGAGCTGGCGGCCAGGGCGTCCTGCGGCTCCCGGTTCCTCCCCTCGATGACCACGTAGAGCTTGGTCCCGCCGCCGTTCACCTGCTCTGCCGTCGCAGCCTTCCAGGCGTTTCGCCAGGAGCGGCTGCCGTAGGGTTTCTCGAACCTCAGCACCCCACGCTCCCTGGGCACGTACTCACGCTTGGGGAACAGGTAGTCGTACTTGGCCTGCAAGGCGCTGGCTGCGGTTATGGGAGGGTTGCCGAGCGCTGCCAGCAGCCCGTCCGCCTCTGCCAGGGCGGCCTTCTGGTCGGCGTCCTTGAGGGGCGATATCAGGTAGACCACCCGCTTCTCGGAGTTGTCCGATGCCCGGTTCTGGACGTAGGCGTACACGAACTTGTTGGCACGCCCCGGCTTCATGTCGTCCAGGACGAAGGCGACCTCGGGGTCCACCTTGAAGTCGCAGTCGTAGTCCTTCCGCTCCACTACCCCCGACTCGGTGCTCTTTAGGGCAGCGCTGCGCTCCTCGGGCTTGAGGGTGAACATCTCCTCCCTCTGGCTCCCCCTGCGCCTCCAGGAGCGCTCGTAGCGGTAGACCTGTATGGACGTGAAGTCAAGCTCGTTTACGGCAAGGTCCTTGCCCGTGCCGGTCAGGGTGAAGTTGGCATACTGCCCGGATAGCTGCCCCTTGTTGTAGGCGGCGTTGACTATCCCGGCGATGGCGTCGTGCTGGAGCATGTTCCAGATAATCATTTTGCCTTCCCACATGTTGGGGGCGGCATCGACCTTCTTCTTCACCTGCTCCAGTATCTCCCCGTATACCTCGTCCAGGGACTTCTTGATGGCGTCGATGGTGCTGGCGTCTAGCTGGAGGTTCTCACGGCTGACGGCGGGGTTGACCTCGCCGATGCTGTAGAAGATGTCCAGGGGCATGCCTAGCACCTGCTGCTGCGCCTCGGTGAGGCGGCTCACGTCGATGTTGCCGACCGTGTAGGCGACCCCGCCCATGACGGCACGCACGCCCGTCCCCTGCTCGGTGTCGGCGCTCTTGCGCAGGCCCCACCGCTCCGTCTCGATGGTGTACTCGGGGCGGGACACCTCCATGCGCTTGTTGAACTTGGGGGGGGGGTCGAAGAACTCGAACACGATGCGGGCCTTGTTCTCGAACTCCCACACGTCCCGCTGCTCGACCGGGAAGATGACCTCAAGCCCGGTGTTGCCGGGCACCGTGTCCCTCTCGTCCTGTAGCTCGACCTTGGGGAAGCCGTTGTCGATGAAGGCGGCATAGGTGCGGGCCTTCCCGCCGTAGCAGCTAATGACGGCGAACCCCCCCGCCTTCCCGTTGCGCAGGAAGTAGGCGAAGGGGGACTTGCTGCCCAGCCCGAAGGCACCGATGACGCTGTTGTCGTTGGTCTTGTCGCTGGCGAAGTAGGTGCAGTAGAGCGAGAGCACCTGCTCGTGGCTCATGCCGGGGCCGTAGTCACGGATGCGGAAGCTGGGGTCGAAGTTGGTGGGAAGGGCCACCTCGAAGGGCTGGTCCTTCTTGCCTGCCGCCACATGGGCGTCGTAGGCGTTGCAGCTAAGCTCACGGATGACCGCACGGATGGGGTCGGTGTAGAGCCTGCTGGAGAGCGTCTCGAAGGCAATCTGCGAGTTCTGGATGGAGAACTGCTGCGGGGCGTTAAGCCCGCCGCTGGTGGTGGTCTTGCTGGCCTGGGTTCCGTATTTCATCCTGGGTTTTCCCTCCAGGCATACTATACACCAGGGTACAGGGATTTATCCAGGATTCTGTGGCCGCTTTGCTGGCCAGTTTTTCAGGTATTGGGTCACTGCCTCCTGACTATGCGGGTGCCGAGCGTATCCTTCCCCTCGGCGACCATGCGGAGTATGCCCGGATGGGGAGGGACTATGGCTATCTGCCTTATCCCCTGCTCCAGGGCCTTGGCACAGGACCACAGCTTGAGGGCCATGCCGTCCCTTACGGTTCCCCCAGATACGAGGCTCCCTATCTCCCCCGTCCTGACCACGGGCAGCACCTTCATGGACGGGCCTAGTATCCCCCCTGCCTCGGTCACGAAAACCAGGAGGTCTGCCCTTCCTGCTATGGCTATGACGGCCGCCGCCTCGTCGGCGTTCACGTTCAGTATCTCGTTGCCCTCGGGGTCGATGGCAAGGCTCGCTACCACGGGCACCATGCCGGAGCGCATGATGTCCTCCAGTATCCACGTCCTGGCGGCACTGGGGCTTCCTGCCATGTCCAGCTCCTTGTACCGCTCGGCAGCCAGGAGGCCCCCGTCTGCCCCGCTTATCCCCATAGCATGCTGACCTACGAAGCACAGGTCCCTCACCCACAGCTTGCCGAGGTGCCCTAGGACCATCATAGCCACGTCCCTTGCCTCGGGGGATGTGACCCTCCTGCCCTGGTGGAAGGTCGAGCGGATGCACAGCCTGTCCAGCATGGCATTGATGGGCTCCCCGCCGCCATGAACCAGGACCACGGAGTGGTCCTTGGACAGGTCGGCCACGTCCCTGGCTATGTCGTGCCGTGCCCTGGAGCTGGCCGACTCCCTTCCCCCCACCTTGACCACTATCCTCATGCAGGGCTCTCCTCGGGGAAGTCTGTCCGGATACAGGCGGCCGCCATGCTGCCTTACCTCCAGAACACCAGGGTGTCGGGCGGCAGCCAGCGGGAGGAGTTCGGAAGCTCCACCCCTATCAGCCCGCCGTCCGTGTCGAGGGACAGGTCGTACACCGCCGTCCAGGGCCATATGCCCAAGGCCTGGGCCTCCAGGTTGAGCAGGTAGGGCTCCCTGCCGCTGTCTACCTGCTTGGCTGCCGGGTTGGGGTTGTCCGGGTCTGGGGCCTTGCTTGGGGCGGGGGACATCTCGAAGTACTCTTGCAGGGTGGTGTGGGGGAACTTGGCGTACCTCGGGTCTATGTTTTCCAGGTCCGGGGTCGTTGCGTATACCATGGGTCCTCCTAGGTTGTAGTATACCTCGGAGGCTTCTCTGCCCTTGCCTATTCCTTCAGGGCGTCCAGCTTGGCCTGGATTATGTTGAGGTAGTTCTGGGCATCATACAGGTCCTTCCTCTTCTTCTCGGGGTTCTCCCTGTGCTGTGCCCTCTTGGCTAGCAGGTGGACGAACCACCCCAGCTCGCATATACTGTAGTCCCGCCAGCTTCCTGCCCGGTAGTCCGGGGAGTGCGGCAGGAGGGAAGGCGGTATCTTAGATTTCGGCATTTCTCCTCTCCTTCTTGTGCAGGTTTAGCTGCCTGTTCCAGTACGCCTCCTTCGAGGCCTTCTTCATCTTCCCCAGGCAGTCCCAGTACAGGAACTCGCAGTTGCGGCAGTCGATGCAGAGGGAGCTGGAGGGCGTGCCGCAGGACCTTGCCCCCGTCCCCTTGTACCTTGCCATGACCCTTGCCATGGCCTCGGGCCTGATGCACCAGTAGTCGTTGAGGACGCTCTTCCTCCACTCGTAGTCCTCGGGCCTCTGTACCGCCTCCCTGCTGTAGTAGCGCATGAAGGTGAGGACCACAGGGATGCCCCTCTGCCTCTGGTAGAACTCGACGGCCCTGTCCACCTCGTCCAGGTTCCAGGTGGAGGTGCGCACCCTCACGAACATGAGGTTGCCTGCGGCCGGCGGCTCCGCCAGGATTAGCCTGCGCCCGTTGCAGGTGTACACCACGGGGCCTGGGAGGTCGAACCTGGCTATAGAGGTGTTGTAGAACTTGTTGGGGTAGCGGAGGGTGGCCTCCAGTACCCTGTCACGCTGGAGGTTGGAGTCGTGCCCGGAGTTGACCCGGACCACCTTGCCCATGGCCTCCTCCAGGCTCGGGAGGAGAGGCTCCTCCAGGGTACGGTAGAACCTGCCCCCGTTGTAGAAGCACTCGGCGCACCCTACCGGGCACTCCCCGGTCTGGGGTATGCAGTCTATAAGGCATGTCCCTTCGAGCTTGGGGTTCTTCACTGTATGCTCCAGTCTGGTGGCGGGGTTGAGCCGCAGACCCCCGCAGGCCTGGGGGTTATCGCTGCTCCGGTCACTGGCCGGCACCCCCCTGCCCGCTTCGCCGCCCCCTCCCACAGCAGGGAGGCTCCGGCGCTGTGCCTAGACGACTTTTATGAGGTGATACACCGCAGGCTAGTCGTCCAACCTGCATGTCGGCTCTTTACGCCACAAACTCCCCCAGCCGGACGGCCATGCCGGTATTGCGTGCCGAGCTTCTCTCGAACAGGTGGGACTGGAAGTGCTCCTCCATGCGGGCGTAGGCGACCAGCCCGTCGCACTGGTAGCACTCCAGCGTATGGGCTATCAGCCTCTCCTCCAGCACCAGGGGTACCCCTGCGCCTGTCCCTACCACGTAGTACCTGGCATCCATCTGCCTACCTCCTTCCGGGGGTCGGGGAGGGCTTGCTGCTCTCCGGCCTCTTCTTCGCCTCCGGTCTGGGGGCCTCGGCCTTGGGCTTCTTCACCCTGGCCCTCGCCTTGGATGCCTTCAGGGGGTCGGAGGTCATGGCGTCCCTCCTCGGGACGAACTTCCTCTCCCCCGTGGGCTTCCCGTCCGGGCCTGCTACGCTCTCCAGGGTGCCTACCTGTATCAGGGCGGAGCACCTCCTGTTCCCCTGCCAGGGCTTCCGCCTGTACACCCTGCCGTCCAGCTCTACCGTCCCTTCGGGTATCTCGTATCCCATGGTCCCCTACTCGTAGTTGTAGTCGGCGTGGATGTCGCCCGCCAGCGGCCCCCCTGCCGGTGGTGCCTTGGGCGGCTCCTTGAGTATCGTCGGGAACCGCATCCCTATGTACACCGGGCACTCGAACACCGGCGTGGTCATGTTCTCCTCCACGCAGAGCTGGTATAGCCTCTGCGCCTTGGGGCAGTTGCCCGGCGTCCCCGGCCTGAAGCTCTCGCACCTGAAACAAAGGCAGTGCTCCCGGTGCCTCCCCTTCAGCCTCTCATCCACGAATACTGTCGCCCCATGGTGCTCGTACGTCACGATTGCCATTCCTGCCTCCCTATGCGTTGTCCCAGTCTATGAAGGCCACCAGCCGGTCATACTCTCCCTCGGTGATTACCCTCTTTCCTACCAGCCTCCTGAGCCATCCCGGCCTGCTGCCGTGCTTCCTGGCCAGCTCGTCCAGTCTGTCCTCGTATGCCTTCGCCTGCCGGGGCGTGTAGGAGCCGAACCCCAGCTCTGTGCATAGCGCCATGCTGCCCTCCTGGCCTTAGAAATGCTCCCCCTGCCTTCCGGCCGCTGCCTTGAGTTCATCCAGGTGCGGGCACCCGGCTAGCCTTTCCAGCCACTCCACATATTGCAGCACAGGAACGAGGTCTGTCATCTCATTACGTTTTCTCACCCACTCCAGGAACTCCTGCCGTACCTCCGTCAGGGTCAGGGCCTTTCTCTGTTCTGGTGTCATCTCTTTTTTCCTCCTCCGAGGGCAGGGGCACCCTCTTCTCCCCCCTGGCCTCCCGCTGCGCCCGGCTGCGCCGGAAGTCCTCCTCGCTGGTAACGAAGCTCCCTTCCACGGGGGCCCTGACGCCCAGCGTGCTGTAGTACCCCAGCCTCTTTGCCTGGTCCATGTACCCCCAGAACCCCTCCCCGTCCAGGTCGAAGTCCGGGTCGGTGAAGACGGGGGTAAGGATGGAGTACAGCCTGCTCATGTTGAGCCTGTCCGTCTCGTCCCTGTTGCCGATGTCGCCCCGCCTCTCCGCCTCCACCCACACCAGGAATAGCTCCTGCTTGAGCGGGTTGCGCAGGATGGCCTCCATCACGGCGGCGTGCTGGTCGAGCTGCACCTCCACGGTCGGCTCCGTGTAGGAGTTGATAGGCTCCAGCTCGCCCTGCTGGAGGGCACGGCAGGCGTCCAGGGCGTCCTCCGACGCCTCCTCTAGCTGATCCTCCAGGCGCTCCTCGTAGGGCTCCCTCGTCACGTAGGCGACGTAGGACAGGAGGTCCGTCATCAGCTTAGCCCTGCCCTCGGGCCACTCCGACTGGTAGACCATGCGCAGCAGGGTGTCACGCTCCAGGTCCGTCAGCCTCGGGTCGCTGCCCGCCATGCCCTTGAGAATCTTGTCGAAGTGCAGGGAGTCCAGTATCCTGGCCGCCGTGGCCCGCATGGTCGCCCGGTAGGTCAGGGCCTTCTCCAGCAGGTCAACCTCCAGGAAGACCTGCGGGGGAGGCTCCGGGGCCATCCCCTCCTCCTCGGCATCCTGCTTCCTCTCCGCCCCCTTCACCACGTCCCCGGAATCCAGCTCGATGTAGGCGTCCACGAGGGGGGTGGGGGTATAGTCGGCGATAAGCCCCACCAGGTCCGCCCGGAAGAGGTCGAACAGCCTCTTCGCCATGGCGTTGGGGGCATCCTTCTGGGTGAAGTAGTTGGGGCACTCCCTCCTGACGAGCGCCCACAGGAGGCCCTCCGAGGCGTCCTTGAGCCCGTGCGGGTCTGTCACCTGCTCGGGCACGGTGTCGTTGGGGTACAGGATGAGGCCCCCCGGCTTGCACGTGCAGGACAGGCCGCCGGGCCTTGGCTGCCGGCCGCCGCTGCCGGCCGAGTAGATGCGCTCGTGCCACTTCCGTACCGGGCAGCCCTCCTCGGGATGGACGATGCAGCACCAGAAGTGCCGCCCCTCCCCGAGGACCTCCGAGTACTGCTCCAGGTCGGCGATGGTGCTCACGAAGACGCCGTCGCTGGACATGTACTGCTTGCCCTGGCGGGCGTCCCCCCCGAAGTAGGCCTTGCGGTTGACGATGAAGGCGCTCTCGATGCGCATGAAGCGGGGGTCGTGTATCATGTCCCAGGTCTGGCCCAGGGTCTCCACATAGCCTTTCTCACCAAACACAAGCTGGTCTAAAAGCTGGCAGTACTGATATTCTTCTTCTTCTACCTCGCTGCCCAAGAACCTATAGATGCGCTTTTCATCTCCTGCAATCCCTAGCAGTCTCTCTATTGACTTGTCCACCTAACCTCCTATGTGTCCTGCAACCTTAGACACATGCCTTATAGGATGTCGTTGCCCTCGCAGTCTATCGCAGGCACCGTCCTCCCCATGGCCTCCAACCTGGCCTCTACCTCCGCTATGCTCCCGGTGCCCGCCTGGCTGGCCAGGAACCTCGCCAGGTCGATGATGGGGAACTTGCAGGGGATGTCGGCGAAGATGGTGCTAAGCCCCAGCCCGGCCATGCCCGAGAACCCCGGCATCCTGTCCGTGGACGGAGGCCTCTCCGGGGGTACAATGCCGCAGAAGGCCTCCAGCCTGTCGTGGCGGAGGTGCATCTGCACGTCGGTATTGTTATCGTTTCTCCTTACCGTGACCTGGGATAGCCTCATAGGCTTCTATTACTGTGTCTGCCGCATATGCAGGGTCTCCCACGGTTCACATTCCACCGCATGCACCTGGCAACATCCATCAGTCCGCTTTCTGCGTTCTTCTTGCCTTGTATAGGACCAGTCTTTGTACCTACAGCCTTTCCTCCTCGTACCCTTGCCTCTTGGGGCATCTTACGGATAGCTATCGCCCCACCCTTCTTTCCTGCTTCTGACCTCTGGGCTATAGTCATGCCAAAAATTCCAGTCTTGTTCTTTTTATTGGTCTTTGCGGCTCTGCTTCCCCCGACATGACTGTTCCGGCTGTGTTCCTCTGAGGGTATCCCGAAGATTCCCATCTTCTTTTCCTTCATTGCCTTACCTACCTTGCTCGCTATCTCAAACCTCCTTCCAGGGGGAACTCCAAAGATTCCCGTCCCCAGGGCCTTGGTTATATGGCCTCCGATTAGACCGCCTATGCGACCGGGGTTCTCATAATCCTGGAACCCTGGCAGGGTCTTGTTCATGCCTCCGGGGTAGGCATACCATGTATGGAACTGGAACATGGCCACTGTCTCCGCCTCATCCGCCTCCTGCTTGTTGTCGGTCGGCTCGCACCACCCCGTGTCCATGCACGGCAGCATAAGGCCTGGGTATAGCCTCTTGAACTTTCTTCCGAAGTGGGACCTCCCTGTGCGATGGTCCAGGTCACGCTTCCTTGGAAACCTAGTTTGCCCTACATATACCCACTGCCCTGGTAATAGAGGGTGAGCATACCTGTACAGGTATATTGGCTTTCCCATATGGATGCATCAAGAAGTCGTAGTTCTTGTCAAGAGATAACCGACGGCCTCCGGGAGTGGAGGCTGGGGATACTGGAGAAGGAGGGCCTGGAGGAGTGGAAGGTCCGGGACGGCGAGCCTTACTGCTGGACCCCCATAGAGACCGTCAAGGTCTGGACGGGCAGCAGGCCTGCCATCTTCCTGCACGAGGTCGCCCATGCCCTCTACCAGCAGCCCGAGGGGCCTATGCACAACCACTACCACGGCGGCAACTGGGCGGCAGAGTACGGCAGGCTCGTGGACACCTACCTGGAGCCTCGCCAGCCCTACCCGTTCTCCCTGCGGGCATGGGCCTGGGGGAGGCTTGTCTCCTTCGCCCGGCACGTGTGGTGGAACTCCTGCCGGACAGCGAGGATGTACTGGCCCTGGGCCCTCGGCGGCGGCAGCGGCCAGGGGGAGGGCGCATGAGCTGGTTCCTGGGCACGTGCATGGACGTGCTGAGCCACTGCCGTGCGCCCAACTCGGCGCACGTCCGGCTGCTGGCCAAGGACCTTGGGAAGCTGTTCGAGGCCGGGTACTGCGCAGGCAGGAAGTCCGTGCTCGGCTCGACCGTGCCCGGGACCCCCGAGAGGTCGGAGTGCCTGGACGCCCTGGCCATGGAGAGGCGGCAGGTGATGGGGGCGCTCAGGAGGTGGAGGAAGGCGGGGGGAAGGCATGCCAAGGGCTGACTGCCCCCAGCACGACGAGAAGTGCTGGGGGTGCGGGTGGCCCCTGCGCAGGTGCTCACGCTGCGGCGGATGCTACATGTGCGAGCACGCCTCGGTGTTCAAGGGCGGGCGCACCTGGGTATGGATATGCAAAGACGGGAAGGAGCGCCCTGCCATATGCGAGCCTTGCGGGTGCAGCGCCAGGGCGGAGCAGGAGAGGCAGGCTGCCGAGCTTCTGGCCCGCCTCAAGCGTCCCCCTGCCCTGCCCATGCCTGCCCTGGGGCAGGCCGGGGACTGGCCCTTCTAGCTGAGTGCTGCGCTGTCAAGGTACAGGAAGCTGAGTGCCCCGTTGTCAGGCTGATGTGATAACGGCAATGTCAGGATGGGCTATGGAGAATGCAAGGCTGTTCCTCAGGATGGTATGGCTGAAGCTCCAGGTGGACTGGGCAGAGGCCAGGATTGCCCTCAGGCACGTGCAGATAGCCCTGCTGAGGGCCTGGATAGCCCTACAGAGGCGGTAGGTAGTCCACGAGGCCCTGGGCCACTGCCAGGTCCAGGGAGCGACGGCGCTTTCGCCTCTCCCCGTACTTGCTGTAGTGGCAGCTCCGGCAGCCGCAGTTGAGGTTCCACTTGGCAAACCTCCCCCACTGGGGCTTCCACCCGTGGCTCCTCCAGACATGCTCTATGATGTAGCGGCGGCGGGACATCCAGCCGAGGCGCACGTGCCTGCGCTCGGCCCTCGAACGGGGGTGCTTCATGGCTGTCATCCTTCCGATGCCGGTCTCTTCACCCGGCATGGGGTATGAATGCCATGGAATCCTCCTTGGGGCAGACGAACTCGAACTCTACTGGGTATACTGGCGTGCGGGGGTCGATAGGGAAGACGCCCCTGGTGCGGGCAAGCCTCTCGGGGTCCGGCGGCTGCATGTCTCCTCCCTGGGTCTTGGTATCCCCGGCAGGATTTGAACCTGCGGCCTTCGGTTTAGGAAACCGCTGCTCTAGTCCGGGCTGAGCTACGGGGACACGCATCTACTGCTGGCCTAGCCTCCTCCTGAGGAGCCTGTAGGCCCCCAGGAAAAGCATCCCCAGGAGCAGGCAGGCGACGGGCCTGTACGAGGACGAACGGAGGAGCCACTCCAGCCCCTTCCAGCCGTAGCGGAGCAGGGCCATAAGCAGGATGAACGCTCCTGTCAGGCCAGCCCCGAGCCAGAAGCCGAACCATGCCGTGCTAGTCGTCCCCGTCCCCGCCATCTGTCCTCCTGGTAAAATGGAAGCCCCGGTGGGAGTCTAACCCACGACCTGCCGCTTAGGAGGCGGCCGCTCTATACGCTGAGCTACGGGGCCAAAACCTTAGTCTCCGCCGCCATCCCCGGCGTCGCCAGCATCAACGTCGGTATCCGATGGCGTCTCCTCTTCCTGCACTGCTTCTTCCTCGGCGGACGAGGTAATCACTATCCAGTATGCCAGGGGGACATCGTCGTCTCCCCCCTTCGACTGCACGGACGTCCTGCATCCGCCTGCTGGCTTTGGGCAGTGGCTCGCCGGGCGCTTTACCGGCCACAGGAGCACGACTGCCAGCACGAAAAGGACTACCACTACTGCCAGCGCTTGGGACCGTATGTGCATAGGCTTGCTCCTTCGCCCTGGCTTTAGGGCATCTTGGTACCCCTGGTGGGATTCGGACCCACGTCACCCGGTTTAGAGGACCGGCACTCTAGTCCGCTGAGCTACAGGGGTGGAACTCTAATCTTGTGCCCCGTATATGGCTGGCCCACGGGGCCACGAGCCTTACTCCTTGTCTAAGACGGCGTTCCAGTACAGCCAGGACTCCCAGTCCTTCCACTCCGGCCGCATGGTCTTGATGTGCAGCTTGAAGTTGAAGCGGGGGTCCGCTGCCTTGGGGGCCTTGGGCGTGCTGAGAAGCTCCATGCCCGCCTGCTCCGGCGTCCTGCCGCCCTTGTGCTTGTTGCACTTCATACATGCCGTGACCGTGTTCTCCCAGGTCGTCCTTCCGCCCTGGCAGATGGGCACGACGTGGTCCGTGGTGTACTCGTGCGTCCTGATGGTCCTGCCGCAGTACTGGCAGGCGGCGTTGTCACGGACTAACAGGTTGCGCCTCGTGCAGGGGACGGACTGCCGCCTGCGCCGTACCCAGGCGTTCCGCACCCGGATGACCCTGGGCATGCCCATCTCGAAGGAGGGGCTGTGCAGCACCCTGCCCGCCTCGTCCTCCTTGACTATCCGGGCACGGTCCTTTACCCACAGCCTGACCGCCTCCTGCCAGGAGCAGAAGCCGACCGGCGTCCAGTTCATGTCGAGTATCAGGCAGTCGTGGCTCATAGGTCGTCCCCCCTACTAAGGGGCACAGAAAACCGCTCACCTATATAATACCTCAGAAAGTTGGCAGGGGCGGAGGGACTCGAACCCCCGAAACGCCGTAGCGTGGCGGTTTTGGAGACCGCTGCCGTTGCCGCTGGGCCACGCCCCTGCAATAGTCAGTCGCCCGCCTCCGAGAGGGGGTGGAGGAAGAGGGTGCCGTTATGCTCAGCCGCCAGGTGCCTGAACCCGTCGAACTCCACAATCCGGGCCTCGGCCTCGGGCAGCCTGTCCCATACCTCCCTGCCCACTATCACGACCTCCGGGCTGAGGGGGAACCTCAGGATTCTCCCGAACGCTTCTGCTAGCATCCCTTCTTCCATAGACTTGGCGACCTGGAGAGGATTTGAACCCCTAAGTCCGGTTTTGGAGACCGGCAGTTTGCCAGTTAGCTTACCAGGCCTGGAAACAGGGCCAGCGTCCTTCCTGTTGAACGAAGGCACGGCCAGGTGCCTAGGAGCCTGGCCACTGCTACCATCAAGGCTACGCAGCACGGTGTGCCTGCGGGATTCGGACCCGCATCTCTGGCGTCCAGCTTGGTGCCCGTGGCGGGAATCGAACCCGCATACAGTCCCTTGCGGGGACTGCTTCGGTAGGCGATAACGTGATTCCCTACACCCCGTAGGGTGGCCAGATTGTCCCTGGCCTCCGGGCGTCCCGCCCCTTTCGGTTCCTCCGCAACTCGCTCCTACCGAGGCGTTCTCTTCGTTGTACGCCGCTGTGCCTGTTCGCATACACGGGCAAAGCTCGAAGGCCGTAGCATGCCGACTCGCTACACCCGGATGGGTACCGGGCTGCCGCTGTGCAACTGTCTGCGGCCCTCGACTCTCGTAGAGGTCCGGAGCTAACCGGACGTGGCCCGTAGCCTCGCCCGCTAGCAGGCCCGGCTACGGTACTGAGCCACAGCCGCCCGTCTGTGGACGGCGGCCCTCCGCATCCTGGTAGCGGCGAGAGGACTCGAACCTCCGACTCACAGGGCTTATGGGACCCCGGCTCTGCCGACTGAGCTACGCCGCCACGTAATCCTCGGCACGCCTTGTCCAGCGACTTGCCTGCGGGGTCCGGGAGGTTGCGTACGCTGCTCCTGGGTTAGCCGCCTGCGGTCCTCTCCGAATCGGCGTGCCTGCTACGGGGCCTCGGGGGAGGATTTGAACCTCCGACCAGCCTTTCCGGGCTGCTCTACCAGACTGAGCTACCCTGCGCCCCTGAGATGGTAGCGGGAATGGGAATCGGACCCACCTGTAAGAGGCTTATGAGACCCCTAAACTCACCAGAGTTCTACCCCGCATCAATGCTGCGGGCCGGTTCCTGCTCTCTACGGGCTTTGCCGTATACCCTTGGCATCCAGTCACGGTCTCCCGGCTGGCATCCCGACCCGAATGGTTGCGGGGGCCGGATTTGAACCGGCGACCTTGAGGTTATGAGCCTCACGAGCTACCAGGCTGCTCCACCCCGCTGTAGTCCTGGTTCCGAGGCAGGGATTCGGACCCCGATAGCTGCGTCCAGAGCGCAGCGGCCTACCGTTAGCCGACCTCGGAACAACAAACTTGGTGCCGATGCCCGGAATCGAACCGGTCACTCCTGCTCTTCAGGCAGGCGCTATACCATCCTAGCTCCATCGGCCGATGCCCCCGGTATCCTAGCCAGTTGAACGACACTCAAGGTGGGGACTTGAACCCCACATCGCCGGGCTTTCTTGGTAGGCCGGGAGGGAATCGAACCCTCAACCTCGGGCTTAAGAGGCCCTTGCTCTGCCTAGTTGAGCTACCGACCCGAATCTTGGTGCCGCCGAGAGGACTCGAACCTCCAACCCTCCGGGTAAGAGCCGGGTGCGCTGGTCCAGTTGCGCCACGGCGGCTAGTCCTTGGTGGGAGCGGCGGATTGGGTGCCCGCACGCACCAGCTTAAAAGGCTGGCTCTCTTGCCCCTTTGAGTTACGCTCCCTTGAGCTTGGCTCAGGAGGAGGGAATCGGACCCCCAACATTCCGGTTAACAGCCGGACGCTCTACCGTTGAGCTACTCCTGAACTCTGAAGCATCCCACTTCCGAGCTGCTTCCTAGCATAGTGGGGAGGCATCCTGTCTATAAAGTGGCCCATAGGCCACGCTAACTCGCCCTCCCCGAGCCTTGGTTCCGAGAGCTGGGGTCGAACCCGCATTTCATGGTTCAGAGCCATGCGTCCTACCGGTTAGACGACCTCGGAACAACCTTGGTCAGGATGGAGAGATTTGAACTCTCGGCCTCTGGTTCCCGAAACCAGCGCTCTGCCAGGCTGAGCTACACCCTGATAAACTTGGTCGGCGTGGTGGGATTCGGACCCACGACCCCTCGGCCCCAAACCGAGTGCTCTAGCCGCTGAGCTACACACCGTCTGCGTGCCTCCGGTGGCCTCGGGAGTCGAACCCTTTGCTAACAGCGCCGTTGGCCTCGGGAGTCGAACCCTCTGGCACGCCAGGAACTTGGTCAGGATGGAGGGATTTGAACCCACGGCCTCATGCACCCCAAGCATGCGCTCTGCCAGGCTGAGCTACACCCTGATAAACTTGGTCCCGCCTCCCCGAGTCGAACGGGGTTCTCTCCCTTTTCAGGGGAGCGCCATGCACCGCATCGGCTTAAACGGGCCTAACCCGTTGCCGTCCGGCCACATTATGACCTAGTCAATGACGTCCTGCTTCGGTAGTGGCAACACGTCTTCCCGCTGTACGGTCGGGACGGCAATCTTTGGCTGGGGCGGGAGGAATCGAACCCCCGGTGCCGCAAGGCGCTTGATTAACAGTCAAGTGGCTTTACCAACGTCGCCTACACCCCAGCAATCTGTTCGGGCGGGACGCCCCGGCCAGTCGCCTCGTCCGCCCATCGGCGTTGTCAACGGCGTGACCACCCACCACAAACCTGGAACCCCCGGAGGGAGTCGAACCCTCGGCGTCCGGTTTCGAGGACCGGTACCCTATCCGTCTGGGCCACGGGGGCCTGATAATCTGGTGCAGGCATGGTATAAGGGGTCTTGCAGATGTCCTCGGGATGCCTCCCGCTGCTCACCCTGTGGCCACCCTACCTGCGCAAGATGGAAGCCCCGGAGGGATTTGAACCCTCGACCTTCGGTTTCGTAGACCGCTGCTCTAGTCCAGGCTGAGCTACGGGGCCAAAACTCTCTGCGTGGGTCGCCGTGCCCTGGGCCTGGGGCCGCCTATCCCTCCCCCTGCAAGGGGATTCACCCACGCAATCTGGAAGTCCCGGTGGGATTCGGACCCACGACCTCTGCGTTCGGAGCGCAGCGCCCTAGTCCGCTGGGCGACGGGACCAAAAGACCTTGCTGGCGGCCATGATTAACGACCTTTGGCTCTTAGTACCCGGAACGGTCATACGGGTCTGCCAGCTTGATTGGGGTGACCGGAGGGACTCGGACCCTCTTAGACTAGGTTCACAGCCTAGCGCCTCGACGACTTCGGCCTCGGCCACACTCTGCATGGCGGAAGGTACCCACGCCACGACTTAATCCCCATAAAACCAAAAAGCCCATCAGGTTCATCACCCGGTGGGCCTCTTCACTTCAATCGCCTTGGAATCTCAGCTAGCCTGCGATAGGAGGCCCAACGGTGCCCGAGCGGGTATTCCGCTTAGGCTGCCAATGCATCTGCGGGTTGGGGTTCCTGAATCGCATCATCCACCAATCTTCGGGCGGCTGACCGGGTAACACTTGCGTCCGGCTCCCAGCCGTCCCTGCCGGCCCTGAGTGACCAGCCTTTCATCTATATAATACCTCCGGTAGTCGGAAAACCCGGGGAAATCTTGCCTTACCAGGTACCGTCCAGGTGCGGCTTCCTCGGCGGCTCCGGTCTGGATGGGCCTGTGGGGCCTGTCGGCCCCCCTGCCCCCTCGAACTGCCTTGCCGAGGCGAAGCCCTCCTCGGTAGGCCTGTAGACCATGCCCCCGGACACCAGGAGCATTCCCTCTCTCTCAGCGTCCAGGCGGTACTCCCTCACCCATGCCTGGGCCTCCGCCACCGTGGCGAACTCCTTGGCTATCCCCCATATCCCCATGGGGTTCCCCGTCACGGGCATGGGCCATATCAGCTTCGGCATCGCTTTCCCCTCCTGGGGGCCTTTTCTAGTCCCGCAGCCCGACGAAGAGCAGGTCCGGGCCCTCTATCTCCTCTAGCGCCCGGACGCATATGGCAGTGACTTCCACGAGGCCGTTTACCACCCCGTCACGGTCGCCCCTGTACCAGCGGTTTCCGAGGTGCCCCAAGTACTGGCCCAGGAGGTAGACATGCGGGGCGGCGAACTTGTACTGCCCGGCGTTGTCCTTGGTCCTGGGGTGCTCCCTGTCCTGGCGGTCCCTGGCCTCGTTGACCAGGGCCACGGGCACGGCAAGGCCCCTGCTCCCGTTTGCCTGCACAACCTCCGTCAGTGCCCGGTAGGCTATGGTCGCCATCTTGCCGATGGTCCTGAGGACGTCCACCTCGTCCACGGACTTCCTCCACTTCCTTCTGGCCTCGTCGTAGTAGTCCTCCAGCATGAGGAGGTGCGGGGCAGTGTAGTCGTACTGCTTGACCAGCGGGTGGCCGTCCCTCGGCCACACCCTGTCCTGGTACTCCCTCTCCCTCTTGATTACCTCGAACGCTTGCTCCCTGCTAAGACCCATGGCTTCCTTCCTCCTTTGCTTGGCTCTGGGCACTGTCGTCTACGTAGGCCGAGGCCGAGGACTCGTAGATGTCCAGCTCCTTCCCCAGGATTGCTCCCTCGCACACGCTCTTGCACAGTTGGGCCAGCCGCTTGCCCCAGCCCGTCTCTACCTCCGCTATCCTTAGCTGGACGGCTATTACGGTTTTTCGCATTCCCCTACCACCTTACCCTTTCCCTGTCCGGCGTCTCGTAGGATGCTGCGTGCCAGTACTCCTCCAGGAACCTCTTCGTGTCCCAGGGCTTCATCGCCTGGAGGTAGTCCAGGTCCTCCCCTGTCGTGATGACACGTATGAACCTGGTCTTCCTCTTGTCTGCGCCCAGGACCACGGCCACCTCGGCCTGGAGTTCCCCCAGCACGCAGCTACGGCTGTAGTAGACGTCCCCTGTCTTCGGCAGCTTGTCCTTTATGCCCATAGGTCGTCGAAGTGGCAGAAGCGGAACGCACTGCCCCCCAGCCCCCTGTACCCGTCCCTCGACACGGTCATCACGCCGAACCCTATTATCCGCATGTCCGGGCGGTCCTCCGGGAACACGACGGTCCGCAGGGGCACCGGCTCGTGCCTCCTCGGCAGCAGTATGCTCGGGCGGCCTAGGTAGTGCCTGTTGGCCTCCGTGATGCTGTGCATCACCGTCTCCCTGGCCTGGATGACCCTTATCCTCCCCCATACCTTCCTGGCCACTATGAGCAGGGGGGCGTCCTGCTCGGCAGGGCTGAGGCTGTATACCTCTTCCAGGGTGATGGATGCCCGCTCATGGACCTCCTGGAGGGGGCCTAGGTACAGCTCTACCCCCTTCTCCCTCCTCCATTCTCGCATATGGCGGTCCACCAGAGGTGACATTGCCTCCGCCATCGACCTCCTGCTCTCCACGCCCCGCAGCAGCCTCCACGGGGGGAGGTCCTTGAGGCCTATGCCCTTCTTCAGGGCGTCGAATAATCCCTTCTCCAGGCTGTCCTGGAAACGGTAGGAGCAGGATAGGGGGCCTGCTATCCCCCTGGCCACCGTCCCCAGCAGGGGGAAGGCCAGCATGCCTGAGAGAAGCTCACGCCTGTTCATAGTGGCTCCACCTTCACAATCTTGTCCAGGATGTCCCTTGGGAACCTCTGCCTGGCAAGGGGGCGTCCGAAGTCCCGTGCCATCCGGGCGACCATGTCGGTCTTGTACGGCCTGTACCCTCCGGCCAGGTCCCCCCCGTGGAACGCCTCGGGGGGCACGGCCAGCCCGCTGCCTATCTGGGCAACGGTATGCTGCCATTCCTTGTCAAGTTCGGTCAGGCGGCCATCGTCCTCGATATGGTACCACTTGGCCGCCAGGGCCTTCCTATCCTTGAAGGCGTCCAGGGGAATGACAGGGCATGAGTAGAGGGGCATCGTCGAAACAAGGACATACTCGGGGAAGTACCCCACGTAGTCGTCGCCTATACCCGGCTTTCCCGCCTTCAGTTTTGCCGCCGCAGCGGCCAGCGGGGCCGCCAGCAGTGCCCCCAGGAAGCCCCGCCTTGTCGTCCTCATGGTACCGTCCTCCCGTACTGCCTTTCTATTACCGTCTCCATGCGCTTCCTGCCCACGGGGTTCATGGAGTGGACCCTCACGCCGTCAGGCGGCCAGGTGTTGTGCTCCTCCATCCAGCATACGATGTCGTAGCCGGTCCCGCTCTCCAGCCCCAGGTCGTGGTCCAGGGATGCGAACCTTACCTCCCCTGTCCTCAGCAGGGCTATGGCCTCCTCCGACGTCCTGGCCCATGTGAACCCCTCGAAGCCGTATGCCTCCGGGGGCCTCTTGTCGTCAACCCACAGGTCCATGCGTCCCCAGCCTCAGCCAGTTGTAGTGCTCCGGCCGGGTCATCCATACGATGGTCTTCCTCAGGCTCTCCTCGAAGCTCATGGGCACCTTCCACCCCATCCCCGCCATCCTGGAGCCGTCCAGCCCGTACCTGAGGTCGTGCCCTGGCCTGGAGGAGTGGAAGTCCACCATCTCGTAGCGGAGGGGCCTGCCCATGATGCGGGCGATGTCCGTGGCCAGCACGAGGTTGGATACCTCCTGCTCGCCTACCACGTTGTACTTCTCACGGAACTCCCCCTTCTCCAGAAGGAAGAGCACGGCGTCGGCTATGTTGCGGCAGTGGATATAGAAGCGGCTGCCGGACCTCTTCCTGTCCGGTGAGGCATGGATGGGTATGGTGTCGCCCCGCATCAGCGAGGCCACGCACTTGGGGATGAACTTCTCCGAGTGCTGCCTCTCGCCGAAGGCGTTCATGGTATGGGTGACAAGGACCGGCACCCTGTAGGTGTTGGCCCAGGCAAGGGCAAGCTCCTCCCCTCCCGCCTTGGTGGCGGAGTAGGGGTTGGTGGAGTTGTACCTGTCCCACTCCTTGAAGGCAGTGCCCTCCGGCGCTGGCCCGAACACCTCGTCGGTCGAGAAGTACACGAACCTCTGGAGGCCGGGCATCCTGCGGGCAAGCTCCAGCATCTCGAAGGTGCCTACGACGTTGGACTCCACGAAGGTGCGTGGGCTGGCGATGGAGTTGTCCACGTGCGTCTCCGCCGCCATGTGGACGAAGTAGTCTATGCGCCCCAGCTCCCTCTCCAGCCCCTCCCCGATGCGGTAGCACAGGTCCACGGGGTGGACGGTGACCCTCGGGTGCCCGTAGGCCTCTATCTCCCGCAGCCTGTCCAGGCCGTTGGCGGCATAGGTCAGCTTGTCGAGGACCACCACCTCCCACCCTGTGTTGCGGATGAGGTGGTCGATAAGGTGGTGGGCGATGAACCCTGCCCCCCCGGTTATGAGTATCCTCTTCACCACTTCTGGAACTCCCTCCTTATCCTGTCGGCCTCCGTGGTGCCCTTCTCCACCAGGGGGACCATGAGGGATGGGTCGCAGTAGGAGGACGGCCCCATCGTGCCGCTGACGGCGTCGATGTACATGGAGAACTTGCCTTCCTCCCTGGTCATCAGGGCCTCCTGTACGCCCAGCTTGCCCCTCAGTTCCTCCCCGTGCTGCTGTACCACCAGCGTGTCCACGCCGATGGGCACGCAGCTATGCTCCTTGCGCACCTTCCTTACCGTAGATACCCAGTCCTCGGGGACTTCCTGGAAGTCCTTTCCCAGGCCGGCACGCTTGAACCCCAGGATGGTCACCCTGGTGTAGTTGAGGCTCTTCCTGGCCTCCTCCAGGACGCCGTAGAGGTCCCCCCCCGTGTTCAGGACATACTGGACCGCCACCTTGTCGTGGTCGTCCAGGAGGCTGTCCAGCCCGGCCCTGTGCAGCGCCCTCTCCAGCGCCTTGACGTCCTTCCCCGTGCTGACGGAGTAGGCGAAGGAGCCGCATGTCTCTGCTATCTGCCCGGCGTTCTTGTGCCTCAGCCACACGAGGCTGCGGGTAGAGAAGTTGGGCACGATGCCATGGCCCCTGAGGCTCTTGAGGATGTCGGAGAAGTCCGGGTGGAGGGTAGGCTCGCCGCCGCCCAGGGCCGCCTCAAATACCCTCATCTCTGCCAGGCGGTATACCAGGGAGTAGAGGTCCTGGGTCTTGGCATGCACCCCGTTGGGACCGCTCCCCTGGTAGCAGAACTTGCACCCTGCCGGACAGAAGCCGGTTATCTTGACGTCCACCAGCTCCGGCACCTCTGCCTTGGGGACGGGCTTCTGTGGCCCCTGCATGAACCTGCTCGCCTGCACGGCCGCCTTGTTGGCAGGGTTGCGGGATACCTTCTCGGCAGGGTAGCTGTCGAAGGTCAGCCTGACCTTGGCCCCTGTCCTGCGGTTGAACAGGACCCAGTGGGCCGTACCGTCCACCGTGTCCTTCCTGGCCACCAGGTCTGGCGTGGCGAAGCCGTCCTCGGGGAGGCCAAAGTCTATGCCCCTCCCCTCCCCTGCCAGGGGGTGCTCGTCGCCGTCGTTGTCGTTGCCCCCCAGGACGACGACAGGGTTCTCCAGGAAGTACCTCCTGAAGTCCTCGAAGAACTCCAGGTTCGCCCCCCTGCCGTCCCAGTTGGCCGGCAGTATGAGGCGGCTCTGGTGGTCTATGCCGTAGCCGTTGAGCCTCAGGGCCTCGGAGAACCTTCCCCCAGTGCCCCTGGAGGAGGCGAACAGGGCGTCGGTCACGATGTTGGCATTGGACTCCCCGATGAGGTCTACGAGGGTGCCGTGGATGAGGTACCCCAGGTAGTTCTCCTTGGAGGTACGGTCGGCCGCAGTGAAGTGCTGCCAGCCGAAGTCCCAGTACTCGTCCGTCTGTATCTCGGGCAGCTTTCCTGGAGGCATCAGGACTATGGAGTGCGTCGAGGAGGAGTTGTTACCCTTACGTTGTGGACTCTCATTCTGCTTCCCTCCCTACTCCAGCCATCCCAGGTCCTTGAGGGTCTGGCACTCCTTGCAGAGCCTACTCGGTCTGCCGATATAGCTCTCCGGCAGCACGTCCGCAAGCCCGCCGCAGGATATGCAGTAGAAGTACATCGGCGAACCTGCGTACAGGCTGGAGTTGTCAACCCGCTCCGGCCTATGCTTCCTACGCTGCCCCAGGGCGGCCAGCGCTGCCTTCTTGCCCTTCTCCGTCTCTGGCATTATACCCACCCCTTCTGCTTCCAGTGCTTGAGCATGGCGTCCGCCACGATGCGGCTTACCGCCTCACGGTCGCACCTCGGGGGGAGGGGGGAGGCCTCGGCGGCCCCCGCCACCTCTGCCCTGAGCTGCCCGTAGAGGTCCAGGACGTCCTTCAGCCCTACCGTCCCTGTCCTGATGTTGTCGATGAGGAGCTGCCTCTCCGGGCGTGGGAAGGTCATGCGCCCGGTCCTGAGAAGCTCCAGGCACTCGTGCATGCTCCTTATCATGTGCATCCCGGCCTTGGCGTCGTACCCGAACTCTTCCCTCTGCGCCCTCCTGATGCCGTGCCGGCCGGTGCCCTCCCCCAGCATGCGGTGGAACTGGCTGTCCCCCATGCCCAGGAAGGAGTCCTTCAGGGCCTTGGACAGGAACTCCCCTGTGTTGGGGACGAGTGGTCGTCCGCCATCCCCAGGAGCATGGCCCGCTGCCTCCTGAAGAATGTTACCCTCCTGACAAGCTCCGATACCCTGATGCCTGTCCCCCTTGCCCCTTTCTTCCCCTCGTAGCAGTTCACGCAGAGCTGCCCAGGGCCGGGGACGCAGCAGGCGAACCCCCTTATGCCGCACTCTATGCAGGTATGAAGCTCGTTCTCCTCGCCTTTGTAGTCGAGGCAGGCGGGGCACCACGGCGACTTGCGCTCCATCAGTAGTAGTCCTTCCTCCCGTGGCACGGGCAGGCCCCCCCGCACGTGCATACCCCACGGCAGTGCTTGGTGCCGTCCCTGTCCACGTACTCCACGTAGGCCCAGTCCCCACTCCCGTTCGGGGTCACGGCGGTGACCTCGGCCCCCTCCGAAAGTCCTGCCAGCAGGCTACTATCCATCCCCCCGCTCCTCACAGTTCACGCATATGGCATTGTTGCCCGGCACGCAGCAGTCCAGCCCTTCCCCGCCGCACTCCATGCACGTGTACGGTGCCTCCGGCTCCCTTTCCGGGTACGTGGAGCCGCACATAGGGCAGGTTATAGTCTTCTCGCCCTCCTCAGGCCTTGGGGGGCCTGCCCCTCTTCCCCTTGCCCTTCCTCCCCTTCCCATCCTTTGTCCTCTTTCCGGCCTTCGGCTTCGGCAGCCTGGGCCATGTCAGCACACGCTTCCAGATGTCCTTGGTGAAGCTGGCATAGCACTTCTTGAGGAAGGCCATCGCCAGCCGGACCTCCTCCTCCTTGATACTCTTGACCACCACCGCCCGCCCGCAGCCCTTCCGTGGATGGAGCACCCACAGGACAAGCTCCAGGCGTGGCTCGGGCACGGTGTAGATGTACCCGTTGCCCTTGCACTCCGTGCAGGGGACGGGGATGCCCAGCCGCTTGCAGCGCTGCTCGCAGCAGATGGACATGTTGATGCCGTCGTGGAGCATCGGGCCTTTCTTGGCCATGAGGTTGACCTGCTCGGCGGTCGGCTTCTCCGTGAACTGGAGGCCCAGGCGCTTGCCCTCCCACAGGGCATCGACCTCGTCCTGGGTCAGGGCGGTACACCACTCGCCGCCGTTCTGGACGGTATAGAACACGTGGTCCTCGAACGGCTTGCCGTACCTGTCAACCATCGCTTTCAGCTTTGGGTCGTTGTAGTTGCTGCTGGAGAGGCCGGGGGTGGTATGGGGCGCAAGGGCCTGCCCTGCCTTCACTATGCCGTCCGGGGAGGGGCCGCCGCAGATGCGCTCCATGAACGCCTTGACCCTCAGGTCCTCGTAGCCCCGCTGGTAGAAGGGGCTGGTGTGCCTGTACCAGCTATTGTACACCCACTGTGCGTCGGGGCCGATGCCCTTGCCGCCGCAGGCCTCGCAAGGCCTGCTGTCTCGGTCTATGTGGAAGTAGAAGTTGGCGATGACGTTGAGGTCGTTGGGCTGCCACTTGAAGGAGGGCCAGTCCCCTATGAACGTGTTGGTCGCCCACCCGTGGTCCTCGCCGGGGCGCTGCGCCATGTAGTCCTCGAAGGGCCCCCACCCCATGTAGGAGGGGTTGAACCTGAGGGCGTTCAGCATCCACCGCTTCGCCCCCATCTCCTCGACCTCCTCACGGTCGTACTTGTCCTCCATGTCCGGGTAGTAGCGCATGCGTCATCCTCTCGACTTCCTGAACGTAAGGGGGAGCCATCCCTGCACGGACAGGCTCCGCTCTACGGGGCCTGGGTAGGCCCTCTTCCCTTCCTTCCCGAGGACGGGGAGCCTCGGCTTGCACATTCCGCAGTTGCACTTCATGCCTTGTCAGCCTTCGCAGACGTGCCGGTAATCCCGACGAGGGGCTTTACATCCTTTGCGGCCACGCACTCCTGCTTCACGTCGCCGTCCACGCCGTACTCGACAAGGTACCACAGGGTCTTCTGGAACACCCGTGCCCGGTAGGTGATGCCCTCCTGTACGGCAGGGCCCATGGTGGGGGGGTAGAAGGTCACAGGGGTGCCCTCGGGTATGATTCCGCCGTCAGGGCAGGGGGCGATATTGTCGGCCAGGACGGACCGGGTGTGCTTGCTGCCGTCGTCTATGCTGTAGACGTCTCCCAGGGGCGGGTCAAGGACAGTGCCTTTCAGCGCCCCGTAGGCGTCGGGGTCGGGGTCCTGGTATGCTACCGTGGTGCCGGGGGCATAGTCGGCGTCGTCGGTACAGAGGGGGCAGGTGCATCCCTCAGGCCCCTCCTCCTCGTACTCGTACTCGCCCTCCCCGTTGCCTTCCGTGTCGTCGGTCTCGGTGTCGGGGCCGTCCTTCTGGCGGAAGGCCTGGTAGAGGGAGTCGCCTATCCGTTGCAGCCTCCGGATGGCATCGGGGAAGTAGCGGGATATGATGGCCACTGCGGCAAGCTCCAGCAGCCCGTAGGCAATGAACCCAAGTGCGAACCATGTTATTCTGTACATCGTATCATCCTCCCAGGGACAGACCTATTCTACTCCACCTGGAGTATACACCGGATTCCCCTGCCCTGCGGGGGTTTATTCGCCTGGCTGGTAGTTCTCGGCGAACCATATGTCGTCCGCCACCCACGCCTTCCTGGAGACGCTCTCCCCTGCCATCAGCCTGCCCGCCTCGTCGCCCTCGATGCAGTCCCGGCACACCCACTGCCCGCCCTCTACCACCTTGAAGGTGCTGTCGGGCTGGTGTATGTGGGGGTCGGCAAGGCCGAAGCAGTCCGTGCTGTGGCATATGTCCGGGGTCTCCTGCCCGAGCCAGCGGTAGGCGATGACGCTGCGGGGCACGAGCCTGTACTTGGCAGGCTTCCTGGGGTCGTGGAGGAACACCTTCCTCGCCTTCTGGGCCATCCTCACCAGGACGAACAGGCACCCCGCTACGGCAAGGACCGTCAGGGTGTCGATATGTGCTGCCATTGCTCCTCCTCGGGCCTATCCCTTCGTGGCCAGGGGAATCTCGAAGGGGGGGTCCTCTACCTTGCCGAAGGGCCGGAACTCGTCGAAGCGCTGCTCGCCCGGCTGGGCGTCCACCCAGTAGCCTATCGTCTCCAGGAACACGTCGTGGAACTTGGTCCGCCAGTGGACGAACTCCTGCCTCTCGGCGTCCCACCTAGCTACGGTGGCGTTCCGGCATATGCCGTGGTAGTACGCCCCGTGCTCCAGCCGCTCCCTGGGGACCATCGGGGGGGCCTTCCCCTCCCTGAAGGCGGGGCACGATACCCCGAGGGGGAGCACCCTGAGGAGCAGGCGGCCAGCGCCGCCGCAGCCGTCCCCCCCGCACCAGGGGCAGAGCCTCCACTGCCTGGCGGCCGTCTCCTCGTCTATCCTAGTGGTCATAGGTAATCCTGAACACCATGAACCTGCCGTCCTCGGTCAGCTCGCCGACATAGCGGCTCGACGAGGTCCCATACTGGTGCTTCTCGTTGTAGTCCTTGACCTTGCCGGGGGCAAGCGTGCCGAACAGGGCGGCCTCTTGCAGGCCGAGGTTCTTCTCGGCCTCGGTGACCGTCCTCCTGGCCTCCTCCAGCAATGCCCTGGCCCTGACGATGGGCAGGTACAGCTCCCTGGCTACAGGGACTACGATAGGCTCCTCCATATGGATGCCCTCCTGCTGCTATTATACCCTCTTGTCGTCATTATACCCTACTTGCGGCAGTACTCTGCGTACCAGGGCGGGGGCCAGGGGAGGTAGAACCTTCTCCCCCACTTGGACGCCTCGTAGCCGATGCCCAGGACGGCCTTCATGTGGCGGTCCCAGTCACGGGCGGTGGGGACGCATAGGCGCTGGTGGCCGTCACGGCTCCAGCTATAGACGTTGTTCCAGGGGCAGCTACGGAAGTGGGGGAGGGGGATATTGAGGCACGGGTCCTTCAGCATCAGGCGCACAAGGTGGTTATGCACCCTGCGGACCCCACGGTGGGCCAGTACCTTGTCTTCCTTGGCGGACGTCCCTACCCCGCACACGGCGCAGTAGGGCCTGCGGTACGAACGAGACATTGGGCTTTACCTCCCTATGTCATCGTCCCACGCCTCCGTCGATTGGCTTGACCGTCATTGCTGACCTCTACTAATAGGGGCCGCTAGCGCATTCTTCCTGGCCTTCCTGTCCTTCAGCAGCCGGGCGAGGCGCTGCTTGCGCTGCCGGCCGAACCTGCTCTTGTCCCCGTTTCGGCAGGACACCCTTCCCCCTTCCCGGCCTCCTCCAGGATGGCCCTCTTCCAGTACTCCCGGATTCCGGCCTGCACGCTGTCCCTGTACAGGTCCGTCTCTGCCTCTTCCCAGGCAGGGAGGGTGCTTATGATTCTATCTACCGCCCTTCCGGCCTGCCCTTCCGTCATTTCACTTCTCCTCAGGAGCCTGCTGCCTTGCTGCCCTCAGGCAGTCGAGTTCCTCCTTTACCCAGGCCTTGCCCTCCCTGAGGGAGAGCTGTATGCCCAGGCAGCACAGGGCGAACCCCTCCTGTGCTGCCAGCCGGAAGAACGCACGCTCTGTCTCCTCGCCCCCCTCTCCTGGAATCTCGACCTGGAGCCTGTTGGTATGGACGAAGTCCGAGGCATCCTCGAAGGTGGCCCCGGGGAACTCCTGGAGTATGGCCTCCCTGACTGGCTCCTGCGGCTCAGCCTCCTCAAGGTAGATAAGCTCTATCATGCCTGGCCTGCCTCTCCCACGGGCCTTACCCCCACGGCCCTCAGCCACTTCTCCTCAGGCTCCGACAGCGGGGAGGGATAGGGGTCGCCGGGCTTCCACAGGTGCCGGTGGTCGGGGAGCCTGCCCAGCTCCGGGTCCCTCAGCCCCTCCCATATCCATATGGACATCTGGAGGGCGTTGATGGCGTTCCAGCACCCCTGGGAGAGGTGCGGCTCGCTGCGGTGCCCGGAGACGTGCTGGGTAAGGTGCCGGATGCTGCTGTCGAGCAGGTCCTCGACGGGCATCCCGGCCTCCCAGTTCCTCCACCCCCGCCCGAGGTTGCCCTCCTCGTATATCCGGCTTATGCAGAACAGGGCGTCCCACGGCATCCATACGAGCCTGCCCTTCCCCCGCCTGGAGTCCCTGGTGGCCCCCGTCTTGTAGACGGTGTCCTTTGCCTCTATCTTCTTGAAGCCCGTGTCGGTAGTCCTCTCGTCGCCCATGCTGCCTAATACCATCCGGAAAGAACGACTTTCCACCCTTTACATAGGGAGAGATTCTATGCCTGACACCACGCCTAACCTCGGACTCGTCCTGTCCCGCTATGAGGACCAGGAGCACCTGGAGTACAACACCAACTAGGAGATATTGGACTCGACCCCCGGCCCGACCGGGTATACGGGGTATACCGGTCCCCACGGGGGTGCCTCCTCCACCGGCTCGACGGGCTACACAGGCTACTCGGGCTACTCGGGCTATTCCGGCTACACCGGCTACACTGGGCCTGGGAACTTCACCGGCTACAGCGGCTACACTGGGTATTCCGGCTATACGGGAGAGACCGGCTATTCAGGTTACTCGGGCTACACCGGGTACACTGGCCCTGGGAACTTCACGGGCTACAGCGGCTACACAGGGTACACCGGCCCAGGCAGCTTCACGGGCTATAGCGGGTACACTGGATATACCGGCTATACGGGAGAGAAGGGGGATACCGAGGACACAGGCTACACCGGCTACACCGGGTACTCTGGGTACTCAGGCTACACCGGGTATACCGGCCCTGGCAGCTTTACCGGCTATAGCGGGTACACAGGGTATACGGGATATACTGGAGAGAAGGGGGATGCCGGAGATACAGGATATTCCGGTTATAGCGGCTACACAGGCTACTCAGGGTATACGGGATACACCGGGCCTGGGAACTTCACCGGCTACTCTGGCTACACGGGATATACCGGGTATAGCGGGGATACTGGCTATTCGGGATACACGGGCTACACGGGACCGCAGGGCGACAAGGGCGGGTTGAGGTACTACTTCGACACGGGCACCGTCGATACAGGGATGTCGGCGGGCATGCTGCGCCTGGACAACACGGACCCTGCCTCCGCAGCGAACATCTACATGGATGAGTACGATGTCTACGGCGTTGACCACCTCAACGATATCCTAAGTTGGGGCCCTGGGACAGTAAGGATAGAGGGCAATTCCAACACGGACCCGGCCTTCATGGTCTTCACGACCACGGGCGCAACCTATCCTGTGCCTGGCGTTGCCCACGTGTCCGTGTCCTACCAGTCGGGCGCACTGCCGTCCAACGGTGACCAGCTCGCTGTAATCTTCAGCCCCCTGGGGCCTACTGGGTATACCGGGCCTAGCGACGGTCCGCAGGGCGACACAGGCTACACCGGGTATTCTGGCTACACCGGCTATACAGGGTACACCGGATATACGGGGCCGGGGAACTTTACGGGCTATACCGGCTACACAGGCTACACAGGCTACACAGGCTATACGGGGGACACCGGGCCGGACTTTACGGACTTCACTGGCTATACGGGGGGGATGACGCTGGTCGGGTATGGCCAGACCAGCGTGCTCGGCCTCCCGTACTGGGTGCCGCTGTACAACTAGGGCCTACTGCCCTGGAGGGATGACAGGCAGCATCGACAGGGAGCGGGCTTCGTCCAGCAGCCGCCCGGTCTCCCTCTGGTGCCAGCACAGGAACAGGGCTAGCGCCCCGAGGGTGCGCTCGGCGCTCCACCCGTATGCCCTCCCGGCGTTCAGGACGTTCCAGGGCACAGAATCCTCCCCGAACTCCTCGGTGACCCTCCTGAGCACCTCATGGCTGCCCGGCCCCTCGGCTATAAGCCTTCCTACCTCGTCCAGCGTCATGCCTGTGTCAGCGCCCCTTGCCTTGGCCGCCTGTCCCTTCTCTTTTTCCATCCTTCTCCTCCATGCTCTTGATAAGGTAGGCCATCTCAAGGGCCTCCAGGACGGACACCCGCAGGGCGTTGATAAGGCTGAAGTCCCGGACCATGCCCCTGTAGTTCTTGTAGATGTTAAGCAGGCTCTTCCTCCTCCACCTCCTGCCCTCTACCGTCCTGAGGCTATGGTCTATATGCTCCCGCCACTGCTTGAGCAGCGTGGCAAGGCTCCAGAGCTGGTCGGTTGTGAGCGGTCCCGGCCTCGGCCTGCTCATGTCCCGAACCTCCCGTCCAGCTTCGACGATACCAGGGCTACAAAGTCCACGATGTCGTCCTTGACGAGGTCTAGCGCTGCCGCCCCATGGTCCTTGTTGGACCCTGCGGGACCCCGCAGGTATTCCCCCAGGCCTATGGTGATGGCGGTAGCGAACCCTGCCGCATTGATGTTTGGGTGGGCCTCTATGGACATTAGTCCCTCCTTCCTTCGGTCAGTATGTAGTATACCTCAGGGGACGTAGGAGAGGGTGAGGACGTCACGGTCGAGGATGTCGAACGCCTGTAGGCGGGCGTCCGGGGGAACGGCGCTGTCCTCCCTGAGGGCCTCGAAGGTCGGCAGGAAGCACTCCAGGACGGGGAACACCGCCATGTGGGGGAGGAGGACGCACGCCTCCTCTATGAAGGGGGGCTGGGCACCGTACTGCGCCAGGAGCATGCTCCTGAGGTGCCGGGGCTGGGAGGTAAGGTAGCGCAGGCGCACCTTCACCCTGCCCGGCAGGGATGCGGCCAGGGGCATCTTCTCCCTGCTGGGCACCTTCTCCCTGCTACCTGCTGCTTCTGTCGAGGAACCCATCCAGCACTTCCTCCAGGCTGCTCTTTATGCCCATCTGGCGGTAGAACTCCTCGTCCCCCGGCGTAGGGGGGGGAAGCTCCCCTGACGCAGGGGGCCTGGGGGCCGGCGGCTGGGCAGGGGAGGTCCTCCTGACGCTCTTGCTTATGGACACCGGCTGCCCCTTGCCCGTCCTGGCCATATAGTCCCTGAGGCTCAGGTCGTCCTTGGCCAGGGCCGGGCTGGAGAGGTCCTTCAGCGAGGCCCTGCCCCTCATCCAGCGGGTGTTGGGGAAGCTGGCCTCCCGTATCCCCTCCCCCTCCCCCGAGGCATAGGCGAACCCCAGGCCCTCAATGTGGATGCCCGAGCCCAGCAGGGCATAGAGGGCGTCTGAGGACAGGGGTATGGCCATTGCTATCTCGGAGAGGGACACGTCCTCCTCGGTAAGGGTAGGGTTTCCCTCCTCGTCCCAGTAGTCCTCCGCCAGGTCTATGATGGCCTCCTTGGCGGCGGCAAGCATCCCTGGGGAGGAGGTCAGGCCGTACAGGAATATGCCAAGCTCCCCCGCCTTCTCGGCGCTGAGCCTCTCGATTATCTCCAGCCCCCCCATCAGGGAGCGGAGTTCCTGCTCGTTTGCCCGGAAGTACTCCATTGGCCCCTCTAATAAGGGGGGGAGAATTGCCTATTCTAGGGAGCACAGCCTCTTGAATAGGGACAGGAATCCCTTCCTCTCCCCGAAGATATTGAAGATGTCCTGCCAGGAGGTCCGTAGCCGCTCCTTGGAAACCTCCACCTCCGCCACGCCTGCAATCCTTATATGGACGGTATGCCCCCGGAGTAGCCTCTGGATGGTCGCCTCGCTTAGCTGTACCCTGGCCTTGGTCATTTCTGGTAGTCCTCCGGCTTCCCTATCTCCGTCACCTTCCCGCCGCAGTCCAGGATATGCTTCCTGGTCATCGTGAACGAGTCCCCCCACCTGGTCAGGGCGTCCTCCGTAGGGTTGGGGGCCACGAAGTCCCTTATCCCTGCCTGGAGCATCGCCACGGCGCACCGGATGCAGCAGGCGAAGGGCCAGGTATAGAGGGCGTAGCCCTCCACCGGCTCCCTGGAGTGGATGAGGGCGTTCATCTCGCAGTGGATGATGAGGTCGTACTTCACCTTGCGGTCGGCGTATATTGCCGGGTCGTCGCTCGCCCCCTTGGCAAAGCCGTTGTACCCTATGCTGGCGACGGTCTTGTCCGGGCGTACTATTGCCGCCCCCGTCTTGGTGCTGGGGTCCTTGGACCACTGCGCCACGAAGGCCGCCAGCTCCAGGAACCTCCTGTCCCACTTCTCGCTGAACATCCTACTCCTTCCCCGGCAGGGCCACCGGCTCCAGGTCGTCGAAGATTACCGGTATGGCCCTCTGGAACTCCAGCAGCAGCGGCACCGCCACCTCCTTCATCTGGGGGTGCGCCCCGGGGTTGCACGCCCTCTTCCTGAAGAAGTTCCTCCAGCTCGTCAGGTTCAAGCTCATGATAATCTCGGTCTTCAGGCTGTTGGGGAGGACGGAGCGGGCAATCTCCGGCCTGGCCCCCCTGGCACGCAGGGTGTTGTAGTGCCGCTCGGCGTCCGCCATGGCCAGGAGCCACTCGTCGAACTGCTCCGGCGTCATGTGCTCCCGGATGTCGATGACCTCTATGCTGCCTGCCCTGGTGTAGTCGCAGTAGCGGGTGGACTCCTGGAGGTAGGCGGCGATGCGGTGCCGGACTATCTCGTGGCTCACGCCCCGGTCGCATACCATCCTGGCTGTGATGGTGTGGTGGTCGGCGATGCCCTCGTGCTTGAGGGTATGCAGGAGCCTGCGCACGAAGGCCTTGGTGGCCTCCATGTCCCCCGTCTTTCCCTCGGACTTGTAGCAGTTGCGGGCGTACCTCTCTATCTGGCGCAGGATGAGGCCGCCGTCGTAGTCGTTCTCGATATGGGCCTCTGCCTTGCGGAGAATCATGGTCCTCCTTAGACAGGCGCTCCGGCCACTTCCTCGGCGGCCACTCCCTCGTCGAACGGCCCCTCGGGCCGGGCTGGCGTCGCCACGGTGGCTGTGGGCTGCGGGCCGCACACGGCGCAGTTGCCGTCCCCGTCGTCGTCGATGCCCAGGCCGCAGGTCGGGCATGTGGCCAGGAGCCTCCCGGACGGCACTCCGCATGGCTCTCTCCCCGGCTTGTAGGCAGGCTCCAGCCTCACCAGCTCGTAGGCGATGACGGCGTCCTTGATGGCCTCCCATGTCTTACGGCTGAACGGGCCGTCCGGCAGGTCGCTGCCCCGGTGCCAGTCCTCGCCGGCCCTCGTCCTCCTGCTGTTCGCCCCGCACCCCAGGTAGGTCGGGGTGGCATGGATGTAGTAGGTGTTGTCGCCGGTGCAGAAGATGTAGCGCAGGTGCCCCGTCCCCGGCCTGCCGTCCTCCCTGACATGCTCCTCAAGGCTGCCGTGGCGGGTCGCTATCTCCTTGAGCCACCCCAGCAGCGTGTCCCTCACCGTGTCCAGCGTCATTGTCTCGCTCATCTATCCTCCTGAATACAAGGCCCTTCTGGTAGGACAGCCAGTCTAGGAATCCAGCCGTCTGGCCGAAGGGCACCCGTGCCTCGATATAGTCCGGCCGCCTGCGGTCTATCGCTCCGCAGAAGTTCCGTAGCATATGCCTCTGGTAGGAGTCCGACTCCCCCTCGATGGCGTACAGCACCCCGTCCTCCGGTGAGCCGCACGGCCCCGGCCTGAAGGTCATAAACTCTATGTGCGCCGGGTCGCTGAAGGCCACGTCGGCGTGCGGGCAGACCCTTACCTCCTGCTCGAAGGCAAAGGTATCCGTGATGCCCCTGGTCCTTACGGGGAACCTCCTTACGAGCCAGGCGGGGAGGCAGTCCCGCTTGAGCATCTGCCACCAGGAGGCGGGGACCCTTATGGCCATGGTCTTGGTCACTACCTCGTGCTGGTGCTCGTCCCTCAGCACCCACCCTGTAAGCCTCAGCACCATCTTCCCCAGGACGTAGCTGTAGTCACGGTACAGCTCCAGGCTGTTCCTGAGGCCGGGGACCATGGCAAGCTCCCTGGCTGCCCGCCCGTAGAGGGGGTCTGCCTCCTGTGTTGACATGTCGAGGCGCTTGAGCCTGTGGAATACTATCTCTGCCGGGATGCACACCGGCCTGCCGTACCTGCCCGGCCATGTCTTGCTGGCCGGGTCTAGCCCCTGCTGCTCCATCAGTAAACCTCCTGCACCGTGAAGCACCTCGCCCCCTCCCCCCTGGTGAAGGATGTGGCCATGGGTATGAGCCAGCGGGCGTTGGGCACCAGGTCGAGGTCCTGCACGTCCCTGGTCCTGTGTATGGATACCGCCTCGTCCGTCTGGGTGCGGCACTCCCACACGCAGCCCCCCCTGGCCCAGAAGAACCATACCGTGGCCTCGGGGAAGTCCAGGCGGGCCAGGGGCATCCACTCGTCCCATGCCACCCCCGCCTCCTCCCTGAACTCACGCCGCATGCCCTCCAGGGGGGTCTCCCCCTCCCGGAGCCTGCCGCCCACGCCGTTGAGCAGGCCTGCCTGCCACTCGGGGCGCTTCTTGCGGATGAGGGCCACTACCTCCATGTAGGGGCTGAACATGAAGCCGACGCAGTAGCGCTCCTTGCCCTCGGGGCATGCGTCCCAGGGCACGCTGTCGTACGTCCAGGCGTCTCTCATGCATCCTAATACTACCATCTTGCGCTGGGGCCGAAGACATGGTGGCCCTCGGGGTGGACGGGGCAGGATATGTGCGCCCCCTCGGGCGGGATGACCATCCAGAGCGGCTTGCCGAGGGTACACTGCCCGTAGGGGTCGTCGTCCGGCCAGGGGTGCCGGGGGTGCCTGGGCGGGCACCATGGGCACGGGCGCACGGGCCTGGGGGGACGGGGCCTGCGGGGCGGAAGGATGGGCTTCGGGACTATAGGGATTGGCCTGGGAGGCCTGGGGCAAGGCGGGTACGGGTATGGCGGCTCCGGCCACGGGTACGGTACCCCTGGCGGGGGCCATAGGAACATTGTCATGGCTTCCTCCTCGGAAGGTGGTCCTGGCGGGCCTGTTTCCAGCAGAGTCGAGCGTTACCGGTACTCTAGCCTGGCAGCTTACCATCTGCCGCTAGCGCAGGCCCGCCAAGCCTGTCTTGCCTAGATTATCTCCAGGGAGGTGCCGCACTCCTTGCAGAACTTCACCCCGGACTTGTTGCTGGTGCCGCACGTCTGGCACTTCGCCTTGGTCTTGACGGTGACGGCCCTGGTGACCGCCTTCCCGCCTACGGCCCCGACCAGCCTGAGCACGAGGACGTGCGTCTGCTCCTCGGTCTGGAACCAGCCGGCCGAGTAGAACGACTGGTTGCTCTGGCTTCCCGGCACGGTGATGCCCGGCTCCTCCGCCGACGCCTCCCGTACCTCCTGCATGGCGAAGCAGTGTACGGACGGCTCCAGCCCCTTGGCCTGGAGGCTCTCCGTGGTGTTGACGTTGACGGTGGGGGTGGAGTCGGCGGACTTCGTGAACGAGGCCATCATCGCCGAGCCGGAGAGGCCCTTGCTCCGCAGCACGCCGTGCCCATGACCGCTGCCGCCCGAGGCACCGTTCAGGCCGCTGTTGTTGGCGCTGAAGCTGACGTTGTTGCTCAGGCTGCTGCTGTTGGCGGTCCAGGTCGTGTAGGGGTAGTTCGGGTAGCTCCACCAGGGCCAGTAAGGGTAGTAGTAGTAGGGGTAGTAGTAGGGGTAGTCGTGGTGGTGGTGGTAGTGGTGGGTGTGGACCTCGGGGTCAGGGAGCTTCTCGAACTTGTACTCGATGCGCACAAGCCCGTCCTCCCCCTTTATCCCCCTCGCCTCCTCAATCTTCGGGGTCCTCTTGATGAACTTGAAGCGGTTGCCGCCCTGGAGGTTCCCGTTGCGGATGAACCTCTCCAGGTCTATGCTGCTGTTGGGGGCGAGCACGAGCCACGTCCCCTCGGTTGCGTCCGTGCCGTCTATCTCGACCCTTGCCATGGCCCGCACGGAGGCCAGGTTCTTCAGGTAGACTGCGTACTCGGAGCCGAACGGTACGGCCACCTTGCCCGCTGCCTCCCTCAGGATGCTGCCGTTTACCTTGACTGCTGCGACGAACTGGTGGGAATACACCATTGTTACCTCCAAGCCCACCGGCTAAGGGCTTGCCTTAGCTTAAAGCCGGTTGGATGGCCTGGCTGGGGGCCACGCTGGGGAATACGCTCTTCCCCGCTAATAATACTGGAAGTCGGAAGATTCCTCTTTACAGGGCGTCTTCCTCGGCTATCCGCAGGGGGGCCTCGTACCTTACCGACTCGTATATCCCCAGGCAGTCCCGCCAGGTCCCCCTGGCCTTCTGCCACTGCCTCCACAGGTCCTTCTCGTCGGCACCCAGCGTGTAGGTCAGGGGTTCGGCTATGGAGTTATGGTCCGGCTTCAGGAGCCTTCGGTTGAACCTAGACAGGGGGACCCTGACGATGGCCTCCTCCCCCTCCGGCCCCTCCTCCTCTGCCGCCACCTCCGCATAGTAGTCCGCCACCCTCTCCGTCCCCCACCAGCTAGGGCCCTTCAGGGTGCCCCCCGAGGCAAGGGCGGCCTCCAGCGCCCTGCGGGTGGTGCCGTGGTAGAGGTACTCCTCCCCCAGCTCCTCCCAGGACAGCATGTAGAGGCTCATTGCCGTGCCTCCAGGGCAGGGACTATCTGCTCCGGGTGCCAGACGATATAGCTGTCGCCTCCCCCCTCGTACTCGTTGCGGTAGACGACGGAGTCGTAACCCCTGTCCTCTATCCACTTGCGGAGGAGCCTGTGGCTGCTGTGGTACCACTCCTTCGTGGGGACCGCCCTCGACCTGGTAAACTTCTGCATCTCGTCACGGGTCATCAGCCTCCGCTCGAAGAGGCCGAGCGCCACCCTCCTGGGGGTCCAGACGACGGCGTCGTACATGCGCAGGGGCTTTTTGACGTCCAGGTAGACAGGGCGAATGTTCGCTCCTGGCTCGGCGGTCAGGACATCCCCCTTCGACGGGTCCCAGTCGTACAGCGCCCTGTGCCCGGCCTGCCTCGGGTTTCCGAAGTGTATCCCCAGGTCCCCTTCGTCACTGAGTTCCTCGGGCAGGGAGAACCTGTCGAACATGCTCCTGGTGCCGTGGTACACGGGGCCGATGAGGCCCGGGCGCTTGCGCAGGGCGGCGGCCTTCGAGAGGGCAGGGACTATCTGCTTCGTATGCCATACGATATAGCTGTCCCCCGGCCCCTCTGTCCTGTTGCGGTAGACTATGGCGTCGTACCCTGCCTCGTCGAGCCACTGGCGGAGGAGGGAGTAGGCCCTGGCATACCCCTCTGGCCCGTATCCGAGGGCCAGGATATGCCTGTGCTGGTCGTGGCTGATTATGTGTTCGAGGTAAAGCTCGTTGGAGACGGCGACAGGGCCCCAGTTGTAGAGGTCCCGCATGCGGAGGGGCTTCCCTACGCTTAGGTAGACAGGGTGGATGCTGGCCCCCTCCTCCTCCCTGCCGAAGTACCCCATGGCCCTCGCACCCGCCTGCTGGGCGGTGCCGAAGTGTATCCCCAGCCCCGTATGCCCCATCCCGGTGTCCTCCGGCAGCTTGAACTCGTCGAAGGTGTATGTGGTGCCGTGGTAGAGGGGGCCGACCAGGCCGGGCCGCCTGGGCAGCCTGGCCGTGACGAGGAACCCCGAGGTGAGGCGGAAGAGCACCTAGCCCTCCCTGGCCCGCTTCCCCAGCGCCGTGCGGAGGTCGGCCAGCATGTCGTCCAGCTTCCTGTAGATGGGGATGTTGTAGCGCTGGGCCACGATTTCGAGGTTGCCCCTGCGGTAGAAGCCCTCCTCGATGCAGAGGACGCTCTCCTTCCCGGCGAACAGCCCTATCTCCAGCATGGTCACGGGGCCCTTGCTGTCCTCCAGGAGGACGTAGACGTTGAGGTCCGCCTCCTCCTGCGCCTTAAGCTCCCACTCGACCTGCTCCCTGAACTCCGGGCTGTCGATGGACTGCTCCCAGTCGGGGTCCCAGTCCGCCCTGCGGGGGTTGAGGACGAGGCAGTCTATGCCCTCTAGGCCCCTGACGACCTTCGACTGCCAGTCCTCGGCCTCCCCCTGGTCTATCGCCCCGCCCAGGAATATCTTGGGGGCCAGGAGCTTGTTGTACTCCCCCGGTGCCTTGACCTCGGTAGCCATATGCTCTCCTGATTAGGGTATGTATATGCGTTATAGTGGCGGGCGGGCTAGCAGCAGGGGGCCTGGGCGTGGGACTTCCACTCGTCTATGTAGGGGACGAACGTCCAGGGGAGGTACCCCCCGTCCGTGGTGCCCAGCAGGAACTCCATGGCCAGGACCTCGGAATCCTCGGAGAGCACGTCCCTGCCCAGGTGGGCCAGGGTTTCCAGGTAGGAGTTCACGTCTTCCTGTGTGGGTACCATATCCCTATAATACCTCACCGGCCGTTGTCATGCCCGTTCATCCTGTGCCTCAGGGACCACAGGTTGTCCACGGCTATAGCGGTCGCCCCCAGGTTCAGCAGCAGTATCTCGTAGAGGTGCCCGACCAGGGCGTACGCTATCCAGCAGGCCTGGCTAAGGATATAGATACACCATCCCTCCAGGCGTCTCCTCTTGCCCCTCCGGCCCAGGATAAACATGGCAAGCAGGTTGATGCACGAGGCCGCTATGCCAAGAGCTATCCTCATGCTTAAGGGGATGGTATACTCTTAAAAATAGAAAGGCCCTCCCGCAGGAGGGCCCGTTAGGTTAGCTTGGCGGAGGGCAGAGGAATCGAACCCCCAGGTTTTGCCCTGCCCTGGCTTTCGAGGCCAGTTGCCGGCCGTTCGGCAGTACCCTCCGGGGGAATGGCGGAGAGGGTGGGATTCGGACCCACGAGTCCTTTTTGAGGACTACACGCTTTCCAGGCGTGCCCCTTAGGCCGCTCGGGCACCTCTCCAAAGCATTCTTTACAGCAGGTGTAAATATGCCCCTGCCTGTAAAGGTTGGCGGAAGGACGACGAGTCGAACGCCCACGGTGTCACCCGTGCCCTGGGGTTCAAAGCCAGTTGCCGCCCACGCAGCGGGTCCTTCCCTGAAATGGCGGAGAGGGTGGGATTCGGACCCACGGTACGGGGTTTAGCCCGTACTCTGGTTTAGCAAACCAGCGCCTTAGGCCGCTCGGCCACCTCTCCTTGAACCTGTGCGACCGGCATGTCCGAAAATCGGACAGTCGGTTGCGAGCCTGGTGCCGCAGGGGGGAGTCGAACCCCCACGCCTTTGACGGCATACGGGTTTGGGCCGTGTGCGTCTGCCTGTTCCGCCACTGCGGCAAGTCTTGGTGCGGCCGAGAGGCATCGAACCTCCACGTGGTCTCCCACACGGGCTTCTGAGGCCCGCCCGTCTGCCATTTCCAGCACGACCGCAAAGCCTGGTGCGGATGAGAGGACTCGAACCTCCACATGGTTGCCCACACAGCGTTCTGAGCGCTGCTCGTCTGCCAGTTCCGACACATCCGCAGGACGAACTTGGTACCGGGAGGGGGACTCGGACCCCCATGCCCCTTGCGGGGTGCTGGGTTCTAAGCCCAGTGCGTCTGCCTGTTCCGCCATCCCGGCATAGACCTGGTGCGAAGGGAGGGACTCGAACCCTCACGGGGTCTCCCCCACGGGCCTCTCAGACCCGCTCGGCTGCCAGTTACGACACCCTCGCAGTCTTGGTGCGGTCGGGGGGAATCGAACCCCCACGCCCTTGCAGGCACAAGGCTCTCAACCTTGCTCGTCTGCCTATTCCGACACGACCGCAGACCTTGGTACCGGGCGAGGGAATCGAACCCCCATGGCTTTTGAAGGCCCAGGCGTTTTAAGTGCCCTGCGTCTCCCGTTCCGCCAGCCCGGCTAATCCTATCCGGGCACGCATCTCCCGTGCCCTGAAACTTGGTGCCAGCGGCAGGATTTGAACCTGCGAAGCCCGCAAGGGGCGGCAGATTTACAGTCTGCTGGCATTAGCCTCTCGCCCACACTGGCAAAAACCCCATAAAACAAAAACGGCGGCTTCTCAGCCGCCTCGTCTTGCCCGATTTTGCTGGCCTTTACCCGTTCCAGCCATCGGACAACACGAGGGAGCTGCTAAGCAGGGAGCTGCTATAGCTCAAGGACGACGAGTTGTACGATAGGCTGTTCATGGCCGCTTTCTCCACCTATATAATACCACCGGTAGTCGAGATTCTCGGGAACTTTTTTTCTAGCGCAGGGGGAGGGACGGCCTCCCCCTGCTGCTCACTGCTTATCTAGGCGCTTGTGAAAAGTCAGGTTAAGTAAGGGCTATGCTCTACATGTCCCACCTCCTGTCCCTGACAGGAAAAGAGGACGGGGCACCTGCGACAGTGCCCCCTCCCCGGGCCCAGCGGGTAACGGCGGTACGCCGTCCCGTCCGGTCCACCACCCGGCTCCTTCGCCCGCAGCCGGGAGCGGGCCTTGCTCGGGGTTGTCAGGCCCCGACTTGCAGGGGTGCGCCACGGTAGGTACCGTGTCACGTCCACCACCGGGGTTTTGCGTCCGTGGCCCCCGGAAACGTCCTAACTGCCTACATCTATAGAATACCGTAGTCGTGCTCCCCGCCCTCGGCTTTTTTTGGCCGCTACGGGCCTCCTAAGTGAGGAGGGCCAGGACAATGAGGGTGCTAGTCCCCGTATCTGACAGGACCGGGAGGGCCTATGGCCATGTCCCGTCCAAGGCAAGGGTGGTACACCGGGCCTACTCCCTGGACCACGTAGTCCTTCCCCACGAGAGGCTGCCTGCCGTGGTCAGCCAGCTCCAGTGGATGCCGCCCGTGTACGACCAGGGGCAGGAAGGCTCCTGCACCGCCTTCGGGGCGAAGGAGGTCAGAGAGTGGCTGAGCACCAGGTACCCTGGCAGGTACAGGGCCCTGAGCGCCCAGTTCCAGTACTACTGCGAGAGGCTCCTGAACGGGGACGTGCCGGACGATGCCGGGTCCAGCGTCTCGACTGCCATGGCATCCATGCGGACGTTCGGCATCTGCCCGGACGCCGACGAGCCTTACGCCACGCCCTTCTCCCAGAAGCCGTCCAAGAAGGACTTCGCCGACGCCGCCCACTGGAAGGTCGGCAGGACCTATGCCCTCAATACCCTGGCGGACATGAAGAACGCCCTTGCGGCGGGCTGGGTGTTCGAGCTGGGGTTCCTGGTATACGAGTCATTCGAGTCCAGCGCCACCACAGCCACAGGCATCATGACCATGCCGAAGGCCAAGGAGCAGCTCCTCGGCGGGCATGCCGTATGCGTCTGGGGGTACAACGACACGTTCACCTTCCCGGGCCTGCCGGCCGGCGCTCTGTGCGCCAGGAATAGCTGGGGATTCTCGTGGGGGAACAACGGGAACTTCTTCATGCCCTATGGGTACCTGGGCGGCGTGGACCCCAGCGGCAACGGGCCTTACGTCAGCGACAGCCACATGTGCCACCTGGGGCCTGTCTGGTCCTAGATTGGTCTGTATGCCCTTCCTGCCCCGCAGGGGCCAAAATGCTATAGGAGGGGGCCTGTGGCCCTCTCCCCTGCCTTGTCCCTGACCCCCTCCGAGAACTCCAGGCAGGCATACCTTGCCTTCAGCCCCTCGAACGCCCTCCTGACGCTTGTCCCGTTCTCCTCCGACACGGTCAGGACGGAACTCATCCTGGGCAGGATGATGCACGCCTCCGTGACCACGTCGTGGGCCAGGAACACCTCGTAGGCGACCTTCCTGGCGAAGAGCACCTGCTGGAGGACCTCCCCCCCCGACTTGGACTGGAACATGTAGGGGATGCCCTCTGCCTGGAACCTCACCTCTGCCCCGAACTGGTAGGGGGTCGCCATCGCCGGACCCATGCCGGGTGCCCAGGAGATATAGAACGCCCTCAGCCCCGGCAGGACCCTCAGGTACCTGTCCGCCCCTATGCCGAGGCTGCTGATGTTGTTGCTGTCCACCAGGGCCGGGGTGCTGCCCTTGGGGCTGACCCGAAAGGATATCTGCGGCGTGAAGCCGGAGATTGTCCTGAGGGAGCGGAGGGTGCTGAGGACGAGGTTGTACCTCTTCTCCTCCTCGGTGGAAGCATCCTTGGCCATCTTGGCCTTCGGCTCGAAAGGCCTCAGCTTAGAGTTCTTTGGCCACTCGTCCTGGAGCCTCCTGATATCCGCCTCGGCGTCCCTTGCCTGGTATGCCATCCCGGCATAGCTCTGGAGGTTGAGCATGACCTGGGTGAACAGGCTGTAGTCCAGCAGTGGGGCAAGCCTCTTGAGCACGCAGTTGCGGTCGTAGCCGGTAGGCTCCCCCTTGACCTCGGGCCCTGCCTCCAGCCATGCGTCCCGGAAGGCCTTCCACATGATGCCCGCCCAGTGGCTCGTGCGGTCGAAGGGCAGCTTGGGGAACAGGGCCTCGAACCTCGCCCTGAGGGACTCCTCGGAGGCGAACAGGGCGTCCACCTCCTGCCCCAGGCACTCTGCTACTCTCTGGTAAATCTCGTCCATAGCTATATGCCTTCCTTGTCCTTCTTACCCCCTACACCAGGCAGGCTCGGGGATGCTGTCCGGCGTACTGAGCCTAAGCTGGAGGCAGTAGTCCAGGTACTCCTCGGCGGCCTCGCTTATGTCGAGCCTCTCTAGGTTCCTGTCGGGCACGGTGCCTGCGTAGGCGACCGTCTGGGCAGCGACCGCACCGGGCCTGCCCTCCTGTACCGCCCGGACAGCGGCCCCCGCCAAGACCGCCAACAGGAACACCAGCTTCTTGTCTGTCATCACCACTCCCTATGGCAGTACTGCTCCCACGCCTCGTTCGTCAGCATCCCGCAACGGTGCTTCCCCTTGTGGCCTTTCTCCAGGGTGCATACATGCGGTGCCCCCTCCCTCCGGTGGGTAGTAACCACCCCGGCATGGCCGGGAAGTGCAACGAGGGGGACAGGCTGGACTGCCCGGCAGAGCCTAGAAAGGTCAACCATCGGACGCCTACTCCTCCTGGACTTTTGTGGAGGGCTTCATGCCGTCGAGCAGCGGGCTTCCGTTGGCCAGAAGCTCGCAGTGCCCGCATCCGGGGCACTCGGCCAGGGCGTACATCTTCTCGGTGAACCCCCCCAGCCTCCGTACCCTGGTCAGCTTGACCGTGTAGAACTCCTTCACCTCTGTTGCACATCTTAGGCAGTTCATGCCCATTAGTGCCTCCTCTCCGCAGGGCATCCCTCCCCTAGGAAGGCTGCCATGCATAGGTAGTAGGTGCCGCAGGGGCACCCGCAGTCCGTGGTGCTCCTGGAGGGCTGCCTGCACCCTGCGCACACCTGTATCCCCGGCCCGCCGCACTCCGGGCACGGCTTGCCATGGTCGGCGAACCTCCTGGGGTCCGCCCTTACCTCGTCCTTGGCCCCGCTGCGCATCAGTCGGATACCGAGGCCCCGAACAGGGCCCAGAACACCACGGCCAGGATGAGTATCCCTATGAAGCTGATGAGCGCCATCCAGTCCCAGAGGAAGAAGTGGTGGTTCATGTACCACGCCTCCTTGAAGACGCCGAGCATGTTCTTGGCCTCGTCCTGCTCCTGTCCGGTAATCTGCGCCATGGCCTGCTGGTACTCGAAGCTCTTGACGTCCATGGCCTGTATCTCGTGCATGCGCTTCTGGAGGCTCCTGAGGGCCACGAAGTTCTGCTCCGTGGAGTTGTCCGGCGTCTTGAGCCATAGGGCGGAGCTGTCCGCCAGGTTCCCCTTCTCCAGGGCCCCCACGAACCTGTCCAGGTAGTCTGCCTTCTTCTCCAGGGTGCTGGCCTTCACCCCCAGCTCCCAGTACGACCCGATGCTGTTGGAGTAGTTGTAGTCTGCGAACACTGCGTCGGCTATCAGCCCGAAGAACCATACGGTGGCCGCCAGGGCCAAGACGAAGAATAGTGCCGATGCTCCCCTGACCTCCATGCTGTTGTACCCCCTTTGCCTGCCTATCATCTCTGGTCTTTCTGCCTGTCCATTATCTCCCGCAGCACGACCGCCGCTGCGCCGAACAGGGACATGGCCACCCCGTAGGGGTCCCTGCCCTCCATCCATGCCTGGGTAGAGTAGGATATCCCGTCCAGGCACTCCTGGTAGCAGTCCAGGACGCTGTCCCTGCCGTTGAACGTCCTGAGGCGCTGCCCGTACTTCTTCTCCCCCCAGTCGATGCGCCTCTCGTGGTCCCTGGCTATCTCCGGGTGGCCTATGTAGGTGAGGAACTCGATGGCCCTCCTCCCTACGTCCGTCTCCTCCGTCTCCTCCCCTGTCGGCCGGGGCTGCACAAGCGTGACCTCAGGCTCCATGCAGCCTAATACTACCTCAATCCCCCTCGTCCGTGAACTCCAGCGGGTCGCCGGGGCCGAGGCTGGCCCTCCAGGAGTCGAAGGCGGGACGCCTAAGGCGCATCTTGCCGATGACCTCCTCCAAGGACACGGGGGCCATCCCCTGGCCGTCCACCCCTACGTCGAAGGACAGGTAGTGGGGAATCTCCGGCAGGTTGGTGTGGGAGTGGCCGTAGAGCATCCAGGAGCCGTGCCCGGCGTTCCTCCATGTCCTGAAGGCATAGTGGGAGAGGACGATGAGCTGCTTCTCCCCCTCGAACCACGGGGGGCCTATCCTCAGCTCCTCGTAGTGCCGCAGCCACACGAAGGCCCCCTGCCTCGCCAGCCTCCTGGCTATGCTGTCGTGGTTGCCCTCTATGGCGTAGATGTTGCCGTTCAGGCGCTTGCGGATTTCCATCGCCTGCTCGGCCGTGCCCTTGACGAAGAGGTCCCCGAGCACGTACACGAGGTCCCCCGGCCTGACTACGGCGTTGTAGGCGGCCATGATGGCCTCGTTCATCTCCTGCGTGCTGGCGAAGCCCCTCTTCCTGGCTATGAAGTCATGGTTGAAGTGCCAGTCGGCGGTGAAGAACAGGTTCGGTTGTCCCTTTGCTGTAGGCATTTTCCGGACAGGGGTTCCTTCTCGTGGGGCCTTCCGCCCACGCCCTTCAGGTAGTATACCTCGCCTGGGAGAGCCTCCGGGCTTACCCCAGCAGGACCTCCATGTCCTTGATGACCTTCTTGACCTCCGAGTATGCCTCCTTGAAGGTGCCGACTATGGCGTCGGAGTGGGCCACGAGCCAGGGGCTAGGCTCCGGGTCGTCGCATACCGTGATGACCCACTTGCCGTGCTCCTGGGCGTAGATTATCTCCATGGCGGTGCCCCAGCTAGGCCTGGGGCAGTAGGCAAGCACGATGTCCGAGTCGAGGATGGCCACCTTGTCACGCTTGGTAAGCCATAGGCAGGCGGCATGGATGTCCATGTCCGGCCTGTACTGTAGCCTCGTGGGGACGAGTATCCTCACGTCGTAGCCCTTGTAGTGTTCTACGACCCCCTTCCTCCACCCATAGGCCTGCTCGTCGGTGAGGTCCTTTATGCCCCCCGACAGGTATATAGTGACCATTCAGCCCCCTTCTGCGGCATAACTACTTGCAGGCCTCCCACCTGCCGTTGTCCCCTATCCGGTATTTTTCGTCGTTCCACACCCACCTGAAGTGCCTGCACTCTCTTCCCATGCCTACCACGGTGGGGTTCCAGACGCCCTTGTGCATGACGAGGGTCATGCCCTTGAAGGGGGATGCCTCCAGGAAGTCCCCGGCGCTCCATGACTCCAGCCCGGCGATGACCGCCACCCACTCCTGCTCGTCGCCGGAGGCCAGCCCCCTGAGCCTGTCGTCCAGCCTCTTCTTGAGGGCGGTAGGGGAGGACCAGTACCCGTATCCCCCCATGGCGTCGGCATAGGCGGCCAGCTTCCTGACCCTCTCTTCCTTCTCCGGCGTCCGGTCCCCGAGCCACTCCAGCAGGGCGTCGTAGTAGTTGCTGACCGCCGCCGCCCTGTGCCCGTCCTTGGCTATGTCCGAGAATGCGTCGCTCACCGCTCCTCCATGGAGGCCGATACCCCTGCCGTGATGACGGCGGCTAGCCCGAGGACCACTGCCGCAAAACCGCACCCTATCGGGAAGTTGGGGTATATGGGCTGGTTCACGAAATAGGCGGCCGTGGCTGCGCTGAGTGCAGACCCCGCCGTGAACACCATCACCAGCAGGGCCGTCGCAAGCCCCCTGTTCGTGCGCCTCTGCTTCCTCTCGTCGTCCGCTTCTGCCATATGGGTAGATACTCCTATAGCCCGCAAAGCTCCCGCACCAGGGCCAGGAGCCTGGGGTCGTCCCTGCACAGCTCCTTCAGGGCCTCCGTAGGGTCGGCGGCCTCTATGCCCCCGACCTTCTCCTCCAGCCCGGCGAAGAACCGCTTCATCTCGTCGCTCTTCTCCACCTTCCTGACCCCCCGGTCGGCCACCGTGAACACCTCCTCCAGGGGCTTTACGGGCACGGCTATCTCCCTGACCTTGTTGTCCTTCTCTTCCTTTGCCAGGGAGACTACCGCTATCGCCACGGGGCGCTCCTCCTGGTCCGTGTCCAGGGCGGCCCTGGCGAGGCTCCCTAGCTGGACGTGGACCGTGCTGCCTACCTTCTCTATCCCCTTGCGCCCGTGGTCGTGCCCCCAGAGCAGGAAGTCGAAGTCCGACCCGGCCACCTGGTCGTAGCCGATGACCCTCTCCCCCCAGTACGACCCCCCCTCCGGCCCGCCGTAGGCATGGACTATGCCCACGTGCCATCGGGCGTCCGGGTGCCTGCGGGAGGCCATTATCCTCCCCAGCGTCTCCTCCGCATGCCCGTAGGGGAAGGACTCGACCTGTGCCGCCAGCCCCAGCCCCGACGGCCCGTTGCGGACCAGAACCGGGTCCTCCCAGAGAGGATAGTATGCCCCTGCCGCCAGCAGCACCCCGAGGGGCTGGCCGGGGAGGGAGTCCATCCTCTCCCCCCATGCCAGGTCGTGGTTACCGACCGCCCCGTAGACCCTGCCCGTCTGGAACAGCCTGAGGGCCCTGGTCACGAGGGCCAGCATGGACAGCGAGTTGGCGGGGTGCCGTGCGCTCTTGATATGGAACACGTCGCCCCCGCAGAGCGCCACGCCCTGCACTTTCTCGGTCACCTGCCGGACGAACTCCAGCTTCGCCAGGATGGCTGCCAGGTAGTCGTCGGCACGCCGGCCTGGAGGCACGGCGCTGAGGTGCCAGTCCGTGCTCCAGACCAGGTTGATACGCTCTATGCCTACCGGGACGCTGAGCATTTGGTCCTTCTGAACAGCCCTGCCGGTGCCTTCCCTATCCTGATAACCCCCCTCTTCAGCCTCCACGAGATGGGCTTCCTGAGCCTCCTCACGTTCTCTACCCGGGCCAGGTAGGCCTGCCCGTCCGTGCCGAGGAGGTGCGGGTCCTCGATGTACCACTCGTCCGGGGCCTTCTCGGTGGGCACCACGTTGGTGACGACCGCCGTCCCCACGATTGCGCCCTTGAGGACCCTGGCCTCCTGCGGGAGGCCGTAGATGTCCCATCCCTCGGCATCCTCCCTGTCCTTGGAGGTATACAGGAGGATAGGGCCACGGTACTTCCACGGGAAGGAGAGCGTCTTGACGTGCCTCCTGCCCCGCAGGACAAGCTCGTTCCACGGGGCACGGTTGATGAATACCGGTACTGTAGCTGCCATTGCGCTAGTCTCCCCTCCTGTCGCCGTAGGTACAGGCAGCCGCTATCGCTATCTCGCCCTCCCCCTCGCCGCATGACCCCGGGGAGCCGAGGTAGTCCGTGGCCTCGAACCTTGCCTTGGGGACCTGCGGGAAGGAGTACTCAATCATCTCGAAGTTGGAGGAGTCCATCAGGTACTCGGTGTTGCCCGGCCCTACCTCCCCTCCCCTCGTGGTGCCCCCTGCGACGTACAGCTTCAGCCTCTCTATGGCCGACAGCACGGCGTTGCAGTTGGCGTTGGTGGTATCCGGCACGCTGGTCTTCCACCTGTCCACTATCGCCCCGAGGTGCTCGCCCACGTCCTTCAGGAAGGCCTTCCTGTACCTTCCCCTGAAGTTGCTGCGGTAGTCCCCGTAGGAGTGGTACGCTGCCTCCATGCGGGCCACCATCCCCTCGTGGAAGTCCAGGTTGCTCTGGTCGTTAATCGTTGTCAGTGTCCTGTTGGCCATCCTTCTCCCATGCATCCCTGTCGGGGTGCTCGGCATCGTACCTCTCGTGCTGCCTTATCTCCTCCTCTACCCACTCGTACCTGTCGTGGTAGAGCCTCTTGCCGGCCTCCTCCACCGTAAGCTCAAGCTGTAGCTGGTGCCTGTCGAGGTGCGGCCATATCCAATGGAACACGGGGTCGCATACCCAGATATGCCAGAACGCCCCTACGTCGTCCCCGAACCAGTCGCTTATGGGGGCATAGTACTTGGGGTCGTCCTTGTCCCAGTGCCCCTTGATGCGGGTGACGAGCCTGGGGAGCGGGACGTAACCGAGGCCATGGCACAGCCATCCCTGCCACTCCCACAGCCAGTCGAGGAGCGCCCAGTACCATACGTCGTCGGAGCAGTCCACGATGACCCGGACGTCCTCCCCCTTCCAGCCCTTCATGGCCGTGTTCCAGCGCCGTACCCGGAACCTGGCCTTCTTTCCGGCCCAGTGCAGGGCGTTCTCCGCAAACGAGGCGGCCCTGTCCAGCAGGGTAGGCTTCCTCATTCCGTGTTCTCCTGTGGCTCCCGCTTCTCCCCGCAGTACTTGCATGTCTCTTCCGCTATCCTGCTGTCCCTCAGTGTGAGGATGCGCAGCAGGCTCGTGTCGTACCTGGTCGGCACGAAGCTATGCTCGTGTGTCTGCTTGCTCTCCATCCTTGCCCTCCCCAGGGCTGTCCCATGGAAGCTCTACGGCAAAGTTGCCCCCGCAGATTGAGCAGTACATGGAGCAGTAGTCCCTGACCTTCGGCGGCTGGTCGCCGTGCAGGCCCCGGCAGACGTGTCTCCCCTTGGTCCATGTGGGGCTGACCAGCGGTCCCTGGGGTTCTCGGTCGCCCCTCCTCCGCCCCCGGCCGCCCTTCCTCCGCTCTACCTTGTGCTCCTCGCACTTGCCGCCCCAGGCCACGGGCCTGCCGCAGCGCTTGGTACCGAAGTCCCCCGCCAGCTCGGAGCCGTACATGTTCCAGATGGCGAGGTTCTCCTGGTAGTTCTCGTGGTCGAACACCCTCTCGTCGCATCCCCCTGCCATTGTCCCCCTCACGGGTTGATAAGCATGCCGTGCCCGATGTTGTCGCTGACAGGCGGCTTCCTCAGGTTGACGTAGGAGGGGTCCATGCCGAGGGTGCGGATTATCTCCACCGCCGCCCCGTTGGCGATGCCGTCGATGCCGCACATGACTATGTCCTGGTCTGCCCTGACCTCCTGCGCCCAGCTCAGGAACAGGGCCGCCCTTACCGCCGTCTTGATGCGGGCCTTGACTCCTGGTCGGCGTTGGCCTTCGGGGGAGGGGTGTATGCCGCCTGGCACTCGCTGGCCACCCCGGCAGCGGTCGCCTTAGCCCCTGGGGCGCACATCTCCACCGCAGCCTTTATCTCTCCCGGGTCGCAGTAGCTTGCCATAGCCTGCTCTCCTTCCAGGGCATATGCCCTGCTTTCAGGTCACCAGGGCCTCTTGGTCCTGGCATGCTCGGCCAGGAGGGCCATGCTCAGCCATCCGAGGAGGAGCTTCGCCGCCAGCACGGTGTCCTCCCATCCCATCCCCCCTATCCCGCTGGTGATAAGGTGCAGCCTGCCGCTCATCAGCCCGAACAGGGCGGCAAGGCACAGGAGCGAGAGTATGGTATACATGGTTCCTCCTAGATGCGCATAAGCACGTCGGCGTCCATGGGGTTTGCCCTCCCCTGGAGGACGTCCGTGGCTATCCGAGCCAGCTTTGGCCTCATGCCCTGCCGGACGGCGTCGGCCGCCAGCCTGACCACCAGGGCCTTCGACGCTGCCGGCCCTGCCTCGCCCGAGTACCTCTTCCAGTCATATAGCTTGCGGCTTGCCAGGGCGTCCCTTGCCTCCATGGCCTTCTTGCCCTCCACCTGGAGGGGAGCGCCCAGGGCGCAGGCCGCCGTAGCCATGTCCGCAAGGCAGGGGACGTATACCACTACATTACGGGACCCACGGAGGTTCCCTACCAGCCTTGCCTCCTCCCTGGTGCCCTCCCACCTTACCGGCAGGGGGTCGTCGGGGATGTCCTGCACTGTGCCCCCAAGCTCTGCCAGTGTAGGGCCGCAGAAGGTAGGGTCTACCTCGACCCTTACTTCCATTATGTGCCCACCTTGATGCCCGTACGCTGCTCAAAGCACGCACGGCACTCGGCATGGTCCCCCAGCCTCACCCTGCGCAGCCAGTTCAGGAGCGGGCGGCCCTTGACCAGCTCCAGCGGCCATCCGTCCTTGGCCACGACGATATAGTCCTGTATGCCGAGCACCGACAGGTGGTTGCTAGGACAGGGCCGGACTCTCATGACTGCTCCTCCACGACCCGTGCCGGGCGGGGGGTGCCGAACTTCTTGAACGTCCCCTTTATGCCGTCGTCGGGGGGGGAGCCGGGGGGCAGCTCCTCCTCTTCCTCCTCCAGCAGCCTTCCGGGGCTGTCCGTGGTTATGTCGCCGCTGTTGTTAAAGACGGGCATATGGCTGGTCCAGGAGGCGTTGACCTGGTCCTTGCCCATGTTGTACTTGGCCATCTGCGCCTTCTTGTGCTCCGTAATCTCCGCCTTGAGGGCCTTGACGGCGCTCAGCAGGCTGTCCATGGATACGTCCAGCCCCCTGGAGAGGCGGGAGAACTCCGAGTCGGCTAGCTGCTTGACCTGCAAAGCGGGAAGGTGCGCCTCCGCCTGGGCCAGGCGCTCCGCCGCCGCCAGGCAGTACCAGGCTCCGAACTCGCCATGCACCTTCCTGAGCCTGCTGGCTGCATCCTTGACCCTGGACTCGAACAGTATGGTCTTTCTGACCACCTGGTCGCACCTGTCCACTACCTGCTCCATGGCCTGGGTTAGCTGGATGCTGTACCTGGACTCGGTGCCCGGCGAGATGTCCAGGTCCAGGGAGAGCTTGGGAAGCTCGTCCACCTCCCGGGCCAGCCTTGCATACATGTCCTCGTAGGACACCGCCTCGCCCTCGGAGGCATAGGACAGCCTGTTGGCAAGCTCCCCGATGCACTCAAGGATATACGAGTCCCCCAGGAGGCCCTCAGCCCTGAGCGTCTCCAGGATGCTGCTGCCCATCCGCCTCCTTCCTCAGGTATGCCCTGACCTTCTCCGTCTTCTCGGCCGCCCTGTCCAGGGCGGCCTTCAGGTCCGTCCCCTTCATGCTGCCCTGGGCGTACTTGGCGAAGAGCAGGGACCTCCATGCCGCCAGGAACAGGTCGAGGCTGTCCTCTACCACGGTGTCCATGTCCGCCAGGGGCACTCCCTCGTCCCTGTAGGTGCCCTTCAGGTTCATGAACCGGGCCTCTCCCTTGCCATACTCCTTGTCGGCCGCCTCTACGCTTACCGTCACCGATGTTATGGAAAGGTCGCCCATGTCTCTGCCGGGTTAGGCTACCCGAGCGGCTCCTCCTCCTGCATGGCCAAGCCCCATCTGCTATTACTCGCCGTGCCTGTTTTCCCTTGTTTCTTCTCGAAAATCATGGTGTAGTCCTCGTCCCCCCTGGCTGCCTCTATATTGTCCCCCAGGAGGAACTTCCTAAGGGAGGAACCCCTGCGGTGGGCGTGCCTGAGCAGCTCCAGCTTGAACTCCTCGTCGGTCCCGCAGTCCATGCCGGACTCCAGGTTCAGCTCCTCCTTGCCCCCGAGCAGGCCAGCGGAGTAGCCCTCCCCGAGGATGACCTCGAACACCCCCTTCTTGCCGAGCAGGACGTCTATGGTGTACTCGTCCACCGTCCCCCTGGCTATGACGACGTGCAGGGTGCAGAGGGAGTGGGGGGAGGCGGACCTGACCATCCTGCCGACGAGCTGGATGAGGTCGCCCCAGGACCAGGGCAGGTCCAGGCATACCATGTGGGCCGCCTGCTGGAGGTTCAGCCCCTCGATGCCAGCGGCGTTGATGAATATCAGGTCGTGGTCCGGCGACTCCTGGAACAGCCGCTTGGCGGCGTTCCTCTGCCTCTCGTCCTCGTTGCCGGTAATGCGCAGGAAGCGCCGGGAGGTGAACTTCCCCGTCCTGGTCAGGCGGTCCAGGCGGTCTATGTGCCTGAGGAACTTGGTGAATACGATGACCTTCTCGCCCTTCAGGTCGCCGTCCAGCAGGTCCAGGAGCGCCTCCTCCTTGGGCGAGAGCACGGGGGAGTAGAAGGACCTCTCGTCCTCCCTGTCCAGGAGGCCCCAGTGGTTGGCCACGAGCTGCTGGACGCTCAGCATGGTCATGGCGTTGCTGGGGTCACGCTCCTTCTCGAATATCTCCCCCGCCACGTTCACCAGGGTGGGGGGGAGCACGAAGGTGCCGCTCGGGATGTCCTCCAGCAGCAGCTTGGTCTGCCTCTCGTCCAGGTCAACGGGGTGGTAGGTGGTCTGGAGCTTGGGCAGAGGCTCCTTGACCTGGGCCTGCGACCTCCCTAGGTAGAAGGGGCGCATCCCCCTCTTGAACCCCTCCATGTTCTTGTAGCCGTCCAGGACCCGCTTGTGGATGCCCCTGCCGACGTACTGCTTGTGGTAGATGCAGAACTCCTCCCCGAAGTCCCACATGCTCCCGAAGGGCTTTACGCCCAGGGCGCTCATGGAGGAGTAGAACTCGTCGGCGGAGTTCTTGAACGCCGTCCCGGTAAGCGCCCATACCCACTTGCAGGGCCTCTGGAGGTTGGTGACCAGCGCCCTGGTCTGGGAGCCGGGGGTCTTGAACCTGTGCGCCTCGTCGAAGACCAGGACCACCCGGCTCCCGTACTGCCTGAGTATCCTTGCGAACTCCCTTATCTCGGAGGATACCGCCTCCAGCTTGTCCGGGGCTGGCCTGCCGTCCTCGTCGAACTGCCCCCCTACCCTCCTCCTGGCCCCTATCATGCTGCTGTACTTGCCGATAAGGATGTCCTTCTTGCCCCCCGCCAGGAAGTCCCTGAGCTGCTGGTGCCGGGCAGCGTAGGAGGTCTCCCCCTTGTAGGAGTCCACCATGACGAAGGGGCGCAGCCTGCTGAAGCGGCGTACCTCGTCGTGCCACTGCCAGGTCGTGGACTTGGTGGTGACGACCAGCGCCTTGACGTCCGGGATGCGCTCCTTGAGCCAGCAGACGGCGGCTATGACGTCGCAGGTCTTCTTGAGGCCCACGGCGTCCCCGACCATGAACCTGTGCATCCTGACCAGGTGGTGGACTATCTGTACCTGGTACTGCTTGAGGACAAGGGGGTTGTCCTCGTCCTCCTGCCCTGTGTTAAGGTTGAGTATGCGGGTGCGGAAGAGGGAGGGCCACTTGAAGGGGATGGGGTTGCGGGAGTTGCCCTCGTCGTCTAGCTGGAGGTCCCACCTCCTGACGAGGTACAGGCGCTCCAGGAGGTCGTCGGGTATGCCTACCAGGCGGGTGTAGTCCGTGACCAGCGGGCATGCCTGCTCGTTGCTCATTACAGGCTAATACCGGCGGTAGGCCGTTACCACTGGATGAGGCGTGCCTCTTCCCTGGGGGGCCTGAAGTAGACGTGCAGGCCGTGCCCCGTGTCCTCAGGCTCAAGGCTGTAGCCGGGGTTGGGGATGAAGTAGACCACCGCCCGGTTGGTGTTCCTCTGGACGCTGCTCGTGGGGTGTACCACCAGCGTCCCCTCCCTCAGGACAATCTTCACCGGCGGGCTGTCCCTCTCCAGGCGTATGTCTTCCATGTCCGTCTCCTTATTCGTCCCAGTCCAGGACGATAGGGCTTTCCTCCTCGTCCTCCTCCCTGCTCCCCCTCTTGCGGTGCCGGGGGACTATATGGCCGTCCTCCCCTATCTCCAGCTCGGGCAGGAGGTCGTCCTCGTCCTCTTCCTCCGAGGCCTCCTTAGGCTCGTCCAGGAGGTAGTCCCCCCCCTCTTCCTCCTCCTCGGGGAAGCCGTCGTGGAACAGAAGCTCGTCGATGCTGTCAGGGTCCCGTCTCTTGGCCATGGGGGCTCCCGGCGAGGAGGGAGGCAAGCTCCCCAGGGGTGATGTCCTTCCACTCCTTCTCCCCGCTGCGCCTTATCTCTACCTTGAAGTCAGGTAGTCCAGAACTTCGCCGGTCCACGAGGGTAATCTCCCCCAGGCCCGGCAGGTTCTCGGTAGAGGGCACCTCTATCACCACCTCCGGCCTGCCGAACGGGGAGCCGTCCTCCAGGCGGTTCCTTACCCATGCCCTGGATATGCCGATGCCATTGACCCTCAGGAACACCCTTGCCATAGGGGCCTCCGTCCTACTAAAGATACTAATAATGTGGATTTGGGGATAGGCCAGCGGGCTACCTCCCGCTCACCCCTGTCGCAGCCCTGGAGAGGTCCTCTGCCCCCATGTACTCCCCGACCAGGTAGGCGATGGCGTAGAGGGCCAGCCTGGGGCCGTGCATGAGCGACGGCAGGCCGTACATCTGGGCGGGGGGACGGCACCCCTTGACGGACCTCTGGAGCAGGGAGGTGCCGTATACCCCGTTCTTGGAGCCGTAGAATATGGCCCTGGGGCCGTCCGAGGAGTCGCAGGCTATGCCGGGAGGGGGGCAGAAGGCTATGAGGGACGAGCCGTGGAAGCTCTCCCTGCGCTGGGTATTGTAGGCGACCATCCCCCCCGTTCCGATGCCTATGAGCAGAGTACGGGGGGCCAGGGACGCCTCTGTCTCCAGCAGGGCGTCAGGGGGGGCATCCTCCCCCTTCCTGTAGGGTATCGGGACCTCCAGGAGGGCCTCCTCCGGGAACCTCTCCTTGAGGATTCCCATGAGCTTCCCGCAGAAGACCTGCCCGGCGTCATGTACATCGTGGAACACGTAGTGGAGCCAAAACCGGCTACGACTCATCTCTCTCCTCGGCTGCTTTCTCCTGGAGGAACGGCCATGTATCATGTACCCACTCTTCTGGCGCTACCTCCCCTACCCTCGCCATGCGGTCCGGCGTAAGGCCGAACCTGCTGGCCTCTTCCTCGTTGATTAGTACGGCATTGCCGTAGTAGACCTTCCCTTCGTGCAGGCGGCTGTGCAGACGGCGGGCCTGGCATGCCCCTGTGTCGCAGGTTCCGCAGCTACGCCCGTAGGCCCACTGCTTGTAGCAGGTTTCCGCCCCGCAGCACATGCAGTGGAAGGGCGGCGTGAACCTCCAGCCCTTGAAGTCGAAGTATATGCCGGGCGGGGCAGGCTCGTGTTCCCCAAGGCAGGACTTGCACGGTTCCTTGCTCATGCTATGCACACCTCTCCTGAACGGCAGCGCCCGAGCCACTCGGTGTCCGTAGTACCGCCACCACACCGATGCTGTCCCGATAGTGGCAACGACCGTCGCCGCTGCCTGGGGTCAGAGCTGGCACATGGCACTCCTCAGATATGGCAGTCCACCACGGTGAGCAGGGTGTCGTCCGGCAGCGAGTCAACAAGCCCGGAGAACTGCTTGCTCCACTCGCCCTCGTCCTTCTCGTCGGACACGCATCCCCACCAGCCCATGCTCCCCCGCTCGAACCACTGGCTGTCCTTCACGACCGCAAACGTCCTGATGGCGTTGGCACGGGCACGGTCGATATACTCGCCACGGCTGCACTGGAAGTCATCGAGGTCCCACCAGAAGGCGTCGTGGTCGCTGCGGAGGGCCTTTACGGCCGGCTGCTCGCCGTACTCGTTGCGGGCCTTCTCCCAGTCGGTCTCGCCGTCCTTGGTGTGCTTCCTCTGCACCTCTTCCCATGTGATGGGCTTCGGGCACCCGGCAGTCAGGGCGGAGTACTTGTCGTACTCCTTGGCGGCCCTCAGGCCTGCCTCGTCCTTCATCCCCTCGATGTCTATGTCCCCCTTGAGGCACTGGTCGGCCCGGCCGCAGGGCGGGGGCCTATAGCCGGGGTCGAGGCGTTGTATCCCCGGCTCCCCCGTCGTTCCCTTGGCCCCCGGCCTGAGCTTGAAGAAGCCGTTCCACCTGCCGCCTACCTGCCACCAGTCCCAGTGCTTGTTGGGGTTGGTACGGTCGATGACCCTGACGACGTTCCCGGCCACGTCCACCAGGATGTAGCCGTACTTGTGCTTCTCCGAGAGGTCCGGCTCCTCCCCGAACGGCACGACCTGGCTCCCGTACCAGTCCTTGGCGAACTCGGCGAAGCCCTCCACGAGGCTATCCTTGGCCTCGACCTCCTTCCAGCCCTCCGGCAGGCACTTGACCTTCGCCCGGTACCCCCTGCCGTCCTTCCAGTCGGTCGTGTACCACTCGACCCCGCCCTCCCCGCCGCTCCTCTGGTCAAGGATGCCTGCCTTCCCTAGCTTGTACTTCTCTACTTCCTCAGGGGTAGGGTCACGCCAGAACCGCTGGTCCCACTCGCCCTCGGGGGTGAACCGGGGGTGCAGGACCCCCTCCGGGTCCTGGTAGTAGGTGGACTCGTGGGCGGCGTACTCGGCCCTCGCCTCTTCCGTGACATCGACCTCCTGTACGAACTCGTTGTCCTTCCCGGTACACTCGAACTCATGGTACGGGGCAAGCTGCTCCTCGACGCTGCTGCCTATGACCAGAACAGAGAAATGCGACATTTATCCCTCCATCAGTATGCTCTTGCATTGCCACGGTTCAGCTCGTAGCTGACCTTGTAGGCCTTCGCACGGGCCGACGCCCGGACGATGGCGAAGGTGGTCACCGCCCCGCCCAGGACAGCCAGGGCGACCAGGAGGATGACCAGCCAGTTCTTGTCCTTGTCCCCCTTGCCGAGCAGCCCGACGATGTCCTTGAGCACCATCGGGACCGCCCGGCTGGCGTTGTAGATGTTGTAGACGTTGGCGAAGGTGTTGTACCCCGCCACCCCCCCGTGGAACAGGCTGCGGCTCCGCATGAAGTTCTGCCAGCTAGATATGAGTATCCCGATGCCCGAGCCGATGACGGGCAGGATGACGACGAGGTACCCCAGCTCCAGCACCGCCATGGCGTACCTGGGCGGCAGGAGCATATGCCCCTTGTACGGCAGGTTGGCGGCCCCGAGGGCCAGGAGGATGCTGTAGCACCATGTGAAGCCGGAGGCGGACATCACCGCCCCGCACCATGTGACGAGGTGGACGAACCCCCCGGCGGCCTTCGACTCCAGCCATGACCTGCCGACTGCCCAGGCGTTGAACCACGAGATTGCAAAGTTGAGCACGAAGAGAAAGACTACCAGTCCGGTGTTCATCTACTCCCCCTTCCCGTCCGCATAGAACGAGTCCTGCCTGCCGTGCGGCCGGACGAGGTCCCACAGCCCCTCGTATGCCTCGGCCGTCTTGCTGTGGGCAAGGCGTCCTGCCGCCCGCAGGGTGTCGGCGTCGTACCTCCCCGACCCCCGTACCGCCTTCCAGGCGGCCTCCTCCTTCTCCTTGCTCCCGGTATCGCCTACGAGCGCCCCTACCGCCGTGAGGGCGTCCAGCGCCAGGAGGAGCCTGCCGTGGAACTGCCGGGCAAGCTCGCCGTGCCACCGCCTGACCCATGCCGTGAAGTCCTTGGGTAGGAGCATGTCGTGCTTTATCTCGTCCTTCTCCCAGTCCCTCCGGCTGTTGTGGTGCGTCCACGGGGCCATGGGGTAGGCAAGCTCCGCCCATATCTTCTGCGGCGTCACGTGCGTGAGTATCCGGTGCAGGCGGCAGTACTCCGCCAGCTTGACCTTGGCCCTCACCGGCGGCAGCCCCTTGCGGTAGACGGCGGCGACATAGCCCTCCTGCTCCATGTCGTCGTCCACCATGCACTCCTCGACCGTCTTGTCGAACCTCTCCACCAGCCTGCACCAGGGGTGGTCTACGGCGTACTGGTTCAGCCTGCGGTAGAGGGCCTGGAGGTCGTCGTAGGGGTACTCCTCCCCCGTGCCGTTGTCCACGGCGGCGAGCATTACCAGCCCCTCGAAGGCATAGGGGACCACTACCTTGGTCTCCCTGGAGATTATCTCGAAGAGCAGGGTGATGCCGGGCGGTATGTCGTCCACTGCCGTGTACTTGACGAACTTCTGGAACCTCTGCGTGGCGTAGGCTGCGCCGGGGGACTCGAAGGACCCACGGCTGGCGATGCCCCACTGGCCGCCGTAGTGCCACAAGATGCCCAGCCAGCCGTCCAGCTTGCGGGTTATGGTGATAGGGGACTTCCATGCCTCGGACTTCCTGAGCAGGAAGGCGGCGTCGTAGACCTCGTCCCTGACTAGCCTCTGGTCGCCGTCCCGGTAGATGTACGGCCCCTTCTGGCCGATGTTGAAGAACTTGGGGAACGGCCGGGACACGACGTTGCCCTCCGTGTCCACGATAAGCCCCCGGCAGACGCACGCCTCGTAGGGCCACTTGTTCTCGAACATGCACTTGTGGCTGTAGTTGAGGATGCGCAGGGGCAGGGTGGGGTGGGGGTTCTGGACGATGTACCCCTCCTCTACAAGGCGGGCCAGCCTGCCTGTGTCCAGGAGGCTCTCTATCCTCATTCCCCCTCCTCCTGCCTGATGTCGTTCTTTATGGCGTCGAGCAGCACGTCAATCTCGTCCCTGAGGGCCTTCAGGTCCGTGCGGGTGGCGCTGAGGCTCTGGCCGGTGTCGCTGAACACCGCCCTGATGGCCTTCATCGCTGCCTCGTACCTGCCCTTCCTGGCCATTATGCCTTCTCCCCGTCCGGACCGGCGGCCTTCTTCATCTCCGTCTCGATAGAGGTCTTGAGGCGGTAGAGGGAGTCCTTCAGGGCCTTCTCCAGGTCCGTCTGGAGGAATCTCGTAATCCTGGCGAGGACCTCCTCGTTGTACCTCACTATCCCCCTGAGGCGCTCGTTCTCCCTTATCGCCTCGTCCTGCCTCCACTTGCCCTGGAGCATCTCGTTTATCTCCAGGCAGTTGGTGCGGACCAGCAGGTTCCTGGCCCCGCAGCCGTCCTCGTAGCGCACGCCGGTCTTCTCCAGGCGGGCATCGTAGGTGAATGCTTCCCGCCCGCACCGTATCACCACCCCTGCCGTCTTGAACATGCGGGTGGAGTGCTCCTTGCCGCACCTGCCGCACTCCCAGGTCAGGAAGCCGTCACACATGTACTCGTAGGGGGCAAGGCAGTCTATATCCTTCGGCCTGAGCCTCTCCGGCCCCCTGCCTTCGAGCCTGGAGTCGTAGTCGTAGTTCTCGTAGTCCTTGTCCTGCAACCGCTTCATGGTGTTGGCTCCCCCAGGTTCTCGTCTACTTCCAGCACTACGGCCTGAAAGTAGAGGAACATAGGGCTATAATCGGGAGGCAGGACGGCCACGCATACCCCGCCCTGTGGCTTCCAGCCCCTCATCATGTCCTGGTTGACCGTGTCTGTCAGCTCCAGGACGTTGGTGCCCTGCCTTATACTGTATACCCGCTTCATGCCAGCACCTTCCTGAGGCCATTGTCCAGGTACTTCTCCATCGTCCTGGAGTCAGGGCCGGACTCCAGGATACGCCCGACGACAGTCTCGGCGTATGCCTTGCCCCTGATAAGCCTTGTCCTGTACCTCCTGCCCTGCCAGTCGAACCTGAGGGCCTCGGGGTGCCCCCTGTCCCCCGCCTGGAGGTTGCCCAGTGTCCTGATGTTGGGCAGACCGGCCACGAGGGCCGCTACCAGGACCAGCGTCCTACTGCCTATATCCATCAGAAGTCCTCCAGGGCACCGCACTGCGGGCAGTGCCTCCAGCCCCTCTTCTCAGGGCTGAACGTGCAGTTGTCCCCATGGACGGGGATGCCCCCCACAGGGTACACCTTGATGCCGTTCGCCCTCCATACCTGCTCCACTATCTTCCAGCGGTCGTCGATGGCGAAGGCGATGCGCTCCTTCGGGAACGCCTTGAGCAGGGCGTCCAGCATCCGCTGCTTCACGATATGGTCGCTGGCGGACGACCCCTCGGGGCGCATGAGTATATGGTCGAAGGGTATCCCGTAGGCCTCGAACCAGTCGCAGGTGTCCTTGCAGACGTTGACCTCCTGCTCCTGCCCGCCGGCCTTCACGTAGACCGAGCTGTGCCGGCCGCTGAACAGGAATATATTGTAGGATGGGTACAGCCCCCTCAGCCACCTTGCCACGCCCTCACGGGGCCTGTCCAGCAGCACCCTCGTCTCGTCGAAAGGGTCCCTGACGCCCTCGTGGTCCGCAGCCGTCCCGTCGATGTCGCAGATGACGATAGCGGCGTCCGGGAGGCGCAGTACCAGGGTACCCTCCAGGAGGTCCTCCCAGTCGTCCACCGCCCGGTTCTCGCCCCCCAGGGCGTACCCTGCCGGGACCACGGGCGCTCCTGCCGCCAGCCTCTTGAAGTGCTGCTCCACGGCCTCGTCGGGCACCCGCTCCCTGCCCTCACGCAGGGCGTTGCGCCTCAGGCACTCCGCCTTGTCCGTGTTCATTATCTCCAGGTGGAACCTTGCTCTGGAGGCCCTGGCTATCTGCTCCAGCTTGTGCCGTGTGCGGGCGGAGCAGTTGGTGTCGTCCACGATGACGTCCACGCCCATGCTGAGCAGCAGGCGGACGGTCTCCTCCTCCAGACGCCGTATCACCTGCTCCTTGGAGTTGTTCCAGGGGGAGTCGCAGTACAGCATGGCACGGAGGGTGTCCCGGTTCACACGGACGGTCCTCCCCGCATGCCAGTTCACCACGCTCCGGGCGACGGTGGACTTCCCCGAGCCTGCCGCCCCGACCATGGCGGTAAGGGTGGGGGCGTTCTCCCTCCCCCCCGAGTAGTCGAAGTACAGGTTCGTCATGGACTGCTTCTCTTCCGCCATGCCTCTAGTATACCCCCAGGTCGCTTGGCTGTCCTACGGTTTAATCCTCCTGGAACGCACCCGCCTCAGGACGGCCCTCCCCCTGTAGACGGAGAAGGCCCATCCCCCGCCGACATACCCCGCCAGTACCCTGTCAATCTGCGACCTAAGCTCCCTCAGCCCCCTGCGGGTCATCGGGAACCCGTAGGTCGGGGGGCCGGAGGGGCTTGAGACGTTCAGCCAGTAAAGCCTCCTTGTGTTATGCACGACCCCGGTCCTTGCATAGTCCACGGCCTTCCTCCTGCTGGTATCCTGGATAGAGCCGAGCTATAGTTCCTTGATTTTGGCCACCATGGCCAGGATAACGCCTAGGTCGCTCTCTTCGATGAAGTTTCCGCCGCCGTGGCTGCCCTCGGACGAGAAGACGATATAGATGCTGTTGTCGTTGGGGCCTGTTTCCGGGTTATCCCGCCTGTTCACTGTTACCGTGGTCTGGCTCAGCTTCTTGCTTATGCTCGTCACTCTTCTTCCTCCTCCCTACAATCCTTGGCACCCGGTAGGAGCCGTCCATGCCCAGGCCGAAGAAGTCCTTGAGGTCCCTAAGCTCCGTGAAGTCCGGCATGCTCTTCCACTTCCGGTCGTCGGCATGCTTTCCGCAGCACGGCGTGATGTAGCACGTGCAGTCGGCGTACCTGGCCGTAGGCTCTCCTGCGCACAGGTCGTATATGGCCCCGCAGTGGCGGCATACCACCGGGACGAGCATGCTGGACAGTACCTCGACGTCCTTCTCTGTTATCATATCGTATGCAGCTCGACCTCCTCTGCCTCAGCATTGTACTCGACCCTGGCGACAGGGTCGTTGTGCCCGAAGTCGTAGTCCGGGACCGTCACCCTGGTGTCCTTGGGGAGGCCCTTCCACGCCTCCTCGACCTGCCCGATGGTTATCATCATATGATACTCCTGGCTGCCCTCGGAGGCGGCCCCGTCCGAGTCGAACGGACGCCAAGGGCTTATGAGACCCTCCGGCTCCCCTGGAAAGGCCGCCTCTTGGCATCCCGCCGTAAAGTCGGGCCCCGGGCTTGGAACGGGACCCTATAAAGCGGCGGGGTGCCGGGCAACTTGTCTACCTGCGCTTCTCCCACTGCTTGAGCAGCTTCTTGCGCCACCCGTTCTTCATACGCCGCCTGTCAAAGAACATGATGCCGTCCAGGTGGTCAATCTCGTGCTGCACGCAGGCGGCGTCCAGCCCGTCGAAGTGGCGCTCCCTCTCCTCCCCGGTCAGGGGGTCCTGCCAGAGCAGGTCCACCGCCTCGTACCGGGTCACTGGCCCGTAGAGCAGCCGGCCCTCCGCCCGGAAGGACAGGCACCCCTCGTCCGCCGTGGCCGTCCTGCCGCTGCATACGGTCGCCACGGGGTTGGCGACTACAATCTCCTCCGTGACCTTGTCCTTCTTGTCCCGTATCGCCATGACGAAGAGGCGCATGGACAGGCCGACCTGCGGGGCGGCAAGCCCTATGCCGTCGCTGCCGACGCTGGCGAGCATCCTCCTGCCAAGGTCAAACAGGCCGTTGCCGAACTTTTCGGGGGGGATGGGAAGGCTCTCTTTGGAGAGTATAGGGTCGTCCCATAGGACGATATCGAGCTTTTCAGGCAAGGAGGCCTCCTTTGGGCTGGGAGTCGAGGAACTGCCTGACGAGGTCGGAGGTGATGCACCACTCGTCGGTATGGATGGTGGCGATATGCCTCTGCTTGAAGCCCTGGTAGTGCTGGCGGGCGGTCTCGGTGCTGCCCGTGCAGTCCGCAAGGATGGCGAACGCTAGCTGGGCAGGGCCGCTGCCGCCGTAGCCCCACTCGAAGCCCGTGGGGGAATGGTTGACCTCTTCTAGGTAGAGGTGCAGGGGGCGGGGCGCTTCGGCACCGTCATGCACCATCACGTTGGAGCCGTCCTCGGCGTCTGACCTCTTGCCGACGTATAGCCTTGTGCCCATCGCTCCTCCTCAAGGATACTATACCTCAGGAGGGAGGGCATGCCCTGGGGATTTACCGCCAGTGTGGGAGCCTCTGTGGCCTGAGGAGCCTGTGGGAGGACAAGCGGTTGCGCTGGTAGTACCTCTCCTCAGGGTGGAGCTTCTCCCGGAAGTCCTCTACCTCGTTGAGGAGGGTGACCCCGTCCGGCCAGTCGTTGCCGTGCTTGCGCAGGAACAGGATGTACTCCCTTATCTGGTGCCCGGCATGCCATAGGTCCGTGTCCCCGTCGCCTATGTAGGGGAGGCCCTTCCCCTTGTCCGGCAGGCTTTCCCTCCTCTCCTTCTCGGCCTTGTTCTGGGCATACTTCTCATAGCCGTCCTTAACGTCCCCTCGGAGGTACTCCTCGTGGGAGGGGCTGCGTTGACTCAGGATGGCCTCCCCCTCCGGCCATATGCCCTTCCTGGGCCTGGTTCTGTGGTAGTAGGAGGGCTGCCCCGGCTCCTGCTCGGTCTGCTTCGTCACCTCGGCCACCAGGCTTATGTAGGAGGTGACGAGGGCCTGGTTGGTCTTCCAGGTATCGGGGTAGTCCTGGTACCTCTGGAGGAGGGCCTGCTCGAACTCCGGCCACCTTCCCTTTATCATGTTCTCTATGTAGTGGTGGAAGGGGTTAGGGAGGTCCTTGTTGCCCCCGTAGCTGTCCTCGTCCAGCCCCTTGAACTCCTTGGGGAGGATGCTGCTCTCCTTGTCCATCGCCTCATGGAGCATCTTCTCCTCGAACTCTGGCCACCTCTGCCCGAGGACCTGCAAGGCGTACTTGTTCGCCAGCTCGTCCTTGGGTACCCTGGCATTGACCCACCGGGTTTCCGGTATCTCCTCGTTGGGATGGTTCCAGCGCCAGTTCCGCCTTTCCCACTTGTCCAGCGGGGCCTGCGTCCGGTAATGCTCCTCGTCGGGGGCTAGGAGCCTTGCCTCCAGCCGTGGGTCCCTCCTCTTGTCCTCTACCTTGTCCAGGTAGTCGATATAGGAGTCCAGGTCGTTGTTGGCCATGAGCACCTGGGCGAACTCCGGCCAGCTCCCGAACTTGAAGTGCTGGGCGTACCTTATGGCCACGTCCGGAGAGTTCAGGCACATCAGTGCCTCGGGCCTTGCCATACCCCACTGGAAGGAGGTCTGGGGGAGGACGTCACGCCACGGCTGCTTCAGGACGTCGATGGCATAGCTCGCCGCCAGGGAGGGGGCCACCTGCTTGCTCTTGGTCTTCCAGAACTTGGCCTCCAGCTCCGGCCACCTGCCCTTCACCGCCTGGGTGGCGTACTGGAGGGCGTCGCTGGCGTGCGAGTCGTTGGTCATCGCAAACCTGAGGAGGTAAGGCTCCAGCTCCGGCCATCTCCCCCCTATCCTCGTGGCGGCATAGGTTATCGCCTTCCTCGTCCCGTCGTAGGTGTCCTTGAGGTGGGCGAGGAGCGCCTTCTCCATGGGTGCCCACCTGCCCTGGGAGTGGAACTTGTTGGCATAGGCCTCTATCTGGCTCGGCAGCATGTTGCCGAGGGTCTCCTCCTCCTGCGGGGTGAGCGGCACGCCCTCCATCACTGCGGCGTCCAGCCAGTGCTTGGTGCCCTTGAGGCGCTTGGCCAGCACGGAGGGGTCGGCGACGACGTTCTGTGCCCTTGCCCACTCCTCCACCTCGGGTGCCTTGGCCCGCATCAGGGCCAGGGCCTCGTTCGCCACCGGGTCGGCTATGGCGGTGCCCAGGAACTCCCCCTCGCTCCGGGTGGTGCGGTAGTGCCCCCATCCCCTGTACTCCCACTTCAGCTCCCCCTCGGCATGGTAGCTCTTCACCAGGGTGGAGTCGCTGCGGTCCATGAACTGGTTGCTCTTGGGGTGGAGCTGGGCATATGGCTGCCCCCTGTAGAAGACCACGAAGCTCGGCCCCTGCTTGAGGTAGGTCCTGGCGTACTCGTGCCTCGTACACCACTCCGTGGAGTCGGATAGCACCTGGAGGGCACGGACGTTGTCCGGGACTGCCCCTGCCTCGTAGCCTGGGTCGTCCGGGGCAGGCTCGTGTACCCCCCCGTCCACCTTGAAGACGGTCAGGTCGCCCTTCTGGGCCAGCACCGAGACGCCCTTCAGCCCCCGTATCTTGTCCAGGTCCTTGGGCCTTACGACCGTGAGGGCGTTCTGCTGGATGACCTCGGCGAGCTGGGCAGGGTTGTAGGCGTTCACGTCCTTGTTGCCCTGGAACCCCGGCTGGCGCTTCTGGGTGGTGAAGGTGGCCAGGTTGTTCCTGATGCCCTCGGCGTCCTCGGGTAGCCTTATCAGCCCCTTGGAGAGCCATCTGGCAAGCCAGGTGATGTAGTCCGTCTGGTTGGGGGACGGGTCGGCCTGAATGCACATCTCGACCTGCTCCGGGGTGAGCCTCATCTGCTTGACCAGCAGGTCTATCTTGGCCTGCGTGGGCCTTGCCGTGACCAGGAACTCCGCCGTGAACCGTATAGCCATCCTATTGTCCTTCCCTCAGGGGCAGCAGCCGCCTCCGCCTCAGGAGGGCGGCCTTCTTCTCCTCCATCCTCCAGGACAGCCCCTCCCCGTAAGGCTCCCCCTTCCGCTTCTTCTCTATCCAGTTCAGGAGCTTGACCCCTTCCTTCCAGTCCCCCCCGTGGCTGCGTATGAAGGCGATGTAGTCGTGAATCTTCTCTGCGAATGCATATACCCCCTCCCAGGGGTTGTACATGCGCTCGGCTGCGGCACCGAGCGTCATCTCACGCCCGTGCCGGAAGAGGTAGTCCTCCCAGGCCGGGGCACGCTGCCCGAACCTCTCCTCCCCCTCGGGCCAGGTGACCTTTACGGAAGGTACCTCCTCGTCGCCAAGGACCTGCGGTCGGTCTATGCCACCGGTAATCCTGCTGACCTCCTCCAGGACCTTGAGGTAGCTCAGGAGCAGCTCCTGGTTCTTCTCCCACTGCATGGGGAAGGCATCGTACCTCCTCAGGATGGCCTGCTCCAGCTCCGGCCACCTGCCCTTGAGAACCCTGACGATGTAGTGGTGGGGGGCCTCCTCCATCCGGGTATAGTAGAAGTTGTCCCGGTTGTAGAACTGGGGCTCCCTCCCGCCGTGGTACTCGGAGAGGAGGGGGGCGTCCTCCTCCTCCGCCTGCTTCAGCAGCTTTGCCTCCAGCTCCGGCCAGCGCCCGTGGATGACCTCGGTGGCGTATATCGCCGCCAGGTCGTCCTTGTCCACGGAGCGCCTGTTAATCCCGTAGCGGGTGCGGACGGTCTGCACCTCCTCCTCCGGGGACAGCAGCCTGGCTTCCAGCTCCGGGTCCCGCCTCTTCTCCACCTTACTGAGGTAGTGGATGTACCAGCGGTGCTTGTCCTGCCCCTTCAGGCGGTCACGCAGGAACGACCACTCTGTCCAGCCCCACTTCTCGGCGTAGTCTATGGCATGCTCCGGGTCGGTGCTGCACATGTTGTACTCGGGCATGGGCATGCCCGCCCAGTTGGCCCTCGACACGCCCTCCACTGACGACCAGGGGGCCTTCAGGACGACCACGGCATAGTTGTACGCCGCATGCCCGGCATGCTCCCCCTTCCCCGTGTCGAGCTTCTTCTCCAGCTCCGGCCACCTGCCCTTGACCACCTCCTCGGCATACTTCACCGCCAGCTCCGCCCCGTACTCGGACAGGAGGGTCCGCCGCAGCAGCTTCTTCTCCAGCTCGGGCCACCTGCCCTGCACCCTCTCCTTGGCGTAGTCGATGCCCTGCGATACCCCGTACCTGCTGTGCAGGATGGACTCCTCCATGGGCTTCCACCTGCCCTGGGGGTGGAACTTGTCCATGTACCTCCCCAGCGCCCAAGGCTCGACCTCCCACAGCCTGCTGTCCTCCCTGTCCACGGGGACGGGGGTGCCGGTCACCAGGGCCAGCTTCATCTCGTTCTCCGGGCTAATCCACCAGCCCGCCCCGATGTCCCTCTTGAGCTTCTCTACCCCCTCCGGGGTGCTGAGCGTGGAGGCATGCGTGGCCTTCCACTTCTCCACCTGGGGGTCCTTGCTACCGATGAGGTCCAGCATCTCCACGGCCACCGGGTCCCATATGCCCCTCCCCAGCACCCGGTAGGACGCCCTCCCCCACCCCCTGCTGCTCTTCTGCCTGAACTCCTCGTAGAGGGGGCGGTCGTGCTTGTCCATGAACTGGTTGGAGGAGGAGTGTAGCTGGGCGTAGGGCTGCCCCCTCCAGAAGGCGACATAGCTGGGGCCCGACTTCAGGTAGTGGGCGGCGGTGGCCTCGTGCCTGGTACACCAGCTAGTCGAGTCGGAGAGCGTGGCCAGCGCCTTGGGGTCGGTCGTCCTGAAGACGGTGAGGTAGCCCTTCTGCCCCACCAGCTCCACGCCGGGCATCGCCCTGAGCTTGTCGAGGTCCCTGCCCCGCACCACCGTCATGGCGTTCTGCTCCAGCGCCTCGGATAGCTGGGCGGGGTCGTAGGCGTTGATGTCCTTGTTCCCCTGGAAGGTGGGCTGCCGCTTCTGGACGGTGAAGGTGGACAGCATCTCCTTGAGGCGGGGGGAGTCCTCGGGGAGGCGTATGCGCCCCTTCCTGAGCCACCTGGCGAGCCAGGTGACGTAGTCCGTCTGGTTGGGGGAGGGGTCTGCGTCGATGCACAGCTCCACCTGCTCCCTGGTGAGCTGCATCTGCCTCACCAGGAAGTCAATCTTCTGCTCCGTGGGCCGGGCAGTGACAAGGAACTCCGCTACTAGCCTCAGCAGCATGCAAGGCCTTCCGTGCCTATATGATGGCGGCTATGACCTTGTGTACCTTGGCAGCCGCACTGGGGAACCTGAGGGTGAACTCGATGCCGCCGACGAAGAGCGCCAGGGCGAGGGCAAGCTCCAGCCCCATCTTGAACAGTGTAATCATCTCTAAGCCTCCTACTTTGGGGCTGGATAATTGGTTTTCTAGGGGACAAGGTCCACGAACGGCACCGCCCTGTACTCGATGAGGGGGATTATGAAGCTGTCGGCGAGGATGCCCTCCCCGAACCTCTCCCTCAGCCTGCCGCAGAACTCGCCGTAGCGGGACATGTCGGGGTTCGTAAAGGTAAGGTAGAACGGGACTTCCGCCGTTACCATGCGGTCCAGGTTGGCCCAGAGCAGCTCCTCCTGGTAGGGCTTGCGGGTGTTCCTCTCGAAGTCCTCCCTGCTGGTGCCCTTGATGCCCACGGCGAACAGGCAGGAGTCCCTGTGGTCGGCAAGGTAGGACAGGGTGTGCATGCGGTACGGCCTCTCCACCAGCAGGAAGTCGGAGTGGAACACCGCCCGCCTGGGCAGGCGGGAGACAATCTCGTGCCAGCTATCGAGGTAGAGGGCGGGGGCACCGCCCATAAGGTGGAACACCTCCTGGCCGCTGTGCTCGAAGGCCTTAACCAGCCTCTCGGAGGTGTACTCCCTCCACTTCCCCCACACGCCCGTCCTGGTGACGTAGCAGTAGGGGCAGTCCAGGGAGCACCCGAACACCTGCGCCACGAACTGGGAGTGCAGCCTGCGCCCGAGCCGCCTCTCGCAGATGGCGGGGAACTGGTCGTACCCTCCGCCGCCCCGGTAGGTCTCGCACCTCCTGAAGTCCCCGCCGTTCAGCAGGTCCTCGGGGCGCACGTCGAGCGCCTGGTACTTGCAGATGGGTACTACCTTCCACCTCATGGGGGGCCTATCCCTCCTTGGTCCTCTTGCTGATTTCCCTTCCCCACTTCTTGCTGGAATGGCTCTCGACCTCTGCCCAGTGGCCGGATATGACGGACAGGGTGGCCCGGTCCCGGCTCTCCCTCTCCACCTGCGCTTCCCACAGGGCCTCGTCCCGCACGGACCGCACGTTCTTCCTTACCAGCCCGGCAAGGACCGGGGGGGTAAGGGCGTCAAGCTCCCATGACGAGTCGCCGAACTTGGACACATAGTCCTCGAACCGGCTGTCGGTGGCCTTGGCGGGGTTCTCGGGAGGGTTGTACTTCCTGACCTGGTCTATGTTCAGGGCGACACGGGTGATTGTCAGGCGCTCCGCCTCCTCGCCCCCGAGGTGGTAGGCAATGAACATCCGCAGCCGCTCCTGGATGTCACGGGTCATGTCGATGCCCGAGGGGTCGTGGTCCCCGAAGTGGAACACATGGACATCCTTGTCGTCGTCTGAGATGTACTTCAGGAACCGCATGGCTGCCCCCCACATCTCCGACTGGGAGGTATAGCCACGGCAGGCGAACAGGGGCACGTCAAGGCTCTTGCAGATGCGGTCGAAGACGCCCTCCAGGGCCTCCTTCTCTATCCAGACCTCCACCCGGCACTCCTGGTCGCCCCACTTGTCCACACGGAAGCCGCTGGCGGCCGAGTCCATGATATCGCTCGGGCTGTCCCAGTGGCTAATGGCCTTGAGGTTGCGGGTGCGGTCCTCGATGGCGTCCCAGTCAAGCAGGCCAGCCAGGCGGCCGTCGTTCACCAGCCCGCCGAGCCACTTGTAGTTGGGCGTGGCGTTCTTCGTGCCTGCCGGGTCCCGGGCCCACTTGTCGGCAGTGCCGGGGACACGCCTCCACTTGCGCTCGTCCGGGAACAGGTCCCTGGCTACGAGGACGTAGTAGAGCTGCCGGAGGGTCAGCTTGTACCCCTGGGCAACATACTCCTTGATGATGGTGTCGCACTGGCCTACCACGGCCAGGCTGTCAGGCTGGAAGGAGCGGTGCTGGTAGCATATCTTCGGCATATGCCTCCTCCTGCCTATAATACATCCAGGCACGGGGCGGGTGCCGGGGATAAGGCCTACGCTCTCCTCTTGGGCTTCAGCCTCAGGCTGGCATCGCCAGCTCCTCCTCCGCCCCCTTCAGGTATAGCCTCACCATGTCCGGGTTGCCGAGGCATGCCCTCAGGCATACGATATGGTCATGCAGGAACCTGATGCGGTCTGCATAGTGGGTTATCCTGGTCTCCGTGGCCAGGCGCTTGTCCTCCCTTGTCATCATCCTGCCACCCCCGTGAACGTCATCCTGTGCATGGGCGTCGGCCCGTGCTCCCGCAGCGCCCTGAGGTGCTCCGGCGTCGGGTACCCCTTGTGGCGCTCCAGCCCATACCCTGGCCAGTTGACGGCAAGGGACACGACCAGTTCGTCCCTGAAGACCTTCGCCACTATGCTGGCGGAGGCGATGCTCACCGACAGGGAGTCGCCGTGGACTATCGTCCTCTGCGGGAGGGGGAGGCCCCCTATCCTCATGTCCCCGTCCACCAGCACGTACTCCGCCTCCTCCGGCAGGGCGGCGACGGCCCTTGCCATGGCGAGCTGGGTGGCCGCCCGGATGCCGTGCTCGTCGATATACCTGGAGTCCGCCGCCCCTACACCGTACCGCCCGTGGATGCGTATCAGGCTGTCCAGCATCCCCCTCTGCATGGGGGTGAGCTGCTTGGAGTCCCTCATCCCCCTGATGCGGAACCTGCGCCCGTGGGGGTAGTACACCGCAGCCGCCACCACCGGGCCGAACAGGCTCCCCCTCCCTACCTCGTCCACGCCTGCCACGACGGCATAGCCCTGCCTCTTGGCTATCCCCTCGTACTTGTACGTGCAGAGCTGCATGCTACTTCCTCTCCAGGACTTGCAGCCAGCCGATGATACGGCCTGCAATCTCCCCCACGCCGTCCAGCGGCATCAGGACCTTGTACCCGGCGCTCTGCCAGGGCATGATGTTGCACGGCGCATCCCTGTTCTCGCCTGCTGACCGTATGTCCGTCCTGAACGCCACGATGGGCTTCTTCCTATAGGCATAGCCGCACTCCCAGGAGGTCCCGCTGTCCGGGTCGGCACCGTCCAGGTTGGCGACCACGGCCTCTGCCCAGTCCAGGCCCAGCACGTCGTCGAGGAACAGCCCGGAGGCACTCCGGTCCATGAGTGCCTTCTCCCTGTCCTGCGGGAGCCATACCTCGTGCCCGGCATGCTTCAGGTGCCTTGCCAGCTCTTCGTTGAACCCCCTCTCCGCTGCCGTGAACAGCGGCCCTGCCAGGTATACCCTCATAGCAGCCCTATCTCCTCGCTGAGTTCCTGGTATTCCCTGATGTCCCCGGACTTGGCTATCTGCTTGTCCTCGTAGGGGGACGCCACCCTGCGGTAGAACTCGTCGGCGATGTTCTTGAACGTCCCCGTCACGATGGCGATTATCCAGTAGCGCATCTTGCCGAACAGCTCCCTGGCCACCCTCATGGCGAGCGTGGTGCAGGCGTAGTTGAGTATCCCGGCGAACGCCCCGTCGTACCCATATCCCCTGGATATGGCGGCTATCTGGCGGGCCAGCAGCTCTATGGTCGGGTCCAGGGCTTTCCTGTCCTTATCGGCTATGTACGGCATGTCAGTATATCCTCCTTTGATCTCAGTCCTCGTCCACGAACTTTACCGCAAGCTCCTTGAGCCTGCTGCGGAAGCGGTTGAACTGCCTCTGCTCTATGCCCAGGCCATGGCCCAGGTGCTTGCCGGAGTCCACCTCGGGGACGCTGGCCAGCGCCCCGCACGTGGAGCACCAGAAGCGCCTGGCGTCGGTGAAGCTCCCCCCTGCCTGCCATACTGCGCCGAGGATGGGGGCCACCTCCGGGTCGGCCAGGGCCACGAAGCTGAGGAACTGGCTGGTGAACAGGCGGTCCTCCTGCGTCTGGAACTCCCTCTGGCTGGCCCTGGACAGGCGCTTGGAGTGCTGGTAGATGTACTCGTCCGTGCCCTCCGAGCACGAGGGGCTATGGCTGTGCCCCTCGTGGTCGGGGATGATGGACACGTTGGCCGGGTGGCTCAGGGGGTTACGGGACAGCTTGCCCCCCATGGTCCTGAACTTGTTGTTGAGGCAGAAGTTGATGTAGTTCCTGAACCTGCGCTCCGAGGCCCCGTACTGCTGGAAGGGGTTGAAGGTCTGGATGACGTCGCTCTTCCCGGCATCACGGTGCTTGGACTCCGCAGGCAGGAATTGCAGGTGCATGAGGAGGTCCTGCGCCCAGTCCTCCACGTCCTCCTCGGGGGCATGGCTGTAGAGGCGCTTCTTGACCCAGTTGCGGATGTAGCTGGGCCAGCGCCCGTAGAACTCCTGGAAGTCCCTGGGGACCACGAACCCGTCGTCGCCGACGAAGTGCCCGTCCGGGGACACGTAGAACCTGTCCCCCGTATACCCCTCCCTGGCGGCCACTACTGCCCCCTCGGGAGGGGGGACGGTCGGGGCGAAGACTACCTTGGGCGGGCCTGCTGCGGCCCCTTTTCGCTGCCTGCTCTTATTACCCTAGGCGGCTCAGCCGTCCTCCGGCTTGGGGGGCGTCTCGGCCTCGTCCTTCTTCTTCGGGGCGTCCCACGAGTCCGGCCTGGGAAGGAGGGGCAGGCCCTTCAGCCTGCGGTAGTAGTTCTTCTGGGTCCATGCCTTGCGTGCCCGGTAGGCTGCCGACCCCCTGAGGGCCTTCCTGTCGGGCCTCCCCCTGGGGGCCTCGGAGACGGCAGTCCCCGTGCCCGCCTCCACCACCGGAGCGGGTTCGGGGACAACGTCTATCGGGACGACGCCCGGCAGGACGAGGGGCCGGGGGGGAGTGTCGTCCGTGGCGTCCTTGAGGTCCGCCTCGGTGAACTCCGCCCCCTCGTGCCTCGACATCCTGTCCACGATGGCCTCGGCCAGCCTGCCGATGAACCTGCCGTCGCTGGCAAGCTCCTCGGCCAGGGCCCTGGCTATGGCCCTGGCGACGAGGTCTCCTACCGGCATGTCCGGCACGTCGTCCTCCGGCGCTATCCTGCGGTATATGCTGGAGTTGGTCTCCGACCTCCCCTGGGCAGGGGACGGCGGGGTCTTGGGACGAGCAGTCTCCATTCTCTGGCCTCCTGACATATATTGTGACGGTTACGGGCAGAGCTGCGCCCGTCCAAGCCTAATACCGGATTCTACGGGAATACCGGCATCTTCTTAGACGCCGAGGCAGAGCATAGGGTTTCTGTCCTCCCCACAGTAAGCTAGGATGCACGGGGGGCCTGAGTCCTCCCGCATGCCTGTACTATACACCCGAAACGGGGTAAAAAAACGGAAATCAGCGACTACCGGAACCATCCTTAGGAGAAGGATATGGGCAGGCTTTGGGTACAGGTGCCGTTCGGGGTGGGGGCAGCAGGGCTGTCCAACCACCTCCCCAGGGGGAGCACGGGGGTGCTGCGCAAGGCCGCCTCCATGGGCCTCCAGAGGTGCGCAGGCAACACCTTCATATGCGAGTCCACCAGGGACTTCTGGCAGGTGAGGGGCAACAAGATAGTCAGGCTGGTGGGGAACGAGATCGACAACGGGGAGAGTCTGGCGGCAGCGCCCCAGGACAACCCGGCAGGGTTCCTTGAGGACATCCTGGGGGACCTCACGTTCTAGTAGACGCAAGGAAGGGGCTGGAAAATGGCTAACGAAAAGACATACTCGTCGATAATCGACAGCTTCCTGGACGACAGGGAGCCGGACTGGGAGGACACGGGCCTGAAGGACGCCCAGAAGTCCGGGGACGAGGTCGCAGGATGGGCGCACGAGTACGTGGACAGCGGCTTCCTGGACGACGAGGCAGGGGACTCCCACCACACCCCGGTGCCCCCGACCAGCAGGTCCGCCACGCTGCTCAACCGCCTGGACGAGAAGGAGAACGCCCTGCCGAGGATTGGCATGTCCCCCCGCAGGACGACCTCCGGCGTCCGCTCGGACGACTACCGCAACAGCCGTGGGGACGACGAGTCCCTGTTCGAGGAAGTAACCATGAGCCTGGACCGGGCAAGGTCCGAGGCCACGTCCAAGGACGAGCACGGGAGGGAGGGGGTCGCCAACCGCAACCGCTCCGACGAGGAGGCGGTGGCCTATGTCAAGAGGCTCCTCAACCAGGGCACGCCCCCGGCCAGGGTAGCCGCCCAGCTTGAGAAGCTGGCCGAGATAGAGCTGCTCAACAAGAAGGACAACATGGGCATGAACTACCTCAACCAGAACCAGGGCCTCCTGGGCATGGCGTACCTTGAGCCCAACGCCTACATGGACGAGCACAGCCCCACGTACGAGAGGGAGAAGGTCGGGGCCGAAGAGAAGGCGTTCTGCCCGAAGTGTAACAAGGATGTCAAGCCGGAGAGGCGGCACAGCATCGACTACTGTCCCCAGTGCAGCCGCAACCTAGGGCAGATGCCCAAGAGCGGGGGGAGGAAGGTAGCAGACAACTGGCAGCCGGTCACGGGCCATCCGTTCTATGCCGAATGCACGGGATGCCGGAGGAAGAAGATTTTCGGGGAGCAAGGCGGCGGCTGGGCCAACCTGGAGGGGGAGGCGTTCAAGGCCTATCTCTGCGACGAATGCATGGCGAAGCGCCGTGGGGTTAGCCCCGGCGAGCCGAAGACCAGCGCCGACTGCGTGAGGCAGCACAATGCCTGGAAGGCTGCGGGGATAGCCCCCCGTGCCGCCAGCGTCAAGAAGGTGCCGGCCTGCGAGGGCTGCGCCTTCTTCAGGAACAAGGCCTGCAACCTCTACCACCTGCCGGTGGTGGCCAACGCCGAGGAGCTGCGGGCGGTCGTCAACAGGCTGACGGCAGGCGTGCCGGCCGCCAGCAAGCGGGCAGCGCTCGTCGCCCTGGCCAACCGTGAGCCGCAGAGGGTAGAGCAGGTAAGGATGGTCGGCAGGACGGTGCAGAAGGTGTCCGCTAAGACCGTGGAGCAGGCGAGGGAGGAGCACCACGAGGCGTCCTCCGGGTTCAGCGCCGACACGGTCGAGGCGATGCACAAGAGGGGGGTGGCCCTGGAGGAGATATACCGGAGGGGAAGCCTGAAGGTAGGCTCGGTCCAGGCAGGCAGCGCCGTCAAGCAGTTCGTGGCCTCCCTGAGGGACAAGGGCACCAAGGTACGCCTGTCCCAGATCGACTGCCGCCTGCTGAAGCAGAAGCTAGGCGTCAGCAACGCCATCGTCGGGGCCATAAAGTGCGCCGACTGCGTGTACCGCCAGGACATGCACTGCGGGCTGACGGGCGGCACCCTGCTGAGCTTCCCGGGCATGGAGCAGACGGGCAGGAAGACCGCCTCTGCCCCGCCCACCGACGCAGCGGCCCTGATGAGGGAGTACGACCTGGTGAACAAGCCCAGGGCGGAGGACATAGAGCTGAACAAGGACAAGGAAGATGCAGTTACCGAATGGAAGAATCCGAGACTTGACGACACGAGTTTTTGAGCGTTTGACCGTCAAGGGGTATGCTGGCAAGAACAGGCACGGTCAGCCACTTTGGGGCTGCCTGTGTGTCTGTGGAGAAAAGACGGTAGTGCCTGGAGTGGCGCTTGTCACACATAATACCAGGAGTTGCGGTTGCCTGCAAAGGGAGGTAGCCTCCGAATATGGGAAAAATAACCTGCTCCCAGACGGGCGAGCGGCTAAGAATGCGGCCTGGAATGACTACCTATACCGCTGTCAGAAGAAAAAGAGGGTATGGGGTCTATCCAAGGAGGCTTTTGAAGACCTTATTACGAGGAAATGTCATTACTGTGGCAGCCTCCCCATGAACGGTCTTAACGGTATAGACAGGCTTGATAGCAGCCGAGGATACGAAGTGGGGAATGTAACTCCTTGCTGTTCAGTCTGCAATCGTATGAAAGGAGATATGCCCATGGATAAGTTCCTGGAGCATATTCTCCTCATACAGGCAAGCCATGTGGGCAGCGTGCCCACCGTGGGTGAAATCTAATGGCAGGGGACGGCGTGACAGCGACGGCGACGGAGACCGGCTTCGACGTGGGGGACGGGGTAGCGGGGTTCAAGGCCGCCGCCCCCTCCAAGCTGGAGGTCAAGGACGGGGAGCTGCACAAGGGTGCCCTCCCCGAGGCCGACACCTCGGGCATCGACGAGATAACCGCCCTCATCGAGGACCCGGACAGCGACCCGGCAGAGATAAGCCGGAAGATAACCGTCCAGCTCTCCCGGATAGTCAAGGCGCAGTGGGTGGTGAGGGTGGACACCTCGCAGTGCAACAGCAACACCTTCAAGGCGAACTCCGAGCTTATAAAGTACCTGAAGGAGCTTCGCACCTCCCTCCTGGACACGGAGATGCTCAGCAAGCGGGACGTGCTCAACCTGGACGGGGCAAAGGTCAAGCTGCTCACGGGGCGCATGGTGGACTGGTTCTGCCAGGCGCTACGGGAGGGCGGGGTCCTGGAGGACCACAAGAACAACATCATGCAGCAGTACAGGGACATCTGCAAGGCGGGGGAGCAGGCCCTCCGCAGGGAGATTCAGCAGGTAGACACGGGCTTGAGGAGGAAGTAAAATGGCCGTCAGCGGAAACAGCATAGCAATCAAGAGCTTCCAGTCGTTCCAGGTGAACGAGGGGCTGCTCCAGAAGGTCGTGGAGGCGGTGAAGGAGGGCGAGAAGCAGGCCAGCTCCTCCGGCGAGGTGCGCAGCCTGGAGGTCTTCTACCACGGCTTCCGCCAGAACATCCGCATCGGGTGCCTCTACGTCGTGCCGGCCTCTGTGTGCGACAGCCCCGAGGACTTCCCGGTCGCCCTCCTCTACGGCACGGCGGTCAGGCTCCTGAACCTCGGCGAGGAGATGGCGGACCTCGTCAGCCTGAGGACGGGCAGCGAGTTCGACGAGACCACGGACGTGGAGGGGCACCTCAAGGCCCTCAAGGAGCAGGCCTTCACCGTGGACGGCAAGCTGGCCAGCCTGGTGGTGTTCGCCCCGGCATGGGGGGGCATAAGGGAGTACGTGTGCTTCCAGTACACGGACGACGACGCCAAGCTCACGGACCTCCTGCGGCACCTGGTGTTCGCATGCTACTTCAACCCTGCGGTCAGCAGCGGCTTCGACTCCCTGATGACCACCGTGGACACCTGGAAGTTCGACGTGACGGACATCACGCCCAAGCTGACCTACCCGGCGGCCACGGAAAGCCCCTTCCGGGCCTACCCCGAGCTGATGAAGGCGGCCGCCAATAGGGACAGGGTGTTCCTGACCGCCAAGACAGCGGACGCCATCGCCAAGGAGCAGCTTGAGCCGTCCGAGATGAACGTGTTCGAGTCCCTGGGCGAGGCGCTGGGGAAGGCGCTGAAGCACGACACCAAGTCCCCGGCCGAGGCGGCCGAGAAGGAGTACAAGAAGCCCGACGCCAGCGCAGAGGTCCCCAGGGCCGACGACGGCACCGGGCCCAAGACGGCAGGGGACAAGCCCCTCTACTGCAACACCTGCGGCGAGTACAGGGCGGCCAGGGGGGACGGGAGCTGCCCCTCCTGCGGGCAGGCCCTCAGCAAGAAGGAGACCAAGCAGAGGGAGAAGGAGCACAAGAAGGAGACCAAGCGGCAGGAGAAGGCGGAGAAGAAGGCGGCCGGCAGGTGCGCCGACTGCGGCTGCGGCGGGGCGAGGCTCTGCCTCAAGTGCCGCAGGGCGCAGTGCGAGAAGTGCTACACCGCCTGCAAGGAGGCGGCGGACCTCAGGCCGCACGCCATGCCCTCCACCCCCATGACCGAGGAGGAGATGGGGAGGCAGCAGGAGTACGTCAGCGGCATGTCCGAGGGCATGGAGGCCCTGGACGAGCATGCCAACTACCCCGACCCGGCGTCGCCCGAGTCCAGCCCGGAGCACCAGGCGCTCGTGCATGCCCCGAAGGGGGAGTCCTACGTGGTCAAGCAGGACAACCAGATAGTCCACGGCCCCTGCACCATGGAGGAGTGCCTGGGCCACATCATGGAGAAGCAGGGCGAGGGCATAGGCCTCAGCCGTGGGGGATGGGAGGTAGAGCCTGCCGGGAAGCAGGCCGGGGCTGCGGCCAAGTACAAGTGCCTGAACTGCCTGAAGGAGCATGGCAGCCCGGTGAAGTGCCCCGCATGCGGCAGCAGCGAGAAGAAGCGGGTGGAGGCCGAGTACCCGAAGACGGCGGACACCGCCGACAACCCTGCCAACGAGAGGGGCGGGGAGGGGGCGATGGACCCCAAGACCGACCAGGAGAAGAGGAACACCAGGGGCGAGGAGCCGGAGCTGGCCCCCGACAAGAACGCCTCTCTGTCCAAGGTGGCCTACGTGTCCTTCTGCAAGGGGCACAGGAACTCCAAGGGGGAGCTGGCGGAGTGGTGCGTCAAGTCGCACAGGACGGGCAAGATTCTGTCCAGCCACACGTCCGAGGGGGCGGCCAAGAAGCACCTCCAGGACATGCACGCCCACTCCGGCTCGTCGAGGAAGCAGGGGTCCTGGGTGGCCTGGATTAACGAGACCAGGTACTCCTGGAGCAACAGAGGTGCCATCGTGCAGGAGTTCCCCACCTACGAGGAGGCATTCCAGTTCGTCCTCGGCTACGTCAAGGACAAGATGGCGGGGGACATCGACTGGGAGGAGGACGAGCAGGCCAGGGCCCTCGCCGCCGACGAGGACTGGGAGGGGCTGGTAAACTACTACTTCGAGAACTCCTCGGAGCAGTACAGCATAGACGAGATGGGAGAGGCCCCGAGGCGGGCGGCGTACAAGGTCGCAGGGGCATGGATGGTCATCGACCCGGAGTGTCCAGGGGCCAGGAGGCTCAGCATGGCCTCCGTCTACAACCAGCACATCGACGGCTGCCCCCGCTGCCAGGCGTACAACCGGCAGTTCGTGACCGCTGCCCTGAAGAAGGGCTACGGGGTCCACCCTGCGGACTGCACCTGCGGGTGGTGCGAGCACAAGGGGGACATCGCCAAGGACGAGAAGAAGGAGGAGAAGAAGGAGGCTGCGGCGAAGCGGGCCGACACGGCGGACAACCCGGCAAGCGAGGAGGGCGGGGAGGGCACCATACACCCCAAGACCGACGCCGAGAAGCCCAAGACCGCTGGCCTGTCACACAGGGAGTTCTATGCCCCCGACGTGCGTGAGGTGGTGGGCGAATGGCTCGGGCTAGGCAGGAGGGTAGCGCTCAGGAAGACCTCCGACTGTATGATGCGCTGCCCCCAGTGCGGGGGCACCGCCCATAAGTCCCGCCCGGAGGATGAGCAGTTCGCCTGCCCGTGCGGCTGGAGGTCCATGTCCACAGAAGAGAGCAGGAAGCTAGAGAAGAGGGAAGTTCCCTCCAGGTCAGAAGTGTTGTCGCTATCCTTTGCATCGAAGCAGGCCAGCGCTAAGGTGGCGGGCTACCACGACGTCACGAAGGCCGAGGACTCCCTGAGGGCGCTGGAGGGGTTCTTCAGCAGCTACTCCGAGACGGACCCGAAGGACGACATCAAGCATGCCTTCGACGCCCTGGAGGGGAGCGAAAGCCCGGCGCTTGAGGACATAAGGACCGAGCTGGAGCGTGCCTACAACATGGACGACTTCTCCGAGGCCGCAGACGCAGTGGACAGGATACAGCTTGAGCTTGAGACCTTCGTCGAGACAGGGGGGCACGGCAACCTGCCCCAGGAGGAGGTGGCGGAGGAGATAGCCGCCCCGCTGCCGGGCAGCATGGGCGTAGCGGCCTCCGAAAGGAGCAGGCAGGAGACAAGGAGGAAGGAGGCATGGCTGCGCAGGAACCGCCAGTCCAGCGTGCAGGAGTTCGGCGACATCTTCGCCGAGGCCATGGCCCGCTTCAAGACAGCGGCCCCGGTACAGCCCGAGGTGGCCCAGGCGAAGGCGGAGACGGAGGCACCCCCCGCCAAGGTGCCGGAGACCACCAACCCCTGCGCCGTGGCGGACCAGAAGAAGGGCGAGGACGCAGGCGGGGTGCCCAGGCTGGCCACGGAGCACGGGGACATCAACATCTCCATCTCCCTGGACGGCGGCACCTCCAAGGTGAAGTCGAAGCTCCCGCCCGGCGACGGGCCGAAGGAGAAGAAGGACGACAAGAAGGACAAGAAGGCGGACGACCGCAGGGTGGGGTGCGGGTGCTCCCTCTGCAAGACCGCCCACCCTGCCTGCACGGGCTACAGGCACGAGGCAGGGCCGTGCAACTGCGAGAAGGTACGGGCCCAGCCTGCCCCGAAGAAGGCGGAGGGCATCCAGAAGGACCTCTCCGGCGCAGGGGAGAGGCTGGAGCACGGTGCTAAGGAGTGCCTCTCTAACAGCCCCGAGTCCGTCCAGACCAGGGACCCCATCGAGCTGGCGAAGCAGGCCGACCAGTCCGTGTCGCCGGACATAGAGGAGGCCAAGAAGGGGGTAGGGGGCAAGTCCAAGGCGGAGCTGGCAGGAAGCCCAGAGGCAACCCAGACGACCGACCCGCTGGACCTCGGGAAGCAGGCCGCAGGCATGGGCGTATCCCCCAGGACCGAGCACTCTCCTGGAGACGACCTCTGTGCCCAGTGCGGCCATCACAGGGACGAGCATGCCATCGGATGGTGCGCAGCACTGCCAGGACCGTGCCCCTGCAAGAAGTTCGTAGAGGGAAAGCAGGCATGCGCCCCGGTGGGGGACGACCTGGACGAGGCCGTGGACATGGAGATAGGGCTGGGCGACCTGGCGGACCTGGGTGCCAACCTCCCTCCCGTAGCATGGGGCGAGAAGGAGACGCCGCAGGTAGGGGAAGGCGGCCTCAACAGCGAGCCGAAGGAGAAGAAGGCTGCCTCCCTTATTAGGGCAGCCGGGGACGCCGCTGAAGGCCTGCTAGGGCTAGACCCAGGAGGCGACAGGCGTTGAGCTACGAGGGCTGGACAGACTGGCAGACGTGGTACGTCCACGTCATGATAGGCAACGAGCGCAGGCCCAACGACCTGATGCACAGGATCGTCAGGGGGGCTTTGGACAGGACGCTCTACAAAACACCAGGGGCGGTTGGGGACTACTCGGATGAAGCTATCTATAAGGCGGTAGCCAAGCTCTTCGCCAAGCACTTCCGCTACATCCGGGACATGGCGAAGGCCGAGTTCGACGAGGGCCTCCAGGACACGGTAGCCGAGAGGGGGGAGTTCGAGGCCCGGCAGATTGAGGGAAAGAGTCCTCCTCCCAGCGAGTATGGCAGGGCCGGGGATATCATGAACGAAGCCATGGACCTCATCCGGTCGGACATGGGGAGCGGGCCGCTGCCGGAGTGGCAGGAGCCGAACTGGCTGGAGATGGCCGAGTGGGAAGTGGAAGAGGAGAAGACCCAGAGGAGGTCGGCAGAGGCGGCAGCGAGGATGAGGCAGAAGCCCGGAGAGGACGTCGAGCTTCCCGAGGACATGAAAGAGGGGCTGAGGGCCATGGGCATAGAGGCGGCGCTGGAAGGGCAGTGCGACTGCGAGAGCATCTTCTGCGAGGAGGCAGGGGACCACAGGGCAGGCAGGTGCCCCCGCCCGCCCCAGAGCCGTGTCAGGGCCTTCGGCATGAGGGCGAGGCTGTGCGGGCAGTGCATAGAGAGGTGGAGGCAGACGGCCGGCATGGACATGAAGGTGCTGGGCCAGGGCGGGGCCTGCATGTGCAGCCACGGCCCGGACGACCACGACAACGAGGACGATTCCTGCAACCTGTGCGACTGCACGGGATACAAGAGGGCCAAGGAGGCAAGCATGTCAGGCAGCAGCACGGTAGGCTACACCATCAAGGGAAAGGCGAAGGTGTCGTCCTTCTCTTCGCCGGAGAACGTCGGCAGGTTCGTGGAGGCCGCCACCGGCAAGTGGGGACGGGAGTTCTCCCTGGCCACCCCCATAGGCAAGAGCGGGGGGGCGGTAAGGGACTGGGATGCAGGGGAGTACGAGAAGGCCTCCAGCGCCGTGGAGGCCCTGAGGGGCCACGGCATCATGGCAAGGCTGCACTTCCACGGCGGGGGGGTGGAGCTGGTGGTGCCGGGGGGCGAGGAGGGCACGGCAGAGGAGATACTGTCCGCCAGCATGCCCAAGCAGGCCCCCGTGGAGAAGCCCAGGGAGGAGCCTTCCTGGATGAGGTACTTCAGGAAGAAGGACTACAGCCCCGAGCCTGTCACCTCGGGCATCAGCCAGGCAGGGCCGGGGCCCAGGCCGGAGCAGGTCAAGGCAGGGGCGGCAGGCAGGCATGCCGGGCCGTTCCACTGCCCGCTGTGCAGGTTCGGCACCAGCGACCTGGCCATGTTCTCGAAGCATGCCGGGGACGACCACCTGAACCCCGAGATGCCGCCCAGGGAGCTGGGCAGCAGGAGGGCCGGGTTCAACTTCTTCTTCCCGGGCCAGGCGCTCCGGGAGTTCTATCCGGAGATACAGCACGAGATTGTGGACTACCCCAACGCCACCAACGCCCCCATGACCTCGGAGGTCAGCGGCAACTCGCTCAACGGCCCCCTGCTCACGGGGAACGAGGACGAGGAGAACCGCCTGACCGCTGCCCTGGACAGGACCTTCGACACCCTGACCAAGCTCAGCTACGTGGACGCCGGGCCGAACACCAGCACCTCGCCGGCCGGCGGGGCGCTGGGCAACAGCGGCAAGCCCATGGTCGTGGAGGGGACGCCCCTGCACGAGGAGGGGGAGATAAGGAACTGGGCGGAGCCTGGCAGCTTCTACCGCTACCGCCAGGACGCACCCCCAGGCGGGGCGTTCCGCAAGGAGGACCAGGACAGGGGCGGGCTGTTCGAGGAGGAGTTCTACCAGCACTACGACGGGCAGCCGGGCGGGGACGCCCTCTCCCAGCTAGCCTCGGAGCAGGACAGGCCCAAGACGGCGGCAGCCACGGGGGACTACAAGGCACAGCTAGGCCGCTTCCTGAAGAGGGTGATGGCGGAGATAGCCGCCACCTTCATCTCCGCCTACAGGCTGACCAGCCGGCCGCCCCTCGACCATATACCGGGCACGGGGGAGGTCCAGCTAGACCAGATGGAGCAGCAGGTCATCCAGGGACTCGGCGGGGGGCTGTCCCTCAGCATCACGGGCAGCCGAGTGAAGAGGCTGGTAGAGAGGCTGACGGACTCGGAGATACAGGAGTGCATCAACGATGCCTGGGCGCAGGCAGCGGTCTGGTGCAGCACGCCGGACGGGGGCTTCGTTTACGAGGCTTTCGCACGGGCGGAGACGCTGGACAGCGATACCCTCATCCTGAAGTACAAGTTCGTCACCGGCACACGTGAGTAGCACCTTCCCCAGGGCAGTGGGGATAGCCCTCTCGGTGCGCCCCGTCCTCAAGCGGGCGGGCCTGCCGGTGGAGGACTGCCTCCCCTGGGACGAGGTCAGGTTTGGCTCGTTTGGGACAATGGACGACGTGCCCCTGCCGGAGACGCAGTCGTTCGGGGTGCTGGAGGACGGGGACGAGGCATGGCCGGAGCTGGAGGAGTGGCTGGAGCTTCACCCGGACGAGCCGGAGGACCTACCTCTTGACGGTACGCTTCTCCCCCAGGCGGGAGCGGTAAACCGCACCGCCCTCGGCCCCCGAGCCTACCTTAGACGCCTCCCCGTCCGCTAGGTCCCTGCCCACGCTGAACACGGACAGGGGGCCTGTAAGCCCCCCGCTGTGCTGCTGTGCCCTGTTGAAGGCCATGGCGGCCCTCCTGTCGGAGGTAATCTCCAATAGCTGCAAGTGCTTGCCGTCCCACGACACCTTGCCCATGACCTTGGGCGTGGTCTCCACCGAGCAGGCGGGGCAGTGTATCGCCAGCCCCGGCTTGCCGGGGAGCAGGACGAACTCGCTCTCGCACTTGGCGCAGGTACGCTTCTGTACAGGCATAGCGCTCTCTATAGGATACGCCGAAAAGCAGAAAATCCCCAGGGATTCCCTGGTCTCTCGATGTATAGTCAAGGCATGGGATGGAAGTGGCCGTCGGAGAGGACCGACACGGAGTTCCTGAGGGGCATGGGGATAGCCCCCTGCCCCGACCTCCCGGACCCCTACTTTCGTGACCCGCCCAGCCCCCCAGACATACCCCTGACCGAGAAGGACCTCGCCCTCCTGGGGGGGATGCACATCCAGGGATGGTCCAGGGACACCAGCCCCGCTACGGGAAGGACAGCCCCCTACGTGCCCCCCCGCAGCATGCGGGAGTACCTGGCCCGCTACCCGATGGGCGTATCCGCCGCCGTGAGGAGCGAGGCCCCCCGCCTGGGGTACAGGCTGACGGAAGACGATGTCCGCCTGCTCACCAGGAGGGTAATAGGGCTGCTCCGGGAGCCTGTGGAGGACGGGCCGGAGGACAGCGTGGGCATGTACGCCGCCGTAGACCCCCCCCCCCCCCCCCCCCCCCCCCCCGCCCGGCGGGCGAGAGCACCAGATCGACAGAGGGCGGGCGGGGTGGGGCGCCCCGGGGGGCCTGGGGGGGGGGGGCCGGGGGCCGGGGGGGCGGGCTCCCCCCCGGAGCCCCCCCCCCCCCCCCCCCGCACGAGAGCGCCGAGGAGCACTTCGTAGGCTACATGCGGCTGCGGGTG
>Ga0187864_10000097_pt1 | contig 96064 bp, 94 predicted proteins | sample June2016WEW_11_4_FD_132985 | JGI IMG/M metagenome (GOLD analysis project Ga0187864, IMG submission 132985) | Peatland microbial communities from SPRUCE experiment site at the Marcell Experimental Forest, Minnesota, USA - June2016WEW_11_40 | ecosystem: Environmental > Terrestrial > Soil >... | reverse complement strand
GAACGCTGCCCAAACCTCGTCCGGCAGCCGACGGGCCAAACTCTCTAACGTCATCCAGACCTCCTTGTCCGAACGCCACAAGTTTACCAACGTCCAGGGGTTTTTTCCCCTAGCCCTAAACGCGCAAGGGCGCCGAATAATCACGATGTGCATTAGAGCAATTTCGGCTTAGCCGATGTGCGTGACGATCAATCAGCCGCGGACGCGGTGGTAGAGCGCTTCGTAGCGCGGCACTATAACTTCGGCGGAAAACTGGTCGCGAGCGCGCGTTTGTGCGGCGCGGCCCATGGCGGCGCGGCGGGCCGGGTCCTGGATCAGAAGCTCCACCATGCGGGCAAGGGCATCGGCATCGCCGGGGGGGACCAGGATGCCGGATATATTGTCCTGGACAACCTCGGGAATGCCGCCGACGCGCGTGGCGACGCTCGGACACGCAAAAGACATCGCCTCCAGAATGCTGAGGCAAAAGCTCTCCATTTCCGAGGTGAACAGGCCGAGGTCGGCGGCCTGGAGATAATCTTCAATATCATTCACTTTCTCGCGGACGATGACGCGGTTTTCAAGTCCAAGGCGGCGCACTTCGCCGGCAAACGGCGCGAACGGCTCGCCGGCGAGAATGACGAGTTTGAACGATTCGCGAGGGCGAATGCGGGCGGCTGTTTCGAGCAACAAATCGATGCGTTTGAGGGGACGAAGATTGGAAGCGTGCAGAATCATCGCCTCGTCATGCAGGCCGAGTTCCGCCCGCATTTGCCGGCGCGAGCGTCGCGTTGGGCGCGGAGCGAAGAAATTGTGGATGACGTCGATGGGCCGATCGATGTCGAGCAGCCGCTGCGTTTGATCCTTCAGGTAAGCGGAGACGGTGGTTATGGCGTCTGAATGGTTCAAAGCGTGTCGGATGGCCGGACCGTAGCCCGGATCACGGCCCAGGAGCAAGGTGTCGGTGCCGTGCAGAGTCGTGACGATGCGTGGCTGGCGATGAGGCGGTAAATGGGAGTCGGGGATTGTCGAAGATCCAGAAAACGCGCTCCCCTTTGGGTCGCGGCTAAACGGAAGTGGGGGGTTGGCGAATGGTGCGCCTCCCTCTAGCATCGAGCGGGCCAGAATCGCGGCGGTGGCGTGCGGGACGGCGTAGTGAACGTGAAGAATGTCCAGCTTGTGATCGCGACTGACCTCCGCCATTCTCACGGAGAGCGGAAGCGTGTAGTCCGGATACTTGAACAGGCCATAGTCGTTGATCTCGACCGCGTGGAAGTGAAGCCGGGGCGCATCGTCAGGCAAGCGGAAGGGACGTTCGTAACCGATGAAATGCACCTCATGTCCCCGACGCGCCAGTTCCTCGCCGAGTGCCGAGGCGAGGATGCCGCTCCCGCCGACCGACGGATAACAGGTGATGCCGATATTGAGGGATTTGTCCAAAGCCATGTTTAGGAGTTCTTAGAATCGCCGGCCACTTTGCCTTACCTGGGCCAGAGATTGGAAAACGAGCGGATCGTTTGGGAACAGAGCCATGGCATGTTCGACGCCCGCGCGCAATCCATGCAAGCGAGCGCGGGTGAGTTGCAGTTCGATGTAGTTGCGAGCGCCGGTTTGCGATGCGTGCGCTTGCATGGCGCGCTTCCAGGCACGGAGAACCTCCGGCGCGGAAATGTTGATAAGCAGGGGGGTAATGTCGCGCGGCTCGGATTCGGGGTTTTGGGCGTAAAAAAACAAATGGTCGATCGTGTGCGGCGGCGATGCGCGCAATTCCTCGACGCCGCCGTAACGGGCAAGTCGGGCGGCATCACGCACCATGGTCCCGAGCCGGGGATGATCGGGATGTTGATTTTCAACCAGACTCGGGGCCAGCACGATGCCCGGGCGAATTCGGCGCAGAACGGCCGCCAGGCGGATGGCGTGAGCGGCGCGGGCCTCAAAGTGTGCGTCACCGTCAAGTTCGACGAATTCAACGCCGGCCCCCAGGATGGCGGCGGATTTTTGCGCTTCGAGCTTTCGCTGCGCCGGGGTGCCGTGGGTTGCGGATTCGCCGCGCGAGCAGACGATGAGATGCGCCGCGCGGCCGGCGCGGGTCTCCAGGGCGACGACGGCGCCGCAACCGAATTCGATGTCGTCAGGGTGGGCGCCGAAAGCTACCAGCGGCGCGAGTTCAGTGGGGGAGTTCGGTGTAGGCTTCATCGGATCGCTCGATCATATCACGGTTGATGTAGATGATTTCCGGCGTGTCTTGCTTGCGCAGATAGGCCTGCTCTCCGGCGCCGGAAACGTAATGGGTGCAATGCAAAACAGATTGCATCCAGCGCAGCCGGGTGTCGCGCGTCGGGCTTATCTGCTCCCTGGTGAAAGGCGTGGCAGGGAAGGTCACGAAGGATTCCCCTCCGGCATGGAGGTTGAATTCGCCGCCATCGACGCGGGCGCGGACGGTCTCGCCGTTGTACGGAACGTCCACAAAGAACTCGGCCACGTCACAGGCCGCCCGACGAAAGGCCGGATCGCTCGATCGCGCGACGCGGATGCCCTCGAGCAACCCCATGTGATGGTACATTCCAAGGCAAAAGTCGGCTACGTTGGTTGCGGCGGTTCTCCTGAAAGCCTCAACCCAGCGTCGATCGACGTACGCGGGCAGTTGAATAGCGGTCTTGGCGTGCCAAGCGGGAACAACCCGCTTGAGGTAAAAGGGGGAAAATTTGCGCTGGAGTTTGTTGTCGAAGGTGAAATTGAGGTTGAATCGCTCGTCCGATTTGCGATGGCGGAGGATTGTCTTTGTTTCGCGCGGATCGTGATCGCTGTCGTGGTAAAAGAAGACGATGTCGCCGCCGATCTCCGACTGCAATCGCCGGGCCGTTTGGATTTTCGCAAACAGAAATCGCTTGGGAAAAAATCCGCAGGGTTGCTGGCCGAAGCAAATGACAGGCGAGGTTGTCATACGGGGGTCGCCGGCTCCTCACGCCCGGCGGCGGGGCCGATCGCGGTTTGGATCGCGGCACTGAACAGCATGCAGGCGGCGCACCCGATGAAATTATACCAGAGGTAGCTGATGGTGAGGGAAAAGTAGAGGACGAAGACGAGCAATTGCGCCGCCAGCGCCGCCCAGAAGGCCGCGGTGCCGCCGATCCGCCGCAGAAAAAATGCGATGAGGAACAAGCCGAGCATCACGCCATAGAAAATCGAGCCGAGGATGTTGACGGCCTGGATGAGGTTCTCCGCCAGATTGGCAAAAAGGGCAAAGCCGATGGCAACCAGCCCCCAGAGAATCGTGAAGCATCTTGAGGCGGCGACGTAATGCGCGTCGGTCGCCGCGCGGGCAACGATATGCCGATAGAAATCGACGGTGGTCGTGGAACCGAGGGCGTTGAGTTCCGCGGCTTTCGACGACATTGCCGCCGCGAAAAACGCCGCGACAAGCAGCCCGATGATTCCGTGGGGCAGGTAGTCGAGTATGAAGGTGATGAACACATAATCGGCTTCGTGGGTGGTCGTGCGCGAATTCGCGGGCAAAAGGGCGGCTTTGGCGCGGGCGCGAACGTCGTCGCCTTGCTGGTGAGCCGCCAGCGCCGCCGCGCGGGCCGCAGCCTCCGCATCCCGGTCGCCGGCGTGCTTTGCATTCAGCCATGCCAGCAATTGTTGTCGCTCTTGCGCGTGAACTTTGGCAAAGTCGGCTTCGAAGCCTCGCAAGCGTCCGCCGGCGTCATGTTCCAAAGCTGCCCGGTCGAAATAAATGGGCGGCTGCTGGAACTGATAGAAGACAAAGATCATCACGCCCAGCATCAGGATAAAAAACTGCATCGGAATCTTGCAGACGGCATTGAACATCAGACCCAGCCGGCACTCGCGAAGGGAGGCGCCGGAGATGTAGCGCTGAACCTGCGATTGGTCCGTGCCGAAATACGATAGCGCAAGGAACATGCCGCCCAGCAGGCCCGACCAGAAGGTGTACCGGCGATGAATGTCCAGTGAAAAGTCCACTCCCTCAAGCTTCTTAAAGCCCCCGGCCAACGTCAGGGCGTCGGTCAGCGTGAGGCCTGCCGGCAGCCTTTCCAGCAGCACGATGAACGCGGTAATCATCCCCGCGAAAATGACGGCGAGCTGGTATTTCTGGGTCACACTGACGGCTTGGCTGCCGCCGGCGACCGTGTAAACGATCACAATCAACCCGCTGAAAATGATGGTGACGTCGAGGCGCCAACCCATGACGGTGGAGAGAACGATGGCCGGCGCATAGATCGTGATTCCCGCGCCCAGCCCGCGCTGGACGAGAAACAGGGCCGCGCCGAGCAGTCGCGTCTTGGAATCGAATCGCCGCCCGAGGAACTCGTAGGCGGTGTACACATTCAGACGCCGATAGATGGGCAGGAAAACGGCCGCGATGATGATCAGCGCGAACGGCGCGCCGAAATAGTTTTGCAGGAAGCCAAGGCCGCCGTCATAACCTTGTCCCGGCGTGGAGAGAAACGTAATGGCGCTCGCCTGGGTGGCCATGACGGACAGGCCGATCACGATCCATCGCGTGTTTCCGTCCCCTTTAATATAGGTTTTGAGATCGCGCCGGCCGCGCGTCCGCCAAATGCCGTAGACGGCGATGCCGAGCAACGTTCCGAGCAGAACGAGGTAATCGATCGCGTTCACGAAAAGATTCTCGCTAGCGCGACGAGGAGTCCGACCCAAACGACAAAAACAGCGGCCACGAGCAGGTAAACCCTGCGCCAAGTGCGAAGTCCGGGCAGGCCGGTCATTTCGCTTTCAGTTGCGCCGGGTTGATTCGGTGTAGTCGTGGGCATCATTTTCCCAGCGAAAGCAGGTTCGCGAAGAGCCTGTATGCCCCGGGCACTCCGGCGGGGAGTTGCCGGAACCAAGAGAGGGCGGTGTAGACGAAATATCCTCGTCCATCGCGCGCGACCAGCAAACCGCCTTTCAATGGCGCCTCGCCGGCGTCATTGCAGGCGAGCAACGCCGTGAAGTGAGCGGTGTCCCATTGGCTTGGGAAATTCAGGCCGCGTTCCTGCACCCAGCCGTCGAAATCGGCGGGGACGATGCGATTGGGTGTGGTGAAGGCCGGATGATCGGGGACAAGCAGCGTGATCGGAGCCTTTTCGTCGGTCACGCGATTGTGGGGAAGATCACGCGAGAGCTTGAGGTCGTACGGGGCAAGTCGCGTGGTTTTGAGTTCGCTCGGAGTGTTGTATTGCACGATGACATTGCCGCCGGCCTCGACGTAGGCAAAAAGTGCCGGCAGGCCCGGCGCGAGATCGGTCCGAACATTGAACGCGCGAATGCCGATCACCACGTCATCGAAACCGCGGAGCCGCTGGGGCGTGAGGTCCGCGCCGGTGAGGAGCGTCACCGTGCAGCCCATTTGCTCAAGGTCCTGGGCGACACTGTCGCCGGCCCCCGGCAGGTAGCCGACTTGACGGCCTTGAATCGCCAGATCGAGGCAAACCGCCTTCAATCGCGCTGGCGGCTGCAGCAGTTGCACGGGGATGTGGCTGTAGCGAATTTCAACACGTTGATTGTCATAGCTCGCGCCGTGGACCTGGGCGCGGGCGATGATGCTGGCCGTCGTCGGCTGCGGCGGCGCGCTGACCATGAACGCCAGCGCCGCCCGATCTCCGACCGCGTGGAGATCAAACGATTGCTGCGCTGGCGCGACAGTCCAGCCCGTTGGCGCGTCCAATTGCAGCGTGCCTGCGACATCTGCGCGGAAGGCGGCGAAGCGCACCGTCACCGGACGCGTTGCGCCCGGAGCGAAGAGTTGAACATCCGACGCGAAACTGAGGGAAACCGGCGGGATCACATCCAGCCGCCGGCGGGTTTCGACTTTGGCGGCGTCCGTTGTGATCTGGATAGGCTCGTCCGGGATAATCAACGTCTGGCCACCAACTTCAAAGACCTGCTGGACCGGAAACGCGGGCGGATTCTCCGGCCGACCGATCAGCGAAGGATCATCCACCCGGAACATCCCCTCCGTCCCCTCTTCTCGCAGCCAATACGGCTGGCTCAACGGGGTATTGGCGGGCAGCATCTGGCTTGAATCCCGCGTAGCGGCGTTATTCGCCGTCAGCGGGATTGCGGTGTCGCTCAGACTTTTGCCAACGCTCGGATAGCGCACCGCCAACCATCGCACCGGAGTATTCGAGCGCACGATTGCGGTATGTCGAAGTTTTAGCGGCTCCCCGGGCACGACTTCGGCCTGCGGCACGACGGTCTCCACATCGAGGCCAAGGCACGCTTGGAGAATGCGGTCAAGCTGCCGGCGCTTGTCGTCCACCAACGGGTCGGCAGGCAGGGCGGTCAGCCGGCTTCTTATTTCCAGCAACGCCGGCACGCTGGCGGCCGGATCCCGCGGATTGAACCGCGCAATCGCGTCGTCAGTCATCCGGCCGATTTCAGCGCCGCCGCTCACGCGGTCCCAACTCGTGACTACGCCGTCGAGGATGTCCTTGGCAGCCGGTTCGCCGCCGAGGAGTTGGAATGATTCATATCTCGGTCCTCGATTGCCGCCACCGGTAAAGTTCGCGAAGCCTTGCGTCTTGTGCATGGATCGGCTGAGGGCGGCAATCTGGCCGAAGGACAATCCGAGCACCGGATCGCTACCGCTGATGTCGATGCGCAGCGCAGCGGCGCCTGGAGCGGTGGCAGCGCCGGGAACCACCTGATCGGCGCGTCTGAATCCGACGCCAAATCCGTTCAGAAAGATGCGTTTCGGTTGCCAGCAGGTGAGGGTCCCGAGTTGCTCGGGAAAGGCGTGGGAATCGCCGGAGATTTTGAAAGCCTCCAGGGCGAGGATTGCCGAGGCGGTGTGGTGGCCGTGCGTCGGACCCGGCAACGTGGAAAACCGCGTGATCACGACATCGGGTCTGAACGAGCGGATGACGCGCACAATATCCGACAGCACCTGCTGATGATCCCATTTGGTGAGGGTCTGGCGAAAGTCCTTGGAATAGCCGAAATCGCGGGCTCGGCTGAAGAATTGCTGACCGCCGTCGATGCGCCTGGCGGCGAGCAGTTCCTGGGTGCGGATGACGCCGAGTTCATCGCCGAGTTCCGGGCCCAGCACGTTTTGGCCGCCGTCGCCGCGCGTGAGCGAAAGATAGGCGGTGCGATACCCGCGGCCGCTCGCGAGATATGTAATCAGTTGCGTGTTTTCGTCGTCAGGATGCGCCGCGACATAAAGCACGCTGCCCAGTTCGTCAAAGCTGCGCAGGTCTTGCAGGATAGCCGGCGTCGTCTCGGCGGCTGGGGCGTCGCCCGCTTGTCCCGTGGCAAGGCACGCGCCGGCCGCGATAAGGCAAAACAGCCAATGGGTGCATCGGCGATACGCTGTCGATGAAAAGGTTGTATTCATCCCCGTCGAAGGAGGCACTATTTTTGCACGACAAACGGCACGGAGAACTGGGTGTTTTCCCACGACAATGTGATCAAGCCGCCGCCCGCCGGGTTTTTCGCCACCGCCATGGTGAACTGATCCACTGATTTATCCAGGGCGTCGTTCTTCAGGTCGACGCGCACCAAATCCTGCTTTTCGTCATACGCATTCGACGGCTCGCGGGGATCCACTCCCCACTGGCCGATCTGCTTGTTGATGATCAGTTTGGCAGTGCCATCGTCATTGGGCAAAGTCCAGAGCGTATAAGCCCCGGCCGGAACCGTCGCGCCGCCGATGAGGAGCGGCTGCTGAGTAATGAAAAGCGTCGCTTCATCTGCGCCCGTGCGCCAGACCTTTCCATAGGGCACCAGGCCGCCCCAGATTTTGCGGACCTCTCCGGTCCTGGGATTTTTGGTGTACGGACGCCCGTAGACGATCATGACCCGGTTGCCATCGATAACCGAACTGATGGTTTCATGAGGGCTCAAGCGTTTCTGCTGTGCCATCAGCGGCGTCGCGCTGAAGAGGGTAACGACGATGGCAATGAGGCTGACAGCGAACCTATTCATGGTAATTCCTCCAAGTTGGGTATCCGTCATTTACCCGAACGGGTGCGCTGTTGCAACGTCCGGTTTCACGCAAAATCAAATCGGGGTGACAGAACCCCAATAGAACCTTTTGTTAGGGGATTGATTGGATGGACTCGCGCGCCATTGGCCCGGTGGCGGATTGATCAGTGATGTCCCCTGCGGCTTCGAAGCCTACCGCAATCGCCCGGATGTGGAGACGGTCTTCTGGATGCTCAAGCGGAAGCTGGGATCGGAACTACGAGCAAGAACCTGTTGGGACCGCTGCCGGGAGTTGGTGTTGAAGGTCATTACTCACAATCCGGCCCTAGCTTTACAGCGGTTTTCAACAGCGCCCTCCCGATCCCTTTGAATTTCCCGGCGGCGCTTGTGTCCGTTGCGGCCACGAATTGGTCGCCCTGAGCGTTGCCCGCGGAATTAAATTCGATTCGCCAAATTTCCGGCTAATGACATCGCAATTCCCGGACGAAAGAGGTGGAAAGCCTGATTGAATGGGCTGCAGCCTCTGTTGGTAAAACATTACATAATGGCGACATTTCCTCGGAGTAGAAATGCATCAACAGATTCTTCTTATTGACGATTCAAAGTTGATTCATCCGCTGGTCACATCCTTGCTCGCCAACGAGCCGGTGACGATCCATTCGGCATTGGACGCGGAGTACGGCCTCGCCCTGGCGGCGTCATTGCGGCCGGATCTAATCCTGCTCGACGTGGAGATGCCCGGCGTGGACGGATTTGAGACCTGTCGCCGGCTCAAGGCCGACCCCGCCACGGCCAGCCTCCCGATCATCTTCCTGACCGCGCGGACGGCGACGGAAGAAATGGTGTGCGGGCTGAACCTGGGCGCGAACGACTACGTGACAAAGCCGTTCAAGCTCTCGGAATTGCTGTCACGGGTCCGCGCCGCGCTGCGCACGAGCCACCTGATCCGATTGCTGGAGGAAAAGGCGCTGATCGACCCGCTGACCGGCCTTGGAAACCGCGCAATGTTCGACGAGCGGTTCACGGCGGAAGTGGCGATGCGAATCCGTTCCGGCAGTCCGCTTTCGTGCATCGTGCTGGACGTGGATCACTTCAAGGACATCAACGACCGGTATGGCCACCCGTTCGGCGATCACGTGCTGAGCAAAATCGGGGAAGCGCTCACCGAAATCTGTCGAGTCGAGGACGTCGCGTGCCGCCATGGCGGCGAAGAGTTCGTCGTTCTTGCGCCGCGCACCTCGGCCGACCAGGCGGCTCTGCTCGCCGAGCGGATGCGCCTGGCCATAGCGAAGATTCCGTTCCGGCAAAAGGGCGAATCTATCACCGTGACGTGCAGCTTCGGCGTCGCCGAGGCCGCCGGCACCTTTGACCGCTTGATGCTGGAGCGAGCCGATCAGGCGCTCTACCAATCGAAGGAACACGGACGCGATCGCGTCTCGATCGCTCCGCCCCAGCCTATACCGCGGACAGTCGCGGCGTAACTCGATGCGCGGCGCGTTGAAAAAAAGAAGACACCGCCAGTTACGGTCGGTGTCTTCCGGAGGGGAGAAAATGCGCCGTCGCCCGCCACAGGCAGCGGTTTTTTCGCGGGTTACTCGGCAGCGACGGACGCTTTCGATTCGTCGTATCCATCGATCCGACGGATTACCTCGATCAGCGATTTGATCTCGGCGGCGATGGACTCCAGGGCCTTGCCCGCCTTGATCGATTCTTCGACCCGGGTGGCGGGCTCGGTAAGGGGGTCAAAGCCGTATCCGCCGCTCGCCCCACGAAGCTGATGGACGACCTTCTCCAACGCGGCCAGATCGTTTTGCGCCAGCAGATCGTTCATCTTTCGCACCTCGCCGGGAAGCCCGCTGACAAATTCAGGGATGATCGCGTGCATGCGCGGGTTGTCCGCGAGGCTGCTCTTGATCGTGCCGGGACCATCGGCGGCGCGGCGCGGCGGCTCTGATCCGGCGACGCCTCCGCCCTCGTCGCGCGCCAGTGAGGGAGCATTTCCGAGATATTGATTGACGGTCTTCAAGAGTGTCTCCTCTTTTACGGGTTTGCTGAGGTAATCGTCGCATCCGCTTGCGAGACATTTGGCGCGGTCTTCGGCCATCGCGTACGCCGTGAGCGCAATGATCGGTATCTTCAATCCCCTGCGACGCAGCTCGGCGGTGGCGGCGTAGCCGTCCATGACGGGCATCTGCATGTCCATCAGGATCAGATCGAACGGCTGCGTCGTTGCCCGATCAACGGCGATCTGCCCGTCCTCGGCACCGAACACCACCGCGCCCGCGTCGCGCAGTTGCATGCGCAGCAGCCGCTGGTTGTCGTGTCCGTCCTCGGCCAGAAGAATGCGCCCGCTGAGGACGATGTTGTGATTCACCGCGCCACCCGGTTGCACCGGCAATGTCGCTTCGGTCAGGTCTTGCAGCATCTCCACCCCCGCGGACGGCCCGCCGTCGATTTTCAGCGTGAACGTGCTTCCGATCCCGACCTCGGAGGTGACGCTGATATCTCCATTCAGGAGCTTGGCGAGCGTCCGGCTGATGGTGAGGCCCAATCCGGTCCCGCCGAACTTGCGTGTGATCGATTCGTCGCCCTGGGTGAATGGCTTAAATAGCCGGGCGACTACTGCCGGCGCCATGCCGATCCCGCTGTCGATCACGTCCACGCGCAGCAAAATATTCGGGCTACCGGCTGCTTCGTCGCTGATCCGAATGTCGATCTTTCCGGTTCGGGTGAACTTGACGGCGTTGCCGAGCAGATTGAGCAGGATCTGCCGCAGTCGCGTGGGGTCGGTCTGAATCAGGCGCGGGATCGGGCCCTCGAACAGGATTCCCAACTCCAGTCCCTTTTCCAACGCCCTTGGCCGCATAAGCGAGATGATCTCGGAGAACAGCTCGGGTATGTTGCAGGCGATGTGCTCGACGGTCATCTGCAGCGCTTCGATCTTGGAGAGGTCGAGGATTTCGTTGATCAGCTCGAGAAGGTGCAAGGCGTTGCGCCGGATGATCTGGATGCATTCGATCTGTCCGGCTTCGTCCTGGTGGTTGTGCAACAGCATGTCCGCAAATCCCAGGATGGCGCTCATCGGCGTGCGGATCTCATGGCTCATATTGGCCAGGAACTCGCTCTTGGACCGGTTGGCGGCCTCGGCGTCTTCCTTGGCTTTGGCCAACTCCCGCTCGGCGTGTTTGCGCTCGGTGATGTCGCGAATGTTGCACTGAATTACGTTCCGCTTCCCTTCCCGGTAGACGTTGCTGACGAACTCGACGGGGATATGCCGGCCGTCCTTATGTTCCAGTGGAAGATCCTCATAGCGGATTCTGCCGAGCCTTTGCAGCGTCGCCATCGCGGCCTTGGAACTCTCGGCGTCCTTGAAGACGCCGATCTCCCATAGCTCCTTTCCCATAAAGTGTTCGCGGGTATAGCCAAGCAGATCCACCATGAAGCGATTGACGTCGAGCACCTTGGCGGTCCCGGCATCGAGGATAAGGATGCCGTCGTGCGCCGACTCAAAGAGGCGTCGGTAGCGGACTTCTGAAATCTCCAATTCAAGTTCCGCCGTCCGTCGATTGCTGATGTCATGGAAAACCAGCACGACCCCGACGACGCGCCCGGCGACGTCCAGGATGGGAGCGGCGCTGTCATCGATCGGCAGCTCGGTGCCATCACGGGCGATGAGGACCGTGTGGTTGGCCAGACCGACGATCGCGCCCTCGCGGATCGCTTTCACGACAGGATTCTCCACCTCCCGGGAGGGTTGCTCGTTCACGATATTGAAGATGTCCGTCAGGGGCTTTTGCAACGCATCGTTCTGGCTCCACCCCGTGAGCCTTTCGGCGGTGGGGTTCATGAATGTGATGCGGGTTTGGGGGTCGGTGACGATGACGGCGTCGCCGATGCTGGCCAAGGTCGTGCGGAACCGGGTGAGCAACTCGCCGACTTCCGCTTCGATACGCTTGTGTCCGGTGATATCGCAGATGGACAGCAGGATCATTCCACTTTGAGCGTCCTCACCTGATAGCCGCCGCGCGCGGACCAGCATCGTCCGTCGCCCCAGCGCCGGGAAATCATGATCCACCTCAAGATCGTCAAACTCGCCGTCCGTCTCCGGCAGTTCATTCAAAAGCGTCAGGAGGGCCGGGATGTTCCACTGGCCGTTGCCGAGATCGGCGAGCTTTCTCCCGAGCATCTGGTCGGGTCCGAGCTTGAACGCGGCGTAGAACGACTTGCTAGCAGCCTTGACGCAAAGGTCGGCATCGAGCAACAACAGTTGCTCTCGCATGGCATGGCTGGTGCACTCGGACGGGTCATTGAATTGTGAGCTGGGCATGGCTTTCCTCGAATTACCGGGCATCCGTGGCCGCCGCATCACCCCTGGGAAACGACCATTGGCGTGCCTGGTGAGCCCCCTTTACGCATGACAGGGCCTCCATTCTCATAACGCGCTGTCTTGGGTCCATGTGGCGGCAGGGACGGTCTTGGCGAGCAGAAAGACCTGCACCATCGAGCCGGTGGTGAATGCCTGCACCACGGTGCCGGTGGCGGGCTCGACGTCCGCGACGGCTTCGCGCACCGCCACGCCGGTGATTTTCTTGATCTCTTTTCGCAGCGATCCGACGGCGTTGCCGAACAACTGCCGATGAAATTCCTGCACCTGAGCCGCCCCTTGCGCGCTCTCCTGGGCCAACGCTTGCTCGGCCTGCGACAAGGCCCCGTGCAGCGTGATCACGAGCGTGTCCTCGCTGAGCACTACCGTCGCAGACTTCGGGGTGTGGCCCGTCCGCACCTTCTGGAAAGCAATAGCCGCCTCGGCGATCCGCTGCGCCGTGGATATGCTGGCCTTGATTATTTTGGCTGTTCCTACGGTTGACATGGCTAACACCCCAAAAATAAAAAAAAGCCGATGCGGTTGAACACCCTGAAGAGGCGTTCAATCGCATCGGCTTACTCGCCAACGGGCCGTCCGGCATTGCCGGCCTGCCCTTCAATTAGTCATCCGATGACTATTTTTATCTCGCGGAGCGTACAAAGTATTCACTTTAACGCCACGTTCGTAATTTAGCATAGACATTAAATTGCGCAATGCAAGTGGCAAATCGCGGAAAAAAAAGTATTATACAAATGTAGTCGCGCCGCCGCACGCTCCGTTGCGCTGTGTTATTCCGTGAGAGGTCACGATGAAGACGCAGGGCGAAATCGAAGCCGCCGTTTGTGAGGGCATGAGCCGCTTTCAGGTGGAACACATGGGCCGGGGGCCAAGGGACGTTCACGGGCATTTGATCAACGATCTGCTTGTTATTCGTCTCAAAGGGGTCTTGACAGCGGCGGAACAGCGGTTGGTCAAGTCGCAATCAACGGATAAGGGCAGAGACTTGGTCAAGCAAGTGCGTGCCCATCTCGTCGAAACCGCCGGGCCTCTGATGCAAGAGATGATCCACGAGATCACGGGCGTGGAAGTGGTGAGTCTGCACCACGATATCAGTACGGAGACCGGCGAAGAGGTCGTGCTGTTCACGCTGTCCGAGTCACCCCTGTTCCGCGAAACGAAGAAGAGACAGGCTTCTGAATCGGACAGTCAGTTGCACAGGCGTTTTGGCCATTACGGAACGCGCGACACTTCAACGCCGGAAACACAACATGACAACGGAGGCCATCGGGGAACCCATGACATCATCGCCTCGGATGTCATGCGCCCCAACGAGTTGCAGGCGTGACCCCTCGCGCCGAGCATGGGCCACGAACTGCGAGAATTGAGAGTGTGAAGCGGCACGAGTAGGGCGGATTGCCTATCAGTGTACACACGAATCGCGCGGTATGATGGGGACGGAGGTGTGGCATGGAAGCCTACTCCTTGGATTTGCGTGAACGGATTTTGCGGACCTGTGACCAGTCGGGGTTGATACGTGTGGAGATCGCGGACGATCTCGGCGTCAGTCGATCCTTGAAAACGCAGGGCGAAATCGAGAATGCTATTTCGGAGGGCATGGGCCGCTTCGAACAGGAATACATGAGCCGGGGCCCCAAATACGTTTACGCTCACCTGATCGATGAGCTGGTGGTCGTCCGACTTTGCTGCGTTTTTTGACTGCGGCGGAACAGCATCTGGTCAAGGCGCTGCACGGCGCCCAACAGATTCTGATGTTCGGCGCCGGCAGCGGCGCCAGCATAGCAATGGAGCAATTGCTCGCCGAGTTGAAGCGCCATCACCCGGATATAGCGAAGCGAGTTATCGGCTCGATCGTCGTGGACGAACACCATCTCACCGAAGAGGAGTTGCTGGCCAAGGCGCGGGAGTCGTTTGTTGTGGCCTGATCTGCTTCGTCCTTACCATAGGCCGGCTAAAGATCCGGCCGCAGAATGATTCGTCCGCCACGGGCGGCTTGCTCATACGCTGCGACCGCTGCGGTAAGAGGATAGGACTGGCACGGTTTCGCTGTGAAGCGTCCGGAGGCGAAGTCGCCCGACATCTGTGCAAGCAGTTTTGCGGAGGCGACGCCATCCAGACGGCGGGTATCGACGCCAAGAATGCGCTGCGTTTTGCGATACAGGCTGCGGAGGTTGAAGTTCGATTTTCCGTCGGGTGGGGCGGCGATGATCGGGATTCGCCCATCCATTGCCGCGATCTCAACGGCCTCGGCGAACATCATGCCGCTGGTGTCGAAGACCACGCCGGCTCCGCGACGGTTCGTGATTGACATGACGGCATCCACGATGTTTGCCGAGCGAGCGTTAATCACTTCGGCGGCGCCGCTTTGGCGGGCCGATGAGAGATCATTGTCCGAGCGCACAACACCGATGACGCGCGCCCCGCGGGATATGGCGATTTGAACCGCCGCGGAACCCACCCCGCCGGCGGCGCCGATGATGACGGCTGTTTCGCCGGAAGACACTCCGGCGGCCGTCACCATGGCCGACCACGCGGTGACGAAGGTCAGTCCGGCGGAACCGGCGGCCTCCATCGATAGGGATTCGGGCTTGGGGATTACGGCCGCCCTTGGCAGGAGCATGTACTGTGCATGCGAGCCATCGCGCGAAAAGCCGATGTCACCGCCGGTGCCCCAGATTTCGCGGCCGACGAGATCGCCGGGCCCACGGGCGACGATCCCGGCAAAATCGCGGCCGGGGATTCGGGGGAGCGTCGTGCCATGCATGGCGCCGGCGACATTCTTCACGTCGCTCGGATTGATGGACGCCGCCTTGACCGCGACGAGCACTTCGTCGCCGCGCGGTTCGGGTGTCGGGACCTGTTCGACGTTCAGTTGGCTGGGGTCACCAAACTGGCGAATGACGACGGCGCGCATCGGGATTCCTTTTCAATCAGGGACTCGTCAGCGGCTCATTTGTCGCCAGCCGCTATGGCCGCGACGAGGTCCTCAAACTCGAACGGTCCATCGTGCCGGCGTCCATTTATGAAAAACGTCGGAGTGCCATTGACCCCGCTGCGCACGCCGCCGAGGAAGTCGGCCCGGACTCTCGAAGCATATTGGCCGCCCTTCAGTGCGTTACTGAGGTCCGGCACGGATAGGCGCAGCGTTTCTGCCAGTTCGAGCAGAAGAGGCAGCCCTAAAGCAGCCTGGTTTTCGTAGATGGCATCGTGCATTTCCCAGAAGCGCCCCAGCGCCGCGGCGAATTCGGCAGACTCCGCCGCGGTTTCGGCGTTGGGGTGCATTTCCTTTAACGGGAAGTTCCGAAACACAAACATGAGCCGCTGGCCGAAATGCTTCCGCACACGTTTGACGATCGGGTGGGCACGTCCGCAGTGCGGACACTCGTAGTCGCCGTATTCGACCAGCTTGAGCGGGGCATCTTCATCACCCTGGATGTGATCATCCGGCGTGATGGGCACTTTCAATAGGGCCATGAATCCTCCACTATTTTGGAAGTTCCTCCAGCGCCTGGAGAATGCCGTCGGCGCCGGGATTGACGGCAACCGGCGAACAGTAACTCCATCGGATCGTCCCATTGCCGTCGATCACAAACAGAGCCCGTTCGCAAAACCCGTCGTCATGCCGGTACGCGCCGTATTTCCTGGCGACCTCCCCCTTGGGCTCGAAATCAGCCAGCAGCGGGAAATGCAGGTGGCGGTGTTTTGCGAACTCTTCGTGACACCAGACCCCATCAACCGAAATGCCAAGCAGTTCCGCTCCGTGCTTCTTAAACTCTGAAAGGACTTCGTTGTACAGGGCCATCTGGTCGCCGCACACCGGACTCCAGTCGGCGGGATAGAAGGCAAGAATCACCGGCTTGCCGCGCAGTTCACTGAGGGACAGCTTTTGATCGGGAGTGACATGGAGGGCGAAGTCGGGAGCCGGCGTTCCGGGAGCCAGAATGTGAGACATGGTTTACCTCTCTGTTGCAGATTCTTCCGAGATTCAACGCGAACAAGTATAGGACTTCCGGGCGTTGCCGCGATGCCGGCCGCGGCCTACGGCATAGGAAGTAGCACCTAAGGACAAACCAGTGAACTTTCCGATAGAGCCATATGGCCCGCTGGCCAATAATATATATAGGGTAGCAAGGAGTTCTTATGGCAACCCGTAGGATTCGCGAATTCCTCATCGGTAACAAAATCCCGTATAGTTCGATCAATCACACCTGTGCGTACACGGCTCAGGAAGTTGCTGAATCATCCCACGTCCCCGGCCGGTGCATGGCCAAAGTGGTGGTCGTGTGGCTGGATGGCAAGTTGGCGATCGTGGTGGTGCCTGCGACCAAGGTTGTGGATTTGGCAAAGTTGCGGCGCGAGACCGGGACCCTCGATGCACGGCTCGCGGAAGAAGCCGATTTCCGCGACCGATTCAGCGACTGCCAAGTCGGAACCGTGCCGCCGTTTGGCAATCTCTTCGGGCTGGAGACGTTTTTGGACCGACAAATGACCAATGGGGAACAGTTTGCCTTTAACGCCGGGACTCACCGGGACATCATTGTAATTCAATATTCGGACTACAGCAGGTTGGTGAAGCCGCGCATTGTCGACGTCGCGGCGGAAGCGGGCAGCGTTCCGTTTATCGCAAAATCGCCTCGACCTGCGAGCCGAACCCCTCGAGCGGGTTCACGCACTCGGTGCGAGGATGTGTTGCCGGCAACTGAGTCAGCCGTGCAGGCGGAATGTGGCTCTCCGATTACGCATCATTCAGGGGCGGACTAAGGACGGCCGTGATCGTGGATCGACGCAGGCTGCGATAAATAACCGGAGGTTATGATACTGTTTCCGATCGATTTCGGCTATCATTTCGCACGCGCGCGTCGCATTTCGGCAGGCTCAGTGTAGGCAGGCGACGCGTTCTCAGCTATCTTTAGAAGCTCTAAGTCGTAAAATACAAATTGACGGCAAGCCCCACGCCGCACGCGGTGCTGGCGGCTTGGCATGGTTGGCGGCGGAAGTCGGTCGCCTGGGAAGGATTGCCGGCATGCGTTTATGTCTCATTAACCCCTGCAATCCGCTGGTCAGTATGTCTCAACCGAGCCGCTGGCGGAGGTACCGGGTATGGAAGCCGCTCGGATTGATGACCATCGCGGCCCTGACGCCCGCGGAATGGGAAGTAACCATCATTGATGAGAACCTGGGGGTGCCTGATTACTCGCGCATGCCCCGGCCGGACCTCGTCGGCATCACGGCTTTCACTTCACAGGCGCCGCGTGCGTATGAAATCGCGGCAGTCTTCCGCAGGTTCGGCGTGCCCGTGGTCATGGGAGGCATTCATGCCTCGATGTGTACCGCAGAGGCGTTGGCGGTAGTGGATGCCGTGGTCAAAGGCGAGGCCGAAGCGATCTGGCCCACCGTGCTCGCCGACGCCCAGCGAGGCGCGCTGCGCCAGCTCTATGAAGGGAGATTGGTCGATTTGGAGTCCGTGCCGCCGGCTCGGCACGATCTCCTGAGCCAGGGCTACGCCTTTGGTTCGATCCAGACGACGCGCGGTTGCCCGTTGAATTGCCATTTTTGCAGCGTGTCGGCTTTCAATGGGCAGGGATACCGTCATCGCCCTGTCGAGGCGGTGGTGCGCGAGTTTGGTCTGATCCGAGAGCGTCTGGTCCTGATCGTGGATGACAACCTCATCGGCACGCGTCGGGAACACCTCGCCCGAGCCAAGGACCTTTTCCGCGCGATGATCGCCGCAAAGCTGGGTAAGAAGTGGATCTGTCAAACCACGATCAACTTCGGCGATGACGAGGAACTCCTGGAATTGGCTGCGCGCTCCGGCTGCGTCGGCGCCTTCATCGGCTTCGAATCACTCTCCGACGAGGGGCTGGCCGAACTCGGTAAGCAATACAATATCCTCAAGGGGGGTGATCTCCGCGCCAGCGTGGCCCGCATCCACCGGCACGGCATATTGGTGGTCGGATCGTTCATCATGGGATTGGATAGCGACACGCCCGGCGTGGGCAAGCGCATCGCCAAGGCCGCCGGCCGGTATGCCATCGATCTGCTGAATCCCATATTCCTCACCCCTCTGCCCGGGACTCGGCTATGGGAGAAGATGCACCACCAGGGTCGCATCACGGCCAATTTGTTCCCGCGGGATTGGCGCTATTACACGCTGAGCTTCCCTGTGGCGCGATTTCAGAATTTCTCCTGGAGCCAGATGCTGGCGGAGATGGATGAATCGTGGCGAAGGTTCTATTCACCGTGGCGGATCCTGCGAAGGGTGTTGGGCAACCTGCGGCGTTGGCGAAGCCCGCTCACAATGCTCGTCGCCAGCCTGTCCTACCGGCGCAATTACAGCGCCGACCGGAAAAAGCTGAAAGATCTTGACCTGTCGCGCGGCGAAGCATGGAGCGCCTTGGATCCTGTTGCGGCCGATTGCGGGGTTGAGAAACTCTTGAGTAGTGCGTCAGCATTACCGTCGTGACGGCGCGGCGTTGATGTCACCGAGGCTCCTCATATATTTGCGGGTCTTCCAGGTGGCCTACCGGCCGCACCATCGCCCGCCCCGTGGGCCAATGGAGCCCAAACAGCAGGAGCGATAGCAGCGCGGGAATCAAATTCGGCATGAACGAACGGGTTTCAAGACACCCGATCAGGCTAAAAACTCCTCCCAAGGCCAACGCCAGCCCGATAGAGACTGTCGCCACAACATATTTATGCGGTGCAACGGGGCGACCGAGCCAATAGTTCCTGAAGAGGCGCCCGCGCCAAAAAAATGAGCCGGGCAAAATAAGGAGAAGATAGGCCATCGCGGCCACAAACCATTTTGCGGCGTCGGCGTGTGAGCGGCCGACTTCCCCAGTGTGCAGGCGCCAAATGACCCATTGGAGAAGCAGGAACGGGATAACCAGCAGGACCGCCCAGCATAGCCAGGCCCATCGTAGCGCCAGCTTCACCGACGAGGTTGATTGGGAAGGCGTTCCGCCATTTGGCATTGTGATGTTCGACATATTCCGTCTCCTGTTCGCAAGCGGCAGGCAGTTTTCATCTTAAACCGCATCATGCTCTTTCCACACCCGAGCATCACGCCGTTATCAGGCCCATGAACAAAAGCAGACCACACACGGCGATTGCGGCGCCGGCGTAGCGCACGAGTTGCCTTGAGCCAAGCTGGCGCGCGGCCAGGTCCAAAGCGATTCCGATTCCGTGCAATGCCGTTGTCGCTGCGATAAAGCCCAGCGCATAGCCGGCCGGGGAGGCGCCGGTGCGCATTTCGGCGACATGGGCATAGCCGTGAAAGACGGCGAAAAGACCAATGAGAAACAGGGGCATCACGATCGGCATTCTTGCGGCGATTGCGATCATCAGTCCGAGCACCAGGACCGAAGCCATGATGCCCTGCTCGACCCAGGGAACGCGCACGCCCGCGAGGTTCAGAAGACCGCCGCCGGTCATCAAGGTGACGAAAGTGAGGGGAAGCATCCACATCGCCCGCCCGCCGATCTGCGCCGCCAGCAAGCCGACGGCGATCATCGCCAGGATATGGTCGATGCCGGAAAACGGATGGGCAAATCCGGCGGTGAGGCCGCCATGGCCGGCGTGGCCTGGATGAGCCTCCGCGATCCGGGTTGCCAAAAGAATTGCCGCGCCCGCGATTGCGAGCTTGGATGAGTTGGATTTCATATTTGCAAGCTCCTTGAAAAGGGTTTTCGGGTTGATTTGGGGGATGGCTGAAAAGAGTTCATTTTCAGACGCTGCTCGTGAAGCCAACCGATCCAGGCATCCAGCCCGTCGCTGGTGATGGCCGACAGTTCGATCAGTTCGACGTCGGGATTGAGTCGGTGGATATCCGCATGAAACTGAGCCAGATTGAACGGGACGTGGGGCAGGAGATCGGTCTTGTTAAGCAGCAGCAGCGATGATTCGCAGACGATATACGGATGCTTGGCCGCTTTGTCGTCGCCGCCGGTGGTGCAGAACATGCCGACCTTCATGTCCTGACCCAAGTCAAAACCGACCGGGCAAATCAGATTTCCCACGTTTTCGATGAAGAGCAGATCCAAATGTTCGATATCCATGCGCGACATGGCTTGCATGACGTGATGGGCTTCGAGGTGGCAGCCCTTGCCCGTGTTGATCTGCACGACGTGTTTGGTGAATCGGGCCATGCGGTCCGCGTCGCGCTGAGTGGTCAAGTCGCCAACGATGACGCCGACCCGCAGGCTGAGGGGCAGACGCTGCAAGGTGGCCTCGATCAGGGCGGTCTTGCCGCATCCCGGCGCGCCCAGCAGATCGAGCGTGAAAACACCGGCCTGGCGCAAACGGCGGCGATTCAGCGAGGCCATCTCGTCATTGAGTTTCAGGACGTTTTCGACAACCTGCACGTACATGATGAACTCCTCGCTTCTTGGGCGTCGTCCACTTCGATCGAGACCAATTGCAACTCGTCGCCGCCAATGGGGTGCACCTGGGGCGAGCCGCAGGCGCAGCGTTCGGCCAATTCCGGCTGCTCCCACCGGCGTCCGCAATCGGCGCATTGCATCCGCCAGGGAAGTACATTCAACCTCAGAGCCACGTCGCATTGGCCGATGCCCTGCCAGGCCAGCTGCATGCACTGCGGATCGATGCTGCGCATCGGGCCGGCGGTCATGTGCACGGATCGCAACGTGCCGCCGTGAGGCACGTGGCGGCGAGCCAAGTCCAAAATCGCCTCGGCGATCGACAGTTCATGCATGAAGGCGCTCCTGGCTCTCGATGGCGTTGATGACGGCATCGACCACCTCTCTGACCAACTGCGGCATTGCGTGGCGCACCGGACCGGACAGGCCTTGCTGGAACCCGAAATCCGCGCCGCCGACTTTGAACAGCACGGCCGGCGGGGCGTGCCCGTAGACTTCGCTGGCCATACTCAGAAGACTTTCCGGCGACTGATGATGACCCATTGCGCCGCCGTCATCGTGGCTCGGCGTCAGCTTCTTCTTGCGCAACTGGCCCGCCGGGGTTTTCCAATCCGCGTCGATGAAAATGGCCAGCTTGGAACGGCTGAGCGGCTCGACCAATTCCGGCAGAAGCTGAGGGACGGCCAGGATTTTGGCGACGGGCTGCGGCAGTTGATCGCGCAGCGCCTCGGCGGCAGCGGGGCCGGCGCCGTCGTCGCCGCGCAACACGTTGCCGTAACCGATCACCAAAACGGGTGCGTCAGCTTCGCTGGATCGCATGGATCACCTCGCCAGTTGAATTCACCAACTCGATTTTGAGGGGCATTTTCCCGAGAGCGTGAGTCGCACAGGAGAGACAGGGATCGTAGCAGCGGATGACCGCCTCGACGCGATTGAGCGCGCCTTCGGAAATCTTGTCGCCGGAGATGAAATGCTGGGCGGCTTGAAGGATGCCCCGGTTCATCGCCAGGTTGTTATGGCCGGTGGCGATGATCAGATTGGCCCAGATCATCAGGCCGTTGTCGTCGATCCGATAATGGTGAATTAAGGTGCCGCGCGGCGCCTCGGCTACGCCGACGCCCTCGCCTTGGTTCGGACGGGCACGGGCTCGCACTTTCGTGTCCAGGATGTGTGGATCGTTCAAAATCCGTTGCATCATTTCGATGCCGAAGATGATCTCGACGAGTCGGGCGTGGTGATAATGGAATGAGCTGAGCACCGCGCCGCGCTGAATTTCGCGCAGTTCCGCCCATTCCTGGTCGGCGACGGGCGTTCCACAATGATCGACCAGATTGAGCCGCGCCAGGGGCCCGACCCGGTAGACGCCCTGCGGATAACCCAGTTCCTTAAAATAGGGGAACTTCATGAAGCTGAACGGCTCGACGGCTTCGGCGATCAATTCCTGGTAGCGCTCCGGCGGGAATTTGTCCACCAAGATTTCGCCTTTTGAATCCACGACGCGCAGCAGGCCGTCGTAATGCTCAAGGCCGCCGGATTCGGTGATCAGACCCAAGAAAAGCGTGGGGAAATTGGCGAAGGTGCGGGCCTCCTGGCCGTAAGGGACCACGGCGCGCTTGTACCACTGGAGCGTGCGCTGGGCGATTTCCAGCGCCTCCGGCATCATGGCCAACATTTTGTCGCGGTCCGGCGCATCCAAGGGTTTGCTGACGCCGCCGGGGACCGCCCAGGCGGGGTGAATCTTTTTGCCGCCGAGGATTTCGATGACCGTCTGGCCGATCTGCCGGAGGCGGATGCCGTCGCGGGCAAGTTGGGGGTATTCCTGGGCGACGCCAAAGAAATGGCGCTTTGCCGGATCGGCGTCAAACCCCATGAGCAAATCGGGCGAGGAGAGATGGAAGAAGCTCAGCGCGTGGGACTGAACCAACTGGGCCAGGTTCATGAGCCGGCGGAGGTTCGCCGCTGTTTCGGGGATTTTCACCGACAACAGCGCATCGCACGCCTTGGCGGAAGCGGTGAGATGGCTCACCGGGCAGATGCCGCAGGTGCGCGCCATCAGCGACGGCATCTCGGTGAGGGGCCGGCCTTCGCAAAGGGTCTCAAAACCGCGGAACTGGGTGACGTGGAACATCGCATCGACCACGTCGCCGCTGTCATTCAACTTCAGCGAGATTTTCGCGTGCCCTTCGATGCGCGTCACCGGATCAATCATGATTTCGCGAGGCATCACAGTCACCTTTCTAGCGGCCAAAGCGCGTCACGGCGCCGACATTGGGCGTGCGCCCCGCGAGCAGTTCAGTGATCAGGTAATGGATGACATCGGCCGGCGGCGGGCAGCCGGGGACGAACAGGTCCACCCTCACCACCTCGTGCACCGGCCGGACGCGTTCCAGGAGCGTCGGCAGATGGAGGGTCGGTCTCTGCTTCTGCAATTGGGCGTTTTCGTTGTAGGCGCGATCGAATACGGCTTCGGTGCCGAACGGATTACGCATGGCCGGCACATTGCCGGTCACCGCACAGTCCCCCAGGGCAATCAATATCTTGGTTCGTTTGCGAATCATGCGGATTTTTGGGATGTCTTCGTCGGTGCTGACGGAGCCTTCGACAAGCGTCACATCCACGTCTGGCGGAAATTCCTTGCGGTCGACCAGTGGGCTGTACACCAGTTCGATGAAAGGGGCCAAATCCAAAAGCCGCTGGTCCATGTCCAGGAAAGACATGTGGCAGCCGGAGCAACCGTCCAGCCATACGGTGGCCAAACGAACTTTGGCCGCGGGTTTTTCATCCTGTTGTGTGCTCATGGCTGATTCTCTCGCATCTTGGTCAGATAGCGCAGGAATCCATCGTCCTTCTCCATTTCGGCGACGCCCGTGCCCTTGCGAGTCAAAGCGCCGGTGGGACAGATTCGCACGCACTTTCCGCAGCCCGTGCACGTCTCCGAATCGCCCCACGGCTGGTTCAGGTCAATGATGACGCGCGACTCGACGCCGCGACCCATCACGTCCCAAGTGTGAGCGCCTTCGATCTCATCGCAGACGCGCACGCAGCGGGTGCAAAGTATGCAGCGATTGTGGTCGAGCCGGAACAGATCGTGGGAGGCGTCGAACGGGAGCTTTGGATAACGATACGGAATATCGATGTGCGTAATCTCCAGCGCCTTGGCCAAAGCCTGGAGTTCGCAGTGGCCGTTGGATACGCAAACCGAGCATACGTGGTTTCGCTCGGAAAAGAGCAACTGTACGACCATGCGCCGGTACTTGTGGAGTCGTTCGGAGTTGGTCGTCACGTCCATGCCCTCGGCGACGCGGGTCACGCAAGCCGGAAGGAGCCTGTTCGTCCCCTTGACCTCGACGAGGCAAAGGCGGCAAGCCCCCCAGCCGGAAAGGCCTTCGTGAAAACAAAGCGTGGGAATGCGAATCTTGTTTTCCGAGCAGACGTCGAGAATTGTTTCGTCCGTGCGGCCGCTCACGTCCTTGCCGTCGATCTTCAAGGTCACCACAGGGGTCGCGGCATTCATGACACGGTCTCCTTCACGGCGGCGTCGGCGCCGGCCGGTTCGTCGCTTTCGTCGGCAATCAACAATTCGTCGTATTCGTTGTGGAAATAGCGAAGCGTGCTGAGCACGGGGTTGGGCGAGGTCTGGCCCAGCCCGCACAGGCTCGTGCTTTTCACCATGTCGCAAAGCTCTTCCAAGAGCGCCAGATCGCGCGCCGTGGCCTTGCGATCAATGATCTTCTTCAGGAGGTCGTGCATGTGCACTGTTCCGACTCGGCAGGGCACGCATTTTCCGCACGACTCGGTCATGCAGAATTCCATGAAGAAGCGGGCCACGTCCACCATACTCGACGCTTCGTCCATGATGATCATTCCGCCGGAGCCCATGATGGAGCCGACCTTCGCCAGGGAGTCGTAATCGACCGGCATATCCAGGAACTGTTCCGGGATGCAGCCGCCGGACGGACCGCCGGTCTGCACGGCCTTGAACTTCTTTCCATCCGGGATACCTCCACCGATTTCGTAAATGATTTCCCTCAGCGAAATTCCCATGGGCACTTCGATCAGGCCGGTGTTGTTCACCTTCCCGGCCAGGGCGAAGGTCTTGGTTCCCTTGCTCTTTTCGGTGCCGATGGAGGCGTACCAATCGCCCCCGTTGCGGATGATGGGGGCGATGTTGGCGAAAGTTTCGACGTTGTTGATGAGGGTGGGGGCGCCCCAGAGGCCGGACTCGGCCGGAAACGGCGGACGGGGCCGGGGTTGGCCGCGCTGGCCGGCGATGCTCGCAATCAGCGCCGTTTCCTCCCCGCAAACGAACGCTCCGGCGCCGAGGCGGATGTCGATCTTGAAGCTGAGCGGTGTGCCGAAAATGTTGGCGCCGAGCAGGCCTTGGCGGTCGGCCTGGCGGATGGCGGTCTTCAGGCGCTGGACCGCCAAGGGGTATTCGGACCGCACATAGATGTATCCCTGGGTAGCCCCGACCGCATACGCGGCGATAGCCATTCCCTCCAGCACGCGGTGCGGATCGCTTTCCAGGACGCTCCGATCCATGAAAGCCCCGGGGTCTCCCTCGTCGGCGTTGCAGATCACATATTTGGTCGGCGCGTTTGACTTGGCGACCATGCTCCATTTCAGCCCGGTGGGATAGCCTGCTCCCCCTCGCCCGCGCAAACCGCTGCGTGAAACGCGTTCGATTGTCTCCGGCCGGGTCATCGTGGTCAGTGCCTTGTGCAGTGCGACATAACCGTCGGCGGCAATGTATTCCTCGATTCGCTCCGGATCGATCGTCCCGGAGTTTTCCAGGACGATCCTCTTTTGCCGCGCGAAGAACGGCACGTCCGTCGGGCAGAGCAATCGCTCGACCGGCTGGTCGGCTTGCAGACCCTGGATGATGTCCGGGGCATCTTCCGGAATTACACCCTTGTACATGACGTTTTTAGAGGGCAGCGACACCAGCGGTCCGGCGGCGCAAAGCCCCATGCAACCGACGCCCTTTACACGGCATTGCCCCTCCAGGCCGGCGGTCTTGACCTGAGCTTCCAGCGCTTGCTTCACCTGGTCACTCTGCGAGGAAAGACATCCCGCCGCGACACAGACGTGCAGATGGTGCGGGCATCGTTGGCGCGATTCCTTTTCGGTTTCCGCGATTTGTTCCAGTTCGTCAACGGTCATGGCTCACCTGCTTTTCAAGACGGTCCAGGAGGTCAGCGGCGCCGAGCTTGCCCATCACCGCCCCGTCCAACACCGCGGCCGGCGCCAGCCCGCACGATCCGAGGCACCGCGCCGTCAACACCGAGAGATTTCCATCGCGCGTCGTTTGTCCGTCCGTGACGCCATATTTCGCCTCCAGCGACTCCAATAGCCGCGCCGCGCCCTTGATGTAGCAAGCCGTGCCCAGACACACGACGCACGTGTGTCTGCCTTGCGGCTTCAGCATGAAATGGTGATAGAACGTTGCGACTCCGTACACCTTGCTGAGCGGGAGGTTGAGCGATCCCGCGACGAAGCGCAGCGCCGGCTCGTCCAAGTATCCGAACGATTCCTGCGCGGTGTGCAGAGTTTCGATGAGTGAGTTGCCGACGTATCCGTGACGACGCATCGTGGCATCAACAATCCGCCATCGCTTGTCAGCTGAAGGCATTGCCGTCTGTTGCTTCGGGGCAGCGATCATGGTTGCATCGCTCACTTTCTTGCGGTTAACAAATCCGCGGTAGTTGTTCTCCATAGGGCTTTTGCAGAATCCGGCTTCCACCGATGGTCGTGCGCAGCTCGCATACGCCGTCGTCTTGTTCACCCACGGCGCCAATCACGTGCGCCTCCTTGCCGTGTTCGTCCTCGCGCAGGGCGGCTAGCGCAGCGGCGACGGCGTCCGGGCGCACGACAGCGACAATCTTGCCTTCGTTGGCAACGTCCAGCGGGTCAATGCCGAGCATGTCCGCGGCGTGCCATGTTTCCGAACGGATGGGAATATCCCCTTCATGGAGCGTCACATGTAGTCCCGTGCGCGCCGCCAGGTCAGCTGCTACACCAGCCAAGCCGCCGCGCGTCGGGTCACGCAGGAAAGCGACGCCGGGAACCTGCTCCAACAGTCGTTCAACCATGTGATTCAGGGGGGCCACGTCACTTTTGAGAACGCTTTGCACTTGCGGCATCTCGCGGGCGAGCATCACGGCCATGCCGTGGTCCGCGATCGTGCCGCTGACGATCAGCACGTCGCCCGCGCGCACGGCGTCGGGATGAAGCCTGCGCGTGCCGGCCGCGCCCACGCCGGCGGTGGTGATGTAGATGCCGTCGCCTTGGCCGCGGCCCACGACCTTGGTGTCGCCGGTGACAATGCATACCTTCGCCTCTGTCGCCGTCGCCGAAATAGAATCGAGAACGTCTTCGAGCATTCGCCGTTCAAGGCCCTCTGTTAGAATCAGGCTGAGCGCGATTCCCAGGGGCCTAGCGCCGCAGACGGCCAAATCGTTCACGGTGCCACTGACAGCGAGCCGGCCGATATCACCGCCGGGAAATTTCAGCGGTTGGACAACATAGCTGTCGATCGTGAACGCCAGCCGGTCCGCGCCCGGCAGCAGCGCCGAATCGAGCAGTTCATTTAGCGCGCGGTTGGCCAGGCGAGGCAGCACGCAGGACGCAAGCAGGTCGTCGGTCAATTGCCCGCCGCCGCCGTGCGCCAGACTGATGCGCTGGCCGAGGGCTTGGGTCATACCCGATGCGATAAGGGTGTTTGCGTTCATAGTGACCCTGCCCGAACTTTCTTTGGAGTCCTGAGGTGGTGATATTTGAACCATGCCTGACACGTGCCCTCGGAACTAACCATGCAAGGGCCCAGCGCCCGGACAGGCGTGCAGGCAGTTGCGAATAGTTTGCAGTCGATGGGAGTTGCGCGCCCCGTAATAACATCGCCGCAACGGCAGCCGGGTGTTTCTCTTCCCGTCGGCGCTCCGAGTGCGAAACGTGTGCGAGCATCGTATCTGGCATAGGCGAATCGCAATGCCAGGCCGCTGCATTTAAGTTTGCCTAAGCCGCGCCACTGCCAATCAGCGGGCATGAAAACCTCTTCAATGATGGCTTGCGCGGCGCGGTTGCCTTCTTCGGTGACGGCTTGGGAGTAGAGGTTCTCAAGGGCCGCCCGACCTTCGACGACCAGTTCGGTGAGACGCGCCAGGGCCGCCGCGATCTGCGGGCCTTCGAAGCCGGCGATGACGCAGGGACGGTGATATTCCTGGACAATGGGCTCAAAAACCGCCGCGCCGATGATGACCGCGACGTGTCCGGGACATAGGAAGCCATCGACCTGCACGTCGCCGCTTTCGAGCAATGCCCGCATGGCGGGAATGATGAGCTTATGGGTGGAGAGAATCGAGAAATTCTCCAAGCCCAGGCGGTTCGCTTCGATCACAGCCGCTGCCGACGCGGGCGTCGTCGTTTCAAATCCGACGGCGGCAAAGACGACTTCCCGGCGCGGGTTTTCGGCGGCCAGCTTCACCGCATCCAGCGACGAGTAGACCACGCGAACATCGGCGCCTTCGGCACGGCATTGTTCCAGGCTTCCCTCCGACCCGACGACGCGCAGCATGTCGCCGTAGGTGCAAAGCGTTACGGCTCGATCCCTGGCCAGTTCGATCAGTTGATCGATGTCTCCCTGCGAGGTCACGCATACCGGGCAGCCCGGCCCGCTTAGCAAAGTCACGTTGCGCGGCATCAGGCTGTGCAGGCCGCAGCGGAACGCGCTCATCGTATGAGTGCCGCAGACCTCCATGAATTTCACGGGACGGGACAGCGCTTTCGCAGCAACCCTGAGCCGGCGTAGCGACTCCTTGGTCTGGGCTTCGGCACGTGGGAGGATGACGGTGCTCATGGCTTGCCTCCGGTCTTTGGCAGGTCCTTGATGATCGCCCACGTTTCCTGCGCTTCCTGTTCGTCCAATGTCTGGATGGCGAAGCCGGCATGAAGCAACACCCAATCGCCTGGTTTGCAAGGCGGGATGAGCACCGTGCTGATTTCCACGCGGTTGCCATGCAGATCGGCCGTCGCCTTGGTTCCGCGACAATCGATCAACCGAGCCGGTACTGCTAAACACATACTCACCTCATGGTTTACAGAGTCCTTTGTTGAGGCGAGCGGCCGCCACTGCCGCCTGGCCCAAGGCGATTCCACCGTCATTCGGTGGAATCCGCCGGTGCCGCAGCACGCGCAGGCCGCGGCGCTGGAGGCGCGTCTCAAGCAGATCGCCAAACAATTCGTTGCAGAACACTCCACCGCTGAGGGCGACGGTCTTGAGCCCCGATGTTTGCGCCGCCTTGGCCACCGCCGCTTCCCACGCCGCCGCCAACGCTTCATGGAACAACATTGCCAAATCATCGGCCGCCGCGCCCTGTTGCGTCCGCCGCACGATCTTCCGTACCAGGGGCGACAGATCGATCTCGATCAATCCCTCGGCCTCACCGAGCTGGTAGGCGTCCTCCAAATTGTGCGATAAGTGTTTGCACTGAGCCGCGGCGGCCTCCAGCGCGGCCGGCGCCTCCGCGTCGAACCGATTCTCGCGGCACAAACCCAGGATCGCTGCGACGGCATCGAAGGTGCGGCCTGTCGAGCTGCTCTGGATGCAAAAGGTTCCATTGAGAAGCATCTGGCGGACAAACTGGACTTGAGCATGGGGAGCCAGTTGACGGCAGATCGGTAATTCCGCGAAGTCCTGTCCATGGGCGATGAAGAGAAGCGCCAACGCGCTGCGCCAGGGCTGCTTGGCAGCAGCGTCACCGCCGGGCAGCGGCATGGGCCGCAGGCGTCCGAGGCGTCGGAAATCGGTCAGCTCCACCGCAAGCAATTCGCCGCCCCAGATGCTTCCGTCGGTTCCGTAGCCCGTGCCGTCGCAGACAACGGCCAGGGCCGGCCCGGCTAATCCATGCTCTGCGAGAACGGCGGCGGCATGCGCATGATGGTGTTGCACGGCGATCAGCGGCAGGCCCTGTTGGGCCGCGAGATGGCGAGCGTATTGGGTGCTGAGATAGCCGGGGTGAAGGTCATGCGCGATCCACTGGGGCGCGATGCCAAACAACTCAGACAAGTCGGAAATCGCCCGCTTGAACGCTTCGAAAGTGCGGGATTGGGTCAGATTCCCTAAATGCTGGCTGAGAATCACATGGCGGTCGCGGTAGGTGGCCACGGTGCATTTGAGTTCAGCGCCGAGGGCCCATCCGGGTGGCGCCTGGCACGCCTCGGGAAGAACGATCGGCTCCGGCACATAGCCGCGCGCGCGGCGCACGAAGATGGCAGCGGACGCGCCGTCGATGAGCACCGAATCATCGACCGCCCGCTGAATCGGGCGATTGTGTCGCAGGATCGCGTCGGATAGGTCGCCAAGCCGGCCGATGGCATCGACGTCATCGAACGCCAGCGGTTCATCCAGGTCATTGCCACTGGTCATGACCAGCGCTTCCATGCCGAACTTACGCGCTTCATCAAAAATCAAATGATGCAGTGGCGTATAAGCGAGCATGACGCCAAGGCGATGATTCCCCGGCGCGACGGCGTCGGCGATGTTGGCTTGGGCAACGCGACGCGCCAATATGATCGGCGCCGCGGGTGATGCGATGAGTTCAGCGCCTTGTGGAGTCAGCCTGACCAGCCGTCGGGCCGCTTGCAGCGACGGGCACATCAGCGCGAACGGTTTGGCGGGCCGGTGTTTCAGCTCGCGAAGACGCAAAACGGCGGCTTGGTCGTCGGCACGCACGGCCAAGTGAAACCCACCGATTCCCTTGATCGCCACGATCTTGCCATCGGCCAGCCGCTGCACAGCGCCTTCAATAGGATCACCAACAATGGACGATCCTTTTGGATCGAGGAGTTCCAACTGGGGCCCACAATCGCGACAGGCTGTTGGCTGAGCGTGGAAGCGCCGGTCGGCGGGATCCTCATATTCGACGCGGCACGGCCGGCACATGGCAAAGGGCGCCATGGTGGTGTGCGGCCGGTCGTAGGGGATCGAGCGAATGATGCTGAAACGCGGTCCGCAGTTGGTGCAGTTGGTCAAAGCATATCGATAGCGTCTGGCATTGGCCGGATCGCGGATCTCCGCCAGACAGGCGTCACATATCGCCAGATCGGCGGTGACTTCGGCCGTAGGTGTTGTCGCGCCAGGAGAATGCCGGATTTCAAATCGCCGCTCAGTGGGGCGTGGGGCGATCTCTTGCTCGATGATTTCTCTCACCACCGCGGCGGCCGGCGCATCGGATCGCAGTGCGGCGACAAATTCGTCGAGCCGCCGTTTCGTTCCTTGTGCTTCGACAACAACGCCGGCGGCGTCGTTCCACACCGAACCGCAAATCCTCTTTCGTGTGGCCAGGCGGTAAACAAACGGACGGAAGCCCACGCCCTGCACGCGACCCGCGATGTTCCAACGGCACCGGACGACAGGCTCAATCGGCCGCGTTGACAGCGTCGTGTTTGTTTTCAACGAGCCTTGCATCGCTTGTAGATTCTATGAACAAGGGCGTACAGCGCCGCCCGGAGAAAAACCGTTTTTGCTCGTAGGGGAATGCACCTATGCGTAAATCGTTTCTTGGCCCGATGGTTGAATGCCGCTGGTTTCCCGAAACTATAATGTGCAATGCGACTATGCATCGCTCCGCGTCAAAATCGGATCGTTGAAAGGATTTGAATATGCATTCACGACAGCAACAGCAAATGATTGCTCTGGAAGCCAATGAAGCCGCGGCGTCGGTGGCGCATCGGTTGAGCGAAGTCATTGCGATCTATCCGATCACGCCATCCTCGGCGATGGGAGAGTTCGCGGATGAATGGTCCTCGCAAAATCGCCCAAACATCTGGGGCATGGTCCCGCGCGTGGTGGAAATGCAGTCGGAAGGCGGCGCGGCGGGCGCCATTCATGGGGCGCTGCAGGCAGGCGCACTGGCTACGACGTTCACTGCGTCCCAGGGTCTGCTCCTGATGATCCCCAACATGTACAAGATCGCGGGGGAACTTACCGCGTTCTGCATGCACGTCACCGCTCGCGCGCTGGCGACCCACGCACTATCGATCTTTGGCGACCACTCGGATGTCATGGCCTGCCGGCAGACGGGCTTTGCCATGCTCTGCGCGAGCAGCGTGCAGGAAGCGCACGATCTGGCGTGCATCGCCCACGCCGCCACACTCGAATCCCGCGTTCCATTCATGCATTTCTTCGACGGATTTCGCACGTCGCACGAAATCGACAAGATCGCGATGCTCGGGGATGAAGATCTTCGCGCCATGATCGACCCGGCGGGGGTGACGGCCCACCGCCAGCGCGCGCTAACTCCCGATCGTCCAGTGCTTCGCGGGACGGCACAGAATCCGGACACATTCTTCCAGGCGCGCGAGGCGGCCAATCCGTTCCACCTCGCGTGCCCGGGCATCGTGGAAAAGACGATGGAGCGCTTTGCGGGAATCACCGGACGCCCGTACCAGCTCTTTGAATATGTGGGGCATCCGCAGGCGAAGCGAGTGATGGTCATCATGGGATCCGGCGCTGAGACCGCGCACGAAACCGTGGATCGCTTGATCCGCGACGGCGAGGAGGTTGGAGTTTTGAAGGTCCGGCTCTATCGGCCGTTCTCCGTGGAGCATTTCCTCGCCGCCGTTCCAGCCAGCGTGCGATCCATCGCCGTGATGGACCGCACGAAAGAGCCCGGAGGCATCGGCGAGCCGCTGTTCCTCGATGTCGTGGCCGCACTGTACGAGGGCCAGGCGGCAGGATCGACGCGGTTTGCGAAACAGCCCCTCGTGATCGGCGGGCGCTATGGTTTGGGCTCGCACGAATTCACGCCGGCCATGGTCAAGGCCGCATTCGACGAGTTGAACCAAGCTCACCCGAAACCGCACTTTACCGCTGGGATCAATGACGATGTGACGAAATTGTCCTTGGCCGTATCCGACGACTTCGACATCGAACCCGACGACGTTTTCCGCGCGGTATTTTTCGGACTCGGCGCCGACGGAACCGTCGGGGCCAACAAGAACTCCATCAAGATCATCGGCGAAGGAACCGACTTCAATACCCAGGGGTATTTCGTTTACGACTCCAAGAAGTCCGGGGCGATGACCATCAGCCACCTGCGGTTCGGGCCGCGGCCCATTCGCTCGGCATATCTCATCCGCCAGGCGAATTTCGTGGCTTGCCATCAATTCCACCTTTTGGAGAGGTTCGACATTGTGGGCTTTGCGAAGGAAGGGGGGGTGCTGCTGCTCAATGCGCCGTTTGAACTCGATGCGGTCTGGGCGCACGTGCCGCGCGAAGTCCAGAAGCAGATTATCGAGAAGAAGCTGCGCGTCTATGTGATTGACGCCTTGCACGCTGCGCGCGAGGTCGGGATGGGCGGGCGCATCAATACGGTCATGCAGACGTGCTTCTTTGCCATCAGCGGCGTTCTGCCGCGCGATCAGGCGATCGCACAGATCAAGAAGGCCATCGAGAAGACGTATGCAAAGAAGGGCGCGGAGATGGTACGCAAGAATTTCGCCGCGGTGGATGGCGCCTTGGCGCACGTGCACGAACTGCCGATCCCGGCCGATGGCGCGAGCGGGCCGCCGCTTCCGCCGACCGTGCCCATCGAGGCGCCCGATTTCGTGAAAAACGTGACGGCGATGATCCTGTCCGGCCGCGGCGATCTTCTTCCGGTCAGCGCGATGCCGGTGGATGGGACCTGGCCGGTCGGCACGGCGCGCTGGGAGAAGCGCAACATCGCCACGGAAATCCCGGTGTGGGAGCCGGAATTGTGCATTCAATGCAACAAGTGCGCCTTTGCCTGCCCCCACGCGTCGATCCGCGCCAAGGTATTCCCGGCCGAAAGCCTGGCCGGCGCGCCCGAAGGATTTGTTTCGACCGACTACAACGCGCCCGATCTGCGCGGCATGAAATACACGTTGCAGGTGGCGCCGGAAGATTGCACGGGCTGCGGCGTTTGCGTGGCGGTGTGCCCCGCGAAGGACAAATCCATGCCCAAGCGCAAGGCGATCAACCTGGCGCCGCAGGCGCCGCTGCGCCGGCGCGAGGCGGACAATTTCAAATTCTTCCTGGACATTCCCGAAATCGACCGCGCCAAGGTGCGCGTGGACGTCAAAGGCTCGCAATTCTTCCAGCCGCTCTTCGAGTTCTCCGGCGCATGCGCGGGATGCGGCGAGACGCCTTACCTCAAGCTGCTGACGCAATTAATGGGCGATCGGCTTCTGATTGCCAACGCGACCGGGTGCTCATCCATCTACGGCGGCAATCTGCCAACGACGCCCTATTGCGCCAACCGCGAAGGGCGCGGCCCCGCCTGGAGCAATTCGCTCTTCGAGGACAACGCCGAATTCGGATTGGGAATGCGCCTGGCGGTGGATCAGCAAGCGGCATACGCTCGCCAGCTTCTGGGTCGTCTTAAACCGCCTCTGGATGAAAAATTCGTGGGGGAGATTCTGAACGCGGACCAGACCAGCGATCAGGGCATCGCCACGCAACGAACGCTCGTGGCGGAATTGCGGCGGAAACTGGCATCATTCGACGGCTCGCCCGAGGCCAGACAGCTTTCCCTCCTGGCCGATTATCTGGTTTACAAAAGCGTTTGGATCATCGGGGGCGACGGGTGGGCGTACGACATCGGTTACGGAGGACTCGATCACGTGCTGGCGTCCGGCGCAGATGTAAAGGTCTTGGTGCTGGATACCGAAGTCTATTCCAATACGGGTGGCCAACAGTCCAAGGCGACGCCGATCGGCGCGGCGGCCAAGTTCGCCGCGGCCGGAAAATCTTCTCCCAAGAAGGATTTGGGTCTGCTGGCCATGACGTACGGAAACGTGTACGTCGCTCAGGTGGCTTTTGGCGCCAAGGACGTGCACACGGTCCGAGCGATGCAGGAGGCCGCCTCCTATCCGGGACCGGCTTTGATCATCGCCTACAGCCATTGCATCGCGCATGGCTACGACCTGGTATTGGGACCGGAACAACATAAGTTGGCGGTCGCCAGCGGTTATTGGCCGCTGTATCGATACGATCCCAGGCGCCGCGCCGCCGGACAGAGTCCGCTCCAATTGGATTCCGGTGCGCCCAACAACCAGTTGCAGCAGTTTATGGTGAACGAGACTCGCTTCCGGATGGTCGAGCAAAAGAATCCCGACCGCTACAAGATGTTGTCGGAGAAAGCCAAGCGGCAAGTCGCCGATCGGTATTCTCTATATCACCAATTGGCCGAACCTCCTTCGGCACAGACTCAAACGGCAGTGCCGCCACCTCCAACTGCAAAGGTGCGACTATGAATCTCACGACCACATACATGGGGATGGAATTGGCCAATCCGCTGATGGTTGGAGCGTCGCCATTGGCCGATGACCTCGACACGGCCCGCCGTCTCGAAGACGCCGGCGCGTCGGCCATCGTCATGCGCTCGTTGTTCGAGGAGCAGATCGAAGGCGAACACCACGCCAGCGTCGAGCAATTCGAAATGTACGCCGACAGTTTCCCCGAGGCGTTGTCATTCTTCCCCGGGGCCAGCGAATTTGCGATGAGTCCGGATGCCTACCTGGAACAAATTCGCCGTCTCAAGGAGGCGGTTCACGTGCCGGTGATCGCCTCATTGAACGGCTTGAGAATCTCGGGTTGGCTGCGCTACGCGGAACTCATCGAACAGGCTGGGGCCGATGCGCTGGAACTGAATGTCTATCACGTGGCCACGGAAGCGCGCGAAACGCTGTATTCCATTGAGCAGCAAATCCGCGAGGTCGCGCGAAACGTGCGCGAGGCGGTTAAGCTGCCGCTGGCGGTAAAGCTGTCTCCATTTTTCACATCGCTCCCGCACGTGGCGATGGAGTTGCGCACCACCGGGATCGACGGATTGGTGCTGTTCAATCGCTTTTATCAGCCCGATATTGATTTGGACGATATCAGCGTAGTCCCGCGGCTTCATCTTTCCGATTCATCCGAGTTGCTGCTGCGGCTCCGATGGCTCGCGATCCTTTCGGGAAGATGCACGGCTTCACTCGCCGCCAGCGGCGGAGTCCACACGGCGGCCGATGCGATCAAGGCGGTCATGGCCGGCGCCCATGCGGTTCAGATTGTCTCGGCCCTTTTAAGACATGGCCCGGAACATCTCAAGGTTATTCTCGACGCCTTGAAAGCGTGGATGGAGGAACACGAATATGAATCTATCCGCCAGATGCAGGGATGCCTGAGTCTTGCTCATTGCCCCGACCCGGCGGCGTTCGAACGGGCCAATTACATGCGCGTGCTTAATAGTTGGCATGGCCGAGTCCATAATGCGACATCTGATTAGGCGCGCGGATCGGCGTCTGTGATGTTGACACTGTGGTAGTGGAGGACTTTATGAATGCTCCAGTGAAAAATGATCGTGCCGCGTGGCTTTGCGGCCCGTCGGCCAAATGTTCATTGCTTCCGAAGGAACCCAATCGAGCCTGGCGGCTGGTGTTGCTGGGCGCGCCGGGCGTCGGAAAGGGCACACAGGCGGAATTGCTCGGCGAGCGGCTGGGCGTGTGCCATCTTTCCACCGGCGACATTTTTCGCGAGGCCGCCAGCCCTTGCAATCGTGCGGGAACCCCGGCGATGACGGAGGCGCTGCGTTATATGCGGGATGGCCGACTCGTGCCCGACTCCATCGTCTGGGAGATCGTGCGCGAACGGGCCGGATGCATACGCTGCCGCGGTGGTTTTGTGCTCGACGGGTTTCCACGCACACTCATGCAGGCCCGTGCCTTGCAACAGCTAATGAACGATGAGGGACTTTGCATAGACGGCGTGTTGAACTATGTACTGCCCGTGACGGAAATCGTCTTGCGCTTGAGCGGTCGGCGCGTGTGCGAAAAATGCAAGGCCGTCTTTCACGTCACCCAGCGCGCGCCGCGCGTACCCGACGTGTGCGACCAATGCGGCGGCCATCTGATTCAGCGCGAGGATGATCGGCCGGAATCGGTCAAGGTCCGCTTGCAAACCTATGAACGGGCCACGGCGCCGCTGATCGAGTTCTACCGAGGTCTCGGCAAGTTGGTGCAGATTTCCGCGGCCGGTTCGGCTGAGGAGGTCTTTGCCCGATCTCTGACGGCGCTGGAAGCGGCGATAACGGATGGGCTACTTCGCAGTCGGAACCCCCGCGAAGCCATTATCGGTCTGGGCGAGGATGGCCATAGCCCGCCAAGGCACATAGAGCCGTTGTGATTGTCGGCGAGGCCGTGCACCTGTCTGGTGGAGATCGTCTGCTGCTGTTTGCGGATGGCGTCACGGAGGCGATGGATTCCGCGGGGGGAGGAAACTCGGCGAGAAGCGGTTGATCGGGCTGATCCGCCAGAACCGCGCGACCTCGGCCAACAGCGTGCTCAACCACGTCCTGGCAAGCATTACCGGCCACGCGGCGCGAAAGTTTCAGGATGATGTTACACTCCTCAAGGCGGGGCTGGCCTGACAGTGCGCTCCGCATCAGCGAATTCCCCTACGCGAAGAATAGGGAGAGTGCCGATTTCTGAAATGACGATGATCCCGGATAGTTCCCTGCACCCAACTCGCCGCTTTGCGGTTCGAGTATGGTACAGCCACAAGGAGGCTATTGTGTTTGGCAATTCCCTTAGACGCGAACAGTTGTCCAGAATGACATGGCATTTGCCGGCAAAGCCGACCCCGGTTCTGCTCGGCGCCGTCTTTGCATTTTTCGCATTGGCGTTTCCATCCCTCTCGCTGGCGAGCGAGGCGAGCCTTCGAATGCCTGATTTGCATTCCGTGCGATACTTCGGCGTCATCGACGGCTGGACGTTGCTCTTCTGCGGCCTGGCCCTCTGCGTCGCGGGGTTGGCATTTGGGCTGATCATTCAGCGCCGCCTGAAGGCGCTGCCCGTTCATCCAGCGATGAGCGCGGTTTCAGAGACCATTTACGCCACGTGCATGACTTATCTGAAGTCGCAATTGCGATTCATTCTCTTCCTGGAACTCTTCATTGGGGCGATCCTGGTGGTCTATTTCGGTTGGCTTACCACGGATGAGGCGGGGCAGCACATGACCGTCGCGCAGGTGGCGACCATCCTGGGGTTCAGTCTGGTCGGCATCGCCGGCAGTGTGTCGGTCGCGTGGTTCGGGATGCGGATCAACACCTTCGCCAACAGCCGCACCGCCCAAGCGTCCCTGGCGGGCAAGCCGTATCCGCTCTATTCGATCCCGCTCCAGGCCGGCATCAGCGTCGGCATGGTGCTCATCAGTCTCGAATTGCTGATCATGCTGGTCATCCTTCTTTTCATTCCGAGGAACTACGCCGGTCCCTGCTTCATCGGATTTGCCGTGGGTGAATCGCTGGGCGCGGCCGCCCTGCGCGTCGCGGGCGGGATATTCACGAAGATCGCCGACATCGGCGCGGACCTGATGAAGATCGTCTTCAAAGTCGAGGAAGACGACGCCCGAAATCCGGGCGTGATCGCCGATTGCACCGGCGACAACGCCGGCGACAGCGTCGGACCCACCGCCGACGGCTTCGAAACCTACGGCGTCACCGGCGTGGCGCTGATTACCTTTATCCTTCTGGCGGTTCGACCGGAACTCCAGGTCCAACTGCTGGTCTGGATCTTTGCCATGCGCCTCATCATGCTGATTACCAGCGGCGTCTCGTATTGGATCAACGAGGTGCTGGCTCGCGCACGTTATGAGCACGCCACGGAAATGGATTTCGAAAAACCGCTCACCAGCCTGGTTTACATCACCAGCTTTGTTTCCATCGTGACAACCTACCTAGGCTCGCTGGCGCTGATTCATAACCTCGGCGGCGGGCTTTGGTGGCAGTTGTCCACGATCATCACCTGCGGCACGCTGGCGGGGGCGCTGATCCCCGAACTCACCAAGGTCTTCACCAGCGTCAATAGCCGACACGTGCGCGAGATCGTCGATGCCAGCCGCGAGGGCGGCGCATCGTTGAACATCCTCAGCGGACTCGTCGCCGGCAATTTCTCGGCGTTCTGGATGGGTGGCGTCATCGCCGGTTTAATGGCGGTCGCTTACGGCGTTTGCGTTTGGGGTGGAGACGGCGGCGTCGTGTCGCTGCTCACTCCCGGCGCTGGCATCGCTGTCGCAGTGTTCGCGTTTGGTCTGGTCGCCTTTGGGTTCCTGGGAATGGGACCGGTCACGATTGCCGTCGATAGCTATGGACCCGTCACCGACAACGCCCAGAGCATTTACGAGTTGAGCCAGATCGAAACGATTCCCGGCGTCCGCGAGGATTTCAAACGCGATCACGGCATCAACGTCGATTTCGATCACTCCAAGCTGCTGCTGGAGCAGAACGACGGCGCGGGAAATACGTTTAAGGCGACCGCCAAGCCTGTGCTGATCGGCACCGCCGTCGTCGGCGCCACCACGCTGATCTTCTCGATCATCATGATGCTGACCAACAAGCTGACCGATCCCGTGGGCATCTCCCATCTTTCCGTGTTGTATGCGCCATTCCTGCTGGGCCTGATCGCCGGCGGGGCGGAGATTTATTGGTTCACCGGCGCCAGCATGCAGGCCGTCGTCACCGGCGCCTACCGCGCCGTCGAGTTCATCCGCCGCAACATTCGCCTTGAGAGCGCCGATAAAGCGTCCATCGAGGACAGCAAGAAAGTCGTCGCAATCTGCACGCGCTATGCCCAGGCGGGAATGGTCAACATCTTTTTCGTAGTCTTTTTCAGCACCCTGGCTTACGCCTGCGTCAACCCGTTCTTCTTCATCGGATTTCTGATTTCCCTGGCGGTTTTCGGTCTGTTCCAGGCGATCTTCATGGCCAACGCCGGCGGGGCCTGGGACAACGCCAAGAAGATCATTGAGGTTGTGTTGCGAGAAAAGGGAACCGATTTGCACGCCGCCACCGTCGTCGGCGACACCGTCGGCGATCCGTTCAAGGATACCTCTTCGGTGGCCATGAACCCGATCATCAAGTTCACAACGCTGTTTGGCCTGCTGGCCGTTGAACTGGCCCAAAGCCTGAGGAAGAATCCCAACGGACCGGCCCTGACGTCCTGGCTGGCGCTTGGGTTCTTCATCATCGCGCTGTGCTTCGTCTACCGGTCATTCTATGGGATGAGAATTCGCAGCCATCGAGGCGGACAGGATTCCACGCCCACGTCCGGCCCCGTTCAAGATGATTTGGCCGTCGCGGCACGCTAACATACCGCGTCGCGCCGTCATCGGCGAATGGGCTGGCAACTTATGGCCATCGCGGATTTACGCCGGGAATACCGTTTCTCGACACTCGATCGATCGGATCTCGCCGCCGATCCCATCGATCAATTTCAGAAGTGGTTCGGCCAAGCCGCCGGTAGCCGTGGTGGCCGCCTCCGAAAATTCGGCATCGCTCTCTACAAAGCATTCCAGGGCCTGATCACCGGCAAATCTCTCGAACCCAACGCGATGGCCCTCGCAACCACCGATATTGATGGACATCCCTCTGTCCGAACAGTGCTGCTCAAAGGCGTCGGCGCCGGCGGCTTCACATTCTTCACCAACTACCAAAGTCGCAAAGGCCGCGAGCTTGCCGCCAACCCCTGGGCCGCTCTGGCCATTTATTGGCCGGACCTCGAACGGCAGGTGTGCATCGCCGGCCCTGTGGCGCAGCTCACGCGCGAAGAATCCGAACAGTACTTTCGATCGCGCCCGCTCGGTAGTCGCCTCGCCGCCTGGGCTTCCGATCAAAGTTCCGTCATCCCCGACCGCGCCTCTCTCGAAGCCCGCTGGCGCCAAATCAACGAGCAGTTCCACGGCACGGATGTTCCCCTTCCGCCATTCTGGGGAGGTTATCTTCTGAGTCCGCATCGAATCGAATTCTGGCAAGGGCGCCTCGACCGGCTCCACGACCGCTTCGTCTACACCCGTACAAGCGAAAAAGACTGGAAGCTCGAGCGTCTTGCGCCATAGGCTGTCTGTTCATCAAAGGCGACTATACCTCGAATGCTGAAGAAGCTACCTTGCGGTGAACGGACTCTCGAACACCGCGGCTTTGCCCAATTCGGCTTCGATCTCCAACAATCGATTGTACTTGGCCATCCTTTCGCTGCGGCACGCCGAACCGGTCTTGATTTGCCCGCCGCCCATCGCCACGGCGAAATCGGCCATAAAGGCGTCCTCCGTCTCGCCGGAGCGATGTGAAATAACATAGTTCCATCCGGCTTTACGGCATAGTTCAATCGCTTCAATCGTCTCGGTGACCGTGCCGATCTGGTTCAGCTTGATGAGGACCGCGTTGGTCGTTTTTTCCCGGATGCCGCGGGCGATGAAGCGCGTGTTGGTGACGTAAATGTCGTCGCCGACAATCTGGACCCGTCCGCCCAGGGCATGCGTGTGGCGGGCAAAACCTGCCCAGTCATTTTCCGCCAAACCATCTTCGAGGGAGACGATTGGGTACTTGTCGATCCAAGACGCGTATAGCACGGTCATTTCATCGCTGCTTTTTCGGCCCTGTTTGGACTTGGCGAGGTTATAGCCACCGTCCTCGGCGAAGGAACTCGCCGCTGGATCGAGGGCCAAAGCGATATCCTTTCCGGGCTTGAGCCCGGCGGCGCCAATGGCCTCCACGATGACATCGCAGGCTTCCTCATTGCTCTTGAGATTCGGTGCAAACCCACCTTCATCACCGACACCGGTGTTGTAGCTCTTCTTATGCAGGATTTTCCGCAAAGCGTGAAACGTCTCGGCGCCGTAGCGCAACGCCTCGGCAAACGTCGGGGCGCCGATCGGCATGACCATGAACTCCTGGAAATCCATGCTGTTGTCCGCGTGCTTGCCGCCGTTGAGGATATTCATCATGGGCATGGGCAACCGGCAAGCTCCGGACCCGCCAAGATAGGCGTAGAGCGGAAGCGACGCGGCAGTAGCGGCGGCCCGCGCGACGGCCATGGACACGCCAAGGATCGCGTTGGCCCCGAGTTCAGCCTTGTTGGGTGTGCCATCGAGTTCGATCATCAGACGATCGACCTCGCGTTGGCGGGACGGATCGAGGCCGCGGAGTTTCGGCGCGATCGTATCGTTGACATGGGCCACGGCCTTTAGAACGCCCTTGCCACCGTAACGTTTTCTATCCCCATCCCGAAGCTCGACAGCTTCGTTCTCGCCGGTGGACGCGCCGGATGGCACGGAAGCGGCGGCGGTTGTACCGTCGCTCAGTGTGACAAAGGCGCGCAGCGTTGGGTTGCCGCGAGAATCCAGTATTTCCATTGCTCGAATCGAAGCGATCTGACGGTTCACGGTTATCTCCTTTTAGTTAATGGTGATCGAGGCTATCGAACCTCGGGACAAAGTATTTTGCAAGTCTACGATGAGTTTGTGGTCCAGCGGTAGTCGTGCCAGTGCGTCGATTGCCGCCGTACGGTCATATTCGACGCGGCGCAGCGTGATTTCGCCATCGTCCCAGAGGGCGTAGGCCGCGCGGGGGTCTCCATCGAGCGGCTGTCCGACCGAACCGGGGTTGACGATTCTGAGGTCGCGATGTTTGCGCAGCAGCGGCAGATGGGTATGACCAACCAGCAGCACGTCGGCGTTCACATCCCGCGTCAATTCGTCCAGCAACTCCTCAGTGGCGTTGGGGGTTAGTCGGTAGTCGTAAAGAGGATCGATCGGCGTGCCATGCACAAGCATGAACCGGCATGCGGCATAGTGGCACGTCAAGCGCCGCTCCAGCGACAGTAACCAGCCGAGGTCAGTGGCTTCCAATTGCCGACGGGTCCAGTCCCGCATGGCCAGAGCGAGCGCCTGCTTGGCGGGCGAAGCTTTAGGATCGACCGCAAAAGCGACGGCGTTGTCGTGATTCCCACGAACCGTCACGACGCCAAGGCGACGAAGCCGGTCCAGTACGGCCCCGGGCCTCGGACCGTAATTGACCGTGTCGCCGGCACAGAGGATTTGGTCCACCGGAGAGGCGTCTTGCTCCACGGCGTGAAGCGCCCAGGAGTTGGCGTGAACGTCGGAGATCAGAAGAATTCGCATGGCACATCTCAATCATTCAATCGTCGAGGCGGATCGAAGCCGTCGTCGCGGTGTTTGTGTCGCTAACTGATTCCGGACCGACCCACAAGCACTTCGATGGCCCGAATCCATGAGTCCTTTTCCGGACCGATTTCTTCCGGGCGGTGATTGTAGGATTGCTTTTCCTTCAACTGTTCCATCTCGTCGCACAGTGCCATGTACTTGCTGCGGTGCATTTCAGTAATTCGGCGCCGCGCAGCATCGTCGCGAAGCAACCCGCACAAATCGCTAAGGTGCGGAATACAAAGCACCGCAGGTCCCCCCCAAGCCTTCTTCAACTCCGCGTCATCAATGTGGGCAACCAAGTCCGACAGAAGACCCTCATGCGATCTCTCCTCCTGGCGACAAAAGAGGCAGACTTGGGCGCCCAACCGTGTTGATCGCTTACGGAAGAAGGACAATGAAGGTGTACTGCCGAGTGAGGCGAGCACCGTTGCCAGGACATCGCGGAACAAAATCGCGCTCCCCAGCGCGTCTCCGAACCGTGCTAATTGCCAGCTATGGCGGTGGCACAGTCCGCTGTCGCTCCGGATTTGATCGCGCAACCCAGAGTCGTTGACGCTCTCATACAGAAAACTGTCCATGCCATGGTGAATATCTTCGATGATCCGCGCGCAGATTGGACAGCCCGGCTGTTTCATCGCCTCGATGAGTTTGAAGAATCCGATGAACTTGGCCTGCGGCTGTTTCATGTCAATGTTGGCCGGGGCTGCCGTTGAGTCGGCCTCCGACATCCTGAAGATAGGCGATGGTCGAGCTGAGCCGCTGCACGTCGTCGGCTACTGCTCCCGCATGACTGTGGCGTTTTTCCATAGCTGCTCGTGCGGCGCCGAGTGTCGCCGCGATCGTCGCGGTCAAGCGCTCATCCAGCGAGTTGCGGAACCGGCGGAACAGGGCGTCGATTTGGTCATAGAACTTTTCTCGCAACTTTCCCGCGTTGTAAAGCACAAGGGCTTCGACCTTGTCTCGGAATCGCCGCTCGATTCGCCGCCGCCTTAGCCCGGGCGGCATGAACTTGTCAACCACGCTCGGTGAAACCGGACCGAAGCCTTGCTCCCAGTGGTAGGCCACCCAGTATGGCTCTCGCGTCGTTTCGCACGCGAAGAAGTGATTCATTGGGCGATAAGGCACGTCGAATAAGTCGGCGGCAGTTTTACGGATTGACTCGATCAGCCGATCACTACGCTGCTCATGCGAACGGAGCACATCGGCCAAGTGCTGATCAAAGAATCGGATTGCGTTCTTAAACTCCGCGTCAAACAAATCGGGTATCTCAGCCCGCAACCGCTCCTGCAAATGTTCTTCATCTGGCGGTTGCGAATCGAAGGCTGAAACCGCTGCGTCCACGGCACCGTTGAGGCGGATCATGCCGCGCTGGCAGAGCTTCTCGTACTCTTGTTCCAGCAATTCATGCGCCCGCCGGCTGTCGCCAGCGAGCAGATCGTGGGCGGCGACCTGCTCGCGCCGGAGTTCCTCCACCTTGCGGCCAAGAATATGCAGGCGTGATTGCAAATCCTCCAGGGGGAGCTCCAGTGAGCGCAATGCAAGGCGTAGGCGCGAAATAACGTCCGCGACAATGTCGCCGGCCTTGTGACGGACCGCTTCGCAAAGGGATCGCCTCTTTTCATTTGCCAGAAAATCCAGCAGATGGCGTTCGACCTGGGCCATGCCGCTGCGGGTCCAAAGGTCCGAATCGCCGATAGTTCTAGCTTGCAAGCCGACTTTGGCCGAGACAGAAAAAACCGGAGCGTTCGCGTTAATTCCGGCCTGTTCGACGATCACCTTTTGATAGAACTCAGCCGCCTCCGACGCCTCCGACGGGTTCAAATAGTCGATCTTATTCAACACGAAGAACAACCGGCTGACGCGCGTACCCACCTGCTTCAGAAACTCGACTTCCGTTTCCGTAATCGGTGGGTCGGCCGAGACAAGAAACAAAGCAGCATCGCATTGTGGCAGGAAATGCAACGTCGTCTCGGTGTTATGTCGGAGCGTTGAGCCGATCCCTGGAGTATCGATGAAAACAACGCCGTTCCGCAGAATCGGCGCAGGGAGGAAAACTCTGACGGCCGCGACTCCCAGCCGGTTACACGGGTTGCCCGATTCCGTGACGAATCGGGCCAAAAACCGGCGCAGTTGCGAGGGATCGGTGGTCGCAAATTCTTCGGGGCGAACAGCTTCAATGAACTCGACCCTGGCCCGCGGCAACTCGCCGGCGGAAACCCACGTGGGAGCGGTCGTCAGCGGGACAACGGCCGTGGGTAGCACGTCCTGTCCAAGCAATGCGTTGAGCAGTGTGCTTTTCCCCCGCTTGAACTGGCCCAGGACAGCCAAGTGAAATCTGCCGGAAACCAGCCGATCTTTCAGTTCGGTCAGGTTCGTGCAATCGGCGCTGAAGTCGGAACCGGCAGACTCGATGTGGCTGACAGCCTCTTCGAGTGTGGATGGTAAATCAACGATCTTGGCTTCCTCGCACATCATTCCAGCCTTGCCAAGAAAATGCCCTGGCGGCCCGATGGGCTGCCAGGGCAAATTCCTGCGAACTCCTAGCGGACCAATAGCCCGATAGGAGTCATTGGTCCCAATAAATCGGGACGGTTACGGCGGACTCCACCGCCTCTTCAATATGGCTCGCCCATTATAAATGGCGCGGCATCCCGTTGCCAGCAGCGGCAAAACCCCATTGACTCATGTTCGAGCGCGTTTACAGCTTCGATGATCTGCCGCGCCACTGTTTCAGTTCTCAATGGACCTTCGCTATGCCATTGAAATATTATATGTCGCCGCCAGAGCTGCTGAGGAATCAGAGCATCTTCGCAAAATGCGGTAGGGAATGGGCCTGCATTTTTAAGTCAGGGAACTGTAAGACGCCCCCGCAGGGCTTCACCGGCCGACTTCGGCGGCGATCACACCGCGATCAACGATATCAAAGGGATCGTGGGCGAGGTCCATGCCGTTCACCCGGGAAATAAAACGATTCATTGCTTCTCGGTGCGTCGCGTTTCAATGGCGTATTGGAGCAGTTCGTTGCTGCTTTTCAAATTCAGCTTTTGCTTGATGTGCTCCTTATGCGCCTCAACTGTCTTGGTGCTGAGAAAAAGCTTTTCGGCAATAGCGCGGACGCTCTGCCCTTCGCCGATCAGGCGGAAAATCTCCAACTCACGGTCGGTCAGACGTTCCAGCGGCGCCAGATCGCTGTTGGATTTGACGCCGGAGAAACTTCGCAGCAGTTTGGCGGACATCTTGGCGCTGAGGTAAACGTCGCCCTTTGCCACGGTGCGCAGGGCGGTCATCACTGTTTCCTGCGGTTCTTGCTTCATGACGTAGCCGCGAGCGCCCGCCTTCAGGGCGCGCTCGGCGTAGAGCGATTCATCATGCATGGAGACGACCAGGATAGGCAATGCAGCGAAGCGGTCGCGGATTTGCTTGCACAATTCCAACCCGTCGCCGCCCTTAAGCGTCAGGTCGACGATCACCACGTTCGGCTTGGCGTCCGGCAACAGGCGCATCGCCTCCACTGGCGATTCCGCCTCGCCACACATCGCCAGATCGGGTTGGTCGTCAATCAATCGGCCCAGACCCTGCCGAAGGACAGGATGGTCATCGACGAGGAATACCCTAAGTTTCTGGTGTGGCTTGCGCAGCGTTTTTGCCATTGCCGTTTCCTTCCGGGGCAGAATCGGTTTCTTTGAGCGAGCATTCCACTCGCGTTCCACCCGATGGAACTTTCAGGATCGACAGGGTTGCGCCGACCAGGGCTGCGCGATATCGCATCGTCTGCAAACCCATGCCCTTCTTTTCCGGCAACAACTCGGGAAACCCGATGCCGTTATCCCTGACTGACACTGTGATTGTATCGCCGTCTCGATTCAGAACAATCAAAACGTGCTTGGCCTTGCCATGCTTGATCGCATTGTTCACGGCCTCCTGGGCGATGCGGTAGAGATGCGTGGCAACGGCACCGTCCGACAAGAGCACCGGCTGCTCGCACGTGAACGAACACTCGATCCGAAACGTGTGTTCGACTGTCGATGCCAACTCCTTCAGTGCCGACATCAATCCCGTGTCGGACAAATCGACCGGATGCAGTCCATGCGCCATTCCGCGAGCCTGGGCAATCGTCTCGGAAACCAAATTCGCGATCTGCCGTGCGTCGTCGGTTTCTGAAACCCTTTTTTTTGCAAGGCGTTGTTCCAGCGATTTGCTTAAGAAGCCGATTCCCGCCAGCTGCTGGCCGAGGCCGTCGTGAAGGTCCTGGCCGATGCGGCGTTGCTCGCGGTCGCTGATCTCCAGGACTTGCCGCTCCATGCGCTTGCGGTCGGTCAGGTCGCGGACGATGCCGGCGAAGAGCCGGTGTTGGCCAAGAAACATTTCGCTGACCGCCAAGTCCAAGGGAAAGGTGGAACCGTCTTTTCGACGACCGACGACTTCTCGCCCGATACCGATGATCTTGGCTATGCCTGTCTGAAGGTAATTACGCAGATATTCGTCATGCTCGCCGCGATAGGGCTCGGGCATCAGCAGTTTGACATTCTTGCCGACGACTTCCGAAAAGGGATAGCCGAACAATCGTTCGGCTGCGGGGTTAAATGAATCAATGATCCCACGCTCATCGATAGTGATGACGCCATCAACCATCGTGTTCAGGATCGCGGTGATCTTCGCGGCGTTTTCCTGAAGGGCTGACTCGGCGTGCTTGAGTTGTGAAATGTCGCGGCTGATGATCGAGGCGCCGGCCAGTTGCCCGGCGGGATCACGGACCGGGGCCACGGTCAGCGCCACGGGAATGGCACGCCCGTCTTTGTGAAGACGCACCGTTTCCATGCGCAAGACTGATCCCCCCCGGCGGACGTCGGCCAGGATGCGAGCCATTTCGTCGATCCGATCGGTCGGTACCAGGAGAGTGGCGGTGCGGCCTTTAACTTCGTCAGACGAATAGCCGTAAATCTTCTCCGCCGCGCGGTTCCAGCTTACGATGACGCCGTCAAGCGTCATGTCCATGATTGCGTCTTCGGAGGATTCAACGATGGAGGCCAGGCGGCCCATCTCCTCCTGCAACCGCTTACGCGCGGTGATTATCTGCGCGGCTGCGAAGACGAAGATGCTGCCATCCACCTCGGTGCGCATGGGCTGGGCATAATCGCGAATCCATTTGAGGTGTCCGTCGGCGGTGATCAGGCGGTATTCGCACACATCGGCGCTGCCCGCTCGCAACGTGACCGGTCGATTTGCCAGCAGCGGCTGGTCTTTCGGATAGATCAGGCCGGTCCACCCGCGCCGTTGCAGGATGTCCGGCGGATGGCCTGTAATTTCGGTGAAGGCACCGGCGGTCAAATCGTGGCGAATTTCACCGCTGGTTGACAGATGAAATGTGTAGACGAAGTCCGTGGGTGAGGGCGGCTCTGCTTCTTTGCGTTTCTTCGCCATGGCCGCCATCTTAATCATGGCCGACGGCGACGGGAATCGAATACGGGTTTAACGCGGCGTGGATCGTGTTGTCCGTTACGTCGCTGGTCAACTGGAACCCCAGTTTTTCGGCCACTCGACGCATCTCCAGGTTTTCGGCCATGATTGTGCCAAACAGGTGTTGGACATTTTCATCCCAGGCAACCTGGATCAACAGACGTAACAACTGAGTGCCCAAACCCCGATTTTGCCACGCGTCACTGATCACAATGGCGAATTCCGCATCGCGGCCGCCCGGAACTTTGCTGAGCCGGCCAATGCCAAGAATGAACGGTATCTGCCTTTCGGGATCCGTTCCTTCGGCTACCAGCGCCAGCTCGCGGTCATAGTCGTTGAAGCAGACGCGGATCAAGCGCTCATGGGCCGTCCGCTGGCTCAAGTTGATCGGGTGGAAATAGCGGAACGTCACGCTCCGGTCGGAAAGTTCATGATGGAAGCGAACGAGCAACGGCTCGTCCTCAGGCCGGATCGGGCGTATCGTAACCGGCATACCATCGCGGACTTTCCAGTGCGTCACGTATTGGGTGGGATAGGGTCGAATGACCGCTCGGGGCAAATTCGATTCTGTTGTGTCAGAGCCCCACAGCACAGTTCGGGCATCGACGGCGACGATCTGATTCGGCCCCGCTATCAGCGGATTTATTTCAATCTCCTTGATCCAAGGTTGTTCCACAACTAACTGGCTGAACCGGACAAGGATTTGGTCGAGCAGCGCGATATCCACGGGCTGTCGTCCGCGCACGCCCTGCAGCGCCTTGAATATTTTGGTTTGTTCCATCATACGGCGCGCCAAGGTCGCGTTAAGAGGCGGGAGTCCCAGCGCGCGATCCTTGAACACTTCAACAAGCTGGCCTCCTGTGCCGAAAAGCATAACGGGGCCGAATTGCGAATCGGGGCTGCTGCCGATGATCAACTCATACCCATCGCGCACTTTGATCATTGGCTGGACGGTGACACCCTGGAAATGCTGATCGCCCGCGGTGCGGCCTACCGCCTGGCGAATTTCGTCGAAAGCCTCTGCAACTTGCGCGCGATCCCACAAGTTGAGTTTGACGCCGCCGACATCGGTCTTGTGGGTCAGCGTGAGGGAGAAGAGCTTGACGACGACGGGGTATCCGATCTCGTCGGCGGCTTTCACGGCGGCTTGCGGCGTTGCGGCGGTCAGCGTCGGGGCGACCGGGATTCCGTAGGCCGAAAGAATCTGCTTGGATTGGTATTCATCGAGCAGCGTGCCGCCGGATTTTCTAGCGGTGTCGATGATTTGGGCGACGGCCGAGCGATCGATATTGGAATCGATGTCGGCCAGCGCCGGCGTTTCATATAGGGCTCGAAGGTTGTAGGAATAGCGCCACATGTAAGAAAAGGCGCGCGCGGCCTGGTCGGGAAAATCAAATGTGGGAATGCCTGCGCCCTGGAGGATCGCCTGGCCCGCCGTCACTTCGGCTCCGCCCATCCAACTCGCCAGTATCGGCTTGCCGTCGAGCTTGGCCAGGGATTTCACCGCTTCGGCGGTTTGCGTTGGATCGGTCATATTCTGCGGCGTCAGAACGAGGAGCACGCCGTCGTTGTCCGGATCGTCGGCTACAACTTTCAGCGCCTTGGCGAAGCGCTCCGGCGCCGCGTCGCCGAGCACATCGATCGGATTGTTGTGGCTCCATTGCGGGGGCAGGATGCCGTCAAGAGTTTGGCGAAGCTGCGGCGAAAGAACCGCCAATTCGCCGCCGCTGCCCAGCAGCGCGTCGGTGGCCAAAACACCGGGTCCGCCGGCATTCGTGACAATGGCCAGGCGCCGCCCCGTGGGTCGCGGCTGCTTGGCCAGCACCTCGGCCATCGCAAACAGATCGGCGATGCTGTCCACGCGAAGCACGCCGGTCCGCCGGAAGGCGGCATCCAACACTTCATCGCTGCCGGTGAGAGAACCGGTGTGAGATGCCGCGGCCTTGGCTGCCGCGTCGGTTCGCCCCGCCTTAATGACGATGATCGGCTTGTTCAGCGAGACTTCCCGCGCGGCGGAAAGAAACGAACGGGCGTCCCCGATAGACTCCATGTAAATCAGAATGCTCTTGGTGCGTGGATCGTCACCGAGATAGTCAATCAGATCGCCCCAGTTCACATCGAGCATCGATCCAGTCGAGACGAATGCGCTAAATCCCACGCGCTCGCGCAGGCTCCAATCCAGAATGGCCGTCATCAGCGCGCCGCTTTGGCTGATGAACGCGACATTGCCGGGCAGGGCGATGCCCTTGGCGAAGGTTGCGTTCAGCCCGGTCAGCGGATTCATGACGCCGAGGCAATTGGGGCCGATGATGCGCATGTTGCCGCGCCGCGCCTGGACGAGAACTCGCTGCTCCAGCTCAATTCCGGCCGCGCCTAGCTCCCGGAACCCCGCCGAGATGACGACCGCCGCGCGCACCCCGGCATCGGCACACTGACCAATCACATCCGGCACGGATGGCGCGGGAGTGACCACGACCGCCAAATCCGTCTTTTCCGGGACGGCCGCGATGTTGGGATATGCCTTGATGCCCAGGACGCTGGCCCGTTTGGGATTGACGGGAAAGACCGTTCCCCCGAACGGAGTGCTGACAAGGTTCCAGAGCACGGTTCGACCGACGCTTCCGGCGGTCTCGGTCGCGCCGATCACGGCGATGTTTCGGGGCATGAAGATCGCGTCAAGCGGATGGCGTTGCGAATGACGTGCATCGCTTCGATCGCCCGCGTTAGGTGGAGTGGATTCCATGCCGGATATTAGAGCGGTTTGCAAAAGCGTTTGCCATCGGCGAATTCACCTATGCAAGAAGTGGGGCGAACTCCGATTTTCCGAGTACCGGGAAGGTTCGATATTACCTATGTGAAATGCGGGATACCGCGGATTTCATGCGTCGTCGTCGATGGGCTGCGATTCTTCGCGGAGAACGTCCGTGACGAAGCGGCTCTCCAGTTCCACCGGCTGCAGCGAGGCCTTCAGTTCAAGCGCCGCGGCGATTGTGCTGGCCAGCATGAAGAGCAGCCCCAGGCCGAATAGCGGGATTGCGACGTACATTGCCGTGGGTAGAAGGGCCGACAGCCCCAGCATGAGGCAGCACCCGATGAGTGTGCCGATCGTCAACAGCAGGAACAAGAGCGTGAGGCGAATCAGTTTGGCGCGGCGGGTGACGTGCGCGGTTTGCAGTTCGAGCAGTTCGAGCAGTCGCCGCCGCCGCTGTGCTTCGGCATCGTTCTCGGCGCCGGCTCGCTGCAAAAGCTCCTGCTCGTGCAGGCGTTCACGTTGGAAAACGCGCAGCCGAGACACGATGGCGGACATTCGATTGTAGAACGCCAGGGCCAACAGCCCACAGGCGGAGATGATGACCACGGGAACAACGGAGGAACTGATGACCTTCGTTAAGTCAGAGGGCGACATGCAACGCTCCTTGGCCGAACATCTTCAATGCGCTGGTTCGACAGTCAACTGGCTTTGGCCGATTTTCCGCCAAACTAACGCGAATTGCACTCGAAGCGCTTTTGGAACGGAGCGTGGTCACCATGAAACCAGTCACGCTTAACGAGCGATTTGAATTGAACAACCAGATTGCGCAGGCGAATCGCAAAGATTTCGACGCGGCCGGTTTGACGGTGATCAGCGTGGTTGGGCCGGCGGGCTCCGGGAAAACGTCGGCGATCGAAGCGTTGCTCACGCGCCTGGATCCCAAGGTTCGCGCCGCTGTAATGGTTGGCAACCTCGCCGCTGAACGGCAGGTTTCGCGCATCACCCGGCATGGATATCAGGCCGTGCCGCTGATTACTGATAATCTGGCAGCCATTCATGTCCGCGAGTCGCTGGGCCAATTGGATCTGCAGCATCTTGACCTCCTGGTCATCGAAGCCGACGGCAATGCGCTGAGCCCCGTCGAATTCGATCTGGGGCATCACCTGAGAGTCAGCGTTTTCAGCGTGGCCGGAGGCGACGACAAAGCGACGGAATATCCGTTTCTTGTTGCCGGATCTGACTTGGTTCTGCTTACCAAGACCGATCTGCTCCCCTACGTCACATTTGATATTCAAGTCTTCCGCCAGGATGTTGAGCGGCTGAAACCAGGTCTGAACATCATTCATGCGTCCGCGCAATCCAATCAGGGAATCGAGGCTTGGGTGGGTTGGGTCGAGTCGCACCTGTTTTCGGGAGTTCAGAATCGCAGGAACGCGAGAATGTTTAATCCATTGATGAGTTGGGGCGATCAAACGAAATCTTCAGAAGGCATGCCATGACGAAGGAAACGTCTGGACCCTCGCTCCATTCGATCGAGAACGCCGGCCATGGAACATTGGGCGATGCGCAAAGGAACACTGGGCGGAGCCCGCTGGCGGCAATAGTTCGCGCGGCGCCGGCGCGCGCCGGGGTGCTGGCCGTGCGGATCATCGGGCCGCCGGGATCCGGCAAAACCGAGTTGATCGAAGCAACCGTAAAGCGATATCCCGGGCCGAGGCGGGTCGCCGTGATCGCCGTGGACCCGGCGTCCGTCCGGGAGGCGGACCGGCTTCAGAACCGATGCGGATATGTGGGGCATCTCGATTCCGCCATTCCCGATCCCGCCGCGATCTGGCGAACCGTTTCGCAGCTTCGCTTGCGGGACTTCGATTTCATCCTGATCGAGGGTTGCGGCGGAATGGCCCCTTTGCAGGACATCGGCCAGGATGCCACCGCGACGGTGCTGGCCGTCAGCGGCGGCGACGACAAGGCGTTGGAGTATCGCGCGATGTTGCAGAGCGCTTCGGTCATTTTACTGACCAAGAGCGACGTGCGGCCGATGGTGAAATTCAACGACCGCGTCTTCCGCAACGACGCTCAAGCGATTGCCCCCAAGGCGGAGATCATCGAGCTTTCCGCCGTATCCGGATCCGGCATGTACCGTTGGTTCGCATGGCTGAACAGTGCGCGCGCCGCCAAGAAGTGGCGCGATGCGCCGATGGAGCCGCAGCCGTCTTCCGGAAATGCTTGCTTAAGATAACTGCGCGGCGAGCCGCCAAGGTGAGTACCGTGGCAAGAAGCGTTTCAATCGGATGGATGAAGTTGGGATTGCGGGCGCAGATTTGCCCTCAATGTCAACCCGGCCCAAATGCCTCCGATCCGTCGCAACTGCTCGCCGGCTGCTCTTGCGAAGTTCGTTGTCCCTTGTTCATCCAGTTGCCACGGTTGGCGCGATTCCTCGAGCGGTACCGCGCCCAGCCTCCTGCCGGATACGAGGAATTCGCCATCAAACTGCTGGGTGAATCGTCGGCGGACACATCGAGCGGCGGTCGGGTTTTGTCCGATCGCGGCGCCGAGCCGGGTCCTTTCCTGGACTATGCGACTGACGCGCTGGCGATATTGGAGTCGGTGGCCGCTCTGTCCGATGCGCCGGTCGTCACAACTCCTGAGCAGGATGAAGCGCCTCCACCTCAGGCATTGGAACAGACCCCATCGTCCAAGGGCGATGCGGGGTAAGCCCCCGCGCAAGTTCAAGGACAAAGTGATGTCCGATGAGCTATCAGCCGCCTTTCCCATCGATGGCGCCCAGGGCCCGCGCGCCGAATCGACCTTTGGCAAACAGCTTCCCAACGCAATCGCGCTGCTGGCAATCCTCGCGATCGCCACACATCTGCTTTTGCGATTCGGCCTTCACGCCGGCGCGACCGTCGCCAATGCGCCGCTGCTCGCAGCCCTGGCTGGCGGGGGAACGCCCCTGGTTTTCGGGCTGCTGGTCAAGCTCGTCAAACGCGAATTCGGCTCCGATCTCCTCGCCGGAATCTCCATCGTCACCTCCGTCTTCCTCGGCCAGTATCTGGCGGGATCGATTGTCGTGCTGATGCTCTCCGGCGGCGAGGCGCTCGAAGCTTTCGCCGTGCGCAACGCATCTTCGGTCCTGCACGCCCTGGCCCGCCGAATGCCCTCCACCGCCCACCGCAAGTCCGCCGAGGTTTTGTCGGACGTTCCTCTATCCCAAGTTGCTCCCGGCGACACGCTGATCGTCTTTCCTCATGAAATCTGTCCCGTCGATGGAGTCGTCATCGAAGGCAGCGGCAGCATGGATGAGGCCTACCTGACCGGCGAGCCGTATCGCATGTCCAAGGCCACGGGTTCCCAGGTGCTGTCGGGCGCCACCAACGGGCCCGCGGCGCTGGTCATTCGCGCCACGAAACTCGCCGTCGATTCGCGCTATGCCAAAATCATGCAGGTCATGCGCGCCTCGGAACAGAATCGTCCGCGCATTCGCCGCCTCGGCGACCAGATCGGCGCCATCTTCACGCCGATCGCCGTCGCCATCGCCTTGATCGCCTGGGCCGCCTCCGGCCAGCCCTCACGCTTTCTCGCCGTGTTGGTCGTTGCCACCCCTTGCCCGCTATTGATCGCGCTTCCCGTCGCGGTCATCGGTTCGATTTCCCTGGCCGCCCGCAGGGGAATCATCATCAAGAACCAGGCCGTTCTGGAACTGGTCGATACCTGCCGCGTCGCCATCTTCGACAAGACCGGCACCCTGACCTATGGCGAGCCGAAGCTCGTGGAAACCCTGTGTGCGCCGGGTCTCGATAAGCGGGATGTCCTTCGCCTCACCGCCAGCATCGCGCGATATTCCAAGCATCCCCTGGGCGTCGCGATCATCGCGGCCGCGAGCGAGGCTTCGATCCCTTTGGACGATGCCACCCAGATCAACGAGAAGCCCGGCGAAGGTCTCAGCGGCACCGTCACGGGTCATGTCATTCACATGACCAGCCGAAAAAAGCTACTTTCCCTGGATTCATCGGTTGCAAGCGAACTGCCGCCGCCGGCCGAAGGCCTGGAGTGCGCCGTTTTGATCGACAACCGCTACGCGGCCATATTCCGCTTCCGCGATGAGCCGCGCCCCCACAGCCGTGGCTTCATCGACCACCTCGGCCCGCGTCATCAACTGGCCCGAGTCCTGCTCGTTTCCGGCGATCGCGATTCGGCAGTGCGCCAGCTGGCCCAGGCCGTCGGCATAGACGAAATCTACGCCGGCAAGAGTCCCGAGGAAAAGCTGGAGATCGTGACCGCCGAAACGAAAAAGAATCGCACGCTTTATGTTGGCGACGGCATCAACGACGCCCCGGCGCTGATGGCCGCCACCGTGGGCGTCGCCATGGGCACAAACAGCGATGTCACCAGCGAGGCCGCCGACGCCGTCATCATGGACAATTCGTTGGAGAAGGTCGATGAGTTCCTACACATCAGCCGCCGAATGCGCAGCATCGCACTGCAATGCGCCATCGGCGGGATGATCCTGAGCCTGGCGGGCATGGCCTTCGCCGCGGCCGGGCACTTGGTTCCCGTAGCTGGGGCATTGGTTCAGGAAGCAATCGACGTTGCCGCCGTGCTGAATGCCCTGCGCGCCGCCGTGGCCCCGCGCATCCTGCGCGACTTCCGCTGATCGTCCGCTGTAAGCAATTTCCCCTACGCGATTTGCCGGGCGAGCCCCGATTTTTTTGATCGCGACGAATTCCGATACTTCTTCGTACAGATACGCCGCCATCTGGCCCCCCGGTGTGTTCACCGGGGGCTAATTGCGGAGGGTTTACGATGGACAGCAATCGACGACAGTTCCTGCGATATAGCCTGACGGTTCTGGGCGCCGCCGCGGCCGGCGAGGTCGCCTGCCGATGTGTTCGCGCCGCCGCCGCCAGCAACGAAGTTCCCTCCGGGGCGGCTATGCCCGCCCTAACCCCCGACCATCAGGTCGTGGACGCGCGCACCGGAGCGGCTATATCAACATCGCCGGATTCCGCTCGCCAAGGCGTCCCGGGGAGACGCTGGATCATGGTGATCGACCTGGCCAAATGTGACGGGTGCGGCAAGTGCATATCGGCCTGCTCCAAGATGCACTTCGTTCCCCCCGACCGGCAATGGATCAAGGTTTTGCGGATGCAGGAATCGGAGAAGACGGCGCCGTATTTCTTCCCGCAGCCGTGTTATCAGTGCGACAACCCGCCCTGCACCAAAGTTTGCCCGGTGGATGCGACATTCAAGCGCTCCGACGGCGTGGTGCTCATCGACAATGAGCGGTGCATCGGTTGCCGGTTCTGCATGGCCGCCTGTCCCTACGGCGCCCGCAGCTTCAACTGGGGTACGCCGCACGATCCGCCCCAGGCCTTGGAAAAAGGTTACTCGCCCGAATATGGTTATCCGCGCCGGATCGGGACCGTCGAAAAATGCGATTTCTGTCCGGATATGGCCGAGATGGGCATGTTCCCGGCCTGCGTCGGTATCTGCCCGATGGGCGCAATGTATTACGGCGACGAGAACGAAGACGCGGTGACTAACGCACAGGGCGAGACCCAGCGATTGTCTCAGCTGCTGATGGATCGCAGCGGGTACCGGCAAATGGAGGAATTGGGCACCAAGCCGCGCGTCTATTACCTCCCGCCCAAGAATCGAATGTTCGCCCCGCCAAGCCCGCTGACGAAGGACTGAGGTTTTTCAATGAGCGACGCCAAATCGAACAACGTGGAAAGGGACATGCTGGCGACGCTCGGCCCGCCGGGGTTTGCCCACAAGTTCCTCGTCATCGCACTTGGCCTGGTCGTCGCCTGGGCGCTGGTCGCTTACATCCACCAGCTTCGCATCGGCTTGGCCGCCACCGCCATGAGCGATTACTTCTCCTGGGGCGTTTACATCGTCAATTTTGTGTTTTTCATCGGCATCAGCATGGCCGGAAGCCTTATCTCCGCGATGTTGCGCCTCTCCAACGCCCATTGGCGGCATCCGATTTCTCGATTGGCCGAGGCCATCACCGTCTTCGCCCTGCTCGTGGCTGGACCGATGGTCATCATCGACATGGGCCGGCCCGATCGGTTCCTGCACGTCATCCGCTACGGCCGGCTGCAAAGCCCCATTCTCTGGGACATGCTGTCTTTGACCAGTTATCTCGCCGGCAGCTTTCTTTATCTCTATGTCCCGATGATTCCGGACCTGGCCATCCTGCGTGACACGCCGGGCCTTTCCCGATGGCGGCAGAAACTTTACGGCACGCTTGCCATGCGCTGGACCGGCACCCCCAATCAATACCGCAACCTCGATCGCGCCGTCTCGGTAATGGCGATTGTCATCCTCCCGGTCGCCGTCTCCATCCACACGGTGACCGCGTGGCTGTTCGGCATGACCCTGCGGCCCGGATGGCATTCCACGATCATCGGCCCGGATTTCGTCATCGGCGCCCTCTATTCCGGCGTCGCCGCCGTGATCACCGCCATCGTCCTCTTCCGATATTTTCTACGCCTGCAGGCACACATCCCCGTCGATCATTTGCGCAAGCTTGCAAAACTGATGCTCGTCTTCGGCCTGGCTTACGCATATTTCGTGGTCAACGAACACGTCGGTGCCGCCTATACCGGCGAAAGCGTCGAACGCCCGCTCCTGGAAAAGATGATCTCCGGCCATTACGCGATCCAGTTCTGGGCGATGATCTTCGTCGGGCTGGTCCTGCCGCTGCTGATGCTCGTCACCCCGCTGGGCCGAACCATCTCCGGAATCTCCCTCGCCGCGCTTTTGGTCAACATTGGCATGTGGCTCAAGCGATACATCATCGTCGTCCCCACGCTCGCATCGCCCTTCATGCCCCCGCGCGAAGGGGCCCACCTTGCCTACGTTCCAACCTGGGTCGAATGGTCCATCACCGCCGGCGGATTCGCCGCCTTTCTCCTCATGTTCATCCTGTTCTCCAAAGTGTTTCCCATCATCTCGATCTGGGAAGTGGATCAGACCCAGTGGCCGCGGCCGGCAGGCATGCCGGCCATTCCGAGCGCTGCCGCGGCGGTGTTGGCATGAAGCTGGTCCTTTTCATCACATGGGTCCTGCTCCTCTGGCCATGGGCGGCTTTTGCTCAAACCACTCAGCCCGCCATCAGCCTCACCACGGACATTGAAGACGGCAAGAAAATGGTCCAGGCTTCGGTATCACTCAACGGCAAGCCCATCGAAAACGTCATCCTGCAATACTTCGTCCAGCGAACGTTTGGAAACTTGCCGATCGGCCAAGACACAACCTTGGATGACGGCACTTCGGCCGTGGCATTCCCATCAGACTTGCCCGGCGCATCCGACGGAAAGCTTCACCTTATAGTGCGAATCAAGGCGCCGGCGCAATATTCCGCTGTTTCCACTTCGGCGGCCTTTCCGGCGGATGTCCAGCCCGCTCCCGTTGCCGAGTTTCCGCGAGCCCTCTGGGCCCCTCACGCGCCCTTGGCGCTGACGGTGAGCATATTCGTTATCCTGGCGGGAGTCTGGTTAAGCTATTTCTTTGTCTTCAGTCGGATCTTGGCAATTCGAAAAGGTGGATAGGAATGACGCGGACAACTTCGGCCCGATGGGTATGCACTCTATTTGGCACCGTTCTTTTGGTGACGGTCTTTTCATCCCTGTTCATCATGGCCGACGATGCCAGCAGCCCGCCATGGGTGGCGCCCGCGCGCGCGGCGCGAAAGAAAAACCCCATCCCTCCCGACGGCAACTCCATCGCCGCCGGTAAAGCCGTCTATATCGCACAATGCCTGAAGTGTCATGGCGACGCCGCCAAAGGCGATGGCCCTTCCGCCAAGGACCTCAACCCCAGGCCAAAAAACCTTTCCGATCCAAATGTCGCCGGCCAAACCGATGGCGCTCTTTACTGGAAAATCACCACCGGGCGAAAACCGATGCCGACGTTTGAAAGCCTCACCACTGAGGAGGATCGGTGGAACGTCATCAACTACTTACGCACGTTGGCGCCGGCTCCAAGCACCCAGCCCGCCACCCAACCGGCCAACGGCCAATAGTCGAAGGAGCAACCATGCACAGAGTTATTTTCGGGATTCTCATCCTGTTCCTTCTCTCGCCGGCGCGCGGGCAGGATAACTCCAACAATCCGCCGCCCACCACCCAACCGCGGTCCGTCAGCCGCCAGGAATTCCAGCAGCTTCAGAAAGACAACGCCGAGATGAAACAGGAACTGGCCGACGTCAAGAAAGCGCAGGCGGATCAGGCCGCCGCTGCCGATCAGGACGCCCAGGACACTGACAAGCAGATGAAGGGCATCCAGGACCTGGTCAATAAAATTCACCCCGGCCTTGAATCATTCGTCCTCGCCGGCGACGCCGCCTTTGGATTTCAGACCCAGCGCGGGACCGATTCCACGTTTTTCGCCGATGTAAGCCCGCTGATCCTTTGGCAGCCGGTGGATTCGCATATCCTGATCGAATCGGCGTTCGATCTGGGCATCGGCGGCGCGGATATCAACTCGGAGACCTCTACCCTGAACGTCAATCTGGCAGATATCTCCTACGAAGTCTGCGACTATTTCATAATCGGCGCCGGACTATTCGCCGTGCCATTTGGCCAGTATCACAATCACTTCGACCCGCCGTGGGTCAACAAATTTCCGGATGATCCCCTCGCCTTCGACGCGATCGCGCCTATCTCGGAAGTGGGCGCCTTCGCCAAGGGAGTCATTCCATCGGGAACGACCCGCTGGACATACGATCTGTACGTTGCCAATGGACCCAACCTCATCACCGATGATCCCGCCGCCGCCGGGCAACTCAATTTCAACGACTACACCGACCTGAATAACAACAAGGCCGTGGGCGGGCGCCTGGGGTTCCTTCCATTCCCCGACATGGAAATGGGCTATTCGATTCAGTATTCCAAGCCGAACCCCGATGACTTCTCTAACGTTTACGCGTCCCTACAGGCCGCCGATTTTCACTGGAAGCCGCTGATCAAGGCAATCAGCGGTCAAATCGACTTTAGCGGAGAATGGATTTGGTCCAACGTCAGTCCCACCACCTACGACCCAACGGGAGTCCTTGGCTTCGGTCCGACCACTTTCGGCAATTTCAGCCAGGGCGGTTACTTCTCGCTGTGCTACCGCCCCACGGAACTCAACAACAAAATCCTCCGAAACGTCGAACTCGTCTCCCGATTCGACAGTCTGGACACCCCGCTCAATACCCCGGGCGGCGAGCACGAATCACGCTTGACCTTGGGCATCGACTATTGGGTCACTTCCTACTGCGTGGTCAAAACCGCCTACGAAATCGATCAGAAGAAGGTCGGCGAAAATCAGAATGCGTTTATCCTCCAAGTCGGTATTGGACTTTAGAGTGGAGTTCCCATGCGAAAAATCAAAACCAAGTTTGTTGTGGTTCTCGCCTTTGGCGGCCTCCTGGCCGGCATGGTGCTGTACGGCTGCAAGTCCGATCAAAGTCCTTCCGCCCAAGGCGTCACGACCCAGCCCGCCAGCTTCGCGCTTTTCGGCCCGCCTCCCCAAAAGACCGGCGTCGAGTTATGGTCGGAGAACTGCATGCGCTGCCACAACGGCCGCCCTCCTGAAGAATTCAGCGCCGCCCAGTGGGATGTCATCGTTCACCACATGCGCCTGCGCGCCAACCTGACGGGTGTGGAAGCCCGGGAAATCGTCAAGTTCCTGCAGGCCAGCAACTGACGGCCGGCGTGAACCGTGCCGTCACCCAGCGAAACGACCGTCAGGTCAGACCGTCAACATAATGGCAAAGATCCCAAATTCTTCCTCGTACATCGGCGGTAGGATGACCCAATGGCCCGGTGAGCGATTGCGCGTCATGAGGATCGCACCTGGAAACAGCACGTTGTTCTCCTTATGCACGTGCTGATGCATGTGGGATTCCAGGTCGTTCAAGGCGTGCATCATGGCGGGGTAAGTATTGCAAGCGCCGCGGGAATCGAGAAATCGTCAATCGGCCGATGCGGAGGCATCATGGCGCCAGCCAAAGATCCAATGTTTAAGTCGCGAGCCGGCAAATTGCACGATAACCGCCAGCGCTGAACCGATCATCACTGAAATCGATCGATCGACGCCGCTCATCATGACCCGGGTGTCATGAAAGGTCATCACGATGACGGCCGACACACACGCCGCGCGCAGCCCCATGTCCAGCCGGAGCGCCTCGCAGATAAAAACAATCACCGTGATCGCGACCAGGAGCTGCCAGGTACCGCCTCCAGCCCATCGCTCGACCGCCACAGCGACGATCGCGCCGACCACATTGGCGCATATTCGCGCGATCGACGTCGCCAGGGATGCCTGAATACCCGGCTGAAGCACGATGACCGCCGATATCACCGCCCATCCGAGCCCGGGAACACTCGCGCGCTGATACCCCAGACTCAGCAGCGCCGCGCACGTCACCGCCTGCGCGGCGTAGATCGCCGCGAGTATCATCGACTCGCGCATCGTCGCCCGCGGCAGCTTGAAAACCTGGCGGAATGCCTGTCGTTCCGGCTCAAACATGATTACGAAGCCGCTTCTTTGCCTATTGCGGCGTGAATGTCATCGGCGCATCGCAATCCCGATTCGATCGAACCCTGGATCCACCGATGCACCAGCGACGCATGTTCGCCGGCAAAGAAAATGCGTCCTTCAGGCGAGATGATGGAGCGATGCAGCAGCAAATTCTGGCCCGGCTCAAACAACGCAAACGCCCCGCACGCGAATTCATCCTCATGCCACATCTTACTCGTCCCGACCTCGAATTCCTCGCTGACCTGCGGGTGAATCTGAGCGACATCCTCCAGCGCCTGGGCCACGCGATCCGCATGCGAGAGCGACCCCCATCGCTGCGCATCCTCGGCCCAGGTATAGCTCGCGACGAGTATTCCGCGACCGGTCTCCCGGCCGTGATCCGGGTAATAAATGCTGCGCACGGGCAGATCGGTCATGGTGCCGCCGCCGAAGATGCCGTCGTCTTCCTCCCAGAAGCGACGACGACACTGGAAGAGAATTTTCGCCGACGCATCGTAGTGCAGTTCGCGAATGGCCCGCTGCTTTTCGCGGGAGAATGGCTTGAGGACCTCGACGTGCCTGAGCACGGAAAAGGGAATCGTGATGATCGCGTAATCCGCCTCGATCTGCCGCTTGCCGCCAACCGTGTTGAAGTAGATCGTCACCTTGTCCGGCGACTGGTCGATTGCCTTCAGATCGCACCCAAACCGGATTTTGCCGCGCATGGCCGGCAAAAAAGCCTGTGGCAACTGATCCATGCCGCCGACAATTTGCGACATGTCCGTAAATGCGTGTCCCAGTTCGGCCAGCAGGACCTCGACGAATGACGCGTTCATCCGCGATTCGAGGTTCTCCAGAACGCCGAACATCTCGATCGCTCCCTCCGACCAGCCGTTCTCGACCAGGAATTCGCGCGTCGAATATCGGTCGCATTGCTTGATGATGTCCGGCCACGCCGCTTCCCCGCGCGCTGATAGTTGCGCCATGATGGGCTTGAGCGCATTGTGCCAGTGCTGCTTGGCCGTTTCTTTGGCCTCCTCGGCCGTGAGATCAAATCCCAGGCAGTTGATGTCCGTCAGCGTTTCGCTCACCCGATGCTTGCGCCCGCCGACGTAATACCAGGCATTGGGATTGTTCATCGTGAACGGCATGAGCTTGAGGCCGAACTTCTGCGTGTAGCCCATCGTCAGGCGATGCGCCGATGGGATTCGCATGGCGCCCGCCTCGGCATGAAGTCCCTCCTCGAACGGCGAGCGTATGGTATGCACGCGTCCGCCGACTCTTCCGCGGGCCTCCAGCAGGGTCACATCGTGCCCGGCCTGCATGAGTTCGTATCCGGCGACCAGCCCCGCCATCCCCGCTCCGACGATCACCACCTTGCCGGATTTCCCGGTGCGAACCAGGCCCTGTTGAATGATCGCTTCATATTTGGATTCGGACATTTTCAGACGCCTCCTTCAAAACGCTTGGGCCTGGAACGCAGCGGTTGGGAGGTTCTACCACGGCGATGGAGGCGGGCAAAATTCGGGAAGATTGGTCGGTTTGCGAAGTGCGGCGGCCGTGGTGGAAATCCGAAACGAAGGCTCACCGCGAAGAGCGCGAAGACAGGCGCGAAGGAATCATCCGGTGAGTCTAGTCTTGCTCCGGCAGGGAGGCACCTAGGCGCGAAGGGAAGGAATGGCTGGGGACTTGTCGTCAGAGGGCAAAAATGTGAGTTTTTGAGCGGATTTTCCACGACGACAAGTGAACAAGTGGTTTGCGATATAGTGAAACCTTTGGCACGTTTTGCCGGTCGGTAATCAGGAGAGGGCGATCGATGTCCCACTTACTCTCCAATGGGACATTTACCAAACGTGTGACCTCGACGATGTGCAGTTCGGGGCCATCAAGTTGACCGATCAGGGTCTCGGCGACGTTTAGATCGCCGACATGCTCTCCATTAACGATAGAAAGCCGCGGGATTGCCATCCAGCGGTATCGGCGGTATTGAATATCAATTGACGATCCATTTGGTGAAACTGCAGCACTATCCAACCGTAGGGAGATTTCGATGAATCGGCCTCGCAGCAGTATCGTGACGGAAGGGGACCAGCGCGCTCCGCAGCGCGCGTTTTTCAAATCCATGGGCCTGACGGATGAGGAGATTCACCGGCCGTGGGTAGGCATCTCCAGCACATGGAACGAGGCGACGCCGTGCAATCTGACCTTGGATCGGCAGGCGAAGGCAGCCAAGGAGGGGGTGAAATCGGCGGGGGGAACGCCGCGGGAATTTGTGGCGATCGCCGTGTCCGACGGGATCGCGATGGGTCACGAGGGGATGAAGGCGTCGCTCGTCTCGCGCGAAGTGATCGCCGATTCAATCGAGTTGATGATGTTCGCGCACGGCTACGATGCGCTGGTCGGCTTGGCGGGTTGCGATAAGAGTCTGCCGGGCACGCTGATGGCGATGGCGCGGCTGAATGTCCCGAGCGTGTTTCTGTATGGTGGAACGATTTTGCCGGGCAAATTCAAGGGCCGTGACGTGACGATTCAGGATGTGTACGAGGCGGTGGGCGCGCACGGGGCGGGGAAGATGAGCGATGCCGATCTTTACGAGATGGAGTGCGGCGCTTGTCCATCGGCGGGAAGCTGCGGGGGACAATTCACGGCCAATACGATGGCCTGCGTGGCCGAGGCGCTGGGGATGGCATTGCCCGGCAGCGGTTCTCCGCCGGCCATGGACGTGGAGCGCGATGCATTCGCGGTGGAATCCGGCAAGCAGGTGATGCGCTTGCTGGAGAAGAACATCCGCGCCCGCGACATCCTGAGCAGGGAGGCATTTGAAAACGGGGTGACGATCGCGGCTGCGACGGGCGGATCGACCAACAGCGCTCTGCATCTACCGGCGATTGCGCACGAATGCGGCATGACGCTGACGCTGGACGACATCGACCACATCAGCCGGCGGACGCCGATCATCGCGGACCTGAAGCCGTTCGGACGATACAACGCGTTTGACGTGTTCAATGCGGGCGGGATTCCGGCGATCCTGAGGGTGCTGCTGGATGAAAAGCTGATCCACGGCGACTGTCTCACCTGCACGGGCAGGACGATGGCGGAGAATCTGGCGGCGGTGAAGCTGAAACCGGACCAGAACGTGATCGTGCCGGTTTCGCGCGCGCTGGAGAAGACAGGCGGGCTGCATATCCTGCGGGGCAATCTCGCTCCGGAGGGATGCGTGATCAAGACGGCCGGCGTGAAGAAGCTGCAGCATCGAGGGCCGGCTCGCATTTTCGACAGCGAAGAGCAGTGCATGGCGGCCGTGCAGGCGCAGCAGATCAATAAGGGGGATAGCGTGATCATCCGCTACGAAGGCCCCAAGGGCGGGCCGGGAATGCGGGAGATGCTCGGCGTAACCGCGGCGATTGTCGGGCAGGGATTGGGATATGACGTGTGCCTCATGACCGATGGCCGATTCAGCGGGGCGACGCGCGGGCTGATGGTCGGCCATATCGGGCCGGAGGCGTTCGTCGGCGGACCGATTGCGCTGCTGCAGGATGGCGACATGATCGCCGTGGACGCGGAAAAGGGAACAATCCGCGTGGAATTGAGCGAGAAGGATTTGGTCAAGAGGAAGTCGCGATGGAAGCCGCCCAAGCCTCGCTATGCCAATGGGGCGTTGGCCAAGTACGCGAAGCTGGTTGGGCCTGCGTGCTTCGGGGCCGTTACGCACTAGGGGCCCGGGGCCTGATTGCCGCGGAGATTCGTTCTGCCAGGTCCTCCCATTGGATGGAGGGCATCGGAGCTTCGGAGCGGAATACATTGTCGAGTTTCTGATAGGAGCGTAACTGCGCTCTTGCCTCGGGGTGGCTGTCGAGGATTTTCCCCACTGCGGCTCGCTGCTCCGGCGGCAGCGAGCCATCCAGATATTGCATCAAGAGAAAGTCGAGTTCCGGGAATAGCATCGGATCCGAACTACAGGTAATCCTTAAGGACCTCCCTGAGCCTCTTTCGTCCCTGGAATACATGCCATTTAACGGCTTCGACGCTGCAACCCAACGTCCGCGCGACCTGCTTCTGAGGCATTTGCTCGATTGCGAACAGGATGATGGCTGACCGCTGTCTGTCGGGCAATTGTCGCAGCGCCTTGCGAAGGCGTCGGCCCATCTCGGCGCTTTGAAGTTGATGAGCGGGATCGACATAACCGATGGCCAAATTACCGATGGAATGGCCATTCGCCGACGTTGTGTCCGACGAGGCCAGCAGATCATCAAGGGGAAGCTGGCTGCGTGACTTTCGCCCGCGCCTGAAATTGAGCGACAGGTTTGAAACGATTCTCAAAAGCCAGCCGCCGAATGCCTCGGGCTTCTTCAGCGATCCCAGATTGACGAACGCCCGGAGGAACGCATCCTGGGTAACCTCCAGCGCATCCTGGGAGCTTCCCAGGAGCCGATACGAGACGGAGACGGCTTGGCGCTGATATCGCCGGATCAACACATCGAACGCCGCGCGATTTCCCGCCAGGGTCCTTTGGACCAGCGTTGCGTCCGTCGGCGGAGTGACCAGGCGATCCTCGTCAAACTCAGTCGCTCGCCGTGTCATAGGGAATGACACCCGGTCCATGGGGAGGTTAGAAGTAGCGGGGAAATTTAGAATTGCCACGGTCGCACCTCGTTGATAAACGGCGGGCGGATCGAGCGCAAACCCTTGTTTTGCCAAGGTATCCGTCCTGTCCGTATGGGGTATAAACGCGATAAACGGCCAAAGCGTCCGCAAATGCCGCTGGCGGCGAATGCGGGCGTATGGCTGCTTTGTCAGCGGGTTGCGGAGAGCAATTCGCGGCAATAGTCGCCGATGATTCCGGCGATTGCCGAAGGGCCGGCGGATGCGGAATCGATCATACGTTTGACGATTGCGCTTCCAACGACCGCGCCGTCGGCGATGCCGGTCAAGGCGGCAAGATGCTGTGGCTTGGAGATGCCAAAGCCGACGCAGACGGGCCGGTCGGTCAGGCCCTTCAGTTGGCGGACGTTCTGGGCCAGGTCCGGCGGCAGTTCGCTGCGCGCGCCGGTGATGCCTGAAACGGAAAGGTAGTAAACGAAGCCGGTGCAGAGCGCGATGATTTCACGGCGGCGCTCGGCAGTGCTTGTGGGCGCGATGAGCAGGGTCGCGTCCAGGCCGGCCGCGCCGATCTGCCGGCAAGTTTTGTTCGCTTCGGGAGGCGGGAGATCGGGGATGATGACGCCCGCAAAACCAGCCGCACGGGCATCGGCGAAAAATCGCTCCGCGCCATAACGGAAGATGATGCTGTAGCTGAGCATTGCCACCAGCGGGGACGAGATGCGCGGCGACACGTCTCGAATGGCTTCAAAAATGTCGCGGACCTTCAGCTTGCGGTCCAGCGCCGCGGTGAATGCCTGCTGGATAATCGGCCCATCGGCGATCGGATCGGAAAACGGGAAACCGATTTCGATTGCCGCGGGGCCGGCGGCATCGACGGCGCTCAGCGCGGCTGATGTGGTGCCGAGATCGGGAAAGCCCGCGGGCAGGAAAGGCACCAAGCCAATGCCTTGGCCTCGAAGATCGGCGAAGGATTGAGCAATGGATCGCGGCATAATGGGCATCGGTTGTTTCCGGCGAGTCGGCGATGATAAGCGTCGCGGATCAATTGATGCAAGGGACCTTCGCCGGAAGCGGGCCGTGATGATCACTTGCCGATCAAACGGGCGACTTCCTGGCAATCCTTGTCGCCGCGACCGCTGAGGTTGAGGATGATGATCTTGTCCTTTGAAAGGCGCGGAGCGAGTTGTTCGAGGTGGGCGAAAGCGTGGGCTGATTCCAGTGCGGGAAGAATGCCTTCAAGCTGGGCGACTTTCTGGAAAGCGTCGAGGGCTTGCTGGTCCGTAATGCTGACGTATTGCACTCGACCGGAGTCTTTCCAATACGCGTGTTCCGGTCCGACGCCGGGATAATCAAGGCCGGCCGATACGCTGTGAACGTCGGCGGTCTGTCCATCGTCATCCTGAAGGACGTAAGACAACGAGCCGTGGAGAACGCCTGGCCGTCCGGCGCACAGCGAGGCGGCGTGCTGGCCGAGGGCCATCCCGCGGCCGCCGGCTTCCACGCCGATGAATTGCACGGACGCATCGGCGACGAATGGGGCGAAAATGCCCGCGGCGTTGCTGCCGCCGCCGACGCACGCCAGGATAAAATCTGGAAGACGGCCTTCGATCTCCATACATTGCCGGCGCGCCTCGCGGCCGATGACCGATTGAAAATCTCGCACGATCATTGGAAACGGATGCGGTCCCACGACACTGCCGATGATGTAGTGGGTATTTTCGACGGATCCCATCCAATCGCGCATGGCTTCGTTGGTCGCATCCTTGAGCGTTTTGCTGCCGCTGGTCACTTCAATAACCCGCGTGCCCATCAAGCGCATGCGGAAGACGTTGAGACCTTGACGGCGAATGTCTTCCGCGCCCATGTAGACATCGCAGTGAAGATTGAACGCGGCGGCGGCCGTGGCGGTTGCCACGCCATGCTGGCCGGCGCCGGTCTCAGCGATAACCCGCTTCTTTCCCATGCGCAGAGTCAGGAGGGCCTGGCCGATAGTGTTGTTGATCTTATGAGCGCCGGTATGGTTGAGGTCCTCTCGCTTGAGATAGATTTTGGCTCCGCCGAAATGCTCGGTGAGACGACGGGCAAAATAGAGCGGCGATGGACGACCGGCAAAATCTCGAAGATATGACTCCAATTCCCGGTGAAAAGCGGGGTCGGATTTGGCCTTGGCGTATTCGGTTTCAAGCTGGGCAAGGGCGGAGATCAACGTTTCGGGAACATAGACCCCGCCATAGGGGCCGTAATGGCCGGAGGAATCAGGGAGAGAATCGCACACAGCTTTCATTTATGTCATTGTATCACGGGTGGGCGATTGACAAGTGCCGGGCGGAAATGTCTTATTCGCTACGCCGAAACCCTTGGTGGATAATACCTGCGTAGGAGAAAACACATGCCGCGTCCCGTTACCCTCTTCACCGGCCAGTGGGCCGATCTGAAATTTGAGCAGATTTGCCAAAAGGCGAGGAAATTCGGTTATGACGGATTGGAATTGGCCTGCTGGGGCGATCATTTCGACGTTCAGGCGGCTTTGGCGGACAAGGGATATTGCAAGGGGCGATGGGACATTCTCCGGCAAAACGGACTGAGGGCGTTCGCGATCAGCGCGCATCTGGTCGGGCAGGCCGTGTGCGACAATATCGACGGGCGGCATAAGCAGATTCTGCCTCCGGACGTCTGGGGCGACGGCGAACCCGAAGGCGTCCGAAAGCGCGCTGCCAAGCGAATGATTGAAACGGCCAAGGCGTGCCGCAAATTTATCGATGCGGCGCCGGAACCGACCGGGTTTCCCGCCGTGGTGAACGGATTCACGGGATCGAGCGTCTGGCACAGTTTGTACGCATTTCCGCCGACGGATCAGAAATACTGGCAGAACGGATTTGATGATTTTGCCAGGCGGTGGACGCCGATTCTCGACGCATTCGACAAGGTGGACGTGAACTTTGGCCTGGAGGTTCATCCGACGGAAATCGCGTTCGACATCGTCACGGCGGAGCGAGCCGTCGCGGCCGTGAAGGGGCACAAACGGTTCGGGTTCAATTACGATCCATCGCACCTGGGCTATCAGGGGGTGGATTACGTGAGATTCATCCGGACTTTCGCGAAGCGAATCTATCACGTTCACATGAAGGACGTCTGGTGGGGCCACGGTGACGGGACGGTGGGCGTCTTCGGCGGGAATACAAATTTCGCCGATCCGCGGCGGTATTGGGATTTTCGCAGCCTGGGTCACGGGGATATCAATTTCGAGGAGATTATCGTGGCGTTGAACGACGTTGGGTATGGCGGCCCGCTCAGCGTGGAGTGGGAGGACAGCCGAATGGACCGCGAACATGGCGCGACAGAGGCGGCCGCGTTTGTTAGAAGGATCGATTTTGAGCCGTCGGCGATCGCGTTCGATGCGCAGTTTGATCGTTAGCCGTCGAGGTCAGCATGAAAGTGCGGCTGCGAATGTTCGCCGTTTTGCGGGAGCGCAGCGGGGTTTCAGAGACTGAAATTGAATTGGCCGATGGAGCGACGGTTGCCGTTGCGATGGAAGAGGTCGGGCGGCGATACGCGGCGATTGTCGATCTGCTTCCGAGCGCGGCCACGGCGGTGAACCTTTGCTACGCTAAGCCGGCGGCGCGATTGCGCGATGGGGATGAACTGGCGCTGATTCCGCCGGTCAGCGGAGGGTGAGGGATGAATCAGAAAAAGGATGTGATTGGGCTGCAATCGACGCCGCTGGATGTCAGCGCGGCGATCGGCGCTGCCAGCGATGGCGACAGCGGGGCGATTGCCATATTCCTGGGAACGACGCGGCGGGATGCCGCGGCGGGGCGGGAAGTCGTCGCGCTGGATTACGAAGCGTATGGCGAGATGGCGGAGGCGCAGATGCGCCGGCTGGCTGAAGAAGCTCGGAGGCGCTGGCGGATCAGCCGGATCGTGATGCTTCACCGGATCGGGCGGGTGGAGGTGGAGCAGCCGTCGGTGTTGATCGCCGTTTCGACGCCACATCGGGCCGAGGCGTTTGAGGCATGCCGGTTTCTGATCGACCGCATCAAGGCGGAGGCCACGATCTGGAAGAAGGAAATCTGGTCGGATCAAAGCTCAACGTGGGTGGCGGGTCATGGAAGACAATCGTAGCGCGGGGGCGCGGCGGTGCGGCGTAAGACTTGGCCGACGATTGACTTTATCAGCCGCGCCTCTACGCTTCGGGGATGTTATTTCAGCTCGTGCAGACAGTGTACTGGCTGGCGCTGTCGATGTGGTTTGGCGGCGCGATGTTCATTGGGGTGGCGGTGCAGGCGATCCATCGGACGGTGAGGGAGAACAATCCCTTGCTTCCACACGTCCTGAGCGTCAATCTTGAGGGCCAGCACTCGACGCTGCTCGCCGGGGCCATCGTTGGGAATCTCATTTCGGCGCTGATGAGGGTGGAAGTTGTATGCGCCGCGGTTTTGTTTTTCGCGATTGGATCACAGTGGTTTCTGATCGATTTGTCCGATACGTGGAACAAGGCGTCGGCGTTCGTGCGGTCGGGGCTCTTTCTGGCCGCGACGGCCGTCGTCATTTACGACGGATGGGTGCTTTGGCCAAAGGTCATGAAATCGCGGCAAATGTATATCGATAACGCGGATGAACCGGAGAAGGCCAACCCGGCCAGCGAACGGCTGGATCGCCTTCAGCGGGACAGCGAAATGCTGCTGATGGCGCTCGTGTTTCTGCTCCTGGGAATTATTCTGTTCAGCGGGAACATCAGCCGTCCCATCACTTTCCATACCGGCGGCTGAACATCGCTTATGGCCAAGACACGAGGCAATGCGCTACAGCAACGACGCCAGCGGGCGAACGCGATTTTGTGCATTCTTCAATCAGTCTACCCAGATGCCCGGTGCAGCCTTGATTATCGCACGCCGCTGCAACTGCTCGTGGCGACGATTCTTTCGGCCCAGTGCACGGACAAACGGGTGAACCAGGTGACCAAACGCCTTTTCAAGAAATATAAGACGGCCGCGGATTTCGCGAACTCGCCCGGCGGTGAATTGGAGCGAGACATTCAATCGACGGGGTTTTTCCGCAACAAGGCCAAGAGCATTCGGGCGATGGCTGCTTCGCTGCTGGCAAAGCATGGCGGGCGGGTTCCGGCGACGATGGAAGAACTGACGGCCCTGGCGGGAGTGGGGCGGAAAACGGCAAACGTCGTTCTCGGAAATGCATTCGGAAAGAACATCGGCGTGGTGGTTGATACTCACGTCGCGCGGCTCAGCCAGCGGTTGGAACTGACGCGGCAGACGACGCCGGAAAAGATCGAGGTGGACCTGATGGAAGTGGTGGCCCAGGAGCAATGGACGCTTTGGTCGCACCTGATGATTCACCATGGCCGGGCGGTCTGCACGGCGCGGCGACCGGAATGTGAGCGGTGCGCGATTTTCGAGGAATGTCCGACCGGCCCGGGAATTCTCGCCGAGCGCAAGGCAGCGCGCTGAACCATTGCCATTACACACCTTGAAGCGAGAACATCCGGATTGAGGTTGCCATGCGGTTGGCTGAGGTCTTTTATTCGATTCAAGGCGAAGGGAAGCTGATGGGCATACCGTCGGCGTTTGTGCGCGCCAGCGGATGCAATTTGCGATGCGTTTGGTGCGATACTCCCTACGCGAGCTGGCGGCCGGAGGGGGAAGATGTTCCCGTCGGCGTGATTTTAGAGCGTGTGGCCAAGTTTCCCGGCCGTCACATCGTGGTTACTGGCGGCGAGCCGATGATCATGCCGGATCTGGTCGAACTTTGTGATGCACTGAAGGCTCGCGACTATCACATCACGATAGAGACGGCCGCCACGGTTTTTGCACCGGTGAAAGTGGATTTGGCGAGCCTGTCGCCCAAACTGTCGAATTCCACGCCGACACAGCCGGAAGGGGGGCGGTTTGCGCGCGGGCATGAAGAAAAGCGGCTGAATGTGGAGGTCATTCAGCAATTCATCGACTTATCGCCGGATTTTCAGCTGAAGTTTGTCGTTTGCCAGCCGGGGGATTTGGAGGAAATCCGCGATCTGCTTCGCCGGCTGAAGGGATGGTCGGCCAGCGATGTGCAGCTGATGCCCGAAGGCAAGGATAGGGAGACGCTGGACGCACGATCGGCATGGATCAGCGACATCTGCAAGCAGGAAGGATTTCGCTTTTGTCCGCGATTACACGTGCTACTGTATGGCCACCGGCGAGGCACGTAGGGGCTAATTCTCTTCGAGGATCGACACGGGCTGGCGACCGGCGAATCCGGTTTGAATTTCGTGCCAATAGGCGATGTTTTCCTCGCCCAGCTTCCAGCAGAGGCACACATCGTGTCCCCGGTGACGGCCGATGAAATCGACCAGACCCATCTGATAGTCTTTCAGGTCGCAGCCGACCTCGTGCAACTCCTCAACGTAGTTCTGAAGGTGTTCGACGGCCCGGTTGAGCTGGGTCTGCAGGGTGGGCTGCTCCTTGGGCTTGGCGGCGTCGAGGGAGGTCTGCAGCGCGGTGATCTGATCGTGGGTCTTTACGATATCCGACACGATTCGGCGCACCAAAGGAAGCGACCGATTCGCCTCGGCCAGCTTGAATCGCTTGGTAGACCGAGAGGGCAAAACAGATTTAGGGGTGAGGAATTGTGGGCCGGCCATTGAAAAGACTACCTTTCTCCATGCGCCGATTGATCTCTCCCGCCCGTAGGGTTGGTGGCCCACGTCGGCAATGCAAGACACCAGCGATTATGATCGGTCCTTTGCCGCTGTCAACCTGCGAAGTCCGCCGCAATTTGTTTCGCTGCTTGGACGATGAGTAAATGGGCAAGGCGTAACGGGCCGTGCGGGGGGAGTTCGGTGCGTTTAGTTCAAATGACCACTGTCGACCGATCGGGTCCGATACTTCCCGCGGGGACGGCATCTCGGCGGATGCCGGGCCAACGCCCCGGTTTCCTGCCGCTTCGGGGGGATATAGCAATGATCGTGCCTGCGAGGGTGTTTAATGCCGGGCACTGCCTCTGCGAAAATTTTTTTGAGGAAATTCTCGATTTTCCGGAAAACACGTCCAAAACTTTCACCTCCCGGACCCTTTAATAGAGGGACCACACTAAATCGAGACAATTAAGCGCACCGCTCAGCGGCGGGGCGTTTGCCGCGGTCCACCTCCTTACCGCGTCCGCCCCTGCCGCTGTTTTGGACAAACACCTCATTTCGGGAGTCGTCATGACGAATCGCATTATTGCTGTGGGCCTCCTCGCACTGGCAATCGGCGTCCTGGCCCTGGCGTCGTCTTGCGCATCGTTGGAGACGCCGAACAACCCGACTACCCAAAAGTTGGGCAACGTCAGCGAGGCGGCGAGCGAGGTGGCGCCTGTTGTTGCGGCGGCTGTTCCGGCGCCGTGGGGCCAGGTTGTCGCGGGAATTCTGGGCGCGGTCGGCGTCATTGCGGGGATCGTTGCCCATAGCGTGACTTCCAGAGTCAGCGCTCAGCAGGCGGTTGGGGCGGTGACGACGGGATTGCAGGCGGCCTCTCAGTCTCTCGGATCGGCGCCGCCTACTCCGCCAGCGGCATAAAGCGAAATTTTGGAATCGTCCCGTACGTCGCGGGGTGTAACAACTAGCGCCGTTCCTAACACGAGATGGATTGGCGCTTTGAATGAAAGACACTGTGCTGCCCTACAAGATCGACACCGCGAAACAGGCCAAGGTTCTCATCGTCTATCGAGACTTCGGCGACGGAAGTTCGCACGTCGGATTGGGAGTAAACGGACTCCATAGCTGTCGAGTGCTTCGGCGCTCTGGCATCGAATCGAATCTCGCGGGGGCCAAGCAGTCCGCCGACATCAGCGCCGCTCTCAAACGATATTCTCCGACGCATTGTGTGATTGAGGCTTGCTGGCTTGCCACCGCAGAACTCGCCAAACTGTCCGCTGCGTTCCACGAGGTGCAGTTCATCGTCCGTCTGCACAGTCAAGTGGCGTTCCTTCAAGTCGAGGCGGGAGCCGTCAAGCTCTTTAGAGAGGGGCTTACGCTCCAGGACGACCGACTGAATGTGGCGATGGCCGCCAATAGTTCCCGTTTCTGCGATTGGGCGCGAAGGGCATATAACGGCCGATGCCTGCTCTTGCCCAATCTCTACGATCAGGACCGGCCATTCGCCAAGGTACGATCACACGGCTTTGGCGATACGATCCGCATCGGCAGTTTCGGAGCCATTCGACTGCTTAAAAACCACGCCACGGCTGCTGCGGCGTCGATCAGCATCGGAAGGCGCATGGGTAAGCGGATCGAATTCCACATCAATGTTGATCGCGTGGAGCATGGACTGGGCGTCTTGAAGATGATGCGGAATATGTATGCCGGCTTGACGACCGCCAAATTGATCGAGGTTCCCTGGCAAAGCTGGGCGGAATTCCGACACCAGATTTCGGCAATGGATTTGACGATGCAGCCGAGTTGCACGGAGACGTTCAATATCGTCACCGCGGACAGTTTGGCGGAAGGCGTGCCCGCCGTGGTCAGCGATTCGATTGATTGGGTGCCCCCGCACTGGCGCGTGGATAGCGATGATCCCGAAGAATTGGCGCGTGTGTCAATGTCCGTTCTCCAGGATCACGAGGCCGGCGCGATCGGTCAAGCGGCGCTTACCGCATATATTCGCGCGAGCTTGGCGACATGGACAGCTTATCTCGGCGGCGCGTGAAAGTGCATGTCCGCCGCAATCGCAAATCGCAATCACCTGGATCATGCTTGCCGCCGTCGGGCTGGCGCTGGGCTGGACAGAAGGGATAGAATGTATGCCAGATAACGAAACTGCAATCGTCCGCGTTGAGCGTAAGGCCGTCCTGGTCGCGCTTGTCGCGGTATTCGTGACAGTGGCCATCGCCATCCTGGCTGGCGGAATGTGGGCGGGAGCAACGAGCACGCAACTATCAAGCCACGAAAAGCGGCTGGACACTATCGACAGCGACCTGCACGGCATCAACGGCAAGCTGGATCGGGTTATCGGATCACAATGGGGTGCGCTGACGCCTAAACAGCAGCAGCGGGAAATGAATGGACAGTCCGCGAACGATCCACCGGAGAAACCTTAGCGGGAGCATCTATGATCGCGCAAATTCTCTGCATCATTTTCTTGGTGCTATTTTTCATCTGCTGTGGGGCTGGTTTCCGCTTTTCTGACAAGGCCGGACTCTTCGGCGCAGCGCAGATCTTCCTCGGCCTGTCGGTTTGCTGCCTTGCATGGTCTGTCTATAACGGGAAGTGATAATTCGTCGAATTCGCCGCCGGGCCAAGATTGCCCGGAGGGCGCTCGTGCAACGGTGAGACTTATGCGACACAACAAAAGACATCCGCTCATACCCGCGATCACGGCGCTGCTGTTTCTACTCATCATCGCGGTCGCGCTAAAGGTTACAGCGCAAAGTTCCACTGCAACCCTGCCGGCGCAATCGGCGACGATGTCGAGCGGTGGGGTTATCACGGTCGGGCCGACGCCGGTCACCTTCACCCCGGCGGCAACTCAGCGCACAACCCAGCCGGTGACGCCGCCGCCAGTGGTGGTTGTTCCTCCGCCGGTCGTTCCGTCGCCTGTCGTAACTCCGCCAACGACACAGCCGGGCGCGTTGCCGGGGATGGCAGGGCAGACGTATGGATCGGACGCGTGGCTGGCGACATTCCCGAAGGATGCAAACGGATTCGTCGATCTGACCTCGTACATCCCCGCCAACGCCATCGGTTTCAGTCCGTCGGGCGCGCCCTATCACGGCGCGAACGATTTCAACGATCTTGCAAGCGCCCAAAACGCCGCCATCGCCAACGGATCACACGCGATTATTATATACAAGGGCGATATCTACTCGCAGGCGATCATCAATACGAACCTGCGTGGCAACGTGGGGACGGCCGCGAGGCCGCTGATGTTCGTCAGCGTGGGTCCGAAGGGGTTTTTGGATCGCTCGCTCCCGCGTCCGCTCATCGAGGCGCAACTGGGCGTCGCCAACGGCCCGGCCCATTATGTGATTGTAGACGGCATTGATTTCTACGCCGATCAGCGCGATCCAGCCTCTCCGACTTACGACAAGGGCTACGCCGGTGAGGTCGTGGCGTTTCAGGTTCTCGACCAAAACGGTCAGTGGGGCGCACCAAGCGATCACATCCTGATCGAAGATAACCGCTTCCGATTCTTCCATACGGCCATCAACATCGAGACCGGGCCGACCTATGCGATCAACACGGTCATCATTCGCCGCAATGTGATCGCTTACAACTACGGGGCGTTCGCCGGGGCTTATGACTATCACATCCATGACATGCTCTGCGATGGAAACGTGCTGGTTAACAACGGCTGGAACGTAACGGCCGCGCCGAAATCTGACCCGATGGGCCGCGAGCACGACTGGTATACGGGGGTCAACCCGAAGACGGAGACAAATGATCCGCAGCACCGATACGTCAACACCGTCTTCGCCACCGCAGATTCCGAAGGACTTGAAGGAAATTCCGGCGGTCTATGTGATACGGACCTGTTCCTTGCCAATCCCATCGCGGGCTATGTTGCAGTGTATCAAGGCCGCTTCCACAATGTTGTGGTCGACGGTGGCGGTGATGGCAAAGGTGGCAATGAGTTCGACTTTGGTGGAATGATCGGAAGCGCCTTGACGATGGTTGAACCGCCGCCGGTGCCGCCTGCCACCAACGGTGGCACGCGCGGGTGGGGCGTGTTTCTTGACTGCGTTCCAACCGGCACGATGGACACGGTGACCGTTATCAACAAGCCGGAGGTCGTCAATGGCGGGTTTGCCCTGGGGGTCCACGTCAACGACGGGGCCAAGGGGCTGCCGACGGTGGCGACGGTCGCTGCACTGAGCAACTGCGTAGTTAATGACTGGTACACCTGGTCATCGAGCTATCCAAATCCGGCGACCGGCGCAGCGAATGCTTTGAATTTCAACGGGCCGCCGAGCGCGACGATCACCTATCTTCAATGTTATTTTCCTGGTGTGACCGGCGTCCTCAACGTGATCGGCGCGATTCCGCACTACGCTGACCCGACGCGATGTACACGAACCTACGCACAGTCGCTTGGATACTCTGGCGCTCCTGCGCTGCTGTCGGCGATGGAGAACCAATGGAGCGGAAATTGGAAGGCGAACCTTGAACCTGCGGCCGTTGTGAATTGGATTCAAGCGGGATTTCAGGTGCTCGCACCTACATCGGGGAACCCATAATGTTGGGCGGATACATTGGACAATTTCTTCCCCTGGCCGGCGGGACGCTGACCGGCACGCTGAATCTCGGCGGGCTCGATCTGGATTATGCCGGCAACGTTAAAGACAGCGACGGCAACACCCGCATCCAGATCATCAACACCGGCTCGAATCGAGCACTCAATTTCTGCGACGACACCGGCTTTGCGGCGATGACGGTGGCCGAGGGCATGGTGCAGCTCTCCTCGACCGTACAATTATATCTCGGCGGCGGCCTGAATTTTGACTCCATCGCCGACGTCTACGCAGATGGCAGCGGGAATGTCGAGCTGGACTGCACAACCCTTTTGATCTCTCCCGCGGTGACGGGAAGCTCAGGGACGATCTCCGGCTCGGCTTTCGGCGCAGCTCTGTCGGTTTCGGGATCGGTGACCGCCATTGGAACAGTATTCGCCCCTTCCTTCAGCGGCAGCACCACGGGCAAGAAATATATCGCGGGCTTTGGCGCCAATGCCATCGGCGGCTTTATTGCCAGCTATATCGACACGAACGGGAATTTCATCAAATCAACGTTCACCGCTGCCCAGGCGATTTATGTGGATGGGACCAATGGCAGCGACATGAGGGGTAATGGGACGAACCTCGCTCCCTACGCCACGATTGCCCACGCGCTCTCAGTGGCAACCCCGGGGCAATGCGTTTTCGTCGGGCCGGGAACTTACAATTGCCCAGGCCAAATCGTTCTGCCGAACGGCGTCAGTCTCTCCGGATGCGGCATCGGCGTGACGACCATCCAGAACACCGGCGTCGCCTCAACTCCGGGACTCTTCGTCGTCTTGGGCACTGGATCGGTGGTGGAGAATGTTACGATCAACGCGATCAATGGAACGAACAACGTAGCGCCGATCGGGTTTAACATAGGGGCCGGGGCCGGATCGACGCAGACATCCACCGCCTTTACGCTGCGCAATTGCGACTTCACGGGACGAATTGACGGCCTGTATTTGAACTCTGGCGCGGGCAACGGCAACTCCACTGTTTACACGTGCGATGACTGCTGGTTCCGGTCCAACTACGATACCACCCAGCACGCGACAACGGGAACATGGACCTTCAACGGAACATTTTTACGTTGCCAATTCATAACGACATACAACGGAGTTTCCAGCACCATGCGGAGCCTTGCGGGGGCGAACTGCACGATCTATTGCGAGGATTGCGACTTCATTAACAACGATACCTCCAGCAGCCCGCACAATGCCCAGTTCATCAGCATGTCGGGTGTTGAGGTGAAGGGTTGCCGGTTCGTGCAGAATACGCCGAATCTTTCGCAGCCCTATATCCCCTATCTCGCGAATCAAGCTGACGCCGGGAACGTCTTCATCGCGATACTTTCCGGCGGCACTTCCGTTTTTGAGATTCCACAGACATTTTCGTCCCCGAGCGTCTCATCCAGCGCCGTCACGCCGCCATTGGCCAGTTTCAGCGAGATCGCCGTCGATGCCGGCACCTTGACGTCGAACACGCTGACGGTGAATCCGCCGCCATTTAATACAGGGACCGGAGCCACTGTGGCCGATTTCACGAAGGTCGTGCAGCGAATCAAAAATACCAACTCCGGTAGCACCGCGATGATCCTATCCTTCGCCGCCGGCTACGACCTCGGCTCGAGCTCGGCCGGCACGATCGCCGCGGGAAAGAAGGCGTATTTAACGTTCCAGTACGATCAGGACAATTCGAAGTGGGATTTAACCGGATACGCGAATGGATTGTGAGAACAACAGTTAGCCCCCGGTGATTCACCGGGGGCTATGTGGAGAAACCATGCCAATCGATCTTTCAACTTCGCCCGTGAATCCGCTGACCGCGAGCGTGAATTCATTCTGGGCGCGCATCCAGATTGAATTCAACCGTCTGAACAACCTTCTGAACGATGGATCGAACCTGGTTTGGAAGAATCCAGGAGCGGTGCCCCACCAGGTGGTGGCGGCGTTCGGAGCCAACGCAGCGAGCCTGTTCCAGCTTTCGGCGCTGCTTTGCGGATTGATCGGATCGATTACCGGAACGACGCCGAATCCAGTTCCGGCTGGCTGGACCGTAACGGCCAACAGGGACGGAACGGTCACGCTGACGCCACCGGCAAACCCCCGGTGAATCACCGGGGGCTATATAGGTTCACGGAAATGTCTAAAGAGCTTAAAACACCATTCATCTCCGGCGCGACGGTATATGCCGTCATCCTCAATGCCGCGGGCCAGGCATGGCGCACCGATAGCGGGGTCTTCGAGTTGCCGCTGGTCGGAGATTGGGCGCATTACGCCAATGCCGCCATGGAGCAATCCACCACCGGGATCTACGAGGGCGATTTCCCGGCCGCGATCACGACGGCCGGGGCGTACCACGTGCTGTTCCGGCAGCAATCTGGCAGCTCTCCGGCATCCACCGATCAAAGCAACGGCATGCTCGGCGGAACGATCTACTGGACCGGCACGGCAGAGTCGTTTCCGCTGGCCTCCAACGCTGCAAGCGCGGCGAGCGTCGCGATGAGCGGCAGCAACGTAAACGTGAATATCACACAGGTCGCGGGGCAGACCGCCAGCGCCGCGGCTTCGGTCGCGTTCCCAGCCAGCATCGGAACCAGCACGTTTGCATCCGGCGGCAATGTGAACGTCACCCAGTGGAACGGCACGGCCGTCTCGCTGAATGGCGGATTGCCAAGCGTGAATGCGGGGAACGTCGGCGCCGGCGGCGGTCCGATCGCGATCAATCACAACACCGGCGGAACCGACAATCTCCGCTACGTCGACAGTAATGGCAATGGCGTTGAAGGGGCTCAGGTGCTGATTTACCTGGCGACAAATTGGCCGTCGCAGCCCGATCTTGTTCAGGCCGCCGCCGCGACCGGTCCGGACGGCGGCTGGCTATCGCCCGCGTACGTTCAAAGCGGCACGTACGTCGCCGTCTTCACGAAAATCGGCGCCGACGGGCCGGATGTATCGTCAGCTTTTTCGGTTTAGGTAAGTGAAAGGGATGGCCCATGCCTGTCACCGCGACGCCCATCAGCGCCGGCTCAGCCTCTGGACGCTACGCCGTTCAGAGCGATGTCGAATCTCAGTTTGGCATTGACAACGTGCGCGCCTGGTCACAGTTGGATAATGCGCAAACCACCGCGGATGTGTCGCGCATCCAACAGGCGCTGAGTTTTGCCGATGGCAAGATCATCAGTACCTTCGCGAATTTCGGGAACTACGTAACACCGCTTGCCCCGATCGGGACGGATGCTGCTCTGGTCACGCGTTGGGCGGCGGTGATCGCCGGCGCCTGGCTGTATCAGTCGCGCGGGCTGCGCGATGATGGCTCCGAGGGCGATCACATTGCTCAATTGCAGTCGCAGGTGGAGGCGGAAATGCTTCGGTATCGCGGCAACGAAAAACTCAATGCCGCGCGGCGCTGGCCGGCCGCGACGGCGCCCACGGGGTATTAGGCCGTGAGGACCTTTCAATAATGACCGTCGAAACCGTGGCCATTGACAGCCTCAGTCCGGACCCGGCCAACGCGCGCAAGCACGGGGAGCGGAACCTGGATGCGATCGTCGCGAGTTTGCGGCGGTTCGGACAGCAAAAGCCGATCGTCGTTGATTCGCGCGGAGTGGTCCGGGCGGGCAACGGCCAGCTTGCCGCGGCCAGGGCGCTCGGCTGGTCGCACATTAAGGTCGTTCGCTCCGATCTTCCGGCGACTGAATTAGCGGCCTACGCCATCGCGGACAATCGCACGGCCGAATTGGCTGAATGGGATGCGATAACACTGACAAGCCTTCTTTCCGGCGGGGAGCTGGGCGATGTGGGGTTTACAGACGACGAACTACAGAAGTTCGTCGATGACACGGGGGAGCCCCTTGAAGCGGCATCTGATATTGACGCGTTGTTTGAAGTCGTTGCCGAGTGTCGCGATGAAGGCGGCCAGAAGCAATTGTACGAACGACTGACGGCCGAGGGATATTCATGCCGACTGTTCACGCTGTAGTTGAATGTCCGCTGCGGGACAGCTTCCGCGTCCGACAGGTGGCCGGGATGTTTGATCTGCCCGCGGGGTCTGGATCTCACTGCTCCTTCACGGTGGAACTGCCGTCGCTGCAGGATGCGTGGAGCATCGGCGTGATCGTCGGGCCGAGCGGGTCGGGCAAAACAACGGTTGCGCGACAGGCCTTCGGTGATCGGATGGTTCAGCATTGGGATTGGCCCGCCGACCAGAGCATTTTGGACGGCTTTCCGGCGAACATGGGCGTTCGGGACATCACGCAGCTGCTGGGAAGCGTGGGCTTTAGTTCGCCGCCGGCATGGATGCGGCCGTTTCACCTTCTCAGCAACGGCGAGCAGTTCCGAGTCAGCATGGCCCGGACGCTGGCGGAATTGGCCCCCGGTGAGTCAGGGGAAGGCAAAGCCTCCCCGCCGGGGGCTAACTGTGCCGTGGTGGATGAATTCACCAGCGTTGTGGATCGGACGGTGGCACGGATCGGCTCGAGCGCAATCAGCCGGGCCGTGCGCCAGTCGGACCGCAGGTTCGTCGCGGTGACGTGCCATTACGATGTGCTTCCGTGGCTTGAGCCGGACTGGGTTTTGGATATGGGGAGCCAGCGGCTAGAGAGGAGAGGTGGAGAAAGGAGAGAGGAGAGCAGCTCCTTGATCTTTCACCGGCCGGAAATCAACTTGGAGATCGTGCGCTGCGGTACATCGGCGTGGAAGCTATTCGGTCGTCATCACTATCTGAGTGGAAAGCTTCATCCGTCGGCGCAATGTTTCATGGGATTGGTCGAGGAGCGGCCGGCGGCTTTCGTGGCGGTTTTGCCATTTCCTCATCCGGTGCGATCGGGCTGGCGCGAGCATCGTTGCGTTTGCCTGCCGGATTTTCAGGGCGTGGGCATCGGCAATGCCATGAGTGAATTTGTCGCGTCGCTGTTTGTGGCCACGGGCAAGCCGTACAGGAGCGTGACCAGCCATCCGGCGATGATCCATCACCGGGCGAGATCGCCGCAGTGGCGAATGAGCCGATCACCATCGCGCATTCGGCGCGGCCATCGGAAGAACAATCGAATGGCCGCGTTGGACAAGACGCTCAGCAGCAGGCGGTTGACCGCGAGTTTTGAATATGTCGGGGAGGCGCGCGACGACATCGCGGCGAGGTTTGGAATCGGTGCCTTCCAAATGGAAAGAGTTTGCTGATGCATTGCGACGTGGCACGGTGTGGGGCCTGCGAAATGCAGAAATGCAATGCGGGGGAGGCGAGATAACACATAAGGACCATTTCGGGTCTGAGCCTCAGGGGCGAACACCGGATGGTTTCTCGTCTCCCGCAGCCCCCTTTACTCATTCGGGTTCCCCCATCTGAATCACACCTGCAACGGTGGTATGACGGTCGGTCGTGACGGGGATTTCCTAATCGGCGTTGGTTGACAGGGTTTGGGGGACATTGCGGAGTTATACCTTTGCCTTTGGTATTGCCATTGCGTCAGACGAATAGTTTTGTATTCTTGCGGTTTGTCTCAAGCAAAGGAAAGAGCAATGGGGCTGCCAGAACGGGTAGAGCTATATCGGCAACTTGAAGAGAGGAGAAAAAAGCCCCTCATCGTGTACGTCACAAGTATTCGGCAAGGCGCGGAAGGCCAGATCGGCCAGGACGCAATAGCCGAGTTACTGGATCAACTCCAAAAGCTTGATCCAAACGCTAATGATCTTGATTTACTTGTGGTGAGCAATGGAGGAGATGGAACCGTTGCGTGGCGCATCGTATCCTTAATCCGCGAGCGCGTGGACAATTTCTCCATCTTGATTCCCCAGGCGGCATTCAGTGCCGCGACCCTCATAGCACTTGGGGCGAATGAAATCGTAATGCACCCGAACGGAAACCTTGGGCCGACCGATCCCCAAATTACGAATATTCAAAAGGGCGTTCGATTTGGGTCTGAGGATGTTCAGGCGTTTTTAAGATTCATCAGAAACGGCGTAGGCCTGACCGACCAGATACCCCTTCGTGATTTATTTCAAAAGTTTAGCGAGGAAGTCGGTTTTATGGGAATAGCTATTGCGGCGCGCGGATCTCAGTTATCCAAAACGATGGGGGAAAAGATGCTGCGTCTTCACATGCCAGATACGGCGGAACGCAAACAAAGCGCACGAACAATTTCTGAATCACTGAACACGCGATATTTTCATCATGGGTATCCGCTGAGCCGAAAAGAGGCCACTGAAGTTGGGCTACCTATCGCCGAAGAGAATGCCGACCTTGAAGCGTTACTTTGGTCTATTTGGCAGGACATCGAGTCTGATTTGAAAGTCCGCGAGCCGTTCAACGCAATGGAACTGTTTCGCAAAGACGCAAACTGCGTCGCGATGTTCGCGCCGGTACCGCAGCTATCGATTCCGCCGGGCTCATCACAGCAGGACGCACAGATTATCTTGAACATGTTTTTCCAGCTTGCGTCACAATACCAGGTGCCGCCGACGCGCTTCGAGTTCGTGACGGGGATAATGGAGAGTCGCCGCCACGCAAGTAAATCGGTGTTGAGTGGAAGTGTTTTCGGCGCTAGGCTACAGGATTTGAACATGAGAATAAGCATCGTTCCGGAGAAATCCGGCTGGGTTGGCGTTTCGATTCCGCCATAAAATGGCGACGAAGAATCGTCCCAAACATAGAAAATTCAAGGGTTTGGGGAATTCTTCCGAAAAATATAAGGACCGGCGAAGAATACCGTGTGGTAAGATACCATTGGAGAGGAATAACCATGAGTTGGATGGAACCCTATATCGGTATGGCGGCGCCAATAGTCGTGCGCGATGGACCGCACCGTCTCTTGAGCACTTCGGTATTGCCGAGTGGCGCGTTTAACGTCGGCACGGTTATTTGTGGAGAGTGGCCGTTGAACGCACCGGCGACGCCGCCTGCTATCGCACCACTGCCGGTATCACCTGAGCGAAGGAGCGATCCGAAGCCAGCCGCTGGGACGCCCGCTGGGCGCACCTGATACGGAAACGCCATTTAGTTCGCGTCCGTCCCGATCAGTTCCCCATACATGATGCGCTGTCCGACGACGTTCGGCACCACGAAATGGAATCGGTCCGCGCCGCTTCCCGTCCGGTCACTGAACGGCGGAATCTGTTCGTCCAGTCGGGTAGGGTGGGCGTAATCGTCCACCGTTTGCTCGCGCGGACAGTCGAACGGTGGGCGAGTACGCCCACCCTACATCGCTTTTAATATGTCGGTCAGGTGAACCTTGAAATCGCAGGACGACTCAGAATCGGGGATGGAATCGAACGATCCCTCGGACCCGTTGCGGCGGGAGATTCACAAGCTGGCTTTTAACGGGGCGACGAACCGCGATATCAGCGAGGTGTTGAAAATCAACGAAGTGGTTTTGGAGGAGAGGTTTGGAGCGGTGCTGGTTGCGGCGCGGGCGGGGCGGCGGGTTTTGATACGGGGGAAACAAACGGAGGTGGCTGTGAAAGGAGGAAATGCCGCGATGCTTTCTTTGTTGGGGAAAAATGAGCTTGGACAAGGGAGAGCTACTACCGCCGGCAAAACTCCTCGGCCCGAACCGGAATTGGAGCCCAAGGTGGGTTGAGCTTCGGCCGCATGTGGAACAATTGCGGCTGTGGCACGACCAAACGCGATTCAAGCTGGTTTCGGCGGGCCGGCGCAGTGGAAAGACGGAACTGGCGAAACGGCGGCTGGTGGAGCATTTGTTCCGGCGGACATGGCACGGGCAGCCGGGCCGATATTTCGCGGCGGCGCCGACGATCGAACAGGCGAAGCGCATTTTCTGGGACGACTTGAAGGCTTTGATTCTGGAGGATTGGATCGGCTCGATTAACGAAACGGATTTGCGGATCGAGACGACGAAGGGGGCGCACCTTTGGGTGCATGGGATGGAGAGGCCGGAGCGCGTTGAGGGGAGCCCGTGGGACGGCTGCGTGATTGACGAGATAGCGAATTGCAAGCCGACTTTGTGGGATGCGCACATTCGGCCGGCGCTGGCGGATCGTCGGGGCTGGGCGTGGCTGATCGGCGTGCCGGACGTGGATTCGATGGGACAGGAGATCTACGAGGGGTTGGTCGTCGCGGCGCAAAGCGGAGCGAATGAGGAATGGAGGTGCTTCAATTGGCCGTCGAGCGACATCCTGAGTCCGGAGGAGATTGAGTCGGCGCGTCGGCGATTGGACCCGCTGATCTTCGAGCAGGAATATCTTGGGAGGTTCGTGGGAGCGCGCGGCAGCGCGTTCGCGAATTTCGATCCGGCGATACACGTGAAGCCGACGGCATACGATCCGTCGTTGCATATCTGCTGGTCGCTGGATTTCAACGTCAATCCGATGTGCAGCGGGGTGTTGCAGCATAACCGGAAACTGGTACGCGTGATCGAGGAGTTCTCGCTGCCGAACGCGGATACGGACACGGCGTGCGAGGTGTTTCTGGAAAGGGCGATGGTCCGGGGTTGGAATTTACGGGACCTGGCGGTTTATGGGGACGCCAGCGGATCGGCGCGGCATAGCAATGCGAGCGAATCCGATTGGGACATCGTCAGACAACGGCTTGGGCATCTTTCGCCGCGGATGAATGTGCCGGCGAGCAATCCGCGAGTGAAGGACACGATGAACGCGGTGCGGGCGGTCATTCGCTCGGCGGGCGGCGGAACGCGGCTGTCGATCGATCCGAAATGCATCAGGTTGATCCGGGACCTGCGTCAGTCGCCGGCAGGGAGCAATGGAATGGCACAGGAGCCGTATCACGCGCTCGCCTGGCTGCGGTATTTCGTCTGGTGGGAATATCCGATTGAGCGGCCGGTAAGGGTGGGCGGCGCGGGAATCGGGTTTTCAAAATTGCAACGGGAACCATGAGCATGACAAAAAGCTCCACCATTTCAGTCGAGGCGCAGGTTGGCGAAGCCACGAAGCAACAGACGTTGATCGCGACGATCGGCGGAATTCCGAGTTCCAGCGCGGCGGCGCTGGTCGGCTTCCTGCCCGCGGCTTCCGGGACTTATCCGACGTATCGGCAGATTTCCGCGCATCCGACCAATGCGCTGGTGCGCGGGATCGTGGCGGCGCCGATCGTGGCCAATACCTGGCGGTTCAAAAAATGCCGCCAGGACGTGCCGGATGAATGGGTGGAGTTTGTCCAACAGGTGCTCGGCCCGCTCCGGCAAGGCATCGTGCGCGACGCGCTGCGGGCGCTGGAATTCGGGTGGGCGGGTTTCGAGAAGATCTGGCAAATCCAGAATGGCCGCCGAATCCTGCGCCGGCTCAAGCCGCTGCTGTGGGATTGCACGGATATCCTGATGGACGATCACGGCAATCCAGCGGGACTGCTGAATCATCCGCCGGGCGGGGAGCCGGTTGCTCTCACGGGCGAAAAATATTTCCTCTACACCTACGATGGAGAGGCGGGCAATCCCTACGGCCGGTCGCGTCACGAGAACATTCGGCAGGCCTGGTCCGAGAGCGAGCAGATTCGCCAGCGACTTGCGCAGTACATGAAGAAAATCTCGGGGATCGTCGTGCAGCTGCACTACCCGGAAGGCACGAGCCGCGACTCAGGCGGCGCGGAGCGACCCAATCAATGGCTGGGCCAGCAGGTGCTCGATGCCGTTTCTTCCGGGCGCAGCGTCATGTTCCCCAACGGGTTTGCGTCGGCGAATGATCCGCGGATGGCGTACGAATTGGCGGGCAAAAGCCCGTGGCAGCTTTCGACGTTGGAAGTCCAAGGCGCCGATCATGCCCCTGGGATGAAGGTGGTGCTGGAGTATTACGACGCCTTGATTTTCCGGGGCTGGCTGAGACCCGAGCGCGCCGGGCTTGAATCCCGCCACGGGAGCAAGGCCGATGCTGAAACGCACACGGACACCGGCACGCTGGATTGCGAGCTGATCGATCGCGAAATCGCGGATGCCGTCAGCCGGGACGTGGTGGACGAGCTGCTGATTCTGAATTTCGGCCGGCGTGCTGGTGGGGCGGTGGCCATTGATCCTGCGCCAATCGAAGCGGATTCGCTGGGCGTTCTGCGGGGCGTACTGACTACGCTGCTGGCTCGCGGCGCCGGTGAAGTGACGTCGAAGATCGACGGCGACTCTTTGCTCGACCAACTCTCGGTCCCGCGCGCGGCACAGTGATTCGCCGTGTTGAAGGGCAAATGGTGGGCGAGTACGCTCACCCTACGCGATTCCGCGCGCGGCACAATGATGTGCCGGCTCAACATTCTCACTCAATCCAAACTTTATGAATCAACCCACGAAACCGTTCAAACTGCACACGTCGGTTCTTTCGCCCGATGCTCCGGTGACGCCTGCGGAGGCTTCGCCTTTCGCTGCGGAGGCTTCGCCTTCCGCTGCGGAGGCTTCGCCTTTCGGGGTCGGCGATTTGCCGGCCGAGGTTGCCGGTCAACCCGCCACGTATCTCTGGAAGGACATGATCCACACCGGCGCCTATGTCCATCCAAAGCGCAAGTTTTCGCTGGCGGTGGATCGCGACCGCCTTGGCCGCTGGGCCGATGCCGGTCAGAAGATGCTGGCTGCGGGGGTCGCCATTCCCATCAACTGCGATCACTCCGACGCGGCGCGCGACGTGGTCGGGTACGTCAAGGGATTTAAGCTGGATGATGATCGGCTGCTGGGATTGTGCCAATTCATAGGAGACGACGCGGCCCTGACGGCGGCGCGAAATCTCGTCTCCGTCGGCATCGACCCGGATTTCACCGATGGCCAGGCCCGGCAGTGGGGGGAAGCGATCGTGCACCTGGCGCTGACGCCGGTTCCGGTCGTGCCCGATCAGGATCAGTTTGTCGAAGCGACAGCGGAAGGCGAAGCGTCCGCAGCGGAAGGCGAAGCGTCCGCAAACGACGAGGAATCGCCGGAACTTGTTTTGGTGGCGGAATCCTCAGATCAGAATGCGGAAGGCAAAGCCTCCGCAACGGAAGGCGAAGCCTCCGCAGGCGACCAGAGCGAATTGGTGTTGCCCTGCACGGCCGACCAACTTCAAACCCTCCGCAGCCTGATCGGCGACGACTTTGACGCCGAAAGCGGTGTGGCACGAATCATTCAATGGCTGCAATCGCCGAACCAAAACGATTCCACGGAAGACAGGTCAGAGGAATTGCAGGCGGAACTCTCATCGGCTCGGGAGCAGATTCTGCAACTCTCGGCGCGGTTGCCGCCGGTGATGCCGCAGGAGGTTCAGGCCGCGCTGGTGGAATCGGCGACGGCGAAATTCGATGCCGCGGTATTGCGGGGGTCCTTATCGCCCGCCGCGCGGGACAGGCTGGTGGCGACGCTCGTCCAAAGCAGCGAGGGACGGGCAAATGTGATAGCGCTGTCACGCACGGCCAACGCCGGCGGCGATCGCTCCCTGGCATTGGCGGTCGGGGAGATTCTGCTCGACAACAGTCCGATTGAACTTGGCGAAAGGACCGGCCTGCAAGCGATGGCGAGGCATGTTCCCGGGGAAGACTCCTCGCCGATCGAGCAGCTTCGCCAATACATGACAAAGATCGCGAGCGTGTCGGGGTAAGGGCGGTTGGCAGTTCAGATTCTCCTCAATTGGGAAATTCCATTTCTTCGAAAGGATCACAATGTTTTCGATTCCACAAGGCAAACCAGGCGTGGTGGGCAGTTTTACGTCTCAGCCGCGCGAAGTGTTTTATTCCGGTCGGCAGTTTGCGCAGTTTTGGGCGCCGCCGGTGACCGTGGACGGCACGAATTCCAGTAATCCGCTCAATACGCCTTACACGTGGCTGTTGTGGGCGGGCATGCCGATGGGCCGAATCACGGCAACCGGGAAATACGCCAACAGCATTCTCGGGTTGAGCACGGCGGCCGCAGCGAGCGCGGCGACATCGGTGACCACCGACGTGAACACGGCGGCGGAAATCGTACGCCGCATCGGCGCTTCCGGCACCTTCAAGCTGACGGGCCCTCCCGCGACGGCGGGAACGGTCGCGACGCAAGTCGTCACCTATTCGGCCGTGAATACCACCACGGGCGTCATCACGTGCACGGCACTTTCCGCGGCGGCGGTCAGCGGTTCGCTGATCCAGCCGACCGACGGCAGCGAAACCATCCTCACGCTTCTGTGCGAAACCGATGGCCTGCAAATCGTCGACCAAACACACACCAATCGCGTGGACGTTTTCTGCGGCACCTTGCTGGCCGGCGGCGGAACGATCAATACGGGCATGATCGTCAACTATCCGTCCGATCCCAGTCTGAAGGCGTACGTGAAGGCATCGCTGCGGGCCATTTGCCCGGGCGTCTCCTTCCTGGATGACATCACGGGATAGGGAAAGCCGAAATCTGAATTTCAAATTTCAAATATCAAATTTCAAAACAATTTGCATTTTCAAGGACCTTCATCATGGCTTACGTTTCCATCAACGACATCCTCGGCGCCCCGAATCTCTGCGGGATCATCCAGAGCACGGTCAGCGGCATTCCGAATCCGTTTCCGCAGGCGTTCTTCCAGGTCGATCAGACCGTGGACGGGGACACCGGGGAATACAAGGTGTTCAGCGGCTCGCGCACGAACGCGACGATCTCGCCGTACGGAGCGCCGTCGAAGAATCGCCAGCTGCGCGAGATCGGCGTCATGTCGGTCAAGCTGCTGCACAGCATCGAGAACATCGTGCTGCCGGTAAAGGATTACATCAACCTTCTGAACTACAACGAGCTGGCCAAGCAAAAGCTCGGCATCGACGAGGTAAGCCGGCAAATCCGCGAAGCGCGGTGGACGCAGGACAATTTGCGCATCAGCGCGCTGACGTCGATGCTGTTCAAGACGCAGATTTATTACGACAACCAGGGAAATCTTCTGCCCAGTTCCACGGGCGCGCAGACAACCGTGAACTATACGGTGCCGGCTGGGAATCAGAATCAGCTCGATGTATTCGGCACGGGCAACGCGATCCTCAGCGCGCCGTGGTCAACCACGACGACGGCGATCGACACGCAGATCCGGGCATTGCACCAGGCGGCCGTGGAATTGACGGGCTATGAACTCAAGCACGCGTTCTATGGCAAGAACGTTCCCGGATATCTGACCAGCAACAGTAATCTGAGTAATTACTTCTTCCGCGACAACTACGGACCCGATGCCTTCGGTCCACAGTATATCGCGACGGCGGACATTCCCAATCCGTTGCTCGGCGTGACCTGGCACAAGGCGTACCAGAGCTTCTTCGTCGATCAGAACGGCAATCGCCAATCGTTGGTTGGCGATGACCAGATTGTCTTCACGCCGGAACCAAGCACGGCCTGGATCGGCTTTTTGGAAGGGACGTATCCGGTTCCGACCAAGGCGGGGATCATCACGCCGGCGGAGCCCGCCGTGGTTTCGGCCATGGAAGCGCGAGCCGGCATGTTCGCATATGGCATGGCCAGCGCTGACCCGCCCACGGCGAAGATCGTCTACGGCGACACGTTTCTGCCCGTGCTGAAGATTCCCAGCGCCGTCTTCGTCGCGACCGTGAAATTCTAAATGTTTCCACGAATCTCGAACCTCTTTTGGAATGCCGCCTCGAGGCCGAGGCGGCTAAACATAAAGAGGTTCGAGGATCGTGGTTCGCCGCTTGCAATTCAATCCCATGATCGATCCCTTCACGCAAACGTCTCAAGCCATCCTGGGCTCGCTTCAGGCCGACGCCGGCTGGGCGTCGATGGTCAAGCCGGGCAACGTGGTTGATATGACCGCCGACTCCTTCGAGCGGTTCAAATTGCAACTCCAGCTCGCGGATGTGCCCGAAGTCATCCTGCTCCAGGGTGGATTCAAGCTGAAGCCGTTCGGCGCCAGCAGCCGGATGACGGAAATGGACCAAAGCTATCAGCTCATCGCCACGCATGACTCGCTTCGGGTCAGACCTGTCAATCAGTTGAAATTCCAGACATTGATCGCGCTGGCCAGGGCGGGTCCGTCGCTCGGGTTGGAAGGCTTGATTCGCGACTGGGAAATCACGCAAGGCGAGGACGACGCTGTGGGCCAGAAGCAATGGCGGCGGGGCACGCAACGATGGGTCAGCGTGCTGAGCATTCGGGTCAGCATGTATCTCGCGCGCGAACGGCTTGTTTCCTTGTGCTGACGGATGACGGGGGACGCTGGGGAACGCCGCGAGGCCGCGGCGGCTAAACTTCTTGGAGACCGTTCGATGTCAACAACTCTTTCCAATCCGCAGGTCAGCGTCCAATTGAAATGCCAGCTCACGGCTGGCGCGGCGCCGGCCGTGGTTACGTCGCAGGTGAGCCACCAGCCGAACATCGCTTTGGGACCCGGCAACACCGCTGGGAACGTGGACCGGTGTTTTTCCGAACCGTTCACGGTGAGCGCAGGCACGCCGCTGACGGTGAATCTTTCATCGGCAACCGATCCATTGGGCAACGCATTGGCCGTGGTCCACGTCACGAGCGTATTGGTCGAAAACGACAGCAGTACGGCCGGCCAGGACTTCACCGTCGGCGGCGGGACGCATCCCGTGCTGGGGACCGATCAGGGGACGGCCCAGGCCAACGGAGGCGCCTTTCTGGTGACGAACCCCAACCCCGGCTATTCGGTTGTCGCCGGCACGAGCGACACCCTGCAGATTTCCGTCGCCTCCGGCACGAACGTGCCGGGCAAGCTCACCATTCTCGGCCGCTCGGCATGAGCCGGGCGAATTCCCCAAAGCCATTCATTACAGGAGTCTCTCCTGGCCGCCTCGGTTTTCCATTCCGGATCTTTTGGCACCGCCGCGCTCGGCACGAACGAGCTTTCCATTACAAGCTGGAATGTGCAGCCAACTGCTCAGCTTGTCGAATTCAAGAACAGCAAGAGCGGGGGATACGTTCTGCGCGAAGCCACGTTCAAGGATTGCAGCGTAGCGATCGAACTGGATTTTGATTTTGGCAACAACCCATTCCAGACGCCGTATTCGATCCAGCCGGGCACGACGCTTACCAACGTCAAATTGTGCCTGCACGAATCCGCGGCGGGCGTGTTGGATGGGCTGGCGTGGACGTTTTCGTCGCTGGTCGTGGATTCAACGCCGCAGAGCCTGAAAGTGGACGGCAAGATCACCACGCGATTTACGGCCAAGGGCAACGGCAGCTATACGCCGGTTTCATGAGGTGAGGCATGAGCGATCTAAAGGAGCTGGTGGGCCTGGGCGATGCGTCGGCGTTTCCCGGCCATACGCTTTCTCCGCCGCGGCTGATCGAATTCGCCGAGGCGGAAGAAGAGGCGGCGGCCCAATATCTGCGCGGCATTGCGAAATCCGCGGCGGCGCTGCCCGCGGCGGTTCGCGATGCGATGCATCAGCGGGCCGTGGACAATCTCCGCAGCCATCCGTTCAGTTACGGGTCGCTGGCGTTCGACCAATGGGCGCTGTCGATGTCGGCGGCGCCGTTCCTGGCGTGGCTGCTGCTGCGGATCAAGCATCCGAAGCTGACGTTGCCGGAAGCATCGCAGCTTTTGTGCGATGGGGAATATGCGTCGAAGGTGGGGACGATCTGGTCGCTTTGGGGATACAAGCCGGGAAAAAAAGCCGCGCCCCCGCCGGCGAGCGCGGTCCCGGCCCAGCAGGCCGCGCAATCGACTGGCGGGGAATCTTCAAGCGGCTCACCGACCGCGGGCCGCGCGGCGGGGGATTGAGTTATGCCCAGGCGGCGGAATTGACCTGGCCGCAGTTGATGCATGCGCTGGGGATTGATGAGGGAATCAGAGATGGTGTTGCGACCGAAGAAATCAACGCCCGGCAAGACGCGATCTTCGACCGCATTGTCGTTCGTCGGCGATGCCTGTCTCCGGATTTGTTGCGTTTGCCGGTGACCGATTTGGCGGCGCAGGTTGCGGCGGAGTCGGATGACCGTCCGCCGACGTCTGAATCATTGCTTCGCGGCCTTCAACGATATATCGGCAGGCAAATTCGATCTCGCTAGATCGCGACCTTTTTCACGGAAGTGACGACGATGCCTTCCAGTTCCGCCTTGACCTTCGCGTTGGCGGCGCTATCGGCTTGGATATGCAACGTCTTGTCCATCTTCGTTTGGCGATCAACGCCTTCAACGCAATATTGACCGGGGCCGTCCGTCGGCGGGGAGTATTCAGGGATTACCTCGATCACGGGAAAGCCTGGCTGCATAAAATCTTGGTTGGTTCTCGTGTAGTATTCAACGGACCAGAGTGACGCTCACCCACAATGTGGATAATCCCGCTTCAGGCGGACCGTAGGCGATGCGCAAATGCCGGCCCGAATAATCATACTCACCTTGGCTTTCGCTGTCGTCGGCGATGTCCGCCCGCCCGAATTTGACCTCGATGTCTCCGGAATGATGAAGGTCCAGGGACTTACTCAGTTCGGGACCGGCAATATATAACTCGGTGACGTAGCCACCTTTGACCAAGTAGGCCACATGCCATGCCTCAAAGTCCACGAGGCCGTTTGGCGCCTCGTGAGCGTTGGGCAGAGCTAGCACAGCCGACTCGGGATCACCAATCTTAATTCCGTGAAACATCATTTGCCTTGACGATAGATTGGGATTCATCAACGCTCCGAAATTTCCGGAAATCTCGACCGGCGAGGTTGAATCACCCGCGGTCGGGGATGCATTCTTGCCGCAGCCGGCAAAGATCAATGGCAAGCCGATACTGAGCGCGAGAACGCACCGGGTTATGGAAGAGTTACACCGCATGGACTTGCCTCCGATTATCCAATTAACGTACGCCAAAATTCTTCGTTTGTCGACGAACGTACTTGTACCTCGACCCCTTTTCAGGCCTTGATACAGGAGTTTGGTAATGGCTGTGGACACATCAATACTGGAAAGTGGGCTTGCGGGAGCGGCCGCGATCGAAGGTTTTGAGGCCCTTTCTGAGCAGATTGAACGGATGAATAAGGAGTCAGATCTCCTCAAGAAATCAGGGGATCCGTATCAGCTAATGCTAGAGGGAAAGGGGCTTCATGAATCCGAATACAGCGGCTTAAACGGCTTGGCTCGCTATGGAGTTCACAGCCTGTACGCCGGCATGTTTTCTACAGAGGATCCTGGTATCGCAGAGGGCCAATACCGAAGCGCAACAGAGGCAAAAGAGTCCGAAGATCACAGAGAACCGTACAACGCCGCTGGGGACACGAATCGCATCGAATTGCTCGGCCTATCACGCTCGCTCCAACAGGCCGCAGCGCTTTCGCTGGCGCCCAATGAGGCGGAACGGCAGCAGCTTGCGGCCCAATTCCAACATGACGACACACTGGCGAACATAGAACAACTGAGCAACAGGCCGTACCAAGCGTTCAACAATTTGTTCAAGAGTCAGGCAGATCAGGACAGGGCGATCAGCCAATTGAAGTTAGAGGCAAACGTCGTCCGCGACGAAACGGTTCAGGGCTATCACGATCAAGAGCTATACCAACGTCTGAATGATGAGGATCGCCTCAAGGCTCTGAAATTGCAGGCGGCGGGTGACGCTACGGGGGCCGGGCGACAAGAGATAGAAAACCAATACAACGTAGAAGAGCGTTCGGTCGACGGTCTCGACTCACAGCAAATCCAGCGCGTTCAGACGCTGCGCGCGCAAGCCCTCGCCAATTACGACGCCGACGCCGCGAGGAAGGCCAAACTCCAGCAAGCTCAAACCGAGGATCAAATCGCGGGCTATAAGGAGGAGGCAAACGAGGCGCAGCTTCGGGCCGAAGGTCGTGATGACGACGCCAAGAACTCGGCCGTCAATTTTGCCACCCAGCAGCGAGTCAAATCGCTCCAGGAACAGGAAGATGCGGCGACCGATCCGACTGCCAAGGCACAAATCCAGCAGATGATCGCCGCGGCGGGCGACGCCGGGAAGACCGAGCGCGACGCCGTTCAGCAGGAGATTCACCGCCAGCAGTTGACCAATGCGCAGGCGCCGGGGATCTCGGCGGCGTCGCAACTGGCCGACTCGCATCTGATCTCGTTTCACGCCGGCGGCGGCGAGCCCAATTTGAACGAAGCCGTCCGAAAGCTCGATGCCACGACCGCGAAGCTCGACAAGGCATTGTCCAATTCAAAGACGCTTGTGCTTGTGAAGGACTGAACCATGGCGCTCGATTCAACCACGGCGATCACGTTCCTCGGCGTGCAGGTCTGGGACGAGGGGACGGAAGAAAACTTCGTCCGCACCGGCAACAGCACGGCCGTGCGCACGATGCTCTGCGCCTGGGAAGACCGCGTTGCGATCATCAATCAAATCCGCGGCGGCGGGGTGCAGCTCGGCGCGTACTACTATTACAACCTCTCGCAGGCCTATCCCGATGCGCCGTTCCTTCCGTTCGATTCGATTCATGTTGAAGGCCTGCCCGGTGAAAACGGTTTGACGGTGGGGCCCAATGGGCTGGTGGGCTACAAGTACGCTCGCCTGCGGATCACGTATAAGAGCCTGGACTATATTGAGGGCGTAACGACGGGGACGATGTCGCTGGATTATGCGACGCATACCGTGAGCCTGCCGCAGAGCGCGCCGACGTACCAATTTCCCGACGGCACGCCGCGGACAGTCCGCCGCTGCGCGTGGGCATCGTCACGATCGTGCAGACGCGAAAGAACCTTGCCGTGCTGCCATCGTCGCTGGTTCAGAGCCTGGCGGGTCGCGTGAACTCATCATCGATCCTGGGAGGCGCCGCCGGCACGGTGCTCTTCGACGGCGCCCATGCCGATCGGCGATTGACCACCGTGGGCGCCGAAAACTGGGACATGACCGGCTCTGTCTCGATCCTCAAAATACAGGGTACTTTCGCTGGCGCGATTGGTCTCGTGCTTCTACAAGCTGCGGGATGGAAACATCCCGATCGCCATGGAAGGTGATGCGTGAAGCTCATCG
>Ga0187864_10000096_pt1 | contig 96285 bp, 75 predicted proteins | sample June2016WEW_11_4_FD_132985 | JGI IMG/M metagenome (GOLD analysis project Ga0187864, IMG submission 132985) | Peatland microbial communities from SPRUCE experiment site at the Marcell Experimental Forest, Minnesota, USA - June2016WEW_11_40 | ecosystem: Environmental > Terrestrial > Soil >... | reverse complement strand
GTTCCCGTCGAGAAAGTTGAATCTGAAGTGATCTGCGTCCACGCATGACATAGCTATAGACTCCAATCCATTTCTTGCCAAGTGCCTATCTAGCTTACCTATCTATGCGGTCACAGTACTAGGAGCGAGATACCGAACATCATTGAGGCAATCGCTGTGGGGAAGTTGAACACTGCTAACAAAAATATGTCCGCACCTAATTTGCTTTTAGAAATATCAGGTCGCCAAACGACAGGAAGCATTGCTGGCATAACAAACGCGAAGACGAACGTGACCAGCTGCATTGCCACCGCAAAAACCATTCTCCAAATAGTCGTATTAACGAGTACCCATTTTAGAGAGCTTCTGATGAGTGCAAGCAGAAGGAGATTAGAGGCAAGACTAATCGCGAGAGCGACTACAATTCCTAACTGCTTTTCGCTGCCTGGGTAAAAACAAACGAGCCGAATTGTGAGAATGAGCCAGAACGCCGTCGGCAAACAACTTAACCACTCCCAGGCAGGGGATTTGAGCAACATCGGCAAAATAGCAAGGATCAGACACAAACCTGCAACGAAGAGGAAAACTATGCCTGCAAGGATCAGTAGCGGAGCGTGATGGACAAGACTACTCGTTAAAGCACTTATACGTTCTAAAGCAGCCGAATTAACTAAAATAAAGTATGCTGCAATTTCGAAAAACAGTCCGAAGATTAAAAAGCAGCTCGTGAATGAGAGCGAGCCAGAAATGCCAATCAGCCGAATCGAAACTAGTCTGGTTCCTACGATTCGGTCGAAGACTGCATTGACTTTCCTCGCCAGCACCTCGAAGAGCGTCTTTGTGGTCTCTCCTACTGCCTTGTTACGATCGTCGATTCGTATCCACAATTCCTCAATACGGTTGACCCAGTTGCCCTCTATTGACTCCCTCATAACGAAAGTCAAGTAGATCAAGTAGAAACCAAGTAATCCGGCGGCTGCACGCAAAATCAGCATGCTTTTTACCAAATATTTCGACCGAGAAACAATCCATTAGAGTCTGGATCGACTTAATGCAGGCGGGTGGCCCACTCAAGCCCTGGGTTGGTTTGAGTGAGGCTGTTCTCCCCGTCTTACGGATGGGTCATGGCCTCCGGCTTGACCACCGCGTCGAACTCCTCGCCCGTCAGGTAGCCCAGCTTCACAGCGGTTTCGCGAAGGCTGCTGTGGTTGACGTGCGCCTCGTGGGCGATCTTTGCCGCCTTATCGTAGCCAATCTTTGGTGTGAGGGCAGTCACCAGCATCAGCGAATTCTTGACGTAGTAGTCAATCCGCTCGCGGTCGAGTTCAATGCCCTTGATCATGTATTCGACGTAGCCGTGACACGCATCGTGCAGCAAGGTAACCGAGTGCAGGAAGTTGTAAATCATGACCGGCTTGAAAACGTTCAGCTCAAAGTTGCCCTGCGAACCGGCAAAGCCGACCGCCGCCGTTGCCCCGTGGACCTGCACGGCGACCATCGTCATGGCCTCGCATTGCGTGGGGTTGACCTTGCCCGGCATGATCGAGGAACCGGGTTCGTTCTCGGGGATGATCAGTTCGCCGAGCCCGCAGCGTGGTCCGGAGGCCAGCCAGCGGATGTCGTTCGAGATCTTCATGAACGAGGCCGCCAGCGTTTGTAGCGCTCCCTGGGCGAAGATGATTTCGTCATGCGACGACAGCGAAGCGAACTTGTTGGGATGCGACATGAATGGCAGGCCGGTGAGTTCGGCAATTTTTTTGGCGGCGCGTTCGGCGAATTCCGGATGAGCGTTCAACCCCGTGCCCACTGCGGTGCCGCCGATGGCGAGATCGTAAAGACCTTTGGTGGTCATCTTGATCCGCTCGATGTCGCGCTCCAGCAGGCTTGCCCAACCGGAAAATTCCTGCCCCGCGGTGAGCGGGGTGGCGTCTTGCAGGTGGGTGCGGCCAATCTTCACAACATCTTTAAATTTCTTAGCCTTGGCATTGATTTCATCATGTACTTCTTGAACTGCCGGAATGAGCCCGTTCATGGCCGCCGCCGCCGCAATGTGCATGGCCGCCGGGAAGGTGTCGTTGGACGACTGCGACATGTTCACATGGTCGTTGGGGTGAATTGGATTCTTCGAGCCGAGGGTTCCGCCCGCGATTTCGATGGCGCGATTGGAGATCACCTCGTTGACGTTCATGTTGGTCTGGGTGCCGCTGCCGGTCTGCCAGATGCGCAGCGGGAACTGGTCATTCAGCTTGCCCGCGATGACTTCGTCCGCCGCCTGGACAATTAGTTTTGCCTTGTCGGCGGGCAGCTTCCCCAAGTCCTGGTTCACCAGGGCTGCCGCTTTTTTGAGAATGCCGAAGGCACGGATCAACTCCGGCGGCATGGTGTCGCGCCCAATGTTGAAATGAAGCAGTGAACGCTGTGTCTGCGCCCCCCAGTAAACGTTGGCTGGAACGTCGATTTTGCCCATGCTGTCGGATTCGACTCGGGTCGCACTCTGCGTAACTGTTGCCATATAAAACTCCTCTTTGCCCGCTATGATAGCTGCTCAAACAGATACCTATAACCGGGGCCGGAACCGCCCGGAATTATACCCCAGCAGCGCTTCCCGGGTCATGGCGGGCGTCACATGGAGTTTCTCACACCATCGCTTGGCCGGCTGGCTTCTCGACGAACGGGCAAAAAGATCAGCGGCGGAACGGGCGGGATGTTTTATAAGATAGAACTTTTATAAGATAGAACCATGGAAATGCGAGGAAGCTTTGATGTTGTGGTGATCGGCGCCGGTCCGACCGGCCTGGCGTGCGCCATTGATGCCAAGCGTGCCGGGTTTCGCGTATGCAACATCGATAAGGGCTGTATCGTCAACTCGCTGTACAACTATCCGACGAACATGGTCTTTTTCACCACTCCGGAGCTGCTGGAGATCGGAGATATCCCGTTTCCCAGCGCCAATCAGAAGCCGACCCGGTTGGAGGCGCTGGAATACTACCGCAAGGTCGCGGACTACTACGACCTTGAGGTGCGTCAATACGAGACGGTGCAGAGCGTGCAGGGAAGCGATCGCAATTTCGAGCTGCGCACCACCGATTTTCTGGGACGCGAGCGCGCGTACCGTGCCTGCAAAATGGTTTTGGCCACCGGCTACTACGACCGCCCGAACTACCTTAACGTTCCCGGAGAAGATTTGCCGAAGGTGGCGCACTATTATCGCGAGCCTCACCCTTACTACAACTCCGACGTAGTTATCGTTGGCGCCAAGAACTCGTCTGCCATTGCCGCCCTTGAGGTCTGGCGTCATGGCGGACGCGTCACGCTGGTTCACCGCGGACCCGCCATGCATGACCACGTCAAGTACTGGATCAAGCCGGACATCGAAAACCGGATCAAGAACGGCGAAATCAAGGCGTACTTCAACTCCACGGTGAAAGAGATTACGGCCGATGCGGTTGTGATCGCCACTCCGGAGGGCGAGCAGCGCCTGCCGAACGACTTTGTGCTAGCCCTGACGGGCTATCACCCAGACTTCGCATTCATGAAGGCGCTGGGAATTCGCAGCGGCGAAGACGACTGCCCGGTGGTGGACACCGAAACCCTGGAAAGCAATGTGCCCGGAATCTACCTGGCTGGCGTCATCATCGCCGGCCGGAGAACCAACGAGATCTTCATCGAGAATGGCCGCTTCCACGGAGCCCAGATCGCCCGCGATCTGCGGCGGAAGTTGCAGCCTCGCGGTCCGCGTGGCATCGAGATGCGCTAGCTACACTGTCCTATCAAGCCTGACCAACTCCCACATCTGCTAACTGCGGCAGATGTGGGATCTTGTCAACCCAGAGGTCTACGGCTTCCTCCTCGTGGTACAACAGTGCTATGAAGCGCTCCGCTTCGTCGAAACCGCAGAACCCAGCCGCCTCTGCCGGCAAAGCATCGGCAGGCCGTGCTCCGCGAGGAAAGCCCTCGGCAGGGCAAGACGCGGTCATCACGGCCACGGCGCCCTGCCGCGTAGACCTTGCCGGAGGCACGGTCGATATCTGGCCGCTCTATCTTTTTCATCCCGGCGCGGTCACCGTCAATGTCGCCATCGACATCCGGACCCGTTGCCGGATCGCGCCTTCGGGTTCGCCGGAAATTCATCTTTCCTCTATCGATACCGGGCTGGAGGATCGCTTCTCCGACTTCGCCGCGCTGAACGACGCTGCGCTTCAGCGTTCTAGGCACGCGCTGGCCGCTCATCTGCTGCGCTTCTTTTTTTCGCAAGGTGCGTATTCGCATGGCTGGCATCCGCGGGGCGGACTTTGGCTGGAAACCAGGTCGGACGCGCCCGCCGGCGCGGGCATCTCCGGTTCGTCGGCGCTGATGATTGCCACCACGGCGGCCTTGGCCCAGTACGTAGGCCGTGCGCTCACGCTCGAACATATCCGTGAGATTGCGCAGAACGTGGAAGCGCGACTGATACGGGTTCCCACCGGCTGCCAGGATTACTATCCGGCGCTCTACGGCGGAGTGAGCGCGATTCATCTCGATCCGGACGGACTCCATCGCGAGCCCATCGCGCTTTCGTCCGCCGAGTTGGAAGCGCGCGCCGTGCTGGTTTACACCGGAGTGCCGCGCCAGTCAGGAATCAATAACTGGGAGGTCTTCAAGGCTCATATCGACGGCAACCGGCGTGTACAGCGCAACTTCCAGAAGATTGTCGAAATCGCGCGGGAGATGGCCGCGGCTTTGCGGGCAGAGGCCTGGGAAGACGTCGAACGGCTCCTCCGCGAGGAGTGGAAATTGCGCAAGACAAATGCTCCCGGCATCTCGACTCCGTTCATCGATCGGCTGATTCGGATCGCCGCACGCAACGGTGGTCGCGCCGCGAAAGTCTGTGGAGCCGGCGGCGGAGGCTGCGTGTTTTTTTTGGTAGAAGCGGGCGCTCGGGAGCGTGTTTCGCGAGCGCTGGCGGAAGCCGGCGGGAAGGTGCTTCCATTTCAAGTGGCGGCCAAAGGGCTCGAGGTATCGACCGAAACCGCGATGGCGGGGTCCCCGGCGAGCCCTGCTCGCTGGGGTGATCGGGCAGACGAGTGACATGGACCTTGAACCGCAGCCGTGCCAGGAGAATACAGAGCCCGAGTTAAACGGCGATCCGCCGATCCATGCGATTTTCCGTTTCCTCATCGCGGCTGTCATCACCTGGCTGGCGAATTGGGCAGCCGGCGCGTTCGCGTTTGGCGTTTTCCGCCACCACTTGCTGATTGCCGATGTTGCCTACCGCGCGGTTGGGGCCGCTCTGCTGATCGGAATTTATTCGCTGCTGCTTACCCTGCTGGATCATCGGGACAGCAATCGCCTGGCATGGCAAGGTCTGCCACTCGACCGGCGTGCCCGGCGTCAATTCCTGGCGGGCTTGGCTTTCGGGATGTTGCTGATTGCCATTTGCGTGGCCTTGGTAGCCTCATCCGGCGGCTATCAGGCGCGGTTCACCATAACGGCGCATACGCTGCGGCTGAGCGTCGAGGTGCTGTCGCTGCTGCTGACCGGCGCGCTGCTGGAAGAAGTCATGTTCCGAGGCTATCCCTTTCAGCGCCTGGTTGAAGCCGTGGGGCCGCTCTGGGCGGTGACAGTCGCGTCGGCCCTGTTCGCGGCGGCGCATCTAGGCAATCCCAATGCGAGCGGCGTTCTGAGTTGGGCGTTTTTCAACACTATCGCCATTGGAGTTTTGCTGGCGGTGGCATACCTGAGAACCCGGACGCTGTGGCTTCCGTTCGGCATCCACTTCGGGTGGAATTTTGCTCTCGGATTCGTCTTTGGATTGCCGGTGAGCGGCTTGAGCGATTTCAGCGTACTCGTAAGAGGGTCGATTCGTGGGCGTCAGTGGCTTACAGGCGGGTCATATGGCCTGGAAAACGGCGGCGCGGCGGCTATCCTGCTGGCACTGAGCTTGCTAGTGGCCTTGACGGTAGGTAAAGGCAAGAAAACACGCGCCTGATTTACGCCGGATGATTCGAAGGGGGACGGGTGAGCGTCCCCTATCCTATTTTTCGGCTTCAACAGCCACAGCCAACAGCACAGTAGATTCGATCTGGAGACCCTATTGCTCTATCAGGAAGGCATTCTTCCCCGACATTTCGTCGACGGCGCCGGGATTGCTGTTCCAATGATCTTGAATGTCAAAGAGGTAATACTTGCCTCCTATCAGCTTTACCATAAGGACAATGTCCTGAGTGCCTTTGCTGCCGGTAATTGTAGCCTGTATCAAACCTGGGGAGGGCTGCGAGACCAGGGTTATCGGACTTGAGGTGCCAGGATTTGGCTGCAAAGTCCCGCTGTCCAGAGTGGTGAACGGTATGCCGTTTATGGTGGTGCCGTCGGTTGTTGCGTTGACGGGTTGCGTATCGGCGGCTATATATGTTGAGGACACGTAGTTATCCGGCACGAACTGCCGAATCGTTGTGAAATTCCATCCGACGAACTGCCTGCCGCTTTTCAGAAGGTCACTGAAAGTGACCGTAGTGGAAGCGTCTGCGCCGACCATGCTGCCGTGGCCACTAGGAAGATCGATAAAAAACATGCCGGAAGGGGTAAAGGAGACCTTCAGATTGAGTCCCTGCGAATCGGTGCCGCTGATTACGCCGTTGCTGCACGTGGCGCCCGTCATTGTAGTTGGGGTTTGCGCCGTTCCGTGCAGAAGGTAAGGCTGTGTCGTCATGCTATAAGAGGCACCGGATACGGTTATCGTGGCAGTCCCGAATGCAGGGCCCAGTGAATTCCCGGTAGGGCATGCGCCGTTCGGATCATCTCCTGAGCACCACTCTTTGGGCGGCATCATGATCCAGTTAAATGTCCCGCCTGATGTCGGACATGCTCCTTGAGCGATCGCAATGAGAGGGGCATTATTCGACCCGGTGTACGGGACGTTGTCTCCGTTGGAGAGTGTGTTGAACGGCGCAGGGGTAGCCATGAGGATGGTGCCCGGTATTTCTACCTGATACGCCGTGGCGCCAGCAGCGACATTGGGATCCGACGAACTGGTGTAGGTAAGTTTTGTAAACCCTGCAGCATTGCCTGAAAGCGCAGCCGCAGTGCCGCTGTACGTATAACCGGTAACTTGGTTCGTGGCGGTGAACGTCTCGCCGCTGCCAGTTGTGGTCGTTGACCATGTCCAGAAATCACCGGCAGTCTGCGTGCCGACGTAAGCGTTTGTGGAAGGCCCACTGCTTCCTCCACAGTTGCTCATTATCGAAGTAATGGATGTGATGAGAAGAAACGACAGAACACAAACGAAGAGGCGGGCTGTCTGCTTCATGATCCGCGACCTCCCTTTTCAGCTCTGAATGGCACCAATGTGCGTGCTTGTGTGCGGTTCCGCAAGGCAAATCTGTATCTGCGCACACAGCGAGAGCGATACTGTCCCATTTTGGGATTTGCCGCATAGGCAAGATAGTTCCTCCTCGATGTCTCGGACACCATTCTTTCCGTCGGCTGGAGGCGGGCCAGCGGCTTTCCCGGACGTGGGGCTCCATTTCGGTTTCGCCTCAAGAAAGTCAACAGGGAAGAAGAAAAGAAGTGAATCGAGAAACTTTCCTTTTTGCGATTGCGTCCAATCATGATAGAGAAGCGCGAGGAGGGAATTCATGCGCAAGTGGGCAGTCCCATTGACCGTACTTGGCATAGGGGGAGTCGGGGCGTTGATGTTATCGCCACGCGGGCGCAATGCTATCAGGTGGGTATTCCGCCGCATGGAAGAGGCGCCGGAACATATTGCGCAGTGGAACGAGACTGCCCAGACCGAGTTGGAGAAAATTCAAAAGGCACTGAATGAAGTGGCAGAATCGCTGCGCGTGAACCTGGCTCGTTGAAGGGCGGTGCTTCCGCCCAGCGCCCAGGCGCACACGCATGCGCTCAGCGCAGGGTGGTTCTGGAACATCGCGGAACCGCCTGGTCTCTGGACGTTTTGAATCGGCCCCCCGCGTCAGCTCAGGCGGCGGCCTTGCCGGAGAGGCTGCTGATCTTGCGCGCCATCGCCACGTCGCGTTTCGTCAGGCCGCCGGCGTCGTGCGAGGTAAGTGAGAGCGTAACCCGGCTGTAGCTGATGGCGATGTCGGGGTGATGGTTTGCCTCTTCGGCCTGCTCGGCAACCATGTTGACAAACTCCATGGCATGGACGAAGTCGGAGAAGTGGAATACGCGTTGAATGGCGTTGCCGGACAAATTCCACTCAGGAAGACTGGTGAGTGCGTTTCGGATATCGGAATCACTCAGAGGAGTCATGCGGCCCCCTTCTCATGCTGCATGCACTGATGGCGGCGAACGGTCAGGCGTTGGCTGGAATCACAACCTTGTAGCCGGCGTGAGGCCGGACACCTGGGAATCTATCTCGCGCCGGAGTTCGGCCCAGACCTCGTTGGGAATGGAAAGAAAAACCTCGATAATTTCAGGATCGAACTGTTTGCCGGACCAACTCTCGATTTCGGTTCTGGCGGCTTGCAGATCTTGGGCGTGCCGGTAAGGGCGGTCGGAGGTAATCGCGTCCAGGGTGTCGGCAATCGCGAAGATTCTTGCCCCCAGCGGAATTTCGTTGCCCTTTAATCTCCGCGGATATCCTGAGCCATCGTAGCGTTCCTGGTGAGTGAAGACGATCTCGGCGGCCTCCTGAAGAAACGGAATCTTCCGCAGGATCTGATATCCGTGCAGGCAGTGTTCCTGCACGATGCGGTTCTCGGCGGGAGTCAAGGGGGCAGGCTTGCTGAGAATCGCATCGGGAATCGCCATTTTCCCGATGTCATGGAGGAAAGCGCCGCGAGCTATGACGCGGATCTTGTCCTCGGGGACCTTGAATGCGGTGGCGATTTTGATGGTGTACGCCGTCACCCTTTTCGAGTGGCCCACGGTTTCAGCGTCCTTGAGATCCAGTGCGTCTCCCAGGGCTTCCAGCGTGATGTCGTAAGAGCGCTCGAGATCGGCCATGGCTTTGCGCAACTGTTCGGTTCGCGCATTGACCAGAGCCTCCAGGTTCATCTGGTAGTTGTGGTTTTCAATCTTCAGACTCCGGTTTTCGAGTGCTCGACGGATCATGATCAGCAATTGCTCGCGCTCGAAAGGTTTCAACAGGTAGTCGTATGCGCCGTTGCGAATGGCCGCCAAAGCGACCGAGATATCGTGCACGGCGGTAACCATGACGACGGGAACGTCGGGAAAGCGCTCCTTGATTTTTTCCAGCAAGGCGATGCCGTCCAGCTCGGGCATCATCAAGTCCGTCAGGATGAGTTCGAAGTCCTCGCCGCAGTCCAGCAGCTCAAGAGCCTCCATGCCTGAAGCTGCCTTGCGGGCATGGTAGCCCGCCTGATTCAACATGGAAGACACTACTTCCCGAATCGGTTCCTCGTCATCGACGACTAATATCTGTGATCCCGCCATAGATAGGCCCATTCACGTGGGAAATGCCTATTGTACATCGCGTCGCTACCCGCCGCGGCGGTATTAACTTTGGAACAAATTGACGAAAATAGTCCTGGGTCTATCCTTGTTGTGGTATACAGCTAATCGCCCAATGCCGATGACGTTATCTCCTGGAATGGCGACCTTACCTTTTGTGCAATCCGTGGAAGTGTCTCAGTTGCTCACCGAGGGCGCTGGAACGCTGATACTGCTGGCGGCGGCTATTCTGGTTTATCGCAGTTTTCGTGAGCGTTATCTCGGCATCTGGATTTCCGGCTGGGTGTTTTATTCCGTCTACCGCGAAACTGCAATTGCATCGGAATTTTTCAACCCTGGACAGTTGCTGACGGGCATCTCTCAACTGAGCTTTGTCGCTGCGCTGACCCTGCTGGTGTGGGCGATGCTTGTCTACACTGACTCGAAGAGGTTTCTGCCGGCTCTCATTCCCTTGAGCGCTCTCAGTGTGGCGTGCGTGGTGCTCCGAGTTGGCTGGTTCCCGCACTCGATTGTCCTGATGGTGCTATTTCACCTCTTATATCGCGTCATCACGGTCATTGGCGCCGCGCGGCTGGTGCTGTTCAGCCGCGGCAGGCGTGAAATTGGCCCATGGCTGACGGCGGTAATGCTGTTGCTCGTTCACGTCGATGAGTCGGTGCCGAGCGGTCACGCGATGATCGGCGTGGATGCGTTGATCGAGATCCTTCTCGGGTTGAGCATCCTGGTAATCGTCATGGACGATTCGCGCGGGGGCAAACGTCGCCTGGAGGTTTTCAACGCGCTGACTACCGCGATTGCCGAATCGCGCAATTCCGACTCGATGATGCAGGACGCGCTCGAGCAACTCAATCGGCTCATGGGGGCGCGGTTGGCATGGGTTCGACTGCTGGAAGGCGAAACGATGGTGCTCCGTCAGCACGTCGGGCTGGGCGATAAGCTTGCGGCGGTTCGTCCGCAAGTATCCTTCCGGGGAAGCATGCTCGAAAAGATCGGCAGTGGCCGCGCTCCAATGATCGTGCCATTCAGTTCATTGGAAGGGGATCTGCGGCGGGAGGCGGCGGATCTGGGCCTTTCCCAGCTCGTTGTCCTTCCGTTGAAAGGAAATGTGTCAGTGCTGGGCGCGCTTGTTCTGGGAATGGAACGCGACCGGCGCTACTCGATCGAGGAAAAGCGCTTTCTGATTACCACTTCCAACCATCTCGGGCTGGCGCTTGAGAATGTACAGCTCTTCGAGCAGATCATCGGTTCCCATCGCAGATGGATCAGCACCTTCGACTCCATCGACGATCTGATACTGGTGCACGATGGTGAGCAGAGGATCATTCGGACCAACCGCGCTTTCGTGCGCAGGGTGGGGCGCAACGTGCGAGGAGTGCTGGGCCTAAGGTGCCGCGAGCTTCTTCCGAATGCGCCGCAGGGCTGCCCCTACTGTCTGCGCGACAGCGAGAATGTGGTCGATGCGCCCGATCCATGCTTCGGCGGTTTCTCAACCGTGTCGACCTCCAGCTACGCCGAGGAACTCGGCACGGAAGTTGGTACCATTCACGTCATACGCGACACCACCGACATGCATCTGGCGGAAGAGCGCTTCCGTGTGCTCTTCGAGAAGATGCAGGAGGGCGTGTTCATTTCAACCCCGCAACGCAAATTGCTGGACTGCAATAATGCATTCATCCGCATGCTCGGATTCAGCGACAAGTCTGAAGTTTTCTCCCTGGATTTGAATCGTCATCTCTACTCCTTGCCCGCAGACCGGGCCGGACATCAGCGCGACATGGAGCGCGATGGATTCGTTCGCGATTTCGAGTTTGTCCATTACCGCAAAGATGGTTCCATGGCGACCCTGCTGGAGAACAGTTTTGCCACGCGCGACAGCCATGGAGAGATCCTGCGATACCAGGGATTCCTGTTCGACATCACGGAAAAGAAACATGCCGAAGAGGAGATTCGCCGCCGTAATCGCGAACTGCATGCACTCAACGCCATCGCCATAGCCGCGGCTCGGACGTTCGATATTCAGGAGACGGCAAGGGTGGCCCTGGGACAGGCCATGACGCTGTTTGGCGCTGCCGCGGCCAGCATCCTGCTCCTGGAGCCGGGCACTGGAACCCTGCGATTGTTCGCCTCCGAGGGGCAACGCAACCCGGCCGCGAGAGGCGAAAGTTACGAAATATCTCCGCGGTTCTGGGCGGAATTCATCGTCAACAAAACCGAGCTGATCTCGGCTTCAAGCATTGAGAGTCTGCCCCGCGAGATCCAAGCCGCGGTTGATCCCGAGCTGCGACGCGTCCTCTGCGTGGCGATGTGGGCCAGCCAGCACGAGCCGCTCGGGCTGTTTCTCGTCAGCCGGCGCGAAGATCGCGAGTTCACCACCGATGACCACGGATTGATGGTCACGATCGCGCGGCAACTGGGGATTTCCATTGAGCGTACGCGCCTTTACACCGAAACCAAGCGGGCCTACCAGGATCTGCGCAACACGCAGGAACAGCTTCTTCAGAGCGAGAAAATGTCCGCCCTCGGCCGCATGATTTCCGGCGTCGCGCACGAGTTGAACAACCCTCTTACGGCTATTCTTGGTTACGCTCAATTGCTTGAATCGGAAGAACTCGCCGATCAGGCGAAGGATTATCTGGCCAAGCTCTACAAACAAGCTCAGCGGACGCAGAAGATTGTGCAGGACCTCCTAGCATTCTCGCGGCAGCGAAAACCGTACAAGGGCAACATCGACTTGGCGCAAGTTCTGGAAGAGGCGCTCTCCCTGAGGGAACCGGATCTGAAGCTGAACAATATTCTCGTCGTGAGGTCAATCCAACCGGTTCCGCCAGTGGCGGCGGACGCGCACCAGCTCGAACAGGTCTTCCTTAACATCATCAACAATGCGACCGACGCCATCTTGGAGAACTCACAGGGCGGAACGCTGGAGGTCGGCATTTTCGAATCCCGCGGGTGCGCCTGCGTGGAATTTCACGATTCAGGCCCGGGAATCGCTGATCTGAGCCGCGTTTTTGACCCCTTCTACACCACCAAAAGGTTGGGAAAGGGAACCGGGCTGGGCCTCTCGATCTGCTATGGCATCATGAAAGAGCACGGAGGCGAGATCACCGCGTCCAATCATCTGCAGGGTGGAGCGATTTTCAAGGTACGATTGCCGCTCGGCGTGGAGATGGCGGACCGGGACGTCCAAGCCACGCCGCCGCCCGTTCAAAAGTATTTCTTCCGGGGCCGGGTGCTGCTGGTGGAAGGTGAAGAAACCCTGCTCGAGTTTGAACGCGAGGCCCTGACCGCCGCCGGTGCGCAGGTAGAGTGTCTGAGTTCGGCTGAAACGGCTATCGCCAAACTGCAAAACGACTTTTGGGATGTGGTGATTATCGACGCGAATACCCCGGGCGGCGGGAATATCCAGGATATCTATCGCTGGTTACAGGAAAACAGGCCCGCAATGGAGAGGCAACTCATCGTAACTGTCGCAGACGATGCGCCGGAGGCGTTGCGCTTCTTCGAGGAGAACGGGATTCCGCGTCTCTGCAAGCCGTTTGGCATCGCGGATCTACTGTCCGTGGTCAGACTTGTTGCAGGAAGAGGTAAAAAAGCTACAACCAGGATCGAGTCCTAGCTGGGAGTAAGGGGTTCATTGTCGCGGCATGGCAATTGTGAGCATCGAGGTACCACTTTGTGGCCCGCAAGTCGTCTTCGTCCACGAAAAGCTTCCACCGGAAAGCCTAGTGCAGGGCCGAATTTACCGCACAATCTTAGCTTTGTATCCCGCTGATTGCGACGCTCTTAATCCCTCAGGTGAGCACGCTAATCGGCGTCCTCCCGATTTGGGGCACTCGATTGCTCTTCCATCAACATTCGTTTTGATTCGGCGATTCTTGCAAGGGTTGCTGAAGTGGTTCAACAAGTGCAGTGAACAGGCTAGAAACGGAACCCAGCATTCGATAGGGCTAAGGGAGGCGCAAGGCAATGTTCAATGGCATCCAGGGTGAAAAGTTTACCGGGTTGGCTGCTGCTTTTGCAACCGAGCTTGGCAAGGAAACGATCGAGAGTTACCAGGCGATCTATGCCTCGAACCAACATCGCGTTTACGCTCTAGCGTTCTGGATGACCGATAACGAACTTGAGGCCGAACAGGTCATGGAGCGCGCATTCCTTCGTGTTTTCTCCATCACCAGCTCGCCGACCGAGGAAATGGTCGATTGCGCCCTGCTGGAGGAAATCCGGCAACTGGTGCCCGTAGGCGTGCTCACGCTGAATCAAGGCACCTGCTCCGAAGTGCTCTCGGTGCGCCGCAATGTCAAGCGAGTCGATCTCGAGCGCGCTGTCGTGAAGCTGCCCGCCACCGAGCGCCTGATCTATCTGTTGCATGATGGCGAGGGGTACGATCACGAGCACATTGCCTTTACCCTCGGCATCACCGAAGACGACAGCCGCCGCGGTTTGCACCAAGCGCGTCTTGGACTGAGGACGCTGCTCGCCGTCTAGTCCCCTCCCGGTGCGTTGCCCGGATCTCTCAATAGTTTCTCTCTCCAATCATGCCCCTCCCAAGGGGGAGCTTTTTTTCGAGTATTAATCTCGGGTACACAGCTTGGCTACTCCGGGCACAGGCGCTCGGCGCTCCGGTCGCCATGACAATTCCGCGGTGAGGTCGTCACAGGCTATTGGTGACCGGCGTCACGGAATGTATGTTCGCTATCCTGATTCAATATCTGTTATGAAGCGCAAGCCCAAAGCGAAGAAATCGACTCCAACTGCAGCGCCAGCCAAAACGGTTGCAACCGGCACTCCGCTGGCGTGCGACTGCCGGGCGTGTGATCTCTCCTATTGCGATTGCTCGGATATGGAAGGCGCCACGGTTTTGCCGGTCACGGAGCCGCCAACTACGGAGAAGCGCGTGAAGTAGTGTCGCGTACTAGCAGTTCGCGCCTTCCCTTTGAAGTGTCATTCTGAGCGAGCATAGTGAGCGAAGAATCCATGTATTTGATTCGGAATGCATAGATCCTTCGCTCTCCACCCCAGCAACGGCAAAAGCGGCCGCCGCCGGGGGCCCCGGCACGCTCAGGATGACATCCTGAGACATATGCTGCGACCTTACGGGACAGCACACTAGATTCCGGGGCCGATGGCTGCTGCGCGATTGTCCCAGCCTTTTTATTTGGCCGGTTTTTCTTTTTTCAGCCTCTCGCGGCGTTTCTTTGCCCATCCCGCTTTGTTCACTTGTATGCCTCGCGCCACTGCCAGGGCGTCGGCCGGCACGTCTTCGGTGATACAGCTTGCCGCGCCGATGAAGGCCCCCTTGGCCAGGCGCACCGGAGCCACCAGGGTAGTGTCGCTACCGATGAAGACGCCGTCCTCGATCACCGTCTTGTGCTTACTGATGCCGTCGTAGTTGCAAGTGATGGTGCCGGCGCCTACGTTCACGCCTTCGCCGATTTCCGCATCGCCCAGGTAGGTGAGGTGGTTGGCCTTGGAGCCGCGCCCGAGCGTGGTCTTCTTGGTCTCGACAAAGTTGCCGACGTGCGCCCCCTCTCCGATGTGGCTGGCGGGCCGAATGTGGCAGTAAGGGCCAAGCATGGCCGCGCTCTCGACCACCGAATCCGTCAGGATGCATCCGTGACGCACCGTGACGCCGTCGCCCAGCCGCATGTTGCTCAACACCGAAAACGAATTGATCTGGCAGTCGCCGCCAATGCGGGTTGAACCCAGCAACTGCACGAACGGGCCGATCACCGTGTCCGGGCCGACCTGCACGTCGGGATCGATAACGCAGGTCTCGGGCTGGAAAATGGTGACTCCCTCGGCCATAAGTTGCGCCGTCTTGCGAGCGCGCAGGATGGCATCGAGGCTGGCTAATTCGGCCCTGGTATTCACGCCCAGCACTTCACTGGCGTCCGCCGCCTTGAGCCCGAGGACGCTTTCTCCGGCGCGGCGCAGGATGCCCGCCAGGTCGGTCAGATAGAACTCGTGGTGCGGATTGTCGGTGCTCAGTTGATCGATATAGCGGAAGAGTGTTTTGACCTGGAAGGCGTAGATGCCGGAGTTGACTTCAGGAATCTCCGTTTGCGCGTCTGTGAGCGACTTTTGCTCGACGATGGCGGCGACTTCATCGCTGCCCGCGGAGCTGCGGAGGATGCGTCCATAACCGAATGGGTCGAGTGGTTCGGCGGTGAGGATTGTCATGGCGGCTTGATGCGCCAGGTGAAAGTCGCGGAGGCGAGCGATGGTCTCGGGGCGAATGAGGGGCACGTCACCGGAGAGCACAAGGACGGCATCGTAGGCGGCGAGCGCCTGCCGGCATTGCATCATGGCGTGCCCGGTTCCGTGTTGCTCGCGTTGCTCGACAAAGCCCACTCCATAGCCGGAAACAGCCTCGCGCACGCGCTCCGCCTCGTGCCCGATGATGCAGTAAATATCACTGCCGGCAACGACGGCGGAAGCGGCGCGGATAACGTGGGCTAGCAGCGGCAGGCCGCCGATCGGGTGCAGCACCTTGGGCTGCTTGGATTTCAGGCGCGTGCCCTTGCCCGCGGCCAGGATGGCAATGGCAAAACGCGGATTCGCGGGGGGCGGGGTCGGGGAGACAGTGCTTGTGATCGTCATAGTTCGCATAGAGCGCCGTGTCGCGGAATTTCTACCCGCAAAAGGCGAAGAGAAAAAAGATGACGTTGCGGGCAGCTACTCGGCGCTGGAAACCATTTTACCTTTACGCCTGCGTGCCGCGGCTAATTCGATCAATTCGCCCGCGATGCGCACGTAGTTGTGTCTCGCCACGACCTTGTCGTCGAGGTATTCGCCGAGGATCGGCTCGACTCCAAGCTCCCGAATGCGATCCAGATCGTTCACGATCGGTTCGGCCTGCTCCGCCGCATAGGCAAGCTTCAGCGATGCGGGAACGGGGGTGGTGTTCAACAGGGCATAGTCGACCACCTTCCGATTGGCGTGTTGAAAGAGAACGCGAATGTGCTCGGAAGCGGCCATGCCGAGGCTCTCATTGGCCTGAGTCATAAGATTGCCGACGTAGGCCTTCATGGCGTTGGAAGCGGCTATCGCCTCGGGAATGCCGTTCACCAGCAGATTGGGAACAAGGCTGGTAAAAAGAGATCCCGGGCCAATCGTGATGAGATCGGCCTCGGCCAGTGCGCGCAGAGTCTGGGGGAGCGGGCGCGCGTTGGAGGGCACCAGGGTGACGCGCACGATACGCCTTCGGCTGGCGCTGATGCTGGTTTCGCCGCGCACGCGCGAGCCGTCATCCATGAAGGCGTCCAGTTGAACATTGGACGTGGTGGAGGGCACGATTTCGCCGCGTGTCTTGAGAATTCCCGAGGAAAGCTTGACGGCTTCAGCGAAGTCGCCGGTGATGGAAGACAGCGCCGTCAGAAACAGATTACCGAAGTTGTGACCCTCCAGTTCGCCGGAGGCAAAACGGTATTGAAAGAGGCGCGCCAGCAATTGTTCGTCTTCGGAGAGGGCAATCATGCAGTTGCGTATGTCGCCCGGAGGAAGCACGCCAAGGTCTTTGCGCAGGCGCCCGCTGGAGCCTCCGTCATCGGTGACGGTGACAACCGCAGTCAGATTCGAGATGTAAGTGCTGTCGGGGGTGCTGTCGCTGCGAACCGGCACAAAGCTTTTCAGGCCACGCAGCAGGGTAGCCAGCCCGGTGCCTCCACCGATGGCAACAACTTTCAGCGCGAGACCTGGATCAGCTTGTGGTGTCATCCCCGGGAACCCATTGATACTAGGGTCTGTTAACACTTATAGGACGAGCAGCGTTGCCAGCGAAAATCGGCTCAGACGAGACGGAGACCGAGGGGCATGGCGAGTCCATGTTCGAGGACGACAACGAAGTCTGAGGCGATTTTCGCCGCAACCCTTCGGGACGGGGCGGATTTTTCCGAATCGCGGTGTCGCTCGTCGCTAAAATACCCCGGTATTTGCCACTCCTCGCTCCTTGCGCTCGAAAAAATCCGCTCCCGTCGCTGCCGCCCTATAAGTGTTAGCAGACCCTAGAGGGTTACGCCGTTGTCCCCTCGGGATAGATCAGCTCCGTAAAACGCGGGTCGTCAGCCATGTTTCTAAAGTCGGAGTCGTTGCGCGCCTGCAAACGATTGTGGGGATTCAGCCGAATGGCCTCAGCGAGATGCTGGAGCGACTCTTGAGCGCGCCCGGTGAGGCAATCGAGCACCGCCAGACCGTACCAGGCGAAATCGAGGCTCGGATCCTTCCGCGAAATCTCTTCCAGATGCTCGCGGGCTCCGACGTAGTCGCCCATGTTCATGAGGGAAACGGCGTAATCATAATGTTCATCGACCGATTTGAAGTTCGTCTGCGTACGCGTAAGTTGCTGATTGCAGATATTCAAATGCACCAAGGCGCGATCCACCAGTTCCTTCGGTCCGTTGGCGATTACCTTCTCGAAGAAGGTCCTGGCGCGGTCAAACTTTTGCGACTGCATCGACTTGAGCGCCTGCTCATAAGCCTGCACGGCTTGGGTAAAACGAGGATCCACTGTCTTATTCATCGGTCGAGCCCGCCGATCTTCTGAATCCAGGCCTTGGGTGCCGAAGCGCAACTCTCGTCCAGGGTCTCCCTTTTACGAGGTCCGGCCGGACAAATGGCGTCGGGTCGCGGACTGGATAAACCGATACTGGCACGAAACAGCTTTATACCCGCAACTTCAACTCGCGTCAACTTACGTTTTCCAGGCATACTATCGCAACAGGGCAGCCGGACTGGCCAGCCATTTGCCCGATATTACCGTTTGCTTGCGATTTGCACAAACAGGGGTACGAAGCCGGGGTATTCGAGTTACAGTTAAACACGCAGCTAGTTTCACGCGGACCAGGACCAGATGAGCGATAGCGAAGACGGAATCACGCAATACGCTTCGGCGGTGCCGGACAAACGCCGGGAGAAATCGCCCCTGGAATGGTTCAGGGATGTCGTGGTCTCGCTGGCAATTTCCGCCTTTGTCATCGTCTTCGTCTACCAGCCGGTGAAGGTCGAAGGCACCAGCATGATGCCGGGACTCAGCGACCAGGAGCGCATCTTCATCAACAAGTTCGTCTATCGGTGGGAGCCCGTTTCACGCGGTGACCTCGTCGTCTTCCACTATCCTTACGATCCGGCGAAAAGCTATATCAAGCGAGTCATCGGCGTTGCCGGGGACCGGGTTGAGATCCAACAGGGCTGGGTCTACGTCAATGGCGAGTTGCTGTTCGAGCCGTACGTTGCGGGCAAGTATCGGGATGAACGCTCGTATTCGGAAATCGTGGTGCCTCAAGACAGCTATTTCGTGCTGGGAGATCACCGCAATCTCTCCAATGACAGTCGAGACTTCGGTGTCGTCAGGGGCGAGTACATCTACGGCAAGGCGGTGTTTGCTTACTGGCCGGCGGATAAGCTCGGCAAACTGCGTTAGCCAGACCGATAATGTATATGCACTGGTAAAGTGGTTGCGAAAATGCCGGCAAACAGCTCTAAAGGCCTTTCGAACTCTGGCGAGTCACTGATAAAATTGAAAAAATCCACCCTCGGAGACGATCTCGATGCAAGCTGTCCTTGCTCTGGAAGATGGCAGGATCTTCCGCGGCAAAGGCTACGGCGCCAAAGCCGAGTGTTCTGGCGAAGTAGTTTTTAACACTTCCATCACCGGCTACCAGGAGATCTTTACCGATCCCTCCTACGCCGGACAAATCGTCGTTCTCACCAATCCTGAAATCGGCAATTACGGCACCACGCCCGACGATCAGGAGTCCGGCAAGCCTTATATCGAAGGGCTGATCGTGCGCGAGTTCTCGCGCGTGGCCTCTAATTGGCGCTCGCAGGAGGTGGCTGACGAATACATGGAGCGGTATCGCGTGCCGGTGCTCTCCGACATCGATACGCGCGCTCTGGTGCGCCATCTGCGCGACCGGGGCGTGATGCGCGGCGTGGTCTCCAGCATCGAGCTGGACGCCGACAAACTGGTCGCCAAGGCGCGCGCGATTCCGACCATCGATGGCCTCGACTTGGCGAAGGTGGTCTCGACCAAAGAGCCGTACAAGTGGACCGCGGGGATGATCGACGGAAAAGTCATCGACCTGGGCAAACCGCGGCACAAGGTCGTTGCCTACGATTACGGCATCAAGCGCAACATCCTCCGCATGCTGGTTGGGTCGGGCTGCGACGTTACCGTCGTACCGGCTGAGACGAGCGCCGAAGATGTGATGTCTTTCAAGCCCGATGGCGTGTTTCTGTCCAATGGCCCCGGCGACCCCGAGGCGGTCACCTACGCTCAGGAGCATATCCGCAGGCTGCTGGGCCGGGTGCCGGTCTTCGGCATCTGCCTGGGTCACCAATTAATTGGACTGGCGCTTGGCGGCCGCACCTACAAGCTGAAATTCGGGCACCATGGCGGCAACCATCCGGTGAAGCAGTTGTTGACCGGCAAGGTGGAGATCACCGCGCACAACCACAACTACGCCGTCGATCCGGATACGCTGAAGGCGAGCGAAGTGGAGCTGACGCACGTCAACCTGAACGACGGCACGGTGGAAGGTTTGCAGCACAGAATCTATCCGCTGTTCTGCGTGCAGTATCACCCGGAAGCATCGCCCGGTCCGCACGATTCGCACTACCTGTTCAACGACTTCATCAAGTTGATGAATGTGTGGAAGGGAAAGTGAGCAACGAATTGCAGAAACTGAAAGAAAAAAGCTAAGACATGCCACGTCGCGAAGATATTTCGAAAATACTCATTATCGGTTCCGGGCCGATTGTTATCGGCCAATCCGCCGAGTTCGATTACTCGGGCACACAGGCTTGCAAGGCGCTCAAGGCGGAAGGCTTCGAGGTGGTACTGGTCAACTCGAATCCGGCGACCATCATGACCGACCCGGAGATGGCCGACCGCACCTATATCGAGCCGCTAACCGTCCGATACCTGGAAGAGATCATCCGGCGCGAAGCGCTCAGGGGCGTGGGCAAGGGCATGGCCGTGCTGCCGACGGTCGGCGGGCAAACGGCGCTGAACCTGGCGGTCGAGCTGGCCGATGGCGGCGTGCTCGAGAAGTACAACGTCACGCTGATTGGCGCGCAACTGACGGCGATCAAGAAGGCGGAAGACCGGCTCATGTTCAAGGACGCGATGACCCGCATAGGGCTCGAAGTGCCGCGTTCGGCGCTGGTCAACAACCTCAAGGACGGAATGGAGTTCACCACCAAGCTGGGCTTCCCGGTTGTGCTTCGCCCGTCGTTCACCCTGGGCGGCACCGGCGGCGGCATCGCCTACAACGGCGAAGAGCTGGTCGATCTGCTGGCTCGCGGGCTTGATCTTTCGCCGGTTCACGAAGTGCTCATCGAGGAAAGCGTCCTGGGCTGGAAAGAATACGAGTTGGAGGTGATGCGCGACCTGCGCGACAACGTCATCATTATCTGCTCGATCGAAAACTTCGACGCCATGGGCGTGCACACCGGCGATTCGATTACGGTTGCCCCGGCGCAGACGCTCAGCGACCGCGAATACCAGCGGATGCGCGATGCCTCCATCAAGGTCATGCGCGAGATCGGCGTCGAGACCGGCGGATCGAACATTCAGTTCGCGGTGCATCCGACGACCGGGCGCATGGTTGTCATTGAGATGAACCCGAGGGTATCGCGCTCCTCCGCCCTGGCATCGAAAGCGACTGGGTTCCCGATCGCCAAGATCGCGGCCCGGCTGGCCGTCGGCTACACGCTCGACGAGATTACCAACGACATCACGCGCAAGACGCCGGCATGCTTCGAGCCGACGCTGGATTACGTGGTCGTCAAGATTCCGAAGTGGCAGTTTGAGAAGTTTCCGGGCGCCGACGAGAGTCTCGGACCGCAGATGAAGTCGGTCGGCGAAGCGATGGCCATCGGGCGCACCTTCAAGGAAGCGCTGCTCAAGGGCGTGCGCTCGCTCGAGACCGGCAAGAAGCTGGAGGCGGAGAAGATCGAACCGCGCATCCTCACCAAGCGCCTGGTGACGCCGCATCCCGAGCGTCTTCAGTACCTGCGTTACGCGCTGCGCACCGGCTACACGGTGCAGCAGGTCGCGCGTCTCACGCACATCGATCCGTGGTTCCTCCATCAGTTGAAGGACATCGCCGACGCGCAGAAAGAGCTGGAGAACACCACGCCGGAAAGCATCACGCGCGAGCAGTTGCGCGAAGCCAAGCGTATGGGCTTCAGTGATGCGCGACTGGCCGATGTCTGGCATTTGAATGCGCGCGGCGGCGCCGTGCAGGTCTACAACATGCGGCGCAAGGCCGGTCTGAGACCCGTCTACAAACGCGTGGACACCTGCGCAGCCGAGTTCGAGAGTTACACGCCTTACCTGTATTCGACCTATGAAGACGAAGACGAGGCGGCGCCTACGGCCAAAAAGAAAGTGCTGATTCTGGGCAGTGGGCCGAATCGCATCGGACAAGGCATCGAGTTCGATTACTGCTGCTGTCACGCGGCGTTCGCCTTGCGCGACGACGGTTACGAAACCATCATGGTGAACTGCAATCCCGAGACGGTTTCGACCGACTACGACACCAGCGACCGCCTCTATTTCGAGCCGCTCACCTTCGAAGACGTGATGGCCATCTACGATCATGAAACGAAGGACGGAGCCGAAGTCGGGGTGATCGTGCAGTTTGGCGGCCAGACACCTCTGAATCTCGCGCTGCCGCTGAAAGCCGCGGGCGTGAAGATCATCGGCACCTCGCCCGAGTCGATTGATCTGGCCGAGGACCGCAAGCGCTTTGGCAAACTGCTGGATGAATTGGATATTCCACAACCGCCGGGCACCACGGCAACCTCGATCGAGGGCGCTCTGGAAGCGGCGGAGCGCATTGGGTACCCGGTGCTGGTGCGGCCTTCGTACGTGCTTGGCGGGCGCGCCATGGTGATTGCCTATGACGCGGAAGCGGTCAAGGAGTACATGAAGCAAGCCGTCGAGTACTCGCAGGATCGCCCGATCCTGATCGATCACTTTCTGGAAGAGGCGATTGAAATTGACGTCGACGCCTTATGCGACGGCGAAGACGTGGTCATTGGCGGCATCATGCAGCACATCGAAGAGGCCGGCATACACTCCGGCGATTCTTCCTGCGTGCTGCCGGCGGTCGACATTCCGGCGCACGTGCTGAATACGATCCGCGATTACACCTATCGGCTGGCCCGTTCGTTGAAAGTCGTCGGCCTCATGAACGTGCAGTACGCCATACAGCGCGAGAAGGTATTCGTCATCGAGGTGAATCCGCGGGCGTCGCGCACGGTGCCGTACGTTTCCAAAGCCACGGGAGTGCCGCTGGCCAAAATTGCAGCCCGCCTGATGACGGGACGGCGGCTGCGCGACTTCCTGCCGGAGTACGTCGAACTGGTGAACAGCGGCGAACACGCCGATTTGAGCACGGGTGAGTGCTTTTACGTGAAGTCGCCTGTTTTCCCGTGGGGCAAGTTCCCGGGCGTCGATACGGTGCTTGGACCGGAAATGCGCTCGACCGGAGAGGTGATGGGCGTGGCCGATAACTTTGGCGAGGCATTCGCCAGGGCTCAACTTGCGGCCGGGCAGTTGCTTCCGTCGCGCGGCACGGTTTGCTTCAGCGTCAGTGACCGCGACAAACCAGCCATTGCGGACGTGGCGCGGCGATTCGTCGATCTCGGTTTCAAGATTGCCGCCACGCACGGTACCGCCGAGGTGCTCGAGCAGGCCGGAATACACGTGGAGCGGGTCTACAAGGTGATGGAAGGCCGGCCCAACGTGGTCGACTTGATCAAAGGCGGACGAATCAAGCTCATCATCAACACGCCGCACGGCTTCGAACCTTGGTTTGACGAGAAAGCGATTCGACGGGCGGCCATTACGGCTCGCGTGGCCACCATGACGACGCTTTCGGCTGCCCGCGCGGCCGCCGAGGGCATCGCCGCGCTGCAGCGGGGCGAGGTCACCGTGCGCGATTTGCAGACGCTGCACGGCGATGCGCGCAAACCTAAACGCATGGCGTCAGCTCAGCCGCGGCAGTAGGCGTTTTCTGCTTTACGGAGAATTCGAATCCTGGAGGCCTCTTTGAAGCTGACAGTTTCATTGCTGCTGATGATGGTGCTGGTGACGGCGGTTTCCATGTCTGGAGAGAACGGAAAAAATATGGGATCGAAAGCTCCGGCGGCTCCGGCCAAGGTAGACGGGCCGGGCGTAAAGACGCCAAGCGGCTTGCAATACTGGGACCTGGGGAAGGGAACTGGCCCCGAAGCGGTGAAGAAGGCCAACGTAACGGTTCACTACACGGGCTGGCTCACCAACGGCAAGAAGTTCGATAGCTCGCTGGACCGGAATCAGCCCTTTCAGTTCCAGCTTGGGGCCGGTCAGGTGATTCGCGGGTGGGACGAAGGGGTTGCAGGCATGCGCGTAGGCGGGAAGCGGCAGTTGCGCATTCCTCCAGAACTCGGCTACGGCCCCCGTGGCGCCGGCAACGTTATTCCGCCAAACGCAATCCTCGTTTTCGACGTCGAGTTGCTGGCGGTTCGTTAGCCGGTTTCACGGTGCCCCATATCTGCTTGGCAGATGTGGGAGTTTACCGGCACCGATGCCTTTAGTGTTTGCCGGCGTGACTGGCGTTGATAGCTCCAGGATATTCGTGCTCTGAAATCGCTCTGGCGGTTTCGCGAGGCGCTTGTGCGATACCTGATTGTTCTGCTGGCCCTGGCTGGGGTCATCGTGTCTGGCTTGGCCCTTCGAGTTCACTACGTCATTGAGGACCAGCCTTGCCATATCAATGACAAGTGGGATTGCGGTGTCGTCAACCACAGTCCGTATTCGGAAATCGGCGGGGTGCCGGTGGCTGGAATCGGCGTGGCCGGATACCTGCTTATCGGCGTACTGGGCTTTCTGCGGCGGCGCGGAATGCTGTTGGGAGCCGTGGCCGGCGGATTCGCCTTTGCGCTGTATCTCACCCACATCGAGGCCCACGTGCTCGGCGTATGGTGTCTCTACTGCGTCATCTCGCAGGGAATCATTGGCTTGCTACTACTGCTGGCGATCGCCTGGTTCCTCTGGGGACGCAAGCATCGGGCGGCGCCGGGGACACAAACTGTCTAGCTAGTTTCGCGAAAGGCATGGTGCCCCACATCTGCCGTAGTTGGCAGATGTGGGAGTTCTCCGGGCCAGATGCGCCCAACACGCGCCACCACGGCGCGTGTCGGGGACCCTTATTGCGTTGATCGGAGCACAGCGGCGGTGATTACTTCAGGGACTTGACGTAGCCGGCTACAGCCGTTGCCTGAGCGTCAGTGAGCCCGGCGACTGCTTTGCTGTGAGGCGCCTTCTTTCCCGCGGCGCCTTTGGTGAGAAGGCCGGAGATATCGGCATCACTCAACTTCGTACCTTTCAAGGCAGGACCGACCTTACCTTCGCCGGCGGGGCCGTGACACATAGCACACTTGGCTTTGTAAAGGGCGGCGCCATCTTCGGCGGACCACGCCAGGGTTGAAGCAAAGGCTAACAGGGCGACGAACATCGTGTAACGCTTCATCGAAGAAACATCTCCTTGTCTACAGATTTGTTGTCTACAGATTTGCGAAACCACTTCGGCTAACTGCTGGTGTTGCGTTCCCCAGTGATGGGGCTTCGACAGACCCGTGGTGAGCGTTAGATTTTCCCCAACAGATGTTCCCCACAAGTGAGCCTATTCTACAGTGAATTCGCCGCCAGAGAAAACACCTCGCTACAAACAATGTCGCGGACGGGCCGTGCGGCCGGATGAATCACGCACTGAGCCGCCTTCTGGCGTACCCCGTCTGAGTCGTAGCAGAGATAAATATTCCCCAGCTCAAACTTGTCGGGTGAAGCCGCGTATTCCGCCGCCGGCAGGCACTTTGGGCAACTCTGGCGTGTGTTTTGCAATCTCAAGTAGAGTCAGCCCCCCAGGACTTGACTGAGGTACTCGATGTCGTTCCAGAAGCAACTCCTGCGTTTGGCCGGAAGTTTTCTGCTCGCAGCTCTGGCGCTGTTTCCCACCCAGCTTCTTTCTCAAACCTTCAGTAAAAAGAATTGGAACGTCGGCAGCAGCCCGGTGAAACTGGTGCGCGCCGATTTCAACAATGACGGCATTGACGATCTCGCAACCGCGAATGGCGATGGTACCGTCACTGTCCTGCTCGGCAAAGGCGATGGAACGTTTCGGCGGCTGGACGCCAGCGCCGGGCAAAGCTTGCTGGACCTGGTGGCGACGGACTTGAACCATGACGGGCACATCGACCTGGTGGCGCTGAACCAGGCGACGGCGAGCACCGTGAACCTCGTGGTGCTGTTGGGAAACGGCGATGGCACCTTCCAGCCGCCGCGGACAGTGGCCCTGCCGCAAACCCCGCGGAGCCTGACCGTAGCTGACTTCGATGGAGACGGCAATGTCGACGTGGCCGTCGGATGGAACACCCTGGGCGGTGCGACGCCTCCGCCGTCGGTGAGCCACGTCACGATTTTCTACGGAGACGGCAGCGGCGGCTTCGCCCGTCAGCAGCAGATCGACAACGTGGGCTACCCGGCGCAGGTGGCGCAAGGCGAGTCCTCGTATCTGCTGACGCAGATCGCGGCGGCGGATATGAATAGAGACGGGCTGCCGGACCTGGTCTTTGTGCAGTGCTGCGGCGGTTTCGATGTGGAGATGGGCGCGGTTTACATGCTGCAAAACAACGGCGGCGGGAGTTTCGCGAACGTGCAGCTATCGCTGTTCTCGGTGCCGCGCGGGGTTACGCTGGCGGACGTGGACCAGGATGGATTCCAGGACCTGCTGCTGCCTTACAGCGGCTGCCACACGCCCTGCTCGGGCTTTTTGTATGCGCGCAACCATCAGGACGGAACGCTACAGGCCCCGGTGAATCTTCCGCAACCGGCCAATACCTACCAGAACGAGGACGCGTATTCGGTGACTGCGGCCGACGTCAATAACGATGGCCTGAAAGACATCATTACGTCCATCCAGTACTACCCCAATACGGGGAGCCCGGTTTACGCGGTCGCGATCAACAAACAGAGCGCCAATGGCAGCTTTGGCGCGCCGGTGTTGATCAAGGTGGACTCGCCGGGGTTGAGTTCGCTGCTGTGGGGCGACTTCAATCGCGACGGACGCGCGGACATTGCGGGAGTGAATCAGAACGGCTTTGTGACCGTGCTGCTCAACACAACGGCCTCGGCCGGAAAGTGCGCGCCGAGCAGCGGAAACGATACCGTCCACGTCTGCGTACCGGCGGCGAATGGGTCGGCGACATCGCCGGTCCGCTTCCTGGCGACTCCGCATGCGACGTTGCACGTGCAGGCGATGAAGATCTACGTCGACGGCGCGGCTTCGTTCCTTACGCTCGACGACCGGCTCAGTGCCCTGGTGCAGATCGCGGCCGGCACGCACAAAATCACGACCAAGGCATGGACCGCGACAGGCACCTTCAGCAAGACCTTCACGCTCAAGGTGCCGTGAGCGGGAGTGTATCCGGGGGGCTTTGCGCCGGTAGTCTCATGAGGTGTCATGCTGAACGCAAGTGAAGCATCCCATCACCGTATGGGGCTGAAGTGCAGCCCAAGGATTTCATCGAAAAGCCCCGCACGGCGCTGGTTTGCGCTGTCCCCTGGGATGCTTCGCTGCGCTCAGCATGACAGCAACAGAAAGTTTTCTACTGCGCTCAGCATGATCCCCAGGCTATACCGTGAACAGCAGGGCCGCCATTCGCAGCACTAGTATTTGACAATGGCGGCGAAGGACTCGGGGTTGAGGCTTGCGCCTCCCACCAGAGCGCCGTCGATCTCGCCTTCGGCCATCAGCGCCTTGACATTGTCCGGCTTGACGCTGCCGCCGTAGAGAATGCGCAGGGCGGCGGCAAATTCCTTGCCGAATGACAGCGCGGCTTCCTGACGAATGACGGCGTGCGCGTCGGCAGCCATTTGCGGGGTTGCCGTTTTTCCCGTGCCGATGGCCCAAACCGGTTCGTAGGCGATGCTCAGCTTGGCGGCCTTGCGGGTGGAAATACCGTTGAAGGCGCGCGAACACTGACGCCGCAGAACATCTTCGGTCAGTTTGGCTTCGCGTTCTTCCAGCACTTCGCCGACACAAAGAATTGCGGCCAGACCGGCTTCCAGAGCGCTCTTCAGGCGGCGGTTTACGGTGTCATCGGTCTCGCCGAAGTATTGCCGGCGTTCGGAGTGGCCGATGATGACGAATTCACAACCGGCGCCGGCGAGCATGCCGGGCGAGACCTCGCCGGTGAAGGCGCCTTCCTTCTCCCAGTAGACGTTCTGCGCGCCGACTTTGATATGGCTGCCGCGAGTCTGCTCGAGCACGGCGGCGATGTTGACGAAAGGCGGGCAAATGACGATTTCGTCGCGATCGTGTTGGTTGACCAGCGGCAGGAAGGCGTCCAGGAAAGCGCGCGATTCCTGAACCGTTTTGTACATCTTCCAATTGGCGGCGATGATCTTCTTTCGTTTCATTCCTTGATCCCAGTGATCCCCGTGATGTGGTCGATACGCCAGTTTGCCTTGCGGCGGTGAGCGACAGCGCGTGCCGCGTCGAGGAACCCGTCAAGCGATGCGCTGTCGAAGAGCACGAAGCGAACCTCGCGCGTGTTGCGCGACTCGGCGAGCGCGTCCAGCACGGATTCGATTGCGAGCAGAGCGGCCGGCGCCGCCGGATAGCCATAAGCGCCGGTGGAGATTGCGGGAAACGCCACGCTGTGCAGCCCCAGCCGGTCGGCCAGCCGCAGGGAATTGCGATAGGCGCTGGCGAGCAGCCCCGGTTCGCCGTGCAGCCCTCCACGCCAGATAGGCCCGACGGTGTGAATGACAAATGCGGCGGTCAGACGTCCCCCGGTCGTCGAGACGGCTTCACCCGGCGGCAGGTGACCATGTTGGGCGACGATCTTTTTGCACTCCTCGAGAATAGCCGGGCCGCCGGCGCGATGAATAGCGCCGTCGACGCCGCCTCCGCCCATCAGGGTGGAGTTGGCCGCGTTGACGATGGCATCGGTGTCCTGCCGGGTGATGTCACCCTGCACAAAAATGAGCGTGGAGCCCTCGCCGAGGTCGATTTTGTGGAAGTCGTGCATAGAAAAGCGAGTTACAAGGTTTCAAAGTTTCACGTTTCAAGGTTTCAGGTACGGCTGATGATGAGCTGTCATCCATCGGCAAGGCGTGTGACGTTGAAGCTTTCGAAACCTTGAAACTTTGAAACTTTTGAAACCTCGAAATTATGAAAACCCGAAAGGCGCAGCCTGCTTTTTCACTTGTCCGTTAGCGCTTCGACGCCGGGCAACTTCTTGCCCTCGAGAAACTCCAGCGAAGCCCCGCCGCCGGTGGAAATATGCTTGATCTGATCGGCGACTCCGGCCTTGTGGACGGCAGCCACGCTGTCTCCGCCCCCCACAATCGAAGTGGCGCCCGCGTTATCGGCGACTGCCTGCGCAATTTTCATGGTTCCGCGCGCGAACTGGTCGATCTCGAAGACGCCCATCGGACCGTTCCAGACGATGGTGCGCGCCCGGGCGATCTCGGCGGCAAACAGTTCGATTGTCTCCGGCCCAATGTCGAGACCGATCTGATCGGCTGGAATCGGCTCATCCTTGCCAATCGTTCGCGGACGCGCGCTGGCCTCCACTTTATCGGCGACCACATGATCGACCGGCAGCAGCATCTGCACATTGCGCGCCTTGGCTTCCGCCAGCAACTGGCCTGCCAGCTCAACTTTGTCGGCTTCCAGCAGCGACTTACCGACCTCCTTGCCCTGCGCTTTCAGAAACGTATAGGCCATGCCGCCGCCGATGATAAAGCTATCGACCTTATTGAGCAGATTGCGAATGACGCCGATTTTGTCGCTGACCTTGGCCCCGCCGAGGATCGCCACGAAAGGTTTCGCGGGGTTCTCGGTGGCGCGACTGAGGTATTCGAGTTCCTTTTCCATCAGCAGGCCGGCGGCGGATTTCGAGAGATGGCGCGTGACCCCGACGGTGGAAGCGTGCGCCCGGTGCGCCGTGCCGAAGGCGTCGTTCACATAGAAGTCGGCCAGCTTGGCCAGCGCCTTGGAGAAGTTGTCATCATTGGCCTCCTCTTCGGCGTGGAAGCGCAAGTTCTCCAGCAGCAAGGTCTGCCCGCGCTCCAGTTTGCCGGCCATTTCTTCGGCCTGCATGCCGATGCAATCCGGGGAAAAGCCGACGTTCTGGCCGCGCCCGATCTTCTCGTCAAGCAGAATACGAAGCCGCTCGGAGACGGGCTTGAGGCTGTACTGCGGATTCGGTTTGCCCTTGGGACGGCCAAGATGAGAAGCAAGAATCAGCTTGGCGCCATGCCGCAGAGCGTACTCGATTGTCGGCAGCGTCTCGCGGATACGCGTGTCGTCTGCCACGCGTCCGCCGTCAAGGGGAACGTTAAAGTCGACCCGCATCAGGATGCGGTGATTATTCAACGAAAGATCGCGTATAGAAAGTTTGGCCATGGCTACAATCCTCTGCCGGGGTCCCCGCTACGCGCGTTTTTCGCGTAGTGGGGTGCAACTTACAGCCCAATGGTCACCAACGGCATTTCATCGCCGGATTAACCGGTCCGGCCGATGCCCACGCGGCCCGCCGGACCGTGAAAATCCTGCAATGGCGCACGCCCGGGGTGCGCCGAACAATCAGCAACTCACAGCCCTTTGCCGGCCATGAAGGTGATCAGGTCGCGGACACGGCAGCTATAGCCCCATTCGTTGTCGTACCAGGCAATGACCTTGACCAGGTTTCCACCGACCACGCGCGTAAGCGGAGCGTCGAAGATCGAAGAGCGTGAGTCACCGCGAAAATCGGATGAGACGAGTTCATTATCATCGTAGCCGAGATAGCCCTTCAGCGGACCCTCCTGGCTGGCCTTCTTCATCGCGGCGTTAACCTCTTCCACGCTGGTTTGCTTTTCCGTGAGCACAACCAGATCGACCACGGAGACGTTAGGCGTTGGCACGCGAATGGCGAATCCGTCGAGCTTGCCTTTCAACTCGGGAATTGCAAGATAGACGGCCTTGGCGGCGCCGGTCGAGGTCGGAATCATCGACAGCGCGGCGGCGCGTGCCCGGCGCAGGTCCTTGTGCGGAAAGTCGAGGATGACCTGATCGTTGGTGTAGGAGTGGATCGTGGTCATCGTGCCTTTTTGGATGGTGAAGGTATCGTTGAGAACCTTGGCCACGGGCGCCAGGCAATTGGTAGTGCAGGAGGCGTTGGAAACTATGTTGTGCTTGGCGGGATCGTATTTGTCCTGGTTGACGCCCAATACGATCGTAATGTCCTCGTTCTTTGCGGGAGCGGTAATGATGACTTTTTTGACGGTGCCGCGGAGGTGGTTCCTGGCTTGCGTGGCATCGGTGAAGCGCCCGGTAGATTCCACTACGATCTGCGCGCCCTGCGATTGCCAGTCGAGCTTGGCCGGATCTTTTTCGGCAAAGACCCTGATCTTGCGGCCGTCGACCTGGATGGCGTCGCCCGTGAAGGATATATTTTGTTGCAGGTTGCCGAGGATCGAGTCGTACTTCAGCAGGTGCGCCAGCGTCTTTGGATCCGTGAGGTCGTTGACGGCGACGATCTCGATGTCTTTGTTGCCCAACGTGGTGCGCAGGACGTTGCGCCCGATGCGGCCGAAGCCGTTAATACCTACCTTGATTGCCATGTTGCCTCCGAGATAAGAATATCCGTTTATGCGAATCGCTGCTGCGGTCCGCGTGGCAGCCGGCACACCAACGAGGGTCTGCGGGCTCGCTTGCAGAACAGAAAATGCTAGCATCCGCACCCCATGGAGGCAAACTCCGGGCGGCATCTCGGAGCAGCAAAGCCCTCTCGCCGGCGGCTGTGTAGCCCGAATTAGCACGGAGGAATCTGCTTAGTTCTCGCCCACGGCAGGCAAATTGTGTTATAAGCCCCGTATGCGCAAGTGGATGCGCGACCGCATGAAGCGGCGCAACAATAAAGGCAAAGAAGATCTGCAACAGAAGGCCGCTGAGCCAGGCCAGGCGCCGTTGCAGCCGACTTTTCTGGATCGCGAAGCTCCGGCCGGTGAACCTCAGGAGACTCGGAGCGAGGCTTCCAGCAAGGATAATTTCCCGCCGACAACGGCTGGCGAGACCGGGAATTTTCCGGTCGATGGGCGGGATTTTCAACACGAGCTTCAGCCGGAGGACGAACCGCAGCCCGAGACTGAGCCGCCGGAGGCTGCTGCCTCCACGGGGCAGAAGAGCGGCGCTGCCCGCGGCCCGAGGCGTGATCGCTCACGGCGCAGGGGCGGAGGAGGAAAGCCTCGCAACCAGCCCCGGCCGGGACCGCGCCCTTCTGGACCCGGGAGGCCTTCTCCGTCGCTGCCAATTGCCCCGGGACAGGCCACGGGCGAGGCGTCTGAGGTCGACCGCGACGACGCGGAGCCGGCATCCGCGGAGCACCAACCGGCGGCCAAGCCGGCGGCTGAGCGCGGCAAGCCAAAGGGCGCAGTGGTTCTCTCTATCGGGTTGCCAGGCTCGGGCAAGAGTTCCTGGTTCAAGCGGCACAACATCATTCCTCTTTCGAGCGACCTTATCCGCGGATTGCTGTTCGATGATCCCACTGAGCAGAGATATCAGGACCTGGTGTTTTCGTCGTTGCGCTCGCTGCTCAGGTCCCGGCTGATTGCCGGGCGTCCGATGAATTACATCGACGCAACCAATCTGTCTCCGCGCGAGCGCCATAGCTGGATCAAGATGGCGCGCGAGTACGGATATGAGGCGCATGCGGTGTTCTTTGACGTGCCAGCCGAGGTCTGCATCGAGCGCAACCGCAAGCGTTCGCGCAACGTGCCGGACGACGTGATGCAACGGATGGCTCAGAAACTGCGCCCGCCGAAATTCGAAGAGGGATTCGCCAAGATCATCGTCGTGCGCTTGAAGCCGCACGAAACGGCGGTTGATGGGCAACCCTGATCGCCAGCCGCTTGCGCGCCAGGTACGAGCGGCGGATCGCCCTCCGGCTCGCGGCGCGCCGCTGCCGCCGGACTCTACCCCAACACGCGCAACCACGGCGCGTGCCGGGGATTCTTGGGTCGCGCGCGCCGTTCACATCCCGTTGCAAGCCTTCCTGATATTGCTCTTCTTTCTTCTGGGCGCCGGGCTGTCGGCCAGAGCCCAGGCGCCGCCGGATTTTCGCTCCCTCGATGACATCCTGCAAAGCGCGACAACGGCCAATGCCGGCGCTCAAATTCCCGGCGCGGTGGTGGTCATCGGCCATCAGGGTAGGGTGGTCTACCACAAGGCGTTTGGATGGCGTTCCCTGGAGCCTGTGCGCGAGCCCATGACCGTGGACACGGTCTTCGATGTGGCATCGCTCACCAAGTGCCTGGTGACCGCGACAGCCGTGATGCAGCTAGTGGAAAAAGGACGTTTAAGGCTGAACGATCCGGTCGCTCAACTGCTTCCCGGGTTTGCCGCCAACGGCAAGCAGGAGATTACCGTGCGCCAGTTGCTGACGCACTTCTCGGGCTTGCGGGCGGATCTGGATATTTCCTCCCCGGCGCGGTGGGCAGGCAAGCAGCAGGCCTACGAAATGGCAAACCGAGAGACGCCGGTGTCCGCTCCGGGCGCTCGGTTTCGATATTCCGATATCAATTTCATCGTGCTCGGCGAACTGGTGGAGAGTCTCTCGGGCATGGCGCTGGACCAGTATGCGGCGGAACATATTTTCCAGCCGCTGGCCATGACCCGCACGCGCTACCTGCCGCCATCGAGTTGGATTCCCGGCATTGCGCCCACCGAGTATGATAACGGGCGCATGCTTCGCGGCGTGGTTCACGACCCGACCGCCCGCGCGATGGGCGGCGTCGCCGGACACGCCGGCGTGTTCTCGACCGCCGATGACCTGGCGCGCTTTGCGCAGGCTATGCTCGACCGCAAATTCGTGGTCTCCGCCGCCGGCATCGAAAAGCTGACCACACCGCAGCAGCCAGCGACGGCAACAGTGCTGCGCGGCCTCGGTTGGGATATCGAATCGCCGTTCTCGACCAATCGCGGCGAACTGCTGCCGGTTGGCGGCTTTGGGCACACCGGGTTCACTGGAACTTCAATGTGGATCGACCCGGCGACAAACACATACATCATTTTGCTGACGAACGCCGTGCATCCACGGGCCAGAGCTGCGTCTCCCGCGGTTGCGCTCCGGGCTCGCGTGGCCAACGCCGTGGCCGCGGCCTTGAGGCTGGACGTTTCGGAGGAGGAACGGCTTAAACTAGCGGCGATTACCGGCTACAACGAGACGCTAACCGGAGTGCATTTGTTACAGTCGCGCAACGGAGAGGTGAAGACCGGGCTCGACGTGCTGGCCGCGCGTGGAGTGTTGTTTTCTGCCACCCCAGCAACGGCAAAAGCGGCCATCGCCGGAGACACCGGTGCGGCAACCGGGAATGACATGCCTGTGCGTCCACTAACCTGCGCGGCGCGGCCATGCCGGGTTGGACTGGTGACGAACCAAACCGGGGTGGACTCGCAGGGCAGGCGCGGCATCGACCTGCTGGCGCACCTGCCGGATGTCGAACTGCGTGCGATCTTCAGCCCCGAGCACGGCGTCGGCGGCACCCTCGATACGACGCATATCGACGAGACGCATGATCAGACGACTGGCGTGCGCGTCTACAGTGTTTATGGCGCCACCGACGCCGCCCGGCGGCCTCCGCCAGAGGTTCTGAAGGGGCTCGATGCCGTGATCTTCGACCTTCAGGACGCTGGCGTACGCTGGTATACCTACGAAACGACACTTGGATATTTTCTCGAAGCCTGTGCCACGGCAAAGCTGCCGCTGATCGTGCTGGACCGGCCCAATCCAATCACGGGCGCGTTCGTGCAAGGCGCGGTCTCAGACGCTGCACACGAGAGCTTTGTGAACTACCATCCAGTTCCGATCCGCCACGCGATGACCATGGGCGAGTTGGCGCTGCTGTTCAACTCCGAACGCAAGCTCGGCGCAAACCTGTCGGTTGTGCGAATGCAGGGATGGCAACGAGGCGACTGGTTCGATGCGACGGGCCTGCCATGGATGAACCCCTCGCCGAATCTGCGCAGCCTGGAAGCGGCAACACTGTATCCAGGCGTGGCGCTGGTCGAAGGGACAAATGTCTCGGTCGGTCGGGGAACGGAAACGCCGTTCGAAGTGCTGGGGGCGCCGTGGATCGACGGGCGGCAGCTCGCCGCCTATCTGAACGCGCGCGAACTGGGCGGAGTGCGATTCATTCCGATCTCCTTCACGCCGGAGAGCGGCACCAATGCGAAACAGCTCTGCCATGGAGTTCACATTCTGCTCACCGCGCGCAACGAGCTGGACTCCCCGGAGCTGGGCCTGGAAATCGCTTCGGCGCTGCTCAAGCTTTATCCGCGGCACTTCGCCCCAGAGCGAATTGCCGATCTGCTGGTAGACCACGCCACCTTCCAGGCGCTGATGCGGGGAGACGACCCGAGACGCATCGCGGATGGCTGGCGCGAGCGGCTGCAGGAATTTGCCCGCATCAGGCGGAAGTACCTGCTGTATTGAGCGCCCCGGCCAACCCAGCCGGCATCTAATCGACCCAGCGTGATCGGGGCGGAGCGGTGTTAGGGTTGGTGCATCCAAGAACGATTATTCCAGCGTGTCACCCTGAGGTTGAGCCGTTTTGCGAGCGTCTGAGCCCGCAGGCGAAATCCTGAGCGTAGCGAAGGAACTCGCTAGGACGCGACGTAAGGGTCCATGTATTTGCTTTTTGCGGACCCTCGGTGAAATGCATAGATCGTCACGTCGGTTCGCGAAAGCGACGAACCTCCTCACGATGACACCCGCAGCGAAGGATACAGTATCTCTGGTACTGTTCTTAATCCTTATCGCCGCCACGCTGACGGCCACGGGATATACCTTTCGCGAAACGTGGCCATAATGTCGGGAATCTGAGGTTGCCCTTGTTTTGCCGCCGCTTCACTTTCGGCGCTTTGTTAACTTTGCTGGTGGCGACTGCCTTTGCCGCTGACAGCGGGAAGCCGCCCAAACTCAGCGAGCAAAGCCGCAGGGAACTCATCCGGGTCTTCACCGCGGAAGACGCATTTGCGCTGCGCATTCTTCCCATGGGAAAAATTGGCCTGAAGATCGAAAACGGCCAGGTTTTCCCAAGCGAGGCGGAGGTGCGCCAAGTGGTGGCCGCTAACGGTCCGGCGTGCCGTCCCGGCGAGCGCGTGCAGATCACGAATCTACGCTTTACCGGGCACGAGATCGTCTTCGAAATCAACGGCGGCCCGCTGACGCGGAAGAAATGGTACCAGCGTATCGAAGTCGGCTCGGCGGGCACCGTCGCGCCGGGCAGCCCGCGCGGCTCGAACCCCGAAGATGTCTACAACCATGCGCGCGGTTCCTGCGTGATGCTTACCTTCAAGGATTACGTGCCGGAGCTGAGCGCCGGACAGGTGAAGGAAATGCTTGCTCCGGTGCTCGACTTCAAAGCCGAATCCGTAGCCGAGGCTTACGAGAAGTCACTGCCGCCAAAGTTGCAGCAGGCCGTCAAGGAGCATAGGGCCCTGGTTGGAATGGACCGCGAACTGGTGACCTATGCCAAGGGGCGTCCTCCGAGGCGAATTCGCGAACGCGACGGAGCGACGGAGTACGAGGAGTGGATCTACGGGCAGCCGCCGAACGACGTGGAGTTCATTCGCTTCGTAGGCGACAAGGTCATCCGAATCGAGACGATGAAGGTTGACGGCGAGAAGCTCGTCCGCACCCAGCCTGAAGTCGATCTGGCGAGTGAAATATCGCCTGTGGCCCACAAGACAACCGAAGGCAAGCGAACCGGCAACAGCGGGCCCACTCTGCTCAGGCCCGGTGAAACAGCTCCTCAACTCACGCGGCAGAGTCCCGACGCGCGGTCGGCTTCGGCAAGTTGGCCGACGCCGGAGCAGACTGGCGGAAGTCCCACGGGCATTCCCGACCCGGGAAGCGCGGACCCAGCCGGTTGGACTCCCAGGTAGGCCGGGCTGCTGCCGGGGATTCGCCAGTAATGCGGCAGATACCCCGAAAAACCCGGTTTGTGTCCCCGCATGTACCAAAGTGGCGTGCCAGCCTTTAAACTGTAAGAGTGAGAATCGCGCTCGCCCAGGTTAATCCGACGGTTGGTGATTTTACCGGCAACGCCCGGAAGATCATCGAATTCGCCCGCTGCGCCCAGCAGGGCGGCGCCGGCCTTGTGCTGTTTCCGGAACTCAGTGTCTGTGGCTATCCGCCTCGCGACTTGGTGGAGAGGCCCGGCTTCGTCGCCCGCTGCCGCCAGACACTGGAGGAAATTGCCGCTCAGACGCGCGATATTGTCTGTGTCTGCGGCTTCGTCAGCCGCGCCTGCCACGAGACTGGCAAGTCGGTGATGAACTCGGCAGCCGTGCTGCGCGATGGCGCGGCGGCATTAGTGCAGTCAAAACGCCTGCTGCCCACCTACGACGTCTTTGACGAGATGCGTAACTTCGCTCCCGCGGAGCGGCAGGAACTGTTTACGCTCGACGGAAAAAAGCTGGCGCTGACCATCTGCGAAGATGCATGGAACGACAAAACTTTCTGGAACCGCAGGCTCTACATGGTCGACCCGGTGGAAGAACTCATCCACGCCGGGGGTGAAGTGGTGCTGAACATCTCCGCCTCTCCCTTTCACCTGGGCAAGCGTGAATTGCGGCGAGAAATGTTGGCGTCCATTGCCCGGCATCACCGGGTTCCGGTGGCGATGGTGAACCAAGTGGGCGGGAACGACAGCCTCATCTTTGATGGGTCGAGCATGGTGGTGGGTGCGGATGGAGAGGTTTTGGCGCAGGCGCAGTCGTTCGCGGAAGACTTGATCTTTTACGACACGGAAACGGGGCAGGGAGACATCCATCCCCAGATTGAGGGGGAAGCGGCAAGCGCCTTTGCCGCCCTGGTGCTGGGAACGCGCGATTACGTAAAAAAGTGCGGCTTCGGGAAGGCGCTGATCGGCCTGAGCGGCGGAATCGATTCGGCGCTGACGGCCGTGATCGCCGTGGAAGCGCTCGGCGCGGAAAACGTGATCGGCGTGGCAATGCCCAGCCAGTATTCCTCCGAGGGCAGCGTGCAGGACGCCCGAGAGCTCGCGCAAAACTTGAACATTCGCTTTGAAGTTATTCCAATAAAAGGAATTTTTGATTCGTTCCGTGGCGGGCTGGCGGAGGTTTTTTCCGCCCGCGGCGAAGATGTAACGGAAGAGAATATACAGGCGCGCGCCCGTGGCACGTTGCTGATGGCGATCTCGAACAAGTTCGGGGCGCTGGTGCTGTCGACCGGAAACAAATCGGAGCTGGGCGTGGGCTATTGCACGCTCTATGGCGATATGGTGGGCGGGCTGGCTGTAATCTCCGACGTGCCCAAGACGCTGGTTTACCGGATTGCCGAATACGTGAACTCGCGGCGTCCCGTGATCCCGCATTCGACCATCAGCAAGCCGCCGTCCGCCGAACTGCGTCCGGACCAGAAGGACAGCGACTCGCTGCCCACCTACGACATACTTGACCAGATCCTTGTCGACTACGTGGAAGATATGAAACCGGCCGACGAGATTGCCGGCGAACGGAAATTGGATCCGGCACTGGTACGAGAGGTGGTCAGGATGGTTGACCGTGCCGAATACAAAAGGCAGCAAGCGGCGCCGGGGCTGAAAATTTCCGAGAAGGCTTTCGGCGTGGGGCGCAGATTTCCTATCGCCGCGCGCCACGAGGTCTGAATTCCCAACCCCAAACACAACTCGGACTCGCCGTGGGAGCCCATTCACGGTGGTTCATTTCACTCGACAGGAAGGCACATGAAACGCACTCTAGCGGTTTTTTTAGCGATTTTCGTTCTGGCATCGTTCGCCCTGGCCCAGACCGGCAGCGCCGCCCCGGCAGGCAAAGCGGATGCCGCCAAGCCAGCCAGCCCGGCTGCGGCTTCGCCAACCGGCTCGGATTTGCCGAGCGAAGCGACCGTGAATGCTTTCTTTCACCGCATGTTCGGCTTCGAGCCCAACCTTGTTTTCAAAGTGTCCTCGATCAAGGCTTCTCCCATTGACGGCCTGGCCGAGGTAACCGCCGTTGTGACCACACCCAACGGGCAGCAGCAGATAACAAAATTGTTCGTCGCGAAGGACTATGGGATCGCGGGCGAATTGATGCCGTTCGGTCCCGATCCATTTGCCAAAGCGCGGGCGATCCTGAACAAGGAAGCCTTCGGTCCCACCAAAGGACCAACCACACCGGCAACCACGATTGTGGAGTTCGGAGACCTCGAGTGTCCTGCCTGCAAGCAGGCACAGCCGGCCATCGAGAAGCTGCTGAGCGAGGAGCCAAAGATCAAACTTGTCTTCCAGAACTATCCGCTGGATCAAATCCACCCCTGGGCGCAGAAAGCAGCCGCTTACGTCGATTGCATCACGCGTGAGAACAATGGTGCAGCCTGGAAGTTCATCGCCTCGGTTTATGAGCAGCAGGATGCGATGAACCAGCAGCACGAGGGCGGGGCCGCGGCGCTGACCACTAAGCTGAACGAATTGGCGGCCGGCGCCGGCGTGGACGCCAAGCAAATCGCAGCCTGCGCGGATTCGGCTGAGACGAAGGCGCGCTTGGACCGTTCGAAGAAACTGGGGGATGAAGTTGGGATCGCCTCGACCCCGACTTTCTTCATTAACGGCCGCCGCGTAGGGAGCCTCAATATGCCCCCGGATGTGTTGAAAGCGGTGGTGGATTTCGAGATCGCGGAAAGCGGGAAGTAGACCAGCTTCGCGGCTTCCGACAACCGGCCCTAGCGTGGTGTCCCGGACGTTCGTGCAATAAAGTTTAGGGGTGTCATTCTGAGCGACCGAGAGGGAGCGAAGAATCTGCTTTTGGTTTTGAGGTGCGAGAAAAGCAGATCCTTCGCTACGCTCAGGATGACACTCACGAGGTATGTTTAGTTATGCGAGGCTGGGGAACCAGCCCTACCGTGGCATGGTATTCGGCAGAAGGACGATTGGCCCCGCTTCCGGGTTGGCGCTAACCACGTGTGGAGTCAGAATAATCATTAGTTCGTCGTCATTTTCCTGCGTGTTCCGATTGGCGAGTCCGGGGACGGATGCAAGCAATGAATATCCCTGTAGCGTACGCGACTCGCTTCGGGTGAGATTGCTGGCCGCGATGATGGACTCGCCATCCTTCGCGCTGATGAAGCCGTTAAATTCCTGGTTGTTGATGGTCGGTATGCCATTCACTGTCTGTGTCCCGAGCGAGCGAATCTGCATCTCCAGCTTGATGCTGACCGAGTTGTCGCGGCGGATGATGGGTGTGGCTTTCAGATTGAACCCGATATCCTCGTAGTTGACCGACGGAAAAGGCGCGACATAGCTCTGGTTGCCGAGTACCTGGGTGATGGCCGCCGAGTTGTAGATGGGCGCATAGGTGGCAATCAGCACTGGATATCGCTCGCCGATCTTCATGACCGCGGCCGTTCCCTGGGTGGCGCGCAATGTCATGCTTTGCAGCGACCGTATGCTCGACAGGTCGCGCGAGAAGTTGAAGCTGGCGGCGGGGATCGTCAGGGCGGAGAGCGTGATGCCGCCGCCGAAAAGCGCGAATGGCTGCGAAAGCAGCGAGTTCTGCTGGCCGAGCAATTGCGCGATAAGCCCGGCGACAGCCGTCGTGTTTCCCTGATTGATGAGCCCGGAGGAAACCAGTTGGTTGATCAGGCTCTGCGTGCTGCCACTGGCGGTGAGTGACTGGATTTCGGTGGGGACGTTGAAGACCTGGAATGACGTGGGTACGCTCGCCCCGATCGCACGTGTGAAACTCCTCGACACCTCGTAAACGTCAACCTGAAATACCACTTCGGGCAACTGGTCCTTCAGTGCCTGCAGGAACTGCGTCACGACATCCAGCGTCCGCGAGTCCGCGCGCACGGTGAGCGACTGGGCCGTAGCGTCGACGGCCGCAAAGCGTATCTCAAACAGGGTGCGTAAGGTCGTCGCGATCTCGTTCAAAGCCTGCGGCGTGGACGCCTGGGGCAGATAAAACGTGCGCAGCGACATGCGTTGCAGGCTTCGCCGGTTTTCATCGGTGTCGGCCGCGAACAAAGCCTGTCGGGCGGAGAGCGGGGTCCAAAGGGTTTTGGTGAGGCGCGTGAGGGCGGAGGCAGCCTGCTCCCATGTGGCATCCTCCATATCGAGGCGCACGGGGCGGCTTGCGACCGAGTCGTCGAATACGGCGGTTATCCCATAGGCGAGCGCCACCTGGGTGATGATGTCGCGAGTGGCTCCGCGGAGATGGAATTTGCGCTGGCCCGCTTCGGGCTGCAAGTGGATTTGCTCGGCGAGCGAGATCGGCTCCTTTGTTGGGTCCTGTGCATTGCGGGGAAGAGCATCGCGCAGGCGCTGCCGGGCAAACTCGTTGTTGGGATCGAACTGAAGCGCCTCTCGAAAGCGGCCGAGAGCCTCGACGGTGTTTCCGGCGGCCATGGCCTGGTTGCCGGCTTGCACATCCTCGAACACCAGCTTCTGGCGGGCGACTTCACGCGCTGTCAGGTATTCGAGGTTGTCTGGCGCGAGCGTCGCCGCCGCCTCGAAGTGCCCTAAAGCCTCCCGCACCCGTGATCGTTTCTGTAACTTGAGGGCTTCGCGAAATTCCCTGGCCGCGCGCCGCCGCTCTTCCGCCGTTGGACACTTGGGAAGCTTCGAGTCCGCCTGATCGGAACACAGAGCTGGCAGGGAAGCTGCTCCGTTAGCGGGAGCCGCGATCGTGGGGCTCGCAGGAGCCTGCACTGGCGGGGATGCGGACTGCTGTCCGTATGCGGGCAGCAGAGCGGCAAACAGCAGCATGGGCCAGAAACAGCGCATCGCTCTGATTGTAAGCGATTATCGCAGTTCCCGAGTTGGTGTATCCAAATTCCCAAGAGAATGTCATGGCGACCGGAGCGCCGAGCGCCGGTGGCCGGAGCAGCCAAGCTGCGTACCCGATATTCCATTCGAGACGCAAGAAGCGATTCGGGCGCGGAGTGGAGCCACCCTATGTTTTCAGGAGCAGGAACAAAAGGTGGTTCGACTTCGCTCGCCATGACAGTCCGAGTTGATGTCGGATATACCTACCTGGGAACCGCTCCTAGAAGGTTGCTGAGAAACGGCCCGCACCGGGGTTGCGCGTGCTGGGGCAGAGAGCTATGGTTGGGGGCACTCCAGCAGCGCGTCGCAACACGGCAGGCAGAGGTCGGGCTGTTCTCGTCGCAGAGTCTCGATGTCGAAAATTCCAGTGGCCACGGCGACCACGGGGGCGTTCACGGAGCGGGCTGCGATGATGTCGGCGGGCGTATCGCCAATGAAGCACACCCTGGCCTTTTCCCCCAGCCGCCGCCGGACTTCGACGATGCCGTGCTGGAAGATGGCGGCACGGGTCTCGTTACCTGCGGCGGTGCCGTCGCGGCCTCCCGAAGCCCCGCAGAATGACCCGAAGCTAAAGTGTCCGGCGATGCCTGCCGCGCGCAGCTTCGCCCATCCAATCGGCGCCAGATTGCCGGAGGTCACGGCCAGCAGCTTTCCCGCCGAGTGCAGGCGCTGAAGCAGTTCGCTGACCGAGGGACAAAGTTCCGTGCGCAGCAGGGCAACGTTGCGCTCTACTTCGGCTTGCATGGCCGCAATTGCCTGCGGCAGTTTCCTGGAGAATTCCTCCGCGGAGATTCCCACGGCGCCGGCGGCCGCGCGAAGAATGCCTATATCGGTATTGCCGTGCAGCGGGACTCCGTCGATCTTCAGCTCGCAATTCCAAACCTGGCGCAGCGCGCTATGAAAGGAATTGTAATGAACGCCATCGCGGCTGTTCAGCAGCGTGCCGTCAATGTCGAACAGATAGGCGTCGAAGGAGCCCCAGGCAAATCGCAGGGGCAAAATAGTAGGTTCGAGTTCCATCACGAGAGCGATTCCATAGTCGGTATACGCTACATATCATCGCCGGGCTTGATGTCACCCCAGCAAACGTTAAAGGCAGCGTTTGCCGGGGACCCCGTACGCCCAGCTCCTTCGCGGAGTATACCTTCCGCAAATGTGGGTCTGCCTGCACTCCAACTGAGATGCAATATCCGGCTGAGCTGGTTTCAGAAGCGAATGTATTCCTAATCGCAAATCATGACGCGTTCGATGGAGCGGGCGACTCCGCTTTCGGCGTCGCAGTCGATGACGACCGCGCACAGGCGGGTATCGCCGCTGGCCGCTTCGAACCGGGTCGGCATGTTGTTTAGAAAACGGCCGATGATTAACTCCTTCTGGATTCCAATGACGCCGTTCCACGGTCCCGTCATTCCGACATCGGTCTGATAGGCGGTGCCTTGCGGCAGCACGCGCTCATCGGCGGTGGGGATGTGGGTGTGCGTGCCAATGACCGCGGTGACGCGGCCATCGAGATACCAGCCGAGCGCGACTTTCTCGGAAGTGGCTTCGGCGTGCATATCCAGCAGGATGACTTTAGAGGAAATTCGCGCCAGCAGTTCGTCGGCTACGCGGAATGGGTCGTCAATGTTCCCCATGAAGACGCGGCCCTGCAGATTCATGACGGCATAGCGGATGCCGCCCTTGGTCGTGCCTTCATAAACGCCGGTTCCGGGCGAACCGGCCGGGTAGTTGGCCGGACGCAGGATTCTGCGGGCCATGCTGTCCGGTTGGCTGAGGCCAGTGTTGAGGTACTCGATCAGCTCGCGCTTGTCCCAGACGTGGTTGCCCGTGGTGATGACCTCGACGCCCAGATCGAAGAGTTCCTCGGCGATCTGTGGAGTAATGCCAAAGCCGCCGGCGGCGTTCTCGCCATTGGCGATCGTCAGGTCGATGTTGTACTGAGAGAGCAGCCCGCGGATGTGATCGCGAACGATGGTCCGGCCGGGTCTGCCAAAGATGTCGCCGATGAAGAGAATGCGCACGCTGCGCGGCTCCAGAGTTTCCTAAACTTTTGATGGTAACACGATGCGCTGAGAACACCCGGGAGCGCAGTAGAACCCGCGAACTGGTCTACCGTGCCAGCTCCGCCGTCTTCAGGAAGTCGTAATTGCCGGAGGAGCTGAGGTGCACGTTGCGCAGGCGCCGCGTGTGCACCAGCACGTTGTCGAAATACCAGAGATTGATGTACGGCAGCTCTCGCGCCACGATCTGCTGGATGCGGTCGTAGTCGGCCTTGAGCCGCTGCCGGTCCACAGAGGCGCGCGCATCGTCGATGAGGCGGTCGACTTCCGGGTTGGAGTAATAGCCGCGATTCGCCCGCCTGGGAGGAGTGCTGGCAGAGGCAAAAATGTGCTCGAAGATGTCGGGGTCCTCGTTGCCGCCGATCCAGCGCAGGGAGAAGAGCTGGAATGCGCCGCGAGTGATGTCGGCGTAAAACGTGGCGAATTCAAAGCTGCGGATATCGAGCGCGATGCCCACCTCGCGCAGTTGCTGCTGCAGAACGGCAGTGAGCAGGCGCGTGGATTCCTCTGCGGAGGTCTTCATGTTCAGGTGGAAGCGGTAACCGTCCTTGCCAACGGCGTATCCGGCCAGATTGAGAAGCTCACGTGCGCGCCGCGGATTGTGCGGGTAGCGGGTGACATTGCCATCGAATGCCCAATGCTGCGTCGGCAGCACGCTGTCGGCCGGCCGCGCCAGGTCGCGCAGCAGGTAGTGAATGATAGACTCACGATCGATGGCATAGGCAAGCGCTTGCCTCACGCGCACGTCCCGCAGAATCGGATCGCGCAGATTAAACGCGAGATAGGCGTAGATGGTGCCGGGAGCGTTCATGATCGCCAGCGCCGGATCGTTGCGCAAGGCGAACACGGTGTCGGCGGTCAGCGCGTTGATGGCAATATCGGCGCTGCCCTTGCGAAGCTCCAGTGCGCGCGTGGTGGCATCGGGCACCACCATGAAGCGTACGGCGGGTAGCGGCGGAGCACCGTCCCAGTACTGCTCGTTGCGCGCGATGGTCACTTGGCGATCCTGCTCCATGCTCACCAGGCGGAATGGACCGCTGCCGATGGGAGCGCGGTTGAAGTCTTCGCCGGAGTCACGCGGCACGATGCCGATAGCGCCATCCGAAAGGTTCCAAAGCAGGGAAGAATAGGGTTCGCGCAGGTGAAAGATGACAGTCGCATCGTCGGGCGCATCGATGCTCTCCACATAGCGATACGTGCTCGCCTTGGCGGTGCGGATTTTGCCGCTCAGAATCGAGTCGAAAGTCCACTTCACATCGGCGGAAGTGAGCGGGCGCCCATCATGAAAGCGTACCCCTTGCCGAAGGTGAAACACGTAGGTTCGCGGGTCGGGAACCTCCCAGCGCTCGGCGAGCGCCGGCTGCAGATTGAAATGCTCGTCGCGCTGCAACAGTGCGTCGAACAGCAGCTTGTCGATGCGCTCCGACTGCGCGTCGGTGCCGACGCGGGGATCGAGATTCGTGGGACTGCTTTCGATGATCATTACCACTTCATTGCCTGGAGCGGCGGGCGAGCAGGAGAGTCCGCCAAGCATTGCGGTGGCGGAGATGAGTAGCGCGAAAAAGAAACTCCCACATCTGCTGACTGCGGCAGATGTGGGGCACAGGGCGAACAAGCGAAACAGTTTCAGGAAGATGTCATGGCGACCGAAGCGCCGAGCGCCTGTGGCCGGAGCAGCCAAGCTGCGTACCCGACATTGACATTCGGCAAGCAAGAAGCTGTTCGGGCGCGGAGTGGAGCCACCCTTTGTTTGTCGGCACCAGAAACAAAAGGTGGCTCGTCCACCCCAACATGCGCAACTACGGCGCATGTCTGGGGCCCCGGCTCGACTTCGCTCGCCATGACAGTCTGGGTTCGTGCTAAACATGGCTGATCTTACCGAGGATAGCCGCACGCTCGGCGCCCGTTGCCGAGGGAATGTTCGACGGTTGCCGATGCCAGGTCTGGTAGGCGAGCACGGCAAAGGCTACGGCTTCTTTCGCTTCCGATGGCAGTCCCTGCTCATCGGTGGTGGAGATGTGCATTTCGAACGCGGCGAGGCGGGCGGCAAGCATGGTCATCAGGCTGCGATTGCGAGTGCCGCCGCCGGAGACGAAAAAGTCGTGGAAACGGGTGGCCCGCGAAACCGTGCGCACGGAGTCGACGATGGACTCGGCCGTAAGCGCGGTTGCGGTCGCCATCATGTCGTACTGGCCCAGTCTTCGGCAAAGGCGAAGAAAGCGCTCGACGAACTCGCGGCCAAACTGTTCGCGTCCGGCGGTCTTGGGCGGCGTGCGGCGAAAGAACGGAGCGCGCAACAAAGCCGTGAGCACTTGCCGGCTAGCCGCACCGCGCGCAGCCAATGCGCCGTCACGATCATACGGCTTGCCGAACAGTTCTTTGGCGAGCGCGTCGATCACCATGTTGCCGGGTCCGGTGTCGAAGGCGATGACTTGCTCCGGCGTTGCGCCCGCGGGGATAGCCGTCAGATTGCCGATGCCGCCGATGTTTTGCAGGATGCGTCCACGCCGCGCATGACGAAACAAGAGGTAGTCGAGGAACGGAACCAGCGGCGCGCCTTGGCCGCCGGCGGCCATGTCTGCCGGGCGGAAGTCGGAGACCACCGGGACTTGCAGCCGCGCTGCCAGCACCGAGCCCTCGCCGGTTTGCCACGTGGCGGAGATTGCCCGGCCCAGGTAAGCCCGTGGGTCGCCCTGGTGGTAAATCGTTTGACCATGACAGCCGATCAGATCGCAAGCAAAGCCGCTCTCCCGCGCGGTGTCGCTCACGGCTTCGGCATAGACTTCGGCCAGCCGGAAGTTGAGGCGTGCCAGATCGGCGACGCTGGCGCGCTTCGAGTTCATGGCGGCGAGCACGGCGCTGCGTATCCGCGGCGGATATGGGTACTCGCGGTGGGCCAGCAACTGCAAGCGCGTGCGCAGCCCGCGGCCCTGCAACCGAACGAGCGCGACATTGACGCCGTCCGCCGAAGTTCCGCTCATGACGCCCGCAACGATCATTGGCCGGCCCTCAGGATGAGCTACCCAGAGACTCTTCCACCCGCACTGCCGTGGCTCTGGCTGCGGTGGCCAGGCGCAGTTTTTCGCCGAATTCCCGAAGTTCGCCGCGCAGCTTGTCGATTGCCGCGTCTGTCGGCGGTGGCACCGCCGGCCGGTTCAGCGCGCGGCAGGATTCCTTGAAGCGACGCGAACGTTCGGCGGCGGCTTCCACCTGCCGGCGGAAGCGATGGTCGCGCTCGGCCTCGGCGAGCACCGTGTAAAACGTGCGCCAGACATTTTCTTCCTTGTGGCACACCAGAAAAATATCGGCTCCGGCACGAAGCGTCTCGACGGCGGCGTCGCCAATATCCGCTGCCGCCAGCACGCCGCCCATTTCGAGGTCATCGGAGATAATGAGCCCGCGATAACCGATCTTGCGGCGCAGCACCTCGGTGATCCATTTGCGCGAGAGCGACGCCGGCGTTTTGTCGCTCGTCACCGAGGGATAGGCACAGTGCGCCACCATGACGAACGGTAATTCACGTTTCAATGTCCGGTAGGGACGCAGGTCCTCAAGCCAGAGTTCCCGCCACGACTTGAACACGACGGGAAGTTCCTGGTGGCTATCGAGACTGGCTTCTCCCAGACCTGGGAAATGCTTTCCGCAGGCGAGAACGCCGGACTCGCGCAGTCCGCGCAGGAAGTGGCGCGCATAGAGAATGGTTTCGTCCTGAAAGCCGGAAGCGGTGCGCGTCCGCATGACCGGCTCCGAGGCCTCGGACGAAAGGTCGAGAACCGGCGCGAAGTCGACATTGAAGCCGAGCGCGCGGACTTCCATGCCGATCACTCTGCCATGCTCGCGAAAAAGCTGGGGGCGCTGGCTGGCGAAGACCTCGGCGACCGAAGGCGCGGGCGCCACCGCATCGCGCAGCCGGTCAACCGTGCCTCCCTCCATATCGACACACAGAAACATTTTGTTTTCGACCAGGCGTTGCGCCGAACGCAACAGCGCGTGAGTCTGCCGCGGAGATTCGATGTTTCTCGCGAAAAGAATAATGCCGCCGGGCTGAAGCGCGCTGATCGTGGTCTTCAGGCGCGTGGACAGTTCCGTGCCATTGAAGCCGAAGATAAGGAGCTGACCGACCAGTCTTTCAATATCCTGGGAAGCCCCGGAACGCGAGATGGACTTGATTGGCACCGGAAGTCTTTCTAACACGAATGCGCGCGAACCGCAAAAAACCCGACAACGGATTGCCCGAAATCGTGGCTAAGGTTCTGTTCGGTACAGAGTGTGACGGAAATCAAAGATCGGGGCGCGCCCAATCCTTTACTCGATCTGCCGCTTGAGTTCGTGAAGCAGGTTCAGGGCCGCGATAGGGGTAATACGATCGAGATCGGATTCGCGCAGCTTCTCAATCACCCCCGAGGACAAGGGCGTGAAGATCGTCAATTGCACGGGCGGCGCGCTTTTGCCATCGGCCTTGCCGAGATGCCCGCTGGCCTGGTGTTCCGCCGATTCGTGCTCGGTCAACACCTCGCGGGCGCGGGCGATCACCTCCGGGGGCAGTCCGGCGAGCTTGGCAACTTCGATGCCGTAACTCTTGTCGGCCGCACCCGGTTCGACCTTCCGCAGGAAAACGACGTTGCCGCCCGCCTCCTTCACCGCAACGTGATAGTTTTTGACGCTCTCCAGCAGCGACTCCAACTCGGTCAGCTCATGGTAGTGAGTGGCGAACAGCGTGCGAGCGCGGGTGCGGGCGTGGAGATACTCAACCACGGCCCAGGCAATCGCCAAGCCATCGTAGGTCGAAGTGCCGCGCCCAACCTCGTCCAGCAGAACCAGCGACCGAGGCGTTGCCGTGTTCAGGATAGCGGCGGTCTCCGTCATCTCCACCATGAATGTGGAACGGCCGCGAGCGAGATTGTCGCTGGCGCCAATGCGGGTGAAGATCCTGTCCACCAGGTTGAGCCGTGCACGCGTGGCAGGCACGAACGAGCCCATCTGTGCCAGCAGAATGATCAGCGCTGTCTGCCGCAGATAGGTCGACTTGCCGCCCATGTTCGGGCCGGTAAGAATGACGACCAGGTGCGAGCCGCCGTTCAAGTAGAGATCGTTGGCAACAAAGCGTTCGTTGCTGCCGGTCAGCTCGGGTTGCTCGATGACCGGGTGCCTGCCCTCGATAATCTCGAGGTCGCCGCTATCGTCGAACATGGGACGGCAATAGTTCCGCGCTGCCGCCAGCGAAGCCAGCGAGGAGAGCACATCGACCTCGGCGAGCGCCAGCGCCGTCTGACGTATTCGCTTGGCTTCAGCGGCGATGCTCGACCGCAGCTCGGCAAAGATGCGGCGCTCGATTTCGACGATGCGCTCCTGTGCATCCAGTATTTTGGTTTCGTATTCCTTCAACTCCGGGGTGGTGAAGCGTTCGGCGTTAACCAGCGTCTGCTTGCGCTCGTATTCGGCGGGAACATGGTGCAGGTTGCTCTTGCTGATCTCAATGTAATAACCAAAAACCGAGTTGAAGCGAACCTTGAGCGAGTTGATGCCGGTTCGGCGGCGTTCGCGATCTTCGATCTGCGCGATGTACTGCTTGCTGTTGCGGTTCAGGTTGCGCAACTCGTCCAGGGTGGAATCCACTCCGGCGGCGATCACTCCGCCATCGTTCAACAAGATGGGAGGCTCGGGGATGATGGTCGCCTCGATGCGCTCGCGCAGCTCCGTCAATTCATCGATTGCCGCATGCAGCTCGCGCAGACGTTGCGCACTGAAGCCGGCAAGGCGGGCGCGCACGCCGGGCACGCGCGCGAGCGACGCGGCCAGGGCAAGCACATCGCGGGGGTTGGCCGCCTCCAGCGTGACGCGGCTGAGCAGGCGTTCGACATCGAGAATGCCGTCGAGCGAGCGGCGCAGCTCCTCGCGGGCGATGGTGTCGCCGGTGGCGGCTTCCACGGCGTCGAGACGGAGATTGATTTCAGCGGCGTCGATCGAGGGACGCAGCATCCAGGCGCGGAGCAGGCGCTTGCCCATCGGAGTGACCGTCTTGTCGATGGCGCGAAGCAGCGTAACGTTATCGCTCGTGCCGCTGAACAGGGGCTCAACCAGTTCGAGATTGCGCACTGTCACCGCGTCCAGAACCAGGCAGCTCTGGCGCTCGTAAAATCCTATGCGGTCGATGTGGTCGAGAGTGCCGCGTTGCGTGCTGCGAACGTAGTGGAGAATGGCTCCGGCGGCGCAGGCCGCGGCGGGCCGATTGGCCAGCCCGAAGCCTTCCAGCGAAAGCACTCCGAAGTGGTTTTCCAACTGCGGAATGGCGTAGTCGGGAGCAAAGATCCAGTCTTCCAGCGGCGTTTCGGCGCAGCCAAAGGCGGCGAAGTCGACGGGCGCAAGTTGCGGCGTGGCGGCCGCGGCGCTTGCACGGCTTCCTGAAGCGCTGGCGAATAGCGGCAGAGAAGAGGCAAACAGCAACTCCCGCGGACGCAGCGTCTGCATCTCCTCCAGCGTGCGGCGCTCCGCGTCGGGGCCGCGAAACTCTGTGGCGCGAAACTCGCCGGTCGAAAGATCGAGCGCGGCAAATCCCACACGGTCTTCATGCCGGGCGAGCGCGGTGAGGAAATTGTTCTCGTCCGATCCCATCTGCGCATCGGCGGCGGTGCCGGGGGTGAGCACGCGCGTGACCTCGCGCCGCACCAGCTTGGTTGCCAGCTTTGGATCTTCCACCTGGTCGCAAATCGCGACCTTGTAGCCCTTGCGGACGAGCTTGCCAATGTAGCCCTCGGCGGCATGGTAGGGGACGCCGCACATCGGAATAGCGATGCCTTTTTCCTTGTTGCGGGAGGTGAGCGTAATCTGCAACTCACGCGACGCTACGACCGCGTCGTCGAAGAACAGCTCGTAAAAGTCTCCCACGCGAAAAAACAGCAGCGCGCTGGGGTGCTGTTTCTTGATCGCGGCATGCTGCCGCATCAGAGGCGTGGAAAGTTCGCTGCTCATCGGCGGTTTCACCCGTCCAGCGCCACGCTAATCCGTTTGGACGCAGCAGGCGTGAAGGGTCGCTCCTCATTGGCGGTTCCGACAGGGGGTGCGGTTGAGTATAGCAGAGCTGGCGCGGCGCGGTTGCCGCCGATTTGACGCGGGCTGCCGAACAGTGATTACCTTAACCTGTGGAATTACGGAAAGATCCCATCACTCGGTCGTGGGTCGTTACCGGCGATGACTCGGAAGGTGCGTCGCACCCCGGGCCGCTCTGTCCGTTTTGTCCGGAATCGCCTGAACAACCCCAGGTTGTCTCTTCCATGGCTTCGGCCACGGGCGGCACGTGGTCGGCCCGTGCCGTCGTCCACCCGTCTCCGATCTACCACGTTGAAGGCGACCCCGGACGGCGGGGAAACGGGCTCTATGACACGATGAAGTCGGTCGGAGCCCACGAGGTGATCGTCGAGAACGCGCGCCACGACCGGCAACTGTGGATCGCCAGCGAAGAGGAAGTCCAGCAGTTCCTGCTGCTGTGCGCGCATCGCATTCAGGACCTGAAGAACGATCACCGCTTCAAGTACGTGACCGTATTCAAGGATTTCGGAGCGCTCGCCGGGCAGGAGTTCGATCATCCGACGTCGCAAATCGTGGCGACCACCTTCGTGCCGCGCAGAGTGTTGTACGAGCTGCGCTCCGCTCGCGAGCACTACGCGCATAAGGAGCGCTGTGTGTTTTGCGACATCCTGTCACAGGAATTGCAGCAGAAGAAAAGGATTATCGAAGTACAAGGCGATTACGTCGCTTGCTGTCCATACGCTTCCCGGGTTCCGTTTGAGACCTGGATCATCCCGCAGTCGCATGAGGCGCATTTCGAACGTAGCGGCTTAGCGCGCCCGGGTGCGCTACGGGATTGCACCGCGCTGCTGAAGCGCACCATCAACCGCATACGCTCGATTACCGACAGCTTTCATCTCGTGCTGCATACCTCGCCGAACACCATGCATCGCTCGCAGGTTCTGAATTATTGGCGCACCATCGACGACGACTACCACTGGCACATAGAAATCATGCCGATCCTGCAGCGCAAGGAGAAGTCGTACAACTTCAAGGAAGTGTACTTTTCCTCGGTGACTCCGGAGACTGCGGCTATGCGGCTGAGGGAAGCTCCGACAGAATTTGGTGGAACGAGCTTTTAGACCGGATTCGCGCTTGAGCGCAACTAGGTATGATGTATCCCAACCAAGTGCTGTCATGGCGAGCGAAGTCGAGCCACCTTCTGTCTTCAATCTCCAGACAAAAGGTTCCTCCACTTCGCCGCGCATTGCGCGGCTCCGGTCGGAATGACGTTCTCCAATTTTTTGATCCGGATACATCAATTCCGGATTCGCGCTAGCCCGGCAGCCCTGGCGCTGACTCCCAGCGGCGCCTTTGTATTGTGAGAAAGAAAGTATTCTCGGAAAAGAACGTCCGTGCGGCTGGCCGTGGCAGCCACTTGCGGCAAGTGCCATGGCAGGGCCATGAGGATGCAGCTTGACGGTTCGCCGACTGAAGACATACGCCTCCGACACCGGACGCGTGTACGACTACTATTTTGTGGAAAGGCGGCCTGCGCTCGCGTCCTTTGGGGCGGCAATTGAGTATGTGTACGAGGTCTCCAGCGACCGCCATTTCTTTTTTGCGGTCAGCATCTTCGTGCTGGATGAGGCGGTAGCGGACTGGGCTGCGCGTCACGGGCGCGCGCTCGACGACAACGAACGCTATGCCGCGGCCAAGCTGGCACTGCAACGGCTTTTGACGAAATTGAAGACATGCACCAGTCTGGCCGCCAACTGCAAGTTGGTCCGGAGAAGCTGGAGGAGCTGCTGGCGCCGCTGGATCTATAGTTTCGTTCCCCCGGGCGGCGATTTCAGCCCGGAACTTGGGCGCTCCGCGCTGCTTTGTGATAAACATCACAGGGCGATGTGACTCTTTCCCTACGACTGCCATTGCTGGTTTGTATAATCAAGCTTGATTCGGTCCGGCGCGGGCGCCTGCCAACCGCGGGCCGGAGCTGGGAAATATGCCTCTTCTGTGGTTGCGAGTTGCGACGGTTTTATATGGCTTGGGGTTGGTGTACGCCCTGCTCCTGCTCGCTCAAAAGGGCGAGAAGTTCGGTAGAATCGCCGTCCCTGCCGCGTTTTTGGGCTTGGTGTTTCATTTCGTTTCGCTGGTCGAATCGGCGCTCCTGAACGGCTACCTGGATCTGCTGACCATCCGTCACGCGGAATCCGACTTGGCGCTGCTGGTGATGGGGCTGTTCGTCTTCCTTTACCTGCGTTTTCGGAGTGCGGCCGCGGGACTGTTTATTTTTCCAGTGGCGTTTCTGCTGACGTTCGGATCGGCCCTGAATCTGCGTCCGCCTGAATTCTCCTCTCCCGTCACGCGCAGCGGCTGGATCATGGTGCACGTTTCCATGCTGCTGATCGGCTATGCCGCGCTTTTCCTGAGCTTTCTTTCCAGCCTGCTTTACCTGGTGCAGGCGCGCAGCCTCAAGTCGAAGCAACCTTCGCGGCTCATCAGCCGGTTGCCGGCCTTGCAGGTGCTGGACGAACTCGGATATAAGTCGCTGCTGCTTGGCTTTCCCTTCATGACCATTGGGCTGGTCATCGGTTCGGTGGTCGCGCACGAAAGATTTGGAGCGCGATACTTTGCCGATCCCAAGGTAGTGCTCTCGCTTGTGACCTGGGGCGTGTACATGCTGCTGATTTACACGCGCTGGAGTTCGGGCTGGCGCGGACGCAAGGCCGCTTACCTTGCGACCTTCGCATTTGCCGCGGCGGTCTGCGCCTGGGCCGCGAATTACCTGAGCAGAGTTCACCGGTTTATCGCTCCATGAACATTTTCCTCATCGGCGTGAATCACAAGACGGCTCCGGTCGAGGTGCGCGAGCGCTTCGCCATTCCGGAGGCGCGTCTGCCCGAGGCCGTTCGCCAATTGGCGACCCACAAGGGCGTGGATGAGGCAATGATCGTCTCCACCTGCAACCGGGTGGAAATGATAGCCAAAAGCGTCAACGGGGCTTGCGACCTCATGGGATTCGTGCGGGAATTCTACCGGCTGGAACCGGACGAGTACGCGAAGTATCTCTACCAGTACGAGCAGCGCGAGGCGGTCCGTCATGTTTTCCGGGTGGCTTCGAGTTTGGACTCGATGGTCGTTGGGGAACCGCAGATTCTCGGCCAGGTGAAGGAGGCTTACGCGGTGGCTCGGGCCGTCGGAGCCATTCAGTCGCACCTGGACGCGCTGTTGACCCGGGCGTTCGCCGTGGCCAAGCGGATTCGCAACGAGACGGCGATCGCCAGTTCATCGGTTTCCGTCGCCTCCGTGGCGGTGGAGCTGGCGGAAAAGATATTTGGCAGCCTCGAGGGCAAGGCCGTCTACCTGGTGGGCGCGGGCAAGATGCAGGAACTGGCGGCACGCCACCTGATCGCGCACGGAGCAGGCAGGATTTACGTCAGCAACCGCACCTATGAGCGCGCGGCGGCATTGGCGAAGAAGTTCAATGGCGAAGCGATTCCGTTCGAAAAGCTTTACGATGCAGTCGACCGCGCCGATATCGTTATCAGTTCGACGGGTGCGCCCCACTCCATTTTCGAGAAGCATCACGGCGAGAAGTTTCTGCTGCGGCGCAGAAACCGTCCGATGTTCTTTATCGACATCGCGGTGCCGCGCGACGTCGACCCCGCGCTGAACGACCTGGACGGCATCTTCGTTTACGACATTGATGATCTTCAACAGGTGGTGCAGTCGCACCTTGGCGATCGCAAGCGCGAGGCCGCCAAGGCGGAGGAACTGGTCGAGCAGGAAGTCGAAAAGTTCGTGTCGCGCCTGCAAACGCTCGACGTGGTGCCGACCATCGTGTCTCTCCAGGAGCACCTGGAAACCGTGCGCCAGGCCGAGATCGACCGGGTCCGCAGCCGCCTGGGAGCGCTCAGCCCCGAGCAGGAGATAGCGGTCGAGGCTCTGACTCGCGGTATCATCAACAAGATCATGCACACGCCGATTACTACCCTGAAGAGCGCGGCCCGCGATCCCGAGGCGACAACCGTGATCGATCTGGTGCGCCGCCTTTTCAATTTGCGCGGCGAGCAACAGAAGCTGGGGTCCCCGGCAGGCGCCGTTGTTTCGCCTGTTGGGGCAGACGAGGCCGATGCCGCTTCCGGCGACGGCTCCGACCGGCAGGCTTGAAAGGAACGCTTTTCGAATGGCCCTTCTTCGCATTGGCTCCCGCGGATCACAATTAGCTCTCTGGCAGGCCAATCACATTGCCGCCTTGCTCCGCGAACGGGGTCACCAGACAGAACTGGAAATCATCAAGACGACCGGCGACAAGATCACCGACGTGGCGCTGGCCAAGGTCGGCACCAAGGGCATGTTCACGAAAGAAATAGAAGACGCCCTGGCGGAAGGCCGCATCGACCTTGCCGTCCACAGCCTGAAGGACTTGCCCACGGAGCTTGCACCGCAATTTGAAGTTGCGGCCGTCACGGAACGGGAGAATCCGCGCGACGTATTGCTATCGGTAAAGTATTCGGGCATTGCAGATTTGCCGAAGGGCGCGAAGGTTGGCACCAGCAGCCTTCGCCGGCAGGCGCAACTGAAGCAGCAGCGGCCGGACCTGGAGATATTTCCGCTGCGTGGCAACGTGGACACTCGCGTCCGCAAGCTGGAAGAGGGCGAATACGACGCCATTATTCTGGCCGCGGCGGGGCTGAACCGTCTGGGCAAAACAGAATTCGTCAAGCAGGCGCTGGATGCGGATGTGATGTGTCCCGCGGCGGGGCAGGGAGCGCTCGGCATCGAAATCCGTCGCGGCGACAGCGTCATCGGCGAGCACTTGAAATTTCTCGACAGCGAGGCCTCTCGCGCCGCCACCAGTTGCGAACGCGCGCTGCTCAACCAGTTGGGCGGCGGTTGCCAGGTGCCCATAGGCGCCTTCGCCGAGATGAAAGATGGAACGCTCACGCTGATTGCCGTTTGCGCCAAGCCCGACGGAAGCAAGGTGCTGCGCGAAGTGCAGACCGGAAGCGATCCGCTGGAGTTGGGCACAAGGACCGGCCTGCTGCTGTTGCGCAACGGCGGAGAAGAAATCCTAAAAGAGGTTTACAGTTCGGCCGCGGCGGCGCCGCAACAGCCATAGCCCTGATGGGGAACCCCGAAGCACAAGTTGGCGCGAATGATCTGCCATTGGCGGGCTGGCGGATTATTGTTTCGCGGGCGAAGAAACAGGCCAGTGTGCTGGCGGAAGGGCTGCGCGCGCAGGGTGCCTGCGTTCTGGAAATCCCTTTCATCGAGATTCGTCCTCCGCGCTCGTCGAAGATGATGGACGATGCCCTGCGCCTGATCTCCGAATACGAATGGCTCATCCTGACCAGCGTCAACGGCGTCGAGGCGCTGTTTGCGCGGATGCGGATGTTGTCCATTCCTCCGTCCGCGCTGGCCCACTTGAAATTTGCCGCCATCGGTCCCGCGACCAGGGCAGCCATCGAGCGGCAGGGATTCGCGGTCGAAATCACGCCCCAACAGTACATCGCGGAGGCCGTAGTCGAAGCCCTTGCCGATCAGGTGCGCGGAAAACGCGTGCTGCTCTGGCGGGCCAAAATTGCGCGCGATGTGATTCCGCGCGAGTTGCGCAAGCTGGGCGCTCATCTGGATGTGGTTGAGGCTTATCAGACGGTGACGCCCAAGTCCTCGCGCGACCAGTTGCGCGCCGCCCTCAGAAGCAGCGTGGAGCGGCCCGACGCGATCACCTTCACCAGCTCTTCCACCGTCCGCAATTATGTAAGCCTGCTGGCGATTCGCTCCGGCAAATCGAAGCTGCTCTCCGGCGTGCTCAATATATCCATTGGGCCGGTAACATCGGCAACCCTGCGCGAATACGACCTCAACGTGGACGTACAGGCGGAGCAATACACCATTCCAGGTTTGATCGAGGCGCTGGTGCGCAGAGCAGGGCAGGGAAAGCGCCGCTCATCCTGAGCGGAGCCGAATATCGAACCATCCCCACCTCTCGCACTAGAACCGGTTGCATAAATATTCTTTTGAAGGGGCGCGGCTTCAGCCACGCCGTCCAAAGCCAGTAATGGCTCGGGCTTTAGCCCCTGAGGAAATTGCCGTTTCTTCCAAACCACATTTGTGCAACCAGTTTAAGACCGGTTCCCAGTAGGCATCCCGACATCAGCTCAGACTGTCATGGCGAGCGAAGTCGAGCCACCTTTTGTTTCTACCGTCGAAAACAAATGGTGGCTCCACTCCGCGCTCAAATCGCACCTTGCTGATCGAGTGTAATGTCGGGCACGCAATTTGGCTGCTCCGGCCACCGGCACTCGGCGCTCCGGTCGCCATGACATTTCCTGGGGATTTAGATACACCCGCAAGGGAACTGCGCTAACCTCGACTCTTCATCGATACCGCGTCTTACTCCAACACCGTGCAGCCGCATCCCGGCGAAGGCACGTGGCTCTTGATGAAGTCGGAGGCGCGCCTGTAGGCGTCGATCTGGTTTTCCAACCGCGAGAAGCTGTGACCTTCGTTGGCGTAGATCTTTAATTGCGCGGAGCCGCCATGCTTGCGGATGGCATCGGCCACCTGCTTCGCCTCCGAGGGCGGGCAGCGCGGATCGTTTTCCCCGGCCAACAGCAGCAGTGGAGCCTTGATGCGGTCGATGAAGTTGATCGGCGAACGATCCTCCCAGAGCGCCTTGTCTTTGACCGGGTCTCCCATGAAGAGGCGGTCGTACTCCTGCAACTGCGGCTCTTCGTTCTGGAACTCGGTAAACCAGTTGACGAACGGAACAATCGGGACGGCGCCAGCCCACACGTCGGGGGCCTTGGTAAGGGCCATCATCGAAAGATAGCCGCCGTAGCTGGCGCCCATCACAATCAACTTCTTCGCATCGACAAAGCCCGATCGGCGGATGAACTCCGCCGCGTCGAGCACGTCTTCGAGTTCACCGCCGCCGGCGTCCATGCGGTTAGCGTCGTTGAACAGCTTGCCGTAACCGGTCGAGCCGCGATAGTTCGGCGCGATGACCACGTAGCCCTGGTTCACGATGTACTGAATGAACCGGTTGAAGCCGTTCATGGTTTGCGACGAGGGTCCGCCGTGAATCCAGACAATCGCGGGATAGTGTGCGTTTTTGACAATGTTGTGGGGGATGTAGACCAGAGCGGAGATTTGCCACTTGCCGTCGCGGCTGGGATAGCGCGCCAGCGAGGGCTGGACCATATCTTCAGCGTGCAGTCCGGCGACCAGCGAGTTGGTGATCTGCTGCGCGTTCTTCGCCGCGAGATTGAGGTTCACGAGTTCGCCGGGAGCGTCGGCGCCGGCGTGACTGATGAGCAGATGGCGCCCATCGCGGCTAAAGGCGGTGTCCGCGCCGGCAAGCGAGTTGAGTCCCATGCCCAGCGGCAGCAACTCGGGTTTCTTCGTTGCCAGTTCAAGCAGATAGATTGCCGTGTTGCCGTCCACGTTGACGGTCCACGTCACCTTCGCCCCGTCGGGTGAATAGTTTCCCGCATGCATATCCCGCTTGTCGCTGGCCAGCCATCGGAGCTGTCCTTCGAGGTCGAGCAGCGCAACGTTCTCGAAGCCGTTAGCGGCATTGGAAGCGATGAGCAGCTTCTTGCCGTCGGGCGACCAACTGGCGGCGGAGTAGGTTATGTCCCCAGCGTGCGCGGTCAAGTTTAAGACTTTGCCGCTGGCCACTTCGGCGACGAGCACATTGCTGTTCTTTCCGCTGGCGTGATGCTGCGTCCAGGCGAGCCACTTGCCGTCGTGCGACCAGGTGGGGCGGCCGTTGCTCCACTCGCGAGGCGTATCGTGCGTGATGTGCGCCGTCTTGCGCATTTCCACGTCGATCACGTCGACCTCGTAGCTGGCGGAAGTCTTGGCGCGCGTTATGTAGGCCACGCGCTTGCTGTCGGGCGACCACGCAGGTCCCAGATTCGAGGTCGCGGACGCGGCCGTCAGGTTGACGACTTCGCCGTTTTGCGGCGAGACCAGAAAAATATTCCAGAGTTCGTTGCCGTCGTTGTCACTGACGAAGGCGATCGACCGGCCGTCGGGCGACCACGCGGGCTCCGCCTGGCGTTGATCGCTGATCGTGAGCTGCAACGGCCAGCCGCCTTCGGCCGGCACCAGCCACAGATTCTGGCGGCCACTGATGTTGGAGACAAATACCACCTGTTTGCCGTCTGGCGACCACGAAGAACCGCCGATGGACCGGGTTGTATAGAGCTTCTCGATGGTGAAGTTCTGCAAATCGGTTTTCGGCTTGCTCTGCAACTGCGTCGGATCGGTGATGGCCTGTGGAAGCGAAGGGGATTGCGCGGTCACGAAAGTGCTCATGGCGAGGACCAGGTAAAACGCTCTCAGTCTGCGAATCATGCCTGTACTCTGGAGTGCAGGATAGCGGGGGCGCGAGGACGGCCCGCGAGTCCTATAGTAATCTCCCGAGTGCCGCGCCGCTCAACCGCGCCTCCGGATTCTTGCATTCCACGAGCAACAGATGCTCATGGCCGCGGTTCGAACCTTGTACAGGGCCTCCGGGCGTGCCGCAGATGCGGCAATTCCCGGCAACGCGCTCTGTAAGAATGACAGGAGAGTGAACGGTGAGAAAGTTTTATCCCTATGTCATGGCGCTTGCCCTAATGTCGGGTAGCGCGATCTATGGATCGGCGCAGACAGCATACAGCAGGCAACCGGCGGCCAATGCATTTCTCGACGACCGCGACCACGAACGCTGGGAAGAAGGACGGAGACGGGCGCAAGAGGTTGGCCACGAGGATGGATTCAACGACGGGCGCCGCGACCTCGAGAATCACCGCCCTTTCCAACCTATGCGCACGGGCAATTACAAACACGGCGACCACGGCTATGACGGCCGCTACGGCGACAGAAGGCGGTACATCGACGAGTACAGGCAGGCATACACCGTCGGTTACCAGGAAGGCTACAAGCACGAAGAACACGAGCAGGACCGCGAACGTCAGCACGAACATGAGAACCCCCGTTGATGGCGGCTGCATTGAATGACGGACGGACCATGAACATGCGAAGAAAGGCTCGGGAGCTGAGTGCTCCCGAGCCTATTGCAGATTATGGGCGGTTCAAGAATAGGCCGTGGCCGAGGTCTGTGTACATAGACCCGGCACGGCGTTCATGATGTCCATTTCGAAGATCGTCTTTGCCGGGGAGCCGGCCTGCAACCGAGCCCTCACTACGCGAAACTTTGCGCGCAGCGGGGTGGTTCACCGCCGGCATCAGATCACGCGCAGGCCATCCGGGAGCGTTCCCTCTGAAGGCGCATCGGAATCTTCCTGGTCCTCGGAATCCGCCGGTGGTGGAGCGTTTGTCGCGGCGGCGGTAATCTCTATCCGGCTGGCGCGCCACTCTCCGTTGGCATCCTGCGAGGCGGTGACGCGTATCTCGGCTCCAGGTTGCAGGGCGGTCGCCGCCGGCTGTTTTCGCTGTTCACGAGGCACGCTGTCGGCGTAGGCCACTTTCGCGGCGGAGACCTCCACCCGCCGGATGACGCCGTTCTTGCCTTTCACGTAGAGCCAGCGAGCTTCAGAACGGCTTCCGGAAGCGCTAACGAGAGTCCCAAGGAACGTGCCTGAAGGTCCGGCGTAGAGCCCGGAGGCGAAAACTAAGAGAAGGAGCCCGATTTGTGTTACGCGTCGCACCATGCCGGAATTGGATGCATCGGCGGGCCAAACGATAGCAGGAAATTATGCGGTGCTGCGAAAACTGCCACGCTCACGGGTGGCTTTCCGTATTGCTGGACCGGGTTTGGGAGGCGCGGATGCCGCGGTCCGAAGCCGCCGACGCCCGCCCGAAATGGCTTCCCGGGCTGCCAGGCGTCCACCTGGGCTCGGCTCAAAAGGCAAGCGGGGCTGACATCTGCCAGCCCCTATATGCCGCCTAAACGTTATTTCGACCCTTTAGTCCCCGCTGTCTACGAAACCGCTCTAATCGTAATACTCCAACCCCAAATGGGTGATCAGCTCTTCGCCCTTCAAGTGGCGCAGCGTGTTCTTGAGCTTCATCAACTGGATGAACAGATCGTGCTCTGGATAGAGTCCAGGGGCGCACATGGGCGATTTGAAGTAGAAGCTGAGCCACTCCTGGATGCCGATACCCTTCAGCGTGCTGGTGCGTTGCGCCAGGTCCATGAAGAGCACGAGATCGAGGACGAGCGGAGCGGCCAGGATGCTGTCGCGGCAGAGGAAGTCGACCTTGATCTGCATGGGATAGCCCAGCCACCCAAAGATGTCGATGTTGTCCCAGCCCTCTTTGTTGTCGCCGCGAGGCGGGTAGTAATTGATGCGAACCTTGTGGCAGATGTCCTTGTATAGCGCCGGGTAGAGCTCGGGCTGAAGGATGTGGTCGAGCACCGAAAGCTTCGACTCTTCCTTGGTTTTGAAGGAGCCGGGATCTTCCAGCACTTCGCCGTCGCGGTTGCCGAGGATGTTGGTCGAAAACCAGCCCCGCACGCCGATCATGCGCGCCTTGAAGCCGGGCGCCAGAATTGTCTTCATCAGCGTCTGGCCGGTCTTGTAATCCTTGCCTGCCACGGGCGCCTGGTTGCGGCGCGAGAGTTCGAGCATGGCGGGGATATCGACCGTCAGGTTGGGCGCGCCGTTGGCGAACGGCACGTGCTCCATCAGCGCGGCGTAGGCGTATATCTGCGAGGGAGCGATATCCGGATGGCTCGCCTGCAACCCCTTCTCGAAGCTCCGCACCGATTGGTGCACTGCGCTGGGTTGGGTGTAGCTCTCGGTCGAGCCGCACCAGATCATCACCAGGCGGTCAGCGCCGGAAGTCTTCCTGAAGTCGCGGATATCCTCGCGAAGCTGCTCGGCGAGGTCCATCTTGTTCTTGCCCTTCTTGACGTTGGGACCATCGATCAGCTTTACATAGTTGTGGTCGAAGACCGCTTTCCGCGGCTTGATGGTTTCAAGGAAAGGCTTGACCTTTTCCAGCAGCTCGTTTTCGAGCACGCCTGCCTTCTTGGCGGCGGCGTACATATTGTCTTCAAAAATGTCCCAGCCGGTGAAGACCAGGTCGTCAAGCTTAGCCAGAGGAACGAAATCCTTGATCAGGGGAGAGCGTCCATCAGTGCGCTTGCCCAGACGAATGGTGGCCATTTGGGTTAAAGAGCCGATGGGGGCGGCGAAGCCGCGACGTATGGCTTCAACTCCGGCCACGAACGTGGTGGCGACAGCGCCCATGCCGGGAGTCATGATTCCAAGTTTGCCCTTGGGCGCGGCAATCGCAGCGACATTCGCGGCACCGGAGGTACCAGTTTTCTTCTGCTTCGACATTATGGATGCAGTCCTTGTGGGGATATGAACTACCTATCTTCTATCAGCGGCTCGCGATACGCAAATCTTTTGCGGCATCCGTGCATGAACTCCGGTTGAAAGGTCGAGTTCGTGCGTTGTGTGGCGCGTTTTTGCCCTCGGAATGCAACTCGCCTTGCGAGACAATGGGTGCCCCACGTCCCGTCCCGCCGAGCACTCCTTTGAGGCACGCAGCGCAGTCTGGTCAAGCTGTGCCTTCGGTAGCAAATGGCTCATTCGGCTATCGGGGTCCCCGGCGAGCCCTGCTCGCTGGGGTGATTGGGACTGACGTGGAGTAGTTTCATCTTGCGTAAAATGATGTGGATGCGCGCCCGATTCCGCCGCCCGTTCGTGACGATTCTGTCCTCGCTGCTATTGGCGACGCTCTGTTTTGCCTCCGCCGAGGACCCGGGGTCCCCGACACGCGCCGTAGTTGCGCGGGTTGGGGTGGGGGACCCGGGGTCCCCGACACGCGCCGTAGTTGCGCGGGTTGGGGTGGAGGGCCCGGGGTTCCCGGCACGCGCCGTAGTTGCGCGGGTTGGGGTGGAAGCACCCGGACCCGCAACCAGCCCCGCATCGGCCAGCGGGCAAAGTGTCTCTTCCTATTCGCTGCCAGCCGGGCAAATGCGCAAGTCGGAGGCTCTCTACCGAACGCGTGCCGTGCTATACGTGTCGGGAACGGCGTATGAGATCGCCCTATTGATGGTGCTGTTGGCTTTGCGGATCGCGCCGCGATATCGCGATCTGGCCGAGCGCTTCGCCCGCCGACGCCTGCTCCAGGCGCTAGTTTTCGTTCCGCTGTTGCTCATCACCTGCGATCTTCTCTCGCTGCCGATTGAGCTCTACCGGCACCACCTGCAATTGTCTTACGGACTTTCGGTGCAGGGCTGGGCCTCATGGTTCTGGGACCGCGCCAAGATGGAACTGGTGACTCTTCTGCTGCTGGTGCCGTTGCTGTGGGGCTTCTATGCCTTGATCGGGCGCAGCCCGGCGCGCTGGTGGATTTATGCTTGGCTATCGGCGCTACCGGTGCTTGTGTTCGTGGTTTTTGTCGCGCCGGTGGTTCTCGACCCCCTGTTCAGCCATTTTGAACCGCTGGAAAAGACGCGTCCGGACCTGGTTTCAGCCATCGAGCAGGTGGCGCAACGCGGCGGGCTGGCGATTCCGCGCTCGCGGATTTTCGCCATGAACGCCAGCGAGAAATTCACCACTTACAACGCCTATGTCACGGGAATTGCCGCCACCAAGCGGGTCGTCGTGTGGGACACCACGGCGCGGGATCTGACGGTCTCGCAAGTCCTCTTCATCTTCGGCCACGAGATGGGGCACTACGTTCTCGACCACGTCTACAAGGGGATGGCGCTGGCCGCCGCCTTGATGTTGGCGGCGCTGGCACTGGCAAAGATCATTGCCGACAGGGTGCTGGCCCGCTGGCGCCGGCGGTGGGGCATTCGCGGGCTATCGGACTGGGCGTCGTTGCCGCTCCTGATGCTGATTTTTGCCGTGCTGTCGTTCTTGGGCGAACCGATTGCCAACGGGTTCAGCCGTCATCTTGAGCATCAGGCCGACATTTACGGACTGGAGGTAACCCACGGGATCGTGCCGAACGCGCCGGAAACCGCCGCGCGAGACTTCCAGTTGCTCGGAGAAAAATCGCTCTCGTATCCGTATCCGAACCGGCTGTTCGTCTTCTGGACCTACGATCACCCGCCCATTGCCGATCGCCTTTGTTTCGCGCTGCAATACAACCCGTGGGCCAAGGGGCAGCCCACCAAATACGTTCACTAGGGTCGCGTCCCAGAAGTTCGCGCAATAATTCTTTGAAGTGTCATTCTGAGCGAGGGTAGCGAGCGAAGAATCTATGTATTTGATTTGTAATGCATAGATCCTTCGCTTCGCTCAGGATGACATCCTGAAACTTATGCAATGCGGCCTAGCGGTTAGTGGCCCATTCAAGCCTTCTGTTGGCTTGAGTGGGGCAGTTTCGCTGCTGCTATTTGACTGGAGCTGTCTTTTCGTTGCGAATTCGATTCCGCACATGGCTGCGGATAAACCACGCGATCCCCAGCAAAAGCACAACCACGATAACGGCGTCGAGGCGGTGGAACCAGAGTTTGAGTCGTGGATCGCTGTCCCAGCGCTCGCCCAGTTTGAGGCCGATGTAAGCCAGCACCCAACACCAGGGCCACGAACCGGCAAAGGTGTAGAAGTGGAAGCGGCCTCGCGGCATGCGCGCGATTCCAGCGGGCAGGGCAATGAAAGTCCGTATGACGGGAAGCAGCCGCCCGAGAAACACCGTAATACTGCCGTAGCGCTGGAAGAAACGGTCCGCCATTTCCAGATCATGGGCGCTGAGCAGCACATATTTGCCGTACTTCTCGATGAGCGGCCTGCCGCCGTAAGCCCCCAGCTCATAGGCCAGCACCGAGCCGAGGTTGCAACCGATGGCGCCCATGGTTGCCACCAGCCACAGCGAACTGAAGCGGTGAGCGTAAACCAAGTAGCCCGAAAACGGCATGATGACTTCCGACGGCAGCGGAATGCACGCCGATTCGATCGCCATCAGCAGTACTATGCCGGGGTAGCTGAGCGAAGAAATAACCGCTTTAATAAAGGCGGCGAGCGCTAAAAGGATAGTGGAAATCATTCGTAGTCGTGGGCGCTAGAATCCGCCGGAGTCCTGGGTAAAGGTGTAGCCCGGCAAGGAAGCGCCCTCGGCGCGCTTGCTGATTCGTACTCGCGTGGTGTCGTTGTTCAGCGGAGAAACATTGGCCTCGCGGAGCATGGCGAATTCGGCGAAGGCTTCGTTATAAAGCTTGGTCACCAGATACAGCTTGCCGCTGGCCTCGTGTCGCCAGACCTGACCGAGTTGAACCGACTTTACGGACATTTCAATTCCAGCCTAAAGAGTTCACTTGCCAGCGTCAACCAATAACGAACCCGGGTTTGCACTGCCCGTTCCGAACGCGCCGCTGGCAGCGCGCCGGTGGCAGCAAGCCCTCGAGCAGTTGCCCAAGCCCGTTAGCCGGGCAGCGTACGCCCAGGTAAAAAGTGCCAAAGTTCGAGTACACCGCGCTCACTTCGTCGAAACGCATCTCGTAGATGAGCTTCTTGAACACCACGGGGTCGTTACCGAACAGGTCGACGGCCCACTCCCAGTCGTCGTAACCGATGGAGCCGGAGATGATCTGCTGCACGCGTCCGGCGTAACGGCGGCCCACCGTTCCGTGCTCATCCATCTGCCGCTGCCGCTCTTCGATGGATAGCGTGTACCAGTTTTTCATTTCGCCGCGCCGGCGATCCATGGGGTAGAAGCAGAGATAGCGAGTCTCCGGAATCTTCGGGAAGAGCCGTGGGCGCATCGCTTGCCGTTGGCGGTCGAGCAAAGCCTCAACCGCGCGATTCCATTCCTCCGAGTGCGGGGCCACGCTGCGCTCGGCAAGCGAGCGATAGAGCTTCACGGTGGATTCATAAAGCCCAAGCTCCACCACCGAGAGGTACGAAGTGGACTGCCTGAGATAGTCGTGGAGGCGAAGCCCGCTCAGACGAAGCTCGACGCGGTTCAGCTCGTCGACCGAGTCGCGAAAGTGCAGAAGCAGCAGGTCTCCCTTGTGCCCCAGCACGGAGAACAGTGCCATCTGCCCGGAGCTCTCAAACTCAGCCAGCGTGCCGCCGGCCTCGGCGATAATCTCGGCCCGCTCGGCGGCGGGCAAACGCTTCCAGGCCGCCCATCGGATGCGAAACATCTGGTGCAATACGCTGGCGCCTTCGATGGTAAGCGGCAGCGCGGGCAGTTCGGTCATGGTCTTTTCCTGCACTCGATTTCCTCGCATGGTTCGCTGGTGCCCCAGGTTCGCCCGCTGTTGGCTAACCTGGGGATTTTCTTTAGCAGCCTACTGGTGCCGCGCCCCAGAAATACCTAGCATAAACACATTTGGAGAGTGTCATGTTGAGCGTAGCGAAACATCCCAAGGGACTGTCCCTCCCAGAGCCGCTCCGGGATTTTTAATGAAATCCTTCGGCTGCGTCTCAGCCCACATGCCGTGCTGGGATTCTTCGCCTCCGCCTGAATAGCTTCTTGCTCATTGAACGCAACGTCGGGTACGCAGTTTGGCTGCTCCGGCCACCGGCGCTCGGCGCTCCGGCTCAGAATGACATCTCCCTAAGTTATTCGACTTGTGACGCACTACACTGGTAATTTCCCGGCACCTCGCCTGTTGCTTTGGCTGGCCCCAGACGGCGACTCCATTGTAATCTGCCAGAACAGATGTGCTCCAACCCGGAGCCAGGGAGGCACTAAGCCATGGTACGAGGAACCATTCCACGGCAGCCGTCCAAGTTCGGGCGCCAGGCCGGCGCAAAAGCGGTGCGCGGAGGCGCTAAGTCTGCCAAAGCCGTCGCCAGCAAACCGGCAAGGGAACCACGGCCCAAGCCAAAGCAGAAGATTGCTGCCAAGGCGGCGGGCGTCGCTCCGAAACCGGCGAAACACGCGGCCAGTTATGATCCGCTTGCCCCGGAGCGGATTCGCGAAATCCTGAACAGGCTGGACGCGACCTACCCCGGCGTGAAGTGCGCGCTCCATCACAGCAGCGCCTGGGAGCTGCTCGTAGCCACAATCCTCTCGGCCCAGTGCACCGATGTGCGAGTGAACATGGTCACTCCCGGACTGTTCAAGAAATATCCAACTCCGCAGGCGTTTGCCGCGTTGGAGCCGCAGGAGCTGGAGCCGGAGATCCGCTCGACCGGATTCTTCCGCAACAAAGCGAAGTCGGTGGTGGGTGCGGCGCGCAAGCTGATAAGCGATTTTGGCGGCGCGGTTCCGGACGAGATGGACAAACTACTTACCCTGCCCGGCGTGGCGCGCAAGACGGCGAACGTGGTTCTCGGTTCATGGTTCGGCAAGGCCGAAGGCGTGGTCGTCGATACGCACGTGCATCGCATCTCGCGCCGCCTGGAGCTGACGGTCAACGATGATCCGCGCACTATCGAGCAGGACTTGATGAAGATTATTCCGCGCGAGCGCTGGATCGATTTTGCCCACCAGATCATCCATCATGGGCGTGCGCTGTGCCTGGCGCGCAGCCCGAAGTGCGTCGACTGCCCGCTTGAGAACCTCTGCCATGCGGCGGACAAGACATGGTCAACGGTGGAGATGCATTCCGGAGCAAAATGAGCGGCGTTTGTCAGGCGCAATTCGGGTGGAATTTGCGGATTTACATCCGGTAATACGCAGGGCAAGACCCCACCCGTCGCCAACAGCAGGCGAAAGGATGTGCCACCCGCCCTCAGGCTAAAACTGCAATCTCATGGCGGTATAGATGTTTTCCAGGGTATCGCGACCATAAGGATCACCCGAGATACTGCTGCGCATCTCGGCGATTGCCTTGTTGGTCATCACATCTTCGGGTGCGGACTTTACCAACTGCGGTTCCGCTACTGCGATCCAAATCAAAAACGTAAACATCTCGGCAGTGCAGTGCTGCGTTAGCAGAAAGTAGTTCCTCATCGCCGTTAAGATTACCAGCACGAGCAACTTCGCCTTGAATGGCTCTATTTCCGCATCAGGATCTTTGTCGGCGTGCTTGAGGAAGTTTTGCCATTTATGGTCGAGTGTTAGGAAGTTCTTATAGAACTCGGGCTTGATGAGGGCCTTGATCTCTTCCCGATACGAAAGGCGGACTTTCAGCGGATCACCTACTCGCGTAAGCTCGCGCTGGTAGAGTTCGCTATACCGGCTCTGGATCACATAATCTGTGACCTCCCGAGAAGCGATGGCGAGCGCATACGAGGACAGATGATCCCTGTTCTCGAAAAATAGGCGGATTGCTGTGTTGAGTTGCCGTTCTGCGGCGTCTGTTTTGGTAATCATGATCGTTATTTATGAAGTCGATTGCGGAACAGGCCCTTCCATCATTGTGGCCTCGCCTGATGCTCCTCAAACCACTTCGGCGCTCGCTCCCGGCCGGTGGCCCACATTTGCCCGCTGTTGGCTAATGTGGGGTTGTTAAGTCTTTCCGGACGGTCAACATTAGGGCAGGACCAGAATTGATGTATCCGATCAAAAAATTGAAAAATGTCATTCCGACCGGAGCCGAGCACAGCGCGGCCAAGTGGAGGAACCTTTTGTTTCGAATTGAAAACAAAAGATGGCTCGACTTCGCTCGCCATGACAGCACTTAGCTGGGATACTATCGGCCCACACTCTTGGAGCTGCCCAGCACTTCCAGCACGTCGATGGCGGCGCGGTAGTTTCCGAAGGGTGCCGCAAGCTGCACTCCCTGCACCATCGGACGCACCTGCGCCAGCATTTCGCGGGCAATCTCCACGCCTTCCGCCCGCGCCGCTTCCGAAGTAGTTGCCGCGGCCATGCGGCTGATGATCGATTCCGGCACGGAAACCCGCAGTTCGTTTTTCATGAACTCCGCATTGCGCACGCTGGTGAGCGGCCAGATGCCGGCAAAGACCGGGATGTGCAAGTGCTCCACGCGGCGCAGAAACTGCTCCAGCAGATCGACGTCGAAAACCGGCTGGGTCACCGCATAGTCGGCGCCGGCCTCGACTTTGTATTCGAAGCGCCGAATCTCTTCGTCAATATTGGGGACGCCCGGATTAGCCCCAACTCCAATCACGAAACCGGTCGGCGATCCGATGGAATTCCCGCCAATGTCGACGCCGCGATTGAGGTTGTGAACCACGTTGACGAGCCCGATGGCATCGACATCGAACACTGCCGTCGCGTCGGGATAGTTGCCGAGCTTCGGCGGGTCGCCGGTAATGCAGATGAGGTTCGCGATGCCCAGGGCCGAGGCGCCGAGCAGGTCGCTCTGGATGCTGAGCACATTGCGATCGCGGCAGGTGTAGTGCAAAACGGTTTCGATGCCCACCTGTTGCTGCATCAACAGGCAAAGCGCCTGGTTGCTCATCCGCGCCGAGGCGCGAGGGCTGTCGGGAATGTTGATGGCGTCGATACCGACCGACTTCAGGAAGCGGGCGCCTTCCAGCTCGCGCTCAACCGTTATCCCGCGCGGCGGAACGATCTCGATGAAGGTGGCAAAGCTGCCTTCGGCCAGCTTGGCCCCGAGTTTGGAGCGCTGGGCGAGCGGCACGCTTTGCTTCTGCGTCTCGGCGGCGGCGGAAGCAACCTGAAAAGAACTGCTGCGCGCTTCTCCCACCCGCAAAGCCGCCTTCATGGCGCGAATGTGCTCCGGCGTGGTGCCGCAGCAGCCGCCCACCAGCCTGGTGCCTGCGGCGATCAGTCGGCGCGTGTACTCGGCCATGTATTCCGGAGAGCACAGGTAGATGTTGCGACCTTCCACGTTGCGAGGCATGCCGGCGTTCGGCTGCGCCGAGAGCGGAAGGCTGGTGACTTGCCGCATCCGCTCGATGGCGTCCAGCATGGCGACAGGGCCGACGGAGCAGTTGCAACCGAGCACCTCCGGGCCATACCCCTCTATGCGTTTGGCGTAGCTCTCGGGCGTAGAGCCGTCGAGCGCGTTGCCTTCGTCATCGATGGTGACCTGGGCGACGACCGGGATTCCCGGAGCCGCGTCACGGGCCGCCAGAATGGCCTGATGCAATTCCTCGACATAGCCGAAGGTTTCAAGGATGAGCAGATCGATTCCGGCTTCGGCCAGCGCCGCAATCTGCTGCGAAAAAGCGGCGCGTGCTTCATCGAGGCCGATCTTGCCCAGGGGCTCGATGCGCACCCCGAGGGGGCCGACGGAGCCGGCCACCATGACATCGTTTCCCGCCGCGCTACGCGCCAACTCGACCCCGACGCGATTGATTTCCACCACACGGCTCTGGCATCCGTGACGCGCCAGACGAAACGAATTGGCCCCGAAGGTGTTTGTTTCAAGTATCTCGGCGCCAGCCTTGACGTACTCTTGGTGTACGCTGGCAACCAGTTCAGGCTGCGAGAGGTTTAACTCATCGTAGCAGCGGTTGATGAAAATGCCCTTGGAGTAGAGCATGGTGCCCATGGCGCCGTCACAGAGCACCGGGCCGCGTTGGAGCCGGGTTCGGAAGTCGGTAGACATATCGCTAGGAGTCTCAAGAACACGATAGCATACCGGATTGCAGAGCTTTCATTCCAGCGGACGCACGCATCTGGCGAGGCCCCGCTCCCGTTCGGAAGATACTTTTCCGGTCCCGGCGACCCCGCGCAGGGAACTCATTCGGGAAGCGCCCAGGCAGGCCTTTGCAAGGGCGTGCTCTGCTATACTCAGTCTCGTTCTCAGCATCTTGGTTTCATCTTTGGGTTTCATCTTTCTCGCGGAGTGCCTGGATTGAAAAAGGCTGTCGTTCTCATCCTCTTGTGCTGCCTGTTGGCTACACTGTTATCCTGCGGCGGCTCGAACAGTACTATCGTGTTCATCTCGCCCGCGACGGCGACTGTGAATGCGGGTGCTAGTCTGCAATTTACGGCGAATGTTCCCGTAACATGGTCGGTCTCGGGGAACGGCGTCATCGATGCCGCGGGATTCTTTAAGGCTGGCAACACGGCTGGAACCGTGACGATATCGGCGTTCGCAACGGACGGTTCCAGATCGAGTGGCACTGCAACCGTAACCATAAGCACAACCGGCACCACCACCACCACCACTACTACCACCTCAGCGCCGAGCGGCATTGCTCATCGGGTTTTCGTCAGCAACAAGTTCGCTGGTGTGCTGAACATCGTCAATGCCGATACCGATCTGCTCTCAACCCACTCGGTTTCCGTGGGTGGCTTGCCGACGTTCATGCTGCAAACCTCCGACCTGACGGTCGAAGTGGTTTATGACAGTGCGAATAACATTTTGGAGTTTGTGGATAACACGACGGAAGCAGTCACTTCCCCCACGCTTACGTTGGCGGGTGCGATCAATAGTGCGGCGCTTATTCCTGGCGCCACTGCCGCCTATGCTGCCGTCCCCACGGCCTTCGCGACTGACTCGAACGGCAATTCCGTGACTGGTGCGGTCTACAGAGCAGATTTTTCCAGTGGAGGTTTTCTTTCGGTCGGCATCCAGGGCGTCCGCTTCATCTCCATGGACCACAACGCGGTGAACATGTTGGCGTTCAGCCAGTACTGCGACACGGTGACCCTGGTGACCAGCAGCGCGGGAGCCTTAACCAGCAACACAGGGACGCTGAAGGGTACGGTCCTGCCCAGCGGTGCGACCAATTGCACGACGACCTCGTTTTCGCGTCCGGTTGCAGCCGTATTCAGCAGCGATGATACGACGGCGTACGTGCTAAGCTCCGGGCCGGTCAATGGCGGAACGCAGGCGATGGTGACTGTGCTCGATATGACCCAATCGCCACCGGCCGTACTGAAAACCATACCTGTGAGCGGTGCGAACGTGGGGTTGCTGCAGGGAACTCAGCTCTATGTCGCGGGAGCCCAATTCGCGCCCTGCACCAGCGATGCCACGCAGACGTGCCAGCAAGCCGTCCTGACCGTGATCGACACCAGCACGAACACCGTGACCGGCTCCGTGCCGTTTGGTCAGAGCGCTCCCAACCTCGTCCCTGGCGTGCTGACCTTTGACGGCACGAATCTCTGGATTGGCTCTACCGGGTGCCAGATTCCGGCCGGAGCGCCGGGCTGTCTCTCGCTGTACTTTCCCGCAAGCGGGCAGGCCGTGACGAACGTCTTGCCTGGCGTTCTTACCGACCAGACTGACGACGTTACCGGCATGGTGTGGCTCCAGCCCTTTAATAAACGCGAAATCATGTATGTCATCGAGGGCGGGGAATTGCTTATATACGACAACTCCTTCAACCTTCTGACGCAAAACGGCTCGCAGATCGTCGTGGACATCGTCGGCCAAGCTGTCGACGTCAAGGCAGTGAAATAGAGCGCGAGTTTTCTGGACAACAGCGGCGGAACTCATCCGCCGCTTTTGCTTTTAGAGTGGTGTTAGGGTTGGTGTATCCCAAAAACGATTATTCCAGCGTGTCACCCTGAGGAGCGTCCGTGAGGACGCGACGTAAGGGTCCATGTATTTGCTTTCTTACAGCCGTGGCGCTCGCTGTAATGCATAGATCGTCGCGTCGGTTCGCAAAAACGGCGAACCTCCTCACGACGACACCCGCAGCGAAGAATACGGTCTGGTAGTGATCTACCGTTGCGGCTCCAGCAGCAGCCGGTGTGCCGCCGAGTGCTGCACGGCTTCGGCAGTGTAGGGCAGGGCAAATGTGGCGCCGGTGTACCATGCTTCCCACTGGTCGTTGAAGTAAGGGCTTAACAGGTTTCCGCTCTGGCCGTTCACGATATTCAGAGTCGTTGAGTCGAGCTTCGCCAAGTCGACGGTCAAACGCTCGGAAGGTCCAAAGCCGCGCCCCACCTGCTTCACCGTATCGCCGGAGCCCGATTGCGGCCGCCGTCCAGTCCCGGCCCATCGCCTCAGCAAGGGAATCTTGCCGTAAATGGGATGCGCAATCTCAACAGGAAAGTCATCGCCGTAGCGCCAGCCGGCAAGGTCTCCGGGCGCACGTCTGCCGCCCACGGTTTTTTCAATGGCTGAACACAGCAGCTCCTCGTAGCTGCCGTACTGCGCCGGTAGCCAGCGAGGCAGTTGATGCAAGACCACGGTCTCCAGCCACACGCCGGAATTGAACCACGCATACTGCCCGGCCTCGGCTCCAAGCTTCGATTCCAGCAGTGCCTGGTAGAGATTGCGGCGCGCATGGCGCTCGATGGCGGCTGCGGCCGAGTCGGCGTTCATCCGGCCGTCCCACTTGCGCAGCAGTTCGGCGGCCTGGCGGGCGCGTGGCGAGGCTTTCGGCCAGGAGTCGACCGCGTAGACAAAGCGCTCGGCGAAGAAGCGGTCGACATCGGAATAGACATCGTTCTGCAAGGCCAGCATGTCGGCGGCGGTGAACTTCTTTTCCTCGCGCAGCAGCCGGTGAATGCGCTCGGCACGGTAGGGGCTGCCCCAATCGGTGGCGATCACGTAGCGGTAGTCGTCATTGGTAACGCGCTGATTGGCCGTAGCGAGTATGCCGGAAGGCGGATCGTAAAGCCGCGGCATCTCGTCGAAAGGGATGTACCCCTTCCAATCATGGCTCGCGTCACTTCCGCTCATCGGCACCAGGCCGTCCCCGGCAGCCCTGATCGGGACCAGCCCGGTGGCTTGATAGCCAATGTGCCCCTCCACATCGGCATAGACAACGTTCTGTCCGGGCGATCCCATGTGCGAGAGGGCATGACGGAACTCGTCCCAGTTCCGGGCCATATTGAGATCGAAAAAGGGATAGGAAAAACCGGCAGGGTCCTGGATTGTCCAGCGCAGGGCAAGCTGGCGGCTCTCGTCCCGCAGGGCAGGCGTGATCACCGAGCCATGGCGGGTCACCAGCACGTCCAGCGATGTCTCGCGACCACCCCTGACGCGGATGGTTTCATGGCGAACCATGGGCTTCCACCAACCCTCGGGTGTTAGATACTCCCCCTGGTCATTGAAGCTTTCAATGTACAGATCCTCGACATCCGGCCCGAGGTTGGTGAAGCCCCAGGCAATGCGCTGGTTGTGACCGACAATCACGGCCGGCATTCCCGGCAGAGTGACCCCGGCCACATCGTAATCGCCGCTGCTGAGATGGATTTCGTACCAGGTGTTCGGGATACGGTGCGGCAGGTGCATGTCGTTTGCGAGTAACGGCTTCCCGCTTGCCGTATGGGCGCCGGAGACAACCCAGTTGTTCGATCCGGGCACGAGCTCAGGCTCTAAAGCCGCGCCGGAAGCAGCGCCCGAAGCCGCGTCGGGACGATGATGACGACGGCGATGGGCGTCGGGATTGGGCCCGTCTTCCGTGCCGTCTGTGTTTGCGCCAGAGGCATAAGGCCGCGCTCCGTCGGGGAGTATGTCGCGCCCGGAGGTAGTGGGAAACAAATCCGCGGTCAACTCCGGCCCCAGCTTGGCACTAATCTTCTCGCGCTCCAGTTTGTCGCGATAGCCGTAGTGGTTCAGCATCTCCGACATCATGGCGCCCACCAGAAAGCTGTCGACCGGGGTCCACGCGCGCGGAAAGTAGCGCAGCACGCGAAACTCGAGCGGAAGCAAGCGCTGGTGCTCGGAAATATAGGCATTCACCCCGCGCGCATAGGCCTCCATGTATTGGCGGTCACGGGCTGAGAGCTGTGAGACAGCCATTTCCGCCACCTGCCGCAGCCCCAGGACGCGCTGCGCGATGTCGAGCTTGAGGTAATTGCCGCCCATTTCTTCGGCAAGTTCACCGGCGGCGTAGCGCCGGCTCATGTCCATCTCCCAAAGCCTGTCCTGTGCCGTCACATAGCCTTGGGCGAAGAACAGGTCGGTGAGCGAACCGGCAGTAATGGCCGGAACGCCGTGCGCATCGCGCAGCACGGTCACGGGAGCGCTCAGCCCGGCAACCGGCCGCGTGCCGTCGAGTTGCGGCAGGGCGGCGCGGGCAGCGGGAAAAAACCAGGCGGCCGCGCCGGCGAGTGCGACCAGACAAAGCAGGAAAACGCCAACGCCGGCAAAGATGGCGAGACGCTTTCCGGAGTGGCGGCGCGGTGCCGAAATGAGGGACATTGGGGCAGTTAGACCGGATTCGCCGGCAACTCCGGCGGCGATAGCTAAGGGTATACCGACTCTGGAAACGTATAAGTGAAACACGGGCCTGCTGGCATTATGTCATGCTGAATGTCACACTAATGCGCGCGAGCCATAGGCCGGTGGAATCGAAAGTCCCTGACCGCGGACAGTCGGGGTCCCCGGCGAGCCCGGCTCGCTGGGGTGGTAGATCGGGGTCCCCGGCGACGGCGCTTTTACAGTTGCCGGGGTGGTGGGCCGCAAGCGCGCTGAATTCACGCAATTAGTTGGGCGCGTGCAGCCGCGAATGTTATTCTACGGCTGATGTAAGTGCCCGGCCGACAACCTGACCATGCTGCCGAAACGCGTTGACGATTACTCGACGGTCTCGCGGGAGATGCACCGCGTGGCCGAAGAGATTTTTTATGCTCACTTGAAGCGCGTCGGCCTGAAGCGTACCGCGCAACGCGACGCCATTCTGCGCACATTCCTGGAAACCCGCGACCACCTTTCTACCGAGGAGTTGCACCATCTGGTCAAGAACCGCGATCCGCGGATCGGGTTTACCACCGTTTACCGCACCTTGAAGCTGTTTGCCGATTGCGGATTGGCCAGCGCGGTGGCCTTTCAGGACGGTGTTGCCCGTTACGAGCATCAACTGAACCGCCGCACCCACCATCACATGGTCTGCACCGAGTGCGGCAGTTCGGTGGAGTTCTTTTCGCCGGAAGTTGAGAAAGTCGAGCAGGAAATCGGCCTCAAGCATCGCTACGTCACCACTCGGCACACGTTTCAGATCTACGGAATTTGCGAAGAGTGCGGCAAGAAGAATCGGCGATATGTGTGAGGCACTCTTCAACGAGCGAGGCCAAAGGGACCTAGCCCGCCTGCCTGGCGGAGGAGGTTGAGAATGGCATTCTGCACGGCCTGTGGTGCGCCTCTGAATGAAACGGCGGCCTTCTGCGCAAGCTGCGGCGCGGCGGTGAAGCGCGACAATGCTGCCGCCGGACCCGCCGCTGGAGGCCCTGCTGAACCCGGCCCGGCTGGGGCTGCCCCAGGCGGCCAGCCGGCTACAGCGACTCCGGCAATCTCGCAAAACCTGGCTGGAATGCTCTGCTACATCTTCTTTGCGGCCGTCATTTTCCTGCTTGTGGAACCATACAACCGCAATCGATTCATTCGCTTTCACGCTTTCCAGTCGATCCTGTTCACGGTCGCCTGGATCGTCTTGCACGGGGTGGTTGTCATCCCCTACTTGGGATGGGCTCTCTGGCCAATCCTCGAGCTGGCATTCCTGATTGCTTGGATTGTGCTGTTGATCAAGGCCTATCAGGGCCAGATGTTCAAGCTGCCGGTCATTGGCGAATTTGCCGAGCAGCACGCCTGAGAATCGAGAATTGGGGTGGTAGATCGGGGTCCCCGGCGAGCCCTGCTCGCTGGGGTGGTAGAGCCGTTTTTGGTCCATGGAATCCGAAAAAGAGTCCGAAAAGCGCGGCTGTGTGCTCCTGGGCTGACTCTGGAATTGTCAACTGCACCCTTGCCCGGAAATCTTTCCTGCTAAACACTCTTGACATTACCGCGGCAACTGGCAATCCTAATTGTTTTTCATTTCTGCATTTATTTTCGACGATCGGCGGAAGTGAGCGGTGTGCTTCTCGTCCGAGGAAGGCCCTGAGTGCTCATTCGAGTTTTTTACCACCACAAGTGCTTTGACGGGGCGTGTTCCGCCGCCCTTTTCTCGCGCTTCTACCGCGAGCGGATTCGTACCAACGCCGAATTCGAATTCGTCGGTCTTGTGCACAGGGCCGGGGCTCTCTTCGATGAAAACGATTTCACCGGCGACGAGAACGCGATCGTCGATTTTAAATACTCGGCGTCCCCGAAGATCACCTGGTGGTTCGATCATCACCAGAGCGCATTTCTTACGCCCGAAGATGCGGCTCATTTTGAGCAACAGCAGAGCACGACCAAATTCTATGATCCCGATTTCAAGTCCTGCACCAAGCTGATCGCCACCGTGGCCGAGAATCGCTTTGGCTTCAACCTGGAGCCCGTACGGGAAATGGTCAACTGGGCCGATATCATCGACGGAGCCCTCTACGACAGCCCCGGGGACGCTGTGGGAATGCGCTCGCCCGCCACGCGGCTGACCATGGTCATCGAAGCCAGTCAGGACCCGCGGCTCTTGCCGCGCCTCATTCCGCTGCTGGCTACTCGACCGCTCGAGCAGATCGTGGAAGACCCCTTGGTCGCCCCTCTGGTTCCGCCCTTGCTGGATCGGCATCGCCGCTCCATCAAGATTCTCGCGGACCACGCCGAGAGCAAGCAGGGGACGGTGTTCTTCGACGTTACCGGATTCGATCTGGAGGGCTACAACAAGTTCATCCCCTACTACCTCCACCCCGAGTGCGTTTACAGCATCGGGCTCAGCCAGAGCAGCTTCCGGATGAAAGTCTCCGTCGGCTCGAACCCATGGACCACGGCGACGAATCTTGCCAACCTGGCGAAAATCTGCGAGCGCTACGGCGGAGGCGGCCATGCCCGTGTGGGCGCCATCTCGTTCGACCCGGCGGAGGGCGACCGGGCGCGGGCGGCGGCGCACGAAATTGTCGCCGAACTCCGGGCATACGAACACGGCCAGCACCGCTAAGTTGATTCGGATTCGTACAGCCTGTTTTCAAAAACTGTGCCCCACATCTGCTGCAGTTAGCAGATGTGGGAACGGCGCGGAATCCTCAAAACAAAAGCTCCCGCGGCGTTAACGGGCAATTGCTATCCTCGCGGAAAACTCCATTGGCTTTCGCCGGCAACTAACGACAGAGTAGAAGTAAGGCCAAATTCGCGGAAGGTATATACGCGAAGGAGCCGGGCATCGAGCCCGGCGGCGCTAGTGCTGGGAACATCAACCCTAAGCTGCTCTAGGAAAGCGCTCACCATGAACATTGCCGGCAAGCGGTTTCTCCCTATCCTGCTTTCTCTTCTGATTTTGACTCTGCTGACGCCGGTTCTGGCTTTTGCTCAGGTGCCGCCGCAAGCGACCAGCGGAGAGCGGGAGTCCGCTGCGGAGCAGCAATCGGATAGCGTTGCGAACTTCGCCGTCAATGTTAACCTCGTGAACCTGTTTTTCGCGGTGAAGGATGCGCGCGGCGTTCCGGTGCGAAACCTTCGCCAAGAGGAGTTTGAGGTTTTCGAGGAAGGAAAACCGCAGACCATCAAGTATTTCAAGGTGGATGCCACTCAACCGCTAACCCTCGGACTGCTTGTCGATACCAGCGGCAGCACCCGCCGCATTCTGCCCTTCGTGCGCCAGGTTAGAACGCAGTTCCTTAGCAAGGTGCTGCGTGATAAAGATTTGGCGTTCCTCATGAGTTTCGACGTTGGCGTCGATCTTCTGCAAGACCTCACCGGCCCCAGTACTGACCTGAAGGCCGCACTGCTGGAAATCAGCAGCGACGGCGGGGACTGGTTGCTGCCGGGCAAAGAAGGCTTCCCGGATTCGCGAAAGGGCTCGCGCGGTACGCTGCTCTACGACGCAATCTACCTGGCCGCAACCGAAGAGCTGCAACATGAGGTTGGGCGGAAGACAATCGTCGTCATAACGGACGGTGTCGACCAAGGCAGCCAAACCAGTGTGGCCGCCACCATCGAGGCGGCGCAAAAGGTTGATGCCTCGGTTTATGTGCTGCTCGCCTACGACCTTGATTACGGGGCGCGTAGCGAGGATATCGGAAAGATTTGCAAAGAAACGGGCGGCAGGGTGATTGAGATTGGCCAGAAACCTGACGGATTGGAAAAAGCCATCCGGCAGATTTCAGAAGAATTGCGCAACCAATACTACATCGGCTATACGCCAACGCAAAAGCCGGACGGCTCTTTCCGCAAGCTTCATGTTCGAGTCAACAAGAGCGGCGACTTCCGCGTACAGCTCCGCAAGGGGTACTACTCACCCAACGAGTGATACGGCTAAATAATCAGACGCCAAGGCGCGCCAGGTGCTTAACCGGCGGAATGCTACGCGCAGTGCAGTCGTCAGTTCACCGTCAGAGTGAACGTAGTGCTGTGCGTCAGGGTGCCGCTGGTGGCTGTTACCGTGACAGTGTAAGTGCCCACCGGCGTGCCCGGGTCGGGAGTGTGTGCTTGGGTTGTGCTAGCACTGTTGGTGCTTCCTCCCCCACCTCCGCAACCGACGCCGGCGATCAGCAATCCGGCCAAAAGCAGCGAGAGCGCGGCATAGCCATAGCGCCGCCTTCTACGAGCGCCGGTCAGAAGCAGCACGCCTCCCAGCATTAGGACTGTGCTTGCCCGCCACGAACCCGGCCGTGGATGCTGGCCTTCGTGAAGTGATGCCGTGCTCGGGGCGGTGGTTGTGATTTTTAAGGTCGCCGTGTTGCCGACGGTAAGAGACGCCGGAATGAAGGAGTAATCGGTTTCAGCGGGCAGTCCGGAGCAGGAAAGACTTAAGCTGCCTGTGAAACCGGCGATGGCGGAGCTGGAAACCGATACGCCGGCGGCTCCGCCTCTCACAACGCTGACAGATGGCGTAGCCGTGAGCGTGAAATCGGGATTGGCGATAGTAACAGTTACAACGCTGCTGGTAGCGGCGAGCCAGTTGGTATCTCCCGAGTAGGTGAGCGTGAGGTTGTGTGTTCCGATAGAAAATGGCGCGGCTGCGCTGTTGAGGGTAATGATGGAACCCGCGCCCGCGCTGGAAGTGGCGGTCCAGACGGGTGTTGCTGAGCTGTCAAGAAGAACACTCAGTGTGCCGGTTGGAGCAGGGCCAAAAGCAGAGGCAGAAAGCTGGACCATAAAAGAGAGCTCACTGCCAGGCGCGTAAGCGAAGTGCACGGCGTCAAACTGCGCCACAAGAGAGACAACCGGCGTGGCGCTTGAGACAACCGTTAGATTGATTGGCGCGGAAGCACCGGAATTAAAGTTCGTGTCACCAGAGTAGGAGGCGAAAATCAGGTGCGTGCCGAGCGCCAGAGAACTCGTCGAAAACTGGGCTGTGCCGTTAGCGACGCTTACGGGAGCACCGAGGGCTGTACCGTTGTCATAAAACTGCACCGTCCCAGTGGCGGATAGCGAAGTAAACTTCGCGCTCACCGTAACGAGCGACCCGAGGATGGCTTGGTTGTAGCTGGCGCTCACCGTCAAGGTCACGGTGGCCTTCCCTAGGATCACCGTCGACCAGTTGGTCACCAGCGCATTGGCGTCGACCGAACCCCAGCCAGTGGCCAGATCGTAGCCAGTTCCGGCGCTGTAGCCGTTCATGACCCCGGAAACATTCTTTTGGTTGGATGAACAGCCCGACGATTTGCCGGCGCAAGGCACCGCGTTCGTACCCGACGTGATGTCATGGTAGACGCCGGAGGTCGAGGCCAATGGATAAAAGTGAAGATTCGGATTGCCCTGCATGGAGCCGGTGGACTGGTTGACGATCGCCATCAGGCCGGCAAAGGTCTGTACCGATACGGAAGTGCCGCCGTAGATAGAGACTTTCCCTGGGCACTCCTGGTTGAGGCATACGACGTAACCATCGTGCCCCGCGGCCGCCAGTGACACATCCGGCAGTAAACGATGCCGCTGACCAGGGGCGCCGGGATCATCAGCCGCGAGAACGCCGGTGCCTGTCTGCCATGCGGGCCTGCTATAGAGCGTGCTGACTCCGCCGCCACCCGCCCATAATCCGGAAGCAGCACTCTCGTTCCACACTACCTCCGGGATGTACCGGTTCGCGGAAGCGTGGTGCGCGTCTGAAGTACTGTTCCAATAGGTCGAGTCGCCGTTCTCGTTGAACTGCGTGCCGCCGACCGCGACGTTGTAGGGCGTGGAAGCCAGTCCGCTAACGGCAAAGCCATGGCTTGCGTTTGTACTGGTTGGGTCGTCGCAACCGGCGGAGCCATCATCTCCGGTGGAGACGAAAACAGAGATTCCCTGTGCCGCCGCCTGCTGCCAAAGCGAGTTGTAAGACTGGCTCCCTTGGGAATCATCCTGTTCGCAGTCTCCGTAGCTCATGCTCACCACCGGAGCGAGGTTGTTATCCACGATATAGGCGGCTGAGAGGTCGATTCCGTCGGCGGCTTTCGTGCTTTTGGAGACCACCAACAGGATCGTCGCACCTTTGGCCACCGCGCCCGACCACTGCACGTCGAGTTCGGACTCATCCACGTCATCGGACACGATTCCTGGGTCCGGGCCGTTGACGATAATCTGCGGCGGGTTCAACGGGAGTCCGAACAGGTTTTGAAAGTCGCTGACATCGCCGATGTCGATGTTGCTGCGGGCGACGATGGCGATCTTCTGGCCGGTCCCATCCATGCTCGGGCTGGCGTTCCACAGCGGCAGCACGTTATAAATGGTCGCAAAATCGTACGGCCCCAGCGCATGACTCCCATTGCTGAGGTTGAATTCCGGAATGGCCGTCGCATTCGTCCTGGCGACCGAGGTCTGGGTGACAAGGCGATGCATCGCGCGCCGTGGAAAATTGTGCAGAGAGGCAATACCTTTCACTACCGGCGCCAGTGCGGCTGGAATATAAGGGTTGGTCGCGTTAGCCCAGTACTGTTTGCCCTCGGCAACGTAACTGTTGATCTGTGTGTGAAATGCCTCTGCCACCTGGGCCGCGGTACCGCTGAATTCGATGAAGCGCCGTCCTTGCGTCACCCCGTTCACGCGAAAACCATGACCGCGCAGCCAGGCAGTGACGGTTTCAACGTCCTGCGGGGCTGGACCAAACTGCTCGCCGAATTCCTGTGGGGTGAGCCAACGGCGATAGCTGGAAGAAGCAGGGTCTTGCTGCGCAGTCAGAAGCTCCTCAAGGGATTCTTGCTGCGCCGGGCTGCTGCCGAGAAGCAGCATCATCCGCTCCATCGCCAAATCGCCGTCGGCAGCGCCGGCGGGTGTTGCGGAGCGAACCCGCCGATTAACATGCCCTTTCAGTTCAATGAGTTGACGCTCATCGACCGCGTCCGTAATGCGCCCCTCCGGCCTCGCGGACTGCGCTGCAACCGCAGGCACCAGCCCTGCCAGAACCAGTATCAGGAAAACACCCGGAAACAGCGGACGCAGCTTGCCGGACTTCTGATGCTCGCTCATCGTAAGACCAGAGTTGCGCAATCTTGGCAAGCGTCCACTCTGAAGTCAAACAAATTCCTCGCGCTAGGAGAGATGGCAAGCCTGGGGTAAGTCGAACACCCGGCGAACCTTATGCAAGGCGCTCTAACGCCGGGCGCGTGGCGCGTCCGCACGCTCGACAAGCCGCGCGAGTAGGTTGTCTTGGTATAATAAGTCTATCGTGCCCAAGTTTTCCATTGTTGTTCCGTTTCACAATGAGCAGGAGAGCATTACCGAACTCTATGGCCGGCTGAAGGCCGTGATGGAAGCGGCGGGCGAATGCTTCGAGCTGGTGTTCGTCGACGATGGCAGCCGCGATCAGACCTTCCACCTGCTGGAGGAAATCGCCGCCATCGACAGCCGCGTAGTGGTGGTAAAGCTGAGCCGGAACTTCGGTCAGACCTCGGCCCTGGCGGCCGGCTTCGACCATGCGCAGGGCGAATACGTCATCGCCATGGACGGCGATCTGCAGCACGACCCGGACGACATTCCGGCGTTCATCGCAAAGATTAACGAGGGCTATGACATTGTGAGCGGCTGGCGCAAGGTGCGCATCGACAATCTGGTGATGCGGCGAATTCCCTCGCGTTGCGCCAACTGGTTGATGTCGAAGCTGAGCGGCGTCAATCTTCACGATTTCGGCACCACCTACAAGGCCTACCGCCGCGAACTGATCGATCAGGTTCCGCTCTATGGCGAGGGCATGCATCGCTTTATTCCCGCCTTGGCGTCGTGGTATGGCGCGCGCATCTGCGAGATTCCCATCAAGAACATCAACCGGGATAAGGGCAAATCGCATTACGGCATCACCCGCACTTTCCGGGTTTTCTTTGACCTCATCACCATTCGCTTCCTGCTCAAATACCTGTCAAGGCCCTTGCACTTCTTCGGAACGTTAGGGATGGCGGGGATTTTCGGCGGTTCGGCGATTGCGGTCTGGATGATGGCGCTGAAGGTGTTTTTCCATGCCAACGTCATGGATCAGCACGGTCCGCTGTTGATTCTGGCTGCGGTGATGATCGTGGCCGGCGTGCAATTGCTGGCCTTTGGCCTGTTGGGCGAATTGCAGGTGCGCCAATTCCAAGAGGCCAGCGCCGGAGCGCCTTACCGCGTCGAGAAGGTGATCCGCGCCGCCGGCAGTGAACGAGAGCTGCAAAACTAAGCCGGTGTAGTGTCCCAAAAGTTTGTGACAAACTTTGGGGCGTCATGCTGAGCGCAGTAGAGCAGGTTCTGCGCTGTCATGCTGAGCACAGCGAAGCATCCCAGGAAACTCCCCCACTCCGCGCCGCTCTGGGCTTTTCGATAAAATCCTTGGGCTGTGCCTCTGCCCCACGGTGTGCTGGGATTCTTCGCTCCCTCCGGTCGCTCAGAATGACAACTTTTCATCACACAAGGCTGCGTCATAGATCACTGAAAATTGTGTAACTGTTATGCCATAGATACAAGCAGAACGTTCAATCGTTCAGGATTCATACCCCCGGCGGGGGCGAGAATCGCGAAACCCGGCAATATCAGTGCGGTTGTTTGCCCGGGAGCTCCGTTCGCATTCGCCGGGGGCACTTTTGTCTAGGGCCGGTGATTACTCGCAGGACGGCGGCTCAGAGCCATGTGACCTGTTCGATGACAGTCAGTGACTTGATACGGCAGCCATCGAGGATGGCCTCGATGCTGAAGGGGTTATAGGGCCTCCCGTTCGGGCGAATCCTGTCAGGCTCCAGCATGAACTTCACCTCATTTCCCGAGACGCTGATGCGGTTCTCGTGGTAGATGGGACCGTCGGGCGGCGAATCAGGGAGCCTTCTGCTGAGGCCGCGGCCCCGGGCCAGAAACCCGCGCAGCGCTTTCTTTCCCTTCGAGTGCCGTTCCACCATGATGTGTCCGTTCACGCCTGTTGCCCAGGTGGCAAAAGCAACGTCATCCGTCACGTACTTCATGCTCGCCTCGAAGCGCCCGGCATCATTGGAGTCATAAAACGCCTTGAGCACCGCCATGGGAGCAGAACACGGTTCGCTTGAACCGGTTCCCGAGGTCTGCGCCCGCGCGGGATACGACAGCATAACCGCGAGCGTGAGGCCTAAAGCCGCGGTGAGCATTCCTTTCACGTGCGCGAAACTGAGATTTCCCATGGCTCTTGGTTGTAATGGAAACCCCATAACTCACTGCCCCTTTCCATATCGTAATCCTTCCAAATCCGGCGTCAATTTGCCATCGGCGCGCTCCCCCAATCTTTCTTCCGCATCGCATTTCCCGCATTTCCACTAACAGATAAAATACTTGCGAATCTTTCTCCATGTGAAAGAATAAAAACAGAAAACTAACTGATCGGGGGGGGTATGGATACTATGACTCCAGCAACCCAAACAGAGCTTCGCCTGGCGAGCCGCATGTCTCGCCTTGGTACGGAAACCGCCTTTGAAGTGTTAGTAAAGGCGCGCGCCCTGGAAAAGCAGGGCAGAGACATTGTTCACTTGGAAATCGGCGAGCCCGATTTCGACACTCCCGCCCACATCATCGAGGCGGGCAGCGACGCTCTTCATCACGGCTACACGCATTACGGGCCTTCGGCGGGCCTGCCTGAGCTGCGTCAGGCGATTGCCGACGAAGTGGCGGCAAGCCGCAACATCAAGGTTTCGCCGGACGAGGTTGTCGTGGTTCCGGGGGGCAAGCCCATCATGTTCTTCAGCATCATGGCGCTGGCCGAGGAAGGCGATGAGGTCATCTACCCCAATCCCGGCTTTCCCATCTACGAATCCATGATCAACTTCGTTGGCGCCAAGCCTGTGCCCATCCGTCTGCGCGAAGAGATGGACTTCCGCCTCGACGTCAATGAGCTTGCCGGCCTGATCAACGAGCGCACCAAACTCATTATTCTGAACTCGCCGCAGAACCCCACGGGCGGTGTATTGACCGAGCAGGACATTGCCGACATCGCCAGTGCCGTCGGCAATTACAACACCATGGTTTTGAGCGACGAGATCTACTGCCGCCTGATCTTTGAAGGCAAGCACCACTCGATCCTCAAGCACGCGGAGCTGCGCGACCGCATCATTCTGCTCGACGGCTTCTCGAAGACCTACGCCATGACCGGCTGGCGCATGGGATACGGCGTCATGCGTCCCGACCTTGCGCAGCTCATTTCGCGGATGCAGACGAACGCGAATTCCTGCACGGCCAGCTTCACGCAGGTCGCCGGAGTCGCCGCCTTGCAGGGCGATCAGAGTTCCGTCGGCGTGATGTGCGCCGAGTTCAAGCGTCGTCGCGACTACTTTGCCGAGCGCATCAACCGCATCAAGGGCTTCTCCTGCAAGGTGCCCAAGGGCGCGTTCTACATGTTCCCGAACATCACCAAAACCGGATGGCCGTCCAAGAAGCTGGCGGACACCTTGCTGCAAGAGGCCGGTGTCGCCGCGCTTTCCGGCACCGCCTTCGGCGCTTATGGTGAAGGTTATCTGCGCTTCAGCATCGCCAACTCGATCGAGAACATCAAGAAGGCCCTCGACCGTGTCGAAGAGTGGGTGAACAAGAGGCTGTAACTTGACGGAGATGTCATTCTGAGCCGGAGCGATTGAAGATCCTAGTGAGTGTCATCCTGAGCGCAGCGAAGGATCTGCTTTTGGTCGGATTTGGCTTCGGGTGCCCCAGGTTCCGCGCCGCCAATCTCTCCTTTGAGATCCGCAGCGCGGTCTGGTCAGGCTGCGCCATTCATAGCAAACGGCTCATTTGGCTGTTCGGCGCTAACCTGGGGTTGTTTTTGTCCTGCCGGTAAGAATATCTCCGCGTCGAAAAGTGTATCCCCGGAGGGCCTGGTGGCCCATTCAAGCCTTCTGTTGGCTTGAGTGGGGTGGGGAAGCGAAGTCGAACCCCGCTCAGCCCTTCAGCACTCCGGCGTTGACCAGCGATTGCAGAATTTTGATTCCATCCGTCATGCCGAGCGCCGGTTCGCTGGCGCGCTCCGGATGCGGCATCATGCCCAGCACGTTGAACCCTTCATTGCAGATTCCGGCTATATTGTCGAGCGCGCCGTTCGGGTTGGCCTCGCGCGTCACCTCGCCCGTCGGCGAGCAATAGCGGAAAATGATGCGATTTTGCTGCCTTAGCTGATTCAGCGTGGCATCGTCGCAGAAGTAGTTGCCCTCCATGTGGCCGATGGGCACGGTGAGCACCTCACCCTTCTTGCACTGATTGGTGAAGGGCGTGTCCGGGTTCTCGCAGCGAATCTGCACCGGCTTGGAAATGTACTTGAGCCCCCGGTTCCGCATCAGTACGCCGGGCAGCAACCCCGATTCGCAAAGAATCTGGAAGCCGTTGCAGATGCCCAGCACGAGTCCGCCGGCAGCGGCAAAGTGGCGCACCGATTCCATGATGGGCGAGAACCTGGCGATAGCTCCGGTGCGCAGGTAGTCACCGTAGGCAAAGCCGCCGGGCACGATCACCGCATCGCAGTTCTGCAGGTCGTGCGAGTCGTGCCAGAGCATGGTTGCGGGCTGCTCAAAAACTTCTTTGAACGCCCAGTACGCATCGTGATCGCAATTGGAACCGGGAAAAATGATGACGCCGAATTTCATCGCAGTGCCTTTCTTCAGAGTTTAGCACGCAGGCCGAGCCGGCTGGTCTTCCAAAGAAACACATCTGCTGGTGCCCCATGTTCGCCCCGCTTTTGGGCTAACGTGGGGTAGTTTCTTAGTTTCCTCCAGGCTGCCGCGTGCTTTCCCGGCCAATCCGTGATCAAGTATCCTGAACTCTGGCAGATGCCCCAATGACCCTGCGTCACCACATCGAGCTTACCTTTGGCGCGCTCAAGCGCTGGTTCATTGCGCAGTGCTACGACGCGGTTATCGTCGGCCTGCTCTGGCTGGCGGCGCTCTGGTACCTGCATGTTCCGCTGGCAATTTTCTGGGCTCTTCTGGGCGGGATGTTGCAGTTCGTCCCGAATTTTGGTCCGGTATTGGCCTTGCTGGGTCCGACGGTGACTTTGTTAATTTCACGTGCCGGGTGGGAGCGCTTCGTCGCTCTGCTGATGGCCTATGCGGTGATCGCGGTTGTCGACGGGCTTTTCCTGCAGCCCTACCTGATGCGCCGGCAGAACCGGGTCCCCGTGTGGGCGTCCATTCTGACGCCGCTGGTGCTGGGGGTCCTGATTCCGTTCTGGGGAGTGTTCCTGGCTCCGCCGCTGTTGGCCGTCATCTACGCGTATGTGCGTCGCAAGCAGGCGCGGGAGGAGATGACACGTTCCGGCCAGGCCATCATTCTTCCTCCGGAGCAGCCGGCCAAGCCGCGACCCGCGCGAACCGCTCCGGTAGTCGATTCCAAACCAGCCCCCGGCCAGCCCTGAAGAGCCTTTCCGCGCCTCCCAGGCCTACCCCGAGGCGGCGGCTGCCGATTCCGCCGACGAGCAGGGGCCTAGATGAAGTTTATTCGCGTGCCGCAATGATATAATCCCACCTTACCCGCACGGTTTGAGCGGTAGTATAGCTGCGACCATAATTCGTTGGCATCGGCGTATATCGGGAATTCCGGGGTCCCCGGCGCGGGCCGTGGTTGCGCGTGTTGGGGCAGAGCCACCGGGTGAACTAAAGAAAACGAAATCCATACATCGGGCGAGGTTCGCATGTCCGGCCATTCCAAATGGGCCACAATCAAGCACAAAAAAGGCGCGCTTGACGCAAAGCGCGGGAAGATTTTCACCCGTCTCATCAGGGAAATATCCATGGCCGCCAAGAGCGGCGGTGATCCTGAGAAGAATCCCCGGTTGCGGACTGCCGTTGCGGCGGCCAAGGCCGAGAACATGCCGTACGACAACGTCAAGCGCGCCATTCAGCGTGGCACGGGCGAGCTGCCGGGCGTGACGTACGAAGAGATCACCTTTGAAGGCTACGGTCCGGGCGGAGTCGCCGTCCTGGTCGAGGTCACCACCGATAACCGCAACCGCACCGTCAGCGAGATGCGCCACACCTTCAGCAAGAACGGCGGCAACATGGGCGAAGCCGGCTCGGTGGCCTGGATGTTCTCTAAAAAAGGCGACATCGTGATTTCAAAAGCGGCGGCCAAGGAAGATGACCTGATGAACATTATTCTGGAAGCCGGCGCCGACGACCTCAAGGACGATGGCGAGACGTGGGAGATCCTTACCGATCCTGCTTCTTACGAACCCGTGCTGGAGGCGCTCAAGAAGGCCGGCATCAAGCCCGAAGTCGCCCAGATCGGCATGATTCCGCAGAATTACGTCAAACTCGAGGGACACCAGGCCGCCACCATGATCCGCCTGATGGAAGCGCTCGAAGATCAGGACGACGTGCAGAATGTTTACGCCAACTTCGATATCGACCAGAAGCAGTTGGAAGAGGTCGCCGGATAGCAGATTTTCTGTGGTGGGTCACATCCCTTCGTGAGTGTCATCCTGAGCGCAGCGAAGGATCTGCCGGGTGCCCCACCTTCGCCGCAGGGTACCGCACACATCCCTCCGTGAGTGTCATCCTGAGCGCAGCGAAGGATCTGCTTTTGCCGGGTGCCCCACGTTCGCCCGTTTTTTCGGGGGCCCCGGCGAGTTTGGGTGCCCCACGTCCCGTCCCGCTTTTGGACTGACGTGGGGTAGTTTCTTGAACTGCCACAGGTAGAGTAATAGTTTGCCGCCCTCTTTCGCCTTCTAGCTATCCGGTTGTCAGCGCTTCTCGCGTACAATTCAGCTCTGGACCAGTTTCGAAAACATTCCTCAGGGACGGACGACTCCATGAAGCTCCGCGGGATACTTCTGTTTGCTCTTTGCTTCTCGATTCTTTTTCTGCTTGGCTCTTCAGCGCTGGCCCAAACGGCTGCGCCGGCGAGTGATGACGCAGCCGGACTGCGGCATGAACACTGGGATTTCGGCGTCTTTCTTGGCGGAGGCAGCGGAGTAGGGGTGCGCACGAACGTGCAAATGTTTCGCGGCGGCGTGCGCATAGGACGCGTCATGACCGGCGAACTGGGACGCGGCTGGGGGAAGGGAACATTCGAACTCGACGGCGAGATCACGCCCGTCGACTGCGTCTTCTGGAGCGGTTACAAGAACGCGTATGGATTTGGCGTCACGCCCATCGACATGAAATGGAACTTCACCAGCGGCAAGCGCCTGGTGCCGTTTGTCGAGGCTGCCGGCGGCTTCCTGTGGAGCACTGTGAACATTCCTCCCGGGGACACCTCGCAAATCAATTTCACTTCTGGCGGCGGAGGCGGCATGCACATCTTCCTCAAACCCGACCGCGCGCTCACCTGGACGCTGCGCGCCGTGCATATTTCCAGCGCCTCGCTCGGCAATCACAATCCCGGTGTGAACGCCTCTGTGCAGGCCAGCCTCGGTTACACGTGGTTCAAGACGCGGTAGGGAGCCCGGCTTCGCACAGCCGTCGAACTTGCGGCCGACCCAAGCAACGATGTCATGCTGAGGGGCACCGGGGCCCCCGACGGACGCCGCTTTTACGTCTGTTGGGGTGGTGGCGCGAAGCATCCCATGAGGCTGTCCCACTCCGCGCCGCGTGAGGTTTTTCGATGAAATCCTGCGGCTGCACCTCAGCCCCACGCTGTGCCGGGATGCTTCACTCCGTTCAGCATGACAACGAAGACGACCAGCATAGCCGTCCGGATACACTTACTGCGAAACCGCTTTAAATGGCGCTGGCGCAACCGTCCGGCTTGCGTGATAATTCACCTCTCAGACTCGCAACTCCGGACGCAACAGACAGTCTCAAGCAGCAAGGAGGATTCTGTATGCACAAGTTCGTCGCGCTCGTATCTCTTTTCGTTCTAGTCGCGGTTTTCGGTACGGCGTTGTCCGCCGAAACCCATAAGTTGCCGGCCACGGATCAGACCACGTGGACAGGCTTCTTCGACAATTCCGTTCCCCCTGTCCTGAAGATCAACTCGGGCGATACCGTCGACACCCAGACCCGTATGCTCTACAACGACAAACTCAAGCCAGGCGTACCGATGGACGAGATGTTCAAGTGGCGCGCCACTCTGGGCGCCGAGAAAAAGTCCGGCCACACCTTGACCGGCCCCATCTACATTAACGGCGCCGAGCCAGGCGATGTTTTGCAGGTCGATATCATCAAGCTGGTGCCGCGCACCTATGCCGCTACCTACAACGTGCCCGGCAGATACAAGGTTGGCAGCCTGCCGGAAGATTTCCCCGAAGGACAGTTGAAGTTTCTCGCCATCGACGTGAAGAAGAAGACCGTGAAGTTCAACGACAACATCACCCTTCCCATGCGTCCCTTCCTGGGCATCATGGCGGTTGCCCCGCCGCAGGACGGACACGTTTCGACGGCCCCTCCGAGTGTGTTCGGCGGCAACATGGATTTAAAGGAACTGGTTCCCGGCACAACGCTCTATCTGCCCGTATTCAAGCAGGGCGCTCTGTTTAACATCGGCGACGCGCACGCCGGCATGGGCGATGGTGAAGTCTGTATCACCGCGATGGAAACGGCAATGGACCAGGTTGTGCTCAAGTTCACCGTCCGCAAGGACATGAAACTGGCCCTGCCCATGGCCGAGACTCCGACGCACTACATCCTGATGGCCTACAACCCCGACCTGAACGAAGCGGCCAAGGACGCAACCCGGGCGGCAATCGCCTTCCTGCAGAAGCAAAAAGGGCTGACCGCACTGGATGCATACGCGCTGATCAGCGTAGGTTGCGACCTGCACGTCACCCAGATTGTGGACGGCAACAAGGGCGTTCACGTGATGATTCCGAAGGCCATCTTCAGCAAGTAGGGATTGGAATTGTTCACCCGAGCAGCCCATCCCTCGGGGTGGGTTGTTCTTTTTAGGTTCCGCTTTCATAAAGAAGGCCGCAACCTGCGCCTTAGCGTAATTCCCTTGTTGGTGTATCCTGCGGACGGTTCAACAACGAAGCGTTGGCGCTGTCATGCTGAGCGCAGCCGGGGTCCCCGACAGGCTGGTTATCGTGGCTGTCATGCTGAGCGCAGCGAAGCATCCCAGGACACTGTCCGACTCCGAGCCGTTCTGGGTTTTATTCATGAATCTTTCGGCTTGGCGCCCCACGTTCGCCCGCGTCGGGGTCCCCGGCGAGGCTTGGCTCGCTGGGGTGATTGGGCCAACGTGGGGTAGTTCGACTGGTGCCCAAGTCCCACATCTGCTAACTGCGGCAGATGTGGGGCACCGTCCGAAAAAGTCACAAGCTCTGAGCGGAGCATGACGCCAGAGAGACTGGTCACGGCCATCGGACTACCGCGACTGCGGAATTTGTTTGCCATGGCGCTGATTGAATCTGTTCCGAACTTCTCCGAGGGCCGCGACCGCGCGAAAGTTGACGCCATTGCCGAGGCCATGCGAGCCGACGGTGTCTACCTACTCGACCGCCACATGGACGCCGATCACAATCGCTCGGTCATCACCCTGGCCGGAAGCCGTGAAGCGCTCATGGAAGCCGTTCTGCGCGGCATCGGCAAGGCCGCCGAACTGATCGATCTCACCCGCCACCGGGGCGTGCATCCGCGCCTCGGTGCCACCGACGTCGTGCCCTTTGTGCCGATCGAGGGCGTCACGCTCGAAGACTGCGCGCAGATGGCGCGGCAAGTGGGCGCCCAGGTCTGGCAGCGTTACCGCATCCCCGTTTATTTGTACGAGAGCGCCGCCACTCGTCCCGAGCGTGTTCATCTCGAAAACCTTAGGCGCGGGCAATTCGAGGGGCTGCGCGATGAAATTGCGACTAACCCCGACCGCATGCCCGACTTCGGCGAACCGCGCGTCCACCCGACGGCCGGAGCCACCGTGATTGGAGCGCGCAAGTTCCTGGTCGCCTACAATATTTTTCTCAACACGAGCGATGTCGAAATCGCCAGGAAGATCGCCAGGACGGTGCGCTTCTCCAGCGGCGGGTTGCCGTTCGTCAAGGCGATGGGCGTGCTGGTTCGCGGACTGGCGCAGCTCTCGATGAATCTGACCGACACCGACCAGACGCCGATCGCCCGCGTCTTCGAACTCGTCAGCAGCGAAGCCGCGCGCCACGGAGTCGCCGTGCTTTCCAGTGAGATTGTCGGGCTGGTTCCGAAAAAAGCGCTCGAAGACGCAGCCGGATTGTTTCTCCAGCTAGAAAACTTCGACTCATCGATAATCCTCGAAGACCGCTTGGCCGCAGTGAAAGCCCAAGCAAAACCAGCTGGTTAGAGCCTGTTTTGTGAACCTGTTGTTGAAGCGGTGCGGCTTTAGCTTGCTAGTGCCAACGAGTCGTTCTTGAAGGGGCGCGGCTTTAGCGGCCGCTGAAGAACTCATAGCAGTGTCATCCTGAGGCCGCGCCGGTTTTGCGTGACCGAAGGATCTGCTTTATCTCAGTACGCGCGAACAGCAGATCCTTCGCTGCGCTCAGGATGACACTTCTGAGAACAGTTTTCAGCAGCCTCTTTAGTCGCGCCATCCAGGGCCAAAGAGGATGCGGGCTTTAGCTCCTGAGGGGATTCGCTGTTTCGTCTAACTTCGTTTGAAATAAGCGAAGAAATATCCTTGGCACCTCGGTGCTGGGCGGTTTCAGAGGCGAAACTGTGATCCCGCAGCCGGGTTGAATACCTTCAGGCGAGGATTCCATTCTGGACGCCTGGACCGCATACGCGACAACTCGCTGTCGCTCGGATGAATAGAATCGGTGACAATCCACTCTGGACCAGCGGAACTCGGGGTAAAATACTTGTTATGAAGCGCCTTATCGCTCTCCTTTGTTCTCTGTTTCTCACCACGCTCTCGTTTGCGGCACCGCTGGCCTCCAATGCCAAGACAGCCATACCGTCTGCCGTGCAGCAGATCATTTCCGTCGACTACCGCGCGTTGCGGAACTCCGACTCCGGCATGGCGCTCAAAGCCAAGATCCTGCCGGATAATCTCAAGCAGTTCGAAAACGCGCTGAAGGACATGGGAATCGATCCCGACCGCGATGTCGAAGGGCTATCGTTTGTCATGTTCCGCGCCGGCACGCAATTGCGCTCTGTCGGTTTCGCCACCGGCGATTTTCAGGTCAAAAAGTTCCTCGCCAAACAAAAGGCGGCTAAGACCAAGCCGGAGAAATATCGCACAGCCTTTCTCTATCCCGCCGGCTCCGGCATGTTGATGACTTTTCTCGACGACACGACGATGCTCTTCGGCGATGCCCAGGCTGTCCACAATGCTTTGGACGCCCGCGACGGAGAGAGCCCAAGCGTGACCGGCAATGCCGACATCACGAGCCTGATTGCCTCCGTGGAGGATGGCGCTATCTGGAGCGTGCTGGACTCGATTGGAACCCAGAACATGCTTCGCTCCGCCATGGGTGACGCCGCCAAACTGGCCGACTATGACGTGGTAAAGAAACGCCTCACGGGGTCGTACTACACCGTGGATTTCGCTCACGGCGTATCGCTGGACCTGACGGTCGCCACCGGAGACCCTATGGCCGCCGCCACGCTCTCGTCGTTGTTGAAGGCCGGGCTGATGCTGAAGAAGATGGGCTCTTCGCCGGTGGAAAAAACCGCCATCGATGCCACCACGGTGGATTCCGACAGCGGCAAACTGATTATTCACTTCAAGGCGGACGACAGTCGATTCCAATCACTGTTGTCATCGGACTTGTTTACCGCGATATCGAAGTAAAACGCGAAGGGGCGCGGCTTTAGCCGCTGAGGGGACCCGCCGTTCTAGCATCGGTTCGCGGTGTCATCGTGAGGAGGTTCGCCGCTTTTGCGAACCGACGTGACGATCTATGCATTTCAACGGGTGCCCCAGGTTCAGCGCCGCCAAGGAACTCTTTTGAGACAATCCGCATAGCTTGGCTGGCTGTGCCGCGTGTAGCGAAAAGCTCCTTTGGCTGTTTGGCGCTAACCTGGGGTAGTTTCTTGGGGTGGTTAGTTGGGTTCCCAAAATTCTCAGCGAACGATCGGCTCTTCCGGCCGTTATCCTTTCGCTGATGGCGTTGCCTTTTTTCCCCAGTCAGACTTTTGCTCTAATTCCCGCCGCACCTCGCGCGCCAGTAGGCGCAAGGCCGCATCCTCGCGGCAATAGCAGACCCAGGTGCCCACTTTCTCGGCCTGCACCAGGCCGGCTTCAGCCAAAACGCGCATGTGATGGGAGATGGTGGGCTGCGCCAGGCCCATGTGCCGCTGTAGATCGGCCGCGCACATGCCATCCGTTCTATCCAGCGAGCACAAACCCTTGCGGGCAAGCAGACGCAGAATCTCCCGCCGTACCGGGTCGGAGATGGCGCGCAGTTTCAGGCTAAGACCGTCGTTGGCTGCTTTCATCGACGATGATCAATCTATCACAGGGCTAAATCGTCCGGCTTCAGCGTTTCAGGATCGGGTTATAACCGTCTCCCTGCAGCCGCGAGCGCGTGGTTTCCGCCTCTTTGGGATCGCTGAACGGGCCGATCTGGACGTGGAAGAGTTTATCGCCGGGGACGGTAATGATGAGCACGGGGTATTGCTTGCGGCGCAGAGCGTCCTGAAGCACTTCGGCGTCCTCGCGCCTGCTGACAGCGGCCACTTGCACCATCATTCCGGAAGCGACAGCCGGGCTGTTTTCCGGGGCGGGCGTTTTCGAAGGCGGCGGTTGAGCAGGCTTAGCCGGCTGCGGAGTTTGCGCAGGTTGTGGCGGCGTCAGCCGCGCGTGTGCTTCCTTCTGTTCCACGGCCTTGTAGAAGCTGAGGTCCGGCGCAGCCGGAATGCTCGTCGGCTGACAATTTCCTCCCCCGGGACAATCGGCGCGGGCAGGCGTGTCAGTCTGCGGCTTGGCAACCGGCTTGGCGGCGGGAGCGGTGGACGCGGCCTGAACCTCCGTGGCCAGCGTCGGCTGTTTCGCCCCGCTGCGTCCGAAGCCGTAGCCGACGGCAAAGCAAACCGCGCAAAGAATCACCAGCAGGAAAAACAACCCAACCAGTTTGCCAACGCCTAGCGTAATCTCTCGTTCGTCCGACTCCGACCGCCGCAATTCCACCCCCATTTTTCGAAGTTTCTCGTCCCGTGGTGCCCCTCGTTCACCCAACCGGGGTCCCCGGCGAGCACCGCTCGCTGGGGTGGCTCGCCCGTCTATGTCTGTTTCTCTTCCGCCTGTTTCCGCTCCGTCACCAGTTTTTGCAATCCAGCCAACAGATCGACCGGTACGGGGAAGATGATCGTCGTGTTCTTCTCGACGCCGATTTCCGTAAGCGTTTGCAAGTAACGAAGCTGGATGGAAGAGGGTTCGCTGGAGAGTAGGTGCGCCGCGTCCACCAGGCGCTGCGCGGCCGCGAACTCGCCCTCGGCGTGAATGATCTTCGAGCGCTTTTCGCGTTCGGCCTCGGCCTGCTTGGCCATGGCTCGCATCATGCCTTCGGGCAGGTCCACCTGCTTGACCTCGACGTTGGTGACTTTTACGCCCCAGGGGTCTGTGTGCGTATCGAGGATCGATTGCAGGCGCAGGTTGATTTTTTCCCGATGCGCCAGCAGTTCGTCCATATCCACCTCGCCCAGCACGGAGCGCAGAGTCGTCTGCGCGAACTGGGAGGTCTGGTACTGGTAGTTCAGCACCTCGAGCACGGTGCGCTGCGGATCGATGACGCGCAGAAAAATCACCGCGCTCACCTTCAGCGTAACGTTATCGCGGGTGATGATGTCCTGCGGAGGCACATCGAAAGCGATCTGCCGCAGGTCCACGCGCACAATGCGGTCCAAGGGGGCGAAGACCAGGATAAGGCCCGGGCCTTTGGGGCTCGACAGCACGCGCCCCAGGCGAAAAATGACGCCGCGTTCGTATTCGGACAGGATTTTGATGGAGTTGATGAGGTAGAGAGCGATGATGAAGACTACTGCCAGACCAAAGATGCTCACGCCGACCTCCGGCACTGCGCAATCTAATACGCTGCGCGGATTGTACTCCAAGAATGCGACCGGGGAAATTACAGGATATGGTTCCCGGTCCCGAGTACCCGATCAGGTACTCCCGCACTGTCGAACGTCTTACCCTGTTGACGTGTCACCCTGAGGAGCGCCGCCTGTCGTTGGCGGCGCGACCGGGGGCCCCGGCGAGGCTCGGCTCGCTGGGGTGATGGACGTGAGGGTCTATGCATTTTCCCCTTAAAATCCAACCCTCAGGAACCCCCGCGCGAAGAGCGGGCCGGCTCCGCATCGGCATGCGCCGCGGGCTCGGTAAACGGCTCCACTTCCAATCGCAGCCCGGTAATGCGCGTTACGCGCACCTGCTCCCCGTTTGCCACAGGCTGCCGGGAGCGAGCCCTCCACAATTCGCCGTGGACAAACACCGTCCCCTCCGGGGAGAGGTCGGTCTGCGCGATTCCGGTTTCTCCGATGAGGCCTTGCGACCCGGTAGTGACCTTGTTGCGCCGTGCCCGTATGGCGAGGCTCATGAGAAAAACCGTGATCACCCCCAGCGGCACGCTCACGCCGAGCGCTGTCCACAGGTGAACCCGCAACTCGGGAATCGGGCCGTCGACCAGCAGCAATCCTCCCAGTGTCAGCACCACGATTCCGCCGATCCCGAGCACTCCGTGGGTGGCGAATTTGGCCTCCAACGCGAACAGCACAAAGGCCGCCAGGATCAGTGTGAGGGCGGCAAAGCGTACCGGCAGGAGGTTGAGCGCGAAGACGGCAAGCAGAACGAAAATGACCCCGACAACGCCCGGAACCACGGCGCCCGGGTGATTCATTTCGGCGTAGATGGCAAAAGCGCCAACCGCCAGCAACAGAAAAGAAATATTGGGGTCCATCAGCCAGCCCAGGATTCGCTGCCTGAGCGACATGGGGAAATCGTTGACCGGCTGGCCGGCCACATGCAGCGTCACCGAGGTTCCGTCGAAACGCTTCACCACCCGTCCGTCGAGCTGGCGCAGCAGCTCCTGCTCGTTGGCGGCGACCAGGTCGATCAGATGCTGAGAGAGTGCCTCCTGATCGGTCCACGACGTCGATTTGAGCACCGCGCTTTCCGCCAGTTGCACGTTG